>Ga0189278_10006_pt1 | contig 500813 bp, 430 predicted proteins | sample N26A9minimetaG_FD_130326 | JGI IMG/M metagenome (GOLD analysis project Ga0189278, IMG submission 130326) | Marine microbial communities from the Costa Rica Dome - N26 A9 mini metaG | ecosystem: Environmental > Aquatic > Marine > Oceanic > Photic zone | place: Costa Rica: the Eastern Pacific... | reverse complement strand
TTAGCGACTTAGACCTTCTGTCTTTTGTCGTTTTTTGCTCCGTTTTTCCGAAAGCGAGTGCAAAGGTAAGCAAGCAAATTTTAATTCCAAGCCTTTGGAGAAAAAAAATATCTTTTATTTTTTCTTCCTTTTTAAACCTCCCTTTTCCTCAAAACACAACCCCAGCTCTTTCGCTGAAAGGACTGCAAAGATACAACACCTTTGCCTTATCAAACAAGCCTTTTTCAAACTTATTTTTTGGAGTTTTCTAAACCCCTCTCCTACAACATCCTCAACCCCTAACATCCAACCCTTTGGCCAAATAGGTGCGCGAAGGTAAGGGAATGTTTAATAACTGCAAACCTAATTATGGAAATAATTATTTTCTTGGTGCCTTATATATAGGCACTGTGCTGCAAGGTTCACCATACATAATACTAGAGGCGACTGGCTTCAATATTCTAACTATCTCTACATAAGCGAATTCTGACACAGGAAGATCTCCACAGCCTTTAATCACGAGCTTTTTTCCTTCAAATTCTTCAGTGTTAATTTTATTTAGAGATTCTTTAAAAATAATTTTTTCCAGGTCATTGATGCTACCAAAAACTACATTTTTCGCGTAGTCCTGGAGCTTAGAAGCCAATAACATGTAGGCCCAAGTTGGAACGATTGCATCGACCGAACAATTGAGGGCAACATATTTATCTTGATAAATGGACCAGTCGTGTTCTTTTACTTGTTGCCTAAAGTCTTTCTCTTTCAAAATCATTTCTTGAAACAACCAAGATTTGATATCAAAATTGATTCGTTCTCCTTCCTGATAATACTCTTGCAGGTCAATAGTGATTAATGGACTATTGGCTACTCTGTTTACTATCTCTCCTTGTTCTTGCATTTTTTGACTTTCAATTTAGTGTTGAACACTTCTATTTTGATTTTGGTTTTGTAACTCTGAAATCTTTCAAATAAAAAGGATCAAAGTAAGCCACATCTTCAAACTCCTTTTTCTCATAAGACCTGGTGGCCAAGTAACCTACCGATGCAGCCGATGGTTTAATATTATCGATGAAGTTGGCATTAGGATTTTGAATAACAGGTTTACATTTATCAGAACCATTTCCAAAAAAAGTGATATTGAAACCTTTCAACTCCTTGCTAAAACTATTTGCATCAACAATAAGCGGCTCCGTTGGTTTTATGATCTTTTGATTAGCGTTTATTAAAAGATAATATACTTCCATTCGTCTTGCATCAATCATCGGACAAAGCAGGTTATTTTCTGCTTTGACATACTTTGATACGCCATATGCCATTGCTTCTAATGTATTAATTGCTATTAACGGCCTATTAATCGCATCACATATTCCCTTTGCTGTAGATACTCCAATGCGCAAGCCTGTATAAGATCCCGGACCTTTGGAGATCGCTACGGCATCCAGGTCGCTCATTGTGAGTGAGCAATAACTTATCAAACTTTTAATTGAGGGGGCCAAAAGACCTGAATGGGATTGCTCCATATATAGGGTTTGTTCTGCTAATAACTTTCCCTCTCTATGCAAAGCAATTGAACATACTGTGGTAGCAGTTTCAATACTTAGGATTACTGACATTAATTTGAATTGAGTATTTCTCTGTAAAGGTCCTGGTTTTGCAGAATTTCAACTGCTTTCAACAATTGTGTGTCGTCATCTAATGTAGACTGAATACGACCTTTCTCTAAATAATACCTCGATACAATCTCTTGTTTTAAGAATTGGCTGATTTCATCTTTAAAAGTAATTAGATCTTGTTCTTTGCTGTGGGTAATACTCTTTTGTAATAAGAGCAATTGATTTTCGATATCAGCATAGTACTTTTCTTCTTTTGCACTTGAAGATAGCTCCTGCAATGATTTTTCTACATCAGTAGTATAATCATAATCCTTTCCCTTTAACCAAGACCTAAACATATTATAATCTTCATCGCTAACATTATAAGTAGTCGGATTTGAAATTGAGGATTTTATAGAATTATAATACGTGGCAAAGTTAAAGATTAATCCTTTAGTGATCAGAGTAGTGGTAATTGGTGCAAGATTTGGTTCCGGTACCTCAATGTCTGGTGACAAACCTTCTCCATCAAAAACCTTTCTGCCATTTTTTGTTGTGTATTCATTTTTTAGTGAGTCGGCAAACTTATCAACAGAGCCATCTTCGTTGCGATTTTTATAATCGATTGCTTGAATGCACCTGCCGCTCGGAATATAATATTTTGCAGTAGTAACCTTGAGTTGCGAATTATAAGTCAGTGGTCTTGTAGTTTGCACCAATCCTTTGCCAAATGTTTTGGAACCCACTAAAACTCCTCTATCATAATCCTGCATTACTCCACTTACAATTTCTGAAGCCGAAGCACTGCCGGCATTGGCCATAACAACTAATGGTATTTTGACATCAACTGGAGTGTTTAACGTTTTATATTTTTTGTTCCATTCATCTACCTTGCCTTTGGTGGATACAACTTCTTTTCCTTTAGATATAAAAATATTTGAGACATTGACTGCCTCGCTCAGTAGCCCTCCCGGGTTGTCTCTAACATCAAGTATTATGCTTTCTGCACCCTGCTTTTTAAGTGAGTTAAGTGCGGATTCCACTTCCTTACCTGCATTGGTAGTAAAATCTTCCAGCTTGATATAGCCTACATTTGAACCTATTATTCCAAAATAAGGTACATTATCAACTGTAATTTTCTGGCGTTGGATTTCGATTTGAAGTGGCTCTGGTTCACCATAGCGCTGAATAGTTACTATGACTTTGGTTTTTGCCTGCCCTTTCAACAGAGAGCTAATCTGTGATATATCAAATCCTTCAATATTGACTCCATCAACTGATAATAGCTCATCACCAATTTTGAGGCCTGCCTGGTGTGCCGGAAAGCCTTCATAAGGCATTGTAACTATGTTTTGCCCATTGATTTTGCCAATATATGCACCAATGCCAGCATATTGACCGGTGGTCATAGTACGGAACGATTCTATTTCCTCCTCAGGGATATAATTTGTGTAAGGATCAAGTGAGTAGAGCATTGCATCTATGCCCGTTTTTATTAGTTTGTCTGGATCGACTTCATCGACATAGTAGGCATTAACCTCTTTGAACAAAGTGGCGAAAATATCGAGGTTTTTGGCGATCTCGAAGTACTTACTATTTGGAGCAATCGCTGCTACAGAAATAAATAAGATAACAACAACTGAGAGAAGCGTATACTTAAGCTTTTTCATCTGTGTTATTTTTTATTCTTTGATTAATTGCAATAATGCTTTTTTCTATCTCCGAGTACTTATTAATATCTCTGGAAGTATAAATATAGGCAATAAGGAAATTCTTTTCTGTAGGAAGGTATTCCTTATTAAGTCTATAGGCTTCTCTAATACGTCTTTTGAGTTGGTTTCTGGCTACAGCAGTTTTGTGATTTTTTTTAGGTACCGATATCAGCAACTGAGTAGTCGACTGAGTAGTTGGTAGAAATAAAACCTTAAATGGGTATAAATAAAAAGAGGAACCCTTATCGAAGAGTTCCTTAATTAATGTCTTTGCTGATAGCCTTTCAGACTTTTTAAAAGTCTTTCTAATCATAGCCGTTATTTTTCAATATAGAAAACAACATTACCCAAATTTTATGGGTAATTCAACCGGCAAGATTACTTATGTGTCTTCTCGTCAGAAACAGTAAGTTTTTTTCTACCTTTTGCTCTTCTTCTGGCTAAAACTGCTTTGCCATTAACTGATGACATTCTAGCTCTGAAGCCGTGCTTATTCTTTCTTTTTCTCTTCGATGGTTGAAATGTTCTTTTCATCTTTATTTTGCTTTACTCTTCTTATTGAAGAAGTATTATTCAATCTTTAATTTCAATCGGGCTGCAAAGATACAGAGCTTTTTTATAATTGCAAGCTGCGACCTAGATTTGTTTATCCAAACTCAACTTTTACATGCTATACAAAATCACTTTTGCCAACCCCTTAACACATCTCCTACAAATTGAGTTGAAATGGGATGTTTCTGACAAAGATAATGAAACATTTTACTTACCAATCTGGAGGTCCGGAAGATATGAGGCTGCTAATTATTCTAAAAACATAACAAATTTTCAGGCTACTAATGAGGATGGCAATGACTTGCAGTGGGAGAAAACCACAGCAAACCAATGGAAGGTAGATACTACGAATGCAAATGAAGTGGTTATATCATATAAATATTATGCCCATACAATGGATGCGGGAAATAGTTGGTATGCCGATGATTTGATCTATATCAACTTCATAAACTGCATGATGTATTCCGAGGGCTCACTTGATGCTGACTGTGAAATCTTTATAGATATACCTGAAGATTTTTCTGTGGCAACTGCTCTTAGAAAAAATAAGGATCACTTTATAGCTAAGGACTATTACACGCTTGCTGATAGCCCATTGATGGCCGCTAAAGACCTTGATCAGATCGAATATACTTTTGAAGGTGTCGATTTTAATATTTGGATCTACGGAGATCATGATCTGGATAAAAACAAAGTTAAGTCTGATTTTGAAAACTTTAGCAAATCACAAATTGCATGCATTGGCAAGTTTCCTGAGGAAGCATATCATTTTTTGATTCTGGCTTTACCATACAAATTTTATCATGGAGTTGAACATGCTGCTTCAACTGTCATTTGCCTGGGTCCGGAAAACCAATTAAGCTCAAATTCGATTTACACTTCTTTATTGGGAGTAAGCTCGCATGAGCTTTTTCATGCCTGGAATATTATTAAAATCCGCCCGAAAGAATTACAGCCTTACAACTTTGCTCGACCTGTAACTTTTAATACAGGATATGTTGCCGAAGGATTCACCACCTATTATGGTGATTTGTTCTTATCAAGGTCTAAGGTTTTTGACACACAAGCTTATTTCAATGAGTTGAATACCATCTTTAATCGGCATTTTTGGAACTATGGCAGATTAAACGAATCTGTGCTTACTTCCTCTTCAAACCTGTGGGTTGATGGTTATACTGCCAGTGCTCCGCATAAGAAAAGTTCTATTTATATAGAGGGCGCAATGATTGCACTATGTCTTGATTTGAAAATACGTGAGGCAACAAATAGCGAAAAGTCTCTGGATGATGTTATGCGTTTGCTGTGGGTCAATCATGGTAAAACCAGTATTGGCTATGCACATAATGACATAATTAGTTATTGTGAAAGTGTTTCAGGTATAAGTTTAAATTCATTTACTAAAGACTATATCGAAGGTACAGTTGACAAACGTGTTATGCTTGATGGCCTTCTTAATACGGTGGGTTGTGAAATTGAAGAGTCTCATAATGAAAAAGTGCTTACAAGCAACCTTGGGTTGAGAGTGATTGATGATGAGCAGGGGTTGAAAGTTGTATCTATAGCACCATCGTCTCCCGGGGAAAAACTGTTTTCAATTAATGATATTATAAAAGCAGTTAATGACTCTAATGCGAATGATGTTGAACCCGGAATTAATAATGATGTTTTGATCGAGCGGTTTGGTAGGGAAATGAAGGTTACCGTTGATTTAGGGACACCAAATAAAGTATTGTATTTTCCTAATCATACAATTGTTAAAAAGACAGAGGCAACTCCTACACAAAAGAGAGCATTTGAGCTGTGGTGTGGTCAAACATTTTAATTTGTATAGAACAATTAATTACTCTTCTACCTATCTTAGAAATAGAAAATTTGTTAGATTACAGGCCATATTTTAAATAAAGATTGATATAACATGCAAGGTTCAGAAGAAATTTCTAAAGACCTAATCCAACCATTTCATAACAAAGTGCATGAAGAGGCTGATGGTATCATCCGTTATTTTATAATCGGGTACTTCGTATTCGGGTTATTCCTTTCCATATTTCATGAAACATGGTCCTATGGCATTGTTATGGGAGGTATTTCTTTAAGTATTTATTATCTCTGCAGATCGCTAATTGGAGGTACTCTTTGGTTTAGGCTTATCGTAAGTTTCTTGCTTTGGAATTTTACTGTGCAGTATATCATACAAATGCATGGCATGTATGAGATGCATTTCTTTTATTTTATTTCTCTTACAGTATTGCTTTTCTATGAAGATTGGAGGATTATTTTACCCGCCTCTATTTACGCGATTGGAACATTTCTCTATATGTTCTATCTCCAACTCACAGGTTCTGAATTTAATGGCTATCTAGAAAACGTACCTGAACTCACCTATAAAAATGTAATTCTACATCTTGGTATTTTAATTTTTTATGCGGGTATATGTATCCTGTGGTCTAAGCTTCAAAAGTCACAAACTAGAGAAGCTGGAATGAACCAGTTGCACATGGAAGAACAACTTAAGTTGATGGATACTAACATCAACTTTGCCAATAGCATTAGTCATGGGAACCTGAATGCCGAGTATGCAGCTGAATCTGCAGACAAACTTGGTGAATCTTTGATGAACATGAGAGACAGCCTTGTAGAGGCTTCTGATAGAGAGGCCAAGGAGAAGTTTGTAAATGTTGGGCTAGCATCCATTGGAGAAATATTAAGGAATAATAATGACAACCTTACTGAGCTTTGCGATCAGGTGATTGGTAAGCTTGTAAACTATATGAATGCCAATCAGGGCGGTATTTTTATTATTCATAAAAATGAGAATACTGATGAACAGTATTTAGAATTAAAGGCTTGTCGTGCCTATGAGCGTAAGAAATTTCTAGAAAAACGTATTGAAATTGGTCAAGGGCTAGTTGGTCAGGCTGCCATTGAGCGGCAAACTATCCACATGAAGGAATTCCCTGAAGACTATATAAACATTACTTCAGGGCTTGGCCTGGCAAACCCTAACAGTTTGATTATTGTACCGCTTAAGTCAAATGAAGAAATTGTAGGTGTTATAGAAATGGCATCATTCGAAGATTTCAACGAGACTGATGTAGAGTTTCTGGAAAAAGTAGGAGAGAGTATTGCCTCAACGGTAATATCAGCACAAACTAACCAGCAAACTAAAGAGCTTCTAGAGCAGTCTAAACAAATGACTGAAGAGATGCAGGCACAGGAAGAGGAGATGCGTCAAAACATGGAAGAGATGCAGGCCACTCAAGAAGAAATGGGAAGAAGCCAAAGAGAGTTGGCGGAAAAAGAAGCAAACCTCAATGCCTTAATTAATAATACTTCAGATTCAATTATAACCATTGACAAGGATTACAAAGTAATTGTAATGAATGATGTGGTTAAAAACAGATACAAGGGCACCCAGTATGAAGGACTTGGCGAAGGCTCTAATGCTCTGGATATGCTCGGAGACGTTAGAGATGAGTGGAAAGCTTATTATGATCGTGCGCTCCATGGAGAGAATTTAAATTTCACGCTAAAGAGTTCTGTTAAGGGTGAGAACAGCTGGAGGGAATACTTCATTAACCCGATTAGAGACAACTCTGGAGTAATTGTTGGTGCATCTATCTTCTCAAGAGATATTTCTGATAAAATGAGAATGCAGGAAGAGATGAAGCAGCGTGGTTTTGTGCTGGATGCAATGATAAATAATACATCAGACACTTATTTTGCCATTGATAATGAATATAAAATCATCGTGGCAAATGAAATTATCAAAAAGAGATTTGAAGAGTCGGGAATTACTTTAAATCCTGGAGAATACATTTTTGATAAATTACCGGCTGATGCAGAAAAAGTATGGAGAGAACGTTATGACCGTGCATTGGCTGGAGAACATTTTGTACTGGAGGAAGAAAGGCCTACTAAAGATAAGGTGCTTTACTTGAGAGTGTATTGCGATCCAATTAAAAACGAGAATGACGAAGTGATTGGTGCTTCTGTGATCTCAAGAGATGTGACCGAAAGAAAAGAGGCCATGGACAAAGTAGCGGAACTAACAAGTGAAATTTCAAGGCTTAAGAAATAGCTTCTATTCTCGAGGCTAAATGCCTTTTCTCATATTGATTCATCGTAAGAGATAACGCCTTTTTGTAATGCTTCAAGGCGTTTTTTGTATCATCTGTCTGCTGCAATAATGATGCATAGATCGAATGATAAATATAGTTTTGATCAAGTCTTTTAAAAGGAAGATTTTCTATCTCAACCAGTGCCTTTGAGCTCCCGTGCACTTTTGCATATGCCACTACCCTATTCAATTGGATAATAATATCATCCTGAAGCATGAGTAATGCGTCATAAAGATCTAGGATTTGACTCCAATTTGTATCCTCAAAAGTTGCCGCGAACGAATGACAAGCTGCAATACTTGCCTGTAAATGATACGGACCTGTTTGGCCAGTGGCCGCTGAACATTCTAAAAAGTATCGGCCCTGATGAATCAACTCCTTATTCCAGTTGCTCCGATCCTGCTCTTCCAGCGTAAGTAGTCTTCCGTCTTTTAAGCGACTGTCGAAACGAGCTGACTGGAAACACATAAGTGCTAGTAGTGCATAGGAACTCCCATTTGTAGTCGCATGGTGATCTGTAATCAGTTTATTTAGTCGCATAGCTTCGTAACAAAGGTCATGTCTTATTAGCTTATCTTCAGCAACAGCATTATAACCTTCATTGTAGATCAGGTATAAAATCTTTAAAACACTACCTAGTCTGGTCTCTATTTCCGTACCGGATGGACTCTCGAGTCTATTATTTAAGGTTTTAAACTTTTCTTTAGCACGGGTATAGGCTTTGGCCACAGCAGCTTCAGATTTTAAAAGTGCTTTAGCAATCTCTGATGTGCCAAAACCAACTAAAACTTTCAATACTAGAATAATCTGACTTTCCCGAGATATTTTGGGGTGGCAGCAAGCAAACATCATATTTAGGTAATCATCTGAAATCGCATTGTTAATGTCTGGCTCATTAATAGTTTCGTAGTCTTCATCCTTTGTCTGAATCCTATCAATTTTTTCTGTAAAGCTTTTAGTACGTCTAAATTGATCGATCAATTTATTTTGAGCTACCCGCATTACCCATGCTGAAGGATTATCAGGCGCTCCTTTAAATGGCCACACTTGCATAGCTTTCATTAAAGCATCCTGCACTGCGTCCTCCACTAAATCAAAAGTATCAGCACCAAACTTTTTGGTTAAAAAAGACACCACACGACCGTATTCGTGCCGGAAGAAGTGATCTACGATTTGTTTACTGGATGATGACATTCAATGTAAAATACAAAAGCCCTAATGAAAATTAGGGCTCTATGCTAGAATTGATTTTCATTACATGTCCATTGACATAATCTCTCTTACTTCTGTGGTGCCGTTATGCTCAAAGATTGGACAGCCCTTAGAAATATCAACCGCTTGATTAAGGTCTTTGGCTTTCACAATTAAGTAACCACCGACTACTTCTTTGCCTTCGGCAAAAGGGCCATCAGTTACTACATCACCTGCTTGCTCTACTACTTTTCCGTCACTGTTTAAAGGCAATCCGGCCACGAGCGTTCCTTCTTTTGAAAGTTTCTCCATCCAAGCTCCCCATTTTTGCATGTGGGCTTGCATTTCTTCTGGTGACTGCTGTGCTCTCATATCATCACCTCCTCTAAATAAGTACATAAACTCTTTCATAATTTTTCTAAGCTTTTAGTTGAATGTTATTTAACATTTTGAATCATCTTGATGACGAACAAGGTAAAATGTACTGGACAAAATTTTCAAATAATTATTCAATATATGAAAGCACCTCTCTCATTTGATCGTATTCGAGGTAATCCTCAAAAGCTGGATGAGACTGGATTGTTTGTGGGTTTAGATTTTTGGAAGCCTTAGCAACTTCTATTAAATAGTTGAAAAAATTAAGATCATTTTGGTGTGCCAAAATTATAGCCATATTCCATTTGCCCCATAAATTGTCATTGGTCTCCAACCAAACCTGAGTGAGCACTTTTGCTGTTTCATATTCATTTAGATTGATGTAGTTAAAACTAGACTCCGCTGCTCGAGCCCAAATCATATTAAGCATTCGTTTGCCCATATTACTGACCAGTAAGTCTTTGCTTTCTGCTTTTGACTTGAAGCCTTTTATCTGTGCTCGCCACCATGCCATGTCTTTCATCGAATCATTCTTTAGCTGCGTAAAATAAAGCTCTGTAAAAGCCTCGGACATTTTTTCTCTGAATGCTGTTTCACGCTCATATATACGATCCGCTTTTCTAGATTGCTTTTTATATTCTTTTTTACTCCTAAGATTCTCAATTTCAGAGGTAATACCTTTTGCCGTATGAGTACCGGTAAAATCTGAATGCAGTTGCTCATAAGTCTCAACTGCAGTTAAGAAGTCTCCTGAATGCACCAGGCTATCTGCTCTGCCTTTAATCATATGGTATAGTGAGTCTGGATGAAATTTATTACTCACTATTTGATTATTCTTATGTCGCTGAAGCTCTATCCAATACAACGCCTCAAGAATATGCTTTGAATCTGGCCAGCGATGACCACCATTGAAAACAATTAATGTATTTGCAATGCCATCAAGATTAAGCTGTTCTCTTAGCCTTTTGTGCTCCAGGAAGTTCATGTCCTGATCACCAACAATAGCTGCATAATACACATCACTTCCTTTTTTGAGTTGGTACTGATCATTTATAGAAAATCCCGCCCCACATGCTATAATACCATCTATTTTACCTGTTAATGCAGCGATTGCCGAGGCAGATCGCGAGCCACCAGAAAACCCACTGGTATACACCCTATCAACATCAAGACTGTATTTTTCAAAAGCATCAACAAACATGGCATCGGCTGCCTCAAATACTAAGTCCCATGATCCATTTTTTGAATTATTTGAAGCTAAGACTATATAACCAATCTCTTCGGCTGCTGCAATATATTTTTTCAGCGCTAATAGCCCCCGTGCTGCTGGTTCAAAAACAAATATTGCCGGCCACTTCTGAGAAGGGTTGTAATTGGTAGGTAAGTAGAGCGCGTATGATTGATCTGGTTTATGACTACAGAAGATAGAATCTATAGCATGACCAGGTTGAGGTTGTCCTTCTATGTTAACATTTGTAGCAACACCAACCAGAAGCAACAGTAAATATTTATACAATCGCATGTAAAATAAAATGGCAGCACCGAAGTGCTGCCAAGTTTTAGATTAATTATCCCAAAACAGCCTTCGCTGCATATCTATTTCCGTAAACGGAATATTAGTATTAAGCGTAATCTCGTTATCAGGGTATGGAAGTCTTCTTGGAATTCCTCCTCCCGGATTTGAGGCTGTATTACCCAATGGGTTTGGTGTGATATCAGCAGGAAAACCAGTCCTTCTGAAATCTACCCAACTCTCAACATTTGTCGAGTAGGTAATTACAAACTTCTCATTGATTATACGCTCGAGTCTCTCAGCATTTGTAGTAAGCGCATCAAACTCTGTGTCCAAATTAGACAAGTAAGCATCATTAGAAGCTTCCGAAGCAGGGTTTCCTGTTACTTCTTCAAGTGAAGCAGCTACACCCGCTAACAATGCATCTTTTGCATCAGATACTGCACCTCCAGACATCAAAATAGCTTCAGACTCAATAAGCTTTACTTCAGAAAATGTAATGTATGGCACTGGTGAGTTTATGCTTGTATAATAAGCACCACTTACCCCATTGAGGTTTGCCAATCTTGGGTCGGCATTAGCTGTTAGCTTGCTGATAAAATAGCCTCCCATTACCGCGTTACCAGGTCTGTTGAGGTTAAACTCATAACGAGGATTTGGTTCATTGGCCACCGTACCAAATGCTTGCTGCATATTACCTGCATTGCCTGAGATTGCATTGCCGACTGCATTTAGTGCATCAGTATATGCCGAAGCTCCATTTATCTTAGACAGATGCAAGTAATACCTTGCCTTTAAAGACCAAGCTGCGGCAATCCAGCTACTTGTACTACCACCATAAATCAAATCATCGCCACCTGGAGAACCTCCAGGACTTGGACCGGATAAGTCAGCAATGGCCTCATCTAAAAGAGACTGGACTGTAGCATAAATAGCTGTGTGCGTATCATACTGCGGGGTAGTACCCGCTTCTGCTTCAAAAGCCGTTGTATAAGGTATATCACCAAAACAATCACTGGCTGCACCTAGTCCTGCTGCCATCAACACTTTAGCTACACCTCCATAGTGAGGAGCATTTAATTCTTCAGCCTTTGTGATGATTATATTGGCCATGTTCAGTGCATTTGTATAGGTGTTTTGCCACATACCATCAGTATCCTGACCGTCTATGATGTATTTAGTCCAGTCACCTTGCTGGGCTGTAGTACCACCATCTAATTGCTGCATAAGTATGTTGCTAAATAGAACATACTCGCCACCCAGATTAAAGGAAAGGCCTGTTTGTAAGGCCGGCATAATAGCCGACATACTTACATCCAAAGGTCTGGCTGGGTCAACATTTGTGTCTCCAAATTCACATGAATTTACTGTGAAAATGAGCGTAAGTGCTGTTATATATATTTTTATCTTTTTCATAATCATACTTTTTAGAAAGTTACATTTAAGCTGATACCATAACTTTGCGTATTAGGGTTATTGAAGTAATCATAGCCCAATACATTACTCGCATCACCAGTAAGGTTAGTTTCAGGATCAACACCGCTATAATCAGTTATTAGGAAGAGGTTTCTTGCGAAAAGCCTTAGATCCATAGCCTTGATTAAAGGAATATTGCTCAATTGTCCTTGAGAGAATTGATAGCTTAATGAAACCTCCCTTAATCTTATGTAAGAACCATCTTCAACATTTAACTCATCAAGCCCGGTAAATCCATATGCCTGATAATAGTTAGCTCCACCATCGGTACCACCTTTTACTACTTCTTGTGTATTGATTGTTTCTGTAGGTGTAACTCCATCAGAACCCACTACAACTCCTGGGAACACAACTCTATCATTTCTATCAAGCGTTTGCTCACTTACACCGAAGTTATTCATTACCCCCTTAGTACCATTCCAAACATCTCCTCCCTTACGAATGTCTAATAAAGCGGAAAGGGTAAGGTTTTTATAGGTAAATGTGTTTTGTAAACCAAGTAGGTAATCAGGCGTAGGATCCCCTACTATGCCATCGTTAGGATCTCTTAACGGTATGCCATTTGCCCCTATTACCATTCTGCCCTGATCATCTCTTAAGAATTGACCGCCATAGAAAATACCATAAGGCTCACCTTCTGCTAACCTTTGTGTACCAAATGGATCAATTGTAATGAAAGGTAAACCCGGAGCCATTTTCAGTACTGTTGTGTTGTACTTTGTGAAATTTGCGCCCAGATTATAACTAAAGTCACCCGCCTCAACTATCGTAGCGTTAAGTGCTATCTCAATTCCTTCATTCTCAATTTCACCAGAGTTAACGGCTTTTTGTTGATAACCTGCAGACCAAGGGATATCCACTACGAGTAGGTTGTCTTCGGTATTGGCTTTATAATAAGTAAAGTCTGCTGTGATTCTACCATCCCAAAATCTAAGATCAAACCCTAATTCGAATGTTGTTGTAATCTCAGCTTTCAACTCAGGATTAGCCAACACAGAATTAGGCTGGAAGGCATTTAACCCAAAAGCAGGGAAGATAACACCGTTTGGCGTTGTCCAGCCATCAACAATTCTGGCCTGCGTAAAGTTGTTGTCAATTAATGCAAACGGAGCATCGTTACCTACCTGACCCCATGAGGCTCTTAATTTACCATATGGTAGTACTGTACTATTCGATAAGCCAAATGTTTCTGTAAATGACCAGCCAGCACTCACCGCAGGATAGAAAAATGAGTTATCATCTTCAGGTAATGTTGATGACCAGTCATTTCTACCTGTAAGGTTTAGGAAGAACTGCTCTTTATAGCTAAGTCTCAAATCTGCATAAACACCATAAAGCTCTCTTGCATTTCTTAACTCCACTGTATTAATTGAAGTTGCACTAGCAAGGTTATAAAACCCTCTGTCGGCTAGGCCCTTACCATCTGACCTGATGTTTCTGTTTTGGTGAGAATAGTAATTATGACCAAGTATGGCATTAAGATTTAGGTCATTTCCAAAGGTGTTGCTGATGATAAATAAGAAATCTGAATTTACATCAGTATTGGTAATTGTCTGCTCTATGACCTGCCCCGGTCCGAAAGTACCTGAGTTTATGTCGTTTCTAAACTTACGTGAATCGGTATAGGTATCTACACCAAGTTTATAACTTGCCTCCAACCATGGTAATAACTGATAAGATAGAGATGAATACCCGATAAGTCGGTCAACATCATCATCCATATAGTTTTTCATAACAGTCCACAATGGGTTGTCATAAATAGCATCACCATTAGGGAAGTTTCCTCTATAAGATCGCGGTGCTCCATCAGGCAACCCGTAAGGGCTTCCGTCTACAATGGTATAAGAATCTACAAACTCATGTCCATCTTCACCATGCCCATTGGCTATGTCAAATGTTGGTGTTGTTCTCATTAGTCCAAGCATTACACCCGAAAGGTTAGACCCCTGCTGAGATCTTCTACCTCCTGAATTGACATAATTTGCTGAAAAGCCTACTTTGAGTTTTTCCGTGATTTTAGAATTCACATTTATTTTAAATGAGTTTCTCTCAAAGCTTGTATTTGGCACAATACCACTTTGATACAACCTCCCTACAGACGTATAGTAGTTGAGCTTAGCGTCACCACCTGAAAGAGAAATGTGATTGTTGATGGTATAACCTGTTTCAAAGAAATTTTCAGCATTGTCATAAGCATTTGCAGGATTGCCATTACCTGTACCTGCAGGTACCAGAAAACCATTTTGATCATAAGGCCATGGTGAGCCGAAAGGCTGACCTGTAAAAATATTAACAGGAGCATTAGGGTGGTTAGGGTCAGTACTATATTCTAAATCAGAAATATGAGGACCCCAACTTGTACCAGCTAAGGTATTTGGTCCTGAGTAGGTTGGAACTCCTGCGACCACGCCTCCTTGTGCATATTCTTTTTGTCTATCAGGAAGCCTATTCACTCTGTCCACTGTGTATGATGTACTGAAAACAACTTTTGATCTTCCCGACCCTTTTTTGGTTGTAATAATTACAGCTCCGTTGGCTGCTCTAATACCATAAAGTGCTGTCGCTGCTGGCCCTTTCAATACCGTTAGTGATTCAATATCATCCGGATTTATATCGATGGCTCGATTGGAGTTATTTACACCACCTGCACCTCTGTTTGCAACAGCATCTTCAGGAGAATCGGCCGTAGTAAAACTAGAGTTATCTATAGGAATACCATCCACAACGAAAAGTGGGCTGTTTGATCCCTGGACCGATTTATTACCTCTAATTCTAATTTGGGCGGAGGCACCCGGTGTACCTGACGAGCTTATAACCTGTACACCCGCAGCTTTACCACTTAATGCACTTACAAGGTTTGTCTCACCAGACTTTCTAATATCTTCAGAATCAACATTTTGAATTGAATATCCAAGATCTCTTTTATTGGCTTCCAGGCCAATCGCAGTTACTACAACTTCGCTGAGTTGCTTCACATCACTAGCAAGTTCCACATCTATAACAGCTCTTGAACCCACATTGACTTCCTGAGACTCAAATCCCACGAAAGAAAATACTAAAACCGCATCTGATGGAGCGGTTATCTTATAGGCACCATCGATATCTGTAATGGTACCAACGGTTGTACCCTTAATGAGTACACTCACTCCTGGCAGACCTGTATTGTCTTCCAATGAAGTGACTTTACCTGAGACAACCCTATCCTGAGCCAGCAATACACTGGAACTCAGGAAGATCGTCAAGGCAATTGACATTTGTAAAAACTTCTTCATAAGCGTTTGTTTTGATGAATAAATTATTTGAGGAGAGGGTATAACTCTCCAATGGTCAAGGTAGACACTTATGAATCCTCATAAATCACCCAAATTGGATCAAATTAGTATTCTATAAAAATGGGCTTCAATCGCTTACAATTGATTTTTTGGGCAATGCCCGGCTTGCGATACCGAGAATTGCATTAAGAATGCAGTTAAAAATTACCCTAAATTGAGCCTATGATTTGGCCCTGTTTCTGGAAAGATAAACACCGAGGATAATAAGGCCCATACCGAAATAATGACCTATAAACAGCTGCTCATTATCCAATAACCCCCAACCTACTGCGATAATAGGAATGATATATGTCACCGAGCTGGTGAAAATGGGAGACGTGAGTTTTACTAATTGGTTAAAAATGATCAGCGCTATGGCTGTGCCCAATACGCCTAACAACACAACAGCACTAAAGGCAAACCAAGCTCCATCAGTACTTATGGTCTTATCTATGAAATTAGTTCCTAGTAAAAGATAGATCAATGATACTGGGCCTACTATCAATAAAGAAATACTAGTAATTGTACGAGCGGTTAGATCTGAAATATGGTACTTGATTAAGTTAAGGTTGGCACCATAAAATATAGTAGCCAAGATCACATACAACCCATAATAGTTTAAGTCACTAATGGCTCCACCAGAACCGGCAATTATTAAAAAAATTGTGCCTACTAGTCCGACCAATAACCCGATGGTAGTTTTAAGATTTATATTTTGGCTAAAGAATAATATGCCAATGAGCATTGTAAATAATGGTGTAAGGGCATTTAAAATACCTGCCACCGAACTGGGTAATTGAGTTTGTGCTTTTGCAAACAAAAATGCTGGCAACAAACTACCAAATAAACCCACGAAGAACAGTAACTTCCAATGTCTGGCATTGACCTTTCGTAGCCCTCTAATGGCGAAAGGCAATAGAAATACAGAAGCAGAAGCAATTCGGAGTGCACCAACTTCACTTGCGCTGTAGATGTCAAGCCCTCTTTTTATAAGAATAAATGAAGATCCCCAGATAAGGGCCAGCCCGATAAGCATTACCCATGCGAGCAGATTCTTATTTTCTGACATTAGCTATTATATAAACCCGCACGAATTATGCTAAAATAGGCTGTTGTGAAAACTCAGTTTCAACTTCTAAAAGGATTTGTTTCAACTCTTCATGCGATTCAGATTCCACTAACCGTGTACGATAAGGTTTGAAATGCGGAATGCCCCTGAAATAATTGGTATAATGTCTGCGCATTTCATAAATACCCTTTCTTTCTCCCTTCCATTCGACAGAAAAATCGAGGTGTTTGATCGCCACAGACACTCTGTCACTTATAGTTGGTGGCGATAGTTTTTCTCCTGTTTTCAGAAAATGTTTTATCTCATTAAATATCCATGGGTAGCCAATAGCAGCCCTACCAATCATGATACCATCAACCCCGTAGCGGTTTTTATACTCTAAGGCTTTCTCAGGGGAATCAATATCTCCATTACCAAAGATAGGTATGTGTATATCAGGATGATTTTTTACCTCAGCTATTTTAGTCCAGTCAGCCTCACCCTTATACATTTGCTGCCTCGTACGGCCATGAATTGTTAAGGCTTGAATGCCCACATCCTGCAAACGCTTGGCTACTTCTACTATCTTGATTGTTTTATCATCCCAGCCCAATCTTGTTTTGACTGTCACCGGTAGGTTTACCTGTTTCACTATTTCAGCAGTCATTTCCTGCATCTTAGGAATATCCAATAGAATTCCTGCACCTGCACCTTTGCAAGCGACTTTTTTCACAGGGCAACCATAATTAATATCAACGATTTCGGGCTGCGCTTCTTCAGCAATGGCAGCTGCCTCGCGCATCGATTCTATTTTATCACCAAAAATTTGAATCCCAATTGGGCGCTCATAATCGTATATGTCGAGCTTTTCAACACTCTTTGCAGCGTTTCTAATAAGTCCTTCTGAAGATATGAATTCCGTATACATCATATCCGCACCATTCTCTTTGCAAACTGCCCTAAAAGGCGGATCGCTCACATCCTCCATGGGTGCCAGTAACAAAGGAAATTCACCAATCTCAATATTTCCTATTTTAACCATACTGCAAATGCGTAGTTTAGCATATATTTTTTTAGAACCCGTAAATTTACGGCAAATTATGAACAATTTCGATAACAACTATATACATCTGTCTGACCACCGAAGTTCCATAACCACTGTTTTTTTAGTATTTGTATTATCTCTCATTGGGTTTTATGTTGTTGGCCCAGGTATTGGATTTTTATTTGCACTACCATTTTATGAAGGAAGCCTGCTCGATTTCCAATCAGCTTTTGCTAACCCCTTTGAAAATCCCTCATTAAAAACTCCCATTTACATCATTCAGGGAATGGCTACCATGACGGGAACCATTGTTGTCCCGCTGCTTTATTTATTTGTGGCAGAAAAAAAGAGAGTAGGTATATTTTTCAAAAAACAAGTTGGCCTGCTTCCCATTTTATTGGCAGGAATCATTGTCATCACCTTCATGGGTGTAAACTCCATTGTAATTGATTGGAACGCCAATATAAGCTTCCCTGAGTTTATGTCAGGATTTGAAAACTGGGCCAAAGAAACAGAAGAACTTGCAGCAAAAACAACAGCATACCTCACCACTTTTAGCGGACTTCCTCAATTCTTTTTAGCATTTATTGTCATTGCCATATTGCCTGCAGTAGGTGAAGAGTTACTGTTTAGAGGTTTTTTACAAAATGGTTTTCATGGAATAACGAAAAATATTCACGTAGCTATTTGGATTAGCGCCATTCTCTTTAGTACCATCCACATGCAGTTTTACGGTTTTGTACCGCGAATGCTCCTGGGTGCACTCTTCGGTTATTTATATTATTGGTCTGGCAATTTATTCATACCCATTTTTGCTCATCTTGTGAATAATGGATTGACACTCATTTTATTCTATCTCCATGATATTGGAGTTATAGAAACCGATATGACAAATACAGAAGCGGCTCCTTTGTACGCTGTAGGAATATTCGCTATTATTACCGCTGCACTTTTACATTACTTTAGAAATTATTTTCTCAAAGCACCGCATACTCAATGAAGGGATGGCAAAAGGTTTATACAACTGATCAATCATACAGAGCAGATATCGTGAAAGCAGTTTTAGAAGACAGAGGAATGATTCCCGTGATCATTAATAAGCAGGATTCATCATATCATAACTTTGGGCAGCATGAGGTACATGTAGCTAGTGAGGATGTATTAGGAGCTTTGAAAATCATTGAAAATGACATCAATTTTAAATAAATACAACAACCTCACTCAAAGAATAATAGCGGGGCTTTTCGGTGCGTTTGTGGTGATTATGGGTTTATACTACGGCCCGTGGACCTATTTCTGCGTTTTTCTCGGGATTTGCATCGTCACACAACTGGAGTTTTATAAGCTTGTTGGTCTTGACGGTATGCTGCCACTCAAGTTTTTCGGTACAGTATGCGGATCAGTGATTTTTACGCTCACCTACTTTATAGAACTCGGGTTGTTAGAGACTAAATATTATTACGTTTTCTTCCCACTTACAGCGTGTGTCTACCTCATCTATCTCTATAAAAAATCAGAAAAAAAGCCGTTTACGGGAATTGCATTTACCTTTTTAGGTATAGTCTATGTTGCCATTCCATTTGCCTTACTTAATGTAATAGCCTTCAACAGCGGTATTTATGAGTTTCAAATCATTTTAGGCTCATTGCTTATTTTATGGGCCAATGACACCGGAGCTTACTTTGCTGGCGTCAGGTTTGGAAAGAGAAAATTATTTGAAAGAGTATCTCCAAAAAAATCCTGGGAAGGAAGTATTGGTGGAGTTATACTGGCGGGAGCCATGGCCTATGGTATTTCTGAAGCAAGCAGTTATTTGCCTTTAACCACATGGCTTTGTATTGCCATTATCATTATTATAGGTGGTACCTATGGAGATCTCGTAGAATCATTATTTAAAAGAAGCATAGAGATAAAAGATTCGGGAAGGTTAATACCCGGCCATGGTGGTTTTTTAGACCGGTTTGACGGTCTGTTATTATCGGCACCATTCATCGCTGCATTTCTTAAAATCTTTTAAAAATAACGCATTTGATAGATTTATAATTCTTTAAATTTGCATTCAAAATACGACTAAAAATAACAGTATATGGGTTATATAGAACCTGCTCCGATTAAAGACGAACAGAATCCTTTTGAGGCTATGATGTCAAGATTTCACATTGCCTCTCAAATATTGGGGATCGATGATGAAGTCTACAATGTTTTAAAATCACCCGCCAAACAAGTTATTGTATCACTACCAATTACAATGGATGATGGTTCCATCAGGGTTTTTGATGGCTATCGGGTTATACACTCTAATATTTTAGGCCCTTCTAAAGGTGGTATCAGGTTCGACCCTGGTGTAAATATTGATGAGGTAAAAGCTTTGGCCGCCTGGATGACCTGGAAATGTGCTGTTGTAGATATTCCTTACGGAGGTGCTAAAGGTGGTATAAAATGTAACCCGCGCGAAATGTCTTCTGGAGAGATTGAGCGATTGATGAGGGCTTACACACTCTCGATGATAGAAATTTTCGGCCCAGACCGTGATATACCTGCACCTGATATGGGTACAGGACCAAGAGAAATGGCCTGGTTGATGGATGAATTTTCCAGAACTCAGGGTATGACAATCAATAGTGTCGTTACAGGCAAGCCATTAGTACTTGGAGGCTCACTAGGAAGGACAGAAGCTACTGGCCGTGGAGTTATGGTTTCAGCTTTAGCTGCCATGGAAAAACTTCAAATCAACCCTTACAAAGCCACGTGTGCTGTGCAGGGTTTTGGTAATGTTGGATCATTCGCAGCTTTACTTCTCGAAGAAAGAGGTGTAAAAGTAGTAGCGATTAGTGACCTGTCTGGCGCTTACTTCAACGATAAAGGCATTAACATAAATGAAGCCATAGAATTCAGAAATGGCAACAATGGTTCATTAGAAGGTTTTAGCGGTGCTGAAAAAATAACAGGAGAAGAGATTCTTGAGTTGGAGGTTGATGTATTAGTTCCTGCAGCTACTGAAGATGTGATTAACTCTGGTAACGCTGACAAAATAAATGCAAAACTTATTGTTGAAGGTGCCAATGGCCCTACTTCTGCAAAAGCAGATACTATCATCAACGATAAAGGCATTATGGTTACACCTGATATTTTGGCCAACGCTGGTGGTGTAACAGTTTCATACTTTGAGTGGGTTCAGAACCGACTCGGCTACAAATGGACGGGCGAGCGTGTAAACAGAAGGTCTGACAGAATAATGAAAGATGCTTTTGATCATGTCTATCGCACTTCAAAGGAATATGATGTATCGATGCGTATTGCAGCATACATAGTTGCTATCGACAAGGTTGCCAAAACCTACAAATATCGTGGGGGTTATTAATTTTAACTTAGAGTTCACAAGGTTTGACTATACATAAAGAAGGTCGTTTATTACTCATAGTATTAGTAATTATCTTAGCAGCCATAAATATTGGGCTGCACTATACATACCCTGCGCAGTCACTGTTGCTAAATTTGGTTTTAGCTGGTAGCGTTATTTTATTCTTACTTATTCTACAGTTTTTCAGGAGCCCAAAAATTGTTACTCCGATTAACGACAAACATGTGGTAGCCCCGGCTGATGGTAAAGTTGTGGTCATTGAAGAAACAGAAGAAACTGAGTACTTAAAAGATAAACGACTTCAGGTATCTATATTTATGTCTCCAGTAAATGTGCATGTAAATAGAATGCCTGTAAAGGGTCTCATAGAATTTTTTAAATACCATGCTGGTAAATATTTAGTTGCGTGGCACCCAAAGTCAAGCACTGAGAACGAGCGAACCACGGTAGTAATAAAGACTCCTGGTGGTGTGCCTATTTTAATGCGTCAAATTGCAGGAGCTCTTGCAAGGCGTATCAAATGGTATATCAAAGAAGGACAAGAGCTTGAGCAAGGTCAGGAGTTTGGTTTTATTAAGTTTGGATCAAGAGTTGATGTATTCCTCCCACTTGATGCAAAGGTAAAAGTCAACATTGGTGACAAGACAAAAGGTGGGATGACAGTGCTAGCTGAGTTAAATGATTAGTGATCAATACCAATAATGTGCTGATCCTGGCTATTTATTAACAAAAGCCGGAATAATTCGCTCTGCAGTTATTTGCAGTGTACTATTATCGTTATCCTGGGCAGTAACGACAACTAACAGATCAAGCTCCTCAATCAGAATGATAAACTGGCCACCGCCCCCCTGAGCCGATGAGCAGTAATAGCTCTTATTATCCACTTGTAAATCTGCATTCCACCAGTAATAGCCGTAACCCTGATTAGAGACGTCTTTACCACCACCATAAACATCATCATCACCGGTAAGTAGTATCCTGCTAATTGCTTTGGCTACAAATGCTTCTGGCACCAGTTGCTCGCCTTTCCATTTTCCTTTGTTCATAACAAGAGTTCCCCACTTGATCATATCTCTAGATGTCATTCTTGAGCCACTACCCGATCTTGGCAGGCCACTAGTAGCATTGCCCCATTTATAATTAGTTATGCCCATTTTGTCGAGGAGTTCATTTTTAATAAAGTCTTTGGCAGACCCTGGCACAACCGCTTCAATCACTTGCATCACCAACATTGGGTCATCTTGATATTTAAAACTTTGAGACGCTGCTGTAATGGGCTCTGTATGCTCCAGGCGAGCTTGGACTAGTGCCTGACCTTTTACCTGATCAGAGTTTTTCTCTAACTCTGCTGTTTGTTCTTCACTGATACGGATACCAGAGCTCATCGTCAGCGCCTGATGAAGCGTAATCTTTTCTACGCCATCAACAAATTTTTCAGGGTTCAATTCTTTGAGAAAAGTGACCAACGGCCTATCTAAATCGGACATGGTCAGGTATCCTAATTGAATAGCACGGCCTAGCGCCAGACAGGTGTAGGCTTTTGTCGCTGACGCTTGAGGATGCGGTAAATTGATGCGTCCATGTAAATAATATGATTCAAAAAGAAGCTTGCCCTTATGCGCTATAAGAAAGCTATCGAAATTATCATGTTTACCCTGAGCTATCTCCTGCGCCAATTTGAGAATCATTGTTTTCTTGCCACCATCAACGCCTAATTCGCCTACACTGATACCGTCTTTAGCAGCAATAGGAGCTGGATCTATAAAGGCCTCTTTAAGATCAGGAATATCCCAAAATGAAATCGTGTCTTCAGCAGCCGTAGCTTCAGGTGCCGCCATTCGATTTCCCTCTTGAGCATGGGCAACACTTAAGAAGGTTATATTCGCCACAACCAGCGTTATCATGAAGCTCAATACTATCCTGCTTTTTTTCGGTATAAATTTGTTGACTAATTTGATCATAAGTTGTTTTTATTTTTCAAGGGTATACCTCAAAAGTCTACTGAAAGTTGTTGATGTGCACTGTTTAATTTGCCAACTGCTCTATAGATAAATGAACTGCTCAAATAGATGTAAAAACCTTATCCAAATGGCAATGAGGCCAAACACTCAAGCATATCTTTTATAATCAAATCATTAGAAGGTAGTCCAATATCACTTATTTCAAAATCATTTCGTAAGCTTACATTTAAGCAGATGAAATTTCATAAAAACTTTTATTGGGCAGGGCTTCTATTATTGGTTGCTTGCGGTTCTCAACCTCCTGTTTTCAAGAAGCATGAGACTGCTTTTAAAATCGGTGACCAACAAGAATGGGCAGCTAAATATTGGGATGACACTGGATGGGAAAAACACATCGCAATAGTTCCTGATGGACAAGTTTTCTGGTCCAGAACTCAAATTGATATATTAAAAAGTTCGGAGCCATTACAACCATACGGCATTCAACTCGAGGTTTATGGAGAGTATGAGGTGTTTTGGGATGGGGTGTTGATTGGAAAAAATGGGAACCCGGGGCAGGAAGTAGTTCTCGCCCCTGAAGGTACACTTTGGAATACTTTTAGCATTCCAACCCATCTCACCAAAAAGGGAGAGCACGTTTTGGCCCTACGGTCAAGTCTCCTACATTTTCCTGATCATGTGGGTATATACGAGTTGGTAATAGATAACTATGACGATCTACTAACCGACCAACTGATAGAAACTTCCTATATGCACATTTTTGCGGGGGCCTTTCTTATCACGTCTATCTATTTTCTCTTTCTGTACTTGGGTAATAAAAAAGAGTTACCCATGCTGGTCTTTGCTAGCAGTTGTTTTCTCTTTTTTATATTGATATTGACAGAGTTTCTTAAAGCTAATGTGTCTATCCATTATAGTCTGCATGTTATTCGGTTTGAGATTATTGGTACACTTATGTTTGGTATTTCATTTTTGATCCCCTCTTATTTTTCAATGCAGTTTCCGTTTCCCAAACGAAAACTTATGCTCATTGTGTATGCTGGAATACAGCTGTCCATTTTCCTTATAAATCATCATTACTTTGATTTAAATACTCGCAACATGGCTATAAGCATGTGGGTTTTTTCTTTTGGAATAGTGGCCTTTGGAGTTTATAGAAAAATGAGAGGTGCACTTCTCGTATTGTTAACGCTCTTGCTATGTGTGCTTATAGATTTATTCGCTCCTTTTGACAAAAGTCTTTTCATAGGTTTTGGACTTATTCTTCTGAGTATGTTGTATCTGCTCTCTCTCAGCATCAAAGAGCAACGATTGGCTTATGAATATTCGCTCGTTCAATCCACACGCCTGCGGCTGCAATTGCTAAAAAAGAATATTCAACCTCACTTTTTAATGAACACGTTGACCTCATTGATGGATTGGGTGGAAGAAGCTCCTAAAAAAGGCGTTTTATTTATTGAAGCGCTAGCCAGGGAGTTTGATCTATTTAATCAGATAGAAAACAAAACATTAATCCCCATTTCTCAGGAAATTGCACTCTGTCGCGCACATCTTGAGATTATGGAATATCGGAAAGAAATCAAGTATACATGGGAACAAAAAGGTATAGATCCCGAGGAAAAAATACCACCAGCTGTGCTTCACACCTTATTAGAAAATGGGATTACGCATAGTTTGCCATTGTCAGATAACAGTATCAAATTTAAACTTGTCTTCGAATCGCAGAGTCAGTATAAATGCTATACATTTTTGACATTCGCTGACCGTATTAATTCCGGCAAGAAGAACAAAAAAGAAGGGACAGGACTAAAATATATAAAGGCAAGGCTTACCGAAAGTTATGGTTCGAAATGGGACTTAACCTCGGAACAGACTGAGCATGGATGGAAAAGCATTATAAAAATATATTCATAGGATTATGAACATCTTAATTGTTGAAGATGAATCAAGAATTGCGAAAAGAATCGAAAGGCTGACACACGATATTCTTGGTGACAGCTTACAATCACTGTCGCATATCAACACGCTTCAAGAAGCATTACAGTTTATTGAAACTCACACATTAGACCTCGTTTTCCTGGACTTAAATCTTAATGGAGAAGATGGTTTCAAACTACTCGCCACAACGGTTTCCAAATCTTTTCATACAGTGATTATTTCTGCTTACCAGGATCAGGCGATCAATGCTTTTGAATATGGTGTTTTGGACTTTGTACCTAAGCCATTTAACAAAGATCGGTTGGAACAAGCCTTAAATCGGGCTTTTTCAAAAGAACCAATATCAACAAATAAGACTAAGTTTTTAGCCATAAAAAAGAGAAAGCGCATACAGCTTATACCCATTGCAGACATCCTTTACATAAAGGGCGCTGGAGTCTATACTGAACTCTGTCTGGCAGATGGCAAAAAAGAACTGCATGACAAATCACTTGAAAAGCTAGAACAACTTTTGTCGCATACATTTGAACGAATCCATAAATCTTACCTAGTGAAGATATCTGAAGTGAAGGAAGTTATTGTAGCCTCGGGCAGCCGATATAAGGTTCAACTAAAAAATGGAGAACTTATTCCGATTGGTAGAACCAAATACAAAGAAGTAAAAGCAAACTGGTTGTAAAAAAATTCAACTGAGCAACTCAGCCAGTTTTTCTAAATACTTCCTATCAACTTCATCGAAAGCCTCAAGTTGGTCGCTGTCAACATCCAAAATCATTTTTACACCCCCATTTTTATTAAAAATAGGAACAACAATTTCTGATTTAGAGTCTGAACTGCAAGCTATATGGCCTGGGAATTCATCAACATTAGGTACTAGTTGAGTTTTAGCTTCAGCCCAAGCCGTACCGCAAACACCTTTCCCCTTTTTTATTCTGGTACAGGCTATGGGTCCTTGAAATGGCCCTAACACCAACTCATCTTCTTTCACGATATAAAAACCTACCCAAAAAAAGTTAAGCCCGTACATGAGTGCGGCTGCCACATTGGCCATGTTAGCCACTTCATCTTTCTCAGTAGAAACTAAGGCTTCAATCTGTGGAATTAGAGATTCGTATTGCTCCTTTTTATCTGCCGATGTGGTAAGTATCAACTCTTCTGCCATGTTTAATAATTTTTGTACAACAACAGTTTGTCGTGATTAATAATTTGTTCTGCGTATATATTTTTTCTCAAATGCGGAGCGTCAATCCCTTCCTTAAATTTCTGCTCTGATATAAAAACCCTGGCTTCATCCCACAAATTTTGACGGATAAACATATTTAAGGTCGCGGCACCTCCTTCGATAATGACTGACTGAACATCTTTTGAGTGTAGATCTGACAAAATCTCTTCGATATAGTTTTGCCTGGTGACGATTACTTTATCAAGCTTATCCTCACTTTTTTGTGATTTAAGATTGTACGCAATTGTTGGTTGCGTTTTATCAAATAGATAAAGATTATTCGGCAATGAATTATTAAGATCTATAACTAGTCTTAATGGGTCACTCCCAGACCAGTCTCTGACATTCAGTTGTGGATTGTCTTGCAATGCTGTTTGGTACCCCACAAGTATGGCGTCTTCTTCACTACGCCATTTGTGTACGAGTTGCCTGCTTTGGGTGTTGCTGATCCATTTGGAGTCATAATTTTTACGTGCAATGAATCCATCTGATGTTTGTGCCCATTTAAGAATAATAAAAGGTCGGGCTTTCTTCATAGACGTAAAAAACCTTTTATTTAGTTCAAGCCCGTTCTCCTCAAGTAAACCAACCTCCACATCAATTCCGGCAGCTTTAAGCTTCTCTATTCCTGACCCAGCCACTTTTGGGTTAGGGTCAACATTGCAAATCACAACGCGTTTCACTGATTTGGCTATAAGTAAATCGGCACAAGGAGGAGTCTTGCCTTGATGAGAACACGGCTCCAAAGTAACATAAACTGTACTTTCCTTTAATAAATCTTGGTTTCTTACCTCATTGATTGCATTTACCTCGGCATGATGTTCTCCGAACTTTTTGTGCCAACCTTCACCTATTAATTTATTATCATGCACGATAACACACCCTACCATGGGGTTGGGACTTACTGATCCCAAACCATTTGTGGCAAGCTCCAATGCTCTTTGCATATAATTTTTATCGACCATCAGGTGTGATTAATTTGAAATATTAAATTTTCTGATAAGCTTTGTAGGCGCTTGGTTAGCTTTACAATGTTAGCAAACCGGCCGATGATAAAAAACGATCATGTCTCGTAATATTCCTGACTCATCTAAAAAACTACTTCAGTATATAAAGGAAAGCATAACGCTGGATGAAAGTGAGGAAGAACTTCAAAGTTTATCCTATTACATCATTGAGCACTTGTTTTCGCTGGATAAAAATGAAATCATACTTGATCGCTCCATCAATATTTCGTCTTCAGAGCTTAAAGAGCTACATAAATTTCTAGATAGAATAAATGATCATGAGCCTATCCAATACATCATTGGAGAAGCTGATTTTTATGATCGTAAATTTGTGGTAAACCCCTCGGTGTTAATACCAAGACCTGAAACGGAGGAATTGGTTCAGCTGATTATCTCAGAATATAAAGGGAAGAAGCCCAAATTTGCTGATGTAGGTACAGGCTCGGGATGTATACCTGTAACATTAGCCAAGGAATTAGCCGGAGCCAAGGCTTACGCCATCGATTTTGACCCAAGGGTAATTCGCACTGCTAAACAAAATTCTGAGCGTCACGGAGTGCAAATTAACTTTATGCTTATTGACGTACTTAGAGAGTCTTTCCCATTACAGTCGCTGGACTTTGTTGTGAGCAACCCTCCTTATGTAACCTATGCAGATAGAGAACTCATGAAGGCTAATGTTACACATTACGAGCCCGCAACAGCCTTGTACGTAAAAGATGAAGATCCTTTGCTATTCTATAGAAGAATAGCTGAAATATCAGCTCAAAGTCTTAAGCCTGAAGGTAAAATATACTTTGAGGTAAATGAAAAATATGCTGATGATGTAAAATCCTTACTAGAAGTGATGGATTTCGATGAATGTCAAATATTGCGTGACTTAAATGGTAAAGATCGTATAGTACACGCCAGGCTTTCAAATGAGGCTCTCACCTAACCAAAAAGGTTTTTTACTTTTAAACACAACCATTCCATCTGCTTCAACAATATTTGTTGGCTTTGCCTCAATATCTGAATTGATTTTCACAACATCACATGCCTCCAACTGGTAAGAATTTCCCTTAGCAAACCACTTTTTAAACTCACCAGAGTTAATTAGAGTCCATCTTCTTGTACCATCAATAATACATACTGGCAGCTGTGGTTTTGTTATTTGATTCATCACACTTTCATTGAAACAGGTGAATATAATGACACCTGGATGCTGCTTTTTATACGCCAACTCAATAGTTTGTTGCAGCTCATTTTCCTGTTGCTTCAGAAAAGTGATATGCCTCTGTTGAAGCGTCTGTTGATCAAACTCATGTTGATCCTGACTTAAAACCAAATCTATTTTATAACCTCGATCAATTAATTGTGTAGTCACTTGGGCTTTTGCAATTACCAGGGGGCTCCACTCCAAAGCATCTCCTAATATTTCAAAAGAGCAACCTTCAATATCAAGAATGGCTACAGCTGCCTCTTGATTTTCTCGAATGACATGGTGAGAGGACATTAATCGAGCGGGTATGAGTCTACAATGTGCTGAGAAATGAGTCGGTACAGCTCAGCAAGCTCTTGATCTTTTATATAGTCAAGATGTTTATCAAGGGTTTCAAAATCATGCCGTTTGGCTGGGCCCGTTTGAGCGTTAGACGGCCCCAGAGATAAACTCTTATTTATTGTTTCTGTAATCAAGGGCTTTAATATATCAAACGGGAGCTTTTCTGATTGCAAAATGTCTTCAGACAGTTTAAGGCAATGGTTAGTAAAATTGCAAGCGAAAACTGCGGCTAGGTGTAAAGCCCTTCTGCTATCCGAGTCAATTTTATAAATATCACTGCTTATGGTCTTAGCCATTTTGGAAAGCATATCCTCTGCATAATCACTTGTTGACTCAATGCAAATGGGTATTTCTCTGAAATTCACAGCTTTCTTTTTGCTAAATGTCTGCAATGGATAGAAAACTCCAGAGTGATCAGTAGCAATAAATTCTAAAAGGCCTAAAGAGGAGGCTCCCGAAGTGTGGACAACAATAGAATTATCAGGCACAACAATTTCTCTGGCAATTTCTTCAATAGCATCATCACTTACAGATATAATAAAAATTTCACTAGCACTGTTAGAGAAATCAAGATCTGTTTTTAATTCTGCCTGGTACAGTCTATTTACAAGCTCCTTTGCATTTTTGCTTGTCCTACTATAAACTTCTACAACAGGGTATCCTGCATTGTCGAGGGCTGGAGCCAGATGCCAGGCCACATTTCCAGAACCTATAAAACTGATTTTAACAGACATGAAAAATTATTTACTTAAGGCTAGGCAAAGATAGTTTAACTGTTGTTCCTTCACCATATTGACTCTCAATATCAATTTTTCCTTTCAATCTGTCAACAGTTTGCTTAACAATGTAGAGCCCAAGCCCTGAACCTTCGACTCGATCATTGGCTTTGTAAAACATCTCAAATACATTTTGAAGATACTTTTCTCGGATTCCAATTCCATTATCCTGAATTTGAATAGTCGCAGTGGTTGAGCTGTAATTAACCATAATCGAAATTTTTGAATCATCTCGATTGGCATTTACATACTTGACAGAATTAGTAATAATATTCTTTATAATGATACTTACACGCATTTTGTCGCTATAGAATTTACCCTGACCGGTAACATCAACTTCAAAGTTGATCGCTTTATAATTTTGATGGTATTTAATTTCGTCCAGGCAGGTTTCGATAAGGTCATTAAAATCAAGTAACAACACTTTATCTTCCAGGTTTTTATTCTGTGAATGACTCATAACAGACTTTATGAAATCATCCAATTTATGGACACTAGACTCTATCAGTTTATTGTACTCTTTAACCTTATGGATATCTGCCTCCATATTAATTAATTTTGTGAGGCCAATAATTGATGAAAGTGGGGCTCTTAAGTCGTGCGAAGTATGGTATGCGAATGCATCAAGCTCAAAATTTCGCGATTTCAAGTCTTCTTCAAATCGTTTTCTATCCGAAATATCAAACCTTATATAAACAAACCTTATTACATGCCCATGTTCATCCTTGAATGGTATTACATGGGTATCGACCCAGAAAAACTTACCCGTTTTAGTCTTGTTCTTTATTTCACCATGCCATACCTCACCTTTCCGCATGGTTGCATTCATTGATTTAATGAATTTCTCACTATGATGACCCGACCTGAGAATGCTGTGCTTTTGACCAATAAGTTCTTCTTTTGTAAACTCTGATATTTTACAAAATCTATCATTAACGTATGTAATATCTCCGTTGGTATCAGTAATACTCACTAACGCAGCTGCATCAAGTGCGGATTTTTGAAACTCAAGTTCATGTATGGAGTCGCGTAACTTGCGTTCTGTAACTTTTGAGTCTGTGATGTTCTGAGTTAAAAATATGCCGCAGACAATTTCTCCTTTCTCATCTAAACATGGGGTCCCTAAAAATGTATAATCATACCCCTGATGGATGTATTCAAACTTTACCTTATCCTTATGAGCAATTACTTTCTCGAAGTAAGGTTGCAAAAATGCTAACCGCTCGGGATCATAAACCTCAAAAATTGTCTTATTGAGGTAAAATTCAGGAGTTCTATCCAACTTCTTAAATTCCTGCCCTTCAGCAATTAAAAACCTATAGTCTTTATCAACTAAAAATATAGCTCCATTGGGTATGTTGTTGCCCAGTATTCTATAGTACTCAAAGAATTTTTCTTTTTCTTGTTCTGCATCTACACGCTCGGTGACATCGCGAGATGTACTCAAAATCATGATCACGTTTCCGTCATCATCAAATATTGGTTTGGTATGTGATTCTAACCAAATATAACCACCATCTTTAGAAAGAATCTTATACAACATTTTAGGTGGTGGCCCTTCATCAGGCACATCCTGGCCTTCCTGTTTGTTCTTATGATCTTCTTCTAACATTTTTTGCATGTCAGGATGGAAGAAGTCATAGGGGCTTTTTCCCACAAACTCAGATGGGTCATAGCCCGTCACATCCTTCAATGAAGGCGAAACATACAAGTACCTGGCCTCCTTTGGCTCATGTAGGCAGACAATATCACTTACATTTTGCGAGATAAGTTTGAATTTATCTACCTTTTCGGAAAGCACTTTTTGAATATCTGTAATCTGACTTTCTGACAACTCCTGCCCATCCTCAAGTACTTCATTAAGCTGATCGAGTGCATTTATGAGTCGGGTTCTTTCTTGATCTGATTGAGACTCAAGTTCATTCCCAAAACAGCAGACTAATTCATTGACACGATTTAGGCGCCACTCGATGAGTAATTCTCGATCACCATTGCTACAGGATAAAACTATTTTACACTCATTTTCTTTAGATAAAGACTCATTTACAACATATTTAAATTCTTCTTTATCAGATTTTTCAGGTATAAAGTCAAGGATTTTTTGTTGATGATTTCTTTTTAAATCACGATCAAATGCTTTATTCGTTAATACGAGCTCCAGTTTCCTGTTTAAAACACAGCAATATTCATTTGACATATAAAGGACCTTTTCTAAATCCTTTAAGGCAGAAGGTAATGGGTTGGGCATGTAAGTGATGAATATAAAACAATATTTGTATAATATTTATTTTAATTTTACTAAAAACTTACATATACTAAATGTTATGACTTTTAGCATGATCTTATAGTAACATGTATACCATGAACAATCTCAACTCTGCCATTCAAGACTGGAGAGCCGCGCTGGCTGAAGGACAAGTAGTCGAATCTGGAAACATACTCAAAGACAGTAACAGCACTACTTATCAGGACAATGGTAACTACAAAGTTGTGCTCTTTCCTAAAGATACCGATGAAGTAAGCAAGTGCCTTCAAATTGCTAATCAGTATGAAGTAGCTATTTACACAGTAAGTAAGGGAAAGAATTTTGGCCTCGGGTCTAAATTATCTGTGGCAGAGGATCATGTGCTCATGGATTTATCTAAGATGAATACCATTACAGACTTTTCTGAAGAGCTAGCCTATATTACTGTGCAACCAGGGGTCACATTTGAGCAGGTCGCTTCTTATTTAAGGGCTAAAGACTCATCGTTAATCATGGATAGTATTGGAAGTACGGGTGAGGCAAGCATTGTTGGAAATATAGCAGAAAGAGGTCATGGTGTTGCATTGCAAGCAGATAGATTTAGTTATTGCTGTGGTATGGAGGTTGTACTGCCATCCGGTGAGGTCATTCATACAGGTTTTGAAGGCTTAAAAGAAAATGAAGTTGGGCCACTCGCCAAGTGGGGCTTGGGTCCTTCGTTAGACGGACTCTTTACACAGTCCAACTTTGGAGTTATTACTAAACTCACTCTCTGGCTACAACCAGCTCCCAGGCATTTTCAAATTGTAATGTTTCAGATAAAAGATGATAGCAACTTAAAATCTGTCATTGAAAAGACTCGCAAGATGATGTTTAATAAACTCTCATTCTCATTACGAATTTTTAATGACTATCGTATGGTAAGTTTTACTAAGCAATATCCCTGGCAACAAATGAGTGGTAAAACACCATTGTCGCAAGATGTATTTAGTGATATGAAGGATGACCTAAATTTGAAAGGTAAGTGGATAGGTTTAGGTGCCTTGTATTCAATCAATGAAAAGTTTGCTGAAGCTGAAAAATCATATATCGCAGAAGAACTAAAGCCTTACGTTGAGCAAATAAATTTTTATGACCAGAAGTATGCTGACAAAATAAAAAGCACTGGAACAGATCAAGAAAAAGATTTCATAGATTTTATCTACAATTTCAGCTCATTACGAGGTTTTACATCTGAAAGGGCTTTAAATATGTGCTATTGGCGTATGAAAGATCCTATACCTGAGGAGAAGGATTTACATCGAGATGGGTGCGGAGTATTGTGGTATTGCCCACTGATACCAAACCGACCAGAAGATGTTGAAGCTGCAGTAAAAATTATAGAAGACACTAGCTTAAAGTATAAACTTGAACCAAACATTGGTTTTTTATTCATTTCAGAAAGAGTCCTTGACATAACGGGTGCAATTTGCTTTGACAAAACGAATACGGAAGAAGATAAGAACGCCAAAGCATGTCATGATGAGATTATTAAAAGCATGTCGGAAGCGGGGTATCCGATGTATCGCTTAGGCGTTAGGTCAATGCATATGTCCCATCAATTAAAAGATAATAACATGGCACTAAACAAAGCACTTAAGCACTTACTTGACCCAAAAAATATATTCAATAGAGATCGTTATGTAAGTTAATCAATAACAATTCATGTAAGTATTATGGCTACTTATTAACTATTTTATTGTCTTTCTTTCAGATCACTACCATTAATCAGCTACACAAATAAAGTTTAAGTATCGAGGAAGCGAAAAAATACAAAAAGTATTACATGATAAAATTTAGATACAATGTAATATTATTTTGTTTTTTGTCGGAACATGCTTGTTATCAATTCGTTAGCTTAATACCATGAACCTAAGGAACTTTAAAATCTCTCTTTATCAGGCCATCGAATCGCCTGAAATCTCAACCACTTTCTTTCAGAAGCATGTTAATGTACTGGAAAGTTTTGGCGTTACTGGAATCTCCTCCGCAAAGAATACCTGGCAAAACAAGCCTACCGTTTGGCTCTTCGTTTTATTTAATGAAGATGACGAAATGATAGGTGGTGTGCGACTTGATATTAAGTCAGGATTTAAAATGCCATTAGAATCAGCGTTGGAAAACTACCCAGGCGTGATGCAGCTAGCCAGCCAATATGAACTAGATTTTGGTGTTGCTGAATTATGCGGGCTATGGATTGAAAAGGAATACCGTAAAGCCAACCTAGCAAATGCACTCATAAAAGCGGCTATAGCTACAGCACCAAATATTGGTGTAAATTATATTTTGGGTTTTGCCAATGAACACTCACTTAAAACCACTGTCCGTTTAGGTTTCTCACAAGTAGCTCAGGTAGAAAACTCAGGAGTATTTTATTATCCAGATGGCCGATATAAAAGCATGCTCATTGAGCTTGATGCCATAAATTGCCAAACAGATGAACAAAAAGATTTAGAAACAATTAAGCTTCTAAGAGAGGACCTCAAATTTATCGATGTAGTATCATCAGAAGAAGGCCTAAGTATGGTCCATTATAATCTCGAGGCAGAATCAATCAGAATTAAGAAGATGGCAGTACAGCTTAAGTCCAAATTGGTTGCATAACTATTCGAGTCCTTTTTCTCTCATTTTCTTAAACTCTGAATACCTTCTTTTGATAGCAATACCAAACCCTGCAATCAATATGAGGGTTCCACTCCAAAGCACATTTATCAATGGCTTTTCCATAGCTTTGAGCACAACCCAATTTTTTTGCCTGGTGTTAACACCTATTGTAAACTGATCTGTTTCCGGATGAACATTTATCAATGAAAACCGAAGTCCCAAATCGCCCACTTCATCGGGTATCCGACCTACGAGGTTGTCTTTTATAATAAATAAAGGTTGAGCCACATATTCTTTTTCTTCTCCCAGTATTCTAATTTCAGCTCTTATTGCCACATCACCTTCGGACAATTTCACGCCTGGAACTTTATCCAGTCTTTCAATTTTTTCAACGGTCGAGACATAATCATTTGCAAAAAAGTTTTGATTTAGCTCGATTTTAAATTCCTGTAAATCACTCCAATCCGTTTCCTCAGTTGGGTTTCTAATAGAAGACACGTGTGTATAGAGGTCTTTAGAAAACTTTCTTTTGATATCAGGGGAAGCAAGTAGCCCACCCATGCCCTCATTAACCTGAGCCCTGGGATAGAGGGTAAATGTATCTCCATTAGTATCAGTATACTCGATCTCATAATAGGTATTTTCAGCTGCTATTTCAACCGTATCTCCTTTAGGGATTGTTTCGCCATCCACCGTAATGTCTGTTATTGCTACTAAGAGGTGTTCAAGACCTGTTGGTTCCAGGTTATTTTTATCTATAAAATCGCTGTACTCGATGGGTTCAACACGCTCTCCTTTATACTTCAGCTCATAGCCCGCCATTGATTTTGGCTCGTTTAGGAATAGCAATATATTCTCATTGTTAAATTCGGTAGATGCATCTTTTGAAATCAACATTCCAGTGGTGTTTAATGAAACCACTTTAGAATAGCCTGAAGAAAATAATATACCTATAAGTATCAACCCAACCCCAATGTGCGTTACAGCACCGCCAGAAAGTTTGGGACTGGTTTTTAAAAGACCAAAAAGTATTTTAGCATTTGCGATCACCGTATAAAGTCCGGCTACTAACAATACGATATAAGTTGGCTCAGCCACATTACCAGTAGCTATAATTATTGTGCTACATAAGAGCGTTAAAATCAATGGTACTGTCAATTGATTGATAAGTTTTTTTCCATCAATTTTTTTCCACCAAAAGAACTGGCCTGTACCAGACAAGATAGCTACTGCAACTGCAAACCACAGCTGCGACTTAGAGTAAAACTCAATTTGGTTTGCCGGAGGGGCCACATTAGACACTCCGCCAAACAATTCTACAACTTTGTTATAAACCGGTATGGATGTGGGCACCAATACCTGAAAGCCCATCAGGCATAAAGCAATGGCCCCAATAAAAATCCAAAATTCACGAGAGTATGTTGAGGCCTCTTTCTCTGTAGTTGGTAATTCTTTCCATCGTATCCAGCCCAAAATAATGGAACCAACTGTGAAGAATAATAAGTATATTAATAGTTGCCCTGATAATCCTAAATCAGTAAAGGAATGAACAGAAGCGTTACCTAATATGCCACTTCTGGTAAGGAATGTCGAATAAAGTATTAATATAAAGGAAGTCAATACAAGTATTACAGAGGCCTTAAGTGCAGTGTGGCTGTTTTTGAATGTAATCATTACATGAATAGCGGCTATTAAAAACAACCACGGTACGTACACCGCATTTTCAACAGGGTCCCAATTCCAATAGCCTCCAAAGTTTAGCGTTTCATAGGCCCAGTAAGCACCCATAAGAATTCCTAAACCAAGTATAGCAGCACCAAAAAGTGCCCACGGTAAAGCTGGTCTAATCCATTCTTTGTATTTTTTCTGCCATAACCCCGCTATGCAATAGGCAAAAGGAACTACGGTAAGTGCAAAACCAAGAAATAACGTAGGTGGATGAATTACCATCCAATAATTTTGAAGTAATGGATTTAAACCTGTGCCATCTTCAGGTACAAACCCTGGTTCTACTTTAAATATTGGTGCATCCATTGCATCTCTCAAAAGAATAAATGGAGAGCTTCCAATTTTCAATTCAAGCCCCGGTATAACTACCCCTAAAATCATGGTGGATAGAAAGAACTGTACTAATGAAATCACTGTCATTACCGATGCTTCCCAATACTTATTAGTAAATATCAATATGATACCCAATAGCGCATGCCAAAACATCCAAAGCAGGAAGCTGCCCTCCTGACCTTCCCAGAAACATGAAATCATGTAATGTGTAGGTAGCCTTGTTGAAGAGTGACTCCAGGCGTAATGGTATTCAAAGTAGTGATTGTAAATGATTACAAACAAACAGGCAACAATTCCAAAAACGGCAGCTGCATGAACAAAGAAAGCAGTTTTACCATTGGCTAACCATGAAGCTGATCTTTTTAAATCTTGCTGTACAGTAGCCCTGTAGTAAGAAAAAGCTGAAAAAAAAGCACTTATCAGTGCTAATATTACGAAGAGATGCCCAAGGTCACCTATGAAATAATGTACCATTCTACTTTTACTAAAGTTCTGCCTTCACTGTATTCTCCTGATATTTAGAAGGGCACTTCATGAGTATTTTATCTGCTATAAATGTATCTTTCTGATAAGATCCGATAACTACCACTTTCTCAGATCGTTGGAAATCCGGAGGCATAGGCTCGTTATAAAACACAGTCTGTTCATTTTGATTTTCATCAACCATAACAAAGCTAAATGACAGCTTATCTACAGATGGTTGAATCCCAACAATCTCACCAGATCGAGTTTTTTTAAGTTCTCCAACAACATGTATGCTACTGCTATTGCCACTTGAAGCCATTTCCTGTGCTTCATCAAATGTAACATATGTACTAGCATCACCAGCAGTAGATATAATTACTGCTATGGCAATTCCTATAATTATTATTCCTATGATGTGTGACTTTTTCATAATTACCTCATCTATAGTGCAAAATTACGCCAAGAAGTTCACTTAGTCGTTATTATTTACCTGATGATTATCAAGTTGTTGTTCCAATTTGGAAGTTCTTCTTTCCAGACGGATTAAATAAAAAATCAACACAGCAAATATGACTAACACTACACCAACAACTACATAAATTTTACCTTCAGATCTCATCATATCCGCCATAGCAACATCGCTATTATTATAGTCGCTATCCTGTATTTTTATTTTATCCTGAGCATTTAGTGCAGCCGATATAAGCATGGCTAGCATTACCATTAATCTTTTCATTGATACAATGCGTTTTCAATTTTTCTTATTCTGATTCTTAAAGTTGCCACCCAAACACCTAGCAATGCCCAACCGATAACGGCTGGATAAAAAACTAACCTCAGTCTGCTATCCAGATCATAAGCGTTAAATCCAGGATTCCCTCCGCTACCTGGGTGAAGCGAATCAGTAAGTCGTGGCAATATGAATAAAAGTGGAATCAGTGCGCAAAAAGCAAATATATTATACACAGCACTGATCCGCGCTTTTTGTTCCTGATCTTCCAAAGAGCCCCTCAAAACAAAATATGCCAGATAAATAAGCAGCCCAATGGCCGAGGCATTTTGCTTCGGATCTCCACTCCACCATTCACCCCATGTATATTGAGCCCAAAACATGCCCGTTACAATACCAAGAACACCAAAAACAACGCCAATGTTGGCATATTCGGAGGCTCTTATGTCTGAAATAGGATTTGACTTATTTAAAAAGGCAATGGAGTGGTATAATGAAATGGCCAGCATAATAATCATACCAAACCACATCGGTACATGAAAGTATAAAGCTCTTATTGTCTCATTTAAAATATTAAGACGCGGTACTTCCAATAAAAAGCCACCGATGATTACGTAAAAGAGGATTAAAATCGTTAGTCCCTTCCACCAATACTTCTTCATAATTACACCAAATTAATTGCGCCAAAGATAAGGGAATAAGATGTAAGAAGCTGTCGCCACAATCATATTAATGGCCACAAGCGTAACGATTTCCTGATATGAAGCGGAATAGGCCAAACCATCAATAGCGTTTTTAGAAATTTTAATGATCATCAAAAGCATCGGCAATATCACAGGAAAGCCTAGTATAGCCATTAGCGTTTGGCTGTTACTCGCTTTGGATGCTATCGCAGAAATCATAGTAAGTGCAAAAGAAAAGCTTATTGACGCCAGCACAAGATTGATGAGAAACAAAGCTATATTCTCAATAGGGTTGCCAAGAATAATGCTGTAAATCAAAAAACCAAGTGTTCCCATTACAAGCATAAGCACGCTATTGTAAATAGTTCTTGCAATAATGAGTGACTTGGCGCTAAACAAACTGTAATAATATAAATAGCGTCCCTCTCTTTCTTGAATAAAACTTTTGGCTATTGCATTTATAGCAACGAACAATTGGATGATCCAAAAAAGTGCATTCCAGGTGATGGGTTGCAGTACGTTGGTTCTTACATTAAAACTCAAGTAGCAAATAAATATGGTGCTGATTAGGTACAACAGAATACCATTAATGGCATAGCGTTGCCTCCACTCTATGGTGAGTTCTTTTTTAATGATTGTTGCAATTTGATTAATTAAATCGCTCAGACTCTATTCTTTTTAAGTATTGATTTATCGTAATTAAGATGATAATTGCATAACCAAGGCCAAGACCGATCCAAAAAGAGTAAAAAATAGTCTTGATTAAATTTGCGCTCTCAGGTTTTCTAAACACTGTTAAGCCATCAACAAGCTCAAAATCATCTCTTAAGAATATACTCTCTTTAGTATTTCTTATCAGTTTGTTTAATCTCTCGGCTTGTTGAAAAACATCCACGGGATTAGCCGAGTATTGTTCTCCAATATAGAGGTTATCGGAGCCATTAGGAGCTTTTTTAGATATGCTTTCATAAGCTTTTATTATTGCGTTTTTCAAACTATCCAGTTTCTCTTTCTCTTGTTTATAATCAAATAATTCTTCTAACAATCTATCTCCCTGGTTAGCAATCCTACCTTTTATGTAGTTGTTACTTCTAAAGTAATCAACAATAGCACCTTCTAAACCTTTAATAATTCCACTTTCATTCACTCTGACAATTATTTGAAATGTGTTTTTATTTTCAATTTCAATCCTATCGATAATTCTTGCTATCTCAGCTTCATCAAGATCCAATTCTGATAGTTTCTCTTTCAAGACCTCCATTTCAACTCGATCCTCCTCTGAAACAAATGGGGTTGCTTCAAATTCCACAATATTCTGAGCTACTTCCTGCTCGATTTGCAACACATTTGCCAGCCCTAACTTATCTTCTTCCTCTGATAATAAGTTTAATTTTTCAATAGCATTATCAACGATTCTTCCATTGAAATAGTCCGAGCTTAAGAGCATAGCACTACTATAAACAGGCTTAGATAAATTGAAGTATAGAATTCCTAAAACAGACCCCATGATAGCACTTCCTAGTAAGAGCCATTTAAAATCAACCGATCTCCTTCTTATTCTGACTAGGGTATTTATTATACTCTTACCTATTCCATTAAAGAAATCACCAATAGCTTGAAACAATTGTCTTAAGTCTATTTCATCCTCTGAATTTTTGTAGTTTCTTTGCTGATTAGTCATAATAATTGAAATTTTGATGCAAATGTATAAAAACCAAGCAAATATAATATGATTTTGGTTACAGGGGCTGCTGGCTTTATAGGATTTCACCTTTCAATTGAACTATGTCGATTGGGAGAAACAGTAGTTGGTATTGACAACCTAAACGACTACTATGATATCACCCTGAAAGAATCGCGATTATCAATACTTGAAAAGGAGTCTAATTTTCAGTTCTACAAAACTGACCTGGAAGATTTAAACTCTTTAAATAAGATATTTCAAGAGCATCATTTCAAGTCTGTAGTAAATCTAGCTGCTCAAGCGGGTGTAAGGTATTCTCTCACCAACCCTCATGCATATATTAAAAGTAATATTGATGGCTTTATAAACATACTTGAGGCTTGCAGACACAATAAGGTAGGCCACCTATTATATGCTTCATCAAGCTCTGTATATGGAGCAAATACCAAAATGCCTTTTTCCACGCACGACAATGTAGATCATCCTGTTTCGTTATATGCCGCTACGAAAAAATCGAATGAATTAATGGCGCATACTTATTCTCATTTGTATGGCTTACCAACTACAGGACTTAGATTTTTCACTGTATATGGGCCTTATGGCAGGCCTGATATGGCACTTTTTTTATTTACAAAAGCCATCATAGAGGGAAATTCCATAGATGTTTATAATCATGGAAAAATGAGGCGTGATTTTACATATATAGATGACATCATACAGGGCATCGTTAATCTTCTAAAAAAAGCTCCACAAGGCAATCCAAATTGGAGTGGTGATCAACCTGATCCATCATCAAGTTTTGCACCTTATAAGGTATATAATATTGGCAATAATCAGCCTGTCGAATTAATGACATTTATAGAAACTATAGAAAAACATCTAGGTAAAAAGGCGGAGAAAAATCTGATGGAGATTCAGCCTGGTGACGTACCAGCTACCTATGCCAATGTAGATGACTTGGTAAATGATGTTAGCTTTAAGCCAAACACATCCATTGATCATGGTATTGGAAATTTCATAAAATGGTATAAATCATACTATAAAATTGATAGTTAATGGACAAGATTGGAATCATAGGGCTTGGGTATGTTGGTTTACCACTTGCTGTAGAATTTGGTAAAAAATACGCCACTGTTGGATTTGACATAAATGCCAAAAGAATTAAAGAGTTGGAAGGAGGTCACGATCATACGCTTGAGGTAGAAGATCATGAATTACAACATGTTAAAAATCTAGGCTTTACAAATAACATAAATGATCTAAGTGATTGTAACATTTATGTAGTGACTGTACCAACACCTATAGACTTTTATAAACAACCGGATCTTACACCTTTGAAAAAAGCCAGTGAGGCTATTGGTAAGGTTTTATCAAAAAATGATATTGTTATTTATGAATCAACAGTATATCCTGGATGTACAGAGGAGGTTTGTATTCCAATTTTAGAAGGGATAAGTAACCTAAAATATAATCATGACTTTTTCTGTGGCTATTCTCCAGAGAGAATTAATCCCGGTGACAAAGAGCATAGATTACCTTCAATTAAAAAAGTAACAAGTGGTAGCACTCCGAAGATTGCTGACAAAGTAGATGACCTTTATGCTAGTATTATTACAGCAGGAACACATAAAGCCTCGTCTATCAAGGTAGCAGAAGCTGCCAAAGTCATTGAAAACTCACAGCGAGATTTAAACATTGCCTTTGTCAATGAACTTGCTTTGATTTTCGATAAACTAGGTATAGACACGCATGAAGTTCTGGAGGCCGCAGGCACGAAGTGGAATTTTCTCCCGTTCAAACCAGGTCTTGTAGGTGGGCACTGCATTGGTGTGGATCCGTATTACTTAACTCATAAGGCAGAAGGTGTTGGGTATAACCCGCAAGTAATATTGGCGGGTAGAAGAATTAATGATAATATGGGGGTATTCATCGCCAATAAAGTCATTAAACTCATGGCTCAAAACGACAACCACATAAAAAATAGCCGGGCTTTAGTATTAGGTATTACATTTAAAGAGAACTGCCCTGATATAAGAAATAGCCGTGTGATTGATGTGATTAACGAACTCGAAAGCTTTGGCGTAAAAGTAGATGTATACGATCCACATGCTGATGTAGAAGAAGTGAAATTGGAGTATAATAAAACACTTACTGATGAACCCCAAGGTGAGTACGCTGCTATTATTTTGGCAGTAGGTCATACAGAATTTAAAAGCCTGGACCTCAATAATTATAAAAACAACAAATCGATAATCTACGATGTGAAAGGTTATTTAGAAAAATCTATTGTCTCATCAAGATTATAATTGATATGTCTAAAGCAAAAATACTAGTAACAGGAGGAGCGGGATATATTGGTTCGCATACTTGCGTAGAACTCATAGAAGCTGGTTACCAACCAATAATTATTGATAATTTCAGTAATTCTGAACGTTTTGTAATTGATAGAATTAATGAAATAACTGGAAAATCTGCTACCCTCATTGAAGGAGATTGTGGTGATGAACAGTTACTAATCGACACAATAAATAAATACACCACTATTGGAATAATCCATTTTGCTGCATACAAAGCAGTAGGTGAATCTTCTATCTTGCCATTGAAGTATTACCGTAATAATTTAGGCACAACAGCCGCTATTCTCGGAGCAGTAGAAAAAACAAGTTGCAAAAGTCTTGTTTTCTCTTCTAGCTGTACGGTATATGGTCAACCAGATAAGTTACCAGTTACTGAAAAGTCACCTATCAAACCTGCGGAGTCACCATATGGCAGGACAAAGCAGATATGTGAAAATATGATCAGCGATTTCGCTTCAAGTGGTCAGGAAATAAAAGCCCTTGCACTACGTTATTTTAACCCAATTGGAGCTCACCCAAGTGCACTTATCGGAGAATTGCCATTGGGTGTTCCAAATAACTTGATCCCATTTGTAACACAAACTGCAGCAGGTATAAGAGAAAAGCTGACTGTTTTTGGTAATGATTATAACACTGAGGATGGTACTTGTATCAGGGATTATATTCATGTTGTTGATTTAGCAAAAGCACATGTTTCAGCTATCAAGTTTTTATTAGAGTCAGAAAACCCAGTTTACGACAAAATTAACATCGGTACAGGAGTGGGCAATAGTGTGTTGGAAGTGGTACAAGGCTTTGAGGAAGTGAATTCGGTAAAGCTTAACTATGAGATTGGACCAAGAAGACCGGGCGATGTGGAAAAAGTGTATGCAGATGCGGCATATGCTGAAAAAACACTTAATTGGACAGCTAAAAAAACACTGACTGAGTCATTGAGAGATGCCTGGAATTGGCAGAAAACATTGACCTAACTAGGGTTACCCATATTTAAATTATACATTTGCAAAAAATAATTATATGAAAGGAATTGTTCTTGCAGGAGGCTCAGGCACACGCTTATATCCCATTACAAAAGGTGTATCAAAGCAAATATTACCCGTCTATGATAAACCAATGATCTATTATCCCTTATCTGTTTTGATGATGTCAGGGATTAAAGATATTCTAATAATTTCTACACCAGAAGATATTGGTACTTTTGAAAAACTACTCGGTGATGGAAGCGAGTTAGGAATTAAATTATCATATAAAATACAGCCATCTCCAGATGGATTGGCACAAGCGTTCATTTTAGGTGAAGACTTCATAGGTGATGAATCGGTTGCTTTGGTTTTAGGTGATAATATATTTTATGGTTATAATTTTTCTAAAACACTCCAACAAACAACAAAACTAGAAAAAGGAGCTACCGTTTTTGGGTATTACGTAGGTGACCCGGAGAGATATGGCGTAGTTGAATTTAATGATAATAATAAAGTCATTTCAATTGAAGAAAAACCAAAAAAACCTAAGTCCCATTACGCGGTAACAGGCTTATACTTTTATGACAATACTGTTGTTGAGAAGGCTAAACAAGTGAAACCATCTGCTAGGGGCGAATTAGAAATCACTGATCTCAATCTCATGTACTTGAAAGAAGGCCGCCTTAATGTTGAACTGCTCGGTAGAGGAATGGCCTGGCTAGATACAGGCACGCATCATTCGTTACTTCAAGCATCGAACTTTGTTGAGTCAATTGAAGAGAGGCAGGGATTGAAAATAGCTTGCCTCGAAGAAATTGCTTTTAACATGGGGTATATCAATAAGGAGCAATTAATAGCCCTTGCTCAGCCCCTACTTAAAAATAATTATGGACAGTACCTAATAACAGTATCTAAAGGTCTTAAGTAAATGAAAATCATATCCACTGAATTTAGAGGTCTTTACGTTTTAGAACCAACGGTATTCGAAGATCATCGTGGCTACTTTATGGAGAGTTACAATCATAAACTCCTTCAAAAAAATAGTATAGATTATCAATTTGTTCAAGATAATCAATCCAAATCAACCTATGGAGTGTTAAGGGGTCTTCATTTTCAAAATCCCCCACATGCTCAAACCAAATTAATCAGAGCTATATCGGGAACAATTCTAGATGTTGTAGTTGATATCAGAAAGTCTAGCCCGACCTACGGTAAACACTTTTCCATAGTACTATCCGCTGAAAATAGAAAGCAATTGCTGGTACCAAAAGGTTTTGCCCATGGCTTTTCGGTATTGAGCGAAACAGCTGAGATTTTATACAAATGCGATGCTTTTTACAATAAAGCTTCAGAAGGTGGGTTACGTTTTGATGATCCTTCCTTTAACATTGACTGGAAAGTTCCTCATGCTAATGTCTTATTATCAGAAAAAGATAAAGTGTACAATTCTTTTGCAACTTTTAAATCAGATTTTGATTAATGAAAATTTTGGTAACTGGCGCTGAAGGTCAATTAGGAAGTGAGATCAGAGAACTTTCTTCCAAAAGCAAATACTCATTTGAGTTTATTGATAGAAGCGAACTTGACCTCACAAAACTAGAATCGATAATACCATTTTTAGAAAGCTCAAGTCCTGATTTTATGATAAATTGTGCTGCTTACACTGCAGTGGATAAAGCAGAAGATGAATCTGAGATTGCTCAACTAATAAATGCCAAAGCACCAGAGGTTATGGCTTCATATTGCAAGAAGAACTCCAGGAGGCTAATCCACATTTCTACCGATTATGTTTTTGATGGTAATTTCAACAAACCTATAATAGAAGAAGATATTCCGAACCCACAATCGGTTTATGGCAAAACAAAGTTAGATGGGGAGAAAGCTATAAATCAATTGCTGGACAATGCTTATATTATTAGAACAGCCTGGGTTTACTCTTCATTTGGAAACAACTTTGTAAAGACTATGCTTAGGTTGGGTAAGGAAAAGAATGAGATCAACGTGGTAAGCGACCAAGTAGGCTCTCCGACTTACGCTCGCAATTTGGCCGAAGCTATTCTTAGTATTATTAAGGAAATCAATACAGACAATGACCTACCAGGAGTGTACCACTTTAGTAATGGGGGTGTTTGTTCATGGTATGAGTTTGCTTCAGAGATAATGAGACAGGCTGGCTTAAGCTGTAAGGTCAACCCTATCTCTACATCGGAATTCCCAACTAAAGCAAAGAGGCCGGCATATAGTGTTTTAGATAAAACGAAAATTAAACGACACTTTAAACTTAAATCCAAGTCCTGGTCAAAAAGTCTGAATGAATGCTTAAGCGAATTAAATAAAGAAATATGAAAACAAACATATTAATAACTGGCGGGGCAGGCTTTATAGGCTCACATGTCATAAGACTTTTTGCAAATAAATACCCGGATTATAACATAATAAACTTAGATGCCTTAACCTATGCTGGTAATCTAGAAAACCTGAAAGATGTAGAAGACGCCACTAATTATAAATTTGTTAAAGGTGACATTTGCGATGCCGTTTTTTTAGATAATCTATTTAAAGAGCACGAAGTTTCTGATGTCATTCATTTAGCGGCAGAGTCTCATGTAGATCGTTCGATAGCAGATCCTTTGAGCTTCGTTAGAACCAATGTAATCGGAACAGTAAACCTACTCAACGCAGCCATCTCAAATTGGAAAAGCAATTTAAAAGGACATATTTTTTATCATGTATCTACTGATGAGGTTTACGGATCACTTGGTGAAAAAGGATTTTTTATCGAAACCACATCTTATGATCCTCAATCTCCTTATTCAGCCTCTAAGGCCAGTTCCGATCATTTTGTAAGAGCATACGCTAACACATATGGACTGCAAATCAAGATCTCAAATTGTTCTAACAACTATGGGCCAAATCAGTTTCCTGAAAAACTACTTCCGTTGATGATCAATAACATTAAAAATAGTAAGCCCCTACCTGTTTATGGTAAAGGTGAAAATATTAGAGACTGGCTTTATGTAGTTGACCATGCAAGGGCTATTGATGACATTTTCCATAAAGGAAATACTGGAGAAACCTATAATGTAGGTGGATTCAATGAATGGAAAAACATTGACATAGTTAACCTATTATGTGTAGTAATGGACAAAAAACTTGGCAGAGAAAAAGGTGAGTCGTCCAAATTAATAACTTTTGTTCAAGATCGTGCTGGACATGATCATAGATACGCTATCGATGCTTCTAAAATTAACAAAGAACTTGGCTGGGAACCGTCTTTACAGTTTGAAGAAGGTTTAGAGAAAACAGTCGATTGGTATTTAGAGAATGAGAAATGGTTGGAACATGTTACTTCTGAGAAGTACATGGAGTATTATATTAATCAATATGACATAGGATAAAAATGGTATTTAGTTCTACTACATTTCTTTTTATTATTTACCAGTTTATTTCTTTTACGCATGGGTAGAGGGTTCTTTTGTAAGCTTAATGCTTAACTCCATTCTATTGAATTATATTTTGGTATAAGTATTAATTATTTTGATAAGCTTCGCCTAAAGGTATCAATACCGAAGCCTTATTATACTGGAATTCAAGGCTTGTTCTTATTAATTGTATTACTTATTGCAGTATGGAAATTACTAACTCTTCCTATAATCCTTTCATCTATTTTAGAAATTTTAATAGATGAATAAGCAAAGCCAATACAACTCTATTTTGGTTAAAAAAAAGAAAATAAATTACTGAATAATCAACCATATAAAGTATTAGGGATAGTATCGCATATTTTTCCTAATTTTTTTATTAAATGTACCGTATGATTTTATTGCAACGAACAGATATAGCTTTTTTGACAAAACAGATACTTGTAACTCCTTAGGAAAGGCAGTATTTTATTTAAAGTCATTAAATAGTATGGGATTAGGTATTACCCTTCTCTGAGCTTCTTCAAGGTCTCATTTAGAAGAGTAGATGAAGTTCCTTTGGTATATGGAAAGTAAACAATTCTAACTCCCAATTCTTTAAATTTGGCATCTAGCTCTTCCCACTTTGGAGTGTTATACCAGTCATCCCCGACAAACATCACATCGTATTTGAGCTTTTTCCACATTTCTAGTTTATCCATATTTTCTTGTGGCACAACCGAATCTACGTATTCTATGGCGCGTACTATTTCCATACGTTCAGCGTGAGTTATAACAGCTTTTTTCTTTTTATAACTTACGAGATCATCAGTACTAACTCCTACAATTAATTTGTCACACATTCCCTTTGCATTTCGTAATAAATTCAAATGCCCTATATGAAATAAATCATAAACTCCTGATGTATATCCTATTACCATAATTGTCTTTTAATCTAAATATTTATTAATGAACAGTTCTAAGTTTATCAGTTTCCAAATCTTCATTGCGAAAGAATGATCTTGACTTAATCGTCCACTTTTTAACCATTCCTCAATATTGTCTGCATTATATATACCTCTGCCCTTAGCTTTATCAGAAAGCAAAATTTTACGCGCATATTTATTGAACTCTCCACCAAACCAATTATTTAAAGGTACCGGAAAGCCCATTTTTTTTCTATATAAAACCTCATTGGGTATTATATCCTCATAAGCCTTTTTGAGGATATATTTAGGTGTATCAAATTTCTCTGAAATTGCATCACTCATCAGTGTCTTTGATTGACTTTCAGAGGTTTCATTGTTCCACTTAAGTTTGTACTTGACAGGAATTTCAAATGCAAATTCTACTAACCTATGATCAACAAAAGGAACCCGAGCTTCTACTGAAGTAGCCATCGTTGTTGTATCTACTCTATGCAAAAGACCAACTATGTGAATTTTTTCAAACGCAAACATCATTTTGTTATAGTAAGAATCATCTTCTAACTCATCAAAATATTTATTAAATTTTGACTTAAATGTTTCTTCAATTAAATCCAGATTAATATTACTATTCAGTAATTGCTTCTTATCCTCCAGTGAAGTATAGCTATATAGATTTAAGAAATGATCAAGCTCCGAATCAAAATCAGTTTGAAAGTATTTATCAACAAAGTTTTGTAAAAACTCTTCCCTTTCCTCCTCAGTTAGTTCGGCTGAATCCAAATGTTTAAGCCGATTATAGTCATGAGGTGATCGAAATATTCTTCCATAGCCGCCAAAAATTTCATCTGCCCCTTCACCAGATAACACTACAGTGATATATTTCTTTAGCTCCTTGGCCATAAGATACAACGGCACTTCATTTGGCACTGATAATGGAGCATCTTTATACTCAATGAGTTTCTCCATAGCAGAAATATAATCCTTGCCGGATAGAATAATTTCTCTATGGTTCGTCTTATATTTATCAGCTATCAAATTGGCATACTCAAATTCATTATAACCTTCTTCATCAAAGCCAATTGTAAATGTTTTGACCGGCTCCTTCATGTTTAATGACATAAGTGCTGTAATTACACTACTATCCACACCGCCCGACAAGAAAGACCCAATAGGAACATCTGCTATCATCCTATATTTTACTGAAGACTGCAAAATATCTTTCAACTTTTCTATATAATACTCCTCCCCCTTATCCTCTGTCTGCTTTTTAAAATGAACAGATACATCCCAATATTCAACCTTTTTTACTTCCCCTTTTTCTATTTTTAGGTAATGTCCAGGGGTGAGAGATTTAATTCCTTCGAAAAAGGTATTACTCAAAATTGGATACCTAAAAGATAAGTAGGAAGAGACTGCATTAAGATCAAGTTTTCTTTGATTGGGAGATAATTTAAGAATCGACTTGATTTCTGATGAAAAAATTAACTCCTCGTCACAATCATAGTAATACAGCGGTTTTATCCCCAACCTGTCGCGAACTATATATGAAAGATCATTCTCGATGTCATATATGCCAAAAGCAAACATTCCGATAAGCTTTTGAATGCAATCAATGCCAAATTCAATAAATGATTGTAATAAAACTTCAGTATCACTGGAGGTTCTGAATGTATAACCCTTTGCTACTAGCTCTTCTTTAATTTCTCGATAATTATATATTTCCCCATTAAACGTGAGAACAAAATTGCCACAGTCAGAAATCATAGGTTGCTTTGCATGAGGGTCAAGATCAATAATACTTAACCTGCGATGACCAAACACAAAATGATTTGATTTCATTATATCCCAATCATCCGGGCCCCTATGCTCCATCAAATTAAGAGCTTCACTAAAATCAGTATCAGTGATGGTGTTCTGTTTTACATTTATTTTACCAAGTATACCGCACATGGATATTCTTTATTATTTTTATGACAGGATTTATTAGTTTAATCTTAACGATTCCGGCAAAAGTAAGAATATTCTCATTGATATTAACTGTTTTTCATAAAACTATCCCACTGGTTAAAATGTTCGATTTTAAGTACTCTGAGGTTTATTTCAAGATATTATCTACCATTATTTAAAGTCTTGTGGTGCCAATAACTTTGGCCAAATACAGAACCGCAAAGTCCTGTTTTTTTCTGGCAACATTCAATCAATAGCTACTGATTCAGCAGACTGAAGACTGCTCAAAATCAATTTGGGAGAATAGTATATAAGCCTAATGCTTAACCAATATTTTGGAAGAATAATTTGAATTCACTATAACCAAGTATAGGCTTCAGGAATATCGGTTAAATCTATATTTGCATTCCTTTCATCGGTTAGATAGGTTAATAAAGACTGGCCTTTGTCATTAATCAGTTCAATTTTATTTCCCTTTGCAATATTATGGGGTAAAATGACAATGTTTATATTTTCACTTACCGGATTAGGATAAACTCTGGGTTGTTGGGTTGTGTCCCAATTCAAACCTGTAACGTTTTCGACCCGAACGGTTACTTCAGCCGTGTTGAAACAAGTCGGAATATCTATCAATGTCTCGTTAGGCGTTAGTATTCCTTGTTCAGCAGTCCATTTTACTTCGATAGAATTGCTGAATGGATCACTTAAAATTTCTCCTCCACTTACGGACCAATCAAAATTAACAGTATTAGAGGAAGACGAGTAAACATAAATAGAATCTTGATTTACTATAGAATCTCCACTTATTGTTGTCATGGGTTGATCAAATATTTTCACACTTGCCTTCGCATATGCCTGACAGGTCATGTCACTGGCAATGACAGATACAACACCACACAGTCTGCCAACCAATTGACAGCAATCTGGCTTGTGCCTGTGCCGCCTACAATTTCCCCGCCACTGATACTCCATTGATAATCATTAGCCAATTCGGAATCAGCCATATAGATGATATTGTTTAAGTTGTTAGAGCATAACTCAAATTCGCCATTTAGACTTGCCTGTATAGACTCATTTAGGCTATCAAGCTCGTACTTGACTAGAAAATGCCCCCGTGACTGCAAGTCAAAATCAATTTCGCCAATAGAAAACTGACCGATGGCATCTCCTGCCAAAAACAACTGATTCTGCCCAACACCAATGGACCGAACATCCCCAGGGTTAGCGGCCGTTAAAATCACATCTTGATACGTTCCTGTGGTATCATATTTTGCTATAAATAACGCCTTCTCTGAGGAATTTTTTATAGTATCAGTTTCAAAGATTAAGTCGTTATTAGTATAGCCCGTAATCAGAAACAGAGATAGAAGTTCCATAGTCATCTCCGAATCCTACCACTTGCTTTAACAAAAATAATTGCCCGTTGGTGTCGAACTTTGATATGAAAATATCGTTTGCTCCCTGAGAATTCAACACTTCTTCACCTATCTGGAGGGTACTTGCAAAATTTCCTACAGCTAATAAATTGCAATTTGAAGCTTCACCTATGTCAAGTATGCTTCCTTGATTTGCGCCAGACATGAGACCCCAATCCCAAGACTGTGCTTTTACGCAGAGGTTGAGGTGAGCAATTATTGTTATAATTAATACAGATTTAATAACTTTAAATTGTTTCATCATTATTACAAATATACAAATAACTTGAAGGTCACTGTTATTTTTATTGCTTTGGTAACGTTCACCAATGTATTAGCTCAAGAGACTACAACTACAAATGTACCGTTTAGGGCAAGTTTTCAGTCTATTGCAACCGATCATTCGTCAGACTCACTGATTTTGTACATGGCGTTTGATGGCGGTAATCATGGAAGAATAAAAAAATACCACTTGAACACGCAAAATGAATTGGTAGAAGAAAAGCAGTTTTTTTTACCCATAAAATTCTCTCACCCAAACGAAATCCAGATAGAGAATGACCAACTCATAGTCACGGGCTATGATCAATCCAATATATCCACCATTGGTGTTTTTGATAAGCACAGCGGTAAGCTCATCAATGTCATTCGCAGTAATATTGACAATGGTTTGGGTTGGCTTCAATCAGTTTACCATTACAAGGACACGCTATATCAATGTCTTTATGATGGAAATAATCTGAACATCCAGAAATGGGTTAGAAACAAATTTATAACCGTTAAGAAGAGCTTGAAGCCCGATTATCTCAATTACCAAGACCAGCCCATTCAAGGTAGTAAAGTTTATAATAACGAACTATATATATTGAGTGCTTTTCCAACTCGGATTGATATATATGATGCACTAACCTTTGATTATAAATGTTCATTTTTTGGCGAGTACAATTTTCAATTTGACACTCCTGAATCGGAGGGGATTGCTATTGTCAGAACTTTAGAGGATGAGTTGGTTTTTTATGGCTTAAGACCTCCTAATAGGATTAATAGTCTTTTTCTTGAAGATCTCAAAACTGAATGTGCTCGTTATTTTGTAGGCGAGGGTAATTCTCAATCAGACGTCATACTTAGAGCATTTTCTAACCCGATTGATGAAAATACAATAAAGATTAAAGTTTTAAATGATACTCAGTTAAACATTTCCCTGTATGATACAAAGGGTACGATAATTAGGCAGATACAAAACGGCTTTGTGCAAAAAGGGAATTATGAATTTGAAATAAATATTCAAAATTTAAACCCAACAATTAACTTTTTAGTTATCCGCACTAGTATTGGTGTCCAAACGGTGAGAATAATACTTTAATGATAGTTCTCTTGAATGATTTAAAAGTATGCCCGAAATAATACCTGGAATAATAAATGACGTGAAATTTAGGGTATTCTCAGACAAGACCGCAATTGCAAGTTGGGATACAATTATTATTCCGCCAACATCATTGTATTTTAAAAGTATTGCTTTCTTCAAAAATGGTCTAAAGTATGCAAGCCATATGACAAAGCCTAAAAGTCCTAATTGTCCAATGACAGAACCTATAAAAGTATCGCTGATTTTTAATAAATTGTAGACGTCCAGATTGTCAGCGAACATCTTTGCATAATTGCCAACCAAACCCAATCCATGACCCAAAATATTAAGGTTTGTAATAGCGCTTATAAAACCATGAATATGAATCAATATTCCCTGAATATCTAAAAACATAAACACTGCAAGCACCACCAGCCCTGGTATAAAGAACCTTGTGACGACATTTATGTTTCTATTTAACAGAAATAAAGCCAATACAACTTGCATCAACGCTCCTTTTGAAAAGCACAAAATAAGCCCACTAAACAAGATGATAAGTAAAATAGCTCGCCTCTGGCCGCGTATATTTATTTTATAGTAACCCATTATAAAAACAGCGGCTATTGCATGCCCCAAGCTAATTGGATCTAAAAAAGTAGCCACCATCCTTTGCCGATAATTAAGTGCTGGTTCGTAAAACATATATGAAAGACCTCTGGCATCAACAGGTATACCTTTCAATGTAAAGTAACTATCCAGCCTGATATACTCCCAAAGGCCAACACTTAAAAAGCATATACCTAAGATAACCACCCATGTCATTAATTTATAAGCATATTTAATTACACGTTTTCTGGATCTTTCTGACAGTGTAAGGTTAGAAGAAAAAACAATAATTAAAACTGGAACCAGTATCTGCCTAAGGTTATAAATTTGCCAAGGTTTCAGTTCAAAAAAAATACCAGTAACTGCCACTATATACACAACTAAAGCTAGTACTAAAGAAATTTGAAATAGATATCTTTTTGATTTACCAATGAGAAGTACCAAGGGTATCGAACAATAAAAGAAAATGTCTTTTAATAGAAATATATTTCTATTCATTAAAACCATTGACAGCAGAGCAATGATTAAAGAGCCAAAAGCAGCCCAGAATAGGTTGTACTTAACTATCGCTGTAATTAATTTCTGTCTGCTAATTACCAAGTTTAAGTTCGCTTATGATTTTATTGTAAATATTAGATGAGTAGTCATTCATGGGAGTATTGAAAAGACTTTTTTTAACACATTCTTTCTTGAAAAAACCGTCCTTACCAAGCAATACGGGCAACTCCTCATAAGAATTGACCTCCCATGAATTTAAAAGTTTCTTATAAATATCCTTAAAGTCAAAATACATTTTTCTATCTTCTGCCAAATACTGCTCTAAGTCAAATGGCCACAAAATAATCGGATGTCCCGTTAACTCATAATCGAAAACAACACTTGAGTAGTCAGTAAGCAAGGCATCAGAAGCACCCAGTAATTGATAAAGATCTACAGGCGTTTCATAAACAAATTTTATGTTGGATTTATTTGGCAGCCCTTCAAGATTTTCTTTATCATAATAGTGGGGCTTTACAACCACTGTTAAGTTAAGTTGAGAAAATGCTTGATTTAAATCCAGTATTTTTAAAATATTAGCCCTCAATCCGTTTTCATCGTTAGTTCCCATACGCCCTTCATTTCTGTGAGTAGGCATGTAGATTACTATTTTTTGATTCTGGCCAATTTCGAGCTTTGATTTAACAGATGCCTTTATTTCATCTGTGATTTTCAGGTATTCATTTCTTGGATACCCACACCTGTGTACTTTTTTTAACGGCACATTGAACGCACTACTGTATAGCTTATCAAATGTTTCTGCAGGTGAAATAACCAAGGTGTACTTATCAAAAAGAGAAAATCTTAATCGATCAACAAAATACCTAAGGGTGCCTTTTTCCCTCATATCAAGTCCAACTTTCTTTATAGGTGACCCATGCCATAATTGAACATAAAAATTTCTGAAGCTCAGAAAGAATGGAATAAAATCAGTTGAGTTGATCGAAGAAATAAATACTTTCGCTCTCAGTTGAAGGTAAATGCCCCTTAATGAATATGCATACACGCAGGGAATGTTTTGCTGTAGAAGACTATCTCCAAGACTTTTACTTTTGTATACCCAATAGGCTTTAATGCCTTGATTTTTAGTAACAACAAACTCAAAAAAGGCCTTCGAATTGTCGCCATATCTCTCCCCAAACCAAGCGCCAAATAACCACAGCTTTTTATCCTTCGGAAAAATTATCGCTAGCAAAAACATCCAAGGGGATAATATCCAAGTTAACATATTATATTAAAGTTTTAAACTAAATAATTGCTTTGTAGTTGGTACAAAAATAGAACTAAATTCTCTATAACAGATTAATAAGTACAACGAGTTTAAAATGAGGTGACCAAATAAAAGTATCAACGCTGCACCATAAAGGCCAAATGATGGGACAACTAACACATCTAAGCCAACAATCAAAACAACACTAAGAATACCGAATAATGCCCTATAGTACTGGTTTTTTGAGACAGTAAGCAACATACCGTAAGAGACGCCCAAAGTTCTAATGAAAATAATCAAAGTAAAAACCCAAAAAAATGAATCTAATTCCATAAACTTACTACCAAAAACTAGCAGTATAATCTCCTCAGAAAAGAAGTTTGAAAGTATTAGAAAAACCATTCCCAGCTTAAGCAACATAGCATTCAGTTGACGGGCATTTGTTTGGAAACAGGATGTTTTATTGTAAAATGATGATGATAAAATTGGCATGTATAAAGAATTAGCAACTGTTAGCAGTATCCCACTGCCAATAACAATTCGAATACCTGCCTGATAAATACCCAGCTGCGATTCCTCAACATAATTGTTAATTACCAGAGTATCAATATTGAGATACAGGTTACCTATAATATAATGTATTGCAAACGGAAAAGTTAGTTTTAAATCTTTTAAGATCATCTGATAAGTGACTCTTTCAAATTTATATCTCTTCGCAAAAATTACACTTGAAAAAACAAGTGATGCCAATTTGGAAGACCCAAAGGCAATTGTTGTTGATCCCAAGTCCTCCGTTATAAAAGCAATAATTACAGTTATTAGTAATGTGAAGAAATTATCAAACACTACTACCAAGGCATCTAAATCATATCTGGATGTGCTTTTAAAAGCAGATAAAAAGCTATTAATTAAAGAAAAAGCCGTTAAACCCACAAAAAGGTATATAACAAATGCTGGAGTGATATTATTTAGCTGAAAGAGTTGTGAAGTTGTGTAAAAAACACCCAATATTGTAATGAACAACAATAACTTAATTAGTACACTACATGTAACGAGTCGCCCCATTTCAGTAGGATCCTTTGAAATGTCATTTAACAACTTTAAGTTATAACCATAGTCAATAACCAGAGCAAGCACAGTGGCAAAAGTTAGAGAGTATGTAAAAACTCCAAAGTCGCTAAGAGGGAAAACACGTGCTAATACAGCCAATAGGCCAACACCCCCGAGTACTTTTGCCGAAGCACTTAATAATGAAAGTATGAAGTTTTTTCTCACGCTATTGCATATTTTTGCCCAAACCTAAAACATTACGCCCATACATTGATCAAAAATCTTTAAACAGTTCTATTTTAGTCTTTTTGAAAAACCTTCTGACGATAACTAAAAAACAACATTATGACTCCATGTCATTCATAGCCTTATGCCTAGTAGTTGCGTCTATGCCTTTCTCAATTCAGTTTAATTCAATTGCTATAATTATTTTGGCTACTCTGAGGCTCCCAATAATCTTTAAGAGGACATTTCTAGAAAGCATTATGGGAAGTAAAGCAATTCTTCTAGGGATCTTGCTCTATTTTATTCTCCTAGTGAGCATAATTTATACATCAAATTTGCAAGATGGTTTTTTTGAACTAGAGAAAAAGCTTTCTTTTTTTCTGCTTCCTCTCGTTCTGTCCACTTTTACCATTACTCAGCAAATGCTTGAAAAGGTGATGAAAGTGTTTGTGTATTCATGTTTAGTGGGGCTAGCTATTTGCTTAGTAGTAGCTGTAGTGAAAAATTTTGAATACACCAGCGAAAGGAATTTACCATGGACATACATTCATCACTGGAATTTTACTTATCACTATCTTTCAGGGGCAATAGGAATTCATGCCATATATTTTTCTTTATATCTGTCTTTTTGTTTTTTCATATGTTTATTAGAACTCATCAATTATCACAAAGTGCTTAGAATTAACAAGTTTCTCATTCTGTTGCTGTTAATATTTATATTTTATTGCCTAATTTTACTATCTGCAAGGACAGTTTTGCTTACCACATTTGTCCTTCTTCTTGCAATCCTTTTTCTTTATTTCAGAAGCCACAATCAAATAAAGCTCTTTTTTGCAACTTTGATAATTTTATTAATACTAGTAACGATTATTACCTACTTAAATGATGTGACTAGGATAAGGTTTTTAAATCTAATTAATTTCATATCAGGTAGTAAAGTAGAATTGTTTTCGGGTGGTTTAGACTTGAGGTTAAGACAATGGTCTGCCATATATAATTGCGTTATTAAAACAAATCCTATTTTAGGGATTGGTGTTGGAGATGCCCACGAAAGCTATAATCTTGCATATAAGGTATATAATATTCAAAAAGCACTGGGTCACAACTACAATGCTCATAATATGTTCATAGAGATCACAGCAACAAATGGCCTCATAGGGCTTTCAACTTTACTGGGCTATTTAGCACTGTCAACCAAGCAAAGTATTTTAGAAAAAAACTTTCTGCATTTGCTATTGCTATTATTAATATCTGCTGCAGGGGTCACAGAATCTATCCTTAATACACAAAAGGGTATAATCTTTATCTTATTTTTTAATTCAATATTCCTTTTAGCAAATAAAAGAAAATGAAAATAGCTATAATTGGTACAAGGGGCATTCCAAATGCTTATGGAGGGTTTGAACAGTTTGCGGAATACTTGTCAAAGTATCTTTGCAATAATGGTCATAGTGTTACTGTTTACAATTCATCCAATCACCCCTACCAAGACACCGTTTGGAACGGTGTAAATATAGTCCACATTTATGACCCTGAAAATAAAATAGGAGCAGTCGGTCAATTTATCTATGACTTAAAGTGCATCTTGCATTCAAGGAACCAACAATTTGACTTGATTTTACAGTTAGGCTACACAAGCAGTAGCATTTGGGGGTTTCTTTTCAATCGAAAAACAAAAATCTTCACAAACATGGATGGTTTGGAGTGGAAAAGATCAAAATACTCTAATCCTGTTCAGAAATTTTTAAAGTACGCTGAATATCTAGGTATAAAGTACAGTGACCATATAATTGCTGACTCCATTGGGATTAAGAAGTATCTTGAGGCAAAGTATAACATCAACACCAGCTATATTCCATACGGTGCAGAAATCTTTAAAACACCTGATGAGCGCGTTGTTGAGTTACAGAACCTGACTCCCTTTGAATATGATTTAATTATTGCACGACTGGAGCCTGAGAATAATATTGAAACTATATTAAATGGATTTACCAAATCCACAATAAAACGGCAAATTTTGGTTATCGGTAATCAACAGACAAAGTTTGGTCAATACCTAGTTGAAAAATTCATGTTAGATGGTAGAATAGTGTTCTTTGGACCAATATATGATATTGACATATTAAATAACCTTAGATATTTTTCCAATATTTATTTTCATGGTCACTCTGTAGGGGGTACAAACCCATCTCTGTTGGAAGCTATGGCTTCTCATGGGTTAATTTGTGCACATAATAATGTATTCAATAAGGCAATTTTAGAAGGACATGCATTCTATTTTGAAGAATGTGGAGAGATAACAAAAATTGTTGAGACAATTGACAAGAATGATTATTCTGAGTTTTTAAATAGGAATTTAGAAAAAATATCAAGCCTTTACAGCTGGGAAAGAGTTAATAAAAGTTATGAACAACTCTTCGAGAGTAAGATAAAAATTGAATAAATTAAATAATTATTTTGCCTAATTTAATTTTGTGTTAATTTTGTGAAAAATAAATTGACGCTTTGGCACATCGATATTCAAAATATTTAGTCCCTATTTCGATTCTGGTAGATTTAATTATTCTAACAGGGTCATTTTTACTGTCATATCTTTTATCTCCAATTGGCAGTAGTCAAGCTAGCTTTATTGTACTTGTCGTTTATTCCAATGTAGTTTGGTTGTTTCTTTCAATTACTTATAAAAGTAATAACCCTATTAGAGGACTAAGGTTTGCAAAGATAGTAAGAATGATGGGGGGCGGATTAATACTACACCTCCTGCTTAATTTGGCTTTTATTGCATTACAAAACTCTTATGATTATTCCAGGGAGTACATAATCTTATCATATGTTATATTTGCTATTTTTCTTTTTATTTGGAGATTGATTTTCATTTATGGGATTAGGATCTACCGGAAGAAAGGATTCAATTACAGAAAGATCGTGGTGGTGGGCTATGGTGAACTTAGCAATGAACTGGAAAGATACTTTAGAGCTCACCCGGAATATGGGTATAAATTGTTAGGGTTCTTTGATAAGAAGCATTCAGGTAATAATATTTTAGGAACAATAAAAGATTTGTTTCAATATTCTGTGAAAAATGAAATAGACGAAATTTATTGCTGCCTGCCATATGTACGGTATTCTCAAATAAAAAAAATCATTGACTTCTCGGAAGAGAATTTAATTAAGGTTAAACTCATAGCAGACTTTCGAGGTTTTTCACTGAAGGGCCTGGAACTAGAAAGATATGATTATATACCTGTACTGAATGTTACATCAATTCCGTTGGATACTAAGAAAAATTTATTTGTAAAGCGTGTCTTCGATGTAGCTTTCTCTGCGCTTGTTATTATTACAATTTTTTCGTGGTTATTCCCCCTAGTTGCATTTCTTATTAAGTTAGATTCTAAAGGACCCGTTTTTTTTAAACAGAAAAGAACCGGTAAGGGCAACAAGACTTTTTGGTGTTGGAAATTTCGTACTATGACGGTAAACAGAGTTAGTGATGAAATACAGGCAACAAAAAATGATTCCAGAATTACCAAAGTAGGTTCTTTACTTCGGAAAACTAGCATAGATGAACTCCCTCAATTTCTAAATGTTTTTAATGGAACTATGTCAGTAGTGGGGCCTCGACCTCATATGTTAAAGCATACTGAAGAGTATTCAAAAATTGTTGAGAAATTCATGGTAAGGCATTTCGTCAAGCCGGGCATTACGGGGTTGGCACAGGCAAAAGGATATAGAGGTGAAACTAAGACTGTCGAATCTATTAAAAATCGCGTAAAGTTGGATCGATTTTACATCGAAAATTGGTCAATAATATTAGATTTTAAGATTATCTTGCTTACTATAAACTCACTAGTAAAGGGTGATAAAAACGCCTATTAGCCATTTACGACTTAATTAAATACTTCTTTTCGGCTGCTGTATTTTCTTATTTTTCATTTCCAGTATTTATTAAGCTACTGGAAAGAAGAAAGATTTTAGACGCGCCTGGTCAAAGAAAAATTCACTTGAAACATACCCCATCTATGGGGGGTATTCCCTTATTTTTAGGAACGGCTTTTTCATTATTGATTTGGCTTCCTCAGGAAGCTTCTTTTGAATATAAATACTTATTTGGAGCTCTAAGTATCGTATTTGTAATAGGGCTTCGAGATGATCTAATACCTCTAAGGCCATTATTCAAACTGTTGAGTCAATTAATACCAGCACTTATGGTCATCTATCTTTCTGATATTAAGCTGGATTCTTTTTATGAGCTATTCAATTGGCAGTTCCCGGAAGTAATAGCATGGATAATCACTGTTTTTGTAATTATTGTAATCACCAATTCAATAAATCTAATAGATGGGCTTGATGGACTCGCTGGGTCAATAAGCTTTATTGTTCTTGGATCAATCGCTACCTGGTTTTACTTAGTTGGAGATATTTATTTTAGCTATATTACTTTTGCGTTTTTAGGAGGTATTGCAGCATTTTTATATTTCAACTGGCAGCCGTCAAAAATATTTATGGGTGATACGGGAGCCCTACTCATTGGATTTTTTCAGGCATGCCTTATTATCTTGTTTATAAACAAGAATTACAGCCTTCCCACTGGCTCTGATTTCAAATTCATGTCATCAATAGGCACTGCTATCTGCATTATGATTATACCACTAATGGATACGCTAAGAGTCTTTATTATTAGAATTATTAATGCAAAATCACCATTTGAAGCTGATAACAACCATATCCATCACCTTTTAATAAAGGCAGGGTTAAATCATAGCCAATCCGTGTTAATATTAATTGGCATCAATGTAGTATTCATTGCATTGGCCATTCTTTTAAAAGAACATGGAGACCTGATACTATTAACTACTGCACTTACTCTTTCCTTACTATTTATTGGAGTTGTTTTCAAAGCCTCAAAAGCCAAGGCCCAAAAAACTTGAGTTCAACAGGTTTTCTTTATTATAAGTGAAATCATCGGGGCCGGTATTTTTTAAAACCTGACCACCAGCCGCTTCAAGGATCGCCTGACCTGCAGCAGTATCCCATTCCATAGTGGGTCCGTGTCTATAATAAACATCCGCCTTACCTTCTGCTACCATGCAAAACTTCAATGAGCTGCCAACAGATATACTGTCTACAACATTGTACTTTGATAAGATTGATTCTTCTTCAGGTGAAGCGTGGGATTTACTTCTTACTGCAATTCGATTTGTGTCTCTATTATTAACTTTTATTCCTGTTGAGACCCCTTTTACGATTTTGAATGCTCCACTTCCCTTGATACCGTAATAATATGTTTCAAGGTCAGGAGCGTATATAAAACCGGCTATAGGTTTTTTACCCTTAATCAAAGCAATGTTTACTGTAAACTGGCCGTTCTTATTAATAAACTCCTTTGTACCATCTAAAGGGTCTACTAACCAAAATGTCTCATAATCTTTTCTTTCATCGTACGGTATATCTTTACCTTCTTCAGAAATAATAGGTATCTCTGGATATGATGATTTTAATTCACGCATTATTACTTCGTTCGAAGCTTCATCTGCAATAGTAAGGGGTGAGTCATCTGCTTTATACGATACAACATCTTTAAAATCAGCCTTTTTGTATACTTTCATTATTTCGTTCCCAGCCAACCTAGTGATCTCAACAAGTCTATCTTTATCTATATTCATATTATTTTTTCTCTTTTAGGTTCAAAACTACACAAATGCCTTATCCATTTATAAATTCAAGTTATAAATTGTATTTTTGCGCTTCAAAATAGCAATATGGCTGAGAATATACACCCCATTTTTGATACAATTCTGAGTACTGAAAAGAAAGAAGAGCTTTTGGAGCAGACATCCATAGTGATCTGGATGGTTGGACTATCAGGGTCCGGCAAAAGTACATTGGCTCGCGCACTAGAAAACGAACTCCATCAACAGGGTTTTTTGACAGCATTATTGGATGGTGACAACTTGAGATCTGGGATTAACAATAACCTCTCATTTAGTAATGAAGATAGGGTTGAGAATATCAGAAGGGCTGCAGAGGCATCTAAACTTTTTGCCATGAATGGAGTGATAACTATATGCTCCCTTATTAGCCCTACAAAACAAATTAGGGAAATGGCAAGATCTATTATTGGAGAGAAATATTGTGAAGTATTTATTGATTGTCCTCTTGAAGTATGCGAAAGTCGAGATGTAAAAGGTTTATATGCAAAGGCAAGGAAAGGTGAGATCCCAGAATTTACAGGAATATCATCACCATTTGAAAAGCCTACTAATGCAGACATCAATATAGATACAGCAAATCAAGATTTGGAATCAAGTTTAAAAGAATTGATAAATAGAATATCTAAGAAAATAAGAAGATAAATAATACATGAAGTCTTATAACCTAACACATTTAAAAGAGCTGGAGGCCGAAGCCATATTCATAATAAGAGAAGTGGCAGCACAGTTTGAAAACCCTGCCATATTATTTTCTGGAGGGAAGGATTCAATAACAGTTGCTCATTTGGCTAGAAAAGCATTCTATCCTGCTAAAGTCCCTTTTCCATTGGTACATATAGATACCGGGCATAATTTTCCTGAAACAATTGAATTTAGGGATAAATTTATTGGTGAAATGGGAGCTAAACTGCTAGTCGGATCCGTGCAGGAGTCAATTGATGAAGGCAAAGTAGCTGAAGAAAAAGGATATAATGCAAGTCGAAATTGGCTTCAAACAGTCACTCTTTTGGATACTATCGAAAAATATAAATTTGATGCCTGTTTGGGTGGCGCAAGAAGAGATGAAGAAAAAGCTCGTGCCAAGGAGCGATTTTTTTCACATAGAGATGAGTTCGGCCAATGGGATCCAAAAAATCAGAGGCCAGAACTATGGAACCTCTTCAATGGAAAGAAAAACTTTGGTGAAAACTTCAGAGTGTTCCCTATAAGCAACTGGACAGAAATGGATGTTTGGCAATACATTTTAATGGAGGGTATCGAACTTCCAAGCTTGTATTTTGCACATAAAAGGGAGGTCTTTGAGCGTGATGGCACCATCATGGCAAAATGTGATTTTATTGAGCAAAAGGATTCTGAGGATACCATAAATAAAACAGTGCGTTTCAGAACAATTGGTGATATGACTTGCACAGGAGCGGTAGAATCTAGTGCCTCTACACTTGAAGACATTATAGAAGAAGTAGCAGCCTCAAGACTTACTGAAAGGGGTACGAGAGCTGACGACAAACGCTCTGAAGCTGCTATGGAAGACAGAAAAAAACAAGGTTATTTTTAACAAACGATAATTAATCAACCCATGGGTGATAATAATACAGATTCAAAAGGATATTTAGATATGGAGCTTTTACGCTTCTCCACTGCTGGTAGTGTAGATGATGGAAAGAGTACTTTAATTGGCCGATTACTTTATGATTCAAAATCAATTTTTGAAGATCAATATGAAGCAATTGAGGAGTCAAGTAAACGTAAAGGTGATGAAAATGTGAACCTTGCATTGCTTACAGATGGGCTTAGAGACGAAAGAGAGCAAGGTATAACTATTGATGTGGCTTATAGATACTTTGCCACACCAAGAAGGAAATTTATTATAGCGGATACACCCGGCCATATTCAATACACAAGAAATATGGTTACCGGAGCATCCACAGCGAACCTGGCAATTATATTAGTTGATGCCAGAAAAGGAGTTGTTGAACAAACATACCGACACACATTTATAGCTTCTTTATTAGGTATTCCTCATATCGTATTTTGTATCAACAAAATGGATCTTGTTGATTACGATGAAAAGGTATATCATAAAATAAAGGAAGAGGTTGAGGCATTCTCATCAAAGTTGGATGTGAAAGACATCCGATTTATTCCAATAAGCGCATTGAAAGGTGACAACGTGGTCAACCAGTCTGAGAATATGCTTTGGTTTAAAGGTGGGACGCTTCTGTATGTTTTAGAAAACATTCATATTGGTAGTGACCACAATCACATTGACTGTAGGTTTCCTGTACAACATGTAATAAGACCTCACTCAGACAAATATCATGATTATAGAGGTTATGCTGGAAGAATTTCCGGAGGTGTTTTTAAGCCTGGAGATGATGTTGTTGTACTGCCTTCTGGATTTTCTTCTAAGATAAAAAGTATAGATTCATTTAATGGTGAGTTGGATGAAGCTTTTGCGCCTATGTCGGTAACAATGCAACTTGAGGATGATATTGACATCAGCAGGGGGGACATGATCGTCAGAGACCAAAATAGACCAAATGTAGGTCAGGATGTCGACATCATGTTGTGCTGGTTAAATCAAAAGGCTTTAACTCCAAACGGTAAATACGGCATCAGGCATACGACTAATGAAGCTAGATGCCTGGTAAAAAACATTCAATACAAAGTTGATATTAACACCTTGCACAGGCTTGAAGATGACAAGAATATCGGCATGAATGATATAGCCAGAGTTACGCTTAGAACTACTAAGCCTCTTCTTTATGACAAGTATACTAGAAACCGCGACACCGGTAGTGTAATATTAATTGACGAATCTACCCACGAAACTGTGGGTGCCGGAATGATCATATGAAAGAAAAAGTAGACAGCATACTTAAGGAAATAGACTCCTTTAAAGCAGCAACTCAGGATGAGCTTGAGGCATATAGGATCAAATTTATTAGTAAAAAAAGCATTATTGGCGACTTATTTGCTGAAATGCGTAATATTCCAAATGAAGAAAAAAAGGCATTTGGAATGGAAATTAATAAGCTTAAAGAGGCTGCACAAGCTAAATTTAAGCAACTGATTAATGAACTTGAATCAAATAAAGAAGCCACTGGTGGTCAGCACATAGACCTGACACTGCCTCCCTCAGGACGAGAGTTAGGAAGCATGCATCCTTTAACTGCTGTGAGAAATGAAATCATTAAAATCTTTGAACGAATTGGTTTTAATGTATCGGATGGCCCAGAAATAGAGGATGATTGGCACAATTTTACAGCACTAAATTTCCCGGAAAACCATCCGGCTAGAGAAATGCAGGATACTTTCTTCATAGAGAAAAATCCTGACATACTACTAAGAACACATACCTCTAATGTGCAAACAAGGCTTATGAAAAATAATAAGCCCCCATTCAGGTCTATTATGCCAGGCAGGGTATATAGAAATGAGGCTATTTCAGCAAGGGCGCACTGTGTCTTCCATCAGGTAGAGGGTTTATATGTGGACAAAAATGTGAGTTTCGTTGATCTAAAGCAGACACTTTATCATTTCGCCAAAGAGATGTTTGGCCCGGAAACAGAGGTGAGGTATAGACCATCTTATTTCCCCTTTACTGAACCTAGTGCAGAAATTGATATATCATGTCAGATTTGTAAAGGTGATGGCTGTCAGCTTTGCAAGTATACTGGTTGGGTTGAAATTGCCGGATCAGGTATGGTTGACCCTAATGTGTTAGAAATTTGTGACATTGACCCAGAAGAGTATACCGGATTTGCTTTTGGAATGGGAATAGAAAGAATCGCACAATTGAAATTTAGAGTCAACGATTTACGTTTATATACTGATAATGATGTTAGATTCTTAAAACAGTTTAAAACACTTCTTTAATGGAATACTCACTTGATCAAATCAAAACAATCGGTATTGTGGGCGCAGGTACTATGGGTCTCGGAATAGCACAGATTTCGGCCATGGCAGGTTACAAAACCGTTTTATACGATCTCGATCAAAGTGTATTAGATAGAGCCCTTCAGACTATCGAAAAAAACCTGGATAAAGGAGTAGAAAAAGGGAAAGTTACAGAAGAAACCAAAACAGCTGCGTTAGAAAACCTGGCTTTAACCACAGACATTAAACAACTCACTTGTGATTTTATCATTGAGGCCATTGTCGAGAAACTTGATATTAAACAATCTGTTTTCAAACAACTGGAAGACATTAATGATGATCGTACAATACTATCTTCAAACACCTCTTCCATTCCAATAACTCAAATTGGAGCCAGGTTGAGCATACCTGAACGATTTGTAGGTATGCATTTCTTTAACCCAGCTCATATAATGAAACTGGTTGAAGTAATTTCCGGAGCCTCCACTGACAATCAGGTGGCTGAAGTCACAAAACAATTGGCAGAAAAGCTAGGTAAAGTGGCCGTAATGGCTAACGATTCTCCGGGTTTCATTGTAAATCGTGTAGCTCGACACTTTTATGTAGAAAGTTTAAAGGTGCTTGAAGAAGGTGTGGCTGATGTAGCAACTATTGATAAGCTTATTGAATCTTCAGGCTTTAAAATGGGTCCTTTCAAATTAATGGATTTGATAGGAGTCGATACTAACTTTTCCGTCACCACATCAATGTTTAACTCTTTTCATCAGGATTCAAAGTTTAGACCGAGCAGAATTCAACAACAAAAGGTTGATGCAGGGCATCATGGAAGAAAGGCAGGAAAAGGATTTTATGACTACCATTAGGTATATATTAGCTGTTGGGTTATTAATAGCTGTTTTATCTCATTTAGGTTGTAGCAATGAGTTTGTGGATGGGGAAATACCACCAGCCACTTTTGACGACATTTTCATTAATCTAGACTTACCACAGTATACAGACCTCACTATTGATGGTGGCCACATTTTGCTCAATCAAGGTGTCAGGGGTATTATATTATATCGTGTTAATGCATCTCAGTACAACGCATTTGAAAGAAACTGCTCATATGAACCTAATGCAGCATGCGCAACCGTAGAAGTGCATAGTTCTGGTTTGTTTTTAGATGACCCCTGCTGTGGCTCAAGTTTTAGTCTACAAGATGGTACACCCACTGGGGGACCGGCAAGGGTTTCACTTAGACGCTATAGAATTGAAAGAAGTGGTCGTAATCTCACCATTACTGACGAGCCTATATTCTAATTAGGCAATTAACTGCTCGATAATATTATCTACGGTTATTCCTTCGGCCTCTGCTTTAAAGTTACGTACTATCCTATGCCTTAAGGTCGGCTTAGCGACTGCAATTACATCTTCTATATCTGGTGAATACTTACCATTTAGCAGCGCATTGCATTTCGCTCCAACTACCAAATACTGAGAAGCTCGCGGGCCAGCACCCCATTCTAAATAATCATTAGCTATATTATCGGCCTTTGGCGTATTTGGCCTTGTTTTATGCACGAGTTCAACAGCATACTCAACCACATTGTCGGCAACGGGTACTTTTCTCACTAAGTGCTGGAAGTAATCGATTTCAGCTCCAGTGAGCACTGGTTTTATGTCAACTTTTAAGTCACTAGTTGTACTTTTTACAATCTCAACTTCCTTATCATAGGCAGGGTAGTCAAGTAATACATTAAACATAAACCTGTCAAGTTGAGCTTCTGGAAGTGGATAAGTACCTTCCTGTTCTATCGGGTTTTGAGTGGCCAATACGAAGAATGGTCTTTCTAAATTATATTTTTTACCAGCGATAGTTACTGCATACTCCTGCATAGACTCCAGCAGGGCTGCCTGCGTTTTAGGGGGCGTACGGTTAATTTCATCAGCTAGTATGATATTTGAAAATATCGGCCCTTGAATAAATTTAAAGTTTCTGTCTTTATCTAAAGTCTCAGCACCCAGTATATCTGAAGGCATGAGGTCAGGTGTAAATTGAATCCTGTTGAATTTCAAGTCTAACGCAGAGGCAATCGTTTGTATTAAAAGTGTTTTAGCCAAACCAGGCACGCCAACCAACAGGCAATGACCCTGGCAGAATATAGATGTAAGCAGAAGTCTTACAACCTCATCCTGACCAATGACCACTTTAGAAATCTCATCTTTTAAAGTGGTAAAGGCTTTATGTAATTCATCCGCAGCTTCTACTTCCGTACTAAACTCTTTCATATATTTCTAATGGTAACTTTAAATCGAATATTGTTTGATTATTACGGAATTACAAATGATTGGTTGGCTAATTCATTATTCCACAGTATTCGTATTCTGAATCAATACTAATAAACACATCTCCACGTGCTTTGTTAAACCACTTATCAAGCACGCGTGATTTCTTTTCGTTTAAAGTAGCTGCCTGTATTTTTTGCCAATCATCTTTTAAATTGGCCTGATGTGGCTGGATTTTAGATTTATAATAAAGTATTCTGACAGCTTCCTTACCATCATCCGTCCTGAATGTAACAGGCTTGCTGATTGATCCTACATGCATGCTGTCAATAGTAAAAAATACTACAGGGTCAAGGTCTTCAACTGATACTCGAGTGCCGCCAGAGTTATCACTAAAAAATCCTCCTCTGCCAGATGTAGCCTGATCTTCTGAGTATTCCTTAGCTGCTTTTTCAAAAGTAATGCTATCAGACTCTATTTGCTGCCTCAAACTATCAAGGTAGTTGGATGTTCTTTCAATATCTTCCTGAGAAGGTTTTGGCTGTAGAAGTATATGGCGTGAATTGTATTCATTACCGCGTCTTTCAATCAATTGCACAATATGTAAACCAAACTGTGTTTCAAAAGGACTTGATATTTCTCCAGGTTTTAGTTTAAGTGAAGCCGCTTCATATTCTGGTGCCATAACTCCTCTTTGAGCAAAACCTAAATTACCTCCATATTTAGCACTTGGGCCCTGGGAATATTCTTTTGCCATCTCTTCAAAACTCTCTCCCGCTATAATGCGCGCTCTTATATCATTGAGCTTTTTCCTCATTTCGGCCTTCTGATCTTTACTCACAGTAGGTATCCTTACAATTTGAGCAATCTCCACTTCTTTTGAGAAATAAGGCAGACTGTCCTGAGGTATTTGATTAAAAAACTTTCTGACATCCTGAGGTGTAACTCTAATACCTTCTGTAATCGTTGACTGCATCCTTTGTACTGTCAATTGTTGCTTGATATCATCTCTGATATCTTCCTTAATTTGATCAATCGACTTACCATAGTACTCTTCTAACTGCTCAGGAGAACCACCATATTGAGATAGTATCATTTGCATACGATTATCCAAATTTGCAGATACTTCCACATCTGTTACAATTACTGAATCGATCTCGGCTTTAGCCACCATCAACTTCTGGCTAATTAACTGTCCTAGTATACGGCATTTGGCATCAGGAGTCGCAGTATTTCCACTTGCTAAATAACTCAGATAAGCAGTTTCAAGGTCAGACTTAAGCACAATATAGTTGTCAACCTTAGCTATTATTTTGTCGATAACTACACCATCCTTTTCCTGGCCTGTAGATATCGCTGCACTGGCCAATAAAAATATGGCGCTAATTATAAATTTCAAATTCATTATTCTGTGTTGCTCTTTCATATACATCCTCTTCCAGCTTTTTAGCCAGCTCTACTTTTCTCTTATTTACAATAATGTTTTTTATATCTTCTTTGACGAACTCAAGGGGTGATACATTGTCATGTATTCTGTACTCTTCAATTTTTAGAAAGTATTGGAACAGATCATCTGAAGTCTCGACATATCTATTACCTCTTAAAAATTGTACCTTATTTGGGATTTCAGCCATAGGTGAATTTTTAAACACATCATCAAATACCATCCAAACCGAATCATTGAGTTGATATGTCGTGGCAAAACTCAGGCAGTATGAATTAAGCTCCTCAATGTCTTCATCCTTATTAGAATTAATAAGTCTTTTTACTTTATTGATCTTTGGCGCTCCTTTTGGCAATTTTACGTATTTACCTCTGATGATATTTTGCTTCAGAATAAAGTTATCTATATTTTCATCGTAGTAGGCCTTGATCTCATCTTCCGAAACTTCTGTATCCAGGTTATTATTGATATAATACGATTGGTACTCATACCCCATCAAACTGTATTTATAATCAAGAATTTTTCGTTCAATCTCAGCCTCATCAAACTCTATTTTTGTTGATGCTTCCTCAATTAACAGTTGTTTTTTTATCCAGTTATTAATAAATCTTTCTACACGCTGAGCACTATCAGACTCATTCATTCCTGGAGTTATCATACCATCAACATCCTCAGCATATAAATATTGATCATGTACACGTGCTATAGGCTCGGAAATTGAAACTTCTGCTATTTCTTCATCTTTCATCTTGATTAAATCACAAGATGTCATGATAACTATTCCAATCAGGAAGACAAAAGACCTATTTAATAAGTGATTTATATGCATGCTTTAATTGTCCATTATTTACATCTATTGGAAATTTGCCTCTTAGTTCTTCCACCCATTCCTTTTCCAGTTGATTTTGATAATCTGAAATGACCAGCCCTCTTACCTGATCAAAAGGTTTGGTGGAAGGTGGTAAAACCTCTTGAACCAAAACTAAAACAAACCTATCTTCTAGCTCAACCTTATGTGTACCAGGCGTATGTTGAATTTTTTCAAGTACGCTTTTTTCTGTTGGCTCATATACACCTGATTCAACTTGCAAAGTTAAGGCTGTTAGTTGATTATACTTAGCTTCTAATTCTTTTTTTGAGAACGCCAGACTATCACCACTATCTATTAACGACTGAATCTCGCTTATTATTTTCTCATCATCTGCACTATAAATGATTACTTTCAGCCTTTTGTCCCACTTATACTTATCCTCGTTCTTACTATAAAATTCTTTTAACCCTACGCTGTCATCTACAGCTTTTTGCCAAACCTCATCTTCCATCAATTGGAAGAGCATGATACCTTCTCGATATTCCTTTACCAACATCTTGTAGTCGTAGTACTTATCTTCTAAGTGGTTTTCTTCATAAGCTATTACTGCCTTTTCTTCAAACTCATTAAACAGTGATTGCATATATGTTTTAGGGTCAGCTTTATTTGGCCTTTGATTCTGTACTATGTAGTCTAAGAATTGGCTTGCAGGAATTGATTCTTTTTCAAAAGAAATAAGAATATCATTAACATCAAGAGCTAACTCCTCGTAACTCCACTCACCTTTCATTAAACTACTATCAGCCAAGTCATATAATTCAGAAAGCAACTCATTGTGTAAAACGTAATTATTTTCTTTTTTAAGTCTTTGTATCAGGGCTAGTTTGTTTTTTTCACCTCTTGCATCTCTTTTTACCCTTGCTCTAAGGCTATTTTCCATTTCCTTAAAGCTTTCAATAGGGGTTCTTTTTTCAAGTCTTATTATGTGCCATCCATAAGGAGTCATTACAGGATCTGCAAATTCCCCAGGGTTTTGAATTGAAAATGCAGCTTCCTGAAAAGCAAAAGGCATTTGACCTACCTTAAATGGAGGTAAAGCCCCACCTTTTCTTTTACTATTTATATCTTCCGAAAACTGTTCAACCAACTGTTCCCAGTTTGCTCCACCAACTGCCTGGTCATATAGTTCAAAAATTTTATTCCTCTTTTCTAGCGAATCTTGCTTTTCAGGTTTTATTCTAAGCATCAGGTGTGATACGGAAACGCTACCCTGAGCTTCTCGCTTATCCAAAACTTTGATAAGGTGATAGCCAAACCGGGTCCTAACAGGCATTGATATAGCACCTTCTTTGGTAGAGTATGCCGCACTCTCAAAGGGGTATACCATTTGAAAGGCTGTGAAATAGCCCAAGTTACCTCCATTTCTGGAGGCACTGGGATCATCAGAATATTGCCTTGCTAGTGAAGTGAATTTCTGACCATCCATGGCTTTTGCTCTAATATCCAGTGCCTTGTTGTAGGCCTGTAAGGTGTCTTCAGGTGAAGCATTTTCATCGACATTAATGAGTATATGAGATGCATTTAGCTCAGTCCGGTATCTGTTATAAGCCTCTTGAATGAGCTCTTCGGTAACTTTATTTTCTGTCAAGTATGGTTTCTTCAGTTGTTCTTTATACGTATTAAATTCTTTAATAAAGGCTTTGGTAGTATCAATTCCCTGTGCTTTTGCTTCGGCAATTTTCAGTTTAAATTTTTTATATAGCTCAAGGTACTCGTCAATATCTTCTTTAGTAAAAGCACTGTCGCTATTTGAGTTATTTTTTTTGTAAACGTAAACAAACTCCTCTGTTGTAACAGGTTCATCATTGACAGTGAACAATGGCTTACTTTCAGAATTTACAGATGTGCTTTTGACACCTACTTCTGAACTACAGCTCGTTAAAATCAAAGTATAAATAGATAGTAATGTAATTACTCTCATGCTATTGATTGGTTTTAAAATCATGCAATTTTAATCATTTTAGGCTAGAAAGCAGCAGTTAAGGGAGCGACTCTTAAGGCAGGTCTATTTTCTTGGTGAGTTTGCAGATATATTTTTTGTTTTTTGACATAATTTGAATGTCATCCATAATACGTTTTACTAATATCAAACCGATACCTCCTTTTCGTTGTTTCTTGATAATGTCTTCTAACGAAGGCTCTTCATACTCGTTGATGTTGAAAATTTCTGAGCTATCAATGATACTAAAAGTGAGCGTTTGGTTCTTGTCAAACTTGATTTCGAGCTCTATAGAGTCTTTAGGGTTGCAGTCGTGTGAGTGAATTATTAGGTTGGCACATACTTCATCAATGGCCAATACCAAAGTACTCACGTCTATTTCTGACAGGCCATGCTTATCCAGCACCTCTTTTACAAAGCCCCGAATCTCACGCAGCTTTTCCTTCTTACATGGAACCTTATAACAGTACTTCATTACAAACTATTTTTCGCCTCTTCCTTTGTCTTTCTCATTTCCAATAGTTGATCAAGGCCCAGTATTTCAAACACATTTTCGACCTTTTCGTTTAAACCAAAAAGAACCAGTGTAATACCTTTTCTTTTGAAGTCTTCGATGTGGGACATAAATACTCCCAAGCCAGCTGATGAAATATAATCAAGCGAAGTGCAGTCAACCAAAAATTTGCTCTGAGAGCTATTGACAGCCTCAGAAATGGCATTGTCCAACTCGATAGAAGAGCTCGCATCTACCTCACCTACAATCGTAATTAAATCATACCCTTCTTCGCTAATTCTTTTTATATCAACCATAATTCTAATACGTATAAGTTCTGCTTAAGTTAATTCTATTTAAACTTGATTATCAGCGTTGTATAATCATCATCTATGACCGATGTGCCAGAAAAATCATACAATGCATCGATTAACAATTCTTGTAACTGCTCGGCTGTTTTATCACTGTTCTTTCTTACTAATTCTTTTAATCTATCGTACCCAAACTCTTCCCCTTTGCTGTTCTTTGCTTCTGTAATACCATCAGTATAGAGTACCATAATGTCCTTGCTACCGTATTTAAAACTGTTGGTTTGAATATAGTTTTCAAACCCGTCCGTTCGAAGAATCCCTAAACCAAGACCTTTATTTTGAAAGAAGCTCGTTTCATCAGAGCTGCTGCTATAATACAGTGTAGGGCAGTGCCCTGCTCTGGCGTACTCAACTTCTTTGTTCTTCTTGCTAATAATGAAATAAGATGTTGTAATAAATGAAGTGCGATCTAAGCAAAGGCTGAGAGCTCTGTTTGCTGACACAAGAAAATCTTTAGGTGATTGATCAATTTGAGAAAGACTATGAAACACCCCTTTCATCTGTGACATATGGAAAGCCGCTGAGGTACCTTTCCCCGAAACATCACTTATAATCACAGCTATTTTATCCTGATTAATTCTGTATGTGTCATAATAATCTCCTCCTACCTCATCAGCTGCCACAGAAAATGCCACAATATCAAAATCGTCATTTTTGTCAAGCTTATCGGGCAAAAGACTGCTTTGTACTCTTTTTGCAATTTTTAATTCTTCCTTGTAGCGCTCGTTCTCTAAGGCTTCTGATAGTAGCCTAAAGTTTTCTATAGAAATACCCGCTTGGTTAGCAAAGGTTCCAATGATTTTGGTCATTTCTTTATTAAAACCATCACTTACCTCTTTCAAGAGTGCAAGGGTTCCAATTTGTTGATTCTTTACAAATACCGGAAATGCCATTATTGACCTGAATCGCAGCCCTTTGAGCGTAGAAAGGTATTTATTGAGGTTCTTCGTTTTATCACTACTTTGATCAAGTACACCTTTTACATTATTAGCTTTAATATGATCCTTTATAGATATTATCTCCGATGGCTCAATTCCATGCGTATAGTACTTTTCACCAGACTGCCCATTGCCAATTTCCAGCCAGGCGGCATCTGCAAACACGGTGCTTACAGAGCTCTCCAGTAATATGTCATATACGCGCTCTTCGTTCTGTTCTGTCTGTATCGACTGACTCAAGCGTTGAAAGTTCACCACTTCTTCCAATTTCTGTTCAAAAACAGAGGAAGTTGGTAGGTTAAAAAGTATAACTAAAAGTGAGAATAGAGCATATATAAAAATGAATGCCATTAATGACATAATGAATATATTACCGGTAAAATCTAAAAAACCAGTAGATTTCTGACCAATGTCAATTGACAAAGTGTAAAGTGTAAAGGAAAAATAGCCCAGATAAAACATGGCTAAGGCTATAAGTAAAATGCTTTTCCATTTCTGCTTAAAATTAAGGTAAGCAACCCATTTCATGTTTGCGGATAGCACAACACCCAGAAGAATTAGCGCAATGGTGAGTGCATCTTGTATTATAAACAAGAATGGGAATGGCAAAACATATAATATAAGACTCGCCAATAAAGAATACTCAAAGACTAACCAAGCCTTCATGAGTAATTTAGATTTTTGATATAGTATTAGCCTTTTCCAAACAACAAAAGTTGATATTAAAAAGCCACAAACTAAGCCGAGGTTTACCAGATAAATAAAATCAAGCAGAATGATGTTTTCTGCCAACTTGGTATTTCCCAGGATGTTGAGAAAAAATCTGAAGAAAAGAGAAACAATTGTTGTGACCAGACCTGTGACAAATACATTCCATAATAAGTCTACGAAATTGATACTCTCTGCCTTTTCAATCCTATACTTATAAAAAATAAATACGGAAAGTATAAAAAGACTTAATAAAATAGGCGGGAGCTCTCGACTGATGCCGGCATCAACATTGCTGATATCACTAAATACAATAAAGATATCGGTAAAGACCATTGCTACCCAGCATATAATAGCTGCCAGCGTACTCAATCTTATTATGGCCTTGGTGCTTAACATTGGTGAAAAAATCGCTTTGAAGATACTAAAATAAATAAAGGTAAGCTTAAAGCTTACCTTTATGTTTTCGTTTTCACCTAACGTATGCTTTTATTTAACCATGATACGTTTAATTATAGGATCTGGAGTTGAAATATTTAATATGTAAATTCCGGTAGGTAATTTCTTAGAAAATTCAATCTTTTGATTAAACCCGTTGTTCTCATCTAAGAAGATATCTTCAGCATAAACAGTTTCACCTTTTACATTCACGATTTTGATCTGGGCACCCAAGCTTTTGTCAAAACCTGATAGTTGAATATTTATGAAATCACCATTTGAAGGTACTGGATGAACATATGATACTACTTCTCCAATTAATGATACGTTAACTTTAACAGGTGCATAAGTTTTAGAGGTACCATCATAGTCCACCTGAGTAATTCTGTAATATGATATACCTCCATATGGCCTTGCATCAGTAAAGTTGTATGTTATGGTTTCGTTGGTTGTACCATTTCCAGCTATAACTGCTAGCTCTTCAAATGATTTAGAATCAACCGATCTTTCAAGGATAAAATAATCATTGTTAATTTCTGAAGCTGTTACCCATTCCACTTCAACTTCATTGTTGATATTTTTTGCATCAAAAGAAACTAGTTCTACTGGTAGTGGTGAGTCTCCATCCTCCACAGCAAACGGAGAAAAATCGCTAACATTTGCAACACTGGCCTCATAAGCTCCTCCCCCTACAGCCGCTGCAGAGCCTACTCCTATTGTTTCCCATATTGAGCCGTTGTGGTGTTTAAATAAGAGGTTTGTTCGATCAAAACCACTGGTCTCATTTGCAGTATTCCACTGGAAAGTAATAGTTGCATCAGAACCTCCAGCAACGCTTTCGGAGATAAACCAAGTGCGATCAACCACATCTGAATTTACAACTGTACCTGATTCACAAGTCGCTTCTTCATAGACATCCTGGCAAACACGTACTATAAAATTGTCAGCTGTACCTGCGTCATTATTAATAGTTATAGGGGTATAAGACCCTGATGTTTTCCCAACAGGAAAAACAACATCTCCTGTTCGTCCTGCACCTCCGATATTAGTTTGAGTTAATGTTCCTGCACTATTTGTTATAATAAAGCTTGCTGAAGATGCATTGGTTATGGTAGCAGCATTTCCAAGTATCAAATTATTAGTTCCTAATTGAATATTACCTGAAGTCATATTCAATGTACCCGCAACATCTACATTTGTACTCGATGGTCGCATTGATCCTCCGGATTTTGATAGAGTTACATTATTAAAACTTTCAACTCCAAGAGCATTAGAAATTGTCTGGTTAGAACCACCATCAAAAGTCACCGTTTCAGTTCCTGTCCCTTCAACAAATGGGTTTGCATTAGAACTAGTAACAGACCAACTTCCTGCCAGGTTAATATTGTCATCACCTGTTTCTACATCCAACTGGGCTGTACCTGTAATTGTCAGATTACTATTTATGTCAAGGTTGCCAATAGTTGTTTTAGTGCCTGACCCATTGAAATTGACATCATCATAGGTTGTACCAATTACATTTTGTGCTCCCGTTAGATTGTAATTAAAGATATTACCATTCGCAGAAGCGTCTAAGGCTGTGTTCATATCGACATCTGCAGTGGTACCTGTCCAGTTCCAGATGGCCCCGGCACTATTGATAAATGATGATCCTGCATCAATATTAGTGTAATTACCAGAGTGGTTGAATGTACCATTGTTAGTAATCAGGAAGTCACCATTACCAAAATCAGCTACATTACCGTTGAAGTCACCATTAACTGTTAGGTTATTGTTATTTACAATCGAAAAATCATCATATGCTGCTGTAAAACCGAAAAATGCATTATATGTGGATGGTATAACATCATCTCCAATTGTAAAATCCAACCCACTAGTGATGGAAACGTCATCTGCATTTATCAAGACATCGTCTAAAATGTTAATAGAGCCCGTACCCATAATATCAAATGTAGGGCCTGCATCGAAAATTAGATCTCCAGTAGATAACGCGCCATTTATCAAAACATCTACAGCATTGGCAGAGTTAATTGTTAAACTGCTACCTGTATTACCATTTGCATCAATAGATGAGCCAGAAGCGATTGATACTTCCCCGCCTCTTTCAACGTCTAAATTGAAGTCTCCACCATATGTGATACTACCATTTGTAATATCAATGCTCACAACTTCACCATCTACATCTAAAGTAATATTATCTCCGTCACCAATTATTATATTTCGACCATTATTAGGTGTACAATTACAAGTTGCCCCATTGTTGCTTATAGCCGACCAATTCGTTCCATCAGACCAATCACCAGTACCTATTGAGTAAATATCTTCCACTTCAAATACACTTATGTCGTCAAATGAAAATTGTTGATCATTATCATCATTGTCCATCCGAATTGTGATTTGGATGGATGTATTGCCTTCAAATACTGATGAATTGAGTTCTAAATCTGTAAAGTCTGTAAAACTTGGATGCTCATATACCAATGTTTCACCGCCTCCATCAAAACTGAAATAAATTTCAAAATAATCTGCGAAATTCCAATCATTGTTTGTAGCGGTGTAGCTTAATTGCAAAAAATATTCTTTGCCAGTAACGTCAATTACCTCTGATGTCCAAACTGCCTCCCCATCTAGTTCTTTTCCAACAAATTCATTGTCTCCTGAAATATTTCGAACCTGAAAAAAATCCGGTGTGCCAGAAAAGCTGCTCGTCCAGTCAGCTCCGGCCGGAGGGTTGTTCGTATCATTACCAGTAGTAGCGTTTACTGATTCATCCTCAAAATCTTCAGACCAAACTGTTAATTGTGCATTAGCTTGACTTGAAAGGAAACAGAGTATCAATAATAGCCCTGTAATTCTTAAACTGTCATTGATATTTTTTATAAATAAAGCCAACATTATATGTTCTTTTAAATTCTTATAGTTACTTTCAATAAGGCCTTTGATACATACAAGAAGTGCCTTCGAAGTAACCTATTCACTAAAATCACAAATTCAAATTTATACATTTTTGATAATATTATGAATTGAACTGTGTACTAGTGGTTATCTCACCAATATTCTTTTTACAATTGGGTCTGGTGTATTTACCTTCAAAAGGTATACCCCCTGTACTAGCGGATTATCAAACGAAATATCTTTTTGGAATGCACTTCCTTTATCTAGTACAATATCCTCTTGATATAATACTTCACCCCTAACATTTATTACTTCTAACTGCGCTAAAAGACTTTTATCAAACCCAGCTAAATTTATGCTTATACTTTCTCCATTAGAAGGGTTAGGGTAAACTCGAGTAGTAATCATACCACTTAACGGCACAGCAACTTTAACCGGAGGGTAAACTTTTGAAGTACCGTCATAATCGACTTGAGTAAGTCTATAATATGATATGCCTCCAAAAGGATTTGAGTCAACTTCGTTATAAGAAATGGATTCATTGGTTGTGCCATTTCCAGAGACAACAGCCACTTCGATAAATGTATCTAAGTCTACTGATTTTTCTAATATGAAATAGTCGTTGTTTAACTCGCTTGCTGTAGCCCATGAAAGCACAACTTCATCATTGTCAAAGTTAGCATTGAAGTTGATCAGTTCTACGGGTAGCGGAGAAGCACTTCCTTCTAAGCCAAAAGGTGAGAAATCTGATACTCCAGAAACAGAAGCCACATAAGGGCCTGTTCCTGTCGCAGCACCTGACCACAGCTGCTCCCATTGAGCTCCATCATAATGTATAATGTGCATATCACCTGCATTAAACCCAGTTAGACCTTCAGCATCACTCCATTGAAAGGTAAGGGTCACATCTGAACCCCCTGGAGTAGCTTCATCTATAAACCATGTCCTGTCTACCATATCAGTGGTTTGTTCTGTGCCTGAGTATCCATCAGCATAAATAGCGTCTTCCAGTCTTACACTAAAATCATCAGCTACTCCTGACGTATTGTTTATGGTTAATGGTGTGTAGCTAGTGCTAGAAAAGCCTACCGGAAAAAGTACATCGCCAGTTCGTCCGGCTGCACCAATATTTTGTTGAATAAGTGAACCTGCTCCATCTGTGATTATAAAGCTTGTATTACTTCCGCCAGCAATAGTTCCGGTTGAAGGAATAACTAAATTAAAATCCCCCAAACCAATATTTCCATTTGAAAGTGTTAGTGTATTATTTACAGTAACATCGTTAGTTAATGTTTTAGTCCCTGTTCCTTCAATTCTTAAATTGTTATAGCTTAATGGGATGATGCTTTGAGAAGAAGAAGCGCTATAAACAAATGTACCGTTGTCAGTAAATGCTGAAAGTATGTCTACATCCCAACTTCCTCCATTGTAAGACCAATACCATTCACCAGAGGAAGTGTTTTCTATGGTGCCGGCAATATTAATCCCCTGAAAACTGCCTTGTAAAATGAGCCTTCCGCTATTGATAATATCATTTACAGCTCCATTGAAATTCACATCACCTCCTATATCCATTATGCCGCCAGCATTATTGTTAACATTTATATTTGCTGCCACTCCCGAGGTTCTTAAATCACCAGAAATATCAATATTGGAGGTGTTATTTAGAGTTACATTGCTTGAAGAAAGCAATACATCTCCACTTACATTGATAGCTCCTGTACCACTTATATTAGATGTTCCTGGTAAACTAAAATTTAAATCACCACTCACAGAAAGTATGCCTCCAGCTCCCATTACCACGGATGTTGTCCCACCTTGAATTTCCATTGAACCAGCACTGGCGTTTGCATTAACAGTTAAGCTGGCGCCATTGCTCAGTCTCACAGGTGGGGCAGTAAATGTTGCATCAGCAGCAATTACAGGAGCATTTGTATATACAGTAGCATCAATATCCAACCTTGTATCCCATGTAGTATTAGGCAACCTGCCTTTACTGTAATTGTCAGGGTCATTCCAGTCAGAGCTTTCTGACCCATTCCATGAAATTGGGGTCGGAAAACAAGCATCAGCTTGATTAATACTTGTGAAAAGTACAAGTACAGTTAAAAACGGAAGTATAATTAAGTTTTTCATAATAGCTAGTTTTATCTTCTGATAAAAAAGTAGCTGAGACTAATGATGACAACTATTAATGAAATGTAACCTATCAAGTCGCCAACGATCGAGTAAAATGTTTTTTGTCGATTTAACTCAACTGCTTTTGTTATCGTTGTACGCTCTTTCCACTTGGTCTCTTTTTCAACACTTCCTACCTCATTGACAAACAACGAAACACCAGTTGTGGCTGAGCGTATAATAGTCTTTCGCAAAGACAATGCTACACTTTTGGCATACTCCGCATTCTGAAGAAATCCCGATGTTTTACCGGCCCAACTATCATTAGCTATGATAGCAACCAAATTAGCTCTTTTATCTATAAAACGGGTTGTATAGGCAGGAAACACAGCATCAAGACAAATCAATGGCGCAATTTTTAGTTGTTCATATTCGAAAACATTGGTTTGATCGTCTCTTCCATAGCTAATCTTTGATTGGTTTAAATTCAATCGAAACTTCTCAAAAAAGGACGTTGATTCCAAAAATGGGACTCTCTCCATGAAGGGAACAAGATTGTTTTTTAACTGAATTTGCACTCTCCTATCTGGTGTAAGAAACATAGCGCCATTGTAGGTGCTATAATACCTGCCATCTCCAATCGGTAGAGCATTTTCAGGAGATTCTCTTGATGAATCGTGTAATTTAAATCCTATAAATCCTATAAGCAGTGGAGCATCAATAGAATCTGAAATTGCCAATAATCTTTGGACTGTTTGGCTGTGTTCGGGCTCATTGATTATCAATGGTGCTTTGGGAGATGTTCTCAAAAACCCTTCAGGAAAAACAACTAAATCTATCTTCTCTTGTTTAAAACGCTGTACTGACTTACTAATGAGTGCAACCTGTTGCTCCAGAGTTTCCTTATTGAGCTTTTGGTAGGAATCAGTACTGTTTTGAACAATAGCCACATGAGCCGTGCGACTTGTTTTAGGGGTACCGGGAATTAGTAAGAAATTAGCCGAAGCAACTAATACCAATAAGCTTGCAAGCCCGACATACAACGGTTTAATATTAATCTTATCTCTTTTAAATAGAATTAGGTAAACCAACACATTGACAAGCCAGATAAGTAAAGTGCCTCCCAATGGGCCTGTAAGTTCATAATACTGTATTAAATACGGCATTGGTGATAAACCTAACCCCAAATGCAACCACGTAAATGCCAGGTCCCACCGGCTATGTAGAAACTCATATGAAACCCAAAAGAATGGGACCAGTAGTAAAATATATGCTTTATCAAACTTTCTCTTAATTACCTGAAACAAGACAATCGGTATAGTTTGGAACAACGGAATAAAAATGAACGCTACACTTACAATTATAAAATTTTGGCCATCAAGTTGTGTATTGCCAATCCAGTACATTGTGCCCAATGTCCAGAAGAAAAAAGCTAAATATGTGTATAAAAATGTCTTTTTAAAGCTTGTTGTTTTATCCATTACTTTTAGAAGTGGGACGAATGCAAAAAACAACAGTGGTGTTAGGCCTACTGGTGGCCAGGCAATAACTAATAAAATGCCAGTAAGTGAGGAGAGAATTAAATGATTGTTAAACAGACGACCTTGTAACATATTTGTGATTTTTCAGGCCACAAGATATAAATTAAGTCTAACAAAAAACAGCAGCCCGATCGTGCTACTGTTATGTATTTTCAAGTGTGATTCACTTTGCTTTATCTACTATAATTTGGAGCTTCTCGAGTGATAAAAATGTCATGTGGATGGCTTTCACTTACCCCAGCTGCCGTAATTTTCACAAACTTAGCATTCTGAAGTTGCTCGATAGTGCCAGCTCCACAGTATCCCATTCCAGCTTTTAAGCCTCCAGTAAGTTGATACAAAACTTCTGAAACTAGCCCTTTATATGGTACTCTCCCTACAATTCCCTCTGGCACTAATTTTTTAATGTCATCTTCTGCATCCTGGAAATATCGATCTTTAGATCCATCTTCCATTGCCTCCAAAGAACCCATTCCTCTATATGATTTAAACTTTCTTCCTTCGTAAATGATCACTTCTCCCGGTGCCTCCTCAGTTCCTGCTAATAAGGACCCAATCATTACGCTACTGGCTCCACCTGCTAGTGCTTTAACAATATCTCCTGAGAAACGAATCCCTCCATCTGCAATAATTGGTACACCCATTCCTTCAACGGCTTTGGCAGCCTCATATACTGCGGATAGCTGGGGCACACCAACACCAGCAATGATTCTAGTTGTACAAATACTACCAGGACCCACTCCAACTTTAATAGCATCCGCTCCGGCCTCTGCCAACATTTTGGCCGCCTCAGCAGTGGCTACATTACCAACAATTATTTCAAGGTCTGGATAGGTGGCTTTTACCTTTTTAAAGGTGTCTACTACGCCTTTAGAGTGGCCATGAGCTGTATCTATGCTTACGACATCCACGCCAGCTTTCTTCAAAAGTTCAATGCGCTCCATGATGTCTGGTGTAACTCCGACAGCTGCACCAACTCTCAATCTTCCAAGCTCGTCTTTACAGGCATTAGGCTTGTTCTTTTTCTTCAGAATATCTTTATACGTTATGAGACCTGTAAGAATGCCTTTTTCATTTACAATAGGTAGTTTTTCAATTTTATACTCTTGTAGAATACCCTCAGCTGTTTCAAGATTTATCTTATGTTCTTCAGCAGTGATTAAGCCATCTTTTGTCATGATATCGACAATTGGTGTGCTGAAGTTTTTGAGAAAACGTAAATCACGATTAGTGATAATACCAATTAATTTTTCACCCTCGTCTACCACTGGAATACCACCTATTTTATAGTCTCTCATGATGTTTTCGGCATCCTGAGCAGTAGAGTTGATATTCAAAGTGATAGGATCAATAATCATCCCGCTTTGTGACCTCTTCACTTTTCGCACCTGGCCGGCCTGATTTTCTTTAGTCATGTTTTTATGAATAAAGCCCAAACCGCCTTCCAACGCCATGGCAATAGCTAAATCTGCCTCTGATACAGTGTCCATCGCTGCAGAAACCAATGGAATATTAAGTTTTATGTTTTTGGTAAGCTGAGAAGAAGTGTCCGTATCTCTTGGAAGTACTTCTGAATAGCCCGGCTGAAGGAGCACATCATCATATGTAAGTGCTTCCAGAACGAATTTAGAATGGTCTTTTGACATAGCAAATAAGCGGTTATGTTATTTGCCGAGCAAAGCTACTTAGATTGGCTGATATAAAAAACAGAGAATTTAAAAAAAGATCAATATGTGCTGTTGAAATCTTTGTTTGAAGGTTTTGGTTTATTAATTTCCATATATGATTAAGCTCATGCTCAAATTTATTCTTGTCTATTTACTGGTTTTTCCATTCCAATTAATTGCGCAAAGTCCCTCAGTACTATTTGAAGACCTTCAATTTAACTCTGAATTTGAGCAAAAGCAGTTCCATCTTGTCAATCAAAATGAAAACCCATTATTTGAATTATTGCTTGCCCCAGATCCTCAAATGACTGTTGCTATTGCTCGTGAGTATTGTGAAAAGTACGAATCAATCTTATCAGAAATCTCGACCAAAAAGTATCTAAATAAGTCGAATGATAAAAAAGTAAAAGCCCTCTATAAAGACGTACATGAGGCATTACTGGACAAGTACGAATTACAAAACAGGTTTAGCAGTATATTCTTAGATGGAAATTATAACTGTGTCTCAGCAACCGCCTTATATGCACTCATATTCGATGAGCTTTCTATTCCATACAATATCAAGGAGAAGCCCACGCATGTATACCTCTTGGCTTTTCCCGAAACGGACCAATTACTCGTGGAATCGACAGATCCTTCAGGTAACTTCTTCAATTACAATGATCGGTTTAAGACTGCCGTGGTGGGCCAACTAAAAGATGCTAAGCTTATTAGTGTGGATGAATACCAGAGCAAAACTGTGGATGAAATATTCAATGCCTTTTACTATTCTGACGAAAACATTGATTTAAAAGAGCTAGCAGGCATTCAGTATTTAAATGATGCCTTATATAAGCTGGAGGAAAGTAAAACTAAAGAGGCCTATCAGCAGCTAAAGAAATCATATTTTCTATATCCAAAGGAGAACATTGCTTCCATGCTGGTCTTTCTTAATGTACAACTGCTAAATGAGCTCAAGTACAGCCATGAAGATGCAATGGATTACCTGGTTCAATTGTCGAGACTAAAAGGAAGTGGGGTAACAACTGAAAATATTCTGGCAGAGTTTGATCATATGACTCGCCTCATACTTACCGAGAAAGTGGACACTTTGACGTATAGAAAATATTATGAAGAATTTCTCGCCAAAAGCACAAACAAAGAGCTTAATCAGGAAATCAGTTATTTGTATAATATCAGGAAAGGTCTTGCACACTATACATTGGGCGAGCATGAAACTGCAATAATGCACACAGGAAAGGCTTATCAGATAAAGCCCAACAACCTGGAGGTGAACCGTGCTTTAATAGGAATGATTTCTAGTCAGATGGCATCCGAAGGAAATAATAAAAAGGTTGTAAGGCAACTTTCAAAATATGAAACCAACTATCCCAATCTTGCTAATAATGTAATGTTTAAAAGTATGTTAGCTGATGCATACCTCATCGAATTCGGCCAATCCTATGACTTTGGAGAAGTAGAGCAGGCTGAGAAATACAGAGCCCTCTTCGAAAAAGTGTATACGGATGATTTAAATATCAATCATAGTAATCTTGGCCGAGCTTACTCTTTAGCTGCTGTTCATTTCTTTAAAAGGGGTCAAAAAAACAAAGCCAGAGAACTCCTGGAACAGGGGTTAGAATATTCTCCGGGAAATTATGAGTTACTAACCAGAAAACGAATGATCAGATAGTTATTTGTTTTCAATGGCCAGGTAATGACTGGTTTCAATAATGTAAGGGTTACCCAGCCGTGTCTTTACCTTTGCAATAAAATGAAGCTCTTCCATCACGAAATGTTGCTCAGGCAACTCATACTTAACTTCAATTTCACCAGGGGCGGTTTCTCCTAACGCAATAGCATAGTGTGGCAAACATCCTTCATCAGTTAGCTGGCCTGAGTAAAACTCAACATGCTTACTTCCATCAGACAAACTAAGTACCAAAGAGTATTCATTTGAGGTGATAAGTTTATCCACTGATCTTATGTTTATAGTAGGGTATTGTTTCTTCTTTTCGCCATTAAGCAAGTACTCAACCAAGCCAGCACAAGGCTGCCCGTTGTTGTATGGTACCTCTGCCATTATATCACCATTTAACCTGTACTTTTTTTGAATTCCATGTATCTCACCATTGTAGTAGGGTGTTTCCTGGTGTTTTTTACCATTTTCATAATAGGTGATGGCAAGGCCATGTTTTACATTATTGACGTAATCGATCTGTTGCCGTAGACCGCCACTTTTATAATAACTCTTTGCCAACCCATGCCGTTTGCCATTTTTAAGGTTTATTGAAGTTTTTAGCTTTCCATCGGCCCGATATTGTTCGACCAAGCCATCTTTTTTCTTACTTCTTTTTTCCTTTTTTTCTACTAAAGGCCCGCAACCCACCATTGTAAGGCAAATAGCAATCCATACCAGAGATAATAATTTATTCATAACCAAAATTTGATTCTCATTTTACGAATCAAAAGGGACAAAATCCAAAAACAATAAATATATATTTGCCTCCGCATGGAATCATTGCTTGAGGATATAATTAAATACGGAAGCCAAATAGATATTTTGGAGTTTTCCGGACTTGTATTTGGCTTATTGGCTGTCTACTTTTTAATAAAGGAAAACATACTTACCTGGCCAGCAGGTATTGCTTATGTGCTGGTTTCATTTGTGATATTCTGGCAGCAAAAGTTATATGCAGACTTTGCACTACACATTTTCTTTTTAGTGCTCAATGTATATGGTTGGTGGTATTGGTTACGAGGTGGAAAGACTAAAGAAAAGGAAGAGGTACCCATCACAACTACACCAGTCTCTCGCTTGTTGTTATTGGTTGTTTTATCAATCCTTGGCATTAGTGTAATGGGCACATTACTGACGCTTTATACTGATGCATCAGTTCCCTATTGGGATAGCGCCACCACGGTACTTAGCCTTACCGGTATGTGGCTGACAGCCAGAAAAAAAATTGAAAACTGGCATTTTTGGTTTGTTGTAGATATTCTGGCAACAGGCATTTATTTCTATAAAGGCATTTACTTTTATGCTATCTTATACCTTATTTATATAGGTTTGGCAATAGTTGGTTATTTAGCATGGATGAAAACAATGAGGTCTCAGACCATATAAAAAAGGTAGTAGTAATAGGCCCGGAATCTACGGGCAAAAGTACGTTGTCTGCAGCTTTAGCTACTTACTACAATACTGCATGGGTGCCTGAGTATGCACGCCACTACATTGAGCGGCTAGACAGGCCATACGAAAAAAGCGACCTATCAAAGATTGCCGAAGGCCAACTGCAATGGGAAGATGAAAAAGTGAAAGAGGCCAATAAGTTACTTATATGTGATACAGACCTGATTGTAATAAAAATTTGGTCTAAGCATAAATATGGTGACTGTGCCTCACAGATATTAGAGCAAGTAAAGACCAGGGCTTATGATCTATATCTGCTCACTGACGTTGACCTTCCGTGGCAAGAAGACCCCCAGCGAGAAAACCCTCATTTGAGAGACTACTTCATGGATATTTTTGAGCAAGAATTAATAGCTACCGGAGTACCTTTTGTTAAAATATCTGGGGATCATTATCAGAGAATGAAGAAAGCGGTAGAGGCTGTTGATGGGATGTTCCGTTAAAAAACTTACTAAACTAACTCCTCAGACTTTTCCAGTTCCTGCTTCTCACTTTCAACAATAGTTTCAGTCTCTTCCTTATTCTTAAAAAATCGCTTTTGAAAAATAAGTATAGTGACTACACCGATAAAAATGGAGCTGTCGGCCACATTAAACACCGGGCTAAAGAACAGAAAATATCGACCACCCATAAACGGCACCCAATCTGGGTAGTAGCCATCAAAGAGCGGGAAGAAAAGCATATCAATCACCTGGCCGTGAAACCATGGGGTAGGGCTACCTATTGGCGCATTTTCGAGAAAAACACCGTAAAAAGTACTGTCTATCACATTACCAATAGCTCCACCAAGGATTAACCCCATACACCAAAGTAACCCGGGCTTTGCTTTATTTTTATATAGGTAATAGATGTAATAGCCAATACCAAACATGGCTACCAGCCTAAACAATGTGAGTAGCAACTTACCGTACTCGTGGCTAGATTTTAGGCCGAACGCCATTCCTGGATTAAGTAGATAATGTAGCTTAAACCAATCGCCAAGCACATCAATTTCCGTATTTAGTTCCATATTATAATGGACAAGAAGTTTTACTGCCTGATCTAAAATAATAATCCCTAAAGCCAACAAGAAATACCGGTAAATCTTCATTTATGCCTCTATTTTTACTTTTAGTTTATGTTCATCCATCTCGAGTAAATTACCATCCACCAGACTTTCTGTTATGTCAAGCGACAACGCTTGTGTCTCCTGACAAATATATTCCTTGTTGGCCTCTAATGCGGCATTTACAAGCTCAGTATTTTTTTCGATGTTAATCTTAATCTTATCCTGCACTTCCAGCCCCATATCTTTCCTAAGGTTTTGCACACGATTGACTAAATCTCTGGCAATACCTTCCTTCTTGAGGTCATCTGTAAGTGTAATATCAAGCGCAACCGTCACTTTTCCTTCTGTCGCCACAGACCAGCCAGGAATATCCTGATAACTTATCTCTACATCTTCCAAACTAAGGGTGATAGGCCCATCAGATAATTCAATGATTAAAGCATTTTTATCTTCAAGTTCAGACAAATCTTCAGGTTTAAACTGATTGATTTTGCCAGCGATCTCCTTCATCTTTGGTCCGTACTCCTGCCCAAGCTTTCTGAAGTTAGGCTTCACGTTTTTCACCAGTACCCCAGACTCATCATCTATAAACTCAATCTTTTTGATATTCACTTCAGAAAGTATCAAGTCCTCCACAGATTCCACCTGTCGCTTAAACTTGTCATTAAGCACCGGCACTAAAATTTTAGAAAGTGGCTGACGTACTTTTATCGTATCTTTCTTTCTCAAGCTATGCACTAAAGAAGACACCGTCTGTGCCAAAGACATACGTTCTTCTAAATCAACATTAATCACTGTTTCATCGGCCTTAGGGAAATCTGTCAAATGCACCGAAATAGCGTTGTCTAATCCAGATACAGCATTGAGATCCTGATATAGTCTATCCATATAAAACGGTGCTATTGGCGAACTCAATTTTGCAATGGTTTCGAGACATTTATATAAAGTCTGATAAGCAGCACGCTTGTCGTCATTATATTCTCCTCTCCAGAAACGTTTTCTGTTCAATCTTACATACCAGTTGCTGAGATCATCAATCGTAAAATCCTGAATCAAACGCGCTGCTTTAGTTGGCTCATAATCTTCATAAGCCGCATCAACTGCCTTGATTAAACTGTTGAGTTTAGAAAGAATCCAACGATCACTTTCTGTTCTTTTCTCAACTGGTATTTCTCCTTCTTTATAATTGAAAGAGTCAAGGTTTGCATATAGCGCAAAGAATGAATATGTGTTTTGTAATGTGCCCAAAAACCTTCTTTGGACCTCAACTACACCTTCTATATTGAACTTGAGGTTGTCCCATGGGTTGGCGTTAGCTATCATGTACCAACGCGTAGCATCAGGACCATATTTAGCCAGCGTTTCAAACGGATTAACTGCATTGCCTAATCGCTTAGACATCTTATTGCCGTTCTTGTCAAGCACAAGGCCATTGGCTATTACATTCTTGAAAGCTACTTTATCGAATAGCAAACCAGCAATGGCGTGCAGTGTAAAGAACCATCCTCTTGTCTGATCCACACCCTCGGCAATAAAGTCTGCCGGGTAATTTTTATCAAAAATATCGTTGTTTTCGAACGGATAGTGCCACTGTGCGTAAGGCATTGCACCCGAGTCAAACCAAACGTCAATCAAGTCCGGTTCTCTGAACATCTTTTTACCATTTTCACTGACAAGTACAACATCATCGACATAAGGCCTGTGAAGGTCAAAGTCATCGCCTATCTGCTCACTCATAAAGCCTGCCTCAACAGACTTAGCTACCTCTTCTTTCAGTTCAGCGATTGAGCCGATACATTTCAACTCAGCACGGTCTTCAGTAACCCAAATTGGCAAAGGAGTTCCCCAATACCTTGAACGGGATAGGTTCCAATCGACAAGATTTTCTAACCAGTTGCCAAATCGGCCCACACCTGTAGACTTGGGCTTCCAGTTAATGGTGTTATTTAGCTCAACCAACCTGTCTTTGAGTGCTGTAGTTTTTATAAACCACGAATCTAGTGGGTAATACAAGATTGGCTTATCAGTTCTCCAACAATGCGGGTAGGAGTGTTCGTATTTTTCAACCTTAAAGGCTCTGTTTTCTTCCTTGAGTTTAATGGCTATCTGTACATCAAGTGATTTTTCCGGAGCCTCTCCCTCAGTGTAGTACTCATTTTTGACATACATGCCAGCAAAATCTGTGATCTCCTTTACATAGCGACCTTGTTTATCTACAATTGGCGCATCATTGCCTTCCTCATCCTTTACAAGAATTGGTGACATGCCTGCCTGTTGACAAACCCTTTGGTCATCAGCACCGAAAGTGGCCGAAACGTGCACTATTCCCGTACCGTCTTCCGTAGTTACAAAGTCACCCGGTATTACTTCAAATGCTGGGCCGTCAGGCTTTACATATGGCAACAATTGCTCGTATTTCTGACCTATTATATCTTTACCCTTAAACTCCTCAACGACCTTATAAGGAATCTTTTTACCATCATTCTTATAGCTTTCAAGGTCCAGCTCGGCAGCTTCTTTGCTGAAATATGCTGAGAGTCTGTCCTTAGCAAGAACTACAAATATCTCCTTATGTGTGTACTGATTGTAAGTACGCACTTTCACGTAGTCAATTTTTTCACCTATCGCCAAGGCGCTGTTTGCAGCCAGAGTCCAGGGAGTGGTTGTCCATGCAAGAAAGAACTCATTTTCTGTACCTTCTTTTCTAAATTGAGCCGTTACCGAAGTGTCTTTTACATCTCTATAAGTACCGGGCTGATTTAGCTCATGCGAACTCAACCCCGTACCCGCTGCAGGTGAGTAAGGTTGTATCGTATAGCCTTTATATAAAAGTCCCTTATCGAAAAATTTCTTTAAAAGATGCCAAAGGGTCTCCATGTACTTTCTGTCGAAAGTCACGTAAGGATCATCCAGGTCAACCCAATAACCCATTTTCTGAGTCAGGTCGTCCCATTCACTTTTAAACTTCATTACAGTCTCTCGACAGCGCTGATTGTACTCTTCAACAGAGATCTTTTTGCCAATGTCTTCCTTGGTAATGCCAAGTTCTTTCTCAACTTGTAACTCTACTGGCAGACCGTGTGTATCCCACCCTCCTTTTCTCTTTACCTGAAAGCCCTGAAGTGTTTTATATCTACAGAAAATATCTTTGACCGTACGGGCCATAACGTGGTGAATACCGGGGGTGCCGTTGGCCGATGGCGGCCCTTCATAAAATGTGAATGTAGGCTTTCCCTCTCGCGTCTCAATAGATTTTTGAAAGACATCGTTTTCTTTCCAAAACTCTAATACCTCATCTGCTACTTCAGCATAATTCAGTCCTTTGTATTCTTTGTACTGCATTGGAACTGTAACTCTCCTTAAATGAATTATGAATTAATATTATTAGAAACACCTTCTCTACTCTCACCGTTCTCTCCAATCACTTTTATCTGATCAAGATCAATTTCTTCATCTTCATCTTCCTGATAAAACCCATCGTCATATTGCTCAATAAGTGGGTGTGCGTCTTTTCTGCGCTTGCCATCATCAAAAGTCATAAGCAGTGCTGGCAACAATACCAGATTGGTGATCATAGCAAAAAGCAGGGTGATCGATGTTAGAATACCCAGTGCTACTGTACCTCCAAAATCAGAACCAGCGAAGATGACAAACCCTGCAAATAAAATAACAGACGTATACATCATGCTGGCGCCTGTTTCTCTCAGACTTTTACTCACGGCCAAAGGCACAAAAAACTTATTGGCGAATAGCTCCTGCCTGTATTTGGCCAAAAAGTGAATGGAGTCATCGACAGAAATACCGAATACAATACTAAAAATCAGTGCCGTACTAGGTTTTAAAGGTATTCCTGCAAAACCCATTATCCCCGCTGTAATCACCAGTGGAACAATATTGGGTATCAGGGATATGATGATCATTCTTATGTTGACAAATAAGATGGCCATTATGATTGAGATAATTACAAAAGCCAAAATCAAGCTAAACCGTAAATTCTCAATGAGAAATTTATTGCCTTTAATAAAAAGAGGTGTGGTACCTGTTATGGCTAATTCCATTTCCGATTCCCCAAAAATTGAATCAATTTCAGGTTGAATTACCTGAGTGATTAGTGAGTCCATTTTATCGGAACCGACATCAGCCACCTGCATAGAAATACGCATGCGTTGCAATGTAGAGTCAACAAATGAATTGAATAAGCCTGTACTGTCAGACTGGTTGCGCATATAGCGCAGTATAAAATTCTTTTCTCTGTTACTAGGCAGGCTATACCTGTCTGGGTTGTTATTATAAAAAGCTTGTCTTGAGGCCTTTACAAAACTTACGATTGATACCGGTTTAGAGATATCTTTGTTCGACTCAAGGAACGATTCAAAGCGATCAACCTGCCTTAGTGTTCTGGTATCAATTACACCCCGCCTTTCTTTTGTATCTAATACAATTTCTAGCGGCATAATACCGCTAAAGTTTTCTTCAAAGAACGCAAGGTCTTTTCTTATCTCACTATCGGCTGGTATATCATCAACCATATAAGAAATGGCATTGATCTTCGAAGCTCCATACAGTGCGGTGCCCACCAATATCGCTGTGACAGTATAGATATAAGCTCGATGCCGATGAACCAGTAAGTCCATTTTGGTAAGCGCAAAATCAAGCATTTTGAATTTTAAATGCTTCATCTGCTTCATACCTGGGGCTGGCAGCCAGAAAAATACAGCTGGTATAAGTATGATACTTACTACAAAAGTAGCCATGATATTCAGGCCGGCTACCAAACCAAATTCTTTTAAAATCACTATATCCGTAGTGGCAAGTACTAAGAAACCAACGGCCGTTGTAAAGTTTGTGATCAGCGTCACAAGACCAATTTTGCGCACAACGCGGCTGATGGCCATGATTTTATTGCCATGGCGCTCAAACTCCTGATGATACTTATTCAACAAATAGACACTATTGGGTATACCAATGACAACTATGACTGGTGGAATCAATCCGGTGAGTAGGGTAATCTTATAGCCGAATAAAACCAACGAACCTAATACCCAAATCACGACCACACCAATGATTGTCATTGGGAATACCACTGCGTCCCAGGTTCTGAAGAATAAAAATAGTATAAGCCCCGTAACTGCTACAGATAAGAAAAGGAATATCTGCATCTCATTCCTCACTTTACCTGCTACTACTGATCTTACAAATGGTAAGCCTGCATAGTGAAGTTTTATGTCAGTGCCTTCTTCAAATTTTGTACCTGCATCAATTATTTCTTGCGTGAGATCAAGGCGTTTGGCAGAGTTTAGAAAATCTTTATTAATAGAGATGAGCACAAGTGTGGCTCCATTTTCTTCGTTAATAACGCGGCCACTATAAAATTTCTGCTCGTAGGTAACGGCTAGTAGGCTATCAAATTCCTGCTCATTTTGTGGGAATTCACCAAATATAGGATTGAGCACAAACCTTGTTTCAGCTGTATCTTTTTCTAGACGCTGAATCAATGGCAACGACATTACATCATTTACACCAGTTAAGTCAGCGAGCTCTTTACTTAAGGTTCTGAGTTTTTTAAAGTTTTCAACCGTGTAAACGGCACTATCTTTAATGCCCAATGCCACCAGGTTTCCGTCTTCGCCAAAGAGGTCTTTGAACTCCTGAAAGGCCATCATGTCGGGATCGTCACTAGGAACGGTTTTGGCAAAGTCAAAACTCATCTCCACGTCTTTGGCTTTATAGCCCAAAAACGCAGTTATGACTACCAAAATGCCCACCAAGACAAGTCGGTACTTTATGATTATATGAGATAGCTTAGTCCACATGTCAGAATAAGGCTACAAAGGTAATCATTTTACCCTTAAAGTATAATTTCAGCGGGTTTTAGTAGGGGGTGTCAGATATTCGGGTGGGAGATGCCTTTAATCTTTCTGTAAAGTGAAATTGCATGCGTATCAGTTAGTCCTGAGACGAAATCGATACAGCTCATTAGTTTGGTGTAAACATCTGCTGTTGAGTCATTCACTTCAGCTTGTATTTCCGCTGGAAACAATCTGATTATTGATACGTGTTTTTTGTGCTTTTCTTCAGCTAATACTGCATCTGTAAATAACTCTAACAAGCCGGGAAGCACTTCAAAACCTGCTGCCTCAGTCTCCATCACTAATCGTGAGCGATAAATCTTGCGAATTGATAAATCGACTACTTTAGACAAAACATCGGCAGATGGAATAGCATCAGTCAGTGCCTGATCAAATTTTCCGTCAAGCAGGTTCTGCTCATTATCTAAAAATAGCACATTACACTCTTCAATCAACTTACCAACAGCCAACGCTCTTAGTGTACCTATGCGTTCATCTACACTATCAATAAGGTTTAGCTTTTGCTCATCAAACCTGTCTTTTAATATCAATGAAAACAACTCAACTGTGTCTTCATAAGACACTAATCCAAGCCTACAGCCATCTTCCAGGTCAATAAGGTTATAACAGATATCATCTGCGGCTTCTACTAAAAATGCCAGTGGGTGTCTGCTCCAGGTAGCATCACCCAACGAGACAAGGCCTGTTTCCTTTGCCAGTGTTTCGAAAAAAGATTTTTCCGACTGAAAGAAACCAAACTTTTTCTGGCTTTTTCTGGCTGCATCTTTATTGTCGATTTTAGACTGTCTAGGATATTTTGTAAAGGCAGCTAACGTAGCATATGTAAGCCTTAGCCCTTGATACCGGTCTTTATTTAATATTCTAAATCCCTGAGCATTTCCTTCAAAGTGAGTCAGATCTTCCCACTCGTCTGTACTTACCTGGTCTTTGTATTTTGCGCCTTCGCCATGGGCAAAAAATTCAGAAATGGCGTCTTCCCCTGAATGTCCAAAGGGTGGATTTCCAATATCATGTGTAAGCGATGCCGCGGCTACAATGGCCCCAAAATCATGTGAAGAATACTGTGAAGATAGACTTTGGTTTCTAGAAAGGATCGCTTCACCGGCCAATTTTCCTAATGATCGACCCACGCTGCTCACTTCAAGACTATGTGTAAGTCTTGTGTGTACAAAATCATGCTCAGGTAGCGGATGCACCTGGGTTTTATCCTGCAGCCTTCTGAATGGATAAGAAAAGATAATTCTATCAAAATCTTGTTCAAAAGCACTTCTGGCTTTGCTATGGGCTTTGGTTTTCTGCCCCTTACGTTGATTTGATAAAAGTTTAATCCACTCCATCACGCTAATTTATATAATCTTATCGGATCTTGATTAAGCAAACGTACCAGAAGCTCGTATAAATCGGGAATTGCCTTTTTGAATTCAACGGGCTGTTCAAAAAAGTGCTCTAAAGAAACAGCAAAAAATTCATAATGATTAGTGCCTGCATATGACCTCAAAAAGTGCTTTTCACTGTATCTTATTTTTGGTATTTCCCTTTCGGTAATCCAGTTGAGGTGTTGTAACAATTCATAGTCAAGAAAGTCATACTCGGCATTTTTGATCCTATTTTCAAAATGAATAGCATGTGCCATTTCATGAATACCAACATTCAAGCTATCTGATAGGTCTGCATAGCCCTCCACAAAGTTTTGCCATGAAAGAATGATTATTCCTGCCCTTGGGTTTACTTCTCCCAAATGATACTTTTTTGTAATGTGAGAGTAGTAGGAGTTTGGGTAAATCAGAATTTTATCAAAATTGGCAAAGTAAATTTCTGTAAGGCCAAAAGTAAGCTGAGAGGCAGATGCTGAAATCAAAACTCGCATCTCATCTGATACTTGAATCCCTCTACCAATAAATCGCTTGGCATACATAAACCGTTGTACGCGTTGCTCAAATCGCTTTTGATGTTTTGCCGGCAACATCTTATAATAAGCAGAATACTTTTCTAAAATGCGCCTGTGCCTTACGGCCAGTGGCTGATACTTTTTTATCAGATACCTTATTTCTGGAATAAAAAAACCAGCTACATCTTTAGAAATAGAGTAAATGATGACTAGTATGCCCAGAAAAAGCCCGGCAAATAAGAAAAACGCAACAGGATCCAATGAACTATATTTTTCTCAAAAGCTTATTTAATGAAACAAGCTCGGCCACTCGGCCATGAAGATCATTGATGTTTATCCTCTCTTGTTCGGCAGTGTCTCTGTCACGGATGGTTACGGTATTGTCTTCCAGCGTCTGATGATCTACTGTAACACAATATGGCGTACCGATGGCATCATGCCTTCTATATCGCTTACCAATGGCATCTTTCTCATCATACTGACAAGCAAAATCAAATTTCAACTCATCAATGATTTCACGTGCCTTCTCGGGTAGTCCATCTTTCTTCAATAATGGTAAAACGCCAACTTTTATTGGGGCCAACTGTGCCGGTAACTTGAGCACGGTACGTTCACTACCATCTGGCAAGGTTTCTTCAACGTAAGAAGAGGACAATACGGCCAGGAACATACGATCAAGTCCTATGGAGGTTTCTATTACATATGGCACATAACTTTTATTTTCATGTGGATCGAAAAACTGTAGTTTTTTACCAGAATGCTCTTCATGGGCTTTCAAGTCAAAGTCCGTTCTACTATGTACGCCTTCCAATTCTTTGAAGCCGATAGGAAAGTTAAACTCAATATCGCATGCAGCATTGGCATAATGTGCCAGATTTAAATGATCATGGAAACGATAGTTTTCTTCTGGTATACCCAGCGCTTTATGCCAGTTGATTCTTTTTTCTTTCCAGTGCTCATACCATTTCATCTCCTCACCGGGCTTCACGAAAAATTGCATCTCCATTTGCTCGAACTCACGCATACGGAAGATAAACTGCCGAGCAATGATTTCATTTCTAAAAGCCTTACCAATTTGTGCAATACCAAAAGGAATCTTCATACGACCCGTTTTTTGGACATTTAGGAAGTTTACAAAAATACCTTGAGCTGTTTCGGGCCTTAGGTAAATCTTGTTGGCTCCTTCGGCTAATGACCCTAGTTCAGTGGAAAACATAAGATTAAACTGCCTTACATCCGTCCAGTTTTTTGACCCTGATACCGGATCTGCAATTCCCAGCTCTTCAATAAGGGCTTTCAACTGATTGAGGTCACCACCATCCATGGCGGCTTTCATTCGAGCATTAATGTCACCGATTTGCTCAACATACCTCAAAACCCTTGGGTTGGTAGCCACAAACTGCTCCTTGTCAAAATCGTCTCCAAATCGTTTGGCAGCTTTGGTTACTTCTTTATCGATTTTAGCTTCTATTTTAGCCGTGTAATCTTCGATAAGTACATCAGCACGGTACCTTTTCTTTGAGTCTTTGTTGTCGATCATTGGATCGTTGAATGCATCGACATGACCTGAAGCTTTCCAGGTGGTTGGGTGCATAAATATTGAAGCATCGATACCCACGATTTCTTCATTCATTTGCACCATGGCTTTCCACCAATATTCTTTAAGGTTATTTTTTAGCTCAGCGCCATTTTGACCATAGTCATAAGCGGCTGCCAGGCCATCGTAAATTTCACTTGAAGGAAAAACGAAACCATACTCCTTGGCATGGGATATTATTTTTTTGAAAAGATTGTCGTCTTGATTTGCCATATGGCCGCAAAGATAGTGAAATGATGTATATGGTTAAATAATAGAGAAGTTATCTATACTGTCTCTCTTTCTTTATTGACTGGTAAGGCAAGTGAAAATGTTGTGCCGTCACCTTTTTGAGAAGTCACTGATAGGTGTCCCTTCAGCTTTTCGGACATCTCTCTGGCAATATACAAACCGAGACCTGAGCCGTCAGAATCTTCTGAGGCTCTATAAAACATGTTGAATATTTTATTTTGCATGGTTTCATCAATGCCTGTACCATTATCTTCTATCTCAATTTCTACGATTTGTTGCTTTTTTACAGCCCTAATTTTGATATAAGGTTCATCTTTAGACATGTCATGGTATTTGATTGCATTGGTAATAAGGTTATTAAGGATAACCCGCAATCGACTTCGGTCACTGATTAATTTAAAACTCTTGTCGTAGTCATGAATAATTTTAATATTTTTCTGATGTTCAAAAAATTCTAGACCTACTAAGATATCCTCAATCAATTCAGGAAAGTTTATCGAATGATATTCAATACCCAATCTCGAATTTCTCGAATATGATATAATGTCTTGTATAAATCCATTTAATGTATTGATGCGCTCTTTCATTAGGTTTAGGCACTTCTCCCTCTCCTGATCATCATCAGAAACTTGTGCTAGTTGGATTAAACCCAATACTGAGCTTAATGGGGCCCTCAGGTCATGTGAGGTGCTATAGACAAACCTATCGAGTTCTTCATTTGTTTTTCGAAGCATGGAGTTTGACTCATACACTTCTTTCTCAGCAGCCCTTCTTTCTGTAATGTCCACAATAGACCCCACCATTCTTATTGGTTTACCATCTTCATTCCATTCTGCCTGCCCCGTATCAAGCACCCATATGTAATCTCCGTCCTTTTTCTGAATTCTACACTCTACTTCAAATCTTCCCAGCTTTTTCAAGTGACTGTTAAATTCTTCTCTGACCAGATCGAGATCTGCCGGGTGAATGAAAGACATGAACTCCTCCTCAGTAATTCCTTCTCTCGCCTTCTCGTCATAGCCCAGCATTCGAGCCATTTGTGGTGAAATGTATAGCAGGTTGGTTTCAAATTGCCAGCTCCAAATGCCTGCACTAGATCCTCTGATGGCCATTTCAAACTTTCTTTTGCTTTTGGCTAACTCGTCAGCGGTTTTTAGCAACTCCTTTTGAGCATGGTAGTTGGTTGACATCAGATAGTAGATGATTAGAATTGCACTCACTACCGAGACAAAGAAATTAGTTAAGAAAACTGATTCGGCATCATTGTAAATGTCAACATCTGGTATAAACTGAAAGTCCGTAAGCTGAATAATTAAGAAAGTGGATACAGTAATAAGGCATAGCACAATACCTAGTTTAATTTTCTCATAATCAAATAATGTGAGTGAACCCATGCATATAATAACATAGTAAAAATCAATGCCAGTATCAGACGGTTCTGCAGATGAGAAAATTGCAATAACAGCCAACGCAGCTAGCAACAATAACATTTTACCCAATGAATAGTGCTTCTTACGAAGTAAGATTATACTAATAACTGAAGAGGCAATAAGGACTAAATAAATATAGAGGTAGCCTGGTTTGCCTTGCACCCAATCAAAAATGATATAGTATGTACTAACAAGAAAACTTATGATAGCCAAGTAGCCAGTAAGCATGACCCTCTTGCGAGTGGGGCTTTCGGGGGAAGTATCTCCCAAAAAAATATAACTTAAACGAAATGCCGACATGCAATGGAATTAGTAAAGGCCAGTACTTCGAATATAACGAAATAAAGTAATTTATATAAATATTCTTAGTGTCATTTTTATTAAAGGTTTTTAGCTTTCTCCCAATGTTTGGGTAAAGGAAATGACAGGTTACTGTTGTTTTATAATTCTGTTCTGTGGCCGGCCGTTTTTAAAAATCTCTGAGATAGACCGGCTATTTTGTATATCCTCTAACGGGTTTTCATTTAATAAAATCATGTCGGCCAACTTCCCCACTTCAATACTGCCCAGACTATCTTCGGCATGTACCAACGTAGCGGCATTTAAGGTTCCCATCTTCAAAATATCTAAAGGCTTCATGCCACCCATTTGCATCAAATGCATCTCTTCATGCAAACTGTAACCCGGTAATACGAAGGTGCCGATATCTGTGCCCAGAGCAAAGTTTATTCCCTTTTCATAAAGCTCTTTTATGTCCTTCACCTGAAATTCAGCTATATCTTTTAATGTAATTTCATTTTGTTTTAAATGGGATTTCCAAAAACCAATAATATCTTGAGCCCGGGCAATGTAACTAGAATCATTTGCTTTGGCCAAATCCTCCTCATCAAATACATTTTCCTGACGGACGGTCTCCACCCACTCAGGAAATAATGGATAAAGAAAACCCTTATCAATCATTAGTGTCGTGATCCAAGATGGTTTGACTTGATATATTTTTTCAAGAAGTAATGTATCACGCTCAAAATCAATATCTACACCCGTCCAGTGTACAAGATTTTGAATGCCGGCATCTAGAGCGATTTCCAGTTCAATATTGTCACTTACATGGGCGAAAACTTCTATGCCATTTTTTGATGCTTCCTTTCGCACTTTGTTGACAAATGCTTGTGGCATCCGTTTAACCCAGGGCGGGTGCGGGCCATCTTCGATGGTAAGTTTTATGCCTACAATCGGAAACTGACTGACCTCCTCGACCAATCTTTCTATTTGAACTGTGTCTTTAAGAAGAAAGACTGTCTTACCATCCTCCCAACGGCCAGCATAGGTTTTAACGGGATGTCTCCCTTCCATCGTAAAATGCTGACTGGTATGAAATACCCTGGGGGCTGGTAGAGAATTCTGGCCTCCCATTTTTCTCATTTCAGCATAGTATTCATTGGTACACTTACTACCTCCTACAACAAAAACGGATGTCACGCCATAGTGCATAAACCTTGGGAAATCTTTTTGATAATCATCCGTGTGAACGTGACAATCAAAGAGACCGGGTATCAGGTATTTGCCAGTACCATCAATTAAATTTTCTTGCTGACTAACAGCACTTTTATCAATAGCTACAATTTTATCATTGTTAACATAGACATTAACATTTTCCTGTAGTGGCGAACTGGTACCGTCAATGAGGTTGACATTGGTGATGATAAGATCATAAGAATCTGAGGACTTGTTACAGCTGTAATTGCCCAATACTATTAGACTTAAGAATAAGATTTTAGTGCCTTTCATATTAGTTAGTTTAATTTCCCGTAAGTCAATTTCCGCCAAAGCCACTCCATAGGCCCATAATTGTTATATTTGAGCCGCATTTTACTAAATACCATCTGAAACAATATAATAATGGTGGCAATCGGAAAAATATAAGCAGGACCCATTTTGCCTCCTAGTGCGAAACCAACACTGTAGAATATAATAATGCAGATCACTGTTTGCATCAGATAGTTTGTTAGGGCCATTCTCCCCATGGGTGCAAACCAACGCAGCCACTTAAGCCCATTAAAATACAATATAGTAAGCCCTCCCATAATAGCGATACCGAGCGAAACACTGCCTACAATTTGGGTTAAGGAATCGAACAAACCCAAAGTTTCAGGTAGATCGATTCCGTCATTGTAAAAATATAAATAGGCCAAATTAGCAGGTATTCCTATTGTGAAGGCATACAGCGTGAGGATCTTAATTTTTGGTCTATCTACTGCTAAGTAACGGGTGTAATTTTTTCTTCCGATGTAAAACCCCAGTAAAAACAAGGCTAGTATTTTAAAAAACCGATTGCTGTTCAAGAAATCTGATAGCCGGAACAAGGGCCCGGGTTGATTCCATTTCCAAAATTCTAGCCAACCATGGTTGACATTAAAAAGGTAGGTTCTGTAATTATCGTCATTGATTCCATTTTTTGTATCAATAGCAAGGCCAATGTTCTCCAGCATTTGCCCTGGAATAAATCCAGTTGATACCACTAAAATGTGCAGGAAAATAGATAAAATTAGAAGTGCTGAAGCCGTAATTATCAGTTTTCTATCAGAAAAGTCTGAAAACAACGGTAATAAACAACCCATGAGCGCATAGGCCACAAGAATATCACCCGCCCACAAAAATTGTAGATGTAAATAACCAATAAGTGCTAAAATCAATAGTCTGCGATAAAAGATTGCTTTCCAATTTGTTGCTTTACTTTTTAACCTCATCATAATGATGGAAAAACCGATACCAAACAGAATAGAAAAGATGGTATAAAACTTCCCGTCAAATAATACTCTTGCCATATAAACCAGAAACTGATCGACCCGGTAGGTGCTAAAAGCGCTCTTTTCAGAATCAGAAATAAGTTCATAACCACTTAAATTGATAATGTTCATGATGAGAATACCAAATAGAGCAAACCCACGAAGTATGTCGAGGATTTCTATACGATCTACTTGAGAAACCGGAGTAGCTGTATTTTTTTGGTTAATTGGCATTACTCTCTGTACTTTCAGCTTTGGAAATCCTAAACCCTCGAGGCTTCATTTCACTGAAACATTCCAGGTCGAGTTCATCTCCATCAAAATAGCGCAATACATTCTGATCATAGCATTGGAAATTACTTAGATCGCCAAGCATATGTCCCATATAGGGGATGATGACTCGCTGGCTATTGGAAAGTGTTTTGGCTATTTTCTCACCCGTCTCCAGTGAAAAAGTTGGATCAAAACCACCAGAAATAATCAATGTAGGTATGTCTGATTTTACAGACTCATACATCGAACGATCTACCGGGTTTATCGGCCATGTATCACAAGCCTCCTTTCTTGTTTTATAGATATAAGCGCCCAAAAATGAGGCGTATTCCGAAGAATCTGCTTCTTGATAGGGGATCTCCTCAGCACAAATATTGGATAAGAACATGCCGTCTGCATATAAATAACTTATGGTAGTATCGCTCAGGTTGAATGTTTCAAGTAAAGGAGAGTAATTTTCAAGATAGGCCTCGTGAATTATAAAAGGAAGTTGGGAATAGGTGTAGTCGTTATATAGGTATGATGATATTTTTGCTGCGATGGGGTACCAAGGAATGTTGAGTGATATTGTAGAATCGTTAATCTGAACTTGTGCCTTCACTGCATCAGTTTGCAATCTGTCTTTTAGAGCCTTAAATTTTTGCCTGATTTTAGGGAAGTTATTATTACATAGTGAATCTGACAGGCAATAGTCAAACACTTTTTGCAAGGCTTGCTCAGACCACTTGCCTCTATTTGACGTGTAGGCAATGTTGGGTGCATCAGGTGCATGTAATACCACCCTGTTTATTGAATTCGGATAAAGATCCATATACATCAGAGAAACTTTCCCTCCGTATGATGCCCCGAAAATATTGATCTTGTCATACCCCAGCCATTTGCGAACATCTTCCATATCTTCAGCAATGTATTTTGTTGCATAAAAATTGAAATCCACAGAATCTTTATAGGTTTCAATGCAGGACATCAACTCCTTTTTTGGATAAGGGTGCTGAAAGTGTTCTTGTGGGGAAACTTTCGTTTGGATGTCAATACAATGGAGTGCCCCTGATCTTCCTGTGCCACGCACATCGATATAAACTATATCATGATACTGCCGGAAGGTATCATCTTCTTCAGTATAAAAATATGCTTGGTTTGAGGCGGCAACTCCTGGGCCTCCATCAACGATAAGAATGGGTTCTTTTAAACTATCTCTATTTAGAGCAGGTGTAACTGCTACAAATAGTGGGATTTTCCGACCTATAGATTCATCTCTATTTTCAAAAACTTCCAACCTTCCAGTCAAAAGTGAATCTTGAAATCCTTCTGGTTGGTAGTAAGAAAGCTTGTCAAAAATCACCGGCTCTGGTTGTTTATTACTACAAGACAATAATCCACCAACCAGCAGCGTTGAAACAAGAATATTCAATCTTCTCATCTTAAATTTTTAAGTTTTGGACTTACAGCAGGCCCCCACACAAAAATCACCTCTGTAATTATAAGTGGGTACACCCAACATATCCATTCATATAAAGTATAGCGCATCAAGGGGTCTTCGATAAAAGGGAAAACGGAAAAGCCGAACGCATCTAGCCGATTAAATAGTCTGATGAATACAAAAGCAAGTGCAAGCACATAACTTCTAATCATGAACCTCCTATGATTATCAATATCGCGGTTTTTAATGCATATCCATGCAGCGGTAAGCATAAATAGCCAGAGAATAGCCAGAACAAATAAGGAAGGAATACCACCTGGTAATGGATAGCCGTTGAAAAGGAGATAGAATACGGTGCTAGCACCTATTAGTGAACCTACAATATAAACCTTGCCGAGGGTGCGATGTGTTGCAGGGTACTTCTTTCTGATTTTAGGCCAAAATTGAAAAGGGCCTATAAACAGCGAGCAAAAGGCTCCTGCAAAATGAGCTACTAGCCAAGGCTCAATGGCTATCTTTCTAGGTTCAATTGTTCTTATTATATAAGGACCAACACTTTCTAAATAGAAATATGTACTCAATAATATTAAAATTGTCCAGCCAAAGACGGATGATACTCGTTGTAAAACCATTAGTAATTTCTTTTAGCAACCACCTGATTAGAAAACAATTCCAGGTCTAACCCCAGGGAGATCTCATGTGTATTAAAGCCAGTAGCAAGATCATTGGATATTAATTCACCACTGTAGCCCACTCTTAGTCCATTGTCGAGATTGAGAAATGTAGAAATACCTAAGGTCTTAAAGTTTCTCGTAAAAAAACCTCCCCAAATGATGTCTGCAAAAAGTGCGTTAACACCCACATCAGCAGATAGAGAAGTATTCTTTGCAGACCTAATGATGGTATAAGGCTTTAGCTTTACAGCTTGTATTTTATCGATAACCAGGCCTGAAGTCATGTAAAAATGGCGATTATATCGCTCGCCAGAATTTTCGCCAATATCTTCGGTGGGCTCTAACAATTGCGGTATGGAAAGTCCAATGTAGAAACGATCTGAACTAAGAAAAAGCCCTGAGCCAATATTAAATTTTGTGAATCCTTGATCTGCACGGATGAAATCTATATCCGTTTGGTCTTCCAGGTTTAATTCGTCAAAATCATATTGAAATGACAACAGACCAGTTTGTAAACCAAAGGAAAGAGTCAATCTGTTAGTAATCTCTAATTCATAAGCATAGGTCAGGTTAAAATGTGTATTTGTGGTTATCCCTATTTGATCGCTTAAAAGCACAAAGCCAACCCCTACTTTATTTTGATTTAAAGAAGTGTGTCCTGAAAACATAGCAGTAGCCGGGGCCCCTTCTACACCTCCCCATTGAGACCGATATTGCAAGTCAAAGCTTGTAGCATCATTAACTCCGGCATACGCAGGGTTGATCGGCAATTGATTGAATTGATATTGATTAAACAGTGGGTCTTGTTGCGCATAAGCGCTAAAACCCAAAAACATGAGTATGATGAATAAATATTTCATAATTACCTCCTTAAGAATAAATATCCCATTAACTGCTCCGCCTCTGTTTTGATCACATAAAAGTAGGTTCCTTCGACCAGCTCTTTGCTGGCACCTACATTTCCTACTCCTTCGAAGCGGACGGATTGGTTATCATAGCCAATGGCTTCATAGACTTTATCTCCCCAGCGATTAAAAATCTGGACCGAGCTATTCGCAAAGAGCTCGATGTTCTCGATTTTTAGAAAGTCATGTTTACCATTGCCATTGGGTGCTACGGCATTATATACTATCAGGCTTCCGTTTTGCGGTTGATCTGAAAATTCTACAGAAATAGGGAAAATGAAATTTCCAATGTTGGTTTCTATTCGGACAGCTGCAGTGAAAAGACCAGATACCTGACTCTCTGCCATGACTTCAAAGCTTACCGAGCCCCCAACCTCTACTTCTGATGGAATGGTGCCCAGTGTAAATACATTGTCTCCCATCAATAGAATATTACTGACGGTTATAGTCGTTTGCCCGGTATTGTTGATAATGAAGGTACGGCTTGCAGCAGCGCCCGTCACAGCCGGCTCAAACGCTATGGCTGTTTGCTGAGCGTTATTAATTGGCTGAGTTTGATTTCCAACAGTGACAGAAAACCCTGAGTTTGGATCATTTACCGTAAGGCTTGCTTCATTACTTAGTATTGAATTACATGAATTTTCGACCTCACAAGCATACAATCCCTGGTCAGATATTGTGGCGCTATTGATAGATAAATTGGCATTGCTTTCGTTGTTTAACGGACTTCCATCTTTATGCCACTGATAGGTAAGGTTATCACCTGTTGCAACTATTGCAAATGATACGGCCTCCCCTTGATTTACTGTTTGGTTTTGCGGTTGATTTGAAATGGCTGCTGGTTGCAATACATTGGCAACTACTTCTACTCGGTTACTCTCACATCCATTTTCAATTATCGAGACAAAGTAACTTGTGGTTGAGGTTAATGTTGATGTATCAAGTGTACCATTTACTTCTCCAGTTATAGGCGATCCTCCCGTTGGTACATCATACCAGCGATAATTACCGTTAGTTGAGCCTGAAGCTGTTAACGTAATATTTGTATCTATACAGCCTGTGCCGTCTGTTGTAGTGGGATCGTCTGGTATGGGGCTAATACTTACGGATGCAGAATTAGAAACCATGTCACTTGCAAAATCTCCCGAGATAACACAGCGATAAAAGAACCCATTTTGCGCGTTTGTGACTCCGGTTAATGAAAGTGTAGAAGTGGCACTCCCAGAAATACCATTGCCATCTGCTAGATCAGAAAAACCAGAGCCCTGATCTTCCTGCCATTGATATGTCAAATTGGTAGTTCCATTAGCAGTCACGGAAAAAGAAATATTCTCACCTTCACATAGGCTTTGGTCCGCAGGTTGTAAGGTGATGGCAATAGTGGCCATATTAGGTACCAAATTTTTATATATAATCAACTCATCCGGATTGGTTGAAGTAAAAATCAAATCTGCTCGGCCGTCATCATCCAAATCTGTTATTTCAAAATCACTGGGTAGTGCATTATTTGCCCGGGTATACAACTGCTCTACGGCAAACGAAGAGGCATCCATAGAGGCCGTATTGTTTTTTAAAATGCTAAAGGTTGGACCAACTGCAGAAATCCAGGCATTCATAGTGATAATTTCTGGTTTGCTGTCTCCATCAAGATCATGAACTCGCAACAGCCTGGGTGAAGCAGTCACAGAATAACTATAGAGGTCAAAGTTGAAATTTCCAATAGTGCTTTGGTTATGAAGGACGCTGACAGTATTGTCATTTTGATTGATAACTACCAAGTCAATTTTCCCATCCAAATCCAAGTCGCCAGACACAATCTGAGTAGGATTATCGCCAACTGAAAAATTCTCGGCAGTAGTAAAGTCAGTTGTTGAAATCACATCTTCGAATCCAAGATTTCTAAAAAAAGAGACGTTATCGGCTCCGGGATTACTGGCCGCTATGTCTGGTAAACCATCTCCATCAAAGTCAGCGATACTGCTCGTACCAACTGCGGTTGGTTTTGTAAGATTTATGTTTGGCCCAAATGCAGAATTTGGCATACAACAATTGGATATAAATGGAGCGTTAGTAAAAAACCCCTCATTTATGGTAACTACATTGCCAGAATTTGGGGTTACTACATGATCCAAAATGCCATCCAGATTCACGTCTACAATACGACTGGTACCTCCTAAAATAGCTAGTGTAGTTTGTGCCAAAAACTCAATAGGTTCAGTGCCGCTTTCACTATTATTTAATAGCACACGACTTGTTCCAAACAGGTCCAAGAAGTTATCACCATTAAGATCAGTAAGTATGCCTGGCGTTACAAAATGAGTTAATCCACTTGGAATAATTTGAAATGAAGAGGCATTTAACTCATTAAATATACTTTGATTTTTAAGAATAAGGGGGTTACTACCATCTCTGGCGAGTAAATCTATTTTTCCATCGTTGTCCAAATCACCTACTACAAGGTCAAGTACATCTCCAGTGGCCGTAATGCTAAAAGGTGGAGCAAAGCTTGATGCATCGAAATTTGCTCCAGGGCCAGATAAAACACTAAATTTTCGAGGACTTCGCGCTGAGAAGATGCCTCTGCCAAGGTTAATATGATCATATGCTGCACCTTGAGGCACTTCTACCTCAAGTACTGTTGACGTAGCAGAAGTCACATTGGCCAATACACTTCCAAAACGCACTTTGTTTTCTGAAGGTGTTATGCTAAAATATTGGCCTTCGATCGTGATACTCTCTCCAACCTGTGCTTGATAAGTCGACACATTGGTTATCTGCGGAGGAAATTGAACACTATTTTCAAGTATGGATAAAAAAGCCGTTTGATTAGCAGTAACAATGTCCGGTTTACCGTCATGGTTTAAATCACCAATATCTAAAGTTTCCGGATAGATGGAGTTCGTTGTAAATCGAACGGGTTGTTTAAATGAATTTGCCTGCCAGGTTCCATTAAAATTATTCTCAAGAATAGATACCCAGTTTTGGCTCCAGTCGGCAGCAATTACAATATCTTTTTTTCCATCTCCATTAATATCCGAAATGGCTGTCTCTCCTTCACGAAAGATATTCGAGAAATAAGGTATTGAATCTGCGAAGTTTATAATACCAGCTGAACTGTTATTTGGCCTCAATGCAATACCGGTATTATTAGCTTCGTTGTGGGTAATCAATTCGGGCAGATCGTCTCCGTCAAAATCAGAGAGTGCAATAGTGCTGGATCCGTTAATAAAGTCTGTATTAGTGGCAAAGGTATTTACATCTATAACACCTAAAGTACTTTGATTAAGAAGTACGCTCGCTCTCACTTTAAAATTTCTTTGTGCTGCAAGATCAAGCTTGTTGTCACCGTCTATATCAGTTACGATCATGCGCTCCCAGGTCCCAGCCGGTGCTGCAGCGGTTATATCAATTTGAGCACTAAAGGATAAACTACCGGGTGAACTTAAATTTTGATAAATAAATAAATAAGCCGGGGTGCCTCCGGCAGTGGCTGCCCGCCCTGCGACTATCTCCTGTCTGCCATCTCCGTCAAAATCTCCTGCTGCAACATAAGAAATACGCTGAGAGGCATTAAGCAGAATTTCTGAGGCAAAACTTATATTCCCCGGAGTACTGGTATTTAGGTAAATGCCCACCTTTCCGTCCGGGTTGGTATCCTGAGAAAAATAAAGGTCTTGTTTGCCGTCATTGTCAAGATCTGCAAAACCAAAATCAAGAAAACCAGCGCCAGGGTCAAGGTCAATGCGTGACCCAAAAGAAGTAGAAGAAAGCTTACCTCCATTACCTAAATTTCGGTAAACAGAAAATTCCTGTGAGGAGGCGGCAACAATATCTAACCAGCCATCACCATCAATGTCTGCAAGCCGAACTGTTCTAGCGGCATTCAGTAATGTTAAATCCTGATGTGGTAAAAAGGACGCAGGGATAATTCTAGCCCCACCGTTAAATGTAGGGTAAAAGTTAGAAGCTGTTTGGACGTTTAAGTTAGTTGTGGTATTGAGCACGTTTATTTTATCCGCCTTAATTCCAGATGGAATCTCAACTTCTAAACTAGTTGTTGAAGCACTCAATACAGTTGCTCTAACTGAGCCGAAGTGAACCACGTTATTAGCACTAGTTAGGTCAAACCCTGACCCAGATAGAATTACTGTTCCACCAGATTCACCCATTTTTGGATTAAAATCAGTAATAACCGGAGCCTGCGAATATGCATTGATTGATAAAAGCCAACAGCAAACGATTAGTGTGTATTTCATTTTTGAGTTCATTAGAAACCAAAAATGAGTATCTGTAAGTCAATTCATTTTATGTTATGTATCATCTCTTTGCTCAGATGTAACATTCACAGCAATTGGACTAAGGTATTGTTGAATATTCTGAAGGAGATTTTCCGAATTGCATTTTGAAGGAAGTAGAAAAGTAGGATAGACTGGAAAAGCCTACTGCATAAGCAACCTGAGAGGTGTGTTCTCCTGCCTCTAAAAGTTCTTTAGCTTTAATTAACCTGTGATACCTAATAAAGGCAGTTGATGATAAATTAGTTAAGGAAATTAGCTTACGATGCAATTGCATACGGCTCATCCCTACTTCCTTTGCAAATTGTGTCATATCAAATTCACTATCATCAATATGCGCATGCACTATATCCTCGCATTTTTTTGTAAATGGATGCACCTCTGATTTGGTTGTCCGTCCATTTTCATTGTTCGTATATTTTTCCCAAAGCCTGGCCTGCTGATGAATGATATTCTCAATGGTAATTTTCAGTTCTTCCGGCTCAAAGGGTTTGGTCATATACTGGATGGCTCCTTTTCTTAAGCCAGAAATTTTTGTTTGCTGATCGGCTCTGGCTGAGAGTAAAATGATTGGAATATGATCTGTTTCAACCTGTTCTCCTAAGCGTTTGCAAAACTCGATCCCATCCATTTCGGGCATCATAACATCGCTGATGACCAAATCAGGGATTTCTTCAGTCGCCTGCTTCAACCCGTCCTTTCCATCAGATGCAGTCATCACTTGATAGCTGTCTTTTATCAAGTCGGAAACATAGTTTCTAAGGTCGACACTATCTTCAATAAGTAATATTTTTCTTTGGTTTGAAGAATAAGAATTTTCATCTGATTCAGTTCCATTGGTTACAAGAGCGACTGTTTTAAACTCTTCTGCCATTGCCTTTGACTGCGGTGCGCCTTCCTCCACAGGCAGTACAAGCTTAAATGTAGATCCCTCTCCAGGCACACTATTAAGCGTAATACTGCCTCCTTGTACTTCGGCTAGTTCTTTTACTAACGAAAGTCCAATTCCAGTCCCTTGCCTAAAGATTGAAGGTTGGTCCAATTGTTCAAATCGATTGAACACTCTTTTTTGTAGATCTTTTGCAATCCCTACACCGTTATCTCTCACTTCAATTGTCAATGTTCCGGTCTGATATTTCACCTTAAAATGAACCTCTCCCCCTTCCTTTGTAAACTTTAATGCGTTAGAGAGCAGGTTATTACACAGCTGTGAAAGTACCGAGGGGTCTATTAATAGCCACAGGATCTCTTCTGGTAGTTTAGAATGAAATACTATGGATTTGCTCGAAGCGTAGGACGAAAAGGAAGCCGCCACAGCATTGAAAAATTTTGTGATCTCCACAGATGATTTGTTCAGTTTAAAACCACCCGCTTCCAGCTTAGCAAGGTCTAAAAGTCCATTAATCTGGCTTAAAAGCTTTTCGGCATTATTTAGTATCATTTGATACTCCTTTTTATCTTTCTCATTGGCTGTGGCCATTTTTTCTCTAATTGGTGCCATAATGAGGCTTAACGGAGTCCTGAATTCATGTGATAAGTTCTCAAAAAAGCTCGTTTTAATCCGATCGAGTTCTCGAAGCTTATTATTAGCCTTTTGCTTGATGCGGTATTGATTAAATACCAGCCCTATTAGTACCAACGCCACCAAAGCAAAAGCAATAAGATAATTTCGCTCATTTTCTCCTTTTACAATTTGCAGTGACCGCAATTGGTTTTCAGATTCCAATAAAGCTATTTCTTTTGCTTTTTGTTCGTTTTGGTACTTTTCTTCGAGTTCATTAATGAGTGCAATTTTGGCTTCATCATACAGACTATCCTGAAGGGTGGAATGGATTGACATAAATTCATAACTTTTATCAAATAGCCCTAATTTGGCGTAAATGTGCCCTAGAAGTTCACTATTACTCACTGCAAGCGATACATCTTTTGCTTCCTCAATAAAGGGTTGTGCTTCCTGTGCATATTGAAGTGACTTGTTGTAAGCACCTAGCGAGTAGGAATTATTCGCTAAGCCATAGGTGGCTAAAGCCAATTGCTTGACCTGTTTTAAATCAAGTGCAATTTCATATGCTTCTTGATAATAGGGTTTGGCCTTATTGTGTTGCAACAAATCATAATGAACGCCAGCGATATTAAGCAATACTCTACTCAAACCAAGCTTATCGCCCATTTCCTTTTTCATTTCACGTGCTCTATCGAGATACTCAAAGGCCTTATCGTGCGCTTTTTGAATCACATAAATTTCTGCCATGTTGGTAAGGCACGCAGATATGCCAGGCTGGAACTCAATTTCAGTTACAAGTTCGAGCGCTTCCCGGTAGTGTTGCAATGCCTTATCAAATTGTTTTTGATCTTTAAACAACTGACCGAGATAATTTTCTGCTCTTGCCTGTGAGTTTTTATCTTTTAAGTTAATCGCTAGCTGAATAGCATTTTGAAAGTAGGAGATCGCCTGATCATTTCTATTCTGAATTTGTGCTAAGCGCCCCAAGTCAATCATTGAATAAACGAGAAAAGCAGAATCTTGTGTTTCATCAAAATATTGGATAGCCGAAGACAGCATCTTTTCCGATTTACTGTACTCACTCAGGCTGCGGTATACAGTACTTTGCCGATAAAGTGAGTTAGCAATACCGCTTGTAAAATCAATTTTGCGGCTTAGAGTTTCCGCTTTTTCAGCATAGAAAAGTGCTGAATCAAGATTACTGCGATGAAACTCATAATATATTTTTAGATAGGTTTGGACTTTTAACGTATCATCCGGACTGTTGGTAGCAACGTTTTTTAAACTATCTAAGCTTAATTGAGCTATGAGTACACTCTTTGTACCAATTACAAACAACAAGATAAATAGCAACCTCATAGCGTATTGAAATTACACAAGAAGCCTTCAAATTCCTAACACCCACTAATCAACACTTTTAGCCTTTTCCCAATACTTATCCATCTCCTCCAGACTCATATCAGTGATATTTTTGCCATCTTTTTTTGATTGCTCTTCAAGGAATTGAAATCGTTTGATGAATTTTTTATTGGTACGCTCAAGCGCTTCTTCTGGATTAATATCGGCAAATCTTGCATAGTTTATAAGGGAGAATAGCAGATCACCAAATTCACTTTGAGCTTTTATATGGTCTAGAGGCTTGCCATCATCTACGTTAAATTCTGTTTTAAACTCTATCATCTCTTCCTCCACCTTTTCCCAAACTTGAGAAGGTTTTTCCCAGTCAAAACCAACACCTCTGGCTTTCTCTTGTATGCGCATAGCCTTGACAAGTGCTGGCAAAGATTTTGGCACTCCACCGAGCACGGTTTTTTTCTTATTCCCTTTCTCCTTGAGCTTTATCTTTTCCCAATTTTCTTTTACTGCCTGCTCATCAGCAACCTCTACGTCTCCGTAAATATGAGGATGCCTTTCAACCAGTTTGTCACATACTCCATTGAGCACATCTGCTATATCAAACGCCTTTCTTTCATTACCAATTCTAGCATAAAACACATTGTGGAGCATCAAGTCGCCTAACTCCTTCTTTACCTCCTCAAGATCGTTTTCGATAATTGCATCGCTCAATTCATACGTTTCCTCTATGGTAAGATGCCTCAATGATTCCAGTGTTTGCTTCTTATCCCAAGGACAGTTTTCTCTTAACTCATCCATGATTGTTAACAGACGGTCAAAAGCTTCGAGCTTGGCTTTTCTATTATGATCTGGTTTTGTTTCAGGTCGTTTCATTAAGAAATGTTTTATTCAATATGATTGAAACTTTAGCACAGGGCTTACTGTTTCACAGATGATTAGTAAATTTGTTCAAATTTTTACAAAACATGGCTACTTATTTATTAGGAATCGGTTTTATCGCTCTCTTTTTTGCACTTATGTCTGTGAGACTCATTTTTTTGAAAAATGGAGAATTTAAAGGCACTTGTGCTTCACAAAACCCTTACCTGAACAAGGAGGGCACAACATGCGGCTACTGTGGTAAAGCCGTTGGGCAGGGTGATGCATGCGGCAATCCTGACTCTGAAGTGAACAAGGTTATGGATAAGTATTAACCTCTGAGTATCAAGAAGTAGATGTAAAGGGCATATACCACAAGAAAAAGTATTCCTTCCCACCTTACAATTTTTGCCCCCTTACCGACAGACACGGCAAAAAGTAATAACGCACTTGAGGCAATAATCATCATAATATCTGAGTTACTTGCTACATCAAATGGTAGTGGCCTAATAACCGCACTAATCCCCAGAATCCACAACAAATTAAAAATATTTGAACCCACTACGTTACCGACTGCCATATCGGTGTTTCCTCTAAAAGTGGCCATGGCTGAAGTAACTAGTTCTGGCAGTGAAGTACCTATCGCTATTATAGTAAGGCCTATAAAGGTTTCACTTAAACCAAAAATCTGAGCTATTTTTATAGCCCCGTTAACTACCCATTCTCCACCAAAATACAGGCCTACTAACCCTATCACAATCATACCTACAGACTTTCTCATAGAAATATCTTTGTGTATGTCTTCTAAAGTATCTTGTTGGCTACTGCTACTTTTATGAACGACATAAATGTAACCCATAAACAAAGCGAAGAAAACCAAAAGTATTACTCCATCAATACCACTTAAGGTTAGAGACTTGACATCCGAAAAGAGTGCTGCATTTGCTAAGAACCCTACAAGAAGCGTTGCAATTAATGAAAAAGGAATCTCGCTAAAGTAAATATTCTTTTGAATTGGTAGCGGTTTGATGATAGCGCTGATACCAAGTATCAATAAAATGTTGGCGATGTTACTACCAAATATATTTCCAATAGCTATTCCAGGATTGCCGTTGAGACTAGCTGTGACATTTACCAACAGTTCTGGTAGCGATGTGCCAAAAGAAACAATCGTGAGACCAATAATCATTTCTGAAATATTGAATTTCATGGCAATAGATGATGCCCCAGAAACTAATAGATCAGCCCCCTTAATCAGTAAAATAAAGCCAATAGCAAAAAGGAAATAGTCCATTTTAATTTTTAAGCAATTTTTCGAATATACGAATTATCTGTCATAACTAAACAAGTTTAAATTAGCTTACTGTATTGTTATTGTCTTGAATCGGGGACTAAAAAAACCTAAATTTGCAAACCATTTTTAATTAATAGAAAACAAGCAAGTGACTCTAATAAAATCAATTTCTGGGATACGAGGTACAATAGGTGGCAGAACTGGAGAAGGATTAACACCAGTTGATATAGTGAAATTTGCCGCGGCATATGGCACATGGGCCAAAAACAAGTCTGGTATTAATAAGATCGTAATTGGACGAGACGCCAGAATTTCTGGTGAAATGGTGAGCCAGCTAGTGAGCAATACGCTAGTCGGTCTTGGTATAGATGTAGTTGACCTCGGCTTGTCAACCACACCGACAGTTGAACTAGCCGTGCCTGCAGAAAAGGCGGCTGGGGGAATTATTCTAACAGCCAGTCACAACCCTATTCAATGGAATGCGCTAAAATTATTGAATGAAAAAGGTGAGTTTATCTCAGGTGCTGATGGGGCAGAAGTATTGGAGTTGGCAGAAAACTCTGATTTTAATTTTGCAGACGTGCAAAAACTAGGAACAGTCAAAGAAGACTCGTCTTACATTACAAAACACATTGAGCAAATCTGTAATCTGGATCTCGTTGATGTTGATGCCATCAAATCAAGAAATTTTAAAGTGGCAATTGATTGTGTGAATTCAACAGGTGGCATTGCCATACCACAATTATTAAAAGCACTCGGTGTAAGCGAAATTAAGGAGCTTTATTGTGAACCTACCGGGTATTTTCCGCATAACCCTGAGCCACTACCTGAAAACCTCAACCATATTTGCTCTGAAATTGAAAAAGGACAATATGACCTGGGTATTGTAGTTGACCCGGATGTTGATAGGTTGGCATTGATCAATGAGGACGGCACTCCATTTGGTGAAGAATATACGTTGGTAGCTGTAGCAGACTACATTTTATCTCAACAAAAAGGTAACACCGTATCGAACTTGTCATCTTCCATGGCATTGCGTGTGGTTACTGAAAAGCATGGTGGCACCTATAAAGCATCTGCCGTAGGAGAGGTAAATGTAGTTGAGGCAATGAAAGAAACCAACGCCATTATTGGTGGAGAAGGTAATGGGGGCATTATTTTACCTGAGTTGCACTATGGAAGAGACGCATTGGTAGGTATTGCACTTTTCTTAACACATCTAGCCAAGTTTGGCAAATCGACTTCAAGATTAAGAGCTACATACCCTAGCTATCATATTTCTAAAAATAAAATCGAGCTTACTCCTCAAATAGATGTCGACAATGTGCTGGAGCAGATAAAAGAGCAATATGCATCACGGCCTATTAACACGATTGATGGTGTAAAAATAGAGTTTGATAATGAATGGGTACATTTAAGAAAGTCTAATACCGAGCCTATTATTAGAATTTATTCCGAATCAGCATCAGAAGCTACTGCAGATCATCTGGCAAAGAAACTGATTGAGGATATAAAAGAGATAATTTCTACAAAAGCATAACATCATGAAGGTATATCTTGATAACGCAGCAACTACAGCCATTGATCCAGAAGTCCTGGATGCAATGATGCCATTCTTAAAAGATAACTATGGAAACCCATCTTCAACTCATGCCCATGGTCGTGAGGTAAGGTCGGCCATAGAGTATGCAAGAAAAAAGGTTGCTGAATTGCTACATACAACACCTGGAGAAATATTCTTTACTTCAGGTGGTACTGAGGCCGATAATACCTTGATCTGTAGTGGTATTGAGACATACAATATTAAACATGCTATTACATCAGAAATCGAGCATCATGCGGTGTTGCATACATTGCAAAATCTTGAGCAACGAGGAATCATTAAGCTAAGCTATGTAAACCTGGATGAATGTGGCCATGTAGATATGACTCATTTGGAAGAGTTGCTAAAAACAAATGAGCGCTCTTTTGTATCGCTCATGCATGCTAATAACGAGATCGGTAATATTACAGATATCGATGTTGTAGGCGGCTTATGCAGAACATACGATGCAGTGTTCCATTCGGACACCGTTCAGACTATGGGGCACTATGCACACGACCTTTCTAAATTAAAAATTGATTGCATCACTGGCGCAGGTCATAAATTTCATGGACCAAAAGGAGCTGGATTTATGTATATCAACAAAAAAAATAAGATCGCACCTTTTATTCATGGTGGAGCACAGGAGAGAAGCATGCGTGGCGGAACAGAAAATGTAACAGGAATCATTGGTACAGCCAAAGCATTAGAAATTGCCTATCGGGATATGGCAGACCATCAGCAATATATTCAAAGCCTCAAGGATCGCATGATTGGACGACTAAAAGAAAGCATTAGTGGGGTAAGCTTTAACGGTGACTGTGCTAATGCCGAAAGAAGTTTATACACCGTCCTGAATGTATGCTTGCCCGAATCTGATGACAACGACATGTTGCTTTTTAACCTGGATATCAATGGTATTTCAGCATCTGGCGGATCGGCATGTTCTAGTGGAGCTACCAAGGGATCTCACGTCTTAGAAGGCATTAAAGCTAACCCTAAAAGAGGAGCTGTAAGGTTTTCATTCAGCAAGTTTAACAAACCCGAAGAAATAGATTTTGCAGCAGAGAAAGTAGCTGAGTTTTATAAGGAAGTAGAGGCTTAGTTGTGTTTGACTTCTACTACTAAAGAAACAATAGACCCATTATCCGTGCTAGCATCAAATGCAATATCTTCGTCTGCCCAGTTAATATTAGTATTTAGCACCTGCTTGCCTAAACTTGATTTTACCTTTTCGTAGAAAGAGCCGCTAGAAGATTCTATTGTCTGAATTATACCCTCAATATCCAACTCTTCTCTCGAGTATAGTACACATAAAAAGTCTGTGCCAGGGGTATCATCAAATTCAATAAAATGATTTTCATCAGGTATGGCGATATGACTAGATTTATAGGTAAGCGCTGCACTTACAGTTTTTTTATGAGGAAATATTTGAAAGCACTCATTAGTAAGGTCTGAGCCAAAAACATATACAAATGCGGGGTCTTCATTAGTAACAAATATTTGAAATTGCGTCCCTGAGCTATATGTTTCTTTCATCACATATCGACCTTCTCCTACTGACTCAACAGGCATAAAATCCTTACTTGATAATTGAAATTTAACACCACCTTTAAGTCTATAATGGTTTTCTGTTTGAGCTGAAAATACCTCGTAAGCATATTTTACAAACTCAGCAAAATCCTTATATCTTATCCATAAAAACCCATCATTGCCCCAATCACCGCCCCAACTATTTGCCACTTCAAATGCCCCACCATACTTATTATCATCGTACCCTACTACACAAAGTGCCTGACCTGGGTGTTGTTCGCTGGGGCTTTCTGATGGCTGCCAAAATTCTCTCGATCTTCGCAATGATGGTGGTGCCTGCATACCTACAACAACTGGCCACCCTTCTGATAATGTTTTTTTAACCAACCGTATTCTTTTTTCTTTTGTATCGGCCAACTCAAATACTTTGGAGTAGTCAGAAATTTTATAATTAGCAGCCTGTTCATCTAATTCCGGACTTATTGAACCTCCACAAAAATATACATAGTCGTTGAATAGCGGTACACCGTATTCTTTCACCACCTTTAATCCTGATTCCAGCGTAATACCTTCATCACAGCCTCCTTCATTGTTTTGATTGGCCTTTTGATAAATATATGCAGGAGCGAAAATGAATTTGTTCCGCTCCTCACCCGTAAGGTTATGATTCTTGTTATATAGAATAGACCGCGCCTGCCAGGCAATTGCCCAACCTACCGAAGTGCTGTAACTTAATTGGTTACTCAACTTAGGGCAATATTTCTTTAATGAGAATGACTGCGGAGCTTGGTAATCGCCCCTCATTAATTGGGGCTTAACCGGAGCACTCCTATACACATCATCATCAAAAATTACTCCCTGGCCCGTTGTCTCAAACCCGATTAACCATAACAGTGTCAGTACTATATACCTTTTCATTTAATTCATAGAAAATAAGCACTACTGTGCTACAAAGACAAAATCACTTCCAGGTTCATTATTACCAAATTCGTCAAACCTTGGTTCAGGATTTATTCTACTTACATAATTAGTAATCTCCCCAAGCGTAAGTATTTTATCCGACCCACCATATGACCGAAGGGCCTCAATAAATTTTCTAGCAAAAGGGGAATGTTGACCTGGCCTTCCATCAGGTACGTATTCTTTACCCCCTGAAGTCAAATATTTTCTGGTCTTAAATCTTAGCTTTCTCTGTATAAACTCAGCCTGAGTGATTTCCTGATAAATTCCATCTTCACCTCTTGATCCAGCACTTGCAATGGTTCTATCAAAAGTTCCTCCAAAACAAACATCCATGGTTAGGAAAATATGTTTGGCTGGAATATTGTCAACTACATCTCTTAATACTGAGTGTGATAAATAAGAAGTTTTTGCCGGGTCAATTTTTTTTGAATTTGTACCTACTATATATCCAGTTTTGTACACATCATCGAACTGACCATGACCAGCGAAGAAAATAAATAATTGATCATCATCAAGGTAGCTCTTTGTTGCATAGTCTCTCAGTTTGATGAGTATATCATCAATTGAATTATTCAGCACTAGTTCTACCTCAAAACCATAAGATTCTTCCAGTTCCTTTGCTATTGTTTTTGCATCATTGACAGGATTTACTAAATCACCCCATGAATCATACTCATCTGTAGCAAAAAGTACCGCATAATCTCTTCGCTCTGATCGGGCTATAACCTCTCCCTCAAAGTTTATCAATCGTGCATCTACTGCAGAGCCATTTTCAGTTTCAACTACAACCCTAATCTGATTAGGTCCATCTGATAAAATAAGTTTCTTCTCCACCACCTGATCAAAATTATGCTCACCTTTTTCAACAACTTTAAAGCCACGATCCTTACCTACAGGCAAATCATTCACATAAAGTTGTACGTTGGTAATCTCAGCTGGTGCATTAATGCCTATTTTAATGTCAAGCTCCTTGTTTACAGATTTTGACTCAGAAGGCTTAGGGGATATCCAGGCAATGACTACCTCTGAATCAGAGGCATCTCCATCAGCGCCAACTTTTAAATATACAGAATTGCTTCTGCCACTTACAACCTGTGCTTGTAACCCAGATATGCACAGCATCAATACGCTAAATAGAATAAATAAACGTTTCATAATATGGATGTTTTGTTACTATTTTTTTATAATTCTTGTATAATATTCTTCACGACCTGTTGTACCATTTACAATCAATCTGACCATGTACATACCAGCATCTACTTTCTTATTACTCTGACCAAATCCGTCCCATGATATCATATGGAAGCCTGCGTCTAACCTCTGTCCTTCCATTAAGCCTATCACTTTATTTCCCTTTGTATCATAAACCAGAATATCTACTGTATAATTTTCAGTAGACTGCTTTAAATGAAATGGTATTTCTATTGCAGATCTAAATGGGTTAGGGTATACATTTCCAAAGCCACTATTGTCGGTAACCAAATTTTCATTTATAAAATTTTCGTTGCCATAAAGTAACTTGAATTTTCTGGCCAGGGTTTTAGGGAAATTATAAGTGTTTTGATAACTCATGTCTACTACTTTTTGCGCTTCAATGTCAAAAAGTATAAACTTTTTATCAGTTGTTGATAAGTAAATTTGATCCCAATTCAAGCCAATTTTCTCAACATCAAAGTTTGATGATACGGTAAATTCCCAAATATGATTATCGGTGCTTGGCACAATGTCTTTTACAAAGCTTTCCATATAATCCTCAGGATGGTCGAAGCGTATGTCGCTGTACTTGATAAATCGTGGCAATGATGGAATATCAAAGACATCACGTTCTATTTTTGCCGACTCATGCATGCCCACACCTCCCAGGCTGTTGGTAATCTTGCCAGATAACACTTCTAAGTTTAACTCCCAATTTTTAGGGTCAAATTGTTCTTTTTCTACTCTTCCATTATTAGCTATGCGGCCACCTTGTACACTTTGATTTTTAAGTACCGGAATTTGAATTGTAATATTTGATTGAGCCTCAACAAACGCTCCCTCATAACTTTCAAGCCTGGTGGGGTTAGTATATGACCCTCCAGCAAATGTGAATAAACCGCTTACTTCATTTGTGAGACCATTATAATCCAATACATCTTGCCAACTGATATTAAATGCATAAGGATTACCGATTTGATTCCAGCCCTGGCTCAATGAAATGCTAAAAGGCATATCATTTTGTAGTGCATTATCCCCAGAGCCAGCTTGTATTGATGAGTTTACTGACTTAGCGATTAGCCAATAGCCTTTTCCTCTTTCAATATTAGTTAGCCCACTTTGAAATTCAACATTTGTGCCATTTTGATAATGGAAGACTCTCCACTGGCTTTTGTCATACGCTCCTAATTCGCTAAATACTGCGGCTACACCTCTTTGATCCAGGTCTACAGGAATGGAGAACATTTGGTAGCTAGAAACGTCTGTACCTGAGGTTAAGCCTACTAGGGTAGCATCCGTGTCTGTAAAATCAAGGTAAATACTTACAGTATCGCTAGATGACTCATTTCCCAGTTGATCAGTGGCTAAAACAAATGCTGTTAAGCCCAGCTCATCAAAATCACTGATATTAAGATCGAGCTCATATCTATCAGCCTGAGATCCTGCGACCATGTCAGTCATGTCAAAAGTCATTGGATCTGAAGCTGTACCCCTAAAATGAAGCTGTACAGAAGCTACGCCTGAGACATCGGTCACATCGGCTTCAATCTTACCTCCATCATCATCTGAGAATACGTCCAGTAAATTTACAAGAGTAATATCAGGGCCGGAGGTATCTTCAAAAATCGTTATGAACTGATTTGGTGCCACATCAGTGAGTACTTGATTAAACCCTGAAGGCCACTCTATTCTTATTTCATCAATATTTGTTGCAGTGCCTAACCCAAACTCCACATTAAGACTATTTTGACTACCATACCCTGTTTGTCCGGAAACTGTTTGATATTGGTTCATACCTCCAGCTGTAACTACAACTCTAGTACCTATTGCAGCTGTATTTGTCTCCGTTCCTACAAGAAATATATTAATAAATCCGTTGCCAGAATTGCCATTGTTCAAATAAAGGTCATTGCTTACTTCATTGGTATTCGGTACAACTAAATCAATAAAACCGTCACCATTAAAATCAGCGGAAGAGCCGCCAATGGTGAAATCTGTATTATCCACCAATGGCTCACCTACTAATGCGGAGAACGTTTTATCTCCATTGTTAATATAGACTTGATTATTAGACGTTGTTGCCAAAAACAAGTCGAGCCACCCATCATTGTCAAAGTCTGCCCATGAGCTTCCATAACCCCGAAGCGCATTGTCAACGACTATACCTGAGGTTATTTTACTGAAGGTACCATCACCATTGTTTTCATATAAAAGGTTTGGTGCCCCTGAAGGTGTTCCTACAAATAGGTCTTCATCACCATCATTATCAAAATCTCCCCAAGATGGACTTCTTGAATCAGCCAAATTGGTTGTTAATAAATTATCGACTAAAGAAAAAGTTCCGTCACCATTGTTTTGGTATAGAAGATCCTGCTGGCCATTTCTATTGGCTACAAATAAATCCGGATCACCATCTAAATCATAATCTGACCAACCAGCCCCCCAGGATTCAGCACCATTATCAGATGGGAAAGTGGCCTCATCAACTGCAACAAATGTTCCGTCTCCATTGCCCATATATAAAGTATTATTTAATAAGCCTCGTCTGGCAACAAAAAGATCAATAAAACCATCGGTATTATAATCAGCCCAGGCAGCAGTTTGTAAGTTCTCATCTTCATCATCTCCAAATGCAGATTTAGTAAACGTTTTGTCCCCATTATTCATAAAAATGAATCCGGCAGTATCGGCATTTGCTGTAAAGAGATCCAGGTGGCCATCATTATTTATATCAGCCCAAGATCCTGTTCTGGTGATAATTGTATCTTCCACCAAGCTAATATTGGTTATTCTTGTAAAAGTCCCATCTCCGTTATTTTCAAAGAAGAAATTTGGAAGTCCAGAAAACGTTGGAGTAAATAGATCAAGATCTCCATCATTATCATAATCACCCCAGGCTGAACCCTGCCCGGAGGTACTCTCGATTAACTCTCCACTGACAATTTTTTCAAAAGAAGCGACTATAGGTATTGCGCTGGCCTCATTTCCAAATTGCGAGTCGCCTTCAGCATTACCGGCACTTATACGATAAAAATACTCTGTCCCTTCACTCAGGCCATTAGAATCAACAAACTTTGTGGCAGCGGACGAAATAGTGACAAGGAATGAGAATCCTGTACCAGAGGTTGTTGATCGCTCAATAGTATAAGTATCTGCATTGAACGAAGCGTCCCATTCAAGACTTATTTGTGAGGCAGATATTCCCTCTGCTGTCAAATTTCCAGGTATCGAAGGAAGAATTCCAGTTGAGTTAGCTGTAAGAACAGTTACATGTGAGACATTATTATTCACATCCCTGTATGGAATTGTTAAAGTTTGTGACATTTCATCATAAGTCATGAGTCCGTCAGCGGCAAACTGCCAGCTAGCTCCATCTGAAATCACAGAGGTGCTCGTGCATGGATTACCAAAAATAGCCGGCTCATCTTCATCAAACCCACAGCTGAAATAGGCTCGAGCCATTAAGTCACTAATTCTGAAGGTGCCATCACCTAGATCTGTAATAATAATGTTGGGGTTGTTTGTACCAGGATCTAAACAGCCAAAAGGATCATTTTGAGCTGTACCTGTCCAGGTTACTCCGGTTGGAATGTCAAATGTACAATTAGGATCTGGTAAAAAAGATGAGGCTATATTTGATCGCTCAGACTCTATTCTCACTAAGAACGTACCGCTTTCTAAGTCAATGGTCTGATTTGACAAGCTAAGGTCGTCAAAGTAAAAAGTATTCGCTGTGGTCGAACCAAAATCAAAGTATAAAGTGATTATATCGTAAGTTTCATTCGCTTCTCCACTAAAGTCAAATAATAATTCCTCCCAGGCACCACTCGTTGTAGTAGCCACATCTCTTTCGACAAAATCCCCTGAATCATCCGAATTCTCAATTTTAAATTTTACGGTTGCTCCAACGACCGGAGAATATACTTTTAAATAGAACTGTGCATTTAAATCCAGGTTTAAAGGAAAAGGAAGATCAAAGTAAAGACCTGAAAGTCCATCCGTGCTTTTATCAACCCGACCAACAAAACTGCTGGAATTAATTCCTCCAGGTACTGGGTTGCTAACTATTGAAGTCACATTGCCATTAACATCGTTGATGGGCACAACATCATTTCTATAAGCATAAACCTGGTAATCATAAAAAACACCTGCTGTAATACCAAAATCTGAGAAATTATCAGAATCAGCAGGTAAATTAGCATAATCAACACCATTTCTTACCACCACATATTCATTCTCCTCGAAGCCAGAACCAACTTCTGAGGTGTTATCTATCCAATTGAGTAAAATATGATCATCGTTCATCAATTCAGCGGTCAGGTTTGTCGGATGGGGTGGGAATAATACTACTTCTGGCTGAAACTTATCCGTATCCGGATCCACATTATTCGTTTCGTCTAACTCCTGAATTAAATTATCTCTGTCTGCCACAATTAAAATGTTGTAGACACCTTCGGGAGTACCCGGAGGTATGGTAAGAGGGGTCTCTAGTACTACTGAAGAGTTGGCATCAATATCTTCTGATACCGTGGTAAGTACTACATCTCCACCATCAATTATTATATCTGTTGATAACACATATTGAATTTCAACATTGGTAGCATCCGCAGAGCCATTATTATTAACGCGATCAAATGGAGATGTAATGTCCTGGCCTGGGTTGACATGAAAAAGTCCTTTAAAGCCTTGCTGAACAGTAAAATCTGGTAGGTCAAAATCAACAACTTCTAAAGATTGAATATCTATATTATTACCTTCATCTGTTTCCTCAACGTTTTCAAGAGCATCAACCACTGTGAGTATAAAATATGAGCCTGGTGAAGTGGAGGCCGGAATTGTTGGCGCAACTGCAAAAAAAGTGGACGTATTTTGACCCAATGACAACACATCGTGCGAGCCCAGTAGTACATCTGCACCATCTAATGAGTTATCATCTGACAAATAATATGAAACGCTTGTAAAACTGGACGTGAAATCACCAAAATTTCTTATCTGAGTAGTAAGTGAATTTCTTGAACCCGCCTTTATAATGCTAAAGTCTAGTGAGTTGAAGGTGATCTGCAAATCTGGACCTAAACCTGAAATTTCAAGTTCTTGATTAACTGCAATGTTTGTCAAAGATGTAAACGTTCCATTTGGCCATCTAATATTAATGTCATCAATTATTGATGCATCGCCTAAGCCAAAGTGCAACGTGTTTGGAGTTTGCCCCCTGTTTCCAGAAGAGGTATTCACAACTCTTTTTACTACCTCACTGACGCCATCTATCACTGCAAAAACCTCTACCGATGTGCCGACAGCAAATTTATTTTGAATGAGTCCGGTAAGTTTAAGTCTTAAATAATTATTTCCGCTAGTGTTATTTCTAAACAATAAATTATTTCCCCCGACTGTGGATACGAAAAGATCCATGTCGCCATCCAAATCGTAATCTGCCCAGGCTGTTCCAACATTACTTACGGGATCAATCGTAACAGTATTACCTACAAGGCTTGTAAACGTGCCATCCTTATTGTTTTGATAAAGAAGGTTTGTTTCACTGTTAGAGTTTGCCACAAAAAGGTCTAACCAACCATCATTGTCAAAATCTGCAAACGCGCTTCCTTCCGAAGCACTTAGGTCAAGGCCCAAATCACCTCTGGTTTGCTTCTGAAAATTTGTGCCATCAAGATTGGCATAAAACGAATTGGCCTGACCTGCCCTATTTGCTACAATAAGATCTAACCTGCCATCGTGATCCACGTCTCCCCAGCTAGAGCTAAAAGAGGCTTCTACATCTGTGGCAATTTCACCTGTTGCATTTTTAGAAAAACCTCCTTGTCCGTTTCCTTCATATAAAAAGTTTACTTCACTATCGTTCACAACAAATAGATCTAGATTATTATCATTATTATAATCTACCCAATTGGCATTCACCGAGTTTCCGCCATCTGTTGCCACTTCTCCCGTTGTAATTAAAGTAAAAGTGCCATCTCCGTTGTTCTCAAAAAGACTATTGGGGCCTGATGAAACTATTATTAAATCAAGCCATCCATCGCTATTATAATCACCCCAGGCACACCCTCCAGATCCATTAGTTATTATCGGCCCATCAGTAATTTTAGTAAAGGTGCCATCTCCATTATTGTTGTATAGAAAATTATCTTGTCCAGCATTAGTCACCACTAAATCTAAAAAACCGTCATTGTCATAATCACCCCAGGAGGCACTAATTGACATGCCCTGGTCGCTTACAAGTGGGCCTGTTGTAATTCTTGTAAAGGTGCCATCACCGTTGTTCTCATATAAGAAGTTATTCTCATTATTGATATTTGGAACAAACAGGTCAGGATCACCATCATTGTCATAATCGCCCCATGCCCCTCCAAGTGAAGAACCCCCATTATTCACAATGTCACCGTTGGTAACTTTAGTAAAACTTTGAGTGAACCCCGCAGTTTCCAATAAAACTACTCCAATTAAGAGAAAAAGTATTTTTAATTTCATCGCTTCCATTTTATTAAATTAGTTACCTGGAACATCTGGTGGTGCTGGTAAATTATCTGCTCCTGGGTTTGATGGAGGAGATTCTCCACCTCCAGAAGATAGAACGCCTACCAACGCTCCAATTACTACAAATGGTGCAACTTTAAGTGCCAACGGTATCTTTCTTCCAATTTTAAACTCAGCCGTGCTTGCTACCTTGGTTTGGTCATTCACAAGCTTTATCTGATATTCCCCTGGCTTCTTGCTAGTTGGTATCTGCCATGTATAACTTTTCTTTCCTGAAGAATTCCCAATGGATTCAAGTTTAACATTATTTCTATAGAGTTCTACTCCAAAATTTGGGTTGGTTTGACCACCGGCCCAATCAATTTGATATGTTCTGCCTCTTCTAAGTACAGTTCCCTTAGTTGGGTTCTTAAAAATAATATCTGCGGAAATTAATGTCGCTCGTATTTCAAAAGTAATATTGCCTGAAAATCGCTTGAGTTCGTTTTTAGCATCCCAAATAATTTGCCTGCTTGTGCCCGGATCTATTTCTTCTCCTATATCTCCGGTAACAAGCGCCAACGGAGTACGGTAATTATTATCAGAACTAAACAACTGCACTCCAAATTTATGCGCAGGGTCATCTGTGGTTAGATCGTAGTTAATTACTACCTTTTCTCCTTCAACTTTTGCTACAATATTTTTAAGCGTCTGACCATGGCAAAAAGAGTGCAGAAGCAGTATTAAAAAGAGTGACTTTAGTAAGCGGTTGGTTATCATTAGGTTAATAGATTTAAAATATTATACAATATAATCATATATAGGATTAATTGTAAATAATATTTACTCTAAATCTTACTAACTCAATAAAGGTAACTAGTTAAGCACCAGATCTTTCAGGCAGCTTATCCATTTTGGGTGATCATTAAGGCTTTCTACTAATTGTACTTTTTCTCCGCCATGAGCTTCGAAAATCTCCTGGTACTCATCGCCAATTTCGATGATGGTCTCCAGACAATCGGCTGTAAATGCTGGTGAAAACACAAGTATTTTCTTTGCCCCTTCTTTTGCTTTTTGCTCAACAACTTTGTCTGAAAAGGGTTCCAACCAGTTTTTATCCAATCTCGACTGAAAGCATACGGTATAGTCTTTTTCTTCTATGCCTAGCTTTTCTGCAAGCAGTCTGGTGGTAGCATAGCTTGTGGCCTTATAGCAATACTTGTTTTGTTCTGTTATTCCTTTCTCGCAATCATGATCTTCACATAGGCTTTCGTCATACACCTTATCGACTTGTCTTGTCGGCAGGCCATGGTAAGAAAATAAAACATGGTCGTACTCGTCCAAATTGTATTGCTTGCCTCTTTCTACAAAGCCCTCGATATAGTCTGGGTGATCGTAGTATTGACTTATAATTTTAAGCTCTGGAATCACCCACCATTTACTAATCTCCTTCATTACAAGATCAAGTGCAGAGCCAGTTGAGGCTGAAGCATATTGTGGAAACATGGTGACAACCACGATCTTGTCGTAATTTTTAAGTCTCATTTCCTCCAAAACTTTTGGAATCCCAGGGTTTTTATATCTCATCGCCAGGTGCACATGATAATTCTCCCCCAGCTCTTTCTGAAGTAAATTGGCTGCATTTTCACTGTGAAATATGAGCGGAGAGCCTTTGTCTGTCCATAGTTCATTATATATTTTGGCTGATTTTGGTGCTCTGAAAGGCACGATAATTAGGTTGACCAATATTTTTCTTAATAACCAGGGAATATCGATTACCCGTGGGTCATTAAGAAATTGAGAAAGATATGATCTTACCTTGCCTACTGAAGGGTTATCTGGTGTGCCCAGATTAATTAGAAGTACTCCGGTTTTATTTGCTTTCATCACTTGTCTAAACAAGACGCAAAGTTAAAGGTTTTGGTAAAACTGGCTTTATAAATTGAACTGGTAAATCGTAAAAGAATACAGGGCAAACCTCAAAAATCTGGCTGAGGCAATTAGTAAAAAGCGTGGGAAATTATAGTTTGTAGAGCCGACTAGCATACAAATAGCCGAAAAAGGAATGGGTGTAATCGCACCAACTAAAATAAGCAAGCCACCATATCTGTTGAGCGTATTTTTGTATTTTAAAATATACTTCGAAAAGAATTGAGGAAGTTGTCTTTTTAGAATAGAACCGAGAAAATAACCTAGAACACCTGCCCCAAATGAAATAGATGCCAGTAGCGCAATATTTAGGTAATAACTATCAAAGAGGCCATTTTTAACAGACCAGATCATAAATAACTCAGGAGGAATGATCCCAAAAATCACTTCTGAAAATATAAATATTGAATAAACTAAAATTGGCCACTGACCAATGTGGTCCATAAAGTCATCAAAGCCGGCATGTCTTTGTAAAACAATATACGCTACAACAATCAAAACAAGTACTCCGAAACCTTTAAAAAGATTCTTTAGTAGAAACCTGGATCTGTAGCCAAACAATGCCATAGTTGTTTATTGAATCGGAGCTCTTTTAAAAGGTTTAGACTCATCGAATAGTTTTCTGTAGGTATGGTGTGTTTTTACAATCTCTCCACCCACTTGCTCTACCACTCGTAGCATTTTTGGATTAAAGTCACCAATCCAGTTCATCTCTAGATCTGGATAGCGATGATACTCATCCTGTACTTTTTTGGCAGTAGACATGACTAACGCTCCTTCTACACCTTTTCCCTGATGCTCAGGAACAATACCAAAAACCAATCCCAACATTTTCTTACACGTTTTTCTCCATTTGTGATATACAAAAAGAAGCTTCCCCCACCAATTGAGTTTACCGTTTACGTGCTTAAAAATTTGATTTACTTCAGGCAAATTAATGTAGAAAGCTATGGGCTCATCCTTGAAGTAGCCGTACCAAATGATTTGTTCATCAATGATTGGTTTTAGCTGCTTCATAATATTCTTTGCTTGTAAACCCGACATTTGTGCCACACCTTTATGCCTGGCCCAGGCTTTATTATATATGGTTCTGAAGTCTTCAGTATATTTATCAAGCTTCTTCATTTCTAAATGCCTAAATGTATAGTCAGGATTTTGGAAAATTTTCTCGGCTTTTTGCTCAAGCTTTGGAGCGAAAGAATCTCTGACCTTACGACCATAGGTAAACTGCTTAAAGTAGACCTGAAATCCATATGACTCGAATAGTTGCTGATAGTATGGAGGATTGTAATTACAGCAGTAGTTTGGTTCTATGTGAAAGCCATCTACCAATAAGCCCCACCACTTATCTCTCTCACCAAAATTAATTGGCCCGTCCATGGCTTCGATGCCACGATCGGTCAACCACTGCTTACATGTATCGAAGAGCATATGAGCTGCCTCAGTATCATCTATACATTCAAAAAAGCCTATTCCACCTGTAGGTTGGTCGTTGTCCTTGTCTACTGTTTTTTTGTTTATAAATGCCGCCACTCTACCAATAAGCTTATTATCACTATTAAGCAGTAGCCATCTATTGCACTCACCATGCCGGAATGTCTTATTCTTTTTTGTATCAAAAACTGCTTCAATATCCTTATCCAAAGGCCTGATCCAGTTTTCAAATCCTTTGTGGATATCTATAGCAACCTTAATAAATGCCTTTTTATGTTCGGGGGTGCTTACTTCAACAATAGTCATCATCCTGCAATAATAAGCGATTCGAGCTATTATTTGATAACGTTGACTTATGCTTCTTTGCTATTCGGAATGGTTATTTTAAAAGTGGTGCCTTTTTCAGGAGTGCTTTTCAACGAAACATCTCCACCTAGCTTTTCAAGAGCATTTTTAACAATATATAGCCCAATACCTGATCCTTGCGAATATTCCGTAGCCCGGTAAAACATTTCAAAGACTTTAGGAATAGTGTCTTTTTCCATGCCAATACCATTGTCTTTCAATACAATAGTAGTTTGTTCCTTATCCGTAGTAATATCAATTTTTACAAATGGGTGAGGCTCCTCCGGATTATGGTATTTAATGGCGTTAGAGATTAGATTTCTAAATATTTCATTTATGCGCCACTTGTCGCTATAAAACTTTTCGCCAGAAACCTTAACCTCTTTTTTTATTGTAGAGGCCTTTGGTAAATAACTCAGATCACTAAAGCATTTTTCAATGACTTGTTCAAGGTCAATCTCATCGACTGATACCGCTAATTTTAAATTCTTCGAATGACTTAATACATCATTAATAAAGCTGTCAAGCTGCTGTACACGTTCCTCTATAAATCCTATATAGTCTCTGATGTCATCTTCATTCTCCTCATGATTAGCAAGATGTACCAGCCCCAAAATCGAAGATAAAGGTGCGCGTAAGTCATGAGATACTTTATAGACAAAATTATCAAGTTCGCTATTCCTGATTTTCAACTCCTGTTCGGCCTTTTTGCGTTCAGTCATATCTACATATATGCCGTAAATACCGATGGTTTCATTATCGAGACTCACCGGTACACCATATATTAGAACTGGTATTTTCTTTCCTCTTTTATTTAATCGATATGATTCTAGTTTTCCTACCTTACCACTTGTAGTAAGGGTATTAATATTCATGGCCTCAACATCAAGCTCCTTTGGTACTATAATGTTATTTAACCTATTACCTATAATTTCTTCTTTACTGTAACCAAAAATATTCTCAAAGCCCTTGTTCATCTGCAGCACTTCATGCTTTTCATCCAGCATCACAATCCCCAGAGGAGAGTTGTCAAATAATTGTGTAAAAAGCTTCTCGTTTCTCTTTATTAAAAGCTCTGAGTTTTTCTTGTCATTAATATCAAGATAGGTACCGGAGGCTTTAGTTACTTTACCTTTAGCATCTCGTGCAATGGCCTTACCTTTATCAAGTATCCATCTATAATCACCCTTCTTAGTTTTTAATCGATACTCCGCCTCAAAAGAGTCGGTTTTACCACTTAGGTGCTGACTTAGTTTAGTGGCTACTTTGGGTAAGTCCTCTGGGTGGATCAGCTCTGCCCACTCTTCAAATTGTCTTTCTAGCTCACTTGGTTTATAACCTAGTTTCTTTGACCAGGATTCATTAAATATTGTTTTTCTCTTTTTAGTATCCCACTCCCAGAGGCCTATTTCTGCTCCCTGAAGTGCTAATTGTAACCGTTCTTCTGTGAGCTTAAAGCGCTCTTCTGTTATTTTTTTCTCAGTAATATCCAACAACATCCCATAACGGATAATGTTGCCATTTTTGGTCTTAGCAGGGTTTGACTTTCCCTCAATCCACTTGATGGTACCATCCACAATTATTCGACCTTCCCAATGCCAGCCTTTTACAGCATCATCACTTTCTTGTGACGAAGTCTTAAAACTTTCCAGGTCATCAGGGTGAATACAATCTGACAGCAGGCTTTCATTTTTTAATGCTTCCTCTGGAAGTACACCAAACATTTCCTCACACCCTTCACTTATATACTTAAACTTTGCCTTGCCATTAGGTTTAACAAGGTATTCATAAATCACACCTGGTAGGCCAAGGGTAAGCATTTGGAATTTTATATGTGTGTCGGTGAGTATTTGTTCTGCCTTTTTTTGGTAGGTAATATCAGACAAAACAATAACCACTTCTTCCAACTCTCCATCATCATCTTTTATAGGAAAAATGTGCCCCTTCACAAACTTCTGGTCGGTCAGGCCCAGGTGTTTTATAGAGTGTGTTTTTGCCGGTGTATATGGAATAGGTGGGATCTCAGCTGTATGCCCATCAAAAGCTTTTTGAATAAAAGGCATCACACCTAACTCCACCAGCTGATCATCACTAAATATATTGTACTTTTCAATTACCTCCTTAGAGCTTCCTCTTTCTGCACCCCATATTGCTCCATAGGCTTTGTTAAAATACTTTGGTGAACCACAGGGATTATAAATAGCTGTTGCAATTGGTGACTCTTCAATTAAAGGTTTAAATCTGCTTTTCTTATTAACAGGTTCATTTGCAAGCTGCTGTATAGTCATTAAAACAGCTGGGTCGTTTTCACTATTTCGGATTGGAGAAAAACTTGCGTTTAATAGTACCGATTTTAATTTAAATGGCTTTCTGCATTTAGCGGGCTTTCCTTCAAATGCTTTTTGTAGTGCTTCTTGAGAAGACTTGGATCTTAAAGAGGGAAATATTACATGATAATCTGCACCAATGGCAGATGTTTCTTCAATTTGTGTCAGTTGTGATAATTGACTATTCCATATTACAATCTTCCCTGCTTCATCAATTACACAGATAGCTTCTGCACTATTGGCAATAAAGTCATTTATGACAAAGCGATCCATGCCCAAATCATCCATAATTGATCAAAAATAATCTACTCAAACCCTCGAAGATAACTGATTAAGGCTTAGATTCAAGTAATCTGAGATATTTTTAATGTCATGTAGTTATAAAAAATTGATTACTAAATACTTACAATCATTAACCACTGATATTACCATTTTAATAAATTCTACCAGCCATGAATTCTATTAATGTTCTTTTCAATAATCAATCTGGCGAAAAACTTGCAGCCAAGTTAGAGCTCCCGGCAGATAGCAAGCCAAAAGCATATGCCATATTTGCACATTGTTTTACTTGCTCCAAAAATCTATCTGCTGTTGTAAACATAAGTCGTGCACTCACTATGGAAGGTATAGGTGTTTTACGATTTGATTTTACTGGCTTAGGTCAAAGTAAGGGCGATTTCTCCGAAACCAACTTTTCTTCAAATATTGATGATCTGATTAAAGCCAATGAGTTTTTAAAAGGTGAATATAATGCCCCGGCTCTGATCATTGGACATTCTTTAGGTGGAGCAGCTGTTTTAGCCGCATCACATAAGCTGAAAAATATACAGGCTGTAGCTACAATTGGAGCTCCTGCAGACCCTGTACATGTAAAGCATCTTTTCGATAAAGATTTAGACGAAATTGAAGAAAAGGGGGAGGCCCAGGTATCCATTGGCGGCAGACCATTTAAAGTCAAAAAACAATTAATTGACGATTTGAAAAAGAGTAGTGTCAAAGAAACACTCAAAGAATTGAATAAGGCTTTATTGGTCATGCATTCACCTCAGGATGCAATTGTTGAGGTGGCCAATGCCCGAAAAATATACGAATCGGCTATGCATCCTAAGAGTTTTATCTCATTAGACGGTGCAGATCATTTGTTAAGCAATAAAGACGACTCCATGTATGTGGGAAAAGTGATTGCTGCCTGGGCTCAACGCTATCTTGAGTTTACAGAAACCTCAGATCTAAGCACCGACAAGCAGGTTGTTACCCGAACAGGTGATGATGGCTATACTACAGAAATTAAAGCCGGATATCACTTTTTTCTTGCTGATGAGCCTGAATCAGTTGGCGGTAAAAATCTCGGACCAACTCCCTACGACTTGTTAGTCGCAGGATTGGGCGCATGTACCAGTATGACATTGAGAATGTATGCTGATCGAAAAAAATGGCCATTAGAAGAAGTAAAAGTACATTTACAACATAGCAAAGAGCACAGTCAGGACTGTGACAACTGTGAAGAAAAGGGAGCCAAAATTGATGTAATTGCCAGAGAAATAGAGCTGTTTGGAGATTTAACAGACGAACAAAAAACCAGACTGCTCGAAATTGCCGACAAATGCCCGGTTCATAAAACTTTGCACAGTGACATTACTATAGAATCCAAACTGAAATCTTCTTAATTAACCTTTATATATTCTATTTGATTGAGGTCCCAATCAATAACTAACCCTTTGCCTAAACCTTCAGCGGCTTTACGACCATAAAGCAACTCTGATAAATATAATGCCGGATCATAAGACTTTGCTCCTCCCACTGAGGTAATGAGTTTACCATCATGCACAAAACTCACCCCTTCATGTACTTTCAAGTGAGGAAAAGTTTCTTTATAACGTTGAATGTCTGACGGAAACGTTGTTGACTCTTTTCCATCAACTAACTCTGCCTGTGCAAGCACAAATGCTCCATCACATAAAGACATCACATACCTGGCATTCTTGGCAGTGATTTTTACAAATTCTATCATTTCAGTATTTTCTAAATCAGAATCCATACTATGCTCAGCACTTGGTACTACCAACACATCAATAGTTGGCAACGAGTCACTCATATATGAATAATCAGGCTTTATTTTTAATCCCTCGAAAGAGGTCACCAAATCCGTAGATGGAGCAACCGTAAATACTCGCATTCCTTTTTCTGTGTGAAAAACGGTATGGTGCAGTATATCCATGGGAGCCACCAACTCTGAGTTATAAACTCCATCTACAATCAAAAAGCCTACATTCAGCACACGATCTGGCTGTATAGGTTCTGTCGTAATACCAGAATCTCTGCTTTTCTCTTTACTACATGCCATTAAAACAACAGCTAATATCAGTATATGTATTTTCATAATGTCTGAATGTCTACTATATTCTAAATTGATTAAGTTTAAGATTAAATCAAATAATTGAGCTTACAATGTCTCAAAACCTAACGAATAAACTACAGCTCAAGGAGGAGTACACAAAACTGATTGTTAATCGTCCCAGGGAGATCCATTTCAACGGGGTTCGCTTTGACTCTACCATTGGTCATGACAATTATCAGTTTATTTTATTCTTTGCCAGCAACATCTCTGATCTGGCTATACACTTGCCCACATTTGAAAAAGTGGCCAGCGACACATGCACTTTTTGGGTAGCTTACCCCAAAAATAGTGGGAGCATTGAAACGAATATCACCCGTGACAAAGGCTGGGAGATATTAGATGAAATTGGCTATAGAAAAGTATCGCAAATTAGTTTAAATGAAAATTGGTCAGCCATACGAATTAAGCCAACCAAAAGTGTACAATCTGCTACCAACGCTCAAACACAAACCTTTGAGGCAACTATACAAACCAATGAAAGCAGCAACGGAGCGTGGGTCAATATTCCATTTGATGTAAAGCAGGTGTTCGGCACTTCTGGTCAGGTTAAAGTTAAAGCTCATTTTGATGGACATGAATACCGGGGCTCTATTGCCAATATGGGCACTGGAAGCCATATTCTAATCGTAAGAAAAGACATTAGAGAAGCCATTGGAAAACAACCTGGCGATACCGTTAAAGTAGAAATTAAAAAAGATACAGATAAGCGATCATTTGAAATGCCACAAGAGTTGCAAAATCTGTTGGATGAAAATAAGAGGCTAGCTGAATTTTACGACTCACTATCATATACCAACCGTAAAGAATATGCCCAGTGGATTGGTACAGCAAAACGACCAGAAACAAAAGAAAAAAGAGTCCAGGAAACAAAAGCTCGATTGTCTAAAGGCATCAAAAACCCTTTTGCCAAGTGAATTACCTGGTTGAAATACAAAAACACTTCGAACCATATGCTGATGAAGAACAGAGTGTGGCCATGGCAGCGTATATGAAGAATAAATTCCGATACTACGGTATTAAAGCTCCTTTAAGAAAAGAATTGCTTAAAGATTTCATAGCAACACATGGCAAGCCGGAGCGAAAGGATCTTTCCGACATCGTAATAGGTTTATGGAGTTTACCACAACGTGAGTATCAATATTGTGCAATGGAAATTGCACAAAAATCATTTACCAAACCCCACCCAGAAGACATTTTAACTATCACATATATGTTAGAGTATAAGCAATGGTGGGATACTATCGATTTTATTGCCAGCAATCTTGTTGGCAACATATTTTCTAAACTACCAGAAATTAGAGATGGGTACTTTCCGGCCTGGGTGAATGCTGACGATATGTGGCTCAACAGAACTGCCATATTGTTTCAACTAAAGTATAAAAATGAAACTAACACGGATCTCCTTGAATCTGCGATAAAGCCTCACCTTAATTCCAAAGAGTTTTTTCATCAAAAGGCGATTGGTTGGGCTCTTAGGCAATATTCCAAACACAATCCGGATTGGGTGAAACAATTTATTTCGTCACACTCGCTCTCAAAATTGAGCGTAAGAGAAGCATCTAAATACTTATAGTCGCCTATATAATGACGCTTCAATCATTTTGCCATAATAAAATTTCGATTGTTGCTTAAAGAAACCCAGCTGTTGAAAGTACTTATCAAAGTCTTGCAACTTTGAACCTTGTAAGCTACATGTAAGCTTAAAAAAGCTGTACATAGCTTTTAGCAAAAACTTTTGCCAAAAGCGCTGTCCTCTAACAAAGTCTGTTTGCAACCATACTCCATCAGATTTAAGCATTTCGTCTATATTTGTCATCCATTGATCAAGAGAGTTTTGATTGAATACATCAAGGAAAAAAGCCGTGATAACAACGTCAAATTGCTGTTTTGCCATGTAAGTCTCACTTAGTACATAGCTCACCTCGAGATTACCATAAGGCCCTTTAGATTTGGCTAACTCAATCATCCTGGAAGAAGCTTCTACATATTCTACCTTTATTGACAAATCTAGTTGGTCTAACTCATTAAGGATCCAACCCGATCCGCCACCTAAAATTAATATTTTGTCTCCTTCTTTTATTTTGGAGGTGAAAGTTAGTTGAGATGCTCTAATACTTTTACCAAATACAAGCCAGGCCAGACCATCATATACTGGCGCTATGAAATTGAAATTATTAGTCATAGTAACAGCAGAGCCGGCAGTAGAAATATACTGTCACCTATTATTCTGTAGACCTGGTTTTCTTGAAACTTTGCTCTTTTTACTATAGTTAGCCCCAATAGAGTTGCCATCAACGCAAGGACAAAAGCATGCTCAGAATACCCTGATAAATAAATTGACCCACACAGGCCGAATACAACTAAGAACCCCGCTTTTAATAAAAGCAAAGATTTTGATTCTCCTATTGAATTCACAATTGAGGCAAATTGCTGCGTTTTATCAATGAACCTATCATACCAGGAAAATACTATCAGATTTAAAAAAGCAAGGAGGGCAAATGAGATAATAATGAGAACGTGAACACCATTGATCCCAATTGCCAGGCTGGCTGGTCCTACGAGGACTCCTAAGGTGTAAATGACAGCAATCAATACTTCTTTATAGTAGCCAAACTTTAATTTCAACAAAGACATAGCTACAAAATAAACGAATACACCACCAAGGAGTGACACTCCCCACACCACAGTTTTTGCCGGTATTAAAAAGATGAGCAATGATAAACACACAAGTACAGCTATTAATATTACCGAGAGTCGATACTTGTATTTTCTATGTAATAAATGCCTTTTCGAAACCTTATCAGGCACCAGGCTTCTTGCATCAATCAAGTGATCAAATGTATAAATTCCCCATACAGTAAGGCCTAGGGTTAGCACTGTCCATAGAGATAGTTGCGCATTTAGCACATACCCAAAGTACCAGGTTGATACCATAGCACCCAATGCCACATCAATACTATAGTTATTTATCGCTCTAAGAAGGAACATCTATTTACAAAAATAAAAAAGGCCAACCCAAAAAATTGGGTTGGCCTATATATTTTAGTTTATAACTATTACGAACCTAAAGCCTCAGCACCAGCTACAATCTCAAGGATTTCTGTAGTAATGGCTGCTTGTCTTGTTCTGTTATAAGTTAATTTAAGTTCTTTCAACAGTTCACCTGCATTGTCAGTAGCCTGATCCATAGCCGTCATTCTTGCACCATGCTCAGCGGCATTTGATTCCAAAATGGCTTTGAATACTTGTACTTTCAACGATTTAGGTATCAAGTCTTCAACAATCTCCTGTCTAGATGGCTGGAAAATATAGTCTACTTCAAATTTGCCATTTTCTGTCTCCTCTGGAGGCAATACAGGCAAATACTGTTCTACTTGTAGCACTTGTGTCGCTACATTTTTGAACTCATTATATACGATTTCAACCTTGTCATATTCACCGACAAGGAATTTTTCCATGGCAAACTCAGAGATAGCTGTACTCTTTTCGAAATCAACCGGAGAGAACATATCCCAATAGTCAGCAATAACATTGTAGTCACGCTTAGTAAAATAGTCCAATGCCTTTTTACCTATTGGTAGTATATCTACATTGCCACTATCAAATTGCTTTTTGTAGGTTTTATTGATGTGACGATTAGTTGCCTTGAAAGCATTACTGTTAAAAGCACCACACAACCCTTTATCTGAAGTGACAACAAGCAACAATACACGATTTACACTACGTATCTCACTAAAGTCTCCGCCTTCAGCATTATCATCTTGCTGTGCAGATAAATTTTGCAACATCCCAGTTAATTTCTGAGCATAAGGACGCATCTGAGTGATGTTATCTTGTGCTCTTCTCAACTTAGCTGCCGCCACCATTTTCATAGCTTTGGTGATCTGTTGAGTCGATGTTACTGACTGTATTCTACCTTTTACTTCTTTTAAATTCGCCATTATTTTTGTCGAATAGTATGTTTAACCCATTCTCAGAAAGAATGGGTTTATAATTTTAAGCGTATTCTTTAGCTAAGTCTTCTGCTACTGAAGCCAATGTATTTGTAGCACTTTCTTCAAGTTTACCTGCAGCTAAAGTTTTTAGCGCATCAGCGTGTTTAGATCTTAATATATCAAGGAAATTTCTTTCGAATTCTTTCACCTTGTCGATCGGCACATTGTCGATAAAACCTTTAGTAGAAACATATATCATTGCTACCTGCTCTGCCACCGGCACTGGAGAGTACTGAGCCTGCTTAAGCATCTCAAGGTTTCTCTTACCTCTTTCGATTGTGAGTTTAGTAGCCGCATCAAGGTCAGAACCAAACTTAGCAAAAGCTTCAAGTTCTCTAAACTGTGCCTGGTCTAACTTAAGCGTACCAGCCACTTTTTTCATTGATTTTATCTGCGCATTACCACCCACACGAGATACCGAAATACCTACGTTAATAGCTGGTCTGATACCTGCGTTAAACAAGTTAGTTTCTAAGAAAATCTGACCATCAGTAATTGAAATTACGTTAGTCGGGATGTATGCAGAAACGTCACTAGCCTGAGTTTCAATAATAGGAAGTGCAGTAAGCGAACCACCACCTTTTACTTTACCTTTAAGTGAAGGCGGAAGGTCATTCATGTCTTTTGCAATGTCATCATTATCGATAAGTTTCGCTGCACGCTCCAAAAGTCTTGAGTGAAGATAGAAAACGTCACCAGGGTAAGCTTCACGTCCCGGAGGTCTTCTAAGAAGTAGAGAAACTTCACGGTAAGCAACGGCTTGCTTAGAAAGGTCATCATAAACCACTAAAGCAGGCTCACCAGTATCTCTAAAGAACTCACCAATGGCAGCACCTGTAAAAGGAGCAAAGAACTGCATAGGAGCAGGGTCTGCTGCTGAAGCTGAAACGATCACTGTATAATCCATAGCTCCGGCTTTTTCTAAAGCAGCTACGATACCTGCAACAGTAGATGCTTTTTGACCAACAGCTACATAGATACAGAATACAGGCTCACCTCTTTCGTAAAATTCTTTTTGGTTGATGATAGTATCAATAGCAACAGCAGTTTTACCAGTTTGTCTATCACCGATAATTAACTCACGCTGACCTCTACCAATAGGAATCATAGAGTCAATCGCCTTGATACCTGTTTGAAGTGGCTCTGCCACTGGCTCTCTGTAAATTACACCAGGAGCTTTTCTTTCTAGAGGCATTTCAAACAACTCACCTTCGATAGGACCTTTTCCATCGATTGGGTTACCCAAAGTATCAACTACTCTACCCAAAAGTCCGTGACCAGCTTGAATAGAAGCAATTGTTTTAGTTCTCTTTACTGTGTCACCTTCTTTAATGCCTTTAGATTCACCAAGAAGTACAGCTCCAACGTTGTCTTCCTCAAGGTTAAGTACAAGTCCTTTCAGACCTCCCTCAAACTCAAGAAGCTCACCTGACTGTGCTTTTGATAATCCATAAATACGAGCAACACCATCTCCCACTTCTAAAACAGTACCTACTTCTTCAAGTTCGGCTTCCGTTTTAGCACCTGAGAGCTGCTCTCTTAATATTGCTGAAACTTCGTCTGGTCTTACGTCTGCCATTTTATTTATTGCTTATGTTTTTTAAAATTCTTTTATGTAAGGGTTTTGGCTAAATTTTAACTCCAACGCCTTTATCTTGCTTTTCAACGAATCATCGATTTGTCTATCTCCGACTTTCAATACATACCCACCGATCAAACTATCGTCTATCACTTCGGTCAACTCTACTTTGTCTTTAGAAGATATTTTCTTCACAATAGACTCAATGGCGTTTCTTAAGTCATCGGTAAGCGCTACAGCTGTGGTTACTTTAGCTTCCTCAACTCCGCTTAAAATATTGTATTGTACCTGAAACTCTTTTGCGATATTTGGCAAAACAGCTTCACGATTCTTTCTTGTTATAATGTCGAAAATTGCCAATGTCATTGGGTGCGAAGATTTTTCGAAAATCTTCTTTAAAATGACATTCTTTTTGTCATGCTTAACAATTGGATTTTTAAGCATCAACACAAACTCTCTGTTTTCTTTACAAACTTTTGTAAAGCGTTGCATGTCTTCGAGCACTTCATTTAGTACTCCTTTTTCTTGCGCAAGCTCTAGCAGAGATTTGGCATACCTGGAAGCAACTCTGTATTCTGACATACTAGTTTAAGTTAATGTCTTTAACAAACTCCTGGATAAGCTCTTTTTGAGCTTTTTCGTCTTCCAGTTTTCTTCTTAATAATTTCTCAGTGATTTGAAGAGATAGCTCAGCCACCTGAGTCTTCACTTCAGTAAGGGCAGCGGCTTTTTCTGTATTGATTGCATGACGTGCATCTTCAATCATCTTACTGGTCTGCTTACTGGCGTCAGCTTCAGCATCAGCTTTAATAGAAGCGGCCACATCTCTTGCATCCTTAAGTATCTGCTCACGCTCTTGCCTAGCTTCATCTAAAAGCTTTTCATTATCAGCTTTTAGTTGAGCCATTTCATTTTTAGCTTTCTCCGCAGAGTCTAAAGCTTCTTGTATAGACTCTTCTCTAATTCTAAGAGACTGTACAATTGGCTTCCATGCTAGTTTAGCTAAAAGGAAAAATAGCAAGAGAAAGATTATCGCTTGCCAGATAATGAGTCCGGTGCCGGGAGTTAATAATTCCATTTTATATAAATGCTATAATTGTTTAATTCTTACTAAATACAAAAGCCTACCGCAGCCTAACGCTGCGGTATAGCTTTTGGTTGTTTAACCTAATGAGATTAGTAGACAAACAACAACACCGAAAAGCGCAATTACCTCAATAAGGGCAGCGATGATCAGCATAGCTGTCTGAACTTTACCAGCAGCCTCAGGCTGTCTAGCCATAGCTTCCATGGCAGAACCTCCGATTTTACCGATACCTAATCCAGCGCCTATCGCAACTAAACCAGAACCGATACCAGCTCCCATGATTGCTAAGCCTTCTAATAAAATTTGTAAAAACATAGTTGTATATTTATTAATTAAACAAATGTTCAAAAATTAAGCTAAGGCTTCGTCTACCTCATCCTCATCATGATGGTGATCTTCTGTAGCAAGACCAATATACAGTGCTGAGAACATTGTAAATACGTAAGCCTGAATTGCAGCTACTAATAATTCTATAAGGTTGATAAACAATACGATTATCGTACTACCAACTCCTACAAAGTAGCTGTGAAATATAAATGTTAAGCTGATTAAGCTGAGAATTACAATATGCCCAGCAGTAATCGCAACAAAAAGTCGAATCATTAATGAGATCGGCTTGGTAAAAATACCGATGATCTCTACAGGTACAATTATTGGCTTTAAGGCCATTGGCACACCTGGTGTATTAAATATATGGCCCCAGTAGTGCTTGTTACCATTTACATTGGTAATAATAAAAGTGAAGATAGCCAACACAGCAGTAACTGCAATGTTACCTGTTAAGTTAGCCGCACCTGGCAATAGACCTAAGATATTACCAAAAAGGATGAAAAAGAAAAGCGTCAGTAGGTAAGGCACATATTTCTCATAGCCTTTACCAATATTGGGCTTCACCACTTCGTCTTTTATGAATATGATAATGGGCTCGAAAAATGACTGTATTCCCTTAGGTGCTTTCCCTGCATTTTTCTTATAGCCATTAGCCACAGAGATAAATACAAGCAGCATAATCGTTGCTGTAATAAGCAACATCAATACATTTTTTGTGATAGAGACATCCAGTACATAGGCATCTGAGCCTACTATAGAGATATGCCCGTGATCTAACTTATATCCATTATACTCAACCAACTCGTGGTCTTCATTATAAAAATTTGATGAAGAAAATACATCTAGGCCTTTTTCTTCAGAGTATACAATCACAGGTAAATACAATGTACCGTAGTGGCCATCGAAAAAGTGCCAAATATGATCATCCACCACGTGATGCATGATCAAATCCTTAGGTTGAAACTCTTCACCTTCACCTGATGATGCTTTTGTATCAAATGATGTAAAAGACATCATCAACAAAAGGAAAGCAGCTAATGTTGCTCTAAAAAATGTGTTTTTCGATTGATTTGCAGCCATTTACGTGTCTAAATCCTGGGTTCTCAAAATTCGACTGCAAAGGTAGGTAAGAAACCCCCAAAAAAAAATAATTTATAAATTAATTTAAATGGGTTTAAGCGCTACTTTGGTTATCATCCTTCTTGCTCACCAGAGGCACAAACATCCCTAGCTCTAATATGGTTGTAGCAAGGTATATCGCAAAAAAAGTAATGACATTTGCCATAGCTGTTTCAGGTGAATAATAGATCATGATAAAGTTAAATGCCCCAAACAATATTAACTTTACTACAATAGAAAGAATGATTATTTGCACGAAATAATGAGGGTCCAAAGTCAGACCCTTAAGCATCAAAAAATAAATGAGTAGGTTTAGTAAATATGGCACTAAGAATATATACGCCACATAATTTGCCACCGGTGTATTGGGCCATATAATATATACAACCTGATATACGGCTAGTAAAAAGAGCGCTACAATGGTAAGCCACAGAGCGAATTCAAAAAAACGTTTTTTAATTGACACTTATTTATTGAAGCTTTTTGATAAGAAGAATTATAGTTCCTGTTAAGGATAAGATTATAAACAATAATAAAAATACAGGAAATCTAAAGTTAAGAAATGTATCAATCCAAAAACCAATTGCACCAGCCACAGCAATGGTAATAACCATCTGAAGGCCAAGGCTTGTGTATTTCAGGAAAGTATTATACTGCTTTTGCTCCTTCTGGCTTGAGGGCTTTTTCTGATTGCCCATTCTCTCCTATTTTAATGTCTTTAGCCATAGAACCCATTTTACATCCTCCATTGAAGGTTGCGCCAGTTTCTACGATAAGTTTGTTGGTTACAATATCCCCGTTTATTACAGCGGTAGGTTTTAATATCAACACATCTGTTACTTCAAGTCTTCCTCTTACCTCACCAGCTACTTCTGCATTTTGAGCTAGAATATTACCTTCAACATGTGAAGACTGTCCTAAGGCGATTTTCGACTTGGTTTTTACATTGCCAACAACCTTACCTTCAATCCTAATATTGCCAAACGTTTCAATATCTCCCTCGAGTTTTGTGCCTTTGCCAATGATATTACTCGAGTTACTTATTTCTTCGGCTACTTTATGATCTTCTTTTGAGGTAAACATGACTATAGTGCTTTAAAAAGTTACAAACTCCTCAGGGTTTAACGAATTACCATTATACCAAAGTTCAAAATGCAGGTGAGGGCCATCCGTTAAGTCTCCTGTATTGCCAATTATAGAGATTATTTCACCAGCATTCACAAAATTACCAACTTTTTTTAACAAATCAGCATTGTGCTTATATACAGATATTAGGTTGCCTCTGTGCTGAACAGCAATCACATAACCACTATCCTGAGTCCAGGAAGCCATGATAACTGTACCATCTGCAATAGACTTTACAGGCTCATTCTTTTTGGCTACTATATCTACTCCAAAATGGCCAGATTTCACTTTATAAGGAGCCGATACAAAACCCGAAATAGGTGAGAAAAAGAATATTTCCTGAAGTTCATTAAATTTTTCTGAGGCGAAGTTCACAAGACTCAAGTCCGTCTTTTCAAACTCTTGTCTAAACTGTGAGTCCACTGGTGACAAGGCTGCCACATCTATATCCTCATTTGATAAGCCTGCCTGTCCTAAATTTTCACTGTCATAATCCTGAAAGGCTTCCGTAGTATCACCAGCTAGTACACGCTGAAAATTCAAGATAAACCGATCCTTTTGTTCGACTTCATCAGCTAAAGAATCCACCTTTATTGTCAACTCATAAAGTTTCTTATTAGCCTCAATTTGAGCATGCCTCGGATCGAACCACTGAGCCAGTAATGTTTTTACCAAAAGCAAAGACAAAAGCATCAGTACGATAAAAACAGTTACCGCCAAAAGTATTACCTTCGCATAGGTAAAGCTGAACGTTGATTTCTCGGCAAAGTTCTCTTCATTTCTTATTATAAGAAGATAGCGGTTTACTAACCAGCTTGATAATGTTTTTTTAGCCTTCAATGTGCTCTCCGTTCATTTTTTGGGCAACAAAAATAGATATAATAAACTATTATTGTATTAATTATAATAATTTTTACGTTTCATTACGGACATAACGAAATAGGCAGCTTTTGTTACAAATAAGAACGTGTGTTTTTGTAATCCTTGTGGGATTAGGGCTAAATTTTTTAGCCTCATGTTCCGCTGATCGCAAGAATATACTAAGCAAGACCTATCACAATACAACCGCTCGCTACAATGCCTATTTTTATGCTAAAGAAAGGATAGAAGAAATAGAAGGGATTGTTGAAAATAATTACGACAATGACTATAATGATGTGCTCAACATCTACCCCAACATAGACTCCGTGTTGGCCTCTACTTATCAGACGCAAATTGAGGATTGTATCCAAAAAGCTTCTCTGGCAATACAAAGACATAAAAACAGTAAATGGGTTGATGACAGCTACATATTAATAGGCAGGGCCCGATTTTATGATGTCGATTATGTCAACGCTATAAAGACTTACAAATTTGTAAATACAGAGAGTGAAGATGATGACGCAAGACACCGCGCGCTCGTTCATCTCATGCGCACTTTTACTGATGCACAAGAGTATAACAATGCAGTGGCTGTTTCTGATTATCTAAAGAAAGAGAAACTTAACAAGGACAACCAAAAACTACTTTACATCAATAGGGCGTACTACTATCAGGTACGAGAGGATTATAATAATATGGTCCAAAACCTTGTAAAAGCTGCTCCTATGCTCAAGAAAAAAGATGGTAAGGGGCGACTATACTTTATTATTGGTCAGACATATCAAATGTTGGGCTTCGATGCCGAAGCATTTAATTACTACAAGAAATGTATCTCCAGCAATCCGGCCTATGAACTTGATTTTTATGCCAGGCTGTATATGGCACAGGTAACCGAACTGGGTAGATCAAGTGATGTAAAAGCAGCACGAAGGCTTTTTCAAAAACTTCTAAAAGACAAAAAGAACAAGGAGTTTAAGGATAAGATCTATTATGAAATGGCCGAATTTGAGCTTAAAAGAAATAATCTCGAAGAGGCAGTTGAATACTATGAATCCTCCATTGAATCTAGCCTAAACAATAATCGTCAAAAAGGTCAGTCATACCATAAACTAGGAATAGTATATTTTGACAGTCTACGGCAATATGAAACAGCAAAAGCTTATTATGACAGCGCAATTTCGGCACTACCCAAAGATTATGACGAGTATGAAAGCATTAAAGAACGTCAGGAAATACTTGCCGATTTTGTAACTCAAATAAACACCATTTATCTCCAGGACAGCTTATTGGCTTTGGCCAGTTTAGACACGGCTCAACTACGTTCAAAAATTGAAGGAATTATTGCAGACGAAGAAGCCAGACGAAAAGCAGAAGAAGAGAAAGCTGAGCGTAAAGCTTCCAGGGCAAGGCAGAATCAAATCAATGATGCAGGCGGTATTAATGAAAGTACCAGCTGGTATTTTGGTAACCCATCAGCTGTGGCTCTTGGGCAGAGTGAGTTTAAAAGGATTTGGGGTGACCGACCGCTTGAAGACAATTGGCGCAGGTCGAGTAAAGAAGGGTTTCAAGACTTTGATAATAACCTTGAAGACCCTACCGTTGCTACCGAAAGCGCCAGTGACGCAGGTGAAATAAATTCCGGAGAAGCAACCGGAGCCAGCTCTGTAGATGCTCTCATGGCACAAGTGCCTTCCTCAGAGGCTGATAAAGAGGCCGCGAGGGATAAAATTGAGATCGCTCTTTATAAACTTGGTAACATCTACAACTTCAAGCTCAATGAGGAAGAAAATGCCATCGGTACTTTTGAAAGCCTTTTAGAAAGGTTTCCTTCAACGGAGTATGAAGCTGAAGTCCTCTATCAGCTTTACCTTATAAATAAAAACCTTGGTAACGATATATTTGAAACTTATAAAGATCGTTTGATCGCAAAGTATCCTAACACGACCTATGCCAAATTGATATCAAATCCGAACTACACGGAGGAGAGCACAGAGGCTAATGAGCAACAAAAGAAAACATATAAAATTGCTTATGAGTATTTTAAAAGTGCTAACTACGACACAGCTAATTATATTGTTGATCAGGCCCTTAATACTTATCAGGAAACGGTTTTTACACCAAGGCTTAAATTGCTAAAGGTGTTAATAACCGGTAAAACAGAAGATATCAATTTATACCAATATCAGTTAAATGAGTTTATTGCAAGAAATCCTGATAGTGATATCACTCCATATGCCGAAGACCTACTTGAAGCATCCCGGAATTTTCTAGAGAAACAAAAACGTCTACTCGGCACCGAATTTGTTAAATACTTCGAGCAAGAACACTATTTCGTCCTTGTATACAATATTGTTTCACAAAACGGTGATGAGTTTACGAGCAAAATTGAAGCCTATAATGATCAAAAATATGACACCTCCGAACTTAAGACCAGTAACCTCATATTGAATGAAAAGCAGGCTATGATTATGGTATCAGGGCTTGAAACTAAGTTTCTTGCACAAAAATATTATAGGGGTTTTGTACGAGAAGATGTTGTTTCTGAGAATACTCAGAACTCAAAATTGCATAAATTTGTAATTACCAAAGACAACTTCAATATACTCTACCAAAGCAAAGATTGGGAAGCATACTTGAGCTTCTTTGACAAACACTATGCTAATGGAATTTAAATCAATTTTTAGTAAACCCAAGCGTGGCTACAAAATAGCGACCCGTTTAATTTGGGCATTAGGAATAAGCATTGTAATTATTCTGCCTTTATATTTCTATACAGTAAGTATTGATGCATTTGGTTTATACGGAGGTATGCCCAGTATAAAAGCACTAGAAAATCCGGAAAACGACCTTTCCTCAGAGTTGATAGCTTCAGATGGTTATTCACTTGGTAGATATTACAGGCACAATCGTAGTCAGGTTACATATAAAGAATTATCTCCTGAGTTGGTAAATACCTTGTTATCTTCAGAAGACCATCGCTTTAATGAACACTCAGGCATAGATTTAAGAGGTCTATTGAGAGCAGTTACTGGAGTTATCACTTTTAAGTATGCAGGTGGTGGCAGTACCATTACCATGCAGCTAGCCGAGAATCTCTTCAAAACCATGTCTGAAAATGAAGGCCATCTGTATAAAGTCCCTGGTCTTAGACAGCTAATTATTAAAACCAAAGAGTGGATAATTGCCGCGCAGCTCGAAAGAAATTTCACAAAAAAGGAGATCATGGCGATGTACCTTAATACGGTTTCTTTTGGTAGTAATGCTTTTGGTATAAAAACAGCTGCTGAAACGTTTTTTGGGAAATCAACTGACAGCCTTAATTATCAGGAATCTGCTGTTTTAATCGGGCTATTACAAGGTACAACAGCTTTTAGCCCGGTACAGAACTATGATCGCTCACTAGTGAAGCGAAATCAAGTACTTGATAAAATATACAGACGTGGACACCTTAATCAAGCACAGTTAGATTCCATCAAAGCTCTTGAAATAGATCTTTCATCTTATGATGTGGCAAATCAAAACAAAGGTTTAGCCACTTACTTTAGATCAGTGATACTTTGGGATTTGCTAAGATGGTGTAAAGAAAACGATTATGATTTATATGAAGATGGGTTAAAAATTTATACCACGATAGATAGTCGGATGCAACGGTATGCCGAAGAAGCAGTAAGCGAGCATATGGCTGAGTTGCAAGAAAAATTCTTTGAGCATTGGGAAGGAAGAGACCCTTGGATTGACCCTGAAACCGGCAAAGTAATCCCTAATTTTGTTGAGAGAAGGTTTAGGCAAACAGAGCATTACAAAAAGCTTGTGGAGCAATACGGAAAGGACTCTGATTCACTTAAAATCATGATGAACAAGCCACGTAAAATGACTGTATTTACCTGGCAAGGAGATAAAGACACATTATTTAGCCCATTGGATTCGGTAAGATACTATAAGCACTTTTTACATACTGGTATGATGTCTATGGATCCACATACAGGTCAGGTAAAAGCCTGGGTTGGAGGAATAAACCATCGTGCATTTAAGTATGACCATGTGAGACAGGGAAAAAGACAGCCTGGTTCAACCTTTAAGCCTTTTGTTTACGGCACTGCTATAGAGCAGGGCTATGCTCCCTGCTACGAAGTTCCAGATGTGGCTGTGACTTTTCAAGTTCCGGGTGGTACGTGGACTCCCCCGAACTCAGATGGTCAGTATGGTTCCGGGGATAAAATGACTATTCGTCAGGGCATGGCACGATCTGTAAATACCATTACTGCCTATTTGATGCAGGAAGTTAAACCAGAAAATGTAGTTGAATTTGCGAAAAGAGTGGGCATTGAGAGTCCGTTAGATCCCGTTCCTGCTTTATCCTTAGGCGTTAATGACGTTTCTGTTTATGAGCTTGTAGGGGCATACAGTACATTTGCCAACTCTGGTATTTACACACGACCCAACTATATTTCAAGGATAGAAGACAAAAATGGTAATATCATTGAAAACTTTGTGCCAGAAACCAGGCAAGCAATTAGTCAGGAAACTGCATATAAAATGCTGCATATGTTAAAAGGTGGTGTTGAAGAAGAAGGGGGAACTTCCAGAGGACTAAGTATGGAGCTTAAGCTGGATAACGAAATAGGAGGTAAAACTGGCACAACCAATAACGCCTCTGATGGCTGGTATATGGGAGTTACCAAAGATTTAGTGACCGGCATTTGGGTTGGAGGTGACGAAAGAAGCATTCATTTTAGAAGTTGGATATTAGGTCAGGGTGCTTTTACAGCACGTCCGATTTGGGAAAAGTATATGCTGAAAGTTTACAATGACGAAGAATTAGAATATGAAAAAGGGCCATTTAGAAGACCTCCCGGTGGTGTAGATGTTTCATTGGATTGCGACCGTTACGGAAAGCCACAGGAATCTGACTCAACAGCTGTAGAGGAAGAGCCTGCCTGGAATCTCGATGACATTCAGCAGTAAGCTTTAATGCAAACCCCAAAATATACTATTGAGCAAAGAAACCTACTCCCTTCTGAAGCTGGAGTCTACAAGTTCTTTAATACTGAAGACACCCTTATCTATGTGGGAAAAGCTAAAAATATCAAAAAGAGGGTAAGTAGCTATTTTAATAAGTCTCACAACCTCAATAGAAAAACAAAACGGCTGATTTCAGAAATCAAGAATATAGAATGTGTTATAGCAAATTCTGAATTTGATGCATTACTACTTGAGAATAATCTCATAAAAGAAAACCAGCCCAAGTACAATATCTTACTAAAGGATGACAAAACTTTTCCTTACATCTGCATTCTCAATGAACGGTTTCCTCGTGTAATATCCACTAGAAAATTTGAGCCAACAAAAGGCGCTTATTTTGGGCCGTACTCCAGTGTTGTGGCCATGAAAAATGTGCTTGAATTACTTAGAAAACTTTATAGCATCCGCACTTGTAAATTAAACTTAAGTAAAAAAAATATTGCCAGTAATAAGTTTAAAGTATGTCTTGAATATCACATCGGCAATTGTAAAGGACCTTGTGAAGGTCTACAAAGTGAAGAAGAATACAATGCAGAAATTGAGCAGGTAAAACATATACTTAAAGGCAATCTGTCACTGGTCAAAAATTACTTTAAAGGTCAAATGCATAAGCATGCCAATGATCTTGCGTATGAATTAGCCCAGCGATTTAAAGAAAAGTTAGATTTATTAGACAAGTTTCAGGTTAAATCAACAGTAGTAAATCCTAAAATTTCAGATCTCGATGTTTTTACAATTGTAGGTGATAAAAGTAAAGCTTTTGTAAACTATTTGGTGATAAAAAATGGTGCGATTATTTCCAGCCAGACTGTAGAGCTAAAGAAAAAGCTCGATGAATCTGATGAAGAGGCAATTAAGTTTGCGGCTTTACAGCTGAGAGACAACATGAGTAGTGGTCACAAGATGGTTTTATCAAATAAAGCTTTTCAATTAGAAGATGATGTCGAAGTTATCGTACCGTCCATCGGTGACAAGAAAAAATTAATTGATTTCTCACTGAGAAACGCTTTAGAATTCAAGCACAAAAAAGCTAAGGCCTCGCCTAAAGAAAAGGTTAACGAAGCTGTTTCACAACTTCAAAATGATCTCAAATTAACAGAGCCTCCAAACCATATTGAATGTTTTGATAATAGTAACCTACAAGGCACTAATCCTGTAGCTTCTATGGTGTGTTTTAAAAAAGGCAAGCCTTCTAAAAAAGACTACAGGCATTTTAATATTAAAACTGTACAGGGGCCTGATGATTTTGCTTCAATGAAAGAAGTTGTTTTCAGGCGTTATAAGAGACTTAATGAGGAAAACACACCATTACCTCAATTGGTAGTAATAGATGGTGGCAAAGGACAGCTAAGCAGCGCATGCGCAGCTTTAAAAGAATTAGATCTCTATGGTAAGATTCCAATCATCGGTATTGCGAAACGATTAGAGGAAATTTATTTTCCAGAAGATTCTATTCCTCTTCATATCAATAAAAAATCGTTGTCTCTTAGACTATTACAACATTTGAGAGACGAGGCACATCGTTTTGCCATTACATTTCATCGATTGAAACGCAGCAACGCCAGCTTTTCGACTGAGTTGGAGTCAATACCAGGAATTGGCAAATCAACTACAGACCTCTTATTACAAACCTTCAAATCGGTAGCTAAAATCAAAACAGCTTCCAAAGAGGATTTGACCAACATAATAGGAGCCAGCAAGGCAAAATTAATCTATAATTTTTATAATAAAAAAAGGGGCTAAAAGCCCCTTAATATTATTCATTCCGTTGGTTCTTAATATTCCCAAAGGTTATGTTCCTTTTCCATCAATTGCATCTCCCACCATTCTGAAGCCATTACAGCCTCCATTCTATTACCAGGATACATATCCACTATCGGATCGTTATCAGGATTTTCAAACTTAAATAGTGATGCTCTGAAAAGTCTTAAAGTAAAAGCATCTGCAAAGTTTTTATTTTCAGCGCTATTGTATCTGTTAATCCAGATTGCCCTTTCAGGATGCGCCAAAAACAACTTATGCAAATCTTTGTACTTGAATACAGCCAATGGTAATTGTACACCATCAAGCGTTTCAGAAGCAGGTATCAGCAATTCAACTGATTGAATTTTATGATATAAACGAGATCTACGTTTGTCAAAGATTACATCTTCTCTAATTCTAAGAAGACTGATCTGTCTAGGTAAAAACTCGATGTCATCTCCAACACCTGGTGTTTCTTCCCAATCGTCCGGAGCCTCAGAAGGCACTGAGTTTATCTCATCAAATATTGCGGTGTATACTTTTCCATCATATTTGACTTGATCTCCCTCATAATACTCAAAGTTAGGATCCCAAGGATCTATTTGAATACCTTCCTGAAAAACGAGTTTCTCAAGGAATTGATCCTTACTCATTTTAGTAGTCAGGGAATCGTTGACATATATATCAGCCAATTCACCAGATTTTACCGCATCTAACAAAAATGCAGTTATTTCACCACCACGAGCAAAGAAACCCTTATTCTGTTTCTCTTTCAGGTCGACTGTTCTCCACACAGTTCTCTTAAATAAATGTTCATATCTCGGAATAGGCTCTATGGAGTTAGGATTGTATTGCTCAACCTCACTCAACTGACCATATACCGGTATAGTGATAATACCTACTAAGACAACCGCTATAAATTTCATCAATCTCATTATACCTTTATTAATCTATTGGAATACTATAAATTTCAGTTAAAGGTTTTACTCTTTCATTTTCTCCCTGGTAAGTTCTTCTTACAACATTTTCAACTTTTACCACCAGGTTATCACCTTTTCTGAATAAGCTTCTCCAAGCTCTTAAATCTAAGTTCTCTGAAGTAAAGGTTTGAGCTTTAACTTGTCTACCTGCTCTTGCCAATTTAACTTCAATTCTTGTTACTCTGTATCTCGCATCCTTAGGTACTTCTCTTGCAAAGTTTTCATCTGGCTCAGCTCCAACTTTCAAAGTAGTAAGCGATGCTGCAGGTACACCTTTTTCAAAATCAACCGGACGGCCTCTAGAGCTAATCTCAATCGATGGAGGTGGCACCTTCTTTACATCAAACGTTTCCGTACCTAATGTATTGCTTCCATTTCTTACAGTAAGTTTTACTTTACTTCTGCCCTTTGGAATCACCGTAACTAGGCCTGTTCTATTTCCTTTAACCACCGTTGCCTCATTTGAAGCAAAAGACGGATTATAGGATGTACCCAATGAAGGCACTTGAATATCTAACTCATTACCACAATTCATGTAAAGTGCAGACAAAGCAGCAGATCTTACCTGAATTACCGGCTTAACTACAAAATATTTGTGATTAACCTTATAAGTTGAATCATTCAATTCAATTTCAGCCTCAAACGATTTCTCAACCAGCAGTGTTTTTGGATCATAATTGCCACCTGTTGCAGGGAACTTAATTTTACCAAATTTTACACCAGCCTCAGTTGCACTTGCCTCAAGTTCCTTTCCATTCATCATAAAGGTTGGGTTAGTACCAGAAGAGGCAGCCGTAATAAACAGATCAGCTTCAAAGTCTGCTCCAGCCGCTACTGTGTTAGAAGCAGGTCGTACAAGAGGAACCAGAATATCAAATTCAACATCCTTTGCACCCACTTGCTCGGCTAAATCTTCCATAGCTTTTTGCTCATAGGCCAATACTTCAGACTCAAGGTGGCTTATTGTTGCCATACCAGCTGCAGTTGGTGTATTTCCAAAATAATACTCAGAGAAACTCTTCATATTTTGATTTGGATCATTTGCTGCAATTGGAATATCCTTAGCGTCTTTTGCCAAAGGTGAAAATTCACTATCACCAGTAAGTTCCTTTAACTTATTGGCATAACTGTTCAGCCTCTTTTTTAACTCCGCTCCATTTCCTTTTTGGATCATGTGGTTACCAACAATATCATAATCTTTGGCACCAATTAATTGACCATTTTCATCATAACCACCCGTTATATCAGCCATTGTCTTTCGAGTTTGGTCCATATAAGCGAGTAGCTCACCGGTAATTTCTCTTACCTGTTTTGCTTTATCCAGGGCCTTTTTATCATCGGGTCTGTTACCCTTTTTTTCAACTTCTGCAGTGATAGCACCCAATGTTTTCACATTTCTTTCTCGTGCCTCCTCTCCAGATCTTCTTAAGGCCTCATCGATGAAGACGAATTTTTCGAGTACAGCGTTACTTACCTGCAATGCTAACAGTGCAGTAAGAACGAGGTACATCATACCAATCATCTTCTGTCTTGGGGTTTCTTTTCCACCAGCCATATTAGAATAATTTTATTAATGAATAAATCATATACGTGTTTTGAATTAACCTTGACCTTGCTGGCCAGGGTTGTTTCCGCCACCGCCTCTCATCGCAGTAAGCATACTTCCGTATACTCTGTTCAAAGAAGTCAGGTTTCCAGTGAGCTTATCTAATTCGTTAGCAAACGATTTAGTTTTCTCACCAGCCTTTGTCATTCCCTCTAATGCACCAGCCATATTTGTGTAAAACTTGTTCATAGCTTTCACATGGCTGTCGGCATCTTTCAACTCCATTTCATAAACAGCATTAAGTGCACTAAGATTCTTAGTCACGTTCTGAATCTGAGCGTGATACTCTTTAGAATCTTTAGTAGCGTTCGCCATTTCTCCCATTGCTTGTGCTGTGGTGGCGTAAGATTTATTCATTTCCGACAATGATTTAGAGGCGGTCTTCACATTGTTAGCGTAATCATTTGTAGCAACAGCTGCATCAGCAAGATTTGACATCTTAGATGCTGAATCAGCCATGTTTCTCATTCCTTTGCCTAAGCTTTCTACTAATTCAGGACCTATTTTTGCTTTTTCCATCATTTTATCCAGTTCCTGAGATGGAGAAGCTCCTCCTGATTTATTAGAAATTCTAGGTGCAGCAGTGCCTCCATCATAGTCTTCAGCTAACTCTGGGTAAACTTTAGACCAATCTGGTTCTGCGTGTGGTGGTTCGAATGCACTTAGGAAGAAAATGATAGCCTCTGTAGTAAGACCAATCATAAGCATAGCATTAGCACCTTCCAAGTGCAAAATCTTAAACATGGCACCTATAATTACAACTGCAGCTCCGATACCATAAATCTTAGGCATTATGGTTTTAAACATCAGTTCCGCAAATCCGCCTTTTTTTCTACTCATTGTCTTAAGGTTTTAGTTAAATGATGGTTAATTTAATGGTTCTTTTTTTCAATTCAAATTAAAATTCAGCTCCTGAAGAACGACCCAAGTGAGTCATTGCGTTTCTAAAGCCAATATAAGCTCTAGTAGAGTCTTTGAATTCGTAAGTTCTTGTTCCTGTCTCAAGGTAATAAGCTACGTCCTTCCATGAACCTCCTCTAATTACTTTTTTAGGAATCACATCCGGATCATATTTATTACTACTTGGATCAGTTCTTTTATCAATGTATTGTGGGTTCAAATCCCATACTGTTGGTACAGAAATAGCGCTGAAGTCATCAAGACACCACTCCGATACGTTTCCTGACATATCATACAAGCCATAATCATTGGCAAAGTATGATGCAACAGTTGCCGTATATGCAAAGCCATCGTCATAGAAGTTACCTCTGCCTGGCTTAAAGTTAGCCAACATACAACCTTTAGAGTTACGAATGTAAGGATTACCCCATGGATATTTCGCCATATCTCTTCCTCCTCTGGCTGCATATTCCCACTCTGCCTCGTTAGGCAATCTGAAAGATGGCATTGGTACCTGACCAACACTTCTTCTGTAGTCGTTCCAGTAAGCAGTTCTCCATTCAGAGAAATAAACAGCAGCATCCCAATCTACACCTACCACTGGGTAGTCATCATAACCCGGGTGCCAGTAATAATAGTCCATAATAGGATCACCCATATGATGCGCAAAATCTTTAACCCACACTGTGGTGTCTGGGTAATAGTCACTCATAATCTTCTCTTCACCCAATACACTTACTGAATCCTCCAGTAAATGATTGATGAATTGACGATACTCATTGTTTGTTATCTCAGTATCATCCATGTAGAATGAACCGATTGTAATCTGTTTGTTGAAGTTTATTTGTGTAGAAGCAGGATCTTCATCGGCCTGACCCATGTGGAAGGTTCCTGCAGGAATAGGTACCATACCATAAGGCAGGGTCATCACCCATCCTTCACGGCCTGGAACTCCTACAAGCTCACCCTGATCGCCTCCTCCTCCGCCACCAAGGCCTAAGAGTCCACAACCTCCTAAAATTGTTGATGCCAACAACAACAATGAGTAGAAGAATCTTCTAGTAACTTTATGCATAACACTTTTCTTTAAACTCTTTAACTTAATCATCTAAGTTAAAGCCAACTAAGTTTTTGAGGTGGAAATATATATAAAAAAAATTATTTAAAATCTTCAATCTCAGTATTTCGACTGATATTTCTACATTATATATTTTACAAATTGTATAATTTCTTATTAAAAGCAAAATATTTTTTATCCTTAATGTCTAAATCTCGGAGTACGAACTACCTTCTTGCCACTGCCCGGATTTACAGGTAATTGATAACTCACCAATATCTCATGAGACGTTGGTTGCTTCGCATCCTGATCTTTAATTACATATCCGAAGGAATAGCCAAAGCTTAACGACTTATCTTTCAGAAAATTGTATCCAAGTAGTGCATTAATATCTTCAGATTGTCTGAATGACAATCCAACCCAAACTTGATCTTTATAATACCCCATAGCACCGAGCATTACATTGTATTGATTAAAATCTGTTTGTACTAATAAAGAAGGTTCCAGGGTAACATCAAAATTTACTTCATGAATATACCCTAAAGTTAGGTAGGCATGGTTTTCTAACGCGTTTTTAACGGCATCAACACCAAAGTTGAATTCTGATTTAAGCAAGTGAGCAAAGCTGGCACCTACATAATATTTTTCTGATCTAAAGTAAACACCCATTGCCATGTCAGGGCGTATTTGAGATTCACTACTGTTGACAATGACAGGATCTGGATTATCAATTGCCCTGTATTGTCCTTTATCTATTGACTGTGCGAGTAAGCCTAGCCTTAGGCCAAAGCTCAATTTAGAGTTTTTAATACCTAAGTGATAAGCAAACGAGCCTTGTACCTGAAGGTTGTTTACGGGACCTAAATTATCATTGACGATATGTGCTCCAAAGCCACTATTGAACTTATATATAGGAGTAGTCATACTCAATACCTGAGTAGTTGGGGCAGACCCATCATCAAATGTTGGTTGATAACCAAGCCATTGTGAGCGGTGTACCAGAGAAATCTGAGTGATTCCCTCAACACCCGCAAAGGCAGGATTATAATACAACTGGTTCTTCATGTAGTATGAGAACTGGGCATCTTGTTGGGCGTTTGCCGTGTTAAGACTAAAAAATAATGCCCCTAACCATATATAAAAAATGAACTTTCGCATAAGCTTAAGTTAAAAGCAGTCTTAAATATAATGTTTTTTTGACAATACATTCAAGCTTCTGCCTGCAAAAATGGTCAGCTAATCGAATATTTAACAAATAGTTAAACTATTTGATACCATTAGCTTTCTTGATATACAACTCCAGGGCCCCCGTCATAGACGGAGCATTGGGCAAAGGAGCCTCTATATCAATGATCATATCATTATCCTTTACGGCTCTCGCAGTTGTCGGACCAAATACAGCAATTCTTGTCTTATTCTGCTCAAAGTCAGGGAAATTCACTAATAAGGAATTTATTCCTGATGGGCTATAAAATGCAAGAATGTCATAATACACATTCGTTAAATCAGAAAGATCACTAGCAACGGTTCTATAAATGATAGCCTCGCTGTAATTAAACCCATTTTTATCTAAAAATTCCGGGATATCATCTTTCCTAATATCTGAGCAAGGAAACAGATACTTTTCATTCTTATGTTTTTTAAGAATTTCTATAAGTTCAGCAGCCGTACGGTGGCCAGTGAATATCTTTCGTTTCCTTATAACAATATATTTCTGTAGATAATTAGCAGTTTGTTCTGAAATACAAAAGTACTTCATGTCTGCTGGCATCTCAATTTTCAGCTTTTCGCAAATATCAAAAAAGTGATCTACTGCATTACGACTAGTAAAAATTATAGCCGTATGGTTTAGTATATCAATCTTTTGCTGACGAAATTCTTTTATAGAAACTGGATCTACCTGAATAAACGGGCGAAAGTCAATGGTTAGATTGTACTTTTCCGCCAATTTGAAATAGGGAGAATTTTCGTCTTTTGGTTTGGGCTGAGAAACGAGAATGCTTTTCACTTCGCGCATTCTATCTTTCACTTGATCGGTCATAGCTTCACTCAACATTTACTTCTTAAAAGCAATCAGAAAGGTTGATTAAATCCTAAAAATAATATTATACCTAGTGGTATAATTTCTGTGCCGCAAAGGTATGAAAATAAATGTAAAAATTTATACGATGCTGAGTTCATTAATTTAAACATTATAAGTAGTGACCTCAAAGCAACCAAGATAAGGAGTACGGAGAATAAGGTGGTATAGTACCCAGAAATGGTGATTTCGAATCCCAAATAAGAAACCACAACGATGAATAGTATTGCAAGAAAACTAAAGAACCCGAGCCTTATGTAGTTGAAATAATGCGATGGTAAGAATGCTTTAATATTGAAAAGGTTAGTGAAGTTTATCACCACCAGATACTTTAAAATCAACCACAAAAAAATGATGCCACTGGCTTGTAACCAAAGCCAAATAAGTGAGACAGTAGTATCAATTTTGAAAGAAATATTAAACCTGGCCAGATAAAATATTGTAACCAATAAAAGCCCCGTGGTTAAACTAAACAACAGGTAGAAGAGCACGTTGATTCTATTGAATGGTCTACTCTTTAAAAGGTTCTCATCTATCTCACGAATAGCTACCGCTCTTTCGAAGCGAAAAAAATCAGCAGCCACTCTGGGATAATAGTTATACAAGGTTGCACCCAAGAGTCCTAAAGTAAGGAGTCCGATAATTAAGAAGTTTTGAAATGAGCTGACGTCTCCTCTCTGTTGCAAAATAATTACCTCGCTTTCACTGAGCTGACCTTCCGTAGCTTCAACAATAGAAAAGAGGCTTGCATTGATGTTTTCAGCATCCAGTGTTGGACTATAAAAAGTTACCTCAATCTCCTTTCCATATTTATTAAATATTTCTTCGGTATTCCAAATGAAGTCAGTGGCCGGATCTACTCGCTGAACCAATTTTTTATCAATGAATAAAGAGAATTTCTTTTCTGTGCTTATAATTAAAAGTAATCCGTTTTGCTGATCCCTATCTAGCTCAAAATGAATAGCAGAGCCCTTAAATTGCCTGGAATCAATGAGTGGCAGGTACGCATCCGATGATTCATCAAAAAAGTATGCTTCCGACATCAGATTTTGAACCATTAGCGTATCGGTATCAGTCTGTGCCGATAAGCAATGACCATACAATGAAAGTATGAAAAGGACGATATATTTAGCTGACTTACCCAAGTATGAAATTTGTCGCAATTTATCAGAAATTAGCCACATAACCGAAATGAAACTTGGAAAGGCTGAAACTCAAGGGCTGTTCATCAGATTTGCCTAAGGCGTATACGAGGTTTAATCTTCCCCTTTTTGTTTGCAAGCTTAGACCAGCCCCAACTCCCAACGGGTAATCTTCAAATCGATTTTGTTTCAAATTATAGTACATATATGACTGGTCGGCAAAAAGAAAGAAGAAAGATTCCTGATCATAATGGTACCGCAACTCTGCTGTACCAACAGCATATTCTGATGCGAAGTAAAAGCTTTCGTTAAACCCTCGGACCGACTCAATCCCCCCAAGTCTAAATAAGTCGTTTAAGAACAGCTGATCGTTAATAAGCTTGCCCCCATTAAACTTTAAGGCAACCCCCAAAGTTTTTGATAACGATCGAAACCATTCAAGTTTTGAATGAAACAAGTACTGGGTTGATTTCTCGTTTAAATTCACCGTTTGTATCTCATCTAAATTTCTCAATGTCTTGTTGCCTATGGCTGCTTCAAAATATGTCAGAAGTCCATTCGGAACTCTGGTATCAGAAACATTTCGGTATTGATGACTTAAACCATAATACGTGATGTTAAAATCTGTGATTTCATCAACTCGGGAGTCCTCTGAGTTTTGCCTGTCGGTATCATTTAATAATAATCTCGAAGACTCCAGTCGTGTAAAAAAAGATAGCCAATGATTTGATGGCGTATATTGAAACTCAAACCTTCCTTTTCGATTTACAAACGTGCTATCCTCTTTTAATAAGTAGAATGAGGATTCAAAATGCAACGGTGAGTGAAAAAGGTTTGGGTGTCTGTAACCCATATCGAGCAACTGTGATTTTGGCTTTAAGCTTTGCCAATGTACGTCAATTCTTTTTCCTGAATTAAAAATGTTATTTAACACCATATCAAACTGGCCGGTGATAAGCGTACTACCATCTGACTTTTCGTTGGGTAGAAAACCTATTATACCATCAATCTGATTGCTCTTGATTTTTTCAAGCTTCAAATGGACAGTAGCTACCTCATTTTGAAAGGTTATGGTGGGCCTTTCTTTTAATTTGATAAACTGTAGGTTTTTAATCTTTGACTCAACACGGTCTACAGCCTCCTGGTTGAATGGTTGTTGAGGTGCAATGCCTAAATATGCTTGAAGCCATTCTTTCTTTACTGCTCCATTGCCACTGAGGCTTAAAGAATCAAATGTGATAAACGGGCCTGGGCTATAATTTATACTTGCCTTTACTTCTAAATCATCTATGCTGATCGAATCTAACTGTAGAGAAGCAAAAGGAAAGCCGGTATTTTGACTTATTTTTAAAATGCCTTCTACCAACTTACCAAATCTCTTGGGCTCGAATGGCTTATCTTTAAATTGCTTCTGATTATATCCTGATTTTGAATAAAGTACTTCAGGTAAATTACCAGGAGCTAAATCGAGCCAGGTATATTGGTTTCCCATATATACTTCTATGATTCTTATGCCTGACGAATCGTACGTCTGTTTACCCGGCATGGCTAACAAATACCCATCTGACCTAAGTTCGTTGATGGCTTTTTCTACTTTAAAAGCAAATTGCGTTGTGTCGGAAAAAGAAAAGTTAACGGCTCTTTGATGCTGCTCAGCACCTAAATATCTGATTTGTGCTTTTTTCTGACCTAAAGCCAGTTGAGTAGCACAACAAAGAATTACAATATATACAAGCCCCTTGCTCAAATCACATATTTTTGCAGCGTAATTTACAGATAACGATTTGGCTTGCATATACATTCACATACCTTTTTGCAAACAGGCTTGCTTTTATTGTGACTTTCACTTTAGCACAAACCAAGCACTCCAGGGTGAGCTGGTAAACGCTATCTGTGCTGAGCTTGAGTTGCAAAAAAATTATGTGGCCGGGGAAACAATTAATACAATTTACTTTGGTGGAGGCACACCTTCTTTGCTCACCCAAAAGCAGATAGAAAGTATTTTTAACACAATTGCACGTAATTACCATCTAGCTGGCAAACCCGAGATAACGCTGGAGGCTAACCCGGATGATCTTAGTGCTCAAAAACTCCACGATTTAAAGTCATCTGGTATCAATCGACTCAGCATTGGTGTGCAGTCATTTGATGATGAAGTATTAAAATTCTTAAATAGAGCACACAATGCAGGGGAAGCCAAACGATCTATTCTGGAGGCTCAGGAAATAGGGGTTGAAAACATTAGTATAGATTTGATTTATGCTATCCCTAACAGAAATGACGCTCTTTGGCAAAAAGATATTGAACATGCACTTAGCTTAAGGCCCAAGCACATTTCCAGCTACTGCCTCACTATTGAACCGCAAACGGTGTTTGGTCATCGCGCCAACAAGGGATTACTGAAGCCCATGGATGACGAAGTGGAAGCACGACAATTTGAAATTTTGCTGAATGAATTAGAAATTGGAGGATTTGAACAGTACGAAGTTTCTAACTTTTGCCAGCCCGGGTTTGAGTCTAAGCATAACTCTTCTTACTGGAAGCAGCAAATATATTTGGGTGTCGGCCCTAGTGCACATTCTTATAATTTAGAAAACCGGCAGTTTAATATTAGCCACAATAAAAAATACATAGACAGCGTAACCAATGGTAAAGTACCTTTTACACTTGACAAACTGACGCGTGAAGACATGATCAATGACTATTTGCTAACTACGCTCAGAACTAAATGGGGCGCAGATATCAAACGACTCAAATCGGATTTTGATTATGACTTATTGGTTGAGAACAGGAGCTATATTGATGAACTATTACACAATGGGTTGGCTTCATTGAGAAATGATTGTCTGGTTTTATCAAAAGATGGTTTACTTTTAGCTGATAAAATTTCATCTGATTTGTTTATAGTATCGTGAAAATATCATTTAAACATAACGGCCATTTACTCAATGCAGACCTTTCTGCACCTATTGATATTTCTATTCCAATAAGCCGCGAGGACAACCCAAATTGCTATTGGGCTGAAGAGGTGACTTTTAATACTATTACCATGGGTGATTTTGTTGGTAATGTTGCCAAGGGAGGACCTGTCAACTATGAGAAGCTGGTAATAACTCCACATGGCAATGGCACACATACTGAATGTGTTGGTCATATAATTGCAGATACTAAAGCCACAATTCATCACCAGTTGAGCACATCACATTTTGTTTGTCAACTTTTATCCATTGAGCCTATAAAAAAAGATGGTGATTTAATTATCAGCTTTGAGTCGTTTGAAAAGCAGTGGAATGATAATATACAAGCTCAGGCAGTGGTGATAAGATCACTCCCTAACGACTCCTCAAAAATAACTCGTAAATATTCGGGCACAAACCCGCCCTATTTAGATGCTAAAATCACACAGTTTTTAAATAAAAAAGGAGTTGAGCATCTCATTGTGGACTTACCTTCTGTTGACAAGGAAGTAGATGGCGGAAGGCTTGCTGCTCACAAATCATTTTGGAGTGTGCCGCAAAACATCAAACAAGAAGCAACCATCACTGAGCTTGCCTTTATTGACAATAATACTGAGGATGGTATTTATCTATTAAATCTACAAACGCTTAATATAGAGGCCGATGCCTCTCCTAGCAGACCAGTTCTCTACAAAATCAGTGGTTTTTAAATAAAAAAACCCTTTTTTTGTTTAATAAATTATCTACATGAATTCTGAGGAAAAAAAGGCTTACTTACTTTTAAAATCTGTCATCTTCCATTACCACGGGCTTGATGAAGATGAAAAACAAAACCTCAGAGAGACTGCTGAAGAGTTAGATGGTGTTGAAGAGTTAAAATGGGCCAACGAGTTTATCGCTGAAGATTATTTCAACTCATTTGAACGTGCCCGAGACTACCTCAATGATGTAATCGGTGATTACTCTAAAGAAAAGCGTGTTGCACATATCGATATGGTTTGGCAAGCCAATAACTTAAAGGGTTACGTAACCGAGCTGGAAGCGACAGCTATGCTTAAACTTGCCAAAGACTGGAAGGTAGAGTCGGAGCTTATAGAGCTGGTAAAAAAACAAGCCAACTCATAAGGGCATAACTGACCTAAAGACTCATCATTTCTTTGAACTTGGCTGCCTGCCGTCTGCTTACCTCTACTTTATCGCCTCCTTTAAGTTTTACCATCAGTCCACCGTTGAACCACGGCTCAATACTCTCAACCCAACTGAGGTTAACAATATGCTTTCTGCTAGCTCTGAAAAAGCTCCTTGTGTCTAATTTTTCGTCCAGGGCGTTTAATGATTTATGTATCATTGGCCTGTTGCCATCAAAATATACTTTGATGTAATTACCGTCAGACTCAAACAATCTGATATTAGCCAAACTCACAAACCAACACTTGTCACCATCTTTAACAAATACCTGATCGTCTAGCGTAAGGTTTTTGTCATCAGAAGATTTTTTAGACTTCTCATCTGGTAGTTTGCTGATGCTTTCCTTAAGCCTTTCTGGTTGAATAGGCTTGAGCACATAATCCAAAGCATTTACCTCAAATGCTTTTAAGGCGAACTCATCATATGCTGTGGTGAATATAACTTTAGGTACATTATCAAGCATCTCTAACAACTCAAAGCCTGTTTTTCCAGGCATTTGGATGTCAAGAAACAACAAATCCGGGTTTGTTTTCTGTATCAGCTCATATGCATCATCAGCATTTGCGGCTTCCCCAACAATTTCAATGTTTTTATATTCTTCCAGCAAGTTGTTAAGTTCTTTACGTGCCAGTCTTTCATCGTCTATAATTAGTGCTCTCATGCGTGTTGATTTTTTGGTATAATCAATTCAGTTACAACCATATTTTGATCTGTATTATACATTTTAAAAGAGGCCTGCCCACCATACAATAAATTTAGTCTCTTTCTTGTGTTTTTTAAACCAAGGCCACCTTTTTCAATTTTGTTGCCGTTCAATATGGTCAAATGTCCGCTATTTTTAATTAATATTTTCAGTTTACCTTGCTCAATCGTGGTCGCAAGTTTAACCCAACCTCCCTCTTTAAGTTTGGAAATGCCATGTTTAACACCATTTTCTACTAAGGTCTGTAGCATCAATGGAGGTACATAAAATTCGTAGCTTTTGGGGTCAATATCAAACTGGGTCTTAAGCCTTTCTTCAAACCTTATATGCTCAAGGCCCAGGTAATCTTTAACAGTTTTAAGTTCTGTTTCAAACCTTGTCAGCCTTTTCTTATCTGAAGCTAACGAGCTTCTCAAGATACTCGAAAGTTGGGTAATGGAATTTTTAGATTTAATAGGATTTTCATCTACCAATGCCCTAATGCTATTTAGTGCATTAAAAATAAAATGAGGGTTAAGCTGTGATTTGAGGTTGTTAAGTTCTATTTCGTGAATTGCTGCCTCATGTTTTAATGATATATTATACTGCTCAAAATAATGATATATGAAGTATAATACAGACCATACAAATAAGATCATGCTATAAACAAAAGACAGCCCTAATATATTGATTAAGTTAAAAGCCGCTTTAGGATTAAAAATACCTAAAGGAATAGAAGCCAACATCCGGGCAAAATAAATGGCCAAGCCTATTACCAAAATGGCAATTAGTATTCTAGGAATCAACCTTACCATATTTAAAGCTAACCAGCCTTTGTTTACAATAACAGATCTAAACAAATGTGTGAATAGCAAGAAAAGTCCGGCTTCTGCAAACCAGAATATGATTTGGCTGGAACTTAAAGACTGACCTAAAAAAAACAGAAATCCTACAATTTGAACTAACGCAAATGTAAACCATCCCCCCAGCTGCAAAGACCAATATAGTTTTAACTTATTCATTGCTCAGGGCAAATCTAGCTGAATTGACGCTAACCTTATTTCTAAATTTTACCAGTGGGTTTAAAAATACTTTGAAAGGAATCAGCCATCTGTACGAACCAGAAAGAAAAATATAAATGCTGTAGCAAAAATAAGTACCCACGACAGTATGCTGCTAAACTTTTTATCTACAATATATCGCTCATCTTTGATGAGTCCTACAAGTAGAAAAGCAGCTCCGGCACACGCATAGAGTGCAAACTCCCAGTATTCTTTTATGTAGACCTGATATAAGCTAAAAGCTCCCATGAGCGCTCCGACCAGGTATTGTAATGTTGACCCTTTCATGCGTTTACGTCTTCTCTGATTTTATTTTTAGGGATAAACTTACGTATAATGAGTCTGGTGCCCTTGTCGTAGGTGAAATAATTCCACACCCAATTGCTAAACACTATGATTTTATTTCTAAAACCTATAATAGAAATTAAATGCACAAACATCCAAATTAGCCAAGCCATGAAGCCGCCTACCTTCATCTTGCCGAGATCAGCCACGGCTTTGTTTCTTCCGATAGTAGCCATGGCACCTTTGTCAACATATTTAAATGGTTTTAGTGGCTTTTCTTTTAATAAAAACTTTAGGTTTTCTGCCAGGTGTTGTCCTTGCTGAATGGCTACAGGTGCCAACATCGGGTGACCTTTAGAAAATTCCTTGGTTACCATGGAAGCAATATCGCCTATGGCAAAAATATTCTCATGGCCATGCACCATGTTAAACTCATTTACTTTAATTCTGCCACGCTCAATGGCCTCTTCGTTTATCCCCTTTGGAAAATTGCCTTTTACACCTGCGGCCCAAATTAAGGTGTGTGTATTGATGGAATCACCACCGGCAAGTTGCGCAATGAGACCATCGTAAGACTCTACCATCGTATTGAGCCGTACTTCCACATCAAATTTGGTTAAATACTTCAATGCCCTCTGACCAGATTCTTCAGACATTCCCTGCAATAGCCTTGAGTCGCCTTCTAATAATATGATCTTCATCTGATCAAAATCAAGCTCAGGATAATCACCTGGTAAAATATTTTTCTTTAGCTCTCCCATAGCCCCGGCAACTTCTACTCCTGTAGGGCCACCACCGACAATTACAATATTCATTCTTGAAGACAATTCACCAGAGTCAGTGGCAATATTAGCGGCCTCAAAATTTTGTAAAATATGGCTTCTTAAATCCAATGCCTGCGGAATCTGCTTCAATGGAAATCCATTTTGCATGATTGACTCATTACCAAAGTAGTTGGTCTGGGAACCTGTAGCAAGCACTAAGTAATCGTAGTCAACTTCACCTATTTCGGTCGAAATTGTTTTACTGTCAGGGTTTATGCTATAAACTTCTCCCATTCTAAAAAAGAAATTCTTAACGGGCTCGAGTTGCTTTCTTAATGGGTCGGCTATAGAATCTGGTTCTAAACCAGCGGTTGCCACCTGGTAGAGTAATGGTTGAAAAGTATGATAATTATTTCTATCAAACAGGACTATTTGCACCGGTTGATTTTTAAGCTTTTTAATCAGTTTAATTCCGGCAAAGCCACCTCCAATGATTACGATCCGTGGGTTTTCTGATGACGGTAATGGCACTTTTTGCATAGTCTTGATTTTACTTTTGCAATCTACATTCTTTACCTCGTAACGATATCGTATACCAGTATGTTTTAGAAGTTTTTTGTAGGGGGTGGGAACTCTTTTATCATTAAACAGCTTTTATTAATAAGCAATTTTCGTAGTTGATAATTTTCAAGGTTTTGGTTGAATAAAAATGCCGCTCTATGAGCGGCATTTTTTGTTTTCTTTAATTGAAAGTAGTAATGCTATTGTAACGAATCAATAAATTTCATTGCACTAGGCCCCAGGTTATTCATAATGATCTTCTTGTAACCTGAAGTTGGCAAATAGCCTTTCATAAATTCCGCCAAAAGTGGTGCCCAGTCATTAGACGCTGGCATAATTATACCAAACTGCTCGGTTTGGTCATCTCCGGCCGGGTGTCTCTTAATTGGTTTTCTGTTCTGTACTGCATCAAGGTAATACGTAAAATCTACATTAGTAAATTTCTTAGGGTCGCTGATCACCTTATTTACTGCCTGCTGAAATGAAGGCACATATTCTATTTTCATCCCTGGAAAATGACTCGCTTTTAAGTCTAATAGCCTCTTCTCATTGGTAGAGTTTTTAACCGTTACGGCAGTCATACCGGCAAAGACGGTCCCCATTTTGGTTAAGTCGTTGAGTGTTGCAACGGAACTGTTGGTGATAATCATACCAATGTTGGTAATGTAAGGCGGGCTAAAGTTGTACACCTGTTTTCTTGCCTCAGTAATGGTCGTGTTACTCAGGCCAAATACACCCCCCTGCGCATTTTTGACAGTTTCGAGAAAGGTCGTAAAGTTATTAGCGTCCTTATTGACATACTTGACTGTCACATTAATTTTTTTGCTGTTTTCCACCCATTCTTCAAAAGCTTTCATGATATCGAAGGTGATACCAGATTTATTGGCTGAAGCAAAGCCCGGGGCTTCTGAATAGGTGGTAATCCATGTGGCGTTACCACTTTTACTAGCTGAAGAGTAGGTAGTTCCCATGAGCTGCTGCGCATGAGAAAAGCTGATCGTAGCAACCAGCATAACGGTTAAAAATGATTTTAAATACTGCATGACTATAGTTTCTTAGGTTTTAGGCCTACAAACTAGTGTAATATTTTATTTAAACCTTTTTGATGTAATAAAAACGGCAGTTTTTAACCAATTTCCTGCTTTAAAAACTGAGCTGTGTAGCTTCCTTTGATATTAATAAGTTCCTCAGGTGTGCCTTGGGCAACTATTTCACCTCCTCCGGCACCGCCTTCAGGGCCAAGGTCAATAATATAGTCTGCTACCTTGATAACATCCATATTGTGTTCAATGATAAGTACGGTATTTCCTTTATCTACAAGCCTGTTGAGCACATCTAGCAGATGTTGTATATCCTGAAAGTGTAGCCCTGTAGTAGGCTCATCCAGAATGTACATCGTTCTACCCGTGTCTTTTTTAGAAAGCTCTGTAGAAAGTTTTACGCGTTGAGCTTCACCTCCTGATAACGTTGTTGCATGTTGTCCGAGGGAAATATAATCGAGGCCTACATCATGTAAGGTTTTGATTTTGCGTAAAATTTTTGGCTGATGTTCAAAGAATTTCACTGCCTCTTCCACCGTCATCTCCAGTACATCCGAGATTGACTTACCTTTAAACCTCACTTCTAAAGTTTCTCTATTGTAGCGCTTACCCTTACATGTTTCACAAGGTACATGCACATCAGGCAAGAAATCCATCTCAATTAATCTAAGTCCAGCTCCCTCGCAAGTCTCGCACCTACCACCTTTTACATTAAAAGAAAAACGACCTGGCTTATACCCTCTGATTTTTGATTCAGGTAGTTCAGAAAACAAGGCTCTAATCTCGGTAAACACTCCCGTATAGGTGGCCGGGTTAGATCTTGGTGTACGTCCAATGGGCGATTGGTCTACTTCGATGACTTTATCGAGATTTTTAATTCCATCTACCTTTTTATAAGCCAAAGGCTCTTTCCTTGATCTGTAAAAAGTTTGGTTTAAAAGTGGAAATAAGGTTTCATGAATCAATGTTGACTTTCCACTGCCTGATACTCCTGTGACAAGCGTAAGTGTGCCTAAAGGTAATTTAAGGTCAACATTTTTTAAGTTGTGCCCTGTTGCCCCAAGCAACTTAAGGGTGTTTCCACTTCCTTTACGTCTTTCTTTGGGCACCTCTATATTTCGCTTGCCTTTAAGGTAATCGGCAGTCGCACTGTTTTGAGCAAGAAATTCTTCAGGGGATCCATGCGCAACAATACTTCCACCATGTCGTCCAGCGCCCGGACCAATATCAATGATATGATCAGACTCCATCATCATGTCTTTATCATGCTCTACCACAATGACTGAATTGCCTAAATCACGTAAATCTTTGAGCGCCTTGATGAGTTTTACATTGTCACGCTGGTGCAGGCCAATACTTGGTTCATCTAGAATGTATAACACGCCTACGAGTTGTGTGCCTATCTGTGTGGCAAGTCGTATGCGTTGTGCCTCACCACCAGAAAGTGTCCTTAACGGCCTGTTGAGGTGTAGGTAGTCGAGGCCAACATCAAGTAAGAATCCTATTCTTTTTCTAATTTCTTTCAGGACTTCGGCAGCAATTACATTTTGTTTGTCAGAAAGTCGCTCTTCGAGACCTGTAAACCACTCGCCTAAGGTCTTAATATCCATTTCGGCAAGCTGGCCAATATTTTTATCTGCTATAAAGAAGTGTAGCGATTCCTTTTTAAGCCTTAGGCCGTTACACTCTGTACATTGCTGTACTACCGTAAAATCATTGATCCATTTCTGAATTTTCTCAGAACCACCATCTTTTTGCTTCTCCAAAAACTTGATGATTCCTTCAAACTTAGTGTTCCAATCGGTACCCGGGTATTTGACTGACTTTACAGCGACTGGTACATCATCACCATACAATAGAACATCAACTACTTCTCTGGGAAGTTTGTTGATAGGAGTGGTAAGATTAACCTTAAACCTTTTTAGGATGGCTTCGATCTTTTTGAAAATCCAGATATCACGAAATTCGCCAAGCGGTAATATCCCCCCTCGGCTGATACTCAATGAACCATCGGGTATAACAGATTCTTCCGTGATTTCTTCGGTAACGCCTAGTCCGTTACAAGTGGGGCACGCACCATATGGAGAATTAAATGAGAAAGAGTTTGGAGCAGGCTCATCATAGGAAAGACCGGATGTAGGATCCATTAAGAATTTTGAGAAGTGATGAATATTACCCTCCTGATCGAGTAACATCAATACTCCTTTGCCTTCTTTTAGTGCTGTAGCTAAAGACTGACTTATGCGGTATCGGTCATCCTGGCTCACAACCACGCGATCGATCACTACCTCGATATCGTGCGTCTTGTATCTATCGACCTGCATTTTAGGCACCAACTCCTGCAACTCACCATCTACTCGTACTCGTGCGTAGCCTGACTTTCTAACCTGTTGAAAAAGCTCTCTATAATGACCCTTTCTACCTTTAACTATCGGTGCCAAGATGGTAAGCTTTTGCTTATCAAAAGCAGCGAGAATATGATCCAAAATCTGGTCTTCAGACTGCCGAATCATTTTTTCACCTGTTTTGTATGACACAGCATCACCAGCTCTGGCAAATAAGAGCCTCATGAAGTCATAAATCTCAGTGACTGTACCTACAGTAGACCGTGGATTTCGAGAAGTTGTTTTTTGCTCGATAGAAATAACAGGGCTCAGACCATTGATCTTGTCAACATCGGGTCGTTCCAAATTTCCCATGAAGGACCTGGCATAGGCCGAAAAACTCTCCATATATCGTCTTTGGCCTTCGGCATATATGGTATCAAAAGCTAGTGATGACTTTCCACTACCGCTAATGCCAGTAATGACAACAAGCTTATTACGTGGAAAAGAGATATTGACATTTTTAAGGTTATGCTCCCTGGCTCCGATTATTTCAATGCAGTCGTGTCCGGTGATGTCAAATTCTTCTGTGTGGGCTTCCTTTTCTGTGATCATATAAGGGTCTACTGCATTGATTTTTAAGAATCTACAAAATTGAGGTATAGAATGTTTAATTACAACTCAATTGGAAATATTGCCAAATAAAGTAACGTCCTGAGACAAGGTAAGTTATAATTAAAAAATGGTCTGTATTGGAATCCTTTGAAAGGACTTGTACCTGTACTATATAATGTCCTGTGGAGACACAGAAATGATGAAACTTTTCCAAAGTTCAAAACTTTGGAAAAGTTATACATGAATATTAAAAAGTGGTCTGTGAGGACACAGACCACGGTAATCAGTAAAAATTCATACTAACAGCAGCCCCCACCATCATAGTGGAAAGTTGAATCGGACACGTAAATGTCATCTCTATCCAGAGTTGATAGTGCACCGGCTGTTTTATCACAAACAGACAATGGCTGATTAGGCATCAACACATGGCCTTTGTGGTCATCAAAATACTCTTCCTGACCGTAATAGATAGCTGTTTTGCCAGTAAAAACACACGGGCCGTCATCTGGAATTGGGTCTTTGATAGCGCATACCTCCACACTTTCTATAAATATATTTTCATTCGTATCGTAGTGCTTAGGATCAAGCATGCGGTAAGGTCTTCTTGCTCTTATCTCAACGGTGCCAAAGCCTACCTCCGTGATCATTTTTATGTATTCGTCAAGCGGCAAAGCTCCACTTAAACAGAGTGCCCTGAGCCTTTCGTCCTGTTTCAGGTTTTCGGGCATCGCCTGATTACAGATTGGGTCAGAAAGCACCAGTCTCCCGTGAGGCTTAAGCACACGGTACATTTCTTTCAGTGCTTTCTTCAAGTCTTCTGTATCGAAAATATTGAACAAACAATTTTGAGCTGCTACATCAATCGATTCGTCTTCAACTGGTAAATCAAGTGCATCACCTTTTCTTAAATCAACAAATTCAGATTTAAACCATGGATTTAGTTTTTCTGCTGCTTTAAAATTCTCTCTACTCGCAGTCAGCATTTCATCTACCACATCCAAGCCAATTACACCTTTCGGTTTTCTACTGAAGTATGAAAACTGTAACAACTCCATCCCTCCACCAACACCGACATATAGAATGTTTGGATTATTTACTAAATCACGTGGGTTTACCGTGCTGCCACAACCGTAGTTCATATCCAGCATCTTTTTAGGAATGTCCAGATTTGGCAGTTGCCAAATAGGGGTAGTGGTACAGCATAAACCCACATCCGGGTTTTCTGCAGCTTTACGATATACGTCTTTGGTTGTTTCTAAATAAGTTTCCACGTTATAATTGGTTTATTAATTCTATGTATAAATCAGTCAATTCAACTTCTGCTTCACCAGCAATTTTTATAATCTCTTCAATATTTACTGCCTGCAAATTATCAGGGTCACAATCATCAGTAAGTACTGAAATGGCGCAGCAGGGCAGGCTCATATGGTTGGCAACAATTACTTCAGGAACAGTAGACATACCCACTGCATCTGCTCCAATATTTCTTAAGTATCTATACTCTGCACGGGTTTCAAGATTTGGGCCTATCACCGAGACATAAACACCTTTTCTCAGTGTTATGCCTTTATCCATTGCAATTTTTTCAAGCAGGTCGTTCATACCTTTGTCATAAGGCGCACTCATATCCGGAAAACGCGGGCCTAACTTATCTAAGTTGGGTCCTCTTAGCGGATTATCTGGTTGTAAATTGATATGATCATCGATAACCATAAGCTCACCTTTTTGCCAGGAGAGGTTCATGTTTCCGGATGCATTAGAAATGAGTAAATGACTTATGCCCAACATTTTTAGCACTCTGATGGGAAAAGTGATCTGTTGCATGTCATAGCCTTCATAATAATGAAAGCGCCCTTGCATGGCTATCACTTTTTTATCACCCACGGTACCATAAATTAACTTACCATTATGAAACTCAACTGTGGCAATGGGAAAATTGGGTATTTCGGTATAGTCTATTTCTTTCTCTACCTGAATTTTTGACACAAACTGCCCACCGAGCCCTGTGCCCAGCACTACGCCAATATCGGGTTTTGAAAACCCATTGTCATTTAAAAAATCTGTGGTTTCCTTTATCTTATCTAACATGTTTCCGAATAAGAGAAGTTACGCTACCGTACCCTGACAGCTCGATCCAGCCCCAGCGGTACATCCATAGCAATGTTGATTAATGATTATGTTTCTTTCTTCCAGCTTTTGTAAGTCAAAGTCATTGATATGCTGACCGGCCTTTTTTTCTACCTTAAGGTCCAGCATCTGATTGAAATCACAGTCATACATGTGACCATCATAATCAATAGATATGGTATTTCTACACATCACTCCTTTTACTGCCGCTGGGTTGAAAGCGTGAATAAGCTTTTCCATGTACTCTTCATAGTTTTCAGTGCGTACGAGAAACTCCAGGAATCGTGCTATCGGTAGGTTTGTGATTGTAAACAAGTTGTCGAATGTGATGCCATAATTTGCCTTTAACTCTTTCTTAAAATCCGCTTCCAGCGCTGCCTGATCACCTGGTAGAAATGCTCCACTTGGGTTGTAAACCAAGTCTAAGCCTAAACCCGAACCTTCTACACCGTAACCAACCGCATTTAGCATTTGTAGCGCTTTGATTGATTTTTCAAATACCCCTTCACCACGTTGGCGATCTGTTTTCTCAGGTTGGTAGAAAGGCAATGAGGATATCACCCGAACTTTATTCTTTTTAAAGAACTCAGGCAAATCATTGTACTTTGGGTTTGCCAGAATGATTGTAAGGTTTGACCTGACAATGATTTCTTCAACCCCGGCTTTGTTGGCTTCTTCGACAAACCACCTGAAATCAGGGTTCATTTCTGGTGCGCCACCAGTTAAATCCAAGGTGTGAATTTTAGTTTTTTTTATGATGTCAATACATTGCTGCATCGTCTCCCGTGTCATGATTTCCTTTCGATCGGGGCCAGCATCTACATGACAGTGTTTACACACCTGATTGCACATATACCCCACATTTACCTGAAGTATTTCAATGCTCGTAGGCTTTAAAGGAAAATCTCCCAGTGGAGTAATTTTATCTTTAAAGGTTGGTAGCTTTCCCTCTCCAAATATGCCATTGGATAGCAGTTTTAATTGCTCCTTCTTATCAGATAAATCGTGATGTCTTGCTTGTAATGACTTAATCATAAAATTTCTTACTCTACATTTCCAATTTCTTCACTTTATTCATCATTTGTACGCCATGTACAAGCGATGCGCCTCCTCTAATTGCTGTTGCTACATGTACTGCCTCCATCATTTGTCCTTTGGTAGTGCCCTTTTCCAAAGAATCAGAAGTATATGCATCGATGCAATAAGGACACTGTATGGTGTGCGCTACGGCTAATGCAATTAATGATTTCTCTCGGGCAGATAACTCCCCCTCCTTGAAAACATCTCCATAATAATCAAAGAATTTTTTTGCCAATTCTGGTTCAAATTCGGCTACATCTCCGAATTTTTTGAGGTCTGCAGGATCGTAGTAAGTCTTTTCCATAAGATAGTTTTATGCGCTAGAATATGTTTCAATAACGGTAATCGAACCGTTATGTTAAAGATAACAAACATGTAATGCTATCTATGTCAACCGTGAGACAATAGATTTACGAAATTAAGTTGATCTATGGATTTACCGGGATGGCAATTCTGTAAGTTTTTCGATTTACATCAAGCTTATCTTTTCGCAACCATGGGTTATGGCGCTTGAGCAACTTGTAGTTGATGCCCTGATCTTTAGCAAATTTTACAAGATCGTTGATGTCTTCATGTACTTCAACATACCTAAGGTCTTCCTGATCATACAGATGCTCTTCATCAATGTTGAATCCGTATTTTGAAGGGTGCTCAATGATTTCTTTGATGGCTAAAATTCTAAAAACATAACGAGATGTCTCTTCATTGAGTAACAGGTCATAGTAAGAATCCACTTTTTGATCATCCAGTGCTCTCTGCAGGCCTGCCATTCCGCGATTATATGAGGCTGCTGCGTTAGTCCAGTTACCGAATTTTCTATATGCCTTGTTTAGATAACTGCAAGCAGCTTCCGTTGATTTCAGGGGGTCATAGCGCTCATCTACCTCCCTGGTTATTTCTAACCCATTCTCTTTACCTGCGTCTGATTTAATTTGCCAAAATCCTACGGCATTGGATGGAGATATTTGGTTGGCAAAGCCGCCTTCTATAGCTGTCAGGTACTTAAAATCATCTGGGACTCCATTTTTTTGTAGGATTTGCTCCATTTGTGGCAACCAACGGTGCGCTTGTTTGATCAGAAATATCGTGCTGCTATGCCAGTAAGTATTGATGTGCAATTCACGGTCTAGTCTTTCTCTTACATCAGGTATTTCTAAAGGCACCCGTTCGCCTGCAAAATACAATTCTTCAGGTAATTCAAATGATACAGCATTTAAATACCCCGCGTACTCACCACCAGGAGGATTATCAATATCATAAAATGCCAACTGTGGGTTCTGAGAAATTGGTGCATTTTGAGTCTTAGTCTCTTGATGTCTGATGTAACCCAGTACAACCAGTAAAGCGATAAGAGAAATGCCAAGAGGTAGGTATTTCATAACAGGCCGATATTTAAATTTTGAAAAAATGGTATCCCTATTTTCGAAGTAGTGTTAAAATTAGGCTAAAAAAATAAAGCACCAACATTAATTGCTGGTGCTTATAGAATCTGTTTTGTACAGAATAAGTTCGTATAACTTTAAAAGTTTGGTGACAGCAAGTATTTAGAATAAAAGTCATCAATTACTTTCACAGCCTCTGTTGGTGTTTCAACTATATTAAACAGGTCTAAATCTTTCTCACTGATATTATTTTCTGCTGTAAGCATAGTACCCCTGATCCAATCCATCAGGCCTCCCCAATAGGCTTTACCTACCAATACAATAGGGAACTTGCCTATCTTTTTCGTTTGAATTAAGGTCAGGGCTTCAAAAAGCTCATCCAGCGTACCAAACCCGCCTGGCATTACGATGAACCCCTGCGAATACTTTACAAACATCACTTTTCTCACAAAGAAATAATCGAAAGTAATCAGTTTATCAGGATCGATATAGGCATTGCCTTGCTGCTCAAATGGAAGGATGATGTTAAGACCAACTGATTTTCCATTTTCTGATTTGGCTCCTTTGTTGGCGGCTTCCATAATACCCGGACCACCACCTGAAATTACTCCATAGCCATGTCTTACCAGTTTGGCGGCCATTTCTTCAGCCATTTTGTAATATTCGTGATCTGGTTTTGTCCTTGCTGACCCAAATATTGTCACACAAGGGCCAATTTTAGCCAGTTTTTCAAAGCCTTCTACAAACTCAGACATGACCTTAAAGATCACCCAAGAGTCGTAGCTTTTTATTTCATTCCAATCACGTTCTTCAAACGCCTGGACAATCTTCTGTTCCTCTTCAGTAAGATCATCTATTTTCTTTATATTATCGAGTTTAGTTTTCTTCTCTCCCATCTCTTTCAAATTAAATTATAGTCAAATTGGCCTTATTTTGAAGCAAAATAGCTCACTACAGTAAAAGGCAGCCGCCAAACTTAGGAAAATAAACTTTTATCTAAAAAATATTATTGATTATGATCTTTTTAAGAGATCGTTAATTGCTGGCTGCAATTGTTCAAATTTATACTGATACCCTGCAGATTGAATTTTTTCTGATGATACTTTTGAACCACCCAAAACCATTGAGGCCATCTCTCCAAGCATGATTTTTAATACAAAGCCCGGAACGTTTGGTAAAAGTAAAGGTTTACCCATTGCTTTAGCAGATGCTTTAGTTACTTCTTTATTAGTTGCAGGGTTAGGGGCAACTGCATTATAAACGCCTGAGAGGCTCTCATTCTCTATGGCGTGAACAAACATTCCGGCCAGGTCTTCGATATGTATCCAACTCATATATTGCTGTCCGTCTCCGAGTGGCGCACCTACCCAATATTTTATGGGTTTGGCTAGCTCAACCAGTGCGCCTCCTTTTTCACTCAATACAATACCAATTCTCATTTTGGCTACTCTTAAACCAGGATTATTTTCAGATAACGCCTCCACAGATGCCTCCCATTCTTTGGTCACGGTTGCCAGGAAGTCATCTCCAAAACGGCTGTCTTCTGTTTTGAGCACGCCTCCGGTATCATAGCCATAGTAACCTATTGCTGAGGCGCTAATAAATGACGTCACCTGATGGTCAATCGAGTTTAGTTTTTGGCTTATCAATGCGGTTGACTTCGTTCTGCTTTCCAGGATTACTTTTTTACGCTCTTTAGTCCATTTTTTATCGGCTATGCCGGCCCCTGCTAAATGCACCACCGTATCAACACCTTGAAATGCCGTCTCATCGATCTCATTATTTTTTATATCCCATTTGAAGGCTTCTATTTGATCCGTTTTTCCCGGGTTTCGAGAGAGATATCTTACGGTATGTCCTTTGTCTAGAAGTTGTTTGGTAATCTCAGTCCCTAAAAGTCCTGTTCCTCCGGTGATTAAAATCGTTTTTGACATAGTTCAATTTAGTTATAAATGAGAAACGACCAATGCCGGGAATGGTTTAAAAGAAAAAACCCCGACTTCTAAGTAGAAGCCGGGGTTGATATATATACAGGAATTAAAACGTTAGAATGTATAGGCTAATTTAATGGTATATGTTCTACCAGGTGCTCTGCTCGATGAGATTTGATCGACTGCTTCAAATGAACGGTAAGTAGTTTCTACTTTGTCATTTAGCAAGTTGTCAACCCTGAACTGCAAGCTCGTCTTGCTCTCTGGGCCAAAATTCTTCTTGATGCTGGCGTTTAAGCTATGAAAAGGATCATTGTATAAATCAGGAATATTACCAATACCTACTCTAGCTAATGATGGTCCTTGCACATTGTAATAAAGAGAGCCTTCAAAACCATTGTCGAAATTGTTGTAAGAAAGTCCCGCGTTGATCAAGTAAGGTGACTGACCTTGCATATCTCTGGTACGCTCCAATTCTTCGCCATCTCTGAGGTTATTAGCTCTGGCTTCATACTCAACATCATCCATTTCAAGTTCAGATTTGATATAAGAGGCGTTGATGTTTGCGCTGAAGTTTTCAAAAGTTGGACTAATAAAGCCCAGGTTTTTCTTAGCTTCTAACTCTACTCCATAAACCGTTGCATCACCATTATTTCTAGCCGTGAATTGGTCAGGCGTATTTTGGTTTACAACCACAACCTCTATAGGGTTTTGGAATGTTTTGTAGAATGTGCTCAAAGCAATAGTCTGACCACCTCTGAAGTAATACTCATATCTCAAGTCGAAGTTATTGATATCAGACTCAATCAAATCGATATTTCCAATCCAGAATGTATTTGATAGTGGATCAAAAATCTGTGCGATTGACTTCTCTTTAAATGAAGGACGTGCTATTGTGCGAGCAAATGAAGCTCTCAAGTTTGCATTTTCACTTAAGTTATAAATCAAATTAGCGGTAGGAAAAGGCTTGATTGAATTAAGGATTTCTGTATTTCTATAATAAATACCCTGACCGCCATTACTGTTGAACCAATCCTGGTCACCACCAGTGTAAAGCTGTCTGAATTGTTCAACTCTTAAACCTATAATTGCTTTGAAGTTTTCAGTAAGCGCAAGCTCTCCAGAAATGAATGCTCCAAAGTTGTTGATTTCACCACTGTAGCTGTTAGAGCCCTGATAAGTACCTGTTACATAAGTACCCGTTCCATTATCATAAATGTTTTCAGGAGCCAGGATGTTGTTGGCATCTCCTCCAATGTTCACTTCAGTTTCATTAGCAACTAGGAAGTCAAAGTTCTCAACAGTGAAGTCTCTGTTTTTGAATGTGTAAGCAGAACCAACACTAACTTTACTTGTATTTCCGTTAAGCTCAAATTCTTTAGTAAGGCTGAACTTACCTGACAAGTTTTGCTCGTCAAGGTTTCTCCACAAACGTCTTGGGTTACCTCCTTCACTAGGCTGAATTTCTTTCGCTTCGCCTTCGATAGTGAATGGTACCTGTCGCACATCTTTATCATGAATAGATGAAATAGTAGGTGTTACTTTCCAGTCTAACTTAAGGCTTGAGCCATTGAACACATGTTCACCAGCAAGTATCGCGTTAGTGATACTTCTTTGCGTGTACTGAATTGCAAATCTTTCAGACTTGTTCAACGATTGTAGGAAGTTCTCCTCTATAATTCTGTTAGATGTTGATTCACCATTTTGAATGTGAAGCATAGATAATTTAATCTTAGAAGCATCTGTTTTTACTGCGATTCCGGCAAGACCACTTAATACCACATTGTTGCTTCCAATATCACCTGTTCTTTGTCTATCAAGATCCAATTCATTAACAGATGCATCTGCATTTTTCTCATACAGCGAGTTATCAATCGCATTTTCATAAAATGTAGTATTGTTTCTATAGCTTATTGCTGAATTGTAACCTATTGAATAGTTAGGCTTATTGATCTGATTTCCGGCAGAAAGACCTAAACTAAAGTTAGGCATGCTAGTACCTGTTGTGGGAGCAAAAGTTTGGTTAAATGCACTTGTATAAGTAGCCAACTCTTGCGCCAACTGTGGGTTATTGCTTGCCAAACCTTCTCTTGGTAGATTAGATTGACTGCTAAAAGGAATGTCTCTTGTGCCATCATCAAAACCTAAAAAGTCGGTGCTACCACCATCGTATGTCAGATAGTTTTCATTGAAATGCATTGAAGGATTTACACCCATGCTTCCAGAAATTGACATTGATTTTTCTTCAGGAAAATCTTTAATCTCTACATCAACAATACCGCCTGTGAAGTCGGCTGGTAGATCGGCAGTAAATGATTTCTTTACAATAATATTGTCTACCACATTAGTTGGGAAGATATCCATCTGAATAGAGTTTCTATCTGGATCTAAACCAGGAATTTCCATTCCGTTGAGGATCGTTTTAGTATATCTATCTCCTAAACCTCTTACATAAACGTATTTTCCACCTTGTATAGAAACACCCGGCACACGCTTGATTGCAGATGCAGCATCGCTATCTCCAATTTGCTTGAATGTTTCAGAGGAAATACCGTCTAAAAGGTTAGCTGATTTTCTTTTTACAGTAACCAAAGCCGCATCAGTATCTCTGATCACTTCCGCTGTTACTACGACTTCCTCAAGTTGTTGAGAATCTGTTGAAAGAGGTACATTGATTACTGTTACCTCGTCAGCCTTTACAACAACTTCTGATATTGTTTTATTCTGATAAGAAATATATGTGAATTGCAATTCATAAGTGCCTGGCTCCACATTGGTAATCGCATAGTTACCTTCTATGTCAGTAGCCGAGCCTTTTGTGGTTCCTTTAATAAGTACTGTAGAACCAATTAATTCTTCTCCAGTTTCCTGGTCTGTAACCTTACCTCTGATGGTACCTGTTTGTGCGAAGGCAGCAAACATGAACATTGATAAAGAAAATGTTACTAATAATTTTTTCATTACTCTCATTTATAATTTGATGCAAAGCTATCGCTGTGCAGACGGGGAGCAATGAAAAGTAGGTTACTAATGTTTTAAGATTACATTGAAAAATGTAGCCTCATGTAATACTGGTTTAACATGGTAGGGGTTAATCAATAAATTTAAGCAGTAAAAACCTGCTTTAAAAGCAATATTAAAAGCTTAATCGTAATATAACGATATTAACATTGGATTAACATAAGATCATATAGCTCTTAACATAAAAAAGGGTCTCCATTGCTGGAGACCCTTTTATTTTAAACTTTAATCTGATATTAAAAGCCTGTCAAAGCACCTCTTGCTGAAGCAAATGTCCATCCAAATACTGAGACATCAGCACCTTGTGTATTGGCACCTGCAGCTACAACACCTATAGCGTTTTGATCTTCAGTTGTTAAGTCTGGGAAGACCTCCGCAATTGTCGTGTTAGCAGCTAGCGTAATCTCAATATTTGAGAAAGAAAGATCACCAGCAGTGTAAGCCGCAGTGGTGTTATCATCACTAAATGTGAAGTCACCTTCTCCGGTTCCGCCTTCTTCTGCTCCATTAGTATCAGTAGCAGGTGACACAAAGTTGAAGAAGTAAGCTCCATTGATTGTGCCTGTAGCTCCATCTCTTAAGTTAGCAATCTCATCATCGGCTCCTTTCACAGAAACGTTTGTGATTGTAAATGCTCCCGTAGCTGATCCTTCAGGTCCGTCTATTTCAAGTCCGTGGTCCGTTCCGCTAAATGCAATTACAACTGCATTGTTTATAGTTCCACTGTAAGCCTGGTCGATGTCTAAGGCATCATCATCAGCTGCCCAAACTAGTACGTTAGAGGCATTTACTGTTCCACCAAACCACTCGATACCGTCATCAAGGTTTCCAACAACTTCTACATGGTCGATGGTTGTGCCACTACCAACACCACCTAAAGTAAGGCCGTTGATTTCATCACCATCGCCTAATCTTGTACCACCATGTCGGATAGATACATATCTTAAAACCCCAGAGTTATCATTAGGGTCATTACCTCCGTATTCTGCCAAAGATACGTCTCCAGGTATTCCTTCAATTTGTTCTGTTCCACTGTTAGACTCATCAGAGATAGGTGCATTACCTAAAATAATAAGCCCTCCCCATTCGCCACTTGTCGTTTCGTCCAGGTTCGGGCTATCAATTTCTCCTGGCTCAATTTGATCAATATCTGTCGTAAAAATGATTGGGGCTGAAGAAGTACCCTCTGCCATTATTTTTGCTCCCTTAGCAACAATGAGTGCTGTTGCGTTTGCACCATCACCAGACTCTCCCTTTATAATTGTACCCGGCTCTATAGTAAGCGTTACACCCGGCTCTACAATAATTCTACTTTGCAACTGATAAACATTATCGTTTGTCCATGTGGTATTTACGGTAATGTTTGAGTTAATCAGTTCGTTGCCTGTATTGTCGTCAGACCCGCCAATGATAGGGTCTTGATCTTCGCTACAGCTAGCCATGATTATGATAAGTGCTGCAACTAATAATGTCGATAATTTTTTCATCACTTAAGAATTGTTCGTTTTGTTTTCGTTTTTAATTACGCTACAAATGTGAACTATTAGTGTTAAGTGGATTCGAGGATGGTATTATCTGTTTATGAACTATGCAAAATCTGCATTAATCTAATGTTAAGACTTGCGATGTAGTTGAAATAAAAAAAGGCCTTGAAAAAGGCCTTAATTTTATCTGTTTAAATGATTTTTAGGTATTAACTAATTGTTAATAGGCACTTTGTCCAAAATTGTGGCAATGATATCTTTTGTATCAATGTTGTCCGCTTCAGCTTCATAATTGAGAATAATTCTGTGATTCAGCACATCAGTAGCAACCTCTTTGATATCCTCAGGCAGTACATAATCTCTACCTTCAAAATATGCTACAGCTTTAGCTGCCAGATTCAGGTTGATAGAAGCCCTTGGTGAAACGCCAAACTGGATATACTCTGCAGCCTCCGTTAAATTATAGGCTTTAGGATCTCTGGTGGCATACACCAACTCAATAATATATTTCTCAAGCGACTCCGAAATGCTCGTCTGGTTGATCTCATTTCTGATCTCAAATACGTCTTCCTTAGTCAACACCGAGCCCACCGAGTAGTCAAACTGCATATTTGAAATTCTACGCATCACTTCAAGCTCCTGCTCTTTGGTAGGGTAGTCGACATGCACCTTCATCATAAATCTATCTACCTGTGCCTCAGGCAATGGATACGTACCTTCCTGATCAACCGGGTTTTGAGTCGCAAGTACCAGGAACGGTCGGTCAAGAGTGAAAGTAGTCTCTCCAATTGTTACTTGTTTCTCTTGCATTGATTCTAATAATGCAGACTGCACCTTAGCTGGGGATCTATTGATCTCATCAGCCAAAATCATATTGGCGAAAATAGGGCCTTTCTTTACCTCAAACTTGGCAAGCTTCTGATTGTAAATCATCGTACCGATCAAATCGGCAGGTAGCAAGTCTGGTGTAAACTGTATTCTCTGAAAATCTAAATGTAATACTTTAGCCAGCGTACTTACTGTAAGTGTCTTTGCTATACCGGGTACACCTTCTAACAAAATGTGGCTTTGTGTGAAAAGGCCTATCAATAGCCTGTTTACCATCGACTGCTGGCCCACTACTACTTTTCCTACTTCACTAAACACCTTTTTGATCTTTTCCTGGTGCTCTTTTTTCTTGTCTATTGATACTGTAGATTCTTCCATTTTCAGATAAACTGTTTTTTAGATTCTTCTAATAAACTGTAAATGTATTGCAATAATATGTATTTAATCGAAAAATTTTGTCAAGGGTTACGCTTCTTCCGCCATCGGTCGATATACAACTTAGAATAAATCGATATACTCCTTAACAGGATACTAATTAATTCGTTACATTATCTGTATGCGCAAATTTGTGATTGGAGATATACATGGAGCCTACAGGGCGTTGAAGCAATGCCTTGAAAGAAGTGAATTTGACTATGCGCAAGATCAGTTGATTTGTCTGGGAGATGTTTGTGACGGATGGCCACAAACAAAGGAATCGTTTGACGAACTGCTAAAAATAAAAAACCTTGTCCTCGTGATGGGTAACCATGATTTTTGGGGACTTAAATGGGCGAAAAATGGTACCATGTCGCACATTTGGCTCAATCAGGGCGGCCGAAATACGATTGCCAGTTATAATGGTGAGCCGATGACCGAAACGCATGTCAGTCTACTAGAAGGTGCGCATGATTACTACATTTTAGAAGATCGTTTGTTCGTTCATGCAGGGATTAAGCCCGATAAACCAATCGATACGCAAACGCAAGAAGAGTTTTTATGGGATCGATCTATGGTCAAAGAGGTGATGGATCGACATTATAGTGGTGATGAGGTTCACCTTATGGAAGATTTCAAGACAACTTACGTAGGGCACACTCCCATCCACAATTTTGGGTACTTTGAACCCATAAAAAGCTGTGGCGTATGGCTTATGGACACGGGAGCGGGTTGGGATGGTACGCTTTCAATGATGAATATTGACACGGAAGAAATCTTTTGCAGCGATAAAGTGACCACACTCTACCCTCCAAATACCGGTCGCATGAAACAGTAAGTTTATAGGTCTAAAACCTCCGAGAAAGGGCTGTTAATATGACTCTGAATATACTGCTCAATTTCGGCAGTCGTTTTGTAAGGCGTAACAATGTTTTTTATGTCATCAATGTTGCTGACAGAAATATCGTTTTCGTAAAACCCGAAACCATGATATTCTCCTTTTTCAATTAAAATCACAGATTGCTCTTCTTCATGACGGCCTGCGCCTAATATGGCATATGATTTTTCGGCAGGAATGAAACTATCTGCCGCCAACCTGATGCGCTCGTTGTAAACCTCTGGCGTTTCCTTATGGTCGCAAGCGCCTAAACACTGACCGTATTGGTAATCAAAGCATGCCCCTTTAGATTTTTGTATGCCGCATAATTTTGGGCACAAGTCAAAGTCTTTCACTTTCTCGATAAGAAATTGCCACGCATCGGCATGTGAGTAAAAGTTTATCATCGGTAGCATCCCTTTGGTGATTTTGCTGATGTTTAATCGCGTATAACCATCCCGATCTTCGTATTGGTAAATACCCCATTGGTTGGCTTTAAACTTTTGTGCTCTATTGTATTTAGGCCAAAGTCGTTTGATCTCTGAAGATTCCAACAGCAACGCTACCAATTCATTGCCCGTCAGCTCGTAATCGATATGATGTATTTCATTGCGTATATACTGGTTTCGCCTATTCTTTGAGGTCCCTGAAAAATGGCTGGTGATTCTTTTCTTTATGTTTTTAGCTTTGCCTACATAGATGATCTCACCATGGGCATCTATAAAATAATACACGCCCGGCAGCTCTGGCAGCTCTTCGTACTCTTCTTTGGGTAGGTTAGGGGGCAGTTTAGTTTCTCCCGAATTTCTTTTGATAGCATAAGCCACAAACTCAGGGTTTCTTTGCATGAGTAAGCCAAATAGCTGGGCTGTGGCTTTGGCATCACCACCTGCACGGTGCCTGTTATCGATGGGTATGTTAAGCTGCTCACACAATTTACCCAGTCCATACGATCTTAGTCCTGGCACAATTTCCCGGCTCAACCTCACGGTACAAACCTTCTTTGGACTAAATTTTAGATCGTTTTTCTCCAACTCTCTTTTGAGAAAAGAATAATCGAAATGCACATTGTGCGCTACAAAAACTTTATCCTCCAGTAGCTCATAAATCTTTACAGCCACCTCACTAAAAGCTGGTGCTTTATCTACCATCGCCTGATTGATGCCTGTAAGGCCAGTAATATATGAGGGTATATTCTGCTCAGGGTTGATGAGCGTTTCGTAGCTATCCACCACTTTTTCACCATCGTGAATGTAAATGGCCACTTCGGTAATTTTATTTCTACCGGCAAAGCCTCCCGTGGTTTCTATATCTACAATGGCATACACTTTCTCTAAATTACAGATTGATAAGAAAAGTTCTTGTAAGAACGTTAAATACAGCCACCAACAACAAGATTTACTTAAAATAATGTGAACAACTAGTGTAATTTTTCTATTATATAGGTATGAGTCAGACAAAAAGTAGCAACGAAGAAAAATCTAACCAGACAGACGATGCTTCCAGCGTTTTTGAATCTCGGGTGTTTAGCACGGCTATGGATGTAGCCGAAAGATATGCTTCGAGTAAGAAAAAAGTCTTTAGGGTTTTGCAACATGCGTTTGAAAAACTGAAGGCAGAAAGTGCTCGTAGCCGATTAAAAGAAGAGTTTCAGCGACAGATTTCTGTATTCGCCCGATTACTAAAGGCCTATTACAACGGATTGTATAAAAAAGTACCTGCTTCGGCACTATTGAAAATTATCGGTGGTTTAATTTATTTTGTATGGATTCTGGATTTTATTCCGGACTTTATCCCGATTTTAGGCCTGGCAGACGATATAGCAGTGATTGTATGGGTATATAATGGAATAAGTAACGAGCTGGAAGAATTTGAAAACTGGGAATCAGCAGTAGCATATAACATAGACGAAAAATAAGATTATGAGTGACAGCGGTAAATTTTTAGTAGGATTACTCACTGGGATTGGTATCGGTGCGGCTATTGGTGTTTTAATTGCACCAGATAAAGGCAGCAATACTTATAAAAAACTCGAAGGAGCGGTGAAAGATGCCACTAAAGACCTAAAAGAGTACAGTGAAGAAAAGATAAAGCAAGCCAAAGAAGCGAAGAGCTGATGTCTATCCTATCATCATTACTTAAGAAACCTCTGAGTGTATTAGAGGACAAGATTGCTATGGCTAAAGCTGAAGTTCAGAATGAAGTTTCAGCCGTGTTGGCCAAGCTACTGATATTACTCCCTATTTTGATTTTTATATTTCTTGCACTGGTAATAGCAAGTGCTGGGGTAGCTTTATTGATCAATCATAAGTTAGGTCATAGTTACTATGGCTATCTATGGGTGAGTGGTTTTTATGTGGTATTGGCCGTTTTTATTATACTTTTCAGCAAAACGGCAGTCGCACAACGTATACTCAAAAGGCTCTCAGACAAATTGGTATTTGGGAAGGAAGAATAAATAAAGCAAAATTTTTATAGGACATTATTGCAAATTAAAATCCCTTACTTAAATTTGCAGTCCACTTAAGGGAAACGCCCTTGAGTTAAATTGAAAAGCGAAAGTAGCTTCCCGATCCCGATAGCTATCGGGATGGGAGTAGAGCGCCAGAAACAATATTGTTTCAAATGCTTTATACCTTTCATTAGGAAGTCCTTACGCTGTATAAGCGAAAGTAGCTCAGCTGGTAGAGCGCAACCTTGCCAAGGTTGAGGTCGCGGGTTCGAACCCCGTCTTTCGCTCAGTAAAATGCCACGTAACGCGTGGCATCTTTATTTTTAAACTACGTTGTAGTATTCGCCCGGGTGGTGCCACTGACGCGCTTTGCGGTCAGGGTCATGACATCACACTTTGTGTGATCGTCATGAGAATTGGTGGTAACACCTGGAGTTGAAAAGCATTAGACTAGCTAATAGTCGAATGCCCGGGTGGTGGAATTGGTAGACACGCAGGACTTAAAATCCTGTGAGCATTGCGCTCGTGCGGGTTCAAGTCCCGCCCCGGGTACTTAAAAGCCTGATAATCGATTGATTATCAGGCTTTTTTGATTTATAGGGGGACGGAAAGGGAACTGTTTTTACTTAACTCCAACAAACCGTTTCCTCCTTGTCAGGCCCCTAACTACATAACTCATGGTTTTCATAAGATTTGTAAGCAACGAATTACTTCACTATTTTACTACTAATTCAAAATAACAAAGTATATGAGGAATTAAGCTGAATGAAGTCACTTGTCACACTGGCGCTTGTTTTATTGTCATTTTGTTGTCTCGGCCAAGAGAGTAAGGTATTGCTTTCCCAATTAATGGAAGAAATTCTTTTATCAGATAAGGAAAATTATTCAATTTCTGTCGGCAAAGTATCAACTGAAAATTTACCTGTTTTAGAAAATCAATGGGGAGAAAAAGAAAAGCAATCAATTGGAAAATTTCTGAGTTATCAATACCCCAAAATGCCCTTAGACTCCACAGGATATTTAATAATTGACAAAACCATATCAATCAAAATTGCTGAAGTTGATAACCTTGAAATCTCCAACCTGAATATCAATACTTTAAAATTAACAATAGACTATGCTCAGAATCTAATTTTGAAAAACTGTCGTATTGATAACCTAATTTTGACAATTAATCAATTAGAAAACCATGCTTGGCTACTAGATAACCATTTAGTAAGCTCTAGCATAAAGACATCATCAAACGATTATAACTCCATGTTCTGGTTACATTCTAATATTTTAGATAATGTCACCGTTAGTATAGATGGCTTATCCAGCTTGGAACTTATAAATAACAGTTTCGCCCTCCATAAAAAAGAGATTGATGCAAGCGATTCAGCTTACTTTAAAATCAATCAGCAGCTACTGGATTATAATGATACTCCAAACTCGCTATGGCTGAATTGCCAAAATGTCAAGAATGTTATTATCTGGAAGAACTACAATATCAAGAATGTAGAAGAATATGAGTTTGACGCATTAAGTCTAACAGGTGAGGTTGAAAACCTAAAGATCTTAGAGAATTCAATTTATCTACCTCTTCAATTCATTGATCTAACCATTACCAAAAGACTTGAGATAATAAAGAATGAATTCATGGGGTTTAAAGCCTTAGGTCTATATCGTGCGCTATTCCCCGAGTTACTAATTAATATTGATTGGAAACAATTTCAACATAAGGTTTATATTCTGACGGATGCTTCACAAAACGAGACCCACGATGGTTTTGCTCGATTTGGTACTGTGCCATACTTTGGTGAGGCGTTAGAAGAAATGCAGTTTCACGATCGATGTCGGGCACTGTTCGATGCCTACAGCAAATTTTATAACCATTACAGAAATTCTGGAGATATTGAAGCCGCAAACGCAGTATATCGCGAGCTACAAGATTTGCATACACTCAGATATAAATATTTAGCCTCAAATAATCCAGACGTAAAAAGTATTTTTAGATGGCGTCTGAATCAATTGATTAGCTATTATACTGGCTACGGAACAGACCCCGTTAAAGCAATCATCATTTCAATCTATATAATTATGGGATTCGCAATTTTTTATTTCTTCTTTCCCTCCGAATGGGATAAAGAATCGAAATTAAAAACATTGTCAAACCTTAAAACAGCATTAGCCCGGGATAAAAAATCTTTCTTTAAACCATTAATTAGATCATTTTACTTTATGACAATAAGTCTTATAAACGCGATTACACTGAGTTTGAATTCTTTTGTAACACTTGGGTTTGGCTCTATTCCAACCAAAGGTATAGCTAGATATGTTTGTATAATACAAGGATTTATAGGTTGGTTTTTACTAAGCCTGTTCTTAGTGTCTCTTTTTAATCAGGTCGATTTCTGACAAAGAAATAGTCGAAAAATACATGGTATAACCAGTATTCAAATAAATTCATAACCAAAAATTAATACGTCTTTGCAATAATGAGAAATTTGATAACCTTAAATCTAATATTATTAGTTTTCGCCTGCACCGCCCCCCAAGAAAAACCTACCATGGATGGGTTAGCAGAAAAGTATGTGAAACTTGTGCTGGAAATCGGGCAATATGACAGTGACTTTGTCGATGCATATTACGGCCCTGAAGACTGGAAACCGACAAGCGACAAACAGGACAGTCTCCCTGCCAGCTTACTCACCCGTGCTGATGAGTTGATTAATCAGCTGGCTCAGGTGGAGGCTGGTAGTTTTAGTGATGAGGAAAAGGCACGTCACACCATGCTGGGCAAGCAATTGCTAGCCGTGAAAACCAAGCTTGAAATGATGTCGGGCACTACCTACAGCTTTGATGAAGAAGCCAGGTTGTTGTACGATGCCGAGCCTCCACATCACACACAAGCTCATTTCGATAGTCTATTGAGTCAACTAGCCAATGAACTCCCGGGTGAAGGTGACTTATCGGTGCGCTATAATGAGTTTGCCAACCAGTTTATCATCCCCAAAGACAAACTGGACACCGTCTTCCGTGTGGCTATCACTGAGGCCCGTCAAAGAACCAATGCCCACTACGACCTGCCAGAAAACGAAAACTTTGTGTTAGAGTATGTCAATGACAAAAGTTGGTCGGGCTATAATTACTACCAGGGAAATAGCGAAAGTCTAATCCAGATCAATACCGATTTTCCGATTTTCATCCAACGGGCGATAGACCTGGCCTGTCATGAAGGCTATCCCGGGCACCATGTGTTCAATGCATTACTTGAGCAAAATCTTGTGAATGAGAAAGGGTGGAAAGAGTTTTCCGTTTACCCGCTTTTCTCCCCACAGTCACTCATTGCAGAGGGCAGTGCCAACTATGGTATCGATGTGGCCTTCCCTGGTGCAGAAAGGGTCAGGTTTGAAAAGGAAGTATTGTTTCCAATTGCAGGCCTTGATGCTACACAGGCAGACAAGTACTACAAAATCTTAGGATTGATGGGAGACCTCAACTACGCGGGCAATGAAGCCGCCAGAAAATACCTCAATGGAGAAATCAGTAGGGAAGAAGCGGCTAAATGGTTGGAAAAATATCTTTTGTTTGCTCCCGACAGGGCATTGCAGCGCACCAGATTTTTTGACCAATACCGCAGTTATGTGATCAACTACAACCTGGGCAAAGATTTAGTGGCCAACTATGTAGAATCGCGTGGTGGCACTGTAGATAATACAGAAAAGCGATGGGAAATTTTTAAGGAGCTGCTGAGCAATCCACATACGGCTAGTAGCTTGAAGTAAGGTTCCGATGATAGATGAATGGAAATAGTTTTTAAAGTCCTCATCCCAACCTTCTCCCAGAGAAGGAGATTAAAGAATTTCCATTCATCTGCGCTCCTGATTCAATAGCTATTCGGATCGTCCTTTTGAAAAAGCAGTTATCTGAATGGCGTTTTTTACTAGTTTTATTTCATTCCCAGATATATTTTTTTACTTTCAAGTCATGACACAAGAAGAACTAAAAACAGAGATTACTGACCTGGAAAGTACGCTTACTGGCGACATGTTTCAGGACATGGACACACAAGAGCAGATATATGCCCTGAAGCGACAATTGAATGAATTTGAGGCTCCAACTAAGGAAAGGCCTGATGATTCGGAGTTTGAGTGTATCGGCTGCGGTTCTTAATCACTTATTGCATAGCGTGCTTTACCACATTGCGCGAAATCATCATCTCGTGTAATGTTGATCTGATACGTTTTGCCAAATACCTTAAGCTGATTTGAAAATGCCTGAATCACTTCTTTTGGTAATTCAGGGGTTAATACCCTAAAAAAGTGTGCTTTTATTTTCCCGTCATTGTGAAAGTATATTTTATGCACGATGGAGATGCTTTCGGCCTCAACATTCCAGTGAAAATCGGCCGACTTTAAATGTGTCCCTATAGCTTGATGTAATGCAGACCAACTTTTAATCACTTCGTTTATGGAGTCTTTCGAAACTTGAGGGTTGAGTAAGTTTTGGTGGGACTGATCTAAATCGAGTTTTTCAAACTCATTCAGCAGCTCAACATCATGAAAATTATACACCTTCACATCATTGTTTTGAGCTAATAAATTAGGTAGTTGAAACAATACCACTGCGAGTACTAATAGAGATTTCTTCATATAACTAAATATTTAGTTCAATAATAAGATGAGCATTCCATAGATGCAAATTATTATAACTAATTTTTTAGTTTTAAAACAAAGTGGGTGGTGGCTGCTGATATTTTACCTCCTTCAATACGTCTTTATGATTGCCAACGGCAGACTTTCCTCTTAATCTGCCAACGGTATAGGCTTGCATTTCATCCTGATCGTAAGGTTTGATCATTTCAAGAACATGATCTTTCGCTGGCTTATCATCGGCTTCAATTTTTAGCCAGTCTTCCAACATTTCATCAGGCACAATAAATGGCATACGACCCGCATTGGGCCCACCATTATGAATGTCTTTCATCATGGAGTTGGCCTCGGTGGTGATTAGAGAAACGGTGACTTTTTTAATATCGCCTAATTTCCAGACCGAATAGAGACCCCCGACCCAAAAGGGTTTTTCTTCCTTCATTCCAATCAGATGTGGCACTGTGGTTTTATCATTGAGGTGTTTGTGCTCGTAAAAATTGTCTAACAACACCGCACAGCGCATATTTTTGGTAGAATTTTTAAAGGAAGGTTTTTCAAAGATGGTTTCCCCTCGGGCATTCAACGTTTTATTGGCAATGCTTGTCGCTTGCGCTGCATCTTTTACAAAAAAAGGTATCAGGCCCCATTCCATAGATTGCAACGTGTGTACGTCCTCTTTGGTGACGACAGGCAAATCGGGATGATCAAAGCCTGACATATGATACGCTTTGGGAATTGTCTTCACAACCTCTTCGACATTCTTGAGGTCGTGGGTGCGTTTGTATTTTTCTATTTTTTGCCTGAGGTAGCTTACATCGTAGCACATGATGAGTTTCGTCTTTTGCTACAAGTTATAATATATTTTGGAAGTGTTTAACCCTCTGAATCCAGTTCGGCCTCAATGCTTCTTACCTCTTCAGGTGAAATGTACAATCTGTCGATACGGGCTTTGTAATCCTCCGACAGGTGCTCATGATTGAGGATGTAATTCTTCGTTTCAATGATGAGGTCTGCACACCCGTGTAAAATGGCATGTTTGTCTGCTTCATATTCGGCATTCATCAAAAAGCTTTTTGAAGTAATGTAATTAATGCCAAAGCCAATCATTTGAAAAGAGCTGCGATCAAGGTAATCCATGATATGACCTAGTTCATGCGCAATCCAACCCACTAAAATCTCATGAGGCACCTCCTCAATCGGTTTGGTAATATCTCCTAGTTGCAGCTCTCTGCTAATTTTTATTTTATAAGTGCGTGTTTTCTTACCCTTAAAAAGGGTACGAACACGAGGCTGAGCTTGCATTACGGCATTCTTTATTTTGTCTTTGAAAACAAAATCAATTTTGGTTTGCCATAATTCCGGGAAATAGGAGAGCGCTTCTTTTACTTCTGCCTGAAGTGCTGTAGGAAACTTTTTATTTTGAAATTTTAGATTTTTTTTAACCTGCCCTGACGCCATCACAGAAGTGATCGCAATTAGTGACAGGGTGATATGTAGTCTAAATTTTTTTATCAAAATTATTAAAGCCGGATACTAAGTAATAAGCCTAAACCCCTTTAGGTAACCTACTAACCAGCAACAATTTAGTAATGTTTAGGCAGTTTCCTTCAATTCAGTAAGCGTAATTTCACCTTGTTTGAGCGAAGCAGCTAACTCTTTGGCGTGAGCTTTATTCTTAGAATACTTAATATGCTTAGGAACACCTCTTAAGTCATGAACAAGACCAAGCCAACTCAGCATTTTTAATCCATAAAAAGTGATATCTATTTCCCACCAGAAAAATCCTTGTCTTGCCGCCACTTCATAGTAGTGGTGGTTATTGTGCCAGCCTTCTCCTAAAGTAAGCAGGGCTAACCACAAACTGTTTTTTGACTCATCGCCTGACTCATAACGTTGCTTTCCGAACTTATGCATGATTGAGTTAATCGTAAATGTACCATGGTATAGCATCACAGTGCTTAAGAAAAACCCAATAAACAAAGTAGATAGACCATGATGTGTAAACATCAATAATGGGCTACCACCATTTACCCATGCACCAACTGCGGTAACAACCAGGGCCAATACGGTAGGAGGTACCAGGTAATGCTTGTTTAACCACACTAACTCCGGGTATTTGGCGAAGTCTCCAATGGTTTTAAAATCCGTCTCTTTATAGTCTGGTCCAATGATCCAACCAACATGTGAGTACCAAAAGCCATATAGTTTCATCGAGTGCGGGTCTTTGGGTGTATCGCTATGTCTGTGATGATGTCTGTGGTGTGCTGCCCACCAGAGAGCTCCTTTTTGTGCAGATGTCTGCGCAAAAAACGCAATGAGGAACTGGAACCACCGTGAAGTTTTATAAGTTTTGTGAGCAAAATATCTATGATAGCCACCCGTAACCCAAAACATACGTCCTACATACAATAAGCCACATACGATCCAGTCGAAAAGTGTAGCACCTGTAAAAAGTGCCCCTAAAGGCAAAAGGTGCACAATGGTAAAAGCAATCTCCTGTTTGAGTATCGGTTTACTTCTTTTTTCTATTTGAACAGTTTCCGCCATGCGAATAAAATAATATTAGATTTCTTAATTAACAAACAGGTGAGTAAAACATCGCTTATTTGACATTAGTTCACCAAACATTTTCGTAATTGCTATTTATTCTCGAGCGTTTTTTTAATCTCGTTTAGCTTTAATAATGCCTCCACAGGCGAAATTGTATTGATGTCCAACGCATCCAGCATCTCCTGCACCTGTTTGTACCTTGGGTCTGCCTCAAACAAGCTCATCTGATAGGTGGCCTTAGGCACTTCTTCTAGCTTCTTGCCCGTATCATTTTTGTGCTTATCCTTTTCGAGGAAATGCATGATCTCATTAGCGCGGATCACCACCTTGTTGGGCATACCTGCCAACTGTGCTACATGGATTCCAAAACTGTGCTCGCTGCCACCTTCTTTGAGCTTGCGCATGAAGATAATCTTATCACCTACCTCTTTTACAGAAACATTAAAATTCCGGATTCTAGAGAAGTCTTCAGCCAATTGGTTCAACTCATGGTAATGGGTAGCAAACAAGGTCTTCACACGATAGTCGGGATGGTTATGCAAATGTTCCACGATCGACCAGGCAATAGACACACCATCGTACGTACTGGTACCGCGACCGATTTCATCCATCAACACTAAACTGCGGTCACTCAGGTTATTGAGTATACTGGCAGTCTCAGTCATTTCTACCATAAAAGTAGACTCACCTTTCGACAAATTATCCGAAGCTCCAACACGTGTAAATACTTTGTCAACAATACCAATCGTAGCAGTTTTAGCTGGTACATAAGAGCCCATTTGTGCAAGCAACACAATCAAAGCTGTTTGTCTTAGCAAAGCCGATTTACCTGCCATATTTGGCCCGGTTATGATCAATATTTGCTGCTGCTCATTGTTGATGAGCACATCATTTGGCACATATGATTCACCAAGTGGTAGTTGCTTTTCGATCACCGGGTGCCTTCCCGCCTTAATGTCAATTTCGGTAGTATCGTTTACCTCAGGCTTGATGTACTTATTTTCTTTGGCAATAATGGCAAAAGAGCTCAGGCAATCAATCATCGCCAGCACTTTAGCATTTTTTTGAATGGGCTCCACAAAATCAGTAGCCGCAATCACCAACTCGTTGAAAAGCCGCTGTTCGATGACTACTAGTTTATCTTCAGCGCCTAATATCTTTTCTTCATAGACCTTTAGCTCCTCGGTAATATACCGCTCTGCATTTACCAAAGTCTGTTTTCTGATCCACTCTTGAGGCACTTTATCTTTATGTGCATTACTTACTTCCAGGTAATAACCAAACACCTTATTGTAAGCGATCTTAAGCGATGGAATGCCTGTACGCTCTATTTCACGTTGCTGTATTTGGACGAGGTAATCCTTCCCGGAAAAAGCTATCTTCCTTAACTCATCCAGTTCTTCATCCAATCCATCCTTCATCAGGTTACCCTGATTCGAAACGATCGGCACATCTTCTTTTAATTCGTTTTCAATCTTTTCTAACAGAAACTCACAAGGATTAATCTGATCTGCCAGCTTCACCAAATGTGGCGCTCCGCTATTGGCCAATGCATCTTTGATTGGGAGCGTGTTTTTTAAGGCTTTTTTAAGATGAATCACCTCTCTTGGGTTGATTCTGCCTACAGCTACTTTAGATATCAACCGCTCTACATCACCAATCTGTTTGAGGTTGGTTTGCACTTCTTCCAACAACTCAGAGTTGTTGTGAAAAGTATCTAAAATCTCATGTCGCTCCGTGATCACGGCTGTTTCTTTCAAAGGCAACACTACCCATTTTTTGAGTAGGCGAGAGCCCATCGGAGTCACGGTTTTATCTAAAATATCTATGAGTGGTACCCCACCATCTTGTTGCGGATAGATCAGCTCCAGGTTTCGAATAGTGAACTTATCGAGCCAAACATATTTCTCTTCATCAATTCGAGAAACTGCAGCAATATGCTTGATGTCTTTGTGTTCCGTTTCTTCCAGGTAATGTAGCACGGCACCTGAAGCAATGATCGCCTCTTGTAGATTTTCAATACCGAAGCCTTTGAGCGAAGAGGTTTTAAAATGGTTGATGAGTTTTTCGTACCCAAAATCAATATTATAAATCCACTCGTCAAGCGTGAATGTGTTGTAATCGTCTTGAAAAAGGCCTCTAAAGGCTTCCTTGTCACCTTTGCTGTAGATCACCTCTGAAGGTGCAAACCCTTGAAATAACTTGGCAATATATTGTCTGGATCCCTGAGCGGTCATAAACTCACCCGTAGAGACATCTAAAAATGATACCCCTACTTTCTCACCATTGAAATGGACCGAAGCCAGGAAGTTGTTGTGTCTTTTGTCAAGCACATTGTCATTAAAGGAAAGACCCGGTGTTACCAATTCTGTTACGCCCCTCTTAACAATCCCTTTCACCGATTTAGGATCCTCTAGTTGGTCGCATATGGCTACACGATTACCTGCTCTTACCAATTTAGGTAAATATGTATCTAGTGCGTGGTGCGGAAATCCAGCCAGTTCAATGTGTGAAGCAGCACCGTTGGCTCTTTTAGTGAGTACTATATCCAGTACCTTGCTGGCCGTAACAGCATCTTCGCCAAATGTTTCATAAAAATCACCCACTCTGAAAAGCAAAAGTGCCCCGGGATACTTCGTCTTAATGACGTTGTATTGCTTCATGAGGGGAGTTTCTTTCGCTGTCTTGGTTTTGGCCATTCTTGGTGGGATTAGTCCACAAATATTAATTTTTTTAAGGCCTTTAGCAACATCTGTCGTTAACTTTGAAATATGAGAAAATTAGCCAACGAAGAGCTTGACAGAAAGACGGTTGATGAGTTTAAATCAGCCGACAAATTACCCGTCTGCATTTTGCTTGACAATATCCGGAGTTTGAATAATGTAGGCTCAGCATTTCGTACCTCAGATGCTTTTTTGATAGAAAAGATTTACCTGGGTGGTATCACGGGCACCCCTCCCCATCGCGATATTCAGAAAACTGCCCTGGGTGCCACCGAATCGGTAGCCTGGGAGCATGTAGAAAGCCCGTTGGAATTGGTCAAGCAGTTGAAAGCTGAGGGCTATACGATAGTTGCTATTGAGCAGGTGGATAAAAGCGTGATGTTGGATGATTTTACACCTGATCCGAATAAAAAGTATTGTTTGGTTTTTGGAAATGAGGTTTTCGGTGTTGATGAAGAGGTAGTAGCGGCTAGCGATATATGTCTTGAAATACCTCAGCATGGCACTAAGCATTCTTTGAATATATCTGTAAGTCTAGGCATCGTAGTTTGGGATTTTTATAAGAAGCTGGGGTAAAACTAATCGCAGAGTGACACAGAGGAGTCACAGCGTTTCCACAAAAGAGAATAGCTTATTAAGTATTGGTGCGCTTGGTCTATTGTGGTTTGATTTTTTTAAGAAATTGACTAATTATCGATAATACAACCTATGAAAGGAGATTGGTCAATAGATAACTATAGGCAGATGAATATTCTGAGAGGCATCTATTTGCTTTCAGCTCTATGCATGTAAAGATTGGAATAATGAAGGATCAATTTTACCTTTATAAAAGAGATATCGTTCATCCAAAGAAGAACCTAAAAGTTCAAATACCAATTGAAAAGCTTAAAAATGTTCGCCTGAAAAAGCAAAGTACACTGTATCAAGGTCGACTCGTTATCAATTATGAAAAGGATGATATGCTTCATGACACTTCAATGTCGATGAACAGTTTTACTCTCACCCAACGAGAACAAATCGTTACGCATTTAACTTACTTACCATGAGGTTTTGTTGGGTTAACCACAGAGTTCCGCAGAGGAGTCACAGAGTTTCACAAAGGTATTTAATAATTCAATATTCACCGGGTGACTGTGAGTCACCGGTGAATTCTTTGTAAAACAATAATTAAAAAAAGCCGCCCAGCCATTACTCCGCCAGACGACTTCCAAACAAGTTAATCTTTATTCCTCTTAGTTATTAACAGCTGCCGCGGCATTTAACGTACCCCAGCCGAAATCTGAACTTCGGTTAGGATATAAATCTGCCGTATTTCTCATTTTAGCTAATACTTGATCACGAGACAACCCTGGGTTTTTTGCCCATACCAATGCCGCTATTCCGGCTGCAGTTGCTGTGGCAACAGATGAACCACCGACAGTCGCAGGTTGGTTGCCACTCATTGCAAGTGTAAGTGGATGACGATTTGTACCTGAGCGTTCCATCACGACAGTAAAATCTACTTTGCTACCAGAGTGACACACATCGCATCGTTGATAGCCACTTTCTTTGATACCGGTAACGGCTACTGTTTCGTTCATCGATGCCGGGAAGATCACGCCATACCAATTGGTCCATGAAGTTGAGGTGCCGGCAGCGGAGAATATTAACTTACCACGGCCATAAGCATATCTTACCGCATCGGCCACTTTTGAGTTAGAAAACACATCACCAATAGACATACTGATGATTTTCACATCACTTCGGTTGCCCAGATAAACTAAGGCATCAGCCACACCCGTCTTTTCGCTACCTCCATTAATTACAACATCACCAGTGCCTCGTACGGCCACCAGGTTTGAATTATAAGCAACGCCCACAGATGAGCCGCTACTACTTCTTGGAGCCGCAATTACCCCGGCCATAGCTGTTCCATGACCACACTCATCATCCGGGCCATCAGGACTCGCCCACCACCACCATGAGCTCACATAAAAACCATATTTGTTTACATAGCGGCCAGATGAGTAGCCTGAGTTGAATTGGCTGTTAAGTTTAGCCTGATCAGGAGAAAGTCCCGTATCAATCACACCCACTGTTATGCCCTGCCCAGTGCTTGAACTCCATGCATTGGAAATATTATTTGCCGATAAATGCCAACTGGCTTTGGCACCGGGGGCAATGGTCGTATAATCTGAGCCTGGCAGTCCCCAATCAGGATCGTTGCTACAGCCTTTGCTACTTTCTACTCTGCCATCAGCGGCTAAAGAAAAGTCTACTTCATAGCCAAGTGGCTCAACATAGCGTACTGTGGGTAGCACTCTGAGCTTTTTTACTGCACCAAAGTCTACGAGTTTCATTTCCATTAGCGGAAGTACATCATGCGATTTCATGATGAGCTCTTCTCTTTTAAATGACGGCTCTTCTACCTGAAGTTGATTTACTGTAGTACTGATCACTTCTTCAGATGCTCGCTGCCAGTCAGATGATTTGATATCCACTTCAGAAATTCTTGAGTTGATATCTCCAGCGCCATCAGGTTTGTAACCGACAGTGATGATCGAGTCGCTATGAATAAGCGCACTCCAAATCACCTGATCGGATGCATCTGACCAGTTGAATTCATCATTTTGTTTTAGAGAGTTAATAATAATCTCATCGATTTCTGCTCTTGATAAGACTTCAACTTGCTCCTGTTGCGGAGCAATGGACGTTTCGTCTGTACAGCTGAAAACAATAAATGCAAGCAGCAACAGACCAATTCTTAAATTTGTCATTGAGGTTGGTTGGTTTAGGTTGAAAATAATTCAAAAGCACTGCATTTAGTATGCATGCAGCGCATTTGAATTAATAATTTCTAAAAAAATTTCAGAAAATCCAAGCCAACCTGTCTGAAGCCGTTTAAGCCCTGTTTTAGAAGTTTAAAACATCCCGAAGTGATTGGTACCCTGACCTACTTACAGAAATTTTGTCTCCATTTTTTAGCATAGCGATATAGGAGTCTTTGGAATAAGCTTCTAGCTTATCAATCATTTTGACACTCACAATATAGGAGCGGTGCACCCTTACAAACTCGCTTTTTGGCAACACCTTTTCAAGCCACTTCATGGTAAGCTGTTTTAAATATTTCTTACCCTCTGTATGAATTTCTACATAGTCATCCTGTGCCTGGAAGTAATCAATTTTATCTGTAGAAATGATCAAGATTTTTGAGCCCGAGCGTATAACTACGCGATCGAGTGTCTCTTGCTGCTCTTTGTGGTCTTCAACTATTTTAGCAGGTTCTGGTACAGATTCACTCTTGTCAATTTTAGCCTTTGCTTTCGTTAGGGCCTCCTTAAAGCGTTGCTCCGAATAAGGCTTTAAAAGATAATCTGCAGCATTTAATTCAAACGCCTTGATCGCATATTGGTCATAGGCTGTACTGAAAATGATTACCGGTTTTTGATCGATGATTTCTAACATCTCAAACCCTGTTAGCTTGGGCATTTGCACATCCAGAAATACCAAATCAGGTTGATGTTCTTGAATGGCCTTGAGCCCCTCAAACCCATTGGCGCATTCAGCTACGATCTCGAAGTTTTCTTCTTTTTTCAAAAAGGCCTTAACCACATCTCTGGCCAATTTTTCATCATCAATAATGACGGTTTTTATCATGCTTCAATGTTTTGTGGTATTTCTAATTTGATACAAAATTTATCTCTTCCTTTCTCAATAGTAACCAGGTCAGGGACACCATATATCAACTCAAGCCTGCCACGTACATTTTTAAGCCCAATACCTTTGCCTTTTTGTACAGCCGCATTGGAGTCATAATTATTTTTAACTTTTATAACGAGCCTATCTCCTTCAAGCGTACAAATCGTATCAATAGTTACTTGTTCCAATTGCTCATACACTCCGTATTTTATGGCGTTTTCATATAACGGCTGTAAAATCATGTTTGGCACTTTGTAATCAAGCAGGTCATCAGCCACCTGAAGATTTACATTTAGTCGCTCGCCAAAGCGCACTTTTTCTATGTCCAGATATAGGTTCATTTGCTCAAGTTCATTTTGCAAAGTGTGTACTTCTGACTTTTCCTGGCCCAAGGATCCTCTTAAAAACGATGAGAGTTTAATTACCATTTCCCTGGCACTATCAGGATCACTTAGTGTCAAAGAGCTTATAGAATTTAAGCTATTGAAAATGAAATGTGGGTTAATTTGAAACTTAAGCATTTCTAACTCACTATGCTTGAGCAACGTTTGGAGTTGTGCTTCTTGCTTTTCTTTTTCGCTTAAGCTGTAATTATTCTTCAATAAATAGTAAACCAAAATAATAACGCTCAAGTAAAGAGCTCCTGTCACCATTCGCCACGGACTGGCACTAGCTGCTAAACTGAGGTAATCAGTGTTGTTATAAAAAGCATAACCTAATACAGCATCACAAATAAAGTGTACTACAGAAGCACCCAAAATAATAATAACCACAAAGGTGATGATAGTGGCAAATGTCCCCTGGGTTGAAGGCTTAAAGTATTGAATGGCCCACCACAAACTAAAGCCCACGCCTGCCAAAAGCCCATTGCACACAATGGCATCTGCAAAAGCTATGACTGTAGTAAGGTTGTAGCCAATGCTCAAAACAGAGGCATGAGCAAGAATAATAATTGCCCATGCCAATAAATAATAAACTAATCCTTTACCTCTGAAGGGGTGTTTCATGCTTAAAGTTTTATATCGCCCCCACCAAACATCACAAAACCTTTTACACGTAATACTTTTGTTTTGTCTGGCACCACTTTAAGGGCAGACGATCGGTTGTCGCTAAACCCTCCAAATATTGAGAAGACATCTACTTCTACGGTCCAATCGGCCGGTACTTTGATGTCTGTACCGCCAAACATCACGAAGATGTCTAACGTATTGGTGCCTTCTGCCAGATTTGCACTTCTGAAATCGATATCAGAACCACCGAAAATTGCTGTTATTTTACCTCCCTGGAAGTTTTGAGAGTCGATTTTACGCTCTCCTCCACCAAAAATAGCCGTATCATCAAGGTAATCGAGGCTAGGAGACTTTGGGTCATTTGGATTTTTTGATTTGAAAGCGCCTCCGCGTCTCGCTATTAGAGATATACCTATAGCGATAATGGCAACAGGCCAGAATATATGCCATATGTCTCTTACCCTAAAGAAATCGAGGTCTTGAAGGAGAAATACCCCACCGATGGCCACCATAATAATGCCCGGCTCCGGTTTGTTTTTTCCAAAGATGAAATACGCACCCAGTACGATTAAAAATGTCTTCCAGCTAATTAAATAATGTGGAATGTAATAAGGGATGATGTCCAGGTTATCTAGTAACCAAAACCCACCGATGGCTACCATAATGATCCCGAACCATACTCTTCTATCTGTTGTTTGTTGCTCGCTCATGACTTTAATTGTTTAAATGTTTATTCAATTTTACCCTATTTCGCCCGCTTAAGTTTGCGTTAATCGGTGAGTGCCGGCTGTATATCGGTAAGTGCCGAAAACAATCTAGTAAAGATTCATCTAAATTTCAGTAAGCCGGCATTTAATGCATTTCTTTTCGGTTATTTTCTAAATTTGTTACCTGTATTGGCAAATGAAGAATTATATCAAATTATAATATGGAATACCGCATAGAAAAAGATACCATGGGCGAGGTAAAAGTACCTGCCGATAAATACTGGGGTGCCCAGACAGAGCGATCAAGAAACAACTTTAAAATAGGGCCGGCTGCAACTATGCCGCTGGAAGTAGTTTACGGCTTTGCTTACTTAAAGAAAGCAGCAGCTTATACCAATCACAAACTGGGTGTGCTGGCTCAGGAAAAAAGAGATCTGATTGGAAAAGCATGTGATGAGATTTTGGAAGGAAAGCATGACGATCAGTTTCCACTTGTAATCTGGCAAACAGGTAGTGGTACGCAATCTAACATGAATACTAACGAAGTCATTGCCAATCGTGCGCATGTATTGGCTGGTAATAAGCTGGGCGAAGGTGAAAGAACCATCCACCCAAATGATGATGTAAACAAATCGCAATCATCGAATGACACTTTCCCAACTGGCATGCACATCGCTTGTTATAAAATGGTTGTGGAAACTACCATTCCGGGTGTAAAAAAACTGAGAGATACTTTACATAAAAAATCTCAGCAATACATGGATGTGGTTAAAATTGGCCGCACCCATTTAATGGATGCTACACCATTGACATTAGGGCAAGAGTTTTCAGGATACGTTTCTCAGTTGGATCATGGTATCAAAGCATTAGAAAACACACTTGATCACCTGAGCGAGTTAGCATTAGGCGGTACTGCTGTTGGTACAGGGATCAATACCCCTGAAGGGTATGCCGAAACGGTAGCTGGGTTTATTGCAGATTTCGCAAAACTTCCTTTTAAGACTGCAGAAAATAAATTTGAGGCTTTGGCAGCACACGATGCGATTGTAGAAAGTCATGGCGCGCTAAAGCTATTGGCTGTATCGCTAAATAAAATTGCCAACGATATCAGATTACTTGCTTCTGGTCCTAGAGCAGGTATCGGTGAAATCAACATTCCAGCCAATGAGCCGGGTAGTTCCATCATGCCTGGAAAAGTAAATCCTACCCAATGTGAAGCACTCACCATGGTATGTGCACAGGTAATGGGTAACGATGTAGCGATTACAATTGGTGGTACGCAAGGTCATTATGAGTTGAATGTTTTTAAACCCATGATGGCGGCTAACTTCCTACAATCTGCACGACTTATTGGAGATGCATGCGTATCTTTCAATGACAATTGTGCAGTAGGTATAGAGCCAAACAAAAAGAATATCGAACAGCACCTAAATAACAGTTTGATGCTGGTGACAGCACTTAATCCACATATTGGATATGAAAAGGCAGCCAAAATTGCCAAAGCTGCTCATGAAAATGGCACAACACTCAAGGAGGAAGCCGTCAAATCTGGCTTTCTTACTGAGGAAGAATTTGCCAAATGGGTTAAACCAGAAGACATGGTAGGCAGCCTCAAAAGCTAATTATTTTTATTTATTTAAATATATTGACTATATTTTCACAAGTTTTAGACAAAAAGAAACCAAATGAAAAAATTATCTGCAATACTCACATTAGTCTTAGTTGGGGCTTTTGTTTCTACTTCTTTCGCTCAGCTTTCTAAAGACGAGAAAAAAGAATGGAAAAATAAAGCCAAGGAGTATAAGAAAGATCCTGAAGCATTAAAGAACCTCGTAGAAGAGCACCAAAGCTTACAGGGACAGGTGAATAGCCTGAAAAGTGAAACAAATGCCATGCAATCGCGACTTAGTGATAAAGATGCTAAAATCAGTGAGTTGCAGGATGACATAACAAAATTACGCAGCGATCTATCAGCGGCTAAAGCTGAAGCCCGAAAGGCCAAAGCCGAACCTGCCAAACCTACTACAGGTGGCGATATGGTTGACGGTGTTGTATTTAAAGTCCAGATTGGTGCTTTCAGAAATAAAGACCTTTCTAAATACTTTGATAACAACCCTAATTTTGGTGGCGAATCTGCAGATGAGATGCAGAAAATCACTTTAGGCCAATTCAGAGATTACTGGGAAGCTGATACTTTCAAAAAATACCTTAGAGAAATGGGTGTGAAAGATGCATGGATTGTGTCTTATAAAGACGGCAACAGAGTTGAACTTAAAGATGTATTAGAAGGCGTAGTGTCTGACGATTCAGCTTCTGGTTCTTGATATCCATTCAAACAGAAATTTAAATTGAAACCGCTCCAAAAGAGCGGTTTCTTTCTTTTACCTAACAATTAGGAAGTAATTGCTATTACATCTAAGTCCTAATTAGTTTTTTTGTAAAATATCATCACCTGACAATTTATGCTTGAAAAAAGATGGCTTCTTAAAGATCAACCCGAAGCAGATGTAATCAATCATCTTCAAAAAGCTATCAATGTAAGCCAACCTATCGCAACTATCTTAGCACAACGGGGCATGGTCGACTTCGAATCTGCCAAAGCTTTTTTCAGACCTAAACTATCGATGCTACACGACCCATTTCTTATGAAAGATATGGATGTCGCGGTGGAAAGAATTCACGAAGCCATTTCAACCAATGAAAAGATACTTGTTTATGGCGACTACGATGTAGATGGTACTACCTCAGTGGCACTTTTCTATGGGGCAATAAATAAGTTTTATCATGCTTCTGATTTCTACATTCCGGATCGTTACAAGGAAGGATATGGCATATCTAAGCAAGGCATCGAATGGGCTGCGGAAAATGGTTTTTCATTAATCGTTGCACTAGACTGTGGCATAAAGTCCGTTGAGTTGATTGATTATGCCAAATCGCTAGGCGTTGATTTCATTATTTGCGATCACCACCGACCAGGGGAAACTTTGCCAAATGCTGTGGCAGTGCTTGATCCTAAAAGAACTGATTGTGAATACCCTTATAAGGAGCTCCCAGGATGCGGCATAGGGTTTAAGCTGCTTCAGGCACTTACAAAAAAGTATCCTAATTACAAGATTGACCCATTAGATTTTATTGACCTGGTGGCCGTAAGTATCGCCTCTGATATTGTGCCTATTGAAGGCGAAAATCGCGTGCTGGCTTACTACGGTATTAAAAAACTGATGGACTCGCCAAGGCAAGGGTTGAAAGCTTTGATGAAAATTGCCGCTGTACCCAAAAAAGTAACTATCACAGGAATTGTCTTTGGACTTGCCCCAAGAATAAATGCTGCGGGTAGGATAGATCACGCCAAGACTTCAGTGCATATGCTGCTTGCTGAGACAGAAGAGGAGGCCTATCACTATGGGGATAAATTAAGTTTGAGAAACAAGCAGCGTAAAGATTTTGACTCTAGCATTACTGAAGAAGCCCTCTCCATGATAGAAGAAAATGAAACGCTGGTTTCTGCAAAAAGTACAGTTCTTTTTAAAAATGATTGGCACAAGGGAGTGATTGGCATTGTTGCTTCCAGATGTATCGAGCGATTTCACAGGCCTACGATTATTCTTACAGAATCAAACAACAAAGCCACTGGTTCGGCAAGGTCTGTTCCAGGTTTTGATGTATACAATGCCATCTCGCAGTGCAGTGATTTGTTAGAGCAGTTTGGTGGGCATATGTATGCAGCCGGCCTTACCATGGACGTAGAAAAAGTACCTGCTTTTCAGCAAAAGTTTGAAGAAATCGTATCCGAAAGCATCCCTGAAGAATTATTAACCCCTCAGCTGGACATAGATACTACTTTAACTTTTGAACAGATAACCGGTAAGTTTTTCAATGTTTTAAGCCAAATGGAGCCATTCGGCCCAGCTAACCCAAAGCCTGTTTTTGTCGCAAATGATGTTTTTGTATTTGGGCAACCCAAGCTTATCAAAGACAAACATTTAAAATTTACTGCGGCTCAGGATGGTACAAACATGCGCTTCGAAGCAATTGGCTTCAATCTTGCTTCACTTGCAGAAAAGATAGCTGAAGGAGTACTATTTAGGATGGCCTATACGATTGAAGAGAACAACTATAGAGGCATGCAGTCTATTCAGCTAAATATAAAAGATATCAAGTTTGATTAGTTATTTTTGCAACCATTATGATTTTAAGGTCAGAGAACTTAGTTAAGAAATATAAAAAGCGTACGGTAGTTAATGACGTATCTGTCAAAGTAGAGCAGGGGGAGATCGTTGGTCTTCTTGGCCCAAACGGTGCAGGGAAAACCACTACGTTTTATATGATCGTTGGATTGATTAAACCGAACCAGGGTGAGATTTTTCTTGACGGTGAAAACATCACAGATCTACCCATGTATCGTAGAGCTAAATTGGGCATCGGTTATTTGGCGCAAGAGGCCTCTGTGTTCAGAAAGCTCACAGTAGAAGAGAATATCATGGCGGTACTCGAGATGAGAAACATGCCTAAAAAAGAGCAAAAGGAAAAAATGGAAGCCCTGCTCGAAGAGTTTAGTTTAACACACGTTCGAAAAAACTTAGGTGTTGTACTTTCTGGAGGTGAGCGAAGACGAACTGAAATTGCCAGAGCACTTGCCGTTGACCCCAACTTCGTGCTGTTAGATGAGCCATTCGCTGGTGTTGACCCAATAGCTGTCGAAGAGATTCAGACCATTGTGGCCAAACTCAAAGAAAAAAATATTGGCATACTCATCACCGATCATAATGTAAACGAGACGTTGTCTATCACAGATCGTGCGTATCTTATGTTTGAAGGAAAGCTGTTAAAGGCAGGTTCGGCAGAGGATTTAGCTGCTGATGAACAGGTACGAAGAGTTTATCTAGGTCAGAGCTTTGAATTAAAAAGAAAAATATGATTATTGCCTTCAGGTGTTATCACAAACCCTCATGAAGGTATTATTCACTTTAATAATCACATTTTTAAGTCTCGTCTCGCTAGGACAAAATCAAGTCTTAGACAGCTTAAACAATGTGCTTAAAACTTCAGCAGAAGACACTGTTAAAGTTGAAATTCTATTACAACTTGCCTATCAATATAGAAATATTGACGCTGATAAGTCGTTAAGCTCCGCGCAAGAGGCTTTAGCTTTAGCAGATGATCTAAATTATGCAAAAGGTCAGGTTTTAGCCACCCGCAATATTGGGATGGCTTACTACAAAGCTGGTGCTTATGACACAGCGATTGTGCTTTGTAAAAAAGCTATTGAATTAGCTACCCAGACCAATCGCATAGCAGAAGTTGCCGATGCATACAATACGCTCGGTAATATATACTATTACAAAGGTGAGCTTGCAAGATCTGTAGATGCATACTCCAAAGCTATACCCATATTTGACTCGCTAGGTCGAAATATTGATATGGCTGGAAATCTTGGTAACATGGGCGTTATTCTCGAGAATCAAGGAAAATATGCTGAGGCGCTAGCGAACTTTCAAAAGGCACTCCCCATTTTCGAACAAGAAAACCATCTTGGCGGTAAGGCCATGGTTTTGTTTAGCATGGCCAACATTTATAACGATCAAAACGAGTATGAAAAAGCACTCGAGCTGTACAATACCGTTGCAGAATTAGACAAGGCCTCTGGTGATCTTACAGGGTATGCGACCACACTCACCTCCATTGCAGGCACACGACAAAGTTTAGGAGATACGACATCTGCGATACTCAATTATACTACTGCAATAAAACTGTATAAGCAGGCCGGGGCGAATTGTCGATTAGACAATACATATGCCAACCTGGGTAATCTTTATAACGATATAGGTAATTTAGACTCTGCTCGATACTATCTCATTCTGGCCATCAATGTAGCCTCTGAGTGTGACAATAACTCCTCCTTAGTAAATGTATACCAGGACATGGGAGATTATTATATGGGTTTAGGCAAGCTTATTCAGGCGCAAGAATACTACGGTAAAGCCTATGGTATGGCTAACGAAATTGATCTCAAACCAGCCATCGCACAATCAGCTGCAAAGTTATATTCATCTTACAAAGCCAGTGGGCGATTTGCAGAGGCACTGAAGTACTATGAAATAAGCACCGATATTGATCAGGAAATATTCAATGAGAAAAACACACGTGAACTGAGTCGACTAGAAGCCGAATATGAATTTGAAAAAGAACGGCAAGACATATTATTTAACAATCAGCTCAATGAATTAAAACTAAACGAAAAGATTGAGCAACAAAGCTTAATTCAATGGCTCACAACGATATTTTTAGTAGTCGTTATTGTTTTGGCAGTGGTTATTGCACGTCTTTATTTCAATAAGAAAAAAGCACATAATGAGCTAGCGTTAATCAACGAAGAAGTATCCTCTCAAAACGAAGAAATACTGCAACAACAAGAGTATATTGAAGAAAAAAATAAGTTAGTTGAAAAGAGTAATGAACATCTGAAGACTCTAAATGAAGAAAAAAATACCATTATTGGGATTGTTGCTCACGACCTCAAGGCACCCATCAATCAAATACGTGGCTTGGTTGATCTGGCAAAAAATATAGACCCAAGTAATGCTGAAGATTATCTTTCTAAAATGAGTACTGCCGCAGAAAGATCCGTGGCAATGATTGATCAGATACTAAATATTGACGCCATTGAAAACCGAGATTTAAAGATTGACAAAAGTGAGTTTGACATATCTAAACTCATTGAAGAAGTCAAATCTGAATTTAAGGTAATCGCCAATAAAAAGAACATAGAAATAGCCTTTGAAAATAATACCTCTCAACTAATCAATAGCGATAAGCGCCTTCTTAAAGAAATCATTGAAAATTTACTTTCCAATGCTATTAAATTTTCAAATCCATCAAGTAAGGTGTCTATGGGTATTTTGCTTCAAAACGGAGCTACAGAAGTGTTTGTTTCAGACGATGGCCCTGGAATAAGTGAAAAAGAGCAAGCCATAATATTTGAAAAATATCAAAGAGCTTCTGCAAAACCAACAGCCGGAGAAAGCTCATCCGGATTAGGCCTGGCGATTGTAAAAAGATACGCTGATGAAATTGGAGCGGATGTAATATGCGAAAGTAGTCCGGGAAAAGGTACCACCTTCATTATCAAAATACCTAAGTAAAAAATCGCAAGCAATCTATTAAATTAGTAGCCTAGAAAAAGGTAAATTCACGGCTTGGATATTCTAAATTCCATAATGACCTGGGTAATGAGAAAGCGCATCCATCAGATGGAGCTTTTTATGAAATACCCGCATGAGGTTCAGGAAGAACTGTTTAAAAAATTAATTTCTGAAGCCAAAAACACCGAGTTTGGTAAAAAATATGGCTTTAGTGATATTGAAACATATCAGCAGTATCGCGAACGCGTGCCCATTCATAGTTACGAGCAGCTCTTTCCATACATTGAGCGACTCATGCGCGGTGAGCAGAATATTTTATGGCCATCAGAAGTAACCTGGTTTGCCAAATCATCAGGCACTACGAATGCCCGCAGCAAATTTATTCCGGTAACTCAAGAAGCATTGGATGACTGTCACTTCAAAGGCGGGAAAGATCTTATTTCTATCTATGTAAACAATTATCCGGAAACTAAAATGTTTACCGGTAAAGGCTTAACCATTGGTGGTAGCCACCAGATTAATGAGTATGATCCCAACGAAAACTCATACTATGGCGATGTTTCGGCTGTAATTATGCAGAATTTGCCCTTATGGGCACAACTCATAAGAACACCAAAACTAGACGTAGCGTTGATGGATAAGTGGGAGGAAAAGATTGATAAAATGGCTAAGGTCACTTCAGAAGAAAATGTGACCAACTTTGCGGGCGTACCGACATGGACAATCCTCCTCATTCAAAAAGTAATGGAGATTACTGGGAAAGACAACATCCTTGATGTCTGGCCTAACCTGGAAGTGTTCTTTCACGGAGCAGTAGCTTTTGGGCCTTATCGAGAGCTTTTTAAGAAGCTGATTCCAAGTGAGAAAATGAATTATGTAGAAACCTATAATGCCTCTGAAGGCTTTTTTGGGATTCAGGATCGAACGGACTCTACAGAACTACTCCTCATGCTCGACTATGGGATTTTTTATGAATTCGTGCCTTCTTCTGAAATCGACAAGGATAATCCGAAGACCATTGGTCTGGATGAGGTAGAGCTGGGAAAGAACTATGCTATGTTAATTTCTACCAACGCAGGTTTGTGGAGGTATAACATTGGTGATACTATTAAATTCACCTCTCTTGAGCCTTACAGGATTAAAATATCGGGTCGCACAAAACACTTTATCAATGCTTTTGGTGAAGAAGTGATCATCGAAAATGCTGAAACCGCCATTACTGAAGCTTGTAACGCTACGGGAGCTATTATTGACAATTTTACAGCTGCTCCGGTGTATTTCGATGAAGGTAATAGGGGTGGGCACGAATGGATTGTTGAGTTTAAACAACGTCCTAATGATGAGGCTAAGTTTAATGAGGTACTCGACAGTGCATTGCGAGAAATCAACTCAGACTATGACGCCAAACGATATAAAGACATGGCGTTGCAACCACCCATTGTTCACCACGTTGCTGAGGGCACTTTCTACAATTGGATGAAAAAGCGTAATAAACTAGGTGGGCAAAACAAAGTGCCCCGACTATCTAACAATCGGGAGCACATTGATGACATCCTGGAAATGTTGGATAAATCTTAATTAAAATCTTTACCTTCTTCCAGTGTTTTTAAATAGCCTTCAAGAAATGGTTTGCTATTATCTGGCGCCTTTTCAAAAGCGGTTTTTTCATACTTCAAGGCTTTGGTAATCTCTCCATTGGCGGCATACCCTCTAGCTAAGCCATGCGGAGCCAACCAATGCTCAGGCCATTTCTTATTTGCCTTTTTGAATATTTCTAATGCATCGGCATCTTTGTCTTGTGCAATGAGCTGACGGCCGTAATTGTAATAATTACCAATTGTCGCAGCAGGATCCTCCAAGGCTTCATTCATTACTGAGCTCGCCTCATCTGACTTGCCCATGGCTGCCAATACACTAGCTTTTGTTTGCAAGGTTTGGAAGTTTTTCTGACTAAAGAATTGCCCTTCTACTGCAGCATTTGCCCAGGTAAGCGCATCTTCCAGATGAATATTGTTTTGAACTAAATAACCAGCCGCTGCCGTCCATGAAGTAAGGTTAAATCCCGGACTTGATTCGAGTTCGGCTTTTAAGTTTTGATAGACAATTTCTGGTGTGTCAAATGTAAGTTTTACCGGAATCCGTTTTTGCTCCCAATCCAAGGCCAACGTAGCATTGTTATTATCAACGTCAATAAAACTGTAAGTCAATAAATTCCTTTTTGGTATTTCTTCTGTAACAACATCTACCCTGAGCGCGTCATCAGACTTGTCATAAAAGAAGCTGCCCCAGGCATCCGTTTTCTTCGAAAAAATGACTGTTGCATTGCCGTCTTCCAGCACTGCCACATGAAACCCATAAGTTCCGGCAGGTAATGGTTTCCCTTCTACCTGCACATCGTGAGAAATTGTAAATTTTGTGTTTTCATTGGCACCAGCTCTCCAAGGAGCTTCAGTAGCCGTTCCAAACCCCAGGTTATTATAACCATATGGCACCACTCCACCCCAAATGTTGCCCGTTCTGTCTTGCCCTTGAGGGCTGATTACACTGGGTCTGGAATAATTAATTGTAACAGTAGATATCCCAACTGTTTGTTTCACTTCAGCACTTGCACTGGACCTGGGTAATGTAACACCCTGCCCAAAGGTTGCTCCGCATAACAACAAGCCTGCACAAGTCAGTGCCATTGTCATGGTTGATTTCAAAATTTTCATGATAGGTAAGTTTGCGTTAGAAATAAAAACGGTAAGTTCTGCTGATACACCTCTTTTACGATGTGCTCAAAACAGACGTTCGCGCATTTACACAATACTCACCAAACAGGTGATAAATGGTGGATTTCAAGAAAATATCAGTGCAAATTGGGGGATGTATGCTAACTATCCTTCTTCGAAGATTTCAGAAGATAGGTCTTGTTCTCCTCCCCCTCTATAATTCTTCTGATGTTTTTGTGATGTGTCCACACAATAACAATGAATAAAAAGAAACCAAAAATAATGAGCAATGGCTCGCTTGATTTAAATCTGGGTACAAAAACTAACAGCCCGGGAAATGCCAATGTCCCTATGATTGATGCCAATGACACATATTTTGAAAGAAGTAAGGTGACAAGAAAGACAACAATACACACTAAAGCCACTTCATAATGGATCGCTATCATCATACCAAGAAGTGTCGCTACACCTTTGCCTCCTTTAAAATTTATAAATATTGAAAATATATGACCAGTCACAGCCACAATACCTAAAATCAATTTTAAAGTAACTAATGAAGATTCCTCAATATAGCCCATATTGAGCATTGGGATAGCAATAGACGTTGCGAGCATACCTTTCGCAATATCCGCAAGCATTACGATCGTTCCGGCACGTTTTCCAAGTACACGGAACGTATTAGTTGCTCCGGGATTTCCACTACCGTGCTCTCTTACATCGGTATTGTAAAATGCTTTTCCAAACCAAACTGCTGTTGGAATTGATCCTAAAAAATATGCTAAACAAGCTGCTATGCCGACTGTCAGTATATCCATATAGTTTCTATAAGTGCGAAAAAAAAGAAGCAAGTGCTTTACCCGCTTCTATCTATTGTAAGTCAAAAATACGCTTTTTAAGTTTATTTATGAAATTTAGAAGCCATCATCATCGTCTTCAAACCCGTCATCATCTTCCTCTTCACCAAACCCATCATCCGTTGGTAACACTTCCTCATCTTCGACCCTGGAGTCAAGCTCATAAGCCTCATCAATGCCATAATACTCTAATCTATAACGATTTATGAAGTTGAGCACTTCTGCTCTACCAGCTGGTGCAAAAATCAGATCACCGAGTTTCGCTTTTGAACCATTGCTCTTTTTGCTGATCATGTTGTTAAAATTGTTATTTGATGAATACATCAATAGTCGGTTGTCTTCGTAATTGAAGAAAAACCACGACTCTGCAGAAGCTTTGATGAAAATATTCATTACCGGCCCACCAGCCTCATTTTTCTTTATTTCAAAAAATCCGTCAAAGGCCGCATTTAAATCATACCTCTCAATATTTGACATCCCAAGTTTTCCCTCACTAAAGAATGCCTGATAGTCCGGTGAGTACTTAAAATCTACATTGGCAAATGAAAGCGAAACCGATGTTTCCTTAGACATATCTCCCAGTGGTACGTAATCAACCATTGAACGCTCTTCGTACTCTCTTGCAACACGCTCACCAGCCAGGTCCGCCAACTTATAAATAAGTTGCGTTTGATCACCCAAACCTTCAGGGGCGCCCAGGTTGTTTATCACATCGATCATATCTGTGGCCATGATGGCAAATGCCTGCGATGGCACGGGTGCAAAATCAATTGTAATTAAAGTATTGAGTTGATATTCATTCCTTTCATCATTACCAGAGCCCAGGGCTGCTGCCCTTACTATAACATCTGCTGTAGGCCGCATAAAGCTGACTTTCCCTTCAAACTGTACATCTCCGGTATCATCATTGTATCTGAATATTTTACCGGCTAACTCTTTGCCGGCAGCTTTCAGAGAGTCTTCAATTACATATTGATTGTTTTCCTGATCAAAAAATAAAACTCCTGAGGGGGTAAAGAAGTCTTCATCATCCGGAGTATATTTTTCTTCAATAAATGTGGCGTAAAGGCTATTGTCACCCGCAGAAAAATGAAGACCCGCCTCTAACCTTCTACCCTCTTCAGTCAACGAGTTGTCGTAGTTAATCACTACATCTTTCTGATCCCCACTGCTGGAATGCTCAATCCAGGTGTTGTATCCCGCCCTGTTTAAATCTAGTTTAACAAAGCCGTCTAGTTGCATTGCTGGCTTATGCGCATACAGTGTCATGTCGCCTTTATAAAACATGCCAGGTGATATTAAAATGTTTTGTATCTCACTGATAGAGCCATTAGCTACGGTATGTTGCTTTGTTTCATCTTTCTTACCACCAACTACAGGTAAACTTTCAAGGTGAAAATTTTCAACTTTTATAGGTAAAGTGTCGTTTAGTGCATTTACAAACTGGTAGGTTGCATACCCGCTAAATTCATTTCTTGATTTTATATCTATTACACCTTCTGTTAGCCTGTGGTAGCCATTTAATGTATCAAGAATGATGGTTGTGTTTGTTAGCGTACCGATTCGTGAGTTTTCTAATATCAAAACCTCATTATTTTCTGGTGTGATCATAGCATCGGCTACTACAATATGAGGTATACCGCTTACTTTCAGTTCGGAAGTATTTATATCATAAACAGCCTCAGTTGCATTAAACCTCAATGAATCCAAATCTTCCCGGGTGGTGTAGAAATAGGAGCTTTCAAGTGGAATGTCGTCAGGTTTCGACATGGTAATTTTTTCATCGATCAAATCCCATCGCGCCTGTGTAATTGATGTCTTAAACTGAGCGTATGGAAACTCAATGGCCGCTTCTCCTTCAACCTCAGGGCTGATGATGGCAAAATTTTCTTCCAGATTGAAACGCAGCCTCACATCATCTCCTGACAGAGCCGGCTTCTCGGGGTTCTCAGACTGCAACTCAAAGGCAGCATGTCGAGCAGAAAATTTATTATGTTCAAATGTGATTTCGTTTGACTCAGAAACAGATCCTTTGGTAAGCAACCGGCCTTTACCATAGACACCCGAGTTTGAAATAATAGCCGTACCATCCAATGAAGCCGTTTCGTCATAAAACTGCATAGGCTCCTCTATATTTGAAATGTACATACTGTCTTTCTTGGGCAGCCATTTCATTTTAAAGTCATCAAGGTGGCCTTCCGGATAAATGTGACCGCCATAGTCTTCCTCCCTCATGGTAAAGTTCTTACCAATGGCCACAACAGAGTCTGGGTAGAAGATAAACTCTTCAGAAAACATGGTAGATGTGAGGAAGTCGATGGTTCCATTACCGACTAACCCTGATTTGGTCATTGATAAGTTGTCATAAAACCTACCTTCTCCCTCGTATAATTGATACCCTTCAGGAGGAACTTTATGCTTAAAGCCTAATGAGTTATCTGGCATTATAGACAATTTTTCTTCAAAAACCGGAAACATCCCACTCGAGATGAAGGACCCTTCAAATCCGATAGTTGATGGGTCTGAGTCTCCCAAGCTATCGAGATCAAATGGTGGTACCATGAAAAACATAGATCGGTCATATGCACCACCAAGTATGTTGGACCTGTCAAAATATACTACCGCTCCTTTTTTGGAATCAAATTTTGGGAAGTTGGTGTTTTTGTCTTTACCAGACTTATTACCTGGCTTGTTGATGTAAAGCGTACCCGAACTGCTCTGTAAATTGTTGCCTACGTCAGCATCACCTATAGAATCTGCCGAAACCAGCGTATTGTCTACCTTTTGGCTGCCTACATCACCACGGCTGTTTTCCGTGTTTACATAAAACTGAATCGAGTCAATTTCATTCAGATAAATCAAGAAGCTATCGTATTTGAATGTGAAATCCCGACCGATATATTCAAAATTACCTGCCCGTACTTTTCCATTAAATGAAAAGTCACGATCCTGTAAAAAGGTGATTTCGCTACTATCCGGCTCTATAATTACATTGAGAGAGTCACTTACCTTAAACTGCTCCACACCGCGTACCTGAAGGCTTCTATCTTTAAAATTGATAGTTAGGTTTGGCTTTTCGTGCGTTACAGAGGCTAGAATAATGTCGTCATAATCTGTCTTTCCAGCCTTAGCATTGTAGAGGTGATGGGCCTTTTCTTTTACTTTTATTAAAGAGTTTTTCGAGTCAAAACCTACTATTCCCTTTTGGGCAAGAAATAACATGGCTCCCCTGATTAGCTTTTCGTCTTTCTTATAATGTTTGGCCAGGTCTATGGTATAAAACTCATCCGTCCCTTGAAGGTTGGCGTAATATACCACCATTGATAGTGGGTTAAAAGTGTATATTTTATCTCCTAAGGCCCGGTAATCTTCGTAGTTGTAATGCTCCGAAGACTCAATTACAGAAGGCACAATTCTACGTGCCTCCAAGATTGAGGCATCAAGGCTATCTGAATTTAAATCCCACCTAACGATATCCGCAGTGAAGTCGACATTAAAAAACGTTGACGTAAAAGGAGTGTCTTTAAATCTACCTTTATCTTTTTGCAATACCAGGTGCCGCTTGCCATAATCATACTTGAGTCTAACAGCCGGATGATAGATAGAATCATTGCCTTGATAAATAACTACCGCTGCTCTATTTGTAGAAATTGTTGAGTCGGCAAATTCAAAAACATTGGCTTTGGCTTTAAACAGTCTTGTGGGGCCTTGTTGCACTTCAATTCTTGATAAACCACCAAGAATGGACGAGCTATATATTTTAGACCCTCTTAGAGCAAGACCTCCGTTATAAATCAAATCTTTGCCTAAATCCCGTAGTCTTATGTTTGCGTAGTAAGACTCAAACCTTGGGTAAGTACTCTTTGTTGTGGTATCGTGTCTTACACTTTTGTATTGAAAAACGCCTTCAACTGGGTCTGCCACTTTTCCTTTATATGTCAGCTTAGCCGATTCGGCTTTGAGGTAAGGCTTGTCTACTTTAAAGCTGTAGTCGGTAAATCGAGCAAAGACTGAGTCTGGGCTTAAGGCTGCCATCGACCAATCGAAAGAGCCGCCCACACCAACAAAATCTTTGGAGTCGATCAGAAAATCACCTTCGGTTTTGTTTATAAATACGGAGTCGTAGGCAGTAACGAAATTCAGAGAGGTCTCTTTGATATGAATTACAGGCCCTGTGATTACTGGCAAAACATTACCACCAGTAACAGCCGCTATCATATCATCATCTGCCGAGTCATCAGACCACTCTTCTTCATCCCATTCAGTATCCCAACCTTCATCTTCCTCCTCTTCCCATGTGTCCTCTTCCCAATCATCTTCTTCCCAGTCCTCATCATCCCATTCATCTTCTTCGCTCCACTCATCTTCTTCCCAGGTATTTTCTTGCGTCTCTTCGAGAGGCACCTCTTCAACTACCTCTTGCACAGGCGGGGCAACATATTCAAACGAATAATTATCACCAGAGAAGTAGAGTTGGTTAGAGTTAGCATAGAAAAGTGCCCTATGCTTGAAAAAGTCAGACACCGTTTTGAAGTAGTTGAGTAGTCGATCTTTTTCGTAATTGTTCACTACTACTTCTGTCATATTTAAATATCCTGTAATATTTTGAGCAGTAGCTCCCTCAATATTTACAGCATTTGCTATCACCTGGAAATATGAAATGAGAATAGGCCTTGTTCTAAAACCACGACTCAGTAAGAGCTTGGATTGAGCAATAATTTTATCTTGCTGGTCAGCACCTAGCGTACTCCAGGCCATAGCGAAATTATCTGCTACCTCCATGGCCTGAGCATTTCTTGTATTAATAAGTATCGTTTTTACTGAATCTCCGAAAATAGCGGGATCTGTGGGTAGGATATCATCTTGCCCATATGACCACGAGGAAGTGATCATTATTAGCAAAATATATAAGTGCCTCCTTCCCATAAATGCTGAAATTCTTAAAATATTACGAATAAACCAATTTTACAGATGAAGTAGTAACGTAAATAAGGCTGAAAAAATTGATGAACTGTTAATTTTTATGGAAGACTAAAGAACACCAGTTGTTTCTTACACTATTAGATTTATAAGTAAGCCCACTCTTTATCGCTACTGCTTTTAAGTCTTCCCCATCATGTTCATAAAATCCACTGAATAATATAACACCTCCTACAGCCAAAGTTTCTACATACATTGGCATCTCATGGATCAGTATGTTCTTATTTATATTGGCCAATATAATATCAAACTGCTGCTTAAATTTAAGTGTTTCAATTGTGCCCTCCATCACCTTGATATGTTTACAGCCATTTAGCGTAATGTTTTCTGGTGTATTCTCGGTACTCCAGGAGTTGTTGTCATAAGCCACAACCTCATTGGCTCCAAGCTTTTCTGCCATAATCGCCAATATCCCTGTTCCACTTCCTGCATCTAATACGCTCTTACCTTTGAAATCAATATCAAGTTGGTTTTTCAGCATCAGGTAAGTAGTATCATGATGCCCCGTCCCGAATGACATCCTCGGGTTAATTACAATTTCATAGGGAAAATTGGCATCTAGCTCATGAAAAGTAGCTCTTACTAATATTTTATCTTCTACATGAATCGGGTCATAATTACTTTCCCACTCCTCATTCCAATTCCTTTCTACTACCTCTTCAACAGTATATGTTATCTGCCCTTCCTTATATTTTTCTACCAGTGATTTAATCTCGGCTTCATTAAAGGCCAAGGGCTTAATGTATGCCTCCAGGCCATTGTCTGTTTCCATCATTGAGTCATAACCCAGATCAGAAAGCTCGGCTATCAATATTTCAGTAAAAGGCTCTTTACAAGTTATATTTAAACTCAAATAAGCGATAACAGCCATTAAAATGATTTTACGATATCGGTAAAGTCTCGCGATTTCAATGAAGCTCCTCCAATAAGGCCCCCATCCACATCATTACAGGCAAAAAGCTCTTTCGCATTGGAAGGCTTACAACTGCCTCCATATAGAATAGACGTATCCTTGGCTTTATCTCCATATTTTGCTTCTAAGAATGACCTTATGGCGGCATGCATTTCTTGCGCTTGCTCCGATGAAGCGGTTTTACCCGTACCTATGGCCCAAATCGGTTCATAGGCTACTACAATTTTCTCAAAGGCCTCTGCTGATAAATGAAATAGGCTTTCTCTTAATTGTTGCTGAACATAATCTATGTAAGTAGCAGCTTCTCTGATTTCCAGTGGTTCACCACAACAAAATATGGGTGTTAAACCATTGCCTAATGCCGCATCCACTTTTTGGGCTAACTGTTCATTGGTTTCCTTAAAAAATTCTCTGCGCTCACTGTGCCCAATAATCACATAACTAGCCCCTATAGACTTAAGCATAGCCGCTGATACCTCTCCGGTGTATGCTCCCGATGCATGCTCACTACAATTTTGAGCCGCCAGAAATAGCTTGTCATTTCCCTTAATCAAGTTCTTTACCTGAGTTAAGTGAATGAAAGGAGGCGCAAGGATTACTTTTACATCAGATGAAACCTCATCAGCCACCATATTGGCAATTTCTGAAGAAAGCTTCAAGCCTTCATCTATTGTATTATTCATTTTCCAATTTCCTGCTACTATTTTTTGAGGCATAGGATAAAGTCTTTTTTCTGGTTTACACTAAATTTTGGCTAAAGATAACGGTTTTTGTGCATTTCTCGATTTACTGATTTATGGTACGTTTTGACTTTGGCCCAATGTTTGGTTTACACATACTAACACCAAACACTGAATGTTATGAAAGCGATAATTACATTAATAAGTCTGTTGTCGATATTGAGTTTTAGTTCATGTTTTATATCTGATGATGGTCAGGTTGGGCCTGTTGGTCCACAAGGGCCTGCCGGGCCTCAGGGACCGCAAGGAGCTGCCGGTGAATCAGGATTTGTTTTTGAATATACAGATATCAACTTTACAGCTCCTGATTATGAGGTATTTCTTAATTATCCAGATGATTTCGAATCATTACCATCTGATGTAGCCATAGTATTTCTATTATGGGGTGTTGAAGAAATTGATGGTGAAGAAGTTGAAATTTGGAGACAACTCCCACAAACGCTTATAGTTGAAGAAGGGCTTTTGCAATACAATTTCGACTTTAGTCAAAATGATGTTAGGCTATTTATGGATGCAGATTTTCCACTTGATTTACTTACTGCCAATGATACAGATGAATGGATTGCAAGGGTAGTTGTAGTACCAGGTAATTTTTGGAATGGCAGAAGAGATTTTAGCGACTACTATGAGCTTGAAAAAGAACTTGGTCTACCTGAAATCATGAGTGACAGAGATGTCATTGAAAGAAGAAAGTAAGGTAAACAAATGCCCACCGGATGCGGAAATGACATCCGGTGGGCTGTTTTTTTTACACAAAATTTATTTAATCCTCAATATCTACACCAGTCGTATTATTATCAGGTATACGATCAATCAGCTTGTTATAAGGGTCTATACCCGCTTTTACAGGTTCTCCTTTTACCTTTACCGTAATACTGTGCTCACCAGGGGCTAGCTTGTGCTTTTTCAAATACAAAGGATTGGTTCTTTTCCTCCCATGCTCATCAGTATCTTCTGCGGCAAATACCCCAATGTCTATATAGTCTCCGGCATATTGAGCATTTATCTCCATACCCAAACTATCGGCATATAGCTTTTGAGAGCTAATGTCTAATGTGACCTCATACTCATTATCGGCTATCTTTTTTGCCTTAGCTTCCTCCACCTTATTTTCATAAAGCGTCAGCTTGAGCCAGGTGTCTTCCAGATAGTAGTGAATACTATCGGGTACTTCTGCTTTTATAAACGTGTACAGATCATTGCTGCCGGCATAAGGTGGTTCAGCCTTGAGGGCAAACTTATCCCTAAACTTTCTCAGAGCCGTATTCATGACTGAATCACCTACATAGTCTCGCAGGCCATATAAAATCAACGAGCCTTTATAGTACCACTGATAGGAGCGGTTGCAATTGATAAACACATGCTCTTTTTTATTTTCATTAGAACGCCCGGACAGGTAGTTGTCTAACTCTTGTTTTAAAAAGCGCTGCATGTTGTCTTTGCCATATTTCTTTTCAGTAAGCACAAGGGCGGTATATTCCGCTAATGCCTCCGAAATCAGATTAGAGCCTCGCGTGTAGTTTGGCGCCACCTGGTGGCCCCACCATTGATGCGCCAGCTCATGAGCCGTTACAAAATATCCATAGTCAAAATCATTGGGGTCGCTGAAATTGGCTACCCAGCCAAAGTTTTCTGAATAAGGTACTGTATTTGGAAAAGACTGTGCAAAAGACGCATAGCGAGGAAACTCCAGCAATCTCATTTGCCTGAACTGATAATTGCCATAAGCCGCTGAGAAATATTCGATACCGTCTTTGAAGGCCGCTGAGAAACGCTCCAGATTAGCATCATGTGCCGCATGATGGAAAATTTCAATGTTCACATCACTACCATCGGGTAACTTGGCTTTATCTTCAAAAACTGCATAATCGGCCGATACAATATTGAAGAACAAACCGATCTGAGTGTCCTGAATATAATGAAAATATTTGCGGTCGCCTTCAGTCCATTCCCTTTGTAAGTAGCCAGGAGCTACAGCAATCTGGTCCTTGTCTGTACTTACTGTCGCCTGAAAATTGATGAGGTCCGCATCATCATTGAAAAGCAAGGTTCTACGCCCATAAGGATCGTCATGCGGAGGTAATTCATAATCCTTCGGTGGCAAGTCATATTTCTTTCGAGTTTCATCACTCGACAATTCATTATTGGTCGAATATCCAATACTTGGCAACCCACCTCCAATGAAAGTTCCGTTATAAACAATCTCGCGATTATATCCATTATTGACAAATCCTTCATTGACATAAGCAGCAGTTAATTGCAGATCTATAGTATCTCCCGGATTGAGCGTAGCCGGTAGTTTATAAATTTTATACCAAGGCCGCGCATCCTCGGCCCCAAAAACTTTGAACTTGGCCTTATCTACTTTCAAAGGTGCCCGATAGTCCAGTGTGTCTCCATCATAAATTGCATGGAAATAACGAAAGCCCTGACCTGACAAATGCAAGGAATCAATAGGTTCATCTGTTTTATTTACCATCTGCACTATCGCATCGAAATAGGCATCTCTTTCTTTTGGGAAAATATCGGCCTTAAGATTAATGTCCGTTACTTTCGGCTGTGCGATAAACTCATAACGTTTCAATTGCTTTTCATATTCCGCGCTTCGCTTTTCCTGTTCTTTTTGGGTTAGGTATGTGTTAGTGTAAACCACATTTTTAAAGATATAGCTACCAATGAGCACAGAAACAATGAGCAAAACATACGCAGTAATTGAGCTTGCACTCAAAAGCCTGGATTTAGATTTATTTAACCTCGTTTTCAGGTTGATTTCAGCACCACGGGCATAAAATACCGAGAAGAAAAGAATGAGAAACAGACCAAAGGCTGTCCAATACAAGTTATACCAAAGCAATGGCTGCCCGAAATGGCCCAGGCTATTCATATCTGACCAGATATAACCCGGCTTATATGAAAAGAAGAAAAGGTTGAAATCGTAGTCTGCAAAAGACCTTAAGACAATCATCACCAGCCAAACCCCGATGCTCACTGCATGCCCTGCAAATTTGTTATTCACCAAGAGGTGGATGGCAAAAACGAGCATGACCATTTGCAAATAATCTGGAAAAGATATGAGTAAACAATCCACAAGATACACACCAAAATCATACTGGAAATAACCTTTTAAGGTTTGTACAATTACACCAACAACAATTGGAAAAATTGATAGCAACAAACAAACGAAGGCCATGCCCAAAAATTTAGAGCCTATAGTCACTCCATTCTTTACCGGAAAAGTATCACTGATGGCCGAATAGCCTGAGGCTTTATCGCGATGGAGGCTTTCGCCTGTGAAAAACACCAGAATGATAAAGACGAAAATCAGGTAGTCGTACCCCTTGTACTCCATCAAAAAGGAGGTGCTTGGCTGGTTGGGCACACTGTAAATCGTGCTTCCAATCCAAAAATCAAGCACCAGGAAAATCAGGCCACCCAACATGATGGCCCGAAAATAGCCGTCTTTGATAATGTTTTTCACTTCAATTTTAGCCAGGTTAAGCAGGCTACTGATCTGGTACTTTTTAGAAAAATCAATAGTTACTGAAAACCCTTTGTCGACTACAACAGGTGCCTTATCTTCTTTTTCTTTAGATTTTTTAGCCGTAGGCTGGAAGAAATATTTAAAACTAAACCTGAAATAAGCAGCCAGGAAAAACACCAAACCAATACCGGCCCATAACAACCGGTTGATCAGTAAATTACCAGTGACTGAAAGTAAGAATGAATTTTGCTCGTATGGCGTTAGATACCTGGTTTGAAAAGAAAATGAATTAAGCCCGAAAGGGTCAAGTATTTGGACCAGGTCGCGGTTTTCTATGTCTTGCGCCAAGAAGTTGGCCAGCAGGTAGCAGATAAAGAAAACGATACCTCCAGTATAGATGGATTTTATGTTTCTTGTAAAAACAATAACTGCAAAAAACAGCGTAGATGAAAACCAAAAGTTGGGTAGGACTACGGTGGCCCAGGGGTGTAAGTAGCTCAAGATATCGTTAGCTCCATACCTTTCCGCATCCGTCCAGCCTGTGGCCGAACCGATGATTGTACCCAGATAAACACCGACAATGGTTCCCATTGAAATGAAAAGCAACGTAACAAACGAACCCCAAAACCGGCCCATGAAATAGGCATTTTTAGTGATTGGGTAGCTGAAAAGAAAGGTGCCTGTTTTGTGTTCGATATCCCGATAAAGTGGCACGCCCATCACGGCAGAAGCGATCATAATACCAAACAGTGAAATAAGAAGCTGCAACTCTGCCACCACAATAGGGGCATTGTGAAATACCTTTTCTGAAGCCGGTGTGCTACCGGAAGCAATTAGCAATAGCGCAACGACCATCAACAGCGAGAAGTATATGTAGGTAGCTGGACGTGAAAACCTATACTTAAGTTCGAATAAGAATATATTTAGCATGTCGGAAGGAATTAAAGCGTTACAGGATCTATTTTGGTGGAGATGTGTGTGAAGTACACATCTTCGAGATTCGGTGTTGCAGGTTCAAAACCATCACCAGGATTTGTATCGCTTTGCACACGCAAACTCAGCTGTCCTTCTTTCAGTTTTGTCGATATCACCCGGTACTTTTCTTTATAGGCGGGAAGCTCTTGTTTGTCTATACTTTTGCTGTAGATTTTATCTTTTAATACAGCCAACCCATCTGCCGGGGTGCCTTCCATTAATAGCTCACCCTCGCAAATAATTGCCATTCTGGAGCAAAGTGTACTTACATCTTCCACGATATGTGTAGACAAAAGCACAATGGTATTTTCACCGATTTCACTCAGTAGATTGTAAAACCTGTTTCTTTCGGTAGGGTCAAGTCCGGCCGTAGGCTCATCTACAATAATTAATGAAGGGTTCCCAACAAGTGCCTGTGCGATACCAAACCGCTGTCTCATGCCGCCTGAGTAGGTACCCAAAGCCTTTTTTCTATCCTTGTAGAGATTTACCTTTTCCAAAAGATTTGCCACAAGTTGTTTGCGCTCATTGCGGCTACCTACACCTTTCATTTGTGCGATATGGTCAAGCATTACCTCCGCACTTATTCTAGGATAAAGGCCAAAATCTTGTGGCAAATAACCCAACCTTTCCCTAATGGCTTGTGGATTTTCCAAAGCATTTATATCATCAAGCATAATACTACCGGTATCGGCATTTTGTAGGGTAGCAATCGTGCGCATGAGGGAAGATTTACCAGCCCCATTCGGCCCCAGCAAGCCAAACATACCTTGCTCAATTGTTAGTGAAACATCTTTTAGTGCCTGCACTCCATTGGAGTAGGTCTTTGATAAGTTCGTAATTGATAGTTGCATTTAGGTGTGGGGTATAGTGAAATAGAAAGTGAATATAGTAATTTTTTTAGAAACTCTTTAAGGCAATTTAGAGAGCTGGTATGGATGTCCGTACTTGAAGGAAATTACTAACTTATCCTACTCCAATTAACCACGGTTTTTCTCAATGATGCAATATGACTACTGATATTACGGTTCTGTGGTTTTTCCAAAGAAGGGTCGTCATTTAAAACTGCAGAAGCTGCCTGTCGTGCTGTTTGCAAAATATTACCATCCTTGCCCAAATCAGCAATGAGTAAGTCTAATACACCACTTTGTTGAGTACCAGTAAGGTCTCCAGGGCCGCGTAATTTTAAATCAACGTCAGCTATTTCAAAACCATTATTGGTTCTTACCATGGTCTCAATGCGCACTTTACCCTCTTTGCTCAACTTATAGCTAGTGATTAGAATACAGTAGGATTGATCGGCACCACGCCCTACACGGCCTCGCAACTGATGGAGTTGTGCAAGTCCAAACCGCTCCGCATTTTCAATGATCATAACCGAAGCATTAGGCACATTTACACCCACTTCTATTACGGTTGTTGCCACCATAATTTTGGTTTCTCCTTTGACAAAGCGCTGCATCTCGAAGTCCTTGTCTTCAGCCTTCATTTTACCATGCACTATACTTATGGGCACATCAGGAAAAGCTCTGCAAACACTCTCATAGCCATCCATCAAATGTTTTAAGTCTAGTTTTTCTGACTCTTCAATCAGTGGATACACAATGTACACCTGACGCCCCTCAGCGATCTGCTCTTTTATAAAACCATTTACTTTCAATCGATTGGCATCGTATCGATGCACTGTTTTAATTGGCTTTCTTCCTGCAGGTAATTCATCAATGGTTGAAATATCCAGATCGCCATACAAAGTCATTGCCAATGTTCTTGGAATCGGTGTGGCCGTCATCACCAACACATGTGGATATATTTCTTTATCCTTTTGCCACAATTTTGATCGCTGCGCTACTCCAAATCTGTGTTGTTCATCTACAATGGCAAGTCCGAGGTTTTTAAATTGCACGACATCTTCGAGTAAAGCATGCGTACCAACGATAATATCCAGGTCGCCTGATTTTAAATATTGGTGTATGATTTTACGCTCACTCTTTTTTGTACTACCTGTGAGTATGGCAATAGTCACACCCATGCTATCTGCAAATTCTTTCAGGCCTTGATAATGTTGCTGCGCCAAAATTTCAGTAGGTGCCATCATCGTAGCTTGTGCCCCCGACCCGATGGCTGTGAGCATGCAAATAAAGGCAACTATTGTCTTACCACTACCTACATCACCCTGAAGCAATCTATTCATCTGCTTACCGGACTTCAAGTCTCTATAAATCTCTTTTATCACCCTTTTTTGAGCATTGGTAAGGTCAAAAGGCAAATGATCATTATAAAACTTTGTGAGCAGGTCTACATTGTCCAGTACTTTACCACGAAACTTATCGATACGTGTAAGCTTAAGCTTGAGTAGTCTTAGCTGTACATAAAAGAGCTCCTCAAATTTTAGTCTAAACTGAGCTTTTTGTAAAAAGGTATGATCCTGCGGAAAATGAATGTTAGCAATAGCATCTTTTTTCCCAATCAGACTATAGTCGTTGATAATATTTTCTGGTAAGGTTTCAGCAATGCGCTTTTGAGCAAGAGTCAAAAGTGTTTTTTGTATTTTGCTAATGCCTTTGCTATCCAGGTAACGCTTACGCAATGTTTCCGTGGTAGGGTATACAGGCTGTAAAAATGAGGTCCCGGGATTAAAAGAAGAAAGAATCTCTATCTCCGGATGTGCCATGTTGATCTTACTGCCAAATAAGGTTGGCTTGCCAAAAACAATATACTCGACTCCCGGCTGAAGTTTCTTTAGTATCCATTGAGCCCCTTTAAACCAAACTAATTCTATCTCACCACTATCGTCTGCCAGATGTGCCACCAATCTTCTTTTTCTGGCAGCTCCCACCATCTCCACCTTTCGCAAACGACCTTTCACTTGCACATGAGGCATGTTGCCGTGCAAAGATTTTATCTCATGAAATTTGGTGCGATCTTCATATCGGAAAGGGTAGTGCTGCAGTAGGTCTCCATAGGTAAAAATATTGAGCTCCTTATTGAGCAATGCGGCTTTTTGAGGCCCCACACCTTTGAGGAATTCTATTTTTGTTTCGAAGAATCCTTGCATAGGCGCAAACTAAAAAGATTTTTTAAAATCCTTACTTCGGCTCAAGGTTTTCATTCCATTGCAGGGTGTTCATCATATGCACAATGTCAACCTTTACAAAATCGATGGCTGGCTTTAAGGAGTCATTCTGTACAGCCGTGTTGAAATATAGAGCACCTCGTAAAAAATTAGCTGTGGAATCTGTAGTAAAAAACTGGAATTGGCTTGGTACCTCACCACTGATTTCAGCATAAACCACCGTTTTGCCAGAAGGGGTTTTTGTAATCGTTTCATCTATTCCTGATGCCTTTATTTGATGCTTGGCAGTAAGAAAATATGCATCGTCTAAATATCCCTTTAGCGAATCCATGTTATTCACCACCTTGTAAGTGATATGTACATCTGCTTTAAATCTTGGGTAATAGATCTCAACCCAGTATTTGTCAGAAATCCATGATGAGTCCTTGAGCAATTCAGCATGTTTAGAAAACTCAAATTGATATGGCAGTGTATCAGGTAAAGATTGGTATTCGTGCTTTGGTAAGTCAAACCTGTTAAAACCTTTGGGTTTAGGCACGTAGGAATTGTTGTCACAAGCACCCAGGGTCACTAATAAACACACAATCACAAACCCTCTAATCCACATAATCTTCTACATTGTTATTATTCACAAACACCCTCACCTTCTTAATTCGTTTATTGTCTACTGCAACAACAGTAAAGACAAATTTATCATAATAAATACGCTCGCCAGAAGAAGGCATTTTTGTGTTGATTTCCAGTAATAGTCCACCCAGGGATTCACTTTCCCCTTTTACTTCTTCAAAAACAATTTGATTTTCATCTACAACTTTACAGAAGTCGTTAAGCGTAATTTTGCCTTCAAAGAGATACGTGTTTTCATCAATTTGATCATAAGCCAAATCTTCCTCATCAAACTCATCATTGATCTCACCTACGATTTCCTCAATAATATCTTCAAGAGTAATAAGGCCTGAGGTGCCTCCGTACTCGTCTACCACAATGGCCATATGCACACGCTTTTCCTGAAAATCTTTGAGTAATACGTCAATTTTCTTGGTTTCAGGAACAAAAAAGCCCGGCCTTAAAAGCTCTTGCCAGGCAAACGTATCATCCTTATCTAAGTAGGGTAGTAAATCCTTTATGTACAAAATGCCTTCTAAACGATCAATAGTTTCTGAGTAGGCTGGTATTCTCGAAAACCCAGACTTATTGACTTTATCCATCAACTCATGAAAGTCCATTTCAATATCTAACGCTGTGATGTCCATACGTGATTTCATCACCTGTTTGGCCGTGAGCGTACCAAAGTTTACAATCCCTTTTAATATATCCTTTTCCTCCTCGGTAGTGTCTTCACTTGTGGTTATTTCAAGCGCATGATGTAACTCCTCTACCGAAATATCATAACCCTTTCTTTGAAAACGTCTTTCAATTACCTTACTCAGCGTCATTAATATGAAAGACAACGGCTTGAATATGGTTTCTGCCAATGAAAGTAATGGAGCCGTAAATCGTGCAAATTGTAAATTATTGGGGTTGGCATAAACCTTTGGGGTTATCTCACCAAAAAACACCAGTAAGAGTGTTGTCACAAAGGTTAATACAACCACTGCAAGACCTTCTGTGGTTTTTGCACCCACTACTTCCCACATCACAAAAGTCGAGAGCGTTACAAAGGCAACATTCACAAAGTTGTTAACAATGAGTATCGTGGCCAGTAATAGTCTTGGATTGTGAATAAGAGATACAATCTTTTTATCTCTGGCATCTTCACTATCCTTACAAGCAGTTATGTCCTTGTGAGTTAAGGAAAAGAAGGCCACTTCTGAGCCACTAATAAGGGCACTGGCGACCAGTAATAGTAGTAACGCCAATCCACTTATCACAAAGAAAAGTGTTTGCTCACTAAATATTAATCCTAATAAATATTGACTCGGAGGTTCGTCTATGGTTGTTTCCAATACAGTGGATTTAATCCAACAATTTAGAATGGTAGATCATCTGAGTCATCATCAGCTGCAATATCTGCTGACGGAGTCTCGGCTACCTCTTGCTGAGGTTTAGAAGGAGACGATTGTACGTTGTTGTCATAACCTTCACCACCTGTGTTTGATCCTTTAGGGCTAAGCATGGTCATGTTGTCGCCTACAACTTCAGTCGTATAACGAGTAACTCCATCCTTCTCCCATGAGCGAGTCCGAAGCTTTCCCTCTATATACACCATCTCTCCCTTGTTGAGGTATTTTTCGGCTACATCTGCCAGTCCTCTCCAAAGTACAATATTGTGCCACTCAGTTTGCTCTTTGCGCTCACCAGTATTTCGGTCTTTATACACCTCAGAAGTGGCAATCGGAAAATTGGCAACAGAGGCCCCATTTTCTAAATGTCTAACTTCCGGGTCTTTGCCCAAACGCCCAACTAGTATTACTTTATTAACTCCTGACATAAGTTCAATCTAAAAATTTTTACAAAACTACTAATCTTTTATAAATCTAACTAAAATATGACTTCATTCAAATACCTGGAAACAAGAACTGGTTTTGGCAAATCTTTTACTTCTGATAGCGAATAGAAGCCATTTTTATTGTTTAGATCATAAGGTTCTAACCCTAAATCAACTGTATAAAATTTTGCATAAATAATCTGGTGAGTTAGCACATGCTTATAAGTTGTGCTCACTTCAATCGCCCTGACTTCTGTGGGTATGCTTAATGAAGACACTTCGTCAGCAATCAATTTCTCACTTAAATCCGAGCTATTGTTGTTTTCAAGTAATTTGAAATCAAACAATCCTTGCCAAATATCTCCCTTTGGCCTCTCTCTTAACCACAGGTGCTCATCTGCCCTAAAAACCAAATAGTTAAAATGTCTTTTGCGCACTTTTAGCTTCTTAACTTTTACAGGGAATTTGTGCTGCAAGCCTTGCTGTCTTGCATAACATTCTATGGCAATCGGGCAGGAATTACAGTCAGGGTTTTTCGGCACACACTGAAGAGCACCAAACTCCATCATTGCCTGGTTAAAATTGTCAGGCTGTGTTTTGGAGATGAGTTCTTGCCCTAAAATTTCAAACTCTTTTCTAGATGATGAAGCGAGAATGTTACTTTCAACACCAAAAAGCCTTGACAACACTCTAAATACATTTCCATCTATTGCAGGCACTACTTCCTTAAAAGCAAAAGAGGCAATGGCCGCAGCAGTGTAAGGGCCAATTCCAGGTAATTTTCTTATCTCAGTATATTCTTTTGGAAATTTACTATTGTATTTTTCTACTAATAATTTGGCACAACGATGTAAGTTTCTGGCTCTTGAGTAATATCCTAGCCCCTGCCAAAGGCGTAATACTTCCTGCTCAGATGCCTGAGCCAAGTCCTTAACTGATGGGTAATTTTCAACAAATTTCTCATAATAAGGTAGCCCTTGATTTACCCTTGTTTGTTGCAGTATGATCTCAGAAAGCCATATTTTATAAGGATCCCTGGTTTCTCTCCATGGTAAGGGCCTGTGATTGTCCTCATACCATTTTAGCAGTTTATCCGTTATAAAATTCAAATTTTTGGTCATTATGAGAAATTCAAATAACTGTGTTTTTAGCGTGTCAGTTTTTTTCTAATATTAAATTTTTTAATCTCGATGGCACGTCTAAATTTGCTGATCAATTCAGGTTAAACTGCAAAGAAGGATTATTTATAAACTTAAAACTATTTTTTCGTGACTAAAGCAGAAGTTATATCAGAGATATCAGAGAAGACGGGAATTCCTAAAGAGGATGTGTCAGTGACAGTAGAAGCATTTTTTAGCATTGTGAAAAATTCAATGGCAGACGGAAACAATATCTACGTGAGAGGTTTCGGGAGCTTTATAAATAAGAAACGCAAGAAGAAGATTGCCAGAAACATATCAAAGAACACAGCGATCGTAATAGACGAACATTTTGTGCCTAGCTTTAAACCATCAAAAGTTTTTGTTGAAAAAATAAAAACCAGCGATAGAGTAAAAGAGCTACAAGACTAATATTTAGATCGTCTTATTTCCAATTGACAATAATATCCTTGTACTTTGCAGTCCTTTAAATTAATGGGATAAAATGCTTAGGACAAGGATATTATTATTAGTGAGCGCTGTTATTTTGGTGTTGATTATATTCAACCTGCCCAAAGTAGTTGTAGACAATGAGCAGCCACAATTAGACCAGGCGTCAGACTCTACTTCCACTCCTCAGCCGACATTTCAAAACGAAGAACACCTACCTACGCTTTCGGAAGAAAACCTGACGAAGGCGACCTCCTTAAAGGAAAAATTAAGACTTGCAAAAAATACAGAAAAAAGTCTTACCTTTGCAGACTCTTTGGCTACGCTGTATCTGAATGCAGATAAATATGACAGTGCGGCTAAGTTCATTGAAATAATTGCTGAAAATAATCCAACTGAAGGGAATATTTTGAGAGCAGGTGATGTTTACTACGAAGCTTATGGCTTCGCGATGGACCCTGCCAAGCAGGTAGAAATGGGGGCAAAGGCCAGACAGTTTTACACGAAGATTCTCAGTAAACACCCTGATAATCTGGAAGTGAAAAATAAAATGGCTATGACATATCTCACCACATCTAACCCTATGCAGGGTATAGCCATGTTACGAGAGATATTACAAGAAGACCCTAAAAACGAAAGTGCCATATTTAATTTAGGCGTGCTTTCAATGCAATCCGGGCAATATGATAAAGCCGTAGAGCGCTTCTCTAACCTGGTGGAGATTAATCCTGAGCATACTCAAGCACAGTTTTTTCTGGGCGTGAGTTACCTGGAGACTGGTCAAAAAGATAAGGCCAGACAGCAATTTGAATTAGTGAAAACACTGGATGAGGATCCGGCTGTACAAGCAACAGTAGATTCTTATTTAGAAGAAATAAATTAAAAGTATTGTTAACCATCACGCCCTGGCGTGATAAAAAATTTAAGAATTATGCCTTGCGGTAAAAAAAGAAAAAGACACAAGATAGCTACTCACAAGAGAAAGAAAAGACTTAGAAAGAACAGACACAAGAAGAAGTAATTGATGCATGACTCAAATATTGGGTCATGCCTTTTTCTATTTTTTTAATAAGTTTTTTTAATCCAAAATACATTTGTTTTGAGTAACGAATTAATAATCAATTCAACTCAGAATGGATGTCGCATAGCCTTACTAAAGGACAAAAATCTTGTTGAATTTCATCACGATCAAGATGGAAATCAATTTAATGTAGGAGATATTTATCTAGGCACAGTAAGGAAAGTTGTACAAGGGCTAAATGCAGCATTTGTTGATATAGGTTACGAGAAAGATGCTTTTTTGCATTACCTCGATTTAGGACCTCAATTTAGTTCTCTTAATACTTTCACGAAAAGTGCCCTGGCAAGAAAAAACACCTCCAGTAAGCTGGAGAAGTTTAAGCTTAAGCCAGATATAGACAAACATGGAAAGATCAGCAACGTACTTTCCAAAAACCAACAGATTTTAGTTCAGGTTGTAAAAGAACCCATATCTACGAAGGGTCCGCGACTGTCCTGCGAGTTGTCATTAGCCGGAAGATACCTGGTGTTAGTACCGTTTTCAAACACGGTAAATGTATCAAAGAAAATTGCTTCGAGTGACGAGCGTAAACGCCTCGTTAGGCTGGTATCTTCTATCAAACCAGAAAACTATGGTGTTATAATCAGAACGGCTGCCGATGGCAAGAGCGTAAGTGATTTAGATACCGACCTACGAAACTTAATTGACACCTGGCACAAAGGTGCAAATGCCCTGAAGAAGGCTAAGCCAAAAGAAAAAGTTATAGGCGAAATGAGTAAGGCTTCTGCACTGCTCAGAGACGTACTAAATGAATCTTTCGATAACATTCACATAGACGAACAAGAAATCTATGATGAAGTGAAAGACTACATCAAGACTATCGCTCCGGATAAGGAGAAGATCGTTAAGAAGTATAGTGGCAAGAGCAAAATCTTTGAAAACTTTGGTATAGAACGCCAACTTAAATCTGCCTTTGGCCAATCAGTAAGTGTTAAGGGTGGTGGTTATCTCATTATAGAGCATACCGAAGCTTTACATGTTATTGATGTAAACAGTGGCAACAAATCTAATCGTGAAGACGATCAGGAAGCAACTGCTCTTTCGGTAAATAGAGAAGCTGCAAAAGAAATTGCCCGCCAGCTAAGATTGCGTGACATGGGTGGTATTATCGTAGTCGATTTTATCGACATGCGTAAAACCGAGAATAAGAAGCTGATCTATAAGATCATGAAAGATGAAATGGCTTCTGATCGCTCCAAATTTACCATCTTACCTTTGTCAAAGTTTGGTTTGATGCAAATCACCAGACAGCGTGTACGTCCCGAGATGACCATCACAACTAAGGAGGTTTGTCCTACTTGTAATGGTACAGGAAGTATAAGCGCATCAATTTTGGTGTCAGACCAGATTGAGCGTAATATTGATTACCTCATGACTAAGCAAAATGATAGAGACATCACCATTGTGATGCACCCATATCTGTACGCCTATTTCACAAAAGGTCGTATGTCACGAAGATTGAAGTGGTTTATGAAATACTTCAAATGGATAAAGCTTATTCAGGATTCGAGCATGGGTATTACAGAATTTAAATTCCTCAACAAACATGCGGAGGAAATTGAAGTCAAAGACGCATAATTTAAGAGCCGGTTTACGAACCGGCTTTTTTTATGACTTTATCTAAGGTCAACAGCTGACTGTCGAGTGAAAAATTATCAGCTAATTGCACTGCGTTTTTCTGTGTTTGAAAAAGTTTTCCCTGGTCTTCGATAAATGGATTGAGTTTTTCTAAAAATTCATTTGGTCGCTCAGGATCATACGAAAATCCACATTGCGCCTCCTCCACTTCATCCTTCAACCAGCCGCCAAAATTTAAAATGATCAATTTACCAGCAGCTAGTCCATCAAAAAACTTATTGGGGCTACCGGTACTTAAAACAGCGGCATTGGCAAAAGAAACATATACTGCCTCGACCTTTGCCATCTCTATTTTCACATCATCTTTATCTGCAGCCTTCTTAAATATTATGTTAGATAGACTTCTTCGACCAGCTTCATCAACAATTCTATCATACTGTGCACCACCGCCCATAACAATGAACTCAATTTGATCATTGTTGATACAAGCCGCTGCCGCATCAAGTAAATATTCCAATCGATTCGCGAGGCCTACTGTTCCAAAATAGCCAATTCTAAATTTATCAGTCATTATCGTTTTAGTATCAGCAGGTGTAAAGAATGCTGTATCTGAGAAATTTGTAACCACAGCAGTCGGTGTGCTAGTCTTTTGCGCAATATATTTGATAATGTCAGGAGACAAACCAATGATAGATTTAGCGTTGTTGTAAACCTTTTTTTCTAACCAGTAGGCCAGTTTCTTTAAAAGAACATTTCTGATAACACCCAGCTGAATAGGGGCAGCTGGCCATAAGTCGCCAACCTCAAATATATAAGGCACTTTGTATCTCCATTTGGCATACAATGCGATAATCCCCGTGGTTAACGGAGTGGAAATGACGTAATTCAGATCAGGCTTTTCTATTGACTTAATAAACCTACAACTTAACCAAACATACTTAACGAACGCTTTGATGCGAGACCAAAATGTAAGGTGGTTGGAGTAGTAAATCGGTAAATGATGGACAGTTACATTGTCAAGTACTTCTTTGAAGTAGCCGCTGTCATTATAGGCTGTAATCACTTCAACCTCATGACCTTGAGCAGCTAGGTGTTTAGCAATATGGTACGACCTAATGGCACCGCCCGTTTTTGGAGTTTTATAGTACTGATGAATAATGAGAATACGCATTACCCAAAATTCTTCTCAAAGTATCTGCAGAAATTGCTGAGTTCGCATGTTTCACATTTTGGCTTTCTAGCCACACAAACGTATCTGCCATGTAAAATCAGCCAGTGATGTGCAAGCCTGATGTGTTCATCAGGAATGTGTTTAACCAATTGTTTTTCTACTTCAAGCGGGGTTTTGGCATTTTGATTTACCAAACCAAGTCTTTTAGACACTCTAAAAACATGGGTATCGACAGCCATAGCTGGTTGTTCATAGACCACAGATGCAATAACATTTGCAGTCTTGCGTCCAACGCCAGGTAATTTTTGTAAATCCTTAATATCTTCTGGTACCACAGAATCGAACTCCTCTACGAGCAGCTTTGCCATACCAATAAGGTGTTTGGATTTATTGTTGGGGTAGGATACAGACCTTATCAGAGGGAATACCTCATCAAAATGAGCTGTTGACAGGTGTTCGGCCGTAGGAAACTTTTCAAATAAGGCCGGAGTAACTTTATTTATTCTTTCATCAGTACATTGCGCACTCAAAATCACAGCCACAAGAAGCTCATAAGGATTACTGTAGTGTAATTCAGTCTGAGCATCGGGCTGATGATTAGTGAAGTGAGTTATGAATTTTTCGTATCTCTCTTTTCTTTGCATTCCATTATTTCTTGGAAGACAAATTTAGAGATTTCGAGTAATTCATTATGCTTTGTACTGTACTATCAGAAGGTTGCTTTAAGCTGTGATCTAATTGTTTTTTTACAGCATTTAACTCCTTATACACTTCCTGAAGTTTAGCATCACAGATTAAAGCCTGTTCTAATTCCTTGTTTTCCTGTTCTGATGTTTCTTCATAAATGTATCTTACTACATCATCTTGGGTAAAAGTTTTGGTCATACGCGATATTATATTGTTTCATTTTCTTTCTCAGGTTAATAAGGGCATATCGCATTCTCCCCAGGGCAGTATTAATACTTACTCCGGTGGCTTCAGCAATTTCCTGGAAACTCATCTCCATGTAATGTCTCATAATCAAAACTTCCTTCTGTGTCTCGGGAAGCTCTTGTACAAGACTTCTTAACTTAGCGTGAGTATCCTGCTTTATTTGTTGAGATTCAATTGAATCTTCCGAAAATTCCATCGTGTTGAACACCCTGCTACCATCTTCCAGTATAACAGTGGGGTACCTCTTTTCCTTTCTGAAGTTGTCGATAGCAAGGTTATGAGCTATACGTGTAATCCAGGGTAAAAACTTACCCTCTTCATTATAACGACCTTCTTTGATCGTTTTTATAGCTTTAATAAAAACCTCTTGCAACAGATCCTCTGCTACATAACTATCCTTTACAATAAGGTAAATGGTTGTGAAAATTCGCGACTTGTGGCGATTTAGCAACTCCTCAAAAGCCTCTTCGTTACCTTCTTTGTAAAGTGATACCAACTTACTATCACTAATCTGATACTTCTCCATTAAGATATTCAATTTAAGTTAACGTAGAGGTCTATATCATATTGTTGCCGGGGGGTTGAAAGTTTAAAAAATTTTCTGAGTGTATCTCAAATGTAAAGAAACTAACAAATACTATGCAAAACTTTTTAAAATAAAATTTCAACGAATCGATGAAGCAACGTCACAGCCAGTCGAAAAAATAAATGGAAAATTTTTAGTCTTAGTAAAATCTTTTGCTACTTTTCCTGAAAATTAAAATAGAACAAGCGGCTAGAAAAGATGCTGTTATGGACAAAAAAAGAGTAATTAAAAGTTTAGAGAAGCTTGATGACGGCTTAAAAAATAGCCTGAAGAAGTTGTACCCCGATGGTTTTGATGGAAACCTAATAAGGTTAATGAACGCAAAAAAAGAACCTTTCTTTTGTGTACCATTAGACACTGATGACACTGCTTACCTAATAAAAGTAGCTGTGACCAAAAACAGTGATGGCGAATATGAGCTTGACGAAGAAGAAAATGAGTTTGGTGGTGATGGCGTAATCGGGCCGGATGATTATGATGACGATTACGATGACGACTAATGATTAGCTAAACATTCCTTATCTATCAATTGTATAGTATCTTTGCGGATTCAATATGCAGGATACACCAATTACAGAAAAACACTTCGATAAACTCGACCCCAAAGAGTATATAATAATTAAGCGCGCTCGGGTAAATAACTTAAAAAACCTAAGTGTAGCTATCCCAAGAAATAAACTAGTTGTAGTAACCGGTCTTTCCGGTTCAGGCAAGTCTTCACTTGCCTTCGACACACTTTTTGCTGAAGGGCAAAGAATGTATGTTGAAAGCTTAAGCTCTTATGCCCGACAATTTTTAGGAAGGCTTGAAAAGCCCGAGGTAGACTATATCAAAGGAGTCTCTCCTGCCATTGCCATTGAGCAAAAAGTAAATACACGTAACCCAAGATCTACTGTAGGAACTACTACAGAAATATACGACTACCTTAAGCTTTTATTTGCCAGAATAGGTACTACCTACTCACCGGTAAGTGGCAAAAAAGTAGCTAAAGATTCTGTTACCGATGTGGTTGAATACATCAATTCGCATGAAGAGGGCACCAAAGTAATGGTAAGCTGCCCGTTGAAAATCACAAAACAACGGTCAATAAAGGAAGAGCTTAAAGTCTTATTAAGCAAAGGGTATACTCGTGTAATAAAAGGAGGTGAGGTTGCTTTTATTGAAGATCTGCTTGAAGAAAAATCCATAGCCAAAGAAGCTACCTTTGAAATTCTTATTGACAGAGCGATAATAAAGCCTGAAGATGAGGATACACAATTCAGATTGGCTGATTCAGTGCAAACCGCATATTTTGAGGGTATTGGCGATTGTAACATTCACATTGTAGGCAAGGGAATTAAATCATTTTCCGATCGCTTTGAAGCTGACGGTATAAAATTCGAAGAGCCAAGTGCCAATTTTTTTAGCTTCAACAATCCTTATGGCGCTTGCAGGCGTTGTGAAGGATTTGGTAAAATATTGGGTATCGATCCCGACTTAGTAGTGCCTGATAAAAGCTTTTCAATTTATGAAGGGGCCATAGCGCCCTGGAGAAGTGCCACAATGAAAAAGTGGCTGGATCCATTGTTGAAAGATGGTATTAAGTTTGACTTTCCAATTCATCGGCCATTTAACGAGCTTACTGAAAAAGAAAAAGAAGTATTGTGGACAGGCAACGAATACTTTAAAGGATTAGATGCCTTTTTTAAACATCTCGAGTCTAAAACACACAAAATTCAATACCGCGTTTTACTCTCTCGTTATCGCGGCAGAACGGTATGTCCTGATTGTAAAGGCACACGCCTGAGAAAAGATGCCGGTTATGTCAAAATCAATGATATTTCTATTCAGGATCTTGTGCTGATGCCTATAGGAAAAGTTGTTGGCTACTTTGAAAAATTAGAGCTAAACGAACATGATCAACAGGTAGCTAAACGAATTCTAAAAGAGATCCAAAACAGACTTTCGTACATTGAGCGTGTAGGTCTTGGATATCTCACCCTCAATCGCATGACATCTACATTATCAGGTGGTGAGTTTCAAAGAATTAAACTAGCTACTTCTCTTGGTAGTGCACTTGTAGGATCGATGTATATACTCGATGAACCAAGCATTGGGTTGCATCCGAGGGATACAGAACGATTGGTTGGTGTGCTCAAATCTTTACGCGACATGGGCAATACTGTAATTGTGGTGGAGCATGAAGAAGAAGTGATGCAAGCGGCAGATCAGATTATAGATATAGGGCCTGATGCGGGTGTGCATGGTGGTGAGTTAGTTTTCCAGGGCACAATACATGAGCTAAATGGTAATGCCTCTTATACTGCAGCATATCTACTTGGCAATGAAAAAGTGAAGGTACCCTCTCGCAGACGTAAGTGGAAAGACAGTATCAAGATTGAAGGGGCCATTGAAAACAACCTGAAAAATATTGACGTGCAAATACCCATGGGTGTGCTTACGACCATCACCGGTGTAAGTGGTTCAGGTAAATCCACACTTGTTAAAAAAATTATATATCCATCTATAGGCAAAATATTAGGTACTGTATCTGATGCAACCGGTAAATTTGATAAGCTCGGAGGTGACTATGAAAACATTACTCAAATTGAGTTTGTAGATCAAAACCCAATTGGTAAATCTTCCCGTTCCAATCCTGTGACTTATGTAAAGGCCTATGATGCTATCAGGCAATTGTATGCTGAACTTCCTCTTTCTAAGCAGAGAGGCTACAAGCCTTCTCATTACTCCTTTAATGTTGACGGTGGCCGCTGTGAAACATGCCAGGGAGAAGGGGTGGTAAAAATAGAAATGCAGTTTATGGCCGACATCTTTCTTACATGCGAAAGCTGTAAGGGAAAACGCTTTAAGCAAGAAATTTTAGACGTAACCTACAACGATAAAAACATAGCTGACGTATTAGACTTAACAGTTACTGAAGCGCTGGAGTTTTTTGAAGGTAAAGCTTCCATTGTAAATAAACTGCAACCTCTTTACGATGTTGGGTTGGGTTACATTGGTCTTGGCCAATCATCTAACTCTCTATCAGGTGGTGAAGCTCAGCGTGTGAAGCTTGCTTACTATCTGGGGAAAAATACCAGAGATAAAAGAGAGCACATACTATTTATCTTCGATGAACCAACCACAGGCCTACATTTTCATGATATTACTAAGCTTTTAGACTCCATCAATGCATTGGTTGAACAAGGCAACTCCGTGATCATTATTGAGCACAATATGGAGGTCATTAAATCGGCCGATTGGATCATTGACCTGGGGCCAGAAGGCGGTGAGCAAGGGGGTAATGTTACGTTTTCCGGAACCCCTGAAGAGCTAATCAAACTAAAAGACTCTAACCATACTGCAAGGTTTCTGGCCGAGAAGCTATAAGTCAAATTTGCTATTTCAATCGTTTTAGTTCTCAATAGAACTATTATCTTTATCGCAAACTAAAAAAAACTCACATGTCTGATATCCTTAAACACGTTATCGATCGTAACCCTGGGGAACCAGAATTTCACCAGGCCGCAGAGGAAGTAATTGATTCTGTAAAGCCTGTATTGGATAAACATCCAAAATACAGAAAGTACAAAGTGCTGGAGCGTATACTCGAACCAGAGCGTCTTGTTTCTTTTCGTGTCACCTGGATGGATGATAATGGTGAAATACAAATAAATAAAGGTTATCGGGTGCAAATGAATAGCGCCATTGGCCCATACAAAGGAGGCTTGAGGTTTCATCCATCGGTGTACCCTGGAATATTGAAGTTTTTAGCCTTTGAGCAGATTTTCAAAAATGCACTTACAGGCCTGCCTATGGGTGGTGGTAAAGGCGGTTCTGACTTCAACCCTAAGGGTAGATCAGAAAATGAGATTATGAGATTTTGCCAAAATTTCTTCATTGAAATGACTAAACATGTGGGGCACAGAATTGACGTGCCTGCTGGTGATATAGGTGTGGGCGGTCGTGAGATTGGATTTATGTTTGGCACCCACAAAAAACTGTCGAATACTTTCACTGGTGTTTTAACAGGTAAAGGAGTAGGCTGGGGTGGAAGTTTAATGAGAACTGAAGCGACAGGTTATGGTCTTATATATTTTGCCGAAAACATGCTTCAACATCAAAGTGATACCATAAAAGGCAAAGTATGTCTGGTTTCAGGATCAGGTAATGTGGCACAGCATGCCATTGAAAAAATAATTCAAATGGGTGGTAAACCCATTTCTGCTTCAGACTCATCAGGATACATCTATGATGAGGATGGAATAACTACCGAAAAATTAGAGTTTATCAAAGATCTGAAGAATAACAGAAGAGGTAGAATAAAAGAATACGCAGAAAAGTACAACACTGCCACATATACAGAAAACAAAAAAGACGAAGCCTTCAACCCACTTTGGGATATAAAAGCAGACTGTGCTTTTCCTTGCGCTACACAAAACGAAGTGAACTTAAAAGATGCTGAAAATCTCGTTAAAAATGGAGTAAAACTGATTGGGGAAGGTGCTAATATGCCTCTTGAGATTGAAGCAATAAACTACGTTACTGACAATAACGTATTGTATTCTCCAGGAAAAGCCTCTAATGCTGGTGGTGTAGCTACTTCAGGTATTGAGATGATGCAAAACTACCTAGGCTCATATTTTACGAGTGAAGAGGTAGATCAACGGCTCCAAAATATCATGAAAGAAATACATGACAATTGCCTTGCAGCAGCAAGAGAATACGGACATGCTGATAATTACATGATTGGGGCCAACATTTGTGGCTTCACTAAAGTAGCTGATGCCATGATTGCTCAAGGCGTGATATAAAAACAGATATTGTTGCTTAAAACCTCGAAGCCGCGCGTTTCGAGGTTTTTTTATTTAAATATTTTCTTACCTTAAGGTTCTCTAAAATCTATAGTTTGAAGGCCCTTTATACATTTGTTTCCATACTTCTTCTGTCATTTAATACCTATGCTCAAGATGGCGGGTACTTTTTAACTCATTATTCCTCGGGAGAGCAGGAGATAAACAACATCAATTTTGATATTGCCCAAGACACCAGAGGAGTTATCTATGTGGCAAATCGCTCAGGTATCATTGCTTTTGACGGCACTTCCTGGGAGAAAATTAAGACGCCAGCATCAGTTTTTACTTTGGCTTTTGACCACAAAAATCAGCTATACACAGGGGGTGTAAATGGGTTTGGAAAAATTGGTCAGGGCTCAGATAATTACCAGAAATTCATTGCAGTAGGTGATAGCAGCATCACAGATATTTTTGATATGGTGCTACATGATAATAAATTGGTTGGTATTAACCCATCAACCGTATTTACTCATGATTTAGCATCAGGTAAGACATCTTTTATAAAATCTGAGTATTCAGGGGAGTTACTCAACGTAACACTTATAAAAAATGAGGTTTTCGTAACCACTGAAATCAGCGGTTTTATGAAAGTTGGAGACTCATCACTCGAAAGCCCTGATATAGGTAGCCTTGAGGAGAAAAATGTCGAGTTCATAGCCGAAGGGCCAGACAATGCTTATTTGATAGGTTTTGCTGATAACAGTATTAGCATACTTAAAGAAGGCAAAGAAGTACCCATTGAGCTGGAAGATAATTATTTGTCAAGCAGTATCATTATTGATGGCGTATGGATAAGTGATACACTCATTGCCATTGCAACTTTACGAGGAGGTGTTGCATTTATTAATCCTAATAAAGGAGAAATAAAGCAAGTGGTCAATTATGCTAACGGGCTCCCAGATAACGAAATTTTTGCTATTTCTATAGATCAGCACAGGGGTTTATGGGTGGCACACAATGAAGGATTCACTCGTATCTCGCCTAACTTTCCTTTTAGGGCATTTGATAGATATGACGGCCTTGAGGGGGATATGCTTTCTGTACAATACCACAATGACAAATTATATGTAGGTACGTCATTGGGGGTTTATTACCTATCTCAGGTTAAAGAATATGACGAAAAGAAAGTGGTTGAAGCTAAGACCGTTGTATCGCAAGAAAAGCAAGAGAAAGAACGTAAAGGACTATTTAGTTTCCTAAAAAGAAACGAAGAGGAATCAGCGCCAAAGAGAACAACCAGATATGTAACTCGTATTGAAAGGGAGCTGCAGTCCATACGATATGAATACAAAAAAATTGATGGTATTAATTCTAAGGTTTTTGCCTTAAAATCAATCGGAGGACAGCTTTACAGCAGTGGGCTTGACGGATTATTTGCCATTAGTGACACAACAGCTACTACCATTACCCAATCACCCGTTAGGACCTTCCATGCATCAACAAGCAATAAAAAAATATTTGCCAATACATATAATGACAGGTTTGAAGTATTTGAGACAACATCAGGCGACTACCAAAAGCTCTCGCTATTCAGCGATTTTCATGACTGGGTATCTTACATCTTCGAGGACCATGAATCGAGGATATGGTTTTGCAGTAGCAATGATCTTTACTATATCAAATTAAACGGGAGCGAAATAATAGATACCGAAGAATTTGAAATTAATAATCCCTTCTTTTATAACACCTATGGTATAGCGCATAACGACAGTCTGTATTTTGTTAATGAGTCGGGCACTTATAGGCTTAATGAAGGTCAGAAAAAACTAACCGTCATCGATAGCACCGAGGTAAAGCGGTATACAAGAGACAACAATGGTACAATATGGATATTGCGAAATAATGCGTGGACAACGTTAGGCTCCAATTTTGAGTCTGATCAACTGGATGTTTTAAGTGTATTCACAGATATCAATCATATCTCATATGACAGTGAGAAAAAAGACTTTTGGGTACTCACCAGTTCCAAAAGCCTCTATCGATTTGACTCGGAGCATGAATCTAGTAGAACAATTGCCAGCTACGACCTATTTCTCAAAAATATACGGACTACAAATAAAATCTTTTTGCCTGAACCCAAACTCAAGTTTAACCAGGAGAATAGTTCACTCATATTTGAGTTTGTTCAGCCGGAGTATTCTGGCGTTTTGAATATTGAATATCAATACAAGTTAGAAGGGCTGAGCGATAGCTGGTCAGAGTGGTCATCAGGATATAACATAATCCCAATTCCATATTTACCTGATGGAAAATATAAGATGCACATGCGCTCTCGCAATGTTATTTCAGGCATAAAAACAACCGAGCCGATTGCTTTTGAAGTAATCCCACCTTATTGGAAAAGGCCCTGGTTTTTAGCATTTGAGTTTAGTGGTTTAGCATTTTTGCTATTCCTCACAGTCAGGTTAAAGAAATTGGGCTATAAGTATAGAATGCTTAGCCGATTACTGGCATTATTAACACTCATAATTATTATTGAGTTTATACAAACTGTGGCAGAAAATGAGTTTGGAACGGAATCCTCTCCCGTAGTCGATTTTATTATACAAATTACAGTGGCCATTATAATCTTGCCAGTAGAAGGTTTAATTAGAAAGTATGTCTTCAAAGAAAAGAATGTTCAGATTCTAGACTTTATATCATTAAAGGGTAATAAATAATATGAAGAATTTAAGCATAGCTATCATAACCATCTTATTGATGTCATGTGCAGACAATCAAACGGAAGAAAAAGTTGTTGAAATCTATCCAGCTGCCGAAGGATTTAATGCTAAAGCATCCGACTCATTGGCCATAACTATTGCCGACAGCGTAATGGTAGCCATGGGTGGAAAGGAAGCCTATGATAAGCTGCATTACCTCAAGTGGAACTTCTTTGGAGCGCGTGACCTCATCTGGGACAAATACACCGGCAACGTACGCATTGATTACCCTAGAGACAGTAGTATATACCTCATCAATGTATTACAAAACAATGGCAAAGTATGGAGAAAAGGCGCAGAAATTACTCACCCTGATTCTTTAGCAAAATATGTTGCTCAGGGAAAAAGCATTTGGATAAATGATTCTTATTGGCTCGTAATGCCTTTCAAGCTAAAAGACTCAGGTGTTACTTTAAAATATGCAAGAGCAGATACTACACTAAAAGGTACTGAAGCACACATCTTGGCCTTGACTTTCAATGAAGTGGGAGATACTCCGGATAATAAGTATGAGGTATTTGTGGACAAAAACGATTACCTCATTAAACAATGGAGTTACTTCAGGACGTACAACCAAGACTCAGCGAGTGCCATATGGCCCTGGGACAATTATGAAGCATATCAGGGTGTATTGCTCTCGGCTGATCGATCAGATAATAGAGGCCCGAGAGATTTAGTAGTTTACGACAGTTTACCTGGCGAAGTGTTTGCTGAATTTGAGCTTCCAAAATTGGATTAGAACCAGCGTTTTCTTAATTTGTGACCATACAGTCACTTATGCCGTCACTTACCTTTAGAAATCTTCCTGCATCCAAAAAGCACGCTTTTACCCAAATGGCGTTTGAAGAGTTTGCACAGAAGGAGTATCACGAGGCCTCTATATCCAATATTGTGAGAAATCTGGACATCGCAAAAGGCAGCGTTTATCAATATTTTTCAAACAAATTCGACTTATTTAGTCACCTCACATTACAGGCGCATGAAAAGCTTATTGCCATACAGCAGTTTGTTGATGCTCGAGACCACAATGATCTGGGCAGCTGGTTTATTGAGCGTAATATGGCATTAGTTAAGTTTACTAAAGAGTTTTCAAGCGAGTTTGAGTTACTTTGCAGGGTGAACAATTCACGAAACATGCAGTTTTTAGAATTGAAAAATCAGTTACGATCAAATGAGTTGGAAATGATTGAAAGTAAAGTGTCAACACTTATAGGCGACCAAACTAAAGTAAGTGATTTGTCCTTTGTGATTTGGTCTGTTATCCACAGCTATTTAGAAAATGGCTCTTATAAAAATGAATCTAACGATACTATTATGCAAAGTATCACCAACCTCTCGCAGACAATGTTTAACAACCGTAACTTGGATGCATAAAATGCAAGCGCGCTTAACTACCATTATTATTATTTTTTGTTGCGTTGGCCATAACTCCATGGGTCAAAATAAACCGGTCTGGTCGGTCGGCTCAAATCTTTATTATGGTGGCGTATTGCGTTATAAACCAGAGATGCCAAAGCTAAAAATGACAGACTTGTATGGCTTTGAGCTTTATGCAATTAAACAGACCACGGGTGCTAAAGCCTGGCAGTCACGATTTAATTTTCCGCAGGTAGGGTACTCCTTTGAATATTTCAACTATGGAGAACCTGAAGAGTTGGGGGAGGTGTACTCTCTGGCCACCTATCTGGACTTTACTGCTAACCCATCCAAAAAAAATCAACTACGCCTTAATATTGGCACTGGATTAGTCTACTCAACCAGGGTGTTTGATGCAGTTACTAATCCTGAAAACAAGGCCATTAGTAGCAAGATAAGCTACATCCTCAGAGGAACAATACATTATGAAATACAACTTACAGAGCAGTATTATTTTAATCTAAATGCCGCCTTTAGGCACTACAGTAATGGTAAGCTTAACATGCCAAATAATGGAATGAACTTTCCAGCTGTTGGGATTGGCTTACGCTATATTCCTAAACCAAGAGAAATAAAATATTACAAGGACAGCGTCAGCACATTTGATAAAAAAATTCATTTAAACGTGGCCTTTTCCAAAGCCTGGCGAGAGGTTTGGCGTGAAGATTATAAACATCATGCTTACTCAACTTCTATTTACGCAAGTAAGGGAATCTCAAAATTCAACTCCATACTTTTAGGCATAGATGGCTTCTTGTACGATGAAGAGTCTATGTATCGCGCACACTCTTCATGGGCCAATGGCAACCCTGATGTACCTGACAATTACGAACCAGACACTAATGGAAAACAGGTAGCACTTACTGCAGGAACTGAAATTTATCTGGGCAGCATGTCTGTCCTCATACAAGGGGGGTATTACATCTACAAACCCCAAAAAATTTATGATGCCACCTGGTATCAGCGTTATGGCTTAAAGTACTACCCTTTTAAAAACACCTTCCTTCAGGTTATGCTAAAATCCCACAGCAGAACGGCTGACATGGTCGAGTTTGGGTTAGGAGCAAAGATTTAAATGATCGTTTGATAAACAGAATGTACAAATAAGTTTGTATATTAATAAAGTGTGTATCACACTGAAAAGCACTTTATACCAGGCTTATGGTGGCCAAAAAACATACCCCTCCTCCTTCACTTCAGCCTAGCGGCAAGCAATTCCGTGCTTTTATCGAAAAAGCCCATGAGGGCATCGTTTTATATGACGAAAAGGGATTTATTGTATATGCCAGCCCATCAATAAAAAACTTTATAGGCTATAATGAGCAAGATCTTTTAGGTAAACTCGGAACAGATTTCATAGCAGAAGAAGACCACGTGCAATGCCTTGAAAAATTTAAAGAAATACGTTCTCGCCCTGGTGAATCTTTAACATTTAGACAACGGTTAATCAATATAGATGGTACGTCTATTTGGTGCGAAACAACACTAACTAACCTGCTCGATGAAAGTGAAGTTGAAGGCATCATTTCAAACTTCAGAGACATTAGTAAACAAAAAGAGGCTGAAGATAAGCTCCTCGAAAGTAAACTTCTACTCGAAACGATAAATCAGAATATCAATGAAGCTATTTATCGCAATGTTCCAGGTAAAAAATTCGCATATGTCAATCAGGCTTTTCTAAAACTATTTGGATTTACGTCACTAGAGTCACTTAATAAAATTTCCCCTTCAGACTTATATGCAGACAAAAATGTCCGTCAAAAAATACATGAACTTCTGATCCGTGAGAATAAAATTGACAACATCGAAGTCCGGTTTAAGAAAAAAAATGGGAAGATGTTCTGGGGGTTGATTAGCAGCACATTGGTGCGCGATCATTTGGGCAGGGAATATTTTGACGGGGCCATTCGTGACATCACAACAGAAAAAGAAGCCCGCGAAAAACTTAAGGAAAGTGAACAGTTGCTTTCTTCTATTAACCTTAACATAAAGGAGGGCATCTATCGTAGTTCGTTCAAAAACGGCTTGCTCTATGTAAATGACGCATTTGTAGAAATGTTTGGGTATAAAAACAAAGAAGAAGTGTTAAATGCTTCGATTTATGACTTATATAATGACTCAGAGCAGAGAGAATCAATCATTGGACATCTCCGCAGAATAGGCTCGATTCGCAATGAAGAAGTGCTTTTTAAAAAAAGAGATGGGTCTAACTTCTGGGGGTTGATGAGTAGCTATGTGACCAAAGAAAAGAATGAGGAATTTTTTGATGGCGCGATCCGTGATATTTCCGACCTGAAACAAGTAGAGAATCAACTCATCAAACTGAATGAAGAGCTAAGAAAGCAGAATCAGGCATTGGCTTTAAGAGAAGAGGAGTTAAATATCGCAATGAAGGAGTTATCTGATCGAAATTTTGAATTAGATCAGTTGGTTTATAAAACATCACACGACATACGTTCACCACTCACATCAATTCTTGGCTTGGTCAACATAGCCAAAAAAGACGATGATAAAGAGGCTCGTTTTCAATACCTTAATAAGATCGAACAAAGCATACTGAAGCTTGACGAATTTGTAAAGTCGATGCTAAACTATGCTAAGGCCAGCCGTGTAGATGTAAAACTGGAAAAACTTGAGTTTAAGGAGTTAATCAATGGCTGTATACGCGACCTTGAATACCTGGACAACTACAACACATTAGAAACTAATATTCAAATCAAAGGAAACAATAGCTATTTCCGCTCTGACCCTCTTCGACTCAAAATTATTTTTAGCAATATCATTTCTAATGCCTATAAATACTGTGATGATAGAAAGGAAAAGTGCTTTCTGAACATTAGTGTGTCTATCAATAAAAAAGGGCTCAAAATCTCATTTGAAGACAACGGTATTGGCATTAATGATGCTCACCTTTCTAAAATCTTTGACATGTTTTATCGGGCAACAGAAAAATCTGAAGGTTCTGGGCTCGGGATGTATATCGTTAAACAATCTATTGATAAATTAGAAGGCACCATCAAAATCAACTCTAAAGAGCAAGTGGGCACTGAAATTGAAATATTTCTACCTGCTTCTGTTCGGTAATATTTCCCCAAAAATTGTCCATTTCACCTTATCAAGCTACCTTTAGGGCTTTTCAAACAAACAAGATTAATAATGGGCGCAAAAGAATACATTGATAGTAATCGCCAAAAGTTTCTTGACGAACTTTTCGATTTGCTTCGCATACCATCAGTTAGTGCTGATAGTAAATTTAAGGATGACGTGCACAGGGCAGCAGATTTTGTAAAGTCAAGCTTAGAAGCTGCTGGTGTTGATAAAGCTGAAGTATGTGAAACAGCAGGTTACCCAATTGTATATGGAGAAAAAATAATTGACCCTTCCTTACCAACAGTTTTGGTATATGGGCATTACGATGTGCAACCGCCAGACCCTTATGAGTTGTGGGACTCTCCTCCTTTCGAGCCCGTTATTAAAAATGATAAGATCTACGCACGTGGAGCGTGTGATGACAAAGGCCAAATGTACATGCATGTGAAAGCCTTTGAAACAATGATGCAGACAAACAGTCAAAGCTGTAATGTTAAATTCATGATCGAAGGTGAAGAGGAAGTTGGATCTGACAATCTGGGGATTTTTGTTAAAAATAATAAAGAGAAGCTGGCTGCTGACGTGATACTCATTTCCGATACAGCCATGATTTCTCTCGACACACCTTCCATCACCACTGGTCTTCGTGGTTTGAGTTATTTGGAAGTTGAGGTTGTTGGCCCAAATAGAGACCTTCACTCAGGTGTCTATGGTGGCGCTGTGGCCAACCCGATTAACATATTATCAGAAATGATTGCCTCTCTTAAAGATGAGAACAATCACATCACCATACCAGGGTTCTATGACAAGGTTCAAAACCTTAGTGAAGAAGAACGAGCTGCCATAAACAAAGCTCCATTTGACCTTGATGCCTATAAAAAAGACCTGAATATTGATGATGTCAGTGGTGAAAAAGGTTACACATCGATAGAAAGAACCGGCATAAGACCATCTTTGGATGTTAATGGCATTTGGGGAGGTTATATTGGTGAAGGTGCAAAAACGGTATTGCCATCAAAGGCTAATGCTAAAATATCCATGCGCCTGGTACCTAACCAATCATCGGATGAGATTACGAAACTGTTTTCAGATCACTTTAAGAAAATTGCACCTGATAGTGTAAAGGTAAAAGTTACCCCTCATCATGGAGGTGAGCCGGCAGTTACGCCTACCAACTCGATTGCCTATGAAGCGGCAAGTGAGGCATTTCAGGAAGCCTGGGGTAAGAGACCTATCCCAACCAGAGACGGAGGTAGTATTCCTATTGTAGCGCTCTTTAAAGAAGAGCTTGGCTTAGATACTTTGCTCATGGGATTTGGACTTGACTCGGATGCCATTCATTCGCCTAACGAGCACTATGGTGTGACTAATTACATTAAGGGAATTGAAACGATTACGCTGTTTTACAAGCACTTTGCTTTGTTAAACAAATAATTTAAAGCCCGGTGTTGACAAAGCGACATCGGGCTTTTTACTCTCTATATTTGTGAACTAAAATGACCTCTCTTTCGTAAGCTATTGATTGAACACAGAACTAATACTTTAAATACACCTATGTCCATTTTCTCAAAAGTCCTGTTTGTTATTTCCCTCTTTTTATGCGTAGGGGTACAAGCTCAAATTCTTGAGCCTTCGTCCTGGAAGGAAACAATGAGTAAGAAAGAAGCAGCAGTAGGTGAAGAGATAGACCTTATCTTCACTGCCACCATTGATAAGGAGTGGTATTTATATTCGTCTGACTTCGACCCGGATTGTGGCCCTATTGTTACTTCATTCACATTTAAAGCAAACGATAGCTATGAGTTAGTAGGTGAGCTCAGAGCCATTGACCCCATCACTAAGTTTGATGAAATTTTCGAGTGCGAAGTTAAAATTTTTAAGGGTACCGGAGAGTTTCGGCAAACGGTCAAAGTACTTTCAGCAGACTTCCAGGTTTCAGGATCATATAACTTTCAAGTCTGTTCAGAAGAAACCGGCCAGTGTATTCCCTTTGAGTATGATTTTTCATTCACTGACCTATCAGTAATAGGTGCTTCTACCCAAAATGAGAAACCAAAGCAAAGTGAGTCTTCCAATAAAGCCTCTGATGACAATGGCGAAAAAAAGACTGACTTAAAAGAAACAGAAGCTGCTCAAACCGATGCCGTTATAGACAGGACAAGTACTTCCTCAACTGAGGGAGAGACTGCCGCACTTGAGAGTAAAGAAATAACAGGGCCAATATTAAGCGATGAACTACAACTTAAGTCTGATCGCGACAAGTCGCTTATATGGTTTATGATTTTTGCTTTTGTAGCGGGTTTGGCTGCTTTACTCACACCATGTGTGTTCCCGATGATCCCGATGACCGTAACTTATTTTACCGGTAAAAGTGGAGGAACCTTTAAAGCCATGTTGTATGGCTTTTCTATCATCATTATTTATACAATTATTGGCTCTGCCATTGCGCCACTCATGGGGCCAGAAACGGCCAATCATCTGTCAACCGAGTGGCTTCCTAACATTATTTTCTTCTTGGTATTCGTGTTTTTCGCCTTATCATTTTTTGGCTTGTTTGACCTTACATTACCAAGTTCGTTTGTAAATAAAATGGATCAAAAAGCCGATCGAAAAGGGCTTTTAGGCGTATTCTTTATGGCCTTTACACTTGTCCTGGTTTCATTTTCATGTACGGGGCCGATTGTAGGCAGTATACTCGTAGGTTCTGCAGGTGGTGAGTTTACCAAACCAATTCTTGGCATGTTTGCCTTTTCACTGGCTTTTGCTATCCCTTTCACACTTTTTGCCATATTCCCTGGTTGGTTAAGTAACCTTCCCAAGTCTGGCGGTTGGCTCAATTCAGTGAAGGTAGTGCTTGGCTTTTTAGAGCTTGCACTGGCTTTCAAATTTTTAAGTATTGCAGATCAGGCTTTCCATTGGGGCATACTTGACCGTGACCTTAATATTGCCATCTGGATCGTGATCTTTACCCTTATGGGTTTCTACCTGCTTGGTAAAATACGATTACCTCATGATAGTAAAGTCGAAGTAATTAGTGTACCGAGACTAATGTTGGCCATTGCCACTTTTTCGTTTGTGATCTATCTAATTCCAGGTTTGTGGGGTGCTCCTTTAAAAGCCCTGGCAGGATATCTGCCACCGATGCATACACACGATTTTGATTTAGTTGGCCTAAACAGAACTACTGATGAGGCGGATTACACAGTATGTGAAGAGCCGATATATAATGATTTCTTGCATCTTCCACATGGCCTAAATGGTTACTTTGATTATGAACAAGCGCTACAGTGCGCAAGAGCCCAGAACAAACCCTTGTTTATTGATTTTACAGGACATGGCTGCACCAACTGTAGAGAAATGGAGGCTGTTGTTTGGTCTGACCCCGAAGTACTTCGAAGGCTTAAAGAAGATTATGTCATAGTCGCGCTTTATGTCGATGATAAAACTGAGCTTCCTGAGTCAGAGTGGTACACTTCAACCTACGACAATAAAGTAAAGAAAACCATCGGTAAGCAAAATGCCGATTTACAAATCACTAATCTCAATAATAACGCTCAGCCATTTTACGTTCTGGTGGGTCATGATGAGCAAGTGTTAGTTGAACCTGTGGCATATGATAAAAGTGTAAGCAACTTTATACAATTTTTAGATAAGGGTAAGAAAAGGTTTGAGGCCACTCAGATAGAGTAAACGCCCTAATAACCTGATACTTAAGCTTTGTAGTTAAAGTAAATCATTAATTTTTGATTGTTTTCTAGCGAAAATCTTACTTTTTGATTATTATTAGTTTTTTTAGCGCTTATTTGCAAAAGCAAAATTTTTTAAAAAGTTGAAAACCAACATGTTAAAGCGAATTATTGGTCTCTGCGTATTAGCAGTCATCTCGGTGTCCGTTTATTTTTTTACACCTTTCGTTAATTATTTTCATACATCAAATGTAGAAGTTCAGCCTGTAAAACAAATTAAGGTTGACAGTACTATTATTGAAGCTCCTCCAGAACCCAAAAAGCTATATGGGTTGGTGATTGATTCGATGGTAGTCATTGAAGATAAAATCAAACGCAACCAGAATATTTCAGAGATACTTTCAAAGTATAATATTTCTTCAGAGTCTATTTACAAGTTGGCCAATGCCTCCAAAAATGTTTTTGATGTACGAAAACTGGCCGCTAACAAAAAATATACACTCATATGTGACTCAGATTCATTGAAAACCGCCAAGGCGATGATCTACGAACACAACCCAATAGAGTATGTGGTCTTTAATTTATTTGATTCCATCACAGTCGAGAAAAAGGAAAAAGAAATTGTTGTTACCGAAAGAGAAGTATCAGGCGTAATACAATCTAACCTTGCTGTGACCATTGGTGAACTTGGTTTTACGCCTCAATTGACGAACGATTTTGTAGATATTTTTGCATGGCAAATCGATTTCTTTAGGCTACAAAAAGGCGATCGTTTTAAAGTAATTTTTGAAGAGCAGCTTGTCGATGGTCAAACCGTGGGTATTGGTGATATAAAAAGCGTCTACTTCGAACACTTTGGTAATGAATATTATGCTTTCAGACACGATCAGGGTAATGGTGTTGATTATTTTGATGAAAAAGGTAACAGCCTCAGAAAAGCATTATTAAAATATCCATTAAAGTTTACCCGAATCAGTAGCCGGTATTCTGGAAGCAGATATCATCCTGTGCAAAAAAGATATAAAGCACACCGCGGTACCGACTTTGCGGCTAGTCGAGGTACAGAAATCAGATCAGTAGGTGATGGCATTGTACTAGAGGCTCGCTACGGAAAGTATAATGGCAATTATGTAAAAATCAGACACAACGCAACTTATACCACACAGTACCTGCACATGTCTAAGATAGCATCGGGCATCAAGCCTGGGCAGCGGGTTCGTCAAGGACAAACCATCGGGTTTGTGGGCAGCACAGGATTAGCCACAGGCAACCACCTATGTTACAGATTCTGGAAAAATGGAGTTCAAATTGATGCACTGAAAGTGGAGCTACCTCCTTCTGAGCCAATTATTGAAGAAAACATGGAGGCCTACAAAAAAGTCACAAAATACTGGATTGAGCGGCTCAATAAAATACCATTTCCTCAGGTAGAGGAGCCCGTGCTGGCAAGCACCAGATAGTCAGCTTAAAAAAAGTTTAATATAAGGAGCAAGGCAATTTTTGTCTTGCTTTTTTTGTTTAGTTTTAAACCAAAATGCATCTATGTCATTAATAAAAGCCATTTTTTTGGCGAGTTTATTACTCGCTCCTTTGTTCTCTTCGGGGCAAAAAGTGGCTGTTGTACTCAGTGGTGGAGGTGCCAAAGGCCTGGCACATGTAGGCGTGCTCAAAGCACTCGAGGAAAATGACATCCCAATTGATTATATCGTTGGCACCTCGATGGGGGGAATTGTGGCCGCCTGTTATGCAGCCGGATACTCTACCACCGAGATAGAAATGATGATGCTTTCAGAAGATTTCCAGCGTTGGGTAAATGGTGAGTTGGAAAAAGGGTATAACTACTATTATAGCAAAGATACTGACCATCCTTCATTTCTGTCTTTGCAACTCTCGTTAGACTCCACACTTAATGCAACAATTGCTTCAAGCCTTGCCAGTGACTTATCATTAAACTTTGCCCTACTTGAGCGATTTGGTCAGGCTTCTGCCAATGCACGATACAATTTTGATAGCCTCCTCATACCTACTAGAATAATGGCAGCGGATATTTTTACTCAAAATGAAATCGCCATTGACAGTGGTTCACTGGGGAGTGCTGTAAGGGCTACCTTGTCAGTGCCATTTTTTTATAAGCCTATTAAATTCAATGATAAATACCTCTTCGATGGTGGCATTTACAATAACTTCCCGGTTGATGTAGCACAGCGTGAATTTAATCCAGATGTAATCATTGGAGTCAATGTTTCTTCTAAGATATTTAACGACTATCCAAAGTTTCAGGACGATGAACTGTTGAACAGATCATTGTTATTCATGCTGCTCGACAAGTCAAATCCTGAATCGATTCCTGACTCAGGTGTTTACCTGGAGCCCAATTTAGACGGTTACACATCTTTCGATTTTGGGAAAGTAAAATCACTTATAGACAGCGGGTATATAGCAGCTAATCGAAGCATGGATGAGATAAAATCGAAGGTGAGCAAACGCTTAAGCTGTGATGATATTACCGCCAGAAGAAATACCTTTCATGCTAAAAACAGACCCTTTGTATTTACAGATATAAAATTCAATGGTTTTAACTCTAAACAAAGAAAATTCATCAAGCATATATTCAGATATAAAGAAGGCAAAAAGCTTTATTTTAATGATATAAAAAAGGGTTACTTCAGATTGGTATCTGAGCAATACTTTAATACCATATATCCAAGTATGCAGTTTGATGAAAACACAAAAAGCTACCAGCTTACAATAAACGGGAGGCCTGAAAGTAACTTAAATATTGAAATGGGGGGCGCCATTGCCACTAGAAATATCAGCCAAATATTTCTTGGAGTGAGACATTATTATTTTAACAACTTTTTACTAAAAAACAGCTTTAATTTCTACGCTGGGTCATTTTACAAATCTGCCCAATTGAAGTCCAAGCTTAATTTTCCTGCTTTAGGACAGTTTTATTTGGAGGCTGATCTGATATACAATCATTGGGATTTTCTTGAAGAAGAAGACATTTTTACCACTGAAAACAAGCCTACCTTTTTAACCCGAACCGATCGTAAATACGGTTTGAACCTGGGTTTTCCAGTGGGCACAAAATTTAAAGCCGTAGCCAATGCGGCATGGATAAATAATGCAGATGAGTTTACAAATACAGCCGGATTTAGTTCAGGTGACACACTTGACCGGATTGAGTTAAGCGGTCTTAGGGCTGGTATTCACTTTTCTCGCAACAACTTAAACAGAAAACAATATGCTAGTGAAGGAAGTGCATTTAAACTTAGCCTTGACTATTTTGATATAAATGAAAGATATGAACCCGGTTCTACTTCCACCTCTTCACAAATCATCAGTAGTGAACGCCAGTGGATAAGGGCCAAAGGTACAATTGAGCAATACTTCAATTCTGGAAAGTACAGCACAGGATATTATTTTCAGGGTCATTTTTCCAATCAACCTTTCTTTGCAAACTATACTGCCACGCTACTCAACTCTCCTGGTTTTACGGCCATGCAAGACAGCGAAACACGCTTTCTGCAAAAATTTCAAGCCCATAACTACCTCACCTTTGGTTTAAGAAATGTAATTACAATTAGCAAAAACCTTGATTTTAGACTTGAAGGGTATGCCTTTAAAGCCATAGAGGCAATTGAACAACGCAGCGACCAATCTGCATTCTACAATGATGACCTCTCAAAAATATTTCTTGCCGGTACAAGTAGCATCGTCTTTCATAGCCCTGTAGGACCGGTAAGTATAAACGTTAATTATTATGATGACCCTGAAAACCAATGGAGTCTGCTAATGCACGTAGGTTATCTTTTATTTCAGCCAAGATCTCTGGAATGATTACCTTCGTATATGTTAAACAGCTCGATTTTGGGTGGTTAATTTAGATTCAAAGAAAAAATTTAACTATGTTTACTTTGAGAAAAAAGTGCAAAAATCTGTCTTAGATTATATGAAAAAGATTCTACTGCTGGCTTTAATAGCCCTCTCCATAAACACAAAAGGACAAATCGTACAATGGGCCTCAGAGGTGAAAGATTTTTCATCTGAGTTAACCCCCGTTCAATACTCTGCAAATCAGGTTTTAGGTAAGCCAGATGCATTGCCTGCAGGAGGTGAAAATCCTGCAGCATGGACACCTGAAAGAGCGAACCGAAAGGAATTTATCAAGGTGTCTTACGACAACCCCATGCAAATAAGGCAAATCGCGATAGCGGAATCCTACAACCCAAGCGCTTTGTTCAAAGTGTTTGTCTATGACGAAAATGACAACGAGTATTTGGTCAATACGTTTAGCCCCAGGGCAATACCATTAAAAGGCATGATGCGTAATGTTTTTATTGATGAAACACCATATAAAGTTGCTGCCGTTAAGCTAGAGTTTGATGGGGCAGCGGTTCCAGAATATTATAGTGTGGATGCCATTGCCATTACTGACTCGGACATACCCATTATTGCAGAAATTTCCATCCCGGAATTTATTAACCCTGACATTGCAAAAGAACGATTAGATGAAAATGTAAATAGTGAATACAAAGAATATAAGCCTCTATTATCTCCAGATGGTCAGACACTTTACTTTTCAAGAAGGAATCACCCCGATAATGTTGGTGGTATAGAAGATAACGAAGATATATGGTATTCAGAGCTTGACTCAGCCGGAAACTGGCAATTAGCTAAAAACATGGGCGGTGAACTAAACAATGCAGGGCCTAACTATATAAGTTCTGTAACGCCAGATGGCAAATCTGTACTGCTTGTGTTGGGCAACCAATACCTTGAAAATGGTAAAATGGCAGCTGGTGTTTCTGTTAGTTCCAATGCGTCAGGCGATTGGTCTAGTCCCATACCGCTCGATATAGAAAATGACTACAATTATTCTGAGAAAGCTAATTTCTATTTGGCTAATAACAGAAAAGTGTTGTTGATGTCTGTGATGAGAGAAGATTCTCAAGGTGGGCGAGATCTCTATGTAAGCTTTATGGAGGATGATAGCGTTTGGTCAGAACCAGTCAATATTGGTGCTAATGTAAATACTGCAGGGGAAGAATCATCTCCGTTTTTAGCGCCAGATGATGTTTCACTTTATTTCTCATCCAATGGTTATAGTGGTTTTGGTGGTAGCGACATATTCGTAACCAAACGATTAGATGACACCTGGACAAACTGGTCAGAGCCAGAAAATTTAGGCCCCACCATCAACTCGCAGTACGAAGATCTGTTTTTTAACATACCTGGCAATAGCGATTTTGCCTACTACTCACAGGGCGTAAGTGAAGAAGATCTTGATATTTTCAGAGTGGCCTTGCCAGTATTTAAAAGGCCAGACCCTGTAATAGCCGTAAAGGGTAAGTTACTGGACTCTAAGACAAAGGAACCAATTGGCGCCAAAATTATTTACGAGCGCCTTTCTGATGGAAAAGAGATCGGTATTACAGAGTCAAACAAAGAGACCGGAGAATACGAAGTGTTACTTCCTGCGGGTGAGCTTTACGGGATAAGGGCAGAGGCTGATGGCTTTGTAGCAGAAAATATCAATGTCGACCTAAGAGACTTTAAAGAAGATGGGGAGCATGTGATGGATCACAAAGACCTGTTTTTAGTCCCAATTGAGAAGGAAGCAACCGTTATGCTCAACAATGTGTTTTTTGACTTTGATAAGGCTGTAATCAAACAGGAATCATTCCCAGAGTTAAATCGCATAGTTGAGTTAATGGGTGACAGAGATAAACTAACAATCGAGATTGCCGGACACACCGATAGTACCGGACCTGAATCATACAACTTAGAGCTCTCAAAAAGAAGAGCAAAGGCTGTGGAACAATACTTGCTAGGTAAAGGGGTAGAAGCCAACAGATTGTCTGTAAAATACTTCGGAGAAAAGGCTCCGGCCACATCTAATGAGACCAGAGAAGGAAGAAGGAAAAACAGACGTGTTGAGTTTAAAATACTTGATGATTAGACTTCCAATTTTATGAAAAGGCTTTTTTTATTATTCATTGCGATAAGTTTTGGTAGTACTTTATTTGCTCAGGAAATAGATACCACTACTATAACTGTAGTTGGAACGGTCATAGATGAAAGCACAAAAGAGCCCGTTGAAGCGAGAATTAAGTATGAAAGTATGCCCTATGGCAGTAAAATCGGTGTCTTTACCGGTTCTGAATTCAACTTTAGCATGCTAGATGGCAAAGACTATATTTTTATTGTTGAGGCAGAAGGCTATGCGCCACATCAGGAAACTTTAAAGGCCGATAGTGCCAATAATGGTGAGCTACAGCGACAGGTTGCTCTTAAACCCACCGGGGTAAATCAGCTTATTCGATTAGAAAAATTAATTTTTGCTTTAGGAAAAGCCACAATTACTGCTGAGTCATATCAGGAGCTGGATGAATTGGTGGCTATGTTGCAGAATAATGCTAACATGGAAATCCAGTTAGAAGGACACACAGATGCCAGAGGTAATGCCAGGCTGAACATGAAACTCTCCGAAGATAGAGTGGATGCTGTAAAAGACTATCTTGTCGGAAAAGGAATTGATAAAAGGAGAATTAAAACCAAGGCATTTGGTGGTACCAAACCTTTAAGTACCGGAGATGATGCCGAATCAAGGAGAAGGAATAGAAGAGTTGAGGTGAGAATTCTGTCTAATTAAGAGAAGCAAAGTCATCTGATTCTTTTACTACAGAGATTCGGCTCAAATAAGCCCTTTTTGACTCCATGGGCATGTCACCATCATTTAATAACGTTTGTGCCAACACGTATCCAAACTCATTTATTCTCTCTGAGTTATAAAAAAGCTCCGCTTTCTGTAAAAGAGCTACGGCCTCTTCAATATTAGTTGCATTAAATGCTTCAACAGCCTCATTATAATAGTGAAGCCCTGGCAAGCTCTCCAAACCTAGATTGTTGTGAAGGTTAGCTTTATAAATATACTCATCCTTCATTTCCTGCGATCGGCTATTATCGCCTACGTACTTTGCTAGCCTTTCTTTTATTTCCACGGGGTTGTCAATAAACCCGTTGATAGGATCAGTAGATTCGATCAGAATGACATTCTCATCTGATAAGAACACTCTTAAGTAAATGTGATAATTGGTTTCGATGATATCGAAATCGACACCTAATCCATTAAAAAGAATAGCATAAAAAGTAGTGCCCGAAAGGCAGTCGTAGTTACCATTGGTTAATGTTGTATTGAGTGAAGTAAAAGGTGTATAATTCTTTAGTACTTTTCGATGAACCTTGTAGAAAAGCTGTTCCAAAAACTGCTTCTCACGCTTAGATTTAGCCTGTTTAGACTTGAACTCGACAATCCACTTATTTACTAAATCACTATGCTGAGCAATCGTTTGCTCATCAATAGTCGCATCAGAAATTAATTGAAGATCAAGTGTTGATGATTTTTCAGCCATATATGCACTCAACAACTCCTCTTCCAGTTGCGAGTGAAATATTAATTCGTCAGTGGTCTGTTGGGCTACAACAACTGTGGGAATAAATAAAATAAGATAAAAAAATATTCGCCTTGCCTGCATCTTTCCTTCCAATGTTAACAATCTTAATTTTAAGATAACAATTACGTAATAAACTAACAACGTTTGTTAACATTAAGTTAACATTGGAAAGTTCCGCCTATAATGATTTGAGTTGGTTTTGATATATTTATAGACATGAACATGGCAGTCGAAAATCCAACAACAAGCAATACTTACATCCTGGAAGTATTCGAAAAACAGAGAAAGCAGGCAATAGCAATACGAGAAGAAAAGGTGCAAAACCGTCTGGTGCGATTGAAAAAGCTTCAACACTGGATTGAAAATAACCGCGAAACGATTAAGCATGCCGTCCACCAGGACTTTAAGAAGCCAAAGACTGAAGTGGATATATCAGAAATTTACCCTGTGATCTCCGAGCTTAAGCATGCAAGCCGCAACCTCAAAACCTGGGTTAAAGCAAAAAAGGTTGATGCACCTTTAGCTTACATAGGATCGACTTCTAAAATTACCTATGAGCCAAAAGGGGTTTGCTTGATCATTTCTCCATGGAACTACCCTTTTAATTTAGCCATTAGCCCGTTGGTGGCTGCGCTTGCTGCAGGTAATACCGCCATTTTAAAGCCCTCCGAGATGACACCTCATACATCTGAGCTAATAGAGAAGATGATAGGTGAAATCTTTTCAGATGAGGAAGTCTGCGTGTTTCAGGGAGGCGTTGAAATCTCTCAGGAATTATTGGCCTTACCGTTTGACCATATTTTTTTTACAGGCAGCCCGGGTGTGGGTAAAATAGTCATGTCTGCTGCGGCTAAACACCTGGCATCAGTAACACTTGAACTAGGCGGAAAATCTCCGGTAATTGTAGACGAAACCGTTCACATCAAAGATGCCGCTGAGAAAATTGCCTGGGGAAAATTTCTCAACAATGGCCAAACCTGCCTGGCCCCCGACTATCTCCTGGTACACAAAAAAATACAGCGTGAGTTTATTGATCACCTGATCAACTACACGCAATTATTATTTGATAAGCAGCTGGAAGGTTTTGAAAAATCACCTGATTACGGACGCATTGTCAATGAAAAGCACTACCTGCGTCTCAATGAATTAATAAAAGATGCCCTTGATAATAATGGCAAGATTGCAATGGGTGGATCTTCCAATGCTAATTCCAACTTTATCCCTCCAACGATAATTACTAATGTTGCACCAACTTCTCGTGTAATGGAAGAAGAGATCTTTGGCCCCATCCTGCCAGTCATCCCTTTTGATAACCTGGCTGATACCATTACACTTATCAACAGTAAACCAAAACCACTCGCACTCTACTATTTTGGTCGAAGCGGTAAAAATCGAGAATCAGTATTGAAACTGACTTCTTCCGGAGGAGTGTGTGTCAATGACTGTGTCTTGCAATTTGGGCAACACAACCTCCCTTTTGGCGGGGTAAACAATAGTGGAATGGGCAGAACACACGGCAAATACGGCTTTGAGTCTTTCTCCAATATTAAACCGGTTTTAAAACAACGAGTAGGTTTTACTACAACCAAAACCATATATCCTCCTTATACAAAAACTGTAGCTACGCTCATCGATAAGATGATAAAGTTTTTTTGATATAATAATGTGAGTACAATCTTTAGAACAGGCAGACGTTTCATTTACGGAAGAGAGGAGAAAAATGAAACAACATATCATTAGCCTAATACTGCTAGTTGGTGTATCGGCTTGCGTAGATGAAGCAAACGATACAAATAATCAAACTCACATTATCAGCTGGAGTGATGGTGCGCGTACAGCAAGTGCTTTACTTCAGTTATATCAGGATGGCACTGCTACTATCATTGTAGACTCACCCGATCGATATTTTTTACATCGTAAAGAAACTGTCTTTTATAAATGGAGCGAAACGGACTCAACTTTCATTTTGCAACATAGTGACAACGGACTTGTCATGGAGTATAGAATTATTTATCGTGACGAAAACTTAAGGCGCCTAAGTTATCAGGGTGAAATGTTTGCTGAAATAAGAAAAGCCTCCCCTTCACACATTGTTAATTAACATTTGATACTATTCTTTAGTAAATTTGTTATACTCGTCACAAACCAACAATGACTATGAAAAAGCTCTTAATTATTATAGGTAGTATCATTCTAATTATAATTGCTGCCGCCATAATCGTACCGGTAGTATTTAAAGATGATATTAAAAAAGGCATTGATAAAGCCCTTGCAGAATCTGTAAATGCAGACATCGTTTGGGACACGGAAGATTTTAGCATTTCCCTTTTCAAAAATTTTCCTAATGCCACAGCAGGTCTTAATAATTTTGGAATTATCAATAGAGCGCCTTTTGAAGGTCAGGTACTATTTGCTGTAGAAACTTTTGAAGTCGAAGTTGACCTGTTTAGTTTGTTTGGGGATCAAATCGAAATCAGTGGTATAGCTCTAGACCAGGCTGAGGTTTTTATAAAAGTACTGGAAGATGGACGAGCCAACTATGACATTGCCATTGTAGATGAAGAAGCACCGGCCGAACCAGCAGATACCAGTTCTGCTAACTTTAATATCGGCATCAACCACTGGCAAATAAGCAACGCACATATTATTTATGACGATGCCACTATTCCATTTAAAATGGAATTAAAAGGACTTCAACATTCTGGAAGTGGTGATTTCACGCAAGATGTGTTTGACCTAAACACAAATACTGTTGCAGATTCTGTAACGGTAATATTCGATGGAACAGAATATGTAACCAAGAAAAAAGTAACGGCCGATGCCATCATTGCCATTAGCAATAACTACAGCACCTACACCTTTAAGGACAATGACATCAAGGTGAATGATTTTGGGTTGGGTTTTGACGGTTTTCTCACGCTTAATGAAGACGGCAGTATGAAAATGGATATTTCTTATGCTACCAAAGAAAACAGCTTTAAGAGTTTACTCTCACTTGTGCCAGGCATATACACTTCTGATTTTGATGGGATAGAAAGTGATGGAAACCTCGCATTTAGTGGAAATGCCACTGGCCTGTATGATAGCCTCAGTATGCCTGCATTTAATGTAGACCTGAAGGTATCAGACGCCATGTTTAAGTATCCGGACCTTCCTACTGCTATCAGTAATATAAACATGAAGTTGTTGGTAGATAATAAAGACGGTGTAATTGAAAACACAGTAGTTGATCTACAAAACTTTCATATGGATTTTGGACAAAACCCAATAGATGCCAAACTCCTGGTGAAAAACCTGAGAAATTACGACATGGATGCTGATGTAAGTGCCAAGCTTAACCTCGCGGAGCTTAGTTCTATGTTCCCAATGGAAGGCACAAGTCTCAAAGGTGTGTTTTCTGCCAATGTAAAAGCCAGTGGGGTGTATGACAGTATCAAAAACCAATTCCCAACTATAGATGCAGCCATGAGTTTGAAAAGTGGCTATGTAAAAACTTCAGAGTTTCCTTATGCTATGGAAGACCTCCACTTCGATGCAACCATCAAAGATCAGTCAGGTAAAATGAGTGACTTCAAAGCGGTAGTTACGGACTTTACAATGATCATGGATGGTGAACCATTTAAAGCTGACCTTACCTTTTCTAACCTTGACAATTACACCTGGGATCTAAAGGCCTCTGGTGGAATTGATTTAGAAAAAATTACCAAGGTATTCCCATTGGAAGGCATGCAGCTTTCAGGAATCATCAAAGCTAACCTCAACACGGCAGGAAATATGGCCGCGCTCGATGCTGAGCGCTATGCACAGCTGCCAACCAGCGGAGAAGTGACTGTGCAAAATTTCAAATATGTAGATGCCACACTGCCTTATGATGTCACCATCTCTCAGGCAAAAGCCTCTTTTGACCCACAACGAATGAGTATTGAAAACTATAGTGGTACTGTAGGAAAAAGTGATATGCAAATCACCGGTGGGATTAGCAACTACATTGGTTTTATGTTTGGAGAAAACGAAATGCTGAAAGGCAACATGACATTTACCTCTACGCTGCTTGATTTAAATGAGTTTATGACCGAAGAAGAAGACGATACGCCTTCGGTTGGTGAGGAAGAAGAAAGCTATGGCGTTATACAGGTGCCGGAAAACATTGATTTTGTATTGAAATCATCAATTACCACTGTAAAGATGATGGACATGACCATCAACAATGCGAGTGGCGATATTATCGTAAGGAACGGGATTGTAAACCTGAGTGATTTGAGGTTTAAGCTACTCGAAGGGCAGTTTGCAGTAAACGGCTCATACAACGCCAAAGACATCAAAAAGCCAACTTATGACTTTAAGCTGGGTATCGATAATTTATCGATTCAGAAAGCTTTTGAGAATTTCGATATCATCAAAAAATATGTGCCTATTGCCAACACCCTCAATGGTAATTTCTCTACCGACTTCAATGTGAGTGGCCTACTCGACCAGGCAATGATGCCAGATTTAGCGACCATTTCCGGAGGTGGACTGGTAGAAATAGTGAAAGCCACTATGAATGGCAGCGAATCAAAAATTGTGAGTGGTATTAGCTCACTGACCAACTTAAGTAATACCCAAAAGGTATTGCTTGACAATGTAAAAATGAAAGCCTCCATTGAAGATGGCAAACTCAAAGTAGAGCCGTTTGATGTAAAGTTTGGTGACTATAAAACTACCATATCTGGCGCTACAGCACTAGATGGTTCCATTGATTACGGACTTAAAATGGATGTGCCGGCTGGTCAGCTAGGCTCACAGTTTAACAGTTTTGTGAGCAGCTATACGGGTGGCAATACTTCAGGCTCCTCCACCATACCGGTAAAGATCGGGCTGGGAGGAACGGCTACAGACCCTAAGCCTAAACTTATGATGGATGACCAAAAAGTCGCTGCCAAGGATGCTGTAAAAAACAAAGTAAAGGAAGAAGGTAAGGATGCTGTAAAAGATGCTGCCAATGACTTGCTTGATGACAAGGCCAAAGATGTGGTGGGAGGATTGCTCGGAGGTGACAAGAAGAAAGACACCACCAAAACCGACTCGACCAAAGAAAACACAGACGTAAAGAAAAAACTGGAAGAAGAAGCCAAAGACAAAATCAAAGACCTCTTTAAGAAGAAAAAGAAAGGTGGGGGTGAGTAGAGAGTGTGTGATATATTTATGTTACCTAGCATTTTGAGGACGAAGAGACTATTAATCATATCATTAATTATTTTGACTATTGCCACTCTAGTCATTTATTTAAATTATTCAAGCGAGTTAGAACGCGTACTGGGAAAAGACTTTGCTGAATATGTTGATAATTGGAAACAAAATGATGAGGCGTGGCAAGAATTAGAAGTCAAGTTCGACACTTCTAATATTGTAATTTGGTACCAACAACAATCGGCTCACCCTTTTTTAGTAGAATATAATAGACGAATAAAATTTCAACACAACAACAAGCAGTCTGAACTTCATAAAATGAGCTTGAATCCAGGCGGCAGGACAGAAATCAAGATCTATGGAGAACCTAACTCTATTATCCTTGAAGACATATGGGGTTTATACATCTTAGATTTGAAAAACATGACTTTAAAAGAGCCTGATGAATCTATGGACACCTCAAAGCTTACCTATCTTGGAATAATTAATGAAGATCAAAACGGACAATTATTATTTCGATACTCTAGCTAACATCATATAGCATTCATGCCTTACTGACTTTTAATCAAAGTCAGTGCAACTAGGCCATATTTAATTAAATCTTAAATGACTAAAATTTCCATCATTTTAGCAATAACTGCAGCCATTGTTGGCAATATCAATTGGTATTGGATGAAATCAATACTTAAGAATAACGGATACGAAGTCAATTATTTTTATGGTCATTTTGATGACTTCCCAAACTTTTTTGAATTAATAAGTAAACAAACCAATCCAAAAATCAAATCAAAGTACAGGAAAATTGTTTGGGTTATTATAGGGTCCATTACAGTTCTTTTGACCAGCATAATTATCGTAATTACTGAGTGATGACTTCTAATAGACATTGCTTACTTACTAGTAAGTAAGTATATTTGCATTGTGAGTACAAGAGATAAAATACTGGCCTTGGCAGAAGGGTATTTACTCCAACAAGGTTATGGTGGTTTTAGCTATGCAGATATTGCTAAAGCACTGAACATCAAAAATGCGGCCATCCATTATCATTTTTCTTCGAAAGAAGATCTTGTACTGACTATTATAGAAAATGCACACAGTCGGTTTGAGCATTGGAAAAAGCACCTGGAAGTGCAAGACCATTGGGAGCGGGTGTCTCGCTTTATTAAGATATATGACAGCAGCTGCGACAAAGCAAATAGCATGTGCCTGGTCACTGCCTTGTGCTCCGATTATGCGCTGTTGCCCACAAAAGTGCAGGACGCTTTAAATCTTTTTGCCAAAGCCATTCATCGGTGGTTTAGTGAAACATTAGCAAGTGGTCGAGCAGCAGGTGAATTCAACTTTGAAGGTACTGCCAGCCAGCGTGCAGCAATCATACAGACAAGTTTAATGGGGGGCTTGCTCATCAATAGAGTGATGGGCCGCTCTCAATACGAGGATATAAAAAATCAATTGATAAACGACATACAATCATGAGTGGAAGAAGAGTAGTAATTACAGGAATGGGGGCATTGAGCCCGATAGGTAATAATGTAGCTGAATTTTGGAAAAATGCCCTTGCCGGGAAAAGTGGCGCTGGTGCCATAACCAAGTTTGATACGACACACTTTAAAACGCGTTTTGCCTGTGAGCTCAAAGATCTCAATCTGGAAGATCATTTTGATCGAAAAACGATCAGGAAAAATGACCCCTTTACACTTTATGCATTAATCGCTTCACGAGAAGCCATGCATAATGCGCAGTTTGATTTAGAAAAGATCAACAAAGATAAGTTTGGTGTCATCTGGGCGTCAGGTAATGGAGGTATTACCACATTTGAAACTGAGGTCATAGCATATGCAAGGGGATCAGGTGAGCCTCGGTTTTCTCCGTTTTTCATACCCAAGATTTTGGCCGATACGCCTTCGGGAGCTATTGCACTAGAGCACGGCCTCAGAGGTATCAACTATTGCACGGTATCAGCATGCGCTTCGTCTACTTCTGCCATTATGGATGCGTTTGAGTACATCAAATGGGGTAAGGCTGATCTAATGGTAGCAGGTGGTTCAGAGGCGCCTATAACACAAGCAGGTATTGGAGGTTTTAATGCCATGAAAGCCTTATCAACACGCAATGATGACCCGACTTCTGCTTCCAGGCCTTTCGATAAAAACCGTGATGGCTTTGTAATGGGAGAAGGCGCAGGTGCATTGGTGCTAGAGTCATTGGAGCATGCACAAGCCAGAGGTGCCAACATCATTGCTGAGGTAGTAGGTGCGGGCATGTCTAACGATGCTTACAACTCCACGGCCACACACCCGGAAGGTGCAGGCGCACAACTCGCTATTAAAATGGCCATGGAAGAGGCCGGTACTACCATAGAAGATATCGATTATATAAACCTACATGCTACAAGCACGCCTGTTGGCGATGCTTCTGAGATTATCGCAATAGAAAAGGTGTTTGGTGATCGATTGAAAGAGATTCACCTCAGCGCCACTAAGTCTATGACTGGTCATTTGCTTGGAGCTGCCGGAGCGATAGAGGCTATTTTGGCTGTGAAGTCTGTTGAGGAAGATCAAATACCGCCAACAATCAACACCTCTGATCTGGATGAGGATATTAACACAAATGTGAATCTCACACTTGGTAAGCCCATTTCAAAGTCTGTAAAGTATGCAATCAGTAATACATTTGGTTTTGGTGGGCACAATGCCATAGCTATTTTTAAGAAATGGGGTTAATCATATAAGACCTGCCAGGTAGCAATACCTGACAGCACAAAGAAGTCCAGCTATCGGATGGCTTTAAGCCATCCGATAGTTCATTATTTTTTACTTCTACTCATACCTCAAAGTGTCGATCAGGTTAGCTTTTTTCGATTAACCATGATTCGAAATCGACAAAGTCCAAAATATGTGCCTTTTCAGCATCGCTAAGGCCCAGAAAGAGTTTTTCTTTTTCTTCCTGAAACAATGACTTATGCTGACTAACAGCCATGGTACTGAGTTTTGCGAAAAACTTTAAGAGCCTCTTTTCAAATTTCATTGAGGCTCTTACTTTTTTCAGGTACCTCCTCGTGGCTTCAACGATGTATTTAAGCACCGTGATATTGCCCAACTCGTAGTGAATCATCAGCAAAAGCAGTCTGGCAAAAATTTGAAGGTCAGTGCGCTCTTTTTGGGAGGGCTTGTCTACAATAAAGTTGGCTGCATGCAGCGCCTGAGAATAGTTCTTTGTTTTGAAAAAGATATAGGCAAATTGAAAATAGAATGAGATCAAATAAGCCTCTCCCACAACTTTCATATTGTTGCTCAAGAACGATTTAATCTCTTCAATCAACTCCAGCCCTCTATGCCAACTTTGGGTGTCTCTGTAAAGTTCGAGTTCAACATTGTACGTTTTAAGAAACACCTTGATTATGTAGTTGTCCTGTTTGAGGCCATACTGATCAGGTACAGCTCTAATCTTATACAGAAATTCCAGCGCTTCATCCGTCCTTCTTAAATGCACAAATGCACTCATCTTATTATTTAGCGCAGTGACGTACCCATCAGGATTTTCTTTAATTAAATAAGCGCGCGCCTCATACGCCTCGATGAGTTGACTTATGTATTCGAGCCCTGCATCGGGGTTGCCTCCAAAGGTTGTTAGCACATACTTTAGATGATAGTACAAGTTAAGTGCTGAAAAGCTCAACGCTTGATCCTCACTTTGAAGCAATGGGTTATTGTTAAATTGATTGAAAAAAGCGCTATCAAAAGCCCCTCCAAATACTTTATAGGTTATTTGCAGGTAGGTATTTAAATTGGTTAGCTGCTTCAAAACCTGAGCCTCATCATCCAACAGTTTTTGCATGTGTGCTGCTGCATGGCCACTACCCAGTTGCGCAATAAGCAGTTTTCTTTCCCAGCTCAGTACTTCCAGTAAAAGATTAAAACGCTCGTACTTCACGGCTTTTGCCTTGGCTTTTTTAATAATGTCACCCGCCTGATTGTACAGCTCCTTTTTATACAGAATCTCAATTTCTCCCAACCACTCCGTGATTTTGATATTTACGCTGCCCCCTGCATGATAAGTGCGCAGGCTCTTTAGAATTTGTGAAGTCAAGTAGTTTTTGGCTACATGCAATTGGCGCGTAAAGTTGGCTCCATGAAAATGGTCTTTAATGGCCTGATTATTATGATTCTGTTGCTGATCGACAAATTCGAATAACTGCATGTAGTTGTTGGCACCATTATGCGGTTGACTTAATTTGAAATGACGCTTTTCGGTTTTTGATAGCGCCTTTACCAATTGAAATAACGAGCCTTTTTTAGCCATTGAATCCTACGTTTCTACTTCAATATAGAAATATAATTTATGTTTTATATCTATTTAATTAGTTATTGACTATATCTGAAAACTACGTTTTGATATTTTTAGCGCTTTTTATAGGCTTTTGGATTCCTACTTTTATACCAGTTAATCGTAACAGATTATATCAACGTTGATAATGAGATCGGTCAGAAAAAACATATTGTTAAACTAAAACTTATCAAAAAATGGCTAATGCAATCAACTGGTTTGAAATACCAGCAAACGACTTAAAAAGAGCGTGTAGTTTCTACAAACAAGTGCTTGACCTTGAAGTACACACGCATGAAGTAATGGGAACCGAAATGGGTTTCTTACACAACGGACAAGATGGTGTCGGTGGTGCACTTGTAAAAGGAGAAGGTTATAAACCGTCTGCAGATGGTGCGCTTGTTTACTTAAACGGAGGTGAGGACTTGAGCAAACCGTTGGCTAAAGTAGAAACAGCAGGCGGAAAAGTGGTACTGCCAAAAACTAAAATCTCTGATGAGATTGGCTATATGGCGATCTTCATGGATCCTGAAGGCAATAAAGTTGCTTTTCACTCACCAAACTAAACCTTTATGGGTCACTGCCTGGGCGGTGACCCTTTTATAAAACCCTGTACATTATGGCCGTAAACGAAGACTATTTGAATTTTATTAATGATCAACTCAGTGGTTTAGGTGGCCATGAGACCAAACGCATGTTTGGAGGTATTGGCTTCTTCAAAGAAGGCCTCATGTTTGGTATGATTGGTAAAAACGCTTTTAGGCTAAAGGCAGATGATACCAATAAATCTGATTTTGAAGCAAAAGGCATGACGCGTTTTATGTCTGATAAGAAAAACAAAGGTATGCCGTATTACGAAGTACCAGCTGAAATAGTTGAAGACAAAGATGAACTTTCTGAATGGGCAAAAAAGTCATTTGAGGCAGCAAAGCGTGCTAAAAAAGCCTAAAAATCGTCTGCTATTTCTTCGACCACCTGTTTCTTTTCTTGCTTACGTTTCTCAACCATTTTATAAGAAAAGTACACCATCTCAATCTTGTTTTTTGAGTAAGACCCGTATTGCAGCTTGAGAATGGGAGACGCCCAATAGTAAACTTCATTGCGGTAGCCATATTCTGGTTCACCAAATAACTTTTTCATCCCCTTGTAGAGTTTGGGATCTTTCTCAGTTACTACCTTAATCTGGTATATTGAATCTTTGTAAGCATATACCTCCAGGTCATAGATTTTTAGTATTCCGATGGTCTCATAATGACCCTTTTTTGGTGTATAAATAGTTGAGTTAGGAAATGTCTCATCATCCACTTCATCTTTTTTCAACTCCAATCCTTCATAGTCAGTCACACGGGAGGTAAGCTTGATGTCTTTAAAGCCATTCCTTTTTTCTAATTCTTCTATGCCTTGTGCCTTTGACACAATTGGTAGTGAGATAATTAATAGCCAAATAAATAGTCTCATAAACAATGATTCTTAAGAATGTTTGAAATTACTTAATGCACTCTAAATCTGTGCCATACAGCAAAATTTTTTATGATAATTAGAAGAAATTGTTCTATATTTAGATGTAACGAGACAATATCATGAATAACGAGCTCTACGACAAGACCAGAAAGCTGCTTCGACAGCTAAATCACTTTATCATTCACGTGGTTTTGTACTTCTTCATTAATATGGGATTGGTGCTTATGGCTTTCGGAAACATCCAGGGTAGATGGTGGATATTTTTTATTGTAATGATGTGGGCCGTTGTGCTTATTTATCACGGCTTCAGAGTGTATGGTGTTGATCTTTTCAACACCAAAAACAAAAGAACCAACCTCATCTGGACCTGGGTATTAAAATTAACGTCCGGTTAAGCTTCCATTGCCTCAATCACATCTTTAAGTATTTCATTGCCAAACTCTTTGGCTTTGGCCTTTGTGTCTACCTCGATACGAATCGCCTTCAGACCTTGCGCTCCCTGCAGTTCTTCCAGTTCAAAATTCTCTACATTATCGGTTAAATAACCGATCGACTGTAAATAGCTAATATACTGCTGATACTCCTTGGCCTCTCTTTGCTGGGTATAAACAATACTTATTTTACCCGGCTGTGTAAGACGCTCTTTAGTGTTTTTGATATGCGCTTTGTCAATTCGTTTTTTTACTATTTCGTATCTAATGTTATAGGCGCCATCCACATCAAAGTGTTTTTCATCTTGCCTAAATTTTATAGATAAAGAGTCACCATGTACTAATATTAATTGAGCGATATCAAGCTTTTGTGGCAGGTCTTGTTTGAGTTTATTAATAGTGACGGCAATCTCACTCATCGTGATCAGTTGCCAAAGACGCATATTACGCAGATATAACTCATTAAATTTCTTGTCTTTGACAAGCGACTGACCGAGGTAAATGTTATACTCTACACCATCGGTTTTATATTTTTCAAAATAGTGAGGAAAAATTTCCTGCGCTTGCTCTTCTACTTTATCGAGGTAGTCGGAAATGGTTGTATTAATTTTTGTAAGACTAGTCTCAAAGTTTTTTCTCTTGTCATATATCACTCCCAGATTCGGATCGAGCATTTTCTCATAGTCTTCTAAAACAGGCCTTAGCATTTCATCATTTTCTTTGAAATAATTGAACATCGGCACTATCTCATGCTTTAGAAAATCTAAAACTGATGACTCATCTCCACTATCGAGGCCGTTGGCAATCTTTTTAAGTTCTGCACCTACTCTGTGGTTTACCTCATCTAGTATTGGCATTTTTTTATACTCCAATAATGTTGAGATCACCTTTTGTACCTCTTTGAGGTTTTTGGTCAGGTCCTGCTGGATGGCTGCGTTGCGTTCACCCGAAGAGTTTCTCACATCAGACATACCATAGATCGGATATACCTCATCAAAAACGATGTTGCCAAGCGCCACTTTAGCACCGCTTCTTTTTTCATTTAAGATTTTGTACCCTTCTTCAAGAAACTTCCACTCCACGCTGGGGTGAATAGCGGTACACTGTTCTTGAATTAACGCCCTTACTTCAGTTTGCATTTCTCCCAACACGCGTCTTACGGCTGCAGTGAACATTGGAAGTACATTCTCAAGTTGACCAGCATTTACGGGATTAAGCTTGCCTGCATAAGGAGTACCCAACTCGAGCATACCGATGACTTGATTGTCTATTACTAATGGAGCAATGGCAATGTTTCTAATCCCTGATTTAAGCAACCCTTCCTCTACACGTGTTTTGTTTTCCCACTCTTCCAGGTCTTCGATTACCACAGGTTTTCTCTTGCAGTAGGCCACATCGTAAACCGAATTTTCAAAACATGAGCAGCTTTTAACATCTTTACTGTCACCGATTAAGAAACCGTGCCAATCCTGGGCACCATAGTTAGAAACTATATTGTTATTAGGATCAAAAAATGTGAGTCCCATTTTTAGTTCTGGCAACTTAAATATCGATCGTATTTTGTGTTGAATGGAAGCAAAGGTATTGCCACAGGTAACTGCATCTTTCTTTAGTAAATCGTACTTGATGGCCGAAAGCATTTCTTCAACGGTTACATCAACCAGCCTAAATATTGAAAATCCTTCAAACTCAAATATCTCAGGCTTTAGGTAGCTCAACCACAAGTCAACATCATACATATTGTCGAGCAACTTTCTGATGTCTTGCTTTGTAATTTCTGGCAGATCGCCTTTACAAATCGCATCTGTAAACTGAAGGTTTACGTCTATTTTATAAATTCTATCAAGGCCGTTGTCTTTGTCAGGAACTGTAACAAGCATTGGCTTTTCTATATGTATGTTGGTGCCATAAAACTTGTTAAGAATTTGAATACAGGCGTGGATTGTCTTGCCTGCATTGATATCGTTACCGGGAATATTTACACTAATATCATCCCTGATTTTATCAAAAGGAAAGACCTCTTCGTAGCCAGGCGTAGCATAAAAACCTTCCATCTGGAAGGGAATCATCGCTGCGGCCAAATCTTTCTCTAAAAAAGCAGCGGGAAATACAGCACTCATGAGCATCCCGACTAACTGGTGATGATCCTGAAGCACTTTTTTATCATTAATGGGTTTTTTTAAGGCTTTTGTGTCTTTAAGTGCCTTAATCATTTCTTCTTTAGGGAAACCTATAAGCATCGCATCGCTCTTTAGGTTGGCCTCCCAGTACTCTACCAGTTTTTGAAGGCTAAGAGTAGTCTTAAATGGAAATGATTTATCTAATGGATTTATGATTTTGTTCATCTGGTTTATCTTTCTGATAACCTAATCAACGAGATTGTCATCAAATAAGTTTGCCAGAAATATTGATTACTTCAAATCTTTATACAGTCTCAAAATACCAAATATCGTAATCACCGAACCTGCGACCATTGAGATGTAATACCAGGTAGAACTCATCGTATATGAGCCTGATAGTTCATTTGAGATTATCTCTCCAACTCCTGCTTCAGGTGAGTGTGACTGAGCCCAATAAATGATAAATAAACCAATGGCAAGGGTCAATAAACTTTTAAGGTATTTCATAATTTTTATTATTAAAGGTTGAACCTAACACTTAAGCCCACTCCATTTGTGGTAGGGCTTACAGTGTCGAGTATATTATATAATTGCGTGGCGTTTTTGTGATGAGCCAAATAAAAAAACAAATCAAATACTGCTAAGAAAGCTCCCTGCAATTTTAGGGAATCTCCATAGCCCTGCAGCCTGTTGCTTTCCTTACGGGTCCCTCTTTCATCCAGATAAAAACCCGTAGCCACATAACCAATATCCAGGGCCATATTAAAAAGTAAAATTTTTTCTATTGCATGCTGTTCTTTAAGGCTTGACTTTAAACTGTATCCCGAAGGATCATCTTTGACAGATCCAATATACCCTGCCCCTGCAATAAGTAAGTTAACAGCATTCCAATATAAGTTCATATCATGAAAGTACTTGTCGCTGCCAGATGCCTGATTCCTCAAAACAGGACTAATTGCCATATTAGTAATAGCCCACGCTCCTAAAATCTTCATACCTGATTTATTTACTTTGAGCCTTTTGGAGTTAAAGTCCTCCAAATTCTGACTTTGTGCGTTGAGGCACACAAATAATAGAGCTATGAGTATGACGAGTCTTTTCACCAACTATTCTTCAATTAATGATTGCCCATTTAGATCTGTTGTTACTATTTCTGTCATATAATCCAGAAAGGGGCGCATCTTTTTAAAGCCTTCGCTGACCTGATCGATAAAATCGGGAGCCAAAACTTCTTTGTCTGTGAATCGATGTGTCAATATAAAGCCCTTGTACCTAAGCAGGTCGATGGCTGGGTTATCTTTGGAGAATCCTTTCGGAGCAGTTTTCACTTGCTCCCCTTCCATTTCTCCAAAGTATGATTTAAGCTTTTTGTTATTGAGCACATCTCTTAGTGCTTCAGGCTCCTGATCAATCTGTTTTCTAATAAGTTGTAGATCCTCTGGGTTAGGTCGCCAAAAACCTCCAGTAATGAACGACTCTCCAGGCTGCACTTTTAGGTAATAACCTCCTCTTCGCGACTCTCCCGCCCGTGTAAAATGCACACTACGATGTAGCGTATAAGGTGTTTTATCATTTGAGAATCTCACATCTCTATAAATTCTATAAATTTTGGTTCCTGCATCATCGAGCACATCGTGGCCTTTTATTTTTTCTTGCAATGCAAAGGCAAATGACTTGAATTCTTCCTGTGCCGCCTCATACTTGTCTTTATTTGCTTTGAACCAATCACGGTCATTGTTTTTGGCTATGAGTTTTTGAAAATCGAGGGTAGTTTTCATTGCTAGACGCTAAAAATGGTATTATATAAAATTACAAAAAAGAGTGACTTATGCGGTTATATAAGTATTTAATCGAAATTGCTCTTTTAAATAAACTATATTTCACTAAAATGAGTTAGACTTGCTCAATCTGTAAGTACATGAAATACACGTGGTTACTATTATTGTTGAGTGGCTTTTTGCCATGCTTTGGTCAGGAGAGCATAGCTCCTGTCAGCGATTTTGAGTCTATACCCTATAGACCGCGTATAGCCGAGTTTACCGTCTCTAATCTTTATGAATACAATACCATTTCAGACTCTGAGCAATATGGAAGGAGTGCTACTGAAATTGAGCGCGATTACAAAATCAAAGCGCGATTAGGCATTCCTATCATCATGAAGTCTGATCTTTTAATGGGTATACAGTTAAAATATGACCGTCAGCAATTTTTGGTAGACTTTGAGGACAATATACCTTATGACTTATATCAATACATTCAGGATACCAGACTGCAAAGTATAGGCGGCAGGTTTCTTATCCAGAAAAAATTTGAAGACGCTGAAATTTCAGTATTAGCTGGTACTGAGCTAAAATCTGATGTAATCAGTTTCAACAAAAACACTTCCAAGCATTTCCTCAACGTAAATTATAAGCTGAGAAAAAGTGAGCATTTAACCATTGGTGGTGGCCTGGCAGTGGCCTACACATTGGGCATCCCACAGGTTTATCCATTGTTTTTTTATGAGAAGACCTTAAGCCCTCGTTGGACTTTGGATCTGGCTTTGCCTAAGTCGGCCATTATGAGATTGAAAGCTTCCAAGAAATGCTTTATAAGCTTCAAGACAGAGGTAAAAGGCTGGCGATATGCGGTACATGATGCAGTAGTTTCTGATGAGCCTGTACTGACGTTGCGTAAATCTGACTTGAGGTTTGGATTAAATTTAGAGCATGAACTGCATGACTGGTTATGGATAGAAGCAGATGCTGGTTGGTCCAAAAACCTCAGGCACTATCTGGCCAAACCTGGCGACAGAAGACGTGATGCTATCATCGACCTGCAGTCCTCAGATGCCCCTTATCTCAACCTGGGAATATTTATTGTTCCTCCAAAAAAACTTTATAAATAGCGTTACTTCTTCAATGGAAGTCGCTTCTTCACCATACCACCTTTGGTGTCTTTGAGGCTATTCATCACTATGAAGGCCCCAGGATCGATCTTATGAATTTCGGATTGGAGTTTGGCAATTTCCAAACGGGTAATCACTGTAAACAGAATTTGAGTATCCTTTAAAGGTTCTCCTTCTTTTGCGTAGCCTCCCTTCCCATTATAAATAGTGACACCACGACCTAGCTTCTCGATAATCATAAAACGCACTTCATCTGTTTTGGGTGAAATGATGGTGACTCCGGTGTACTCCTCTACACCTTCTATTACAAAGTCAACTGTTTTGGAAGCGGCCAAATAGGTGAGTATAGCGTAGAGGGCAATTTCTACAGAAAGTATATAGGCCCCAAACGAGAAAATTAAAATGTTGAAAATTAAAATAACATCACCTATCGTCAGGCCAGTTTTCTTACTGACATAGATGGCCAACACCTCGGTGCCGTCTAATACAGCACCTCCTCGCATGGCCAAACCAATACCAGCCCCCAGAAAGAACCCTCCAAAAACAGCTATCAAAAGCTTGTCGCTGGTGACTACAGGGTAAGGAATAAAATGTACTGCCAGCGCCAGACCCACGATGGCCAGTATACTTTTAATAGCAAACTGACGGCTTATTTGAAATGCACCTAAAATAATAAACGGCAGGTTAATGACTATTAATAATATGGATAGTGAATATCCGGTGAGTTCAAGCACAAGTAATGAAATACCTGTGACACCCCCATCGATAAAAGAGTTAGGGATAAGAAACCCTTCTAAACCAAATCCGGCTGATATAATTCCGATAACAATTAGAAAGGTTGACTTGAGGTTGTCTATGGTGGTATCTCTATTCATTTATTAAAACTCTTTTTCAAATGATAAATTTAAGACTATTGAACACCTAGTTAAGCTATTGGTGACAATTATTTATTAAATTATATGAGCTTAATGTGGAGTTAACCTTCCTTACCTATCTTAAAGCAATAGAATATAATACTATGAAATACTACCACATACTCATTGCCATATTAATCTGCGGCAGCTGTTCACCATTTGAGTCAAATGAACCCACAGCAAGTCTCCCAACAGATGGGATAGCGAACTATTATAATTCAAGTAAGTGGCCGTTTTATCATGGAGTAGCCTCTGGTGATCCATTGAGTGACCGAGTAGTCATATGGACTAGGGTGACACCTAAAGATTCTCTTGAGACCATTGAAGTAGACTGGGAAATTGCTACCGATAGCACATTTACTAACGTTGTAAACAAAGGTACTTTTACAACATCCCCTTCACGAGACTATACCGTAAAAGTCGATGTTGATAAACTTTCGTCAGGCTCTCAATTCTACTACCGATTTAAGGCATTAGACACTAGCTCCCCGATTGGTAAAACCAGAACCAGTCCTAAGGAAAATGTCAATCAACTGCAATTTGCTATCGCGAGCTGTTCAAACTACGAGTTTGGAAGTTTTGCGGCTTACAGGGCCATTGCAAACGAAGAAGATCTTAATGCAGTATTGCACCTTGGTGACTACATTTATGAATATGGTCCGGGTGTGTATGGCGATTCGTCAAGACTTCATTATCCTGCCAAAGAGATCATAACACTCGAGGATTATAGATTGCGCTATTCTCAATATCGATTAGATGCCGATCTGGCCGCTGCGCATCAAAACCATGCTTTTATTACCATTTGGGATGATCATGAAATTGCCAACAACTCTTATAAAGATGGCGCACAAAATCATCAAAGCTCTGAAGGCGATTATCAAAAGAGGAAAGCCGCAGCAAAGCAAGCCTATTATGAGTGGCTGCCCGTTCGTGAAGCAGACAATCTTTATAGGTCATTTGATTATGGCAACTTGGTTGACTTAATCATGCTCGATGAGCGACTGAGTGGTAGAACTGCCCCGCCAGATAGTGTGAATGCCCCGACTATCGGTCAGGGTAAGATGTTAGGTGACAAACAACTCTCATGGTTTTTAGATCAGCTTCGCTCCTCAGACGCACAGTGGAAGATCATTGGCAATCAGGTGATTTTTTCATATCTCAATTGGGGTCATGAAACATTTAATATCAACCTGGACAGTTGGGACGGCTATCCCGCTGAGAGGGACTCCATTAAGTCGTTGATAATAAATAATAACATTGAGAATGTTGTATTTGTAACTGGAGACACGCACTCATCCTGGGCCTTTGAAGTAACAGACTCACTAAATCAAAATTACAGCCCTTTCGCTGTCGAGTTTGGGACAACATCTATCAACTCAGGTAATAGTAATGAGCGATTTCCTACTGACACAGTATTATTACATGAGCAAAAAATTACCAATAGCCCATTGAACCCGCATTTGAAATATGCTAATCTGCGTGACCATGGTTATCTGACACTTACACTAACTCCTGAGGATGCCAAAGCCACATGGAAATACATTAACCTTAATGGTGAACCTATGCAGGTAAAACAAAAGTCAATAACTGTGAAATCAGGAGAAGTCAGGCTGCAAGTCGATTAACAGCTTAGCCTGGTTGTTCATCAAATTCTTAGCATACCCCGGACAATTAAAAGTCTTCTTTTTCGTATCTTAGAATAGCTTCAAATCAAAACCAATAACATGAAACGTATCTCACTAATTGTATTATTTGGCTTATTCACTTCTTCAATTTTTGCTCAGGATTTAGCAGGCCAGGCCTTTCCTGAAATGGAAACGGAGACTGTTGATGATGAAGTAATTGTGCTACCCGCTGATGTTGGTGATAAGTATACATTGCTCGGTTTGGCCTATTCTAAGAAAGCAGAAGGTGACTTAAACACATGGTTTAGTCCTATTTATCATAAGTTTATCAAAGAGGCGACCGGAGTTTTTGCTTCTTTTGCTTATGACATCAATGTGTATTTCGTGCCGATGTTTACAGGTGTGAACGCAGTTGCTACTGGAAAAGCAAAAAAGAAAACAGCTGAAGATCTAGATCCAAAATTGGTGCCTAATATTTTGTTCTACAAAGGAAAGCTAAAAGACTATAAAGACGCACTTAACCTCGATGACAAGAAGGTGCCCTATATCTTTATTGTAGATACTGATGGTAACATCGTTTATGCCACTTCTGGCAAATACACTCAGGCAAAAATGGATGCCATTGAAGAGGCTTTAGAGGAATAGTAACATACAGCTTAACTGCTGATTTGACAGTTCAACGTCAAACTGCGCATCCCGACTAAATAGCCAGTAACCTTCTCCTCTATTAATGCATTTATGGTTGTAATCACGACCATAAATTATGAAAACCATATTTGAGAAGTTATTAGTTGTCGGTGGGCTTATTTTGTTTTCTAATCTATCTTTTGCTGTAGATAGTCGTTTTTCAAACGATACAACACATGGTGATTGCGAAGCAAATTGCTTCAGATCAGAGATTTTAAATGTCACCGATTCAGGTGAAGGCTGTTCTACTTACGAAATGCGAATCTTTACTGTTGGCGATTGTGCCCATGCGCTTTCTCACTATACTGTAGAAGTACCCGAATGCGCAGATATCACCAATGTTTCTAACTCCCAAGGATGGAAGCAAGAAATAGGCAAAGACCCAACCAGTGGGTTAACAGGATTTAAAATTGATGACATAGAGGGGTTTGGCGATGATGACGATGACCTGGAATCATTCACCGTTACTTTTACTGTTTGTAACAGCGCAGGTTGTGAACTTGATTGCTGGTCACCCAAGGTGGCTTACAAAGCCAGCACCTGTGTATACTATGAAGAAACCGCAATCAGTTGTGTAAATCTTCAAGCACACCTCGAAACTACTGACGTCTCATGTAATGGAAGCGCTGATGGTAGTGTAACTATTGTAATAGAGGAGGGTAATGCTCCATTTGAATATAACTGGTCTAACGGATCTACCGATGCTACACTTGCTGACTTGGTTGCAGGAAACTATGCTGTAACTATCACTGACGCGGATGGCAATACGCTCGAACTAGACACTACTATTTATGAACCTGAAGCTATTGAGCTATCAGGTGAAGTTATAAATGCCACTTGTGCCGGGTATAATGACGGTGCTGTTTCAGTAGCTGTATCAGGTGGAAGTGGAAACTATACTTATCAATGGTCAAATGGATCGACTGAGTCAAGCATATCTAACTTATCTGCTGGAAACTATTTTCTTACTATCACCGATAGTGAAGGCTGTTCAGTAAATGAACGTTTTGTGGTAGCTAACGATATCGCTATAAATATAAATGCGAATGTAACGAAAGCTTCATGTGCTGAAGCCAACGGGGCAATAGATATAACTGTATCTGGCGGTTCAGCACCTTATACTTACGCCTGGGATAATGGCGCCACATCCGAAGACCTGACCGAATTAGCGGCTGACATATATCGGGTAACTGTAACCGATGATAATGGTTGTACTAAAACCGGAACGTTTGTGGTACAAGAAAATAATCCGGTAAGCCTCACTGCAACAACTACTAAAACTGGTTGTGTTGAAGACAATTCGGGTGCTATCGACCTAACTGTAACTGGCGGTGTAGAGCCTTATAATTACTCATGGACTAATGGAGCCACGACTGAAGATATTGATGGTTTGGCCGCAGGTATGTATACCGTTGAAGTCACAGATCAAAATGGTTGTACTGCCACCTTAAGAGCTGTTGTGGCGCAATCATCATTTAATGTGGAGGCTGATGTGGAAGCTGTGTCTTGCAATGGTGCTGCTGATGGGTCAATTACACTAACTCCATCGGGAGGCGTTGAGCCATACCAGTATGCCTGGTCTAATGGTGCTACAACAAGTAGTATATCAGATGTAGAGGCTACCCTCTACAGAGTGACTGTTACAGATGCTTCTGGTTGTGAGAAAAGCCTTACTTACGTAGTAGGATCACCAGCTGTAATAAGTGCAAGTGCTAGCATTTCAAATCCATCTTGCGATGTTTCAGGTTATGGAATTGACTTAGAAGTAACAGGCGGCTCAGGAAGTTATGCCTATAACTGGTCAAACGGATCATCAACGCAAGACCTGGACGGAATAGAGGTTGGAACTTATGATGTGTTGATAACAGATACTAATGGCTGTACGGGTAGTCTTTCTGTAGTAGTAGATGCAAATGCCGCGGGTTGCGACTCCGGTGATGGTGGAGATTCAGGCGATGGAGGTGACTCTGGAGACGGTGGAGACTCAGGTGATGACGATGGGGATTCTGGTGATGGAGGAGACTCTGGTGACGGTGATGGAAGTGATGATGGAGATGATAACGGAGACGATGATGGATCTGACGGGGATGACGGAAGCGATGACGGTGGAAATGGAGATGATGACGATGATGGGTCAGATGGAGACAATGGCGATGATGATGGGTCAGATGGTGGTGACGATAATGATGATGGCGATGATGAAGGAAATGGGAATGGAAAAAATTGTGACAATCCATATTCAAGTACTATTGAATTAATAGAGGTAAATGACAACTGCTATACTTACAGCTTAACTGTTGATTACTCTGGAGAGCATACATTTGGACTATCTCACATGAGTGTTGCGCTTACATGTGGAGATTTGTCTGATGCATCAAGTGATGGCAGCTGGCCTGTAGAAGAAGGCACTGACCCCACTACAGGTATAAGTGGCTTCAAATTCGATGATATCTCAGGGTTTGGAGAAGGCAACTTCTCTGACAGTTTTGAAGCTACTTTTACAATATGTACTGAAGATGCTGACTGTGCGGAACAATTAAATACTGCGGATTTTGAAATTGCTTATAAGTACGGGCAATGTGTAACATATGAAAATGTAGATGGACAAATTAATATAACTGGTGCTGTAAGTGCCTACCCTAACCCATTTAGAACTGAAGCAACGATTGAGTTTACCAGCGGGCTTGCTTCGGAAGCAGTTGTAGAGCTTTACAACCAACGAGGCTATAAAGTAAAAACTGTATTTGAAGGTAATGTTGGAGCTAATGAAACCAAAACCATTACTTTCTCTGCAGAGGATTTGCCTAATGACATGTACACCTACAAAGTGTCTACACAGCATCAGGTATATTATGGAAAATTAGTTAAGTATTAATCACAAAAGAGGGGTATCTCCAATCTATCTTCAATAAAGTCGTGATATGGTTTTAAGTTAATGGGTCTTAAAGCCTTAGGAGATCCCCACATTTTACGCCTGGCATTTAGCCAGGCGTTTTTTTATTTCTTAACTAGCTTATGACCAAACACTCTTTTAAGCTTTTCTAATTTTGGCCTGATGACAATAGCACAATAAGGCTGGTCCTCATTGTTTTTATAATAATCCTGATGAGGCTCCTCTGCTTTATAAAACACCCCAAGTGGAGAGACCTCAGTCACAATTGGGTTGTTAAAAGCTCCCGCTTCATTAAGCTTTTGTTTATACATTTCTGCCTTTTGCTTTTGTTCGGCATCATGATAAAAGACTGCTGATCTATACTGTGTACCCACATCAGCCCCCTGCTTATTCAGCGTGGTAGGGTCATGGGTCTGCCAGAAAATCTCCAGTAAATCATCAAATGAAATTACCTCTTCATCGTAAGTAATCTGCGCTACTTCTGCATGGCCGGTTCTACCTCCACACACTTCGCGATAAGTAGGATCTTTTACTTTGCCACCCGTATAGCCTGAAATGACTGACTGCACACCTTCCAGCTGTTGAAAGACTGCTTCAATACACCAGAAACAGCCTGCTCCAAATGTTGCTTTTTTGATATTACTCATTGTCTACTTGCTTTGTTGTTATAAAGCGAAATTTGGCATTGTTTGTTTCTAATAAAGATAATATTTATGCCTTTTGTCTGAGTAGAGACAATTAACTCTGGTTTGGTATGGTTAAAACAAACTCACAACCTTCCTCACTACCCTCTACTAATTCAATTTTACCATTTATTTTTTCCAGCGTTTCTCTCACAATATACAGTCCTAATCCAGTGCCTTCTGACCTTTCATGTGCACGGTAAAACATTTCAAAAACATACGGGTGGTGTTTTTTACTTATACCAGGGCCATAGTCTTTGATACTCACATCCGCTTTTTGTTCGTCTACTTGGGCAGTTATTTCGATTTGCCTTTTGCCGTCAGGAGGGCAGCCATATCTTATAGCATTACTAATCAGGTTGCGCAAGGCTACTTTTACTCTCACCTTATCATTTTTTAAAGGCGTATTTGATATAACATTTATTTGCTTTTCGATGCCTTCGACACCTTTTAAGTATTTTAGGTCATCAAAGATGGTCTCTATAGTTTCTTGTAAACCTATAGGTTCATAGCTAATCTCCGTTCGCTCGTTTCTGGAGTAATCGATAATATCTTTGATGAAGGTATCCAAACGGACTACTGACTTCTCCATCATGGCATAATACTCCAGCCTGGCTTCCATATTGGCTTCTTCTTTTACAAGATTGATGAGGCCTAATACAGATGCCAACGGGGCTTTTAAGTCATGAGATGCACTATAAACAAAGCTATCTAACTCTTTATTTACTTTTCTCAGCATTTCGTTTTGAGTCTTCAGCTGCTTCTCTGACTGCAACTGCTCAGTTATATCTTTAGAAAAAACCGAAACCCCAGTAACTATATCATTTTCCCTTATTGGAAATGTTCTAATCTCAAAATACTTTGCTCTCCCTTCAAACTCATAGGATTCGACAAATACTCCTTTTTCCCCTTTCAGGCCCGCATTATATCTGCTTCTCCATCTATCTTTTAACTCAGACGCTGGCATTAGATCTAGTATGTTTTTACCTCTTTCTAGTGTCGTGCCATAAGCGACTTTCCATAAAAAGGCAAAAATTCTGTTAAAGTCGATAAGTTTAAAGTTTGTATCAACCAGCCAAATCGAGCTATCTGTATTATCTAAAATTGCCCGTAGGTTTACTTCCTTTTTAGTGATTGCAGCTGTGCGCTTTTCAACCGTTTCTTCAAGTTCTTTGTTTTTTTGCCTGATGAGTTCTTTCTTTTCTTTTTCCTTATCGATAAGTTTTTGATAAACTGAATACAACCTTTTAATTAATCCGTATGATAGTATGATCATACTGAGGCCATATCCGAAATGAATAGCATACTGCACCACTACACTAAAATCAATAAGGCGTAATAATGAGAGCGTAAATATTAAAATGAAGACCCCAAATGCGCTATACGCCAATAAGAAAAATATGGATTGTCTTACCTTTTTTCTAACAGCAATTGCACCAACAACCAAGTAAAAGAGCAATGTAATCAACCCAAGAAATTGCACTGTCAAGAACATGACAGGCTTGGATATCACAAACAACAGCCCTACCAACAGTATTATAAAAATGGCATAGCTATAAATAATTTTTAATAGTGCTTTATTCCACCTCCTTATTCTCAGAAAATCGACCATGAATAGAAGCCCTAATACATTTGAGGTTATAAAAAAGGTGATATCGAAATATCCATCAAACAACACATGTACCCAGTGAAAGTACATGGGAAACAAACCATCGGCTATTGATGTGAAAATCGATAATGAAAACACGTAGAACGCATAGGTTAAGAAAACTCTAAGCTTAGTGATAAAAAAAAGTGTGGTGCTGTATATCACCAGCAAAAAAATGATGCCATAGAAGGCTCCCAACAAAACTTGCTCAGTGCTATACCTCTGATTAGCCTTGATTTCTGGTTCAATAAATGATGAAAAAGTTATGCTCGTTTTTGAGCTTACTCTGAAATACAGGTCTGTAGGAATATCAGGTAACAGATTAATCCTGAAGTTATTTTTATTGCCTTTTACAGCCTTTTCTTCTTGCGAAGCACTGGTACCAGATTCAAGCTCTTCCACTAGCTTTCCTGCCGTAAATCGATAAAGTTTTATGTAAAAAATAGAGGGGTCAGAAAACTCCAGGATATAATTTGCCGGTGTTTCTAATGTGCTCTTAAGTGTAACCTTCAGCCAGATGTTGTCATCCGTTAAGTCAAGGCGTAACACATCGTTTTCTACCTTGCGGAAAGACGCATTTCTAACTTCATCTATGGTAAGGGTACGGGTTTCGTCAATATAATATTGCAGCGATCTATTGAGGTCTATACGGTCTTTTGAATTTACACGTACCGTATCAGACACGGCAAGCGAAGAGCCATAACAAAACAAACCAACTATAAGACAGACAAAATTCTTCATTAATCTCCAAAAGAGATCCCTATACTTTTTGCAGCATGCACCAAATAAGAATCCGTGTCAATATAATTATAATCTTTAATAGCATCAATTAGCGGCACAGAACATATTTCATTATTTCTGTAGGAAACCATTTTACCAAACTCTCCATTTAGCGTCATTTCAAATGCCTTCACCCCAAAAAGTGTAGCCAGCACCCGGTCAAATGCTATTGGTGTACCCCCTCGTTGCGTATGGCCAAGTACGGCCTCTCTGATGTCGGCTTTGCATCCTGCATTTTTAAGTTGATCAGACAGTTGATAAGCTGCACCACCTAATCTTTTATGTTCATAACCCACCGCTTTGGCCTCTGTGCTAAAGGCCTCCCCATCGATGGGCTTAGCACCTTCTGCCATTACAATATTTACAAAGCCCTTGCCTTTATCATATCGCTTGTTGATGTGCCTTACGACCTTGTCAATGTCATAGGGAATTTCTGGTATCAGACAGACTTCAGCTCCGCCTGCAATGGCGGTGTGTAAAGCAATCCATCCGGCATCCCGACCCATCACTTCCATAATCATCACACGATGGTGACTCTCGGCTGTGGTTACCAGTTTGTCAAAACTATCCGTGGCGATCTGTACCGCTGTGCGAAAACCAAAAGTAAAGTCCGTGCCTGACAAGTCGTTGTCGATGGTTTTAGGCACCCCAATTATGTTTACCCCTTTTTCATGAAACTTTTGAGAAATGCGTTGAGAACCATCACCCCCGATATTAACTACAGCTTCAACGCCAAGTTCTTTGAGCTTTTCTATCACCACATCAGACACATCCTGTGTTTGTCTTGAACCGTCCGGCTGCTCCACAGGGAAATCAAAAGGATTACCCTTGTTGGTGGTTTTTATTATCGTCCCGCCTTTTACATGGATTCCGGCAGTTCTTTTTCGGTTGAGCTTTACTACTTCCATCGGATCTTTCAGTAACCCGTTAAAAGCTTCGATACTGCCCAGCACTTTCCATCCCTTTTGTCTTCTGGCAGCTTTTACAATGCCTCGTATTACAGCATTCAATCCGGGGCAATCTCCGCCCCCCGTCAAAACTAAAATCTTCTTTTCCTTCATTTGTTGTGATAGTTCTTTACAATTTAGAATATTACTACAGTTTAACGAACCCAATGATATGATTTTAGTTTACGGAGCATACGGATATACAGGCAAACTCATTGTCGATGAGGCATTAAAGAAAAATCTATCGCTGGTATTGGCTGGTAGAAATGCCAAATCACTACAGCCCATGGCTGAAGAGTTGCAGCTGCCTCAAATTGCATTTGAGTTGACCGATCCAGAATCAATAGCCAAACACCTGGAAGGCATTGAATTAGTCATTCACTGTGCTGGGCCTTTTGAGTTTACAGCAGAAGTGATGGCCAAGGCCTGCATTCTATCCAAAACACACTATATCGATATCACAGGTGAATATCAGGTTTTTGAAATGCTCCAACAAATGGATGCCAATGCGAAGGAAGAAAACATCATGCTACTCCCTGGCGCAGGATTTGATGTGGTACCTTCCGACTGCCTGGCCAACATGCTGAAAAAAGAATTGCCTGATGGAAATCACCTGGAGCTGGCATTTGCAAGTCAGGGCGGTAGCTTATCTCGTGGAACGGCCAAAACTATGATCGAAAATATTCATAACGGCCAATATTACAGAGAGGGTGGAACACTTAAACAAAGAAAACATGGAAAATCGGTAAAGAAGATCAACTACGGACCCTTTGAACAAATCTCTGTAGCTATCTCATGGGGAGATATCTCCAGTGCACATTATAGTACGGGTATTGAAAACATCGAGGTCTTTACCGGAAGCACCGAAAAACAAATAAAGCAAATGAAATGGGCTAACTGGCTGAAGCCATTACTTTCGGCACGTTGGGCAAAAAACATTCTCAAAAATCAACTAGATAAAAAGCCAGCCGGACCTTCTGAGAAAAAGAGAAGCAACGCCTCAATGTATCTATGGGGTAGCATCACTGATGGCAAAAACACCCTAGAAAAGAGACTTAAAACACCGAATGGATATACCCTTACGGCCCTTACCGCTGTGCTTGTTTCTCAAAAAATATTAGATGGAAATTTTAAAGCCGGGTATCAAACTCCATCAACGGCCTATGGTGAATCGTTAATTTTAGATGTAGAGGGTTGTGAAATGATTTGATCTATTCAAACCGATCTTTCACATAGACGATTTCGGTCTTTCCATGCTCCATGGGCAAGCCGTCTTCACCTAAGCTTACAAAAACGATTTTATCAACTGCCAGAATCGTTTTTCGAGTCAGCTTATTACGGACCTCACATTTTAGTGTGAGAGATGTTTTACCAAACTTCGTGGCCACCATGCCCAACTCTATGATATCACCCTGGCGTGCTGAGCTCACAAAGTTGATCTCTGACATATATTTGGTAACACACCTGTTGGTGTCTAGCTGAATAATAGCATAGATAGCTGCTTCTTCATCAATCCATTTTAATAAACTGCCCCCAAACAAGGTGCCGTTGGGGTTTAAGTCTTCAGGTTTTACCCATTTGCGTGTATGAAAATTCATGTTTTAAATATACATAAGGCCGCTATTATCGAAAATGAAAAATGATTAAATTGTCTATGAATGTGAGTGATGCACAAAAAGAAAAAACAAAAGACTTAATACGAGCAGGTAAATCTATTGAGGCCATTAAATATGTAAGGTCTGAACTCAACCTTGATTTAAAAACTGCCACACGCTTAGTCAGAGCCATACGAGCAACTATTGATCCTGCTACTATTAAAGTGGCTACTTCTTTTGAGCGAAGTCAAAAAGTCTTACGCACTAGTAATGTAGTTCCAATCGTATTTATAGTCATTGGACTCGCTGCGCTGGGTGCTGCGCTTTACTTTTTTAGCAGTCAACAAGAAATCATAAACCAGGGTAATAAAACATTAGCCACGGTCATTTCAAATCCAGCAAGCCCACTGTTTGAGTATGAATTTGAAGGGGTAACTTATTCCCATCAGAGCAACACCTCCTCAGACCCGCCCAGTTACTATGTTGGAGAACAAGTGGACGTTTATATCAATGCCAGCGATCCCTACGACATTGTAATCGATACATTCACCGACCGCTGGCTACTCATTGTAATATTTGGTAGCATCGGCTCGACTTTTCTAGGTGTAAGTTTGTTGGTGTTTTATTTGGGAAGAAGGTAGTCGAAACCGATAAGTCACGCGTTGTAAACGCGCGACAACCATTAATATCACTGCTAAAATTCAAATCCATTGCTGGTCATTATTAGTCAATGGAGATTCTACATCACCTGTGTGGGCGGTTGATTTTGGCTCAAATAACATCAGATGACATTCCTCCTCAGCAATCGGCATATGTTCCACGCCCTTAGGCACGATGTACATATCGCCTTCATTGATAGTAACCTCTCCATCTCTAAATTTTAGGGTCAGTTGGCCTTTAATAATGTAAAACAACTCGTCTTCATCAGCGTGACTATGCCACACCATTTCACCCTTTACTTTTGCGAGTTTTACATACTGTCCGTTGAGCTCTCCAATGATTCTTGGCGACCAATGATCTGTAAAGTGGCCTAATTTCTCTTTTAAGTTGATTTTTCCTTTCATATATCACAATTCAACGTGTATGGCATAAAACAGGTTATCTGTCGCCAATTGTGTAAATCTTGTAACCATTAGCAATATATAGAGTAAACTCTTATAGGTCAAAACTTACAACAAAATGAGGTCAACAACGCTGCTAGCACTATTTGTGTGTATTTGCTCTATTTCCTACGCACAAGATTCCCTTCAATCGTACACTACACAACGCGTTCAGGGCGAACCGCCAAAAATAGATGGCCTGGGCGATGACCCCGCCTGGGAACAGGTCGAATGGGGTGGCGGTGATTTTATACAGCGCTCGCCAGACGATGCAGCAGCCCCTACTGTTCAGACTCATTTTAAAATCCTTTATGATGAAAAAAACCTTTACATACTCGCCAAAAATTTAGACCCGGAACCGGATAAGATCGTCAGCCGTATGTCGAGACGAGACGGTTTCGATGGCGATTGGATAGAAGTAAATATTGATAGCTATTACGATAAACGCACGGCATTTTCTTTCACCTCCTCAGTGTCTGGGGTAAAAGGGGATGAGTATATTTCTAACAACGGTAATAACTGGGACTCTAACTGGGATCCTATTTGGTATCTGAGAACGAGTATAAATGATGAGGGCTGGATAGCAGAATTAAGAATCCCTTTGAGTCAATTGAGGTTTGCCAACAAAGAAGAGCATGTTTGGGGGCTACAGTTTACCAGAAGGTTTTTTAGAAATGAAGAAAGATCGGTTTGGCAATACATTCCTCAAGGTGCCGCGGGTTGGGTACATCTCTTTGGTGAGCTAAGAGGTATTAAAGGCATCAAACCTCAAAAACAACTGGAAATACAACCCTACGTAGTGGGTAGGGTAGAGCGGTTTGAAAAAGAAGAAGGCAATCCCTTCAGAGATGGTAAAGACAGCGGGCTGGATTTTGGCCTGGATGCAAAAATCGGGATCACCAGTGATATCACACTAGACCTTACAGTAAACCCTGACTTTGGACAGGTGGAAGCAGACCCTTCACAGGTTAACCTTTCGGCCTTTCAATTATTCTTTAGGGAACAGCGTCCATTTTTTATTGAAGGAAACAACATCCTTGACTTTAGACTCGTAGGCTTCAGGTCTAATAATTTATTCTACTCCCGCAGAATTGGCAGACGGCCTCAAGGCTATGTAGATACTGACGATGACGGGCCTGACAATGTAAACGAATATGTCGAAAACAAGGATAATACCAGAATAATTGGTGCCGCGAAGATCACAGGTAAAAACAAAAATGGTTTCTCCTGGGGCGTGTTGGAGTCTGTGACAGCTGAGGAAACCGTGCAAGTGGATAGTTTGGGTGTAATGAGGGAAGAAGTCGTAGAACCAATGACCAACTACCTCGTAGGACGAGTGCAGCAAGACATTAATCAAGGGAAAACTATTATTGGGGGCATGTTTACAGCTACCAATAGAAACATCGAAGATCAACGCCTTAACTTCTTACATGATGATGCTTACTCAGCTGGTGTAGATGTTACGCATTTCTGGAAGGACCGGTCCTATTACGTAAGCGGAAAATTTGCTGCAAGTAAGGTCAGCGGTTCAAAAGAAGCGTTGGAAAACACACAAACCGCTTCGGAACGTTTTTTTCAAAGACCGGATAATCGACACACAACACTTGATACCACGCGTACTTCTATGCAAGGTACTTCCGGCACATTTGTATTTGGTAAACGTAGTGGCAATTTAGTTTATGACCTGGGTTATACCTGGAGATCACCACAACTAGCACTCAACGATATAGGCTTTCTTTCTCAAACTGACATGATGACTCAATGGCTCTGGGTGCAATATCGTAAACTCAACCCTTTCGGGCCATTTAGGTCTATGCGACTAAATATGACGCAATATGTAGATTGGGATTTTGGAGGAATTGAATTAGAAAAAGGAGTTGACTTCAATGGTCATGTGGAGTTTAAGAGCTTTCTCGCAGTAAGTACGGGTTTTTCCATTAACAGTAATAGCATCTCTAATGCGGACCTTCGCGGTGGGCCATCAGTGACTTATCCTGGAAGAATGAGCCAGTGGTTTTGGATGGGGACAGACAATCGTAAAAAATTCAGGTTTGCCATCAATCCATGGTGGGGCAAAGGGTTTGATGGATACCAGCACAACGAGGGTTTGTGGCTAGACTTCAGATACAGGCCTAACAATAGTTTGAATATATCGCTTTCTCCAAGTGTGAGTCAGAATGAGAACACAATGCAATATGTTACAACAGCATCACACGAAAATAATCCTCGATATATTGTAGCCACCATAAATCAAAGGACATATAACATGTCTTTGAGGCTGACTTACATGCTTACACCCAACTTATCCATACAGTATTGGGGACAACCTTTTGCGGCCTCAGGTAGTTATTCAGATTTCAAAAGGATTACAGATCCAAATGCAGAAAACTACAACAGTAGATATGCACTGCTAAACCCTACCTACGATGAAGGCCAAGAATCCTACCTGGTAGACGAGAATAATGACGGTACAACAGATTATACCATAGGTAATCCTGACTTTAATTTTGTGCAACTAAGATCAAATATGGTTGTGAGATGGGAGTACATACCAGGCTCAACATTGTTTTTGGTTTGGACGCAAAGTCGTACGGGTTTTCCAAGTGTAGACCAGAAAGATTTTAGTCACCTAACTGATGGACTGTTTGATAAAACGCCTCACAATATATTCTTAATTAAATATACCTACAGGTTTATTTTGTAGTAAAGGAGGTTACGGTCTCCACAGTTTCAAAAACTCCACGATAAATATCACAAAGTCGCACAAAGTATACTCAAAGTCACTCAAAGAAAATCTGCTTAGAGTTTCTTTGAGTTTTAATTGTTCAAATGCTGTGACAGCGCCTTGAAATACTCCTCGATAAACTCATCTAGCCTTTTCAACCTGTATTGCATTACCCAGCGAGGGTGGGGCAAAGGCCTAATGTCTTCAAATAACTCATACTTCTTATTAAGCCATTTGAGGTATTTAATATTTTGCCCTTTCCCTAAACTATAAGCAATGGGTCTGCTTCCAAAGGCTATCTGATCCATTAGGTGATCGACTATGTATTGCTCAAGGCCTTGCTGAAGCTCTTTTATATCGTAATAGTTTAGGTTTTTACCATCTTTTACAAAGCCCAAAGGGGAAACTGACGTGAAGTAAAAGTTTCTATAAAATGGTTCTGGCCCTCCCAGCCTTTCGATCATTTGGTAAATAAACTTCGAGGATAATTCGGCTTTTTGATCAAAGCTGTTATCAATACCAATCACTTCTTTTAGCCTGATGGGATCAGTAAAGGGAATGCCTGTAGCCCCTCCACCAAATCGGCCCGGGTTAATTCCGATTAAGAACGTTCGGTCTTTGTTATCTTTATAATACTTATTGTAAAATTCATTTACAATGCTGGTCACCTCACTCTCGTTGAAGGGCTGTAGCACTCCTACCCCTTCAGGAAGGTTAGATGGCACCTCAATGTTTTTATAAAAATCAATTACTTTTTTCGCAAAGGTCATCCAATGGCAATTATAGTTAGTCTAAAATAGCAGTTTTGAATTTATCGTAAGCATTTATACTACCATATTAGGTGACAACTAGCCTTAAAAAGAGTACTCATTCTGGTACCAACTCCAGTGGTTATTTCATTTCTGAAATGGAATAGAAATATTAGGGTTAAAAAGCTATCCCCCTGTTTGGAGTAGAGAATTTTTTAGGCCCTCCACTCACCATAATTTTATACCACTCCTCTAAAAAAATCAACTCTCAGGACCTCTGAGCGTGTAATTGTGTAGGTCAACAACAAAATAAAAACAACATGAAAAGAACAACACTAATGGTAGCGATGCTGCTCGTGGTAGCCACGGCTTTTGCTACGGAAAAGGATAAGCCCAATCCCAAAAAGGTCGCCAAAAAAACAGTGGCGGTAATGAACAATTCACCTCAAAAATTTAAGCTCGTTTATTTACAACAAGCAGAAGGGTTGGTGAAGGTTTCTCTTACAAATGCTCAGGGTCAGATCGTACATGCTAAAGCCATCAAAAACAAGGAAGGTTTTGCGCAACCATACGACTTATCAGAACTACCAAATGGAGAGTATACTTTTAAAGTGATCAACCCAGACGGTAGCGAAGTAGAAGAAACTGTCACATTAGAAAAGCCTTCTAACGAGCCAAATTTTGCGGCTAACGTGCTCAATGTTAATGATGCCAAGAAATTCAGACTTGCGGTGGTTAATAAAGATGAAACAGCTCTGCCTACATCAATTAAACTATATGATGCCAAAGGCAATCTAATACATGAAGATGAAGTCCAAAACCTATATGGTTTTAGAAAAATATATGATCTCAGTGAAGTGGAAGGAGACTCTTTCAGGTTTTCTATCACAAATGCATCTGGTACAAAGTCGATGCTTGCTGAGTAAGAATACTTGTTTTGTTTAGGTTAATAAAAAGGCCGCCTTCGATAAACGTATCGGGCGGCTTTTTTGCGTTTTGCCTCATTTTAATGCCTCCACCTTCTCATTTAATATTTTTAATGTCAGATCAATTGTAGACAAATGTGTTCTGAAAGAGAGTATTGCCAACCTTAAAGTAAACACCCCATCGATTGTAGTGGATGAAATAAATATCCGGCCATCTTCATGTATGGCTTTGACAACGGACGCATTAAATGTATTGGCATCCTTACCTTCCGGTACAAATCTAAAAGTGACAACCGACAACTCCGGTGAAGGCCCGACAACAACATCTTCCATGTTTTGCAGTTGCTCGTAAGCATATTTTGCCAGTAGCAACTTTTCCTCCAGGCAAGCTTTAAATGGTTTCAGTCCGTGCAACATGAGTGGCAGCCACATGCGTAAACCTCTAAATGGTTTGGTGAGTTCGGGAGAAACATCGGCCGGAGAGACTTCATCTTGCTGTACTACTATGTCCTGCATATAGCTGGCAAAGTAGCTAAACGCCTTACGCATCAGCTCTCCTTCTTTAACTAAAACCACGCCTACACCATATGGCAAAAAGAGACCTTTATGTGGGTCGAGCACTACAGAGTCTGATCTGTCAATGCCTTTAAATTTCTTTCGCCCTTCAGCTGTAAGCATGAAAAAACCGCCATAGGCAGCATCAACGTGAAACCAGGCTTTATTGGACTCAGCTATATCGGCCATTGTATCTATCGGGTCAATGGCTCCCGTATCGGTAGTCCCCGCTGACGCAACAATGAAAAAAGGCTTTAGCCCCTGTTTTTTATCCTTCTCGATTTGACGAGTGAGGTCATCGGCATCTAGTCTAAATTGGTCATCTAGCTTTATGGTTCTCAAAGGGCAATCGCTAAGACCCGCAATATGAATGGCCTTGTGTAGACAATGGTGCGCTTGTTTTGAGAGATAAATGACGTGATGCTCAACGTCCTTGCTCTTGATCTCAAACGCATCACGTGCTGTGACCAGTGCTATGAGGTTGGCAATACTTCCCCCTGACGCCAGATTGCCATAGGTGCTGGCAGGGTAGCCCACCATGTCTCTCATCCAGTTGATCAAATGATTTTCCATACGCACAGCTCCCGGACTGGCAAAAAATACGCCTGCGTAGGTATTCACCACATCCGTCCAGTAGTCGCCCAGCGATGAACTATAAACGCCTCCTCCCGGTATGTAGCCTAAGTGGCCTCCTGAAGCGCCCGTGATGCCTGTTTTATCGATATTGTCAGTTACCAACCTTATGGCATTTTGCAAACCGATGGATTCATCACTGATTGGAAAATCCATCAACTCTTTTCCATTGACATTGGGGAAATAGGTGGGGAGTTTTTCAAAATCATCAAGATTATTTAGAAAACTTTCCGTCTCATCAACAATGGCTCCACGTAGCTTTAGTCGTTCTTGCTCATTGGGTTCAAGTAAAGATGCCTGCTGCTGAAGTCTTTCTAATTTATCTCTCATAGTGCTAATTTGTACGTATATTAACCCACACACAAGCGTTTCGTTATGAATGGTCTGATAATATTCGTTGTTTTTGTTTTGGTCTTACAAATCGTGCTGTTTTTTATGATTAGGAAAAAAAGAAGACATGATAAGGAGCATAGTGTAATAGAAAAATACAACATAAAATCTTCTGGTGATGCATTTAGGCTACTTCAAGACCAAGGTATTCCAGAAGAAGACAAGAAGGAAATTGAGCGATTTTACAGGGGTAATGAAAATAATTGATCACTAATTAAGAGAATATATTAAATTGTAGCCTTAACCTGAACTGGCTTATGAGACAATCTTTGAAAAACTCTTTGATCGGTATGAATACAGATTTTGAATACCGAGGAGAAGAGCAAACAAGAATAGAAACATTTAGTGATGCAGTATTTGCCCTTGCAGTTACATTGCTCGTATTGTCTTCAACAGTACCTGATACCTTTGCACAACTAAAAGCCTCATTTGCCGATCTTGTCCCTTTTGCCATCTGTATCACATTACTTATGGTTATTTGGTATCAGCACTATATTTTCTTCATTAGATACGGTTTTAGAGATGTAAAAATTGTGGCCATCAATACCATCTTATTATTTCTGGTATTGGTATATGTTTACCCACTCAAGTTCCTATTTAAAATCTTATCGTCTATGTTTTATTATCAGATAACAGGAGACAATGAGGCTTTAAACGTGCTTTTTACACAAGTACTCCCATTTGAAGATGCCCCCACTCTGATGATCGTTTATGGCTTAGGGGCTGCAGCTGTTTTCTTAGTACTTGCCTGGATGTATAAGGTTGCACTCAATAGAAAAGAAGCGCTGGGTTTATCCGCGATTGAAATATTTCACACAAAAACCAACTACTACGACAATCTCATAATGGCAGCGATTCCGGCATTATCAGCCTTTATTTCAATTGTTGAAATCGGTGGGAGTCGATCATTTATGATATCTGGATTTTGCTATTGGGTATATGCTTTTGTCATGCCGGCATATAATATTTACAGAAAGAAGAGAAAGAAAAAGCTATTTGGGTAACCTTTCTTTTGCATTAGAAAATATCCAGTCTATTCAGTATTGTATTGCAAAAAGTATGCTCTATTTAATTTAGGGTCAAGTTTTGCATAAAATTCACAGACTATCTCAAACTTATTTTTAAGTCTCTGATGACTGTTTATAGCCTGCCAAAATACCGGATCAGAAATAAATATATTTTCAGCAAACGAGGTGAAGTCTTCCAACCTATTTAATACACCATATTCATGAAGAAACCCTTTGCTATAAAGCTCCGGCATATAATTGCGATTGTAACTTTTAATCTTACCATATCTCAACTCATTGTTAGCCTTCCAACCCTTATTGTCAAAATATTTGAGGTTGAACATAAACAGTCTGTGTGAAAACTCATGATGAATTAATCTCTCAAAATTAAGTGTGTCAACATCTCCACTTAGTTTGTAGGGGACGGCAAAGAAAAACCCATGTCTTCCCAGATATGTACCCATCCATCTATTCCCCTTATCAAACTGATCATACACATAAATCTTTTCTATATTTTCATTTAAAACGCCAGGTGTATACTTTCTAAGGGCCTTTTTAACAATGTGTAAAATTTCGGACCTTTTTTCAATTCGTGTTTCTACCACATCAAATTTAGGAGAAGTTCTATGCGGGTGCTCCTTAAACTCGGACTCATCAATCTTAAAATATACGGTCGCTGAGCTCAAACTATCTTCCCACAAAATGGTCTGGGCTATGAGTTGATAGCCGAAAAGGCTAAGAAATATACTCATCAGTACCTTCACAGTTACTAAAAATAATAAATTATGAGTCAATTTTGAAATTCAAACATCAACTGAAGAAATCTCGTTATGTTTAACTATGAGCACTCTCGTTCAAATATGGCAAGACTTCTGGTGGATTATCGTTTTGATTTTATTGATTGGCCCCGGTTTTCGGTTAACTAAAAAGAAACGGAAAAAGTAGTATAGATCTATTTCAATGATCTGGCTGCTCTATACCCATAGGCCGCATTTCTTGGTCCGCCAGACCATGCGCCATATAGTCGATAAGCAATCGGGCTATACGGGTTAAAATTAGAAACATGCGCTTTAGCATAATATCCACCACCCCGATAACCATACCCATATGACTCACCGTATTCGTTGGGCCAATCAGCAACATTAGCAAGACCGTAATAATCAATATTTCCATCACCATGTTGGCCTGTAAATGACCTACCCACAGAATCTCCGACAGTGATCACTTTTTCCCACATGCTACCTGCCAAATCCATCACCCAATAATATGAGGCTCCAAAAGTGGGCCTGTTAGACTCATTGAGCATAGACTCATCATAGCCTTCCGGCATGTTCATCATATGGGTTTTAACCTCGATCCTGCGCAATAGCTTATCATCATTGTCTGTGTTCCAGGGCATCTCGTGTCGCTTTGGCTTACCCGGTCCACGAGCCGCTTTGGTATACTCAAATTCTGTATAGGGCCTGAGGCCTGCCCAGTCAGTATATGCCATCATATCTTGCCAGTGCCAAAACACCATACGCTGGTTTGGTCTTTGGGCTTCAAATCGGCCATCTTTTAATGCTATTGATCCACCCGAAGCTGTGTAATCGGGAGACCCACCTGTATACCTTACTGACGCCACATGACTAGGCAAGGTGTTGAGAAAATTAGCATAATCTCCCTGCAGTACTTCATATTTCATAATATAGAATCCCTCAACCCCTTTGGGAAATGCTGCGGGTATAGGTCCTTGCTGATCACCCTGGTAAGCTTTGTTTTTCACCTGATAATAGAGTGACCCCTGGTTTGGCCCCACTGCTATAGCTTCTTTTTCATTTTGTATGGTGAATAATCCATCCACTTTTCCTTCATCATCAGATTGATAAAAGGCGCCATACGCTAACGCTGCTGGATCCGGATCACCAAGGGTATATTGCCCTGGAGGAATGTAAACCATTTCAATAGCAAAGGCTTCAAGGTCTACCGAATTGAGAAAGTTGACATAGCGCGTATTCAATTTAGCTGTATCAAGGGTAATTGATAGCCGATAAGTTAAGTCACCTCGGTATTCACTTTTGGGCTGTACCATCATACCCACACCATCGGGAGACACCACTATATCAGCATCGGGCATGGTTGTTTGACCCTTCCAGAGTTGCCTGCCAGTATCTGGCGATAAATAAGCCTGTTGGTAGCCGCCTGTTTTTCTTACAAATTTGAAAAACACCCAGGCTGCATCATGGTTGCGCTTGTTTTTCCAGCTGTTCTTCCAACTTAATGTAAGGTTGATGGCACGGATAAATGCGGGGTCATCGGATTGTACGTATTCAACTTGTGATACTTCAATACCAGATGCAGAGATAGCAGAATACACCACTGTGAAAAGTAGTGCTGTAATGAGTTTTTTCATGACCTTAAATGAGTTGTTGTTGTATTAAAAATACTAATTATTTGTCATGAATAATCGGCTCAGCAACATTTTTTAGCCTTTAAACCCTTCCTTCTGGCCCTAGATAATTGCGCAAAAAAGTATGGTCGCTCCTTAAAAATTCCTGTGGTGATTGGCCTAAAATAGCCTTAAAATCATTGATGAAATGGGCATGATCATAGTATCCATTTTGTAATGCCACTGCATAAATTTGTTCTTCATTTCCGGTTTGCACAGCCTCAAAAGCTGCATTGAACTGGATCACTTTACAATACTGTTTGGGGCCTATACCTATAATTCTTTTAAACTCTCTTCTAAAATGTCTCTCACTCAGTCCAGACTGGTTTATGAGATCGTTTACCTCAATGTTGCCGTTATTTGCATAGATTACTTCCAACGTTTGCTCCAGAAATGCTATGGGAGCAACGTTATCCAGCCGTCTTTTGAGCTCATCCTGTAGGCCTTCGGCAACTTTTAATGGATCACTTTCAGAAGCAAATCTTTCTCTGAAAGCTGATGTGATTTTGGGCTCCATTTCAGAAAGGATGGCTCCACCATCTACCAGGCCTTCCAGACCGAAGAAGTAAAAAGGGGCTGTTGGGCGCAGCTCCAGACCAACATGAAAGAACGGCCCTTTGATTTTAAAGTAAGGCATCTCATGGTCTAGTTGACCAGCAACGTAGAGTTGTTTGTCTGAGGCAATAACTTTGTCACTAAAATGAAGAGCAATCGGATAGCGACTGTAAGTAAAATAAGCAAAACCCGTAGGGCCTATGGGCAGATGTTCATTTGTACTTTCATCACCAATCGTTATTAATATTCTACGTACATATTTGGCCAAAGAGGCCTGAGGAGGCAGGACTTTAAAATGCAAGTTCGACATTCGCGCATAATAATAATTCTTTCACTCAGGCGCAATTACTTCAATATTATTCTCTGAGTACAGTAATCATTGGTGCCATCTGTTTGCCACTTTAATAGATAAACACCCGCATTTAAAGCCTCATTTAAACTCAGCCTCTTCCTGGCTCCCAGGTTATCAACTGTATAATTTAAGTCTATTTGTGTGCCCTGGGCATTGTAAAGTTCAATACGATTCAAATCATCACTTTCATTTATGTAGAAAGTAGCCGTGGTATTCGGCACAGGATACCAGCTTCCTTTAGCGCCTTCAATACTGCTGGAAACGGAAGTTACACGGCCGACACCCATATTTACAAGTCTATCTGATGAGGAAAATGAAAGAGAAATATTCTCAAAAGCACCAACCTCTACAGTCATCTCTTCCATAAAATAGCCTTTGGCTGAAAGAAAAACCTGATATGTACCGTCAGGTATATTTTGCATTAAAAATTCGCCTGAAGCATCGCTTTTGGCGATTGCCGTTTTCCTACCTGTTTCAACTTCCATCAAATAGACAAATTGGTTTTCATTACTTTCTTCTAAAAGTCGACCTCCATTATTAATTCCAGAAAGGTTTAGCTGACCCATAATATTGCTCGTACCCGAAGTGTTGATACCCGTAGGATCAAAACAGGTAAAACAAACGTCTCCCGGTGGACAGCTTATAATGCTACAAACATCAGCTATTGTGCATGCCGAGGTATTGTTAGGACAGTCTGGCACCACTACACCATTGATACAGATATACCCAGCTGGAGGCGTTATATTTTCACATGGATCAATGGATAAGCTAAAACAAAGTGCTTCAGACGATGTATCATTAACACATTGGTCGTAACAAACTCCATTTTCACATTCCTGGCCGATAGGGCAAGCCACTCCATCACAAGCATCCGGCAAGGTGTCATAGCAAATCTCTGGTCCGCTCTCATCACAAGGGTCGTAGCAACTACCTTCATAGCATACTTGCCCAATGGGGCAATATATTCCTTCACATAAGTCAGGGTTTGGGTCATCCTGAGCTGGGTCGTAACAACTGCCATCGTAGCACACCTGACCAATAGGACAATGAGTGTTTTGACAAGGATCCTCCTCAAAGATGTATGCTTCATTAAGCGCATTTTTATACAACTGTTGTTCTACATTGATAAAGCCAGTTTTGCTTATCCATGCATACAAGCTATCTAAGTTTCCTACGGCATCCAGCGTAAAGTAGCCATAATCATTTGTAGTTGTTTGGTTTGGCCCCACGCTCACATATACATTGTTTAGAGGTAGAGAATCTCCATCAAAAATATAGCCGTCAAAAAATTCGTTTGTGGTCGTTGGCTCGTAGCAACTGCCCTCATAACACACCTCTCCTATTGGACATTGAACTCCCTCACAAGCGGCTGCACGCAAATATACCGTCTGATTAATATCTGAAGGTGATATTATTATTTCATTGTATATACCCGTTGTATCTCTGAAGATAACCTGCGTTGGGTATGGTAATGTCAATGACGCCTGCCCATTGCTGTTGGTTGTTATTACATTACTATAATTATTGAGAGGAGAAACTTTAATATCAGGTATGGGTTGATCTGTAAATATATCTTTTACGGTAAATGACAGGTTAAATTGCTCAACTGGCTCGTAACAACTGCCAGCATAACAAACCTGACCAATTGGACATAATACTCCTTCACAAGGATTGCGAGACATTATAATATTTCTAGCACCCTCATATAAATAAACTTTATTGGAGCTGAAGCCTTCTTTTAAGAATATATAGTTTCCCGGTGTCTGTGTAAAATAGGTGCCGTTAAAATCAGAATAAAGTGTGTCTTGTGTTTCGATGTGGTAGACCAATACACTATCAAGGGGGTTTCGCTGTTGATCTTTAACTACTCCCGAAGTCACGGGATCATAACAACTACCCTCGAAACACACCTGGCCAATCGGACAGGCTACACCATCGCAAGGATCCAGCGGCAGGCAGGTTCCATTATCGCAATATTCATCTTCTGCACACTCGGCTGACTCACAAAGGTCGAGACACTGTCCATCGACACAAGTTTCACCAAAGTCACAAAACACATCCGTACATGGTTCGATGGGTGTTAGACTAACATTATAAACAGATACGCCAGCGGCTACTACAACAGTGTCATTGAGGTATTCCTGGAGAGAAAAAATAAGGCTGTCTCCGGTTGCAGCTGAAATATTATAACTACCATCAGAACCTGAAAGCGCGGATAGACCTCGATCAATATTTTCAATTGAAACTCCTTCCAGCACATTTCCTGTCGTTGCATGGGTAACCGTACCTTCAATCTCAGGATAACATAGGCCTTCAAAGCAGGTTTCTCCAAAACCACAAGACACATCATAACAAGGATTGAACTGTAATTGCACGTCATAAACCGACTGACCACCGGCTATAATTACCGTGTCTGGCACATAGTCGTTTAAAGTAAACACAATGGTATCCTCTACGACAGCTGCAATTGTATATTGACCGCTGCCATCAGTTTGCACTGTTTCACCTTGCGAAATATTTTCGATGGAAACATTGCTCAATAGATTACCGGAGTCAAAGTCTGTAACTGTCCCAGAAATGGAGGACGAAACTTCCGGTGTATATTTTCTAAGTTCTCTACCATTAGTCGCATCCGTTGCAACAAAATATATAGACCCTTCAAATTCAACGAGCTGCGCGGGGTCTGAGCCAGCAGAGCCAGGGTTAATATCTTCTACCATCACTGTGCCTGCCTCAGTACCATCAGTAACCCAGAGCTCCATACCATTAGTGCCATCGTCAGCAGCAAAATATAATTTGCCATCAAACCAAATCATGGGATTAATGGATACGTCCAGTCCAAAAGCAGCTCCCGGATTAATATCTTTCACCAGCACTGTGCCTGCTTCAGTACCATCACTCACCCAGAGCTCTTTACCAGTAGAGCCATCACGAGCACCAAAAAATATCCTTTCTCCTGCAGGGGTTATTGAGCTAATTTCTGAACCCGTAAATGTATTTGCAGGATTAATTGCTTTGACAAGTTCTGTACCTGCTTCAGTACCATCGGTTACAAACAGCTCAGGGCCTATTCCTGACGCAGATGCCACAAAGAAAATCAATCCATTATCAACAGCTGTTAGTAAAGTTCCCGCAGAATTTCCAGGCAACTCCTTGATGAGGACAGTTCCTGCCTCTGTGCCATTGGTTTTCCAAAGGTCCAAATTGCTGGCCGTAATTGTTGTGTCAGCAAAAAAGTATACCTCTCCGGAAATAGTTTTAAAACCGTTAAAAAAAGTATGTTGAGTACCCGGGTCTAAATCTTTTAATAATCCTGTAGACGATGAAGTAGCATAGTAAAGTTCATAGCCGTTAGGGTCTGCGCCCGAAACAGAAGGAGGGGTATAAATAAGACTGTCATTTAATGAGCTTGCAGTTAAGCTTCCAGGATTATCATTTGGATAAGTCGACAACACATCCGCTGTTATGGTTGTATTAGTAACAAATAATTCTCGTCCTCCTCCAGATGGGTTTTCAGCAATGTAAAAAAGATTATTACCAGCTGCATATAAATTAGAAGGTGATGAGCCTGATGCTCCGGGAATAAGGTCGGTGTTTAGCATCGTTCCGGCTATTGTTCCATCGGTATAGTATAGTTCCCAACCTTCATTATCTGAAAAGCCTCTAAAATAGAGTCTGCTACTAGTCGATGTTAAGTTAAGTGGAAAGGAGTTGTTAACTCCCGGGTTAATATCCTTGAGCAAGGTAGTACCTGCCTCTGTGCCATCACTTACCCACAATTCATTCCCTACTGAGCCGTCATTTGCAGTGAATAGTAGCTTTCCATCAAATACAATTAACTTCTCATTACTTTCAAAAGCCGGGGCCGAAGGGTTAATATCTTTAACCAATTCTACCTGGGCAACCGATAGATAAGCGTTAATAAGAAACAGAACTAGGAGAATTAGGCGATTTTTCATCTAACTAAAATCGACAAAATACGCTTTACATAATTGTAAAAACCGGCCATCAAAGCTTCAGCTCAAAACTTACTGGTGTACTTTGGCCTAGTCCGTTCTCTGGTTTTAGTTCTCCTTCTCCTGTGATACTGTTGTTTGTTTTTTCCCAATCGGTGATTTTTCCACCCAATCTCTCGCCCTCTTTTACAAAATCAAATTGTAGCTTTCCGTTGTATTCAAAAATGGCAAATATCAGACCATCTCCATTACTATCTGTGACATCATTCTTATCAGAATATACCGTTAGGCCACTGGCATCGTCAAGGTAATAACGTACATCAATCTCATAATTTTCTTCCCCTATTTGTGCAGTCATCTGAGTATCGTTCATTCCTCCAGCTTTTTCCGCAGTTCCCCCGCCACAAGCCTGTATCAAAGCAAGTAGGATTACGATTGTATAAATTTTCTTCATGATTTTTCTTAATTACAATTATCAACAACTGCTTTTGCTACTTTCTTTGCTAGCGCAAGATCTTCTTCAGTATCAGCTGATACATCAACCGTTACTTTAAACATTACATTTTTGTGTAAAACTCTGATATTTAAATATTCCACACCGCTTACAGCATTCGTATTCCAGTATGCCTGGTCCCCGATGTTTTCTACAACATTAACACTGCGCTCGTCCACCATTTTTTTTATGGTTTCAGCGGACTGTTTATCTACTTTATCTGAAGATTTACTTGCTCTATCAAGGCTCTCTTTAGCCTTGGTCTTTTCTTCATCAGTCTGAGGGCCATAGGTTCTCCTGAAATATTTTGCAGGATCATCAGCTTTTAACACTTCTACATTACCTACATTGACTTGATTTTTAACCGGGTTTTCGGTCACTATTTCTCGGTCACCGGCCTTTACCACTATACGCATCAGTCTTTCTTCTTCAGCTTCCCATCTAAACTGCACTGTAGAATATTTCGAGGAAGAAGATTTGCTTTCTTCATATTCTATAAGATTAGATTCCGTATTAATTAAAGCTGCTACATCGGTCATACTTATCATGTTCTCCAAAGAGTTATCAGCAGCAATGTCGGCAAGACAAGACTCTCCACTAGCATTTTTATCTGCCGAGGCAATATTGTTTTTATCAGAACTTGAACTGGTACAAGCCAACAGGGCTAACGGAAGTAAAAAATATAGAATAAATTTCATCGCTTTTATTGGGTTCATTGTATTGGGTTCGTTTCTATTTAATTTAAGAGGCAATAGATAATCATTTTATATCTTTCAGGATTGGAAAAAACGGCCATCGAACCACATGTTTGATTAAAGGTTTATACAGTTATGAGTCAACTAAAACTAATTTACGTCTACGATCCGCTTTGTGGCTGGTGCTATGGTTTCAGCCCGGTAATAAAACAATTCTATAAGAAGTTTAGGACCAAACTAGACTTTGAAGTAATTAGTGGTGGCATGGTAGTAGGCGATCGCATAGGGCCCATTGGTAAAGTGGCAGCCTATATCAAAGATGCTTATAAAGTAGTTGAAGAGCGTACAGGTGTGAAATTTGGTAGACCCTTTCTTGAGGCACTAGATGAAGGTTCTATGATATTTAACAGCATCCCTCCATCACGAGCTTTAACTGCTTTTAAGGTGTTTCGCCCTCATGATGCTATACTTATGGCCCATGAGCTACAAAAGGCTATTTACTTTCATGGTAAGGCGCCAGGTGATGCCAAAATGTATGTTGATCTTGCTAAGAAGTTTGAGTTACCAATAGATAGCTTTGAAGAAGCGCTCTGGTCAGACAACATTGCTTCTAAAACAGAGCAAGAGTTTATGACCTCAGGTGAGTTAGGAGTGAGCGGATTTCCAACTGTGTTTATTGGCAATAAAGAAAATCTTTATCCAGTATCTAGAGGTTATATGGCCTATGAAGATTTTTTGATGAATGCGGTCAATGCTGCCGCTTACTTTGGAGAAGAGTTGGTTTGATCCATATAACTTGACATTTGTAAAATCCCCTCAAGTGTTAGATTTCTATCCACGACATCAAACTTGTCTTTGAGTGGCTCGAGCACATGAGACAAACCTCCGGTTGCTGCGACCTTGAGTGGCTTACCCACTTCCGCTTCGATACGTTCAATCATCCGTTCGACTAACCCAACATACCCCCAAAGTATACCTGACTGCAACGCGGTCGTAGTATTTTTTCCTATGATAGCGTCTGGTAACTCAAGTGGAATATCATTGAGTTGAGCAGCGTTAGTTGTCAAAGATTTTAAAGCTGTTTTAATACCTGGCGCAATGTTTACACCTACAATTTTTGCATCTAATATAACCGTAAAAGTAAGAGCCGTACCAAAGTCAATGACCATACAGTCACTTTTGAATAAGTTAAATGCAGCCAGTGAGTTACAAACTAAATCCGTTCCAATTTCATTTTTGTTTTCAATTGATATGGGAAGTTGGTCATAGACCTTTTGGCCGATTAGAATTGGAGATATTTTTGTTACTAAATCAAGCGTTTCTAAAATGACGGGAGTAAGACTTGGCACCACACTGCTCACTACCACCTGCTCGATTTTGTCAGAGCCAACGGGAGACAACCATTCTTTGATTTTGGATTGGTAGAAAGATGCGGGCTCACCCAAGACAGTTTCTATTCGACCAGTATACCAATCTTCCTTTTTTATACCAGTTACTATATTGGTGTTTCCAATGTCAACGGCCAAAATCATGGACAGAAGTTAACACTATTTTTTGGATGGCCGATATTTCGATTCGTTAAAAAGTGCTCGTGGATCTCGCTGCTTCATCACTTCGGTGAGACTCATTGATTTCTGGTCCATATAACTTCTTACGATTTGCCAACCCAGCCAGGTGCCTATTCGACCCGGTGCCTTTTCACCAATCTCATACGTTTTTGGTCTTGGGTCTATATATTTCTTTTTTATCATATGGTTGTTTTCAAACAGCAGCTCTTCTTCAACAAAGTGTGCCCAAATAAGGTCTTCATTGGCATGTACTCCAGCCACTTCTTTACCGGTATACCATATCATTATGCTGTCGGGTGTGCAGGGCATCATATGTTTGGCAAAAACAAATGACTTGCCATAGGCTACCATATCTGCAAGCATCGTGTTGTCAGACAAGTCCGTTTTGTTGTACTCTGATGAAATACCATAAAGTAGCATAATTGAAGGTGCTATATATTCGGGTGCGTATCTTTCGAGCATATAGTTAAACATGCCTATCGGGCGATACTTTGCTCCTTTACCCAAATAAAAGTCGAGACCAATCACAATCAACGAATCGGAAATATACATGTCATGTTCAAATCCAGTGGCTACTGTTTTGATTTTTGGTACTTGTGTCTCTGGATAATAATATTTAAGGTGGCTGAACGCATCTTTCAGATCGCTCTCAAGAGTTGATAAGTTTCCAAACACACGGCTAATCTCCATTTGTAGCGAATCAATGTGTGGATTTGAGAACTTTTTAAACAATTCATCGATCATTACGTCTTCATTAGGGTACTGCTCTGGTTTTAGAAAATACGTAGTGATAACCCTGTGCTTTTTAAGAATGGAGCGAAGTTCTTCTTTGCTTTCAACATTGAGGAGTTTATCATGCAGGTACTCAATTTCTAAATTAATTGCTACCTCAGATATATCAGGTTGGTCTACACAGCCGTTGTCATTGCTATCGGTACATGCAGTAAAGAAGAGGATTATTGCTACCCATGCTAATATAATGGTCTTTTTCATCGGCAAAGTATTGGTTATTTTACGTAATTAGTATTTGAGAAAGGGCACCGTGCCTATTGGATTTTAAACACGCTAAAGTAAAGAAAATTATATGCTACTCAGAAAAATTCTCCTAATTGCTATTTTGGCTGTTGTCTCTACCCCATCGTTTGCACAATTTACATTGGGGCTCAAGTTTAGTCCTACACTTTCTACCAATAGAATTGATGCCTCCAGTGATTCAACCTCATTTGGCAGTGATGGCACAGGTGTGCGCGTAGCTCTGGGCCCTATTGCTGATATTGAAATCAGAGAAAATTATTTCTTAAGTACAGGCCTCTTATTTGTATCAAAAAGAGTAGGTGTCGAAGCCACCACAAATAACAATGCTACTGAGCAAACTACTTTTAAGGAAGAATACAGCTTGCAATACTTACAAGTGCCCATCACACTGAAGCTTTTCACCAATGAAGTGGCTTTAGATAAGAAAATCTATTTTCAGGTAGGTGGTACGCTAGACTTCAATATTAATGAAGAACCGAAAAGTCAGGAGAACTTCCTCATCGAGGATTTTCTAATTTTTGACTCATCACTACTCATTGGTATGGGAATGGAGTACAAAGTAGGTGTAAATACGGTTTTATTTGGAGGCCTTACTTACCAGCGTGGGCTGGTCAATGCTATCAACGAACATGCCCCACTAGATGGAGATTTTTCTCTTAAAAATGACTATATCAGCCTTGATTTAGGGGTGAAGTTTTAAAGTTAGAGACTCTTCGGGCTTTGCCCTCTGAGTGACGTTCTAATGAAAGGAGGCTTCACTTATATCGTAACTAATAAATTAATAATGTGCTCTACACGGGGGTAGCATCAGATATTACCTCTAGAATTATAGAGCACAGAGAGAAGCACTTTCCCAAAAGCTTTACAGCTCGTTATAATTGTAGTAAACTGGTCTACTTTAAATTTTACAAAACAATAGAAGAGGCAATAGAACAAGAAAAATATATAAAAGGAAAAAGTAGAGCCTTTAAAATTTCCCTCATTGAAGAAAGTAACCCTGAGTGGAATGACTTATGGGAAATTATTAAATCTTGGTAGACCCGTCTTTCAGAGAAGTAACTTTTTTCAAACGTACAAATCAAGATGACGTGATTGAAGCCGATTCTTTCTCCCTTTGGAGGGAGTCAGAGGGAGGATTTTTAATAAACTTTCAAACACGTCATTCAGAACTCGACTGATAAGGAGAGTGAAGAATCTCATAAGACTCTTCGGGCTTTGCCCTCTGAGTGACGTTCTAATGAAATAATCAAGACGCCTGCCTGTTTTCCATAGCTATAATCTGTTCTCGGGCAAAGCGCGGATCATAGTTATTATAAAAGCCAGATAATATTCTATGCGCAATGTGTGAGTATATCAACTCTTCATCGCTTTTTCCTTCTTTACCAAGCCAGAATACGCGCTGAGGATGCCTTTTCATATCCTCAATGTACTCAACAGCCTTTTGATACTGATCGGAGGTGTATGTAATTTTAAAGGTTGTCTCTACTGTAGGCATGACGATAATGCTTTGAGTTTCAAGTGATAATTTAAAAAATTTCTTGTACTGATAACACGTTTTATCTCTAAAAAGTTGATTTTTAAAGTATGTCAACAGTCATTAAAGTAGGAGTCGCACAATTTGAAGCAGTCCAACTCAACTTATCTGCCAGCCTTGAAAAACTAGAACAAATCATTAAAGAGGCCGCCAAACAGCACATCGAATTGCTTGTTTTTGGTGAAACATGGCTCTCCGGTTATCCTGCCTGGCTAGATCATTGCCCTGAAATCGCACAATGGGATCATGGGCCTACCAAAGACACCTTTCTACAACTTAGAAATAGTAGTGTTGAAGTTGGCGGAAAAGAAACGCAACTGATTGCCAGTTGGGCAAAAGAAGCAAAGTTGCAGATTGTTATTGGTGTAAATGAAAAGGTTTCAAAAGGCGTTGGTAACGGAACCATTTACAACAGCCTGCTCACATATTCTTCAGACGGGCAGTTAGTGAACCATCATAGAAAACTGATGCCCACTTTTACTGAGAAAATGCTTTACGGCCAAGGAGATGGACATGGGCTCAATGCATTTGACAATGGAAATTACAAAGTAGGAGGGCTCATTTGTTGGGAACATTGGATGCCTTTAACACGACAAGCTTTGCACAATGAGGCCGAAGACATACATGTAGCCGTTTGGCCTACGGTTTTTGAGCGACACCAAATAGCCAGTCGACAATATGCTTTTGAAGGTCGTTGCTTTGTATTAGCTGCAGGTCAACTGATCCGAGCTAAAGACTTTCCTTCTGGACTCAAATTACCTGAAGAACTGTCTAGCAATCCCGATCAACTCGTGTGTAACGGAGGCAGCTGCATCATAAATCCAAGAGGAGAATATGTGGTAGAACCTGTTTTCGATAAAGAAGAGTTTATTACGGCTGAGATAAACTTAGACGAAAGAGTCAAAGAGCAAATGACATTGGACGTTTCAGGTCATTATCAAAGGGGAGATGTTTTTGAATTTAAGGTGAATAAAAAAAGACCATAATGACCTCATATACCCATTCACATATGAGTCTCTTTTCAGGCTGGCGTTTTCTCGGAGTTTTATTGATTTTGGCTAGTGTTTTTGTTATCAGCACACCACTGTTTTTTACAATCAGTTACGACCTAAAGGTAATTTCACTTAGCTCTATAACATTTACATTAGGCATCTTTTTATCAACTTCGTACGAGGGGTTGCAGTTAGACCTAAAGCAAAAGAAACAACGCAATTTTATCTCTGTTTTAGGAATAAGAAGAGGGCCTTGGAAGCCCATAGGTACCATCACCTCACTTGTCATTTCGACTCATAGTCGCATTGCTCAAAATACCCCAAACGGTATAAGCCCTACTCTTTCCGGGACAGTTACACTATACAAAGTAGCCGCATTTGCCAATCAGGAAAGCCTATTTGTCCTTTGGTTTCATAAAAAAGAAAAGGCCAGACATCTGGGAAGTTTGATATCTGACCATTTCAATGTGTCGCTACAAAATCACATGGGTTGAGACCCTAATCAGCCGTAGTTGCCCTTGGACACTTCAAGTCATTATCAAAGTGAGATGTGTCAGATTTAAATGTAATTAAATACGATTTAGCGCTTTCGCTGCATGAATTACCTCAGCTTCAATTTCTTTTACGTCAAATGGTTTATTGAATAATTTATGAATAAGATTCTCCTTTAGAGCCTTTTCTATTTCTTCATTAAAATCAAACCCAGTAAGGATATAATAAAATATACTGTCATGTATTTGTCTAGCCTTTACAATAAACTCGACCCCATTCATAACTGGCATTCTCATATCACTGATAACAACTATAATTTGATCCTTATGTTTTTCTAGCTTAAGCAACGCCTCTTTTGGAGAACTTGAGGTAATCACATTAAACTTATTTTTAAAGTTGGCTCTGAAGATAAATAGATTTACCTCTTCATCGTCTAAGTACAGTATTGTTATATTCGAAATGTCAGCCATTAATCTTCTATTTTAAACTCGATATTAACAGAGGTCCCTTCGTTTAAATTGGACTCGACTGCTACTTGCCCATTATGTTCCTCTATTATACTAAATGTTATAAAAAGGCCGAGGCCAGTGCCCACACCCGGATCCTTTGTAGTGAAAAAGGGGTCAGCAATCCTTGATAAGTTTTCCTTTTCAATTCCAGATCCATTGTCAATTATTTCTAGCGTCAAAAAATCTGCACTATGACCCAACTTTATGATTATTTCGCCTTTCTCTTCAATAGATTGTTCAGCATTTGACAGCACGTTAAGTATTGCCTGGTGTAGCTTTCCTTCATTTCCTTTGATTTTTGGATAGCCCTGCTGGATGTTCTTTTTTATTTCAACCCTCCCACTTAATTTATTGTTGAGTATGGTCAAACAGTGATCCACTATTTCAACCAGATCACAATCTTCATCCATTGATTTAACCGAACGGCTAAAATGACTCAGACTTTTAACGATAGAATTAGCTCTCGTTACCCCATCATCAATTATCTTAAAAAAGGGGATTAAATCTGTCATGTCAATATTTTGATTTTGCTCCTCAAGGGTTACTTTTAATCCTGTTGCCCCATTTTTAATAAAATTTAAAGGGTTATTTATTTCATGGCCAATTCCAGCTGAAAGAATACCCAACGAGGCCATCTTTTCTGATTGAATCAGTTTCTGTTGTGCTGCCTTAAGGTCCTCTAACGTAGATTCTAGTGCATCGTTCTTGATTTCAAGTTCTGCCGTACGGCTTTTGACCATAGACTCTAAATTTTCAGTTTGACCTTCTAGCCTTTTCTGGTAGGATTTTAATTGTGTTATGTCCTGTCCAAACATCGACAAACCCGTAATCTTTTCTTTCTGATATATGGGGTTGAAGCTTAATGAGTAAAAGATTGTTCCTTTTGCAGTAGGGTATTCAATGGTTTCATTAAATTTTTCTCCAGCCAAAGCTCTATTGTGAAATGTATCTATAATAGAAGCAACCTCCTTATTTTTCATTGCTTCTATAATTTTCATCCCTTTAGTTAGAACGATGCCCTCAGCTAACTCTCCAAACGACCTATTAAATTCCATCAAGCGCTTATTAGCATCGAATAAGGCTATAATACTGCTTGTGCTTTCAAAGATCGACTTTAGGTTAGCTTCACTTTCAATGAGTACTTTGAGGTATTGCTCTTGCTTTTTTTGATAAAGCCTGAAAAACAGCCATAACAACGCAATAATAAAGGCATAAATGACCAAAATTATATAAACAATTCGCTGAATCCTGTCAATTAAAAACTCCTGACTCACGGAAACTACCAAACTTTGATTCAGCCCATCTAACTTGGCAACTACCAATATAGATTCCTTTTTTTCGTAGTCATTATACCCTTGAAAATAGCTGTAATTATCTATTGATAGGGCAGAAGTGTCTTTATAAATAGCCGCATCTTGACCTATTATCGAGTTGTACTCTCCTTTTATTGACGGGTAGTAATATTGACTCACATTGAAATCTTCATTAACAAAGTGGATTCGATAGTTTGGATCAAACCCAAACCCTCTCAGTTCCCTGGTCAACACCTGATATTGTAAGGCAGTCGTATTTACAGCCACTAACTCACCGTTTTCGTCCCGAATGGGCACTCGCAATGGTATGATCCAATCAAGCACATTATCAAAATAATAGGACTCACCTATTGATAACACTTCCGCTTCTCTTGCCTTAATAAATGATCTCCTTGAGTTATTTGATTTCATTAGATTTGGCAGCGAATCCCCAGGGTTACTATTAGAGAAAGTTAAAACTTGCCCATCAGGTGACGCAAAGCCAAAAGCCAGTAATTCCTCGTAGTTTTTTATTGCCGAATTGACAACCTCTAACCTTATTGAATCCTTATCTTCCCCATCGATCGCAACTAATCTCTCACCAAGATTTAGAAGGGTGTTTCTCCATTGGTTGAAGCTTAGTTCGTAATACTGCTTTATAACGGAGCTCGTATAGTACAGATCTTTTACCTGTTCTTTCTTAAAACCATGCCACATCCATACCCCAATGGATATAGCTATTAAAGTAATTACCACTGTAATCGCAAAAAATAATAGTGGCAATGACTTTAATCTATTCTTTTTCAATTGATTTCTTCTAAGTGCATTTTATAATACAGCATAACTTTAAGCTGTATTTGAATATTTAATTCATAAAATTTCTTTCTAACCGCCACAAAGATTAGTTGTTTGAACTTATTTCAGCGACTTCATATCAATCACAAACCGATACTTCACATCGGATTTCTGCATACGCTCATACGCCTCGTTGATATTTTGCATATCGATCATCTCAATATCTGATACTATGTTATGCTCACCACAAAAATCAAGCATCTCCTGAGTTTCTTTGATTCCTCCTATTAATGAGCCTGCTACACGCTTTCTACCCATTATTACGCCTCCACCATGCATGGGGTCGAGTGGTTCTATAGCCCCAACCAAGCACATCGTGCTGTCTCTCTTTAATAAACCAATATATGGATTCATATCATGACCTACTGGAATCGTATTAAGTAAAAAATCAAACGAATTGGTATGTTGTTTCATCTGATCTTCGTCTTTTGATATCAATACAGCATCTGCTCCAAGTTTTTTGGCATCTTCACTTTTACCTGGAGAGGTGGTAATCATTACTACATGTGCTCCCATGGCGTGTGCCAGCTTAATACCCATATGCCCAAGACCGCCTAAGCCTATGACGCCTACTTTATCGCCTTTCTTTATATTCCAATGCTTTAAAGGTGAATAGGTGGTTATTCCCGCACAAAGCAATGGGGCAGCACCTTTCGGATCAATGTTATCTGGTATATGCAGCACAAACTCTTTATCGACAACTACTTCTTCAGAATAACCCCCGAAGGTATGTCCACCTAAATGTGGATCTTTACTGTTGTAAGTAAGTGTTGCTCCCTTTTCACAAAACTGCTCTAAGTCTTCCTTACATGCACCACACTCCTGGCAAGAGTCAACCATACAACCTACCCCAACTAAGTCTCCCTTTCTGAAGTTTTTTACATTATCTCCAACCTCAGTCACTCTTCCAATGATTTCGTGTCCGGGCACTACCGGATAGCGTGTGTTTTTCCAGTCATTTTTTACCTGATGCAGGTCACTGTGACATACTCCACAATAAAGAATATCGATCTTCACATCATCTGCTAAAGTATCTCTTCTCTGTATTTTGAATGGTCCTAAATCTTCTGATGCTGCTTGTGCAGCATATGCTTTTATTTCTGTCATAAATATTTTTTTCTATCAATAAGTTGAGTTTTCCTAACGGCTGAGTGCTCATATTGTTAATTACTATCGTTAGGAAATTAAAATTAGATTGAGCACGGCTCAGATAATGTGCTATTTTTGATTTATTCTAACAAAATATGTCAAAAACTAATATCCTATTTCGGCAAGTAGACAATAGCCCGCTGATATTTTTCAGAATGGCGTTTGGGTTATTGATTTTTCTGGAAGCCTGGGGGGCTATTGCCACCGGATGGGTGTATCGTGCATTCATCGAGCCCCAGTACACTTTTCCTTTTATTGATTTCTCTTGGTTACAACCTTTACCAGGAAATGGAATGTATTTCTACTACATCGTGATGGGACTGGCAGGCCTGATGGTGATGTTTGGCTTTTATTACAGAGTTGGAATTAGCCTATACACTGTCATGTGGGCAGGGGTATATTTTATGCAAAAAACGAATTACAACAATCACTATTACCTGCTCTTATTACTTTGTATACTCATGTGTTTCTTACCAGCGCACGCCTGGGCCTCGTATGACGCCAAAAAGAATCCCAACATCAGACGTCTATCATGCCCGCAATGGTGCCTTTGGCTCTTTGTCGTTCATATTACCCTCGTCTATACCTACGCTTCTATCGCCAAAATGTACCCCGATTGGCTAGATGCAAAACCGCTGGCGATATGGTTTAGAGGAAAAGCAGATTACGTTCTAGTAGGTGATCTTTTACAAAAAGAATGGTTTAGATATGCTGTAGCTTATGGTGGTATTGCCTTTGATTTGTTGATTTCACCCGGTATGATCTGGAAAAAGACCAGGAAGTATGCCTTTGCGGCAAGTATCTTTTTTCATCTTTTTAATTCTGCAGTTTTTCAGGTCGGTATCTTCCCATACATGGGTATTGCTTGGGGCGTTTTCTTTTTCAACCCTGAATCCATTAGAAACATCTTTTTTAAGAAAAAGCCCAAATTCCTCTCTCCTGAAAACCCTCCAAGCCCCCGTTTAAATCAAAAAATATTGGTCTATGTACTTGGTGCGTACTTGGTGCTCCAGCTCATATTACCTCTTCGTCATCACTTGTTTCCCGGCAATGTGTTCTGGACAGAGGAAGGCCACAGGCTATCTTGGCGCATGATGTTGCGTGCGAAATATGGTTCTGTAAATTTTACTGTCAAAGACAACCAAAGCGACTCTACCTGGCAGGTAAATTCGCATGACTATCTCACGAGAAAACAAGCGGGAGCCATTGCTACAAGACCCGACATGTGCTGGCAATTCGTTCAGATTCTTAAGAAAGAGTTCTCAGAAAAAGGATATGAAGATGTTTCAATTTATGCCAATGGCTATGTGAGTTTAAATGCACATCCATCAAAACCCTTATACAGGCCAGATTATGATTTAGCTAAAGCCGAATGGCATCGATTTAAATCATCCCCATGGCTGACAAATCATTATTGAGTAGAACTCCTTTAGCGTTCGAGGGAGGGTCGTCCACGAACAGCGTGGCTCATTTTAGCCTGTGGGATGTGGGGATGACATTGTGGGGTGCGAGAAAATGAGCTTTGTTCGTGGTGCCTTTTTCTTTTGTTTCGTTTTCTTTTGGGCAAGCAAAAGAAAATGAAAAATCAGGCCATATTCATATAAATTGGCGAACTCATAACCATTATAATTATTTTATATAACGTCCTTCTGAAAAAACGCCTAATCTAAAACTGTATCGTCAGCGATAGGCAGCAATCCCATCACTCCTTCAAGAAACTCAAAAGTCTCGTAGCCTACCGCATCTAAGTCATTTGATGTGAGATACGATGCAATCACATGATGGCCCACCTCAGGAAAAGCTACTTTCTCTTTTTTATGATCTGAAGTGCCCAACTGGTCATACATTTCAAGCATAGCATCTACAGACACTACATCGTCTTGATTATCTTCATCCTTATAGTAATATCCCAAAAAGACCGGTTGCGTGACTTTCTCAAATACCTCTTTAGTCATAGTTTCATCTACCATTTCACGTAAGTGGGTAAGTGCCTCTAACCTATATTTATTTGTCCAGTACAATTGTCGGGCGGAATCCAATTGCCACTCGTGGTATTTACTATCTTTTACAAGCCTGGCTAATTCCAGGCCCCATGGCATATTGAGAAGCTTTGAGGCAGGGTCCCTCATATCAACATTGGGTGAATACAAAATAAGCCCTGCTATCTGCGGATCCTGACTGGCAAGGTAAAGCCCCAAAGTGCCTCCAGTCGAAGTAGTTAGTAAAATTACTTTTTCTCCCAGTTGCTTACCAACCGCTACAGCATGTCTGGCAGATTTCATCAACTCAGTGGCTGTGAGGTTAAGCATCGGTTCTTCTTCGCTTAGTCCATGACCTGCTAGCCGGGGCAAGTATAAATTAGCTCCATAACGCTTTGCAATTTCTTTATGTAATGGATCACCCTCAGCATAACTTGCTGACCACCCATGTAGGTATACAAAGCTATATTCGGTTTTTTGTGGGATAGAGTCCGCCCATATAATTCTAGCCTCATTATCGGGTTTTATAGCCTCGTTGGCTTCCTCCTCCAGCTTTATGTAAGTATCAAGTTCATGCAGATTTGCAGTGGGCTCAACTATAGGAGCGTTGAGGTTTGGCTCCTCTACCTGTGGTCCTACCAGGTAAAAAGTCGCCAGCGGCATTACAATTAATAAAGTGACCGTAAGTTTTTTCATATGATTTTATTTTTCACAAAACGATCCTTTACCCACCCATATTTTTTTCACCTCAGGCTGTATAATGCCATTTTGTACAGCGGGGTCATTCATAATTACCGCTTTTTCTATGTCTCCACGTAAAATCATCACACCGCCATCTGAGTTAGCAAAAACACCTTCTGAAACAACATTGCCGGCATCGACAATCTCATCAATGTAATCATCATGGGCTTTAAAATGTATTGGGGCATCCTGGACATTAAACTTAGTAATATGGGTATTGTACCTCACAAAAGTATAGGTCACAAACTCGGCATTTGTACTCACCAAACAAGCGCCACCCACACGTGGTGTCCATGGAAGTATTTCAATCCGATAGCGGTTGGCGGCTATGGCTGGATCTGTTCGAATCCATTTTTCGGCTTCCTTTGTAGATGTGGTATTCATGATAAAAATACCTCCTCCACCTTCAAAAGGACCTGCAACCAACAGTTTATCTTCACTGGCTAGCTTTTGAATATTTGCCAAATGTTCTTTTTGGAGGCTATCTACTTTGGCCTTTGGTAACTCCTCCTTATCGGGGTTTGTGTTGAGAAACACATAAACATACTCCTGACTATAAGCCCCTGAGAGTACGGTTAAAAACAAGATGGTGATAATGCCTCTCATGTATTTTCATTTATAGTATCCATAAGCAACTTCATCTCTTCATCTGTATTATACAAATGTGGTGAAACACGTATCGCATCTCCTCGTACAGAAACAGAAATGTTGGCTTGTTGAATAGCTGCTTTTAGTTGCTCCATGTTTGCCGGATCCACACGAATACCGAAGAGATGCGACCCGCGGAATGATTCATTTTCGATCACCGCATTTTTAAGTGATGGCAAATGTCTATCGCAAAGCTGCTTGCAATAGGCCTGTATGTACTCCACTCCCCATTCATTAATCTGCCTTACAGCTTGCAACATCATCGGTACCAAAATGAAATTACTGTGTTCACCCGCCTCATAGCGTAATGCACCGGGCTGATATCGATCTTCGTAGCTCACAAGCCCGGCAAAATCTTCACTATGCAGTCTGTTAATCCAGTTTTCTTCTACTGGCACCCCATCATCGAAATATGGACCATAATATGAAAGCCCAATGGAGTACGGCCCCAACAGCCATTTGTAACCAGCACATATTAATGCATCCGGTTGTATCTTTTCCACATCAAACGGCAAGGCGCCCACAGACTGCGTACCATCGATGATCAACAAAGCACCTACTTCCTTTGTGCGTTTTCTGATGGCAATTAAATCGAACAACGTACCATCGGCCCAGTGCACATGAGACATGGCCACTACTTTGGTTTTTTCATTGATGGCCTCCAAGATGGCCTCATTCCAAAGTTTGCCTCGTTCAGCAGCTACTTTTGGAGCACTTATAGTCACTAGTTGAGCTCCGGTGGAGTCACACAACCTTTTCCATGGGTAGTAGTTACTCGGAAACTGCTCCCCGAGTACAATCACATTTTCATCGGCAGTGAGCTTAATGTTTTTAGTGACATTAGCCATCCCGTAAGATACGGATGTGGTCACCACGATGCGCTCCGGTTCTTTGGTGTTAATTAGTTTGGCATATTCACTTCTTAATTCTTCTGTTTCCTTAAAGAAGTGTTCCGGAGAGATGTCAAATGGGTTTCTTTTCTTTTGTATGCCTTCAATACCGGCCTCTTCCACAGATTTAAGCATGGGAGACATGTAGGCGCAGTTGAGGTATACTTTGTCTGAAGAAAGCGAAAATTTATCTTTTTGAGTTGAGATCATAAGTTAACATTATGCTAAAACAATTTTAAGCTTTATGTTATAATAATCTGGTAACTCGACTCAATTTTTTAAGGTAATAGGAGTGAATCTCTCAGGTGGCTGTCGGCATTGCTGTTCTTGTTCCAATAATCAATATGAAGACTCTCTTTGAGCTTTCCGCTCGTGGTAAGCACTTCTCCTCCAATGCCTGGATATTTTTCTTCCCATGACAATATCTTATGTGGAAAGGTTAGCGAAAAGGTAATCGACAACGTGCGATCATTTGGGAACTCCATGGTATATATTCCTTCATTTTCCTTTTCAACAAGCGAAGCCTCAGTAGTCATTGGCTTCAACGGCTTATGCATAAGTCTGGTCGCAAACAAACCCGGTATCAATGTCACGCTTCCTGTAGGCAATGCTGTATAATCGAGTCTGATCATATTCCAAATTTCATCTTCCAACAAAGCATTTTCTAATTCAAACTTATTGTCACCTTCCGACTCAAAATAAGAGAAGGACTGCACATGATATTTTTCATTTTCCAAATTCATCTGGGCGAATACCTGTCCACACCACTCTTGTCCACTCATGGTGGTTTTTAAGGTGCTTGGAAAATTATACCGGTCAACAGGCGTGAAGGTCGAAAGCATCATAGAGTAAGGATAAATGCCCGTTTCAAACTTCTTGGTGAAGTTGAGCTTCATCACTGTGACTTTATCATCGCCCGTTCGTTGCGGGTTGTCCAGTTTAACTTGTTTCTCTTTTGAAAATGGTTCGGTCACAAAAATCAATACTGCATTTCCTTTTCTCAGTTCTCCATATCTCGCCTGGGTTAATTCATAGCTACTTACTTCAGCCTTTCCTGCATACCAGTAATCGCCAAACTGATCGTTTAGTGATACCTGTCGGGCCGGTACTTTTGTGTTAGGTTCATTAACTGAATTTGTATTGCAAGCGTTGAATAGGAGTGGAATGGCAAATAAATAAAGTAGTCTCATAATGCTAATGTTTCCATACAAACAAAAAACAAGGGCAATTGATTTCAACTGCCCTTGGGTTAGGATTGAGTTTAGGTAAATATGGTTAGTAACCGAATGTAAAGCTTTTTTTCAAGCGGATTTTGCAGGTTTTGTTCATGCTTAAAGCATAGGGTAACATGGTACCCTCCATCCCTTTGATGGCATTTTTCATAATCGTATTACAGTTGACAAAGTGACCATCGATACAAAGGGCATCATTCTTAGCCAGCTTGGCATTCGTGTCGATTGACTCATCTCTGGCCACATCGATGTAGCGCACCACATTAAATTCCAGCTCACCATTTCGAGAAGTCACTTCAACTGTAAATTTCATTGCTTCTTTTTGGATAACAATATTTTCCATAGGATTAGAATTTAGCCGTAAAAATAATATACGCTGTTTTTCTAAGATTTCATAGTACAATACTTAAAAACCAGTACCCAAACGACTGAAATCATGGATTGAAAGTTTGGCCTTGTGGATTCTTTTTTATCTTTAAGCGCAATTTTCGAAATATGAGCATAACAAAGTCTTCTTCTGGCAAACCCATATACCTGCTGATATTGCTAATAACATTTGCCGCAGCATATGCTTATACATTTGATAGCAAGGTGGCGATGCTTGGTGATAACGCATATTACTACACACTCGGCAAGGCCATTGCCCAGGGTGATGGTTATGTAAACATATCTCGGATCAATAAAAGCCCTAACAATCATTATCCTCCGGGCTATCCTGCCTTAATTAGTATAGCACTATTTTTGGGTGGCAGTATTTTTATGGTAAAACTGATGAACGGGCTCTTATTATTAGGCTCCATTTATATCATTTATGAGCTTACCGCACATCTTTTACAAAGTGAAAAACTGGCTTTTGTGATAGCGTTATTGGTAACGCTTAACAGCCATGTCTTATATTACTCATCAATTATGATGTCAGAGGTTCCGTTTTTATTTTTTAGCGGACTATCGTTGTTATTATTTATCAAAGCTGATAAAAACTATCTCTCCATAAAAAACTACTCCTTAATTGGGGCCTTGCTTGCAATGATCGTTGCCTATTACATCCGATCGCTGGGCGTGGCATTACTTGCTGGTTATTTATTATTCTTCATTATAGAAAAAAAGTGGAAGCCTGCTCTAATCTACTTTGGCGGTTTAGTCATTGGTGTACTACCCTGGTTTATCAGAGGGCAAAAACTAGGCGTGGGTTCTTATTTAAAACAATTAACACTTATCAATCCTTATCAACCAAACCTTGGCCAGGCTGATTTTGGAGACTTTGTCGATCGCTTTTTCACAAATTTTGAAAGGTATATCACCTGGGAAATTCCATCTGTTCTATTTCCAGTTAAGCAACCTCAATATGGCAGCGAGCCCACGACTGGTGAATGGTTTGTCGGATTAGTCGTGTTAGCGCTAATGTTTTATGGGATCTTCCAAATTGGAAAATACAAATGGCTATTCATGGGATATTTATTAGCCACTTTTGGCATTCTAATGATCTGGCCATCTGTCTGGATCGGTGTGCGATTTATAGTACCTATGGTTCCGATACTACTCATTGGTGTGTTTAATGCACTGTACATATTTATTTCAAAAGTGAGCTTAGCAAGTGGAAAGAAAAGCTTTAACCCATTGCTTTTATTGATATTCATTTTTTTCAGTATCTCTCCGGTAAATGCGCTAAATCAACAGGCGAAAGCTTCGTATTCTCCCGCATGGAAAAACTACTTTTCCATGGCCAAATGGGTTAATCGTAATTTGGATGATGGAGTCGTGGTAAGTTGTGGCAAACCTGCCCTTTTTTATCTTGAGGCCGAGACTTTTACCATGCGCTATAAGTTTGCTCAAAACCCTGCTGAGTTGATAAAAGACCTTGAAGAAAAGCAGGTTGACTATGTGGTAGTTGATCAAGTGTATGGTAATACATTCAGGTACCTTGTTCCTGCCATCCGGCAATACCCAAATAGGTTTGAGCAAGTCTTACATTTACAAAATCCTGATACATACCTCTTAAAATTTAAAAGATAGGATGATCAAAAAGCTTTCTATAATTATGCCTGCCTATAATGAGGCAAGAACAATTCACCTCATATTAGATAAGGTGAAGGCGGTATCACTAATCGGAGGGATTGAAAAAGAGGTCGTTATTGTAAATGATTGCTCAACAGATGAAACGGAGCGTAAGATCAAGGAGTATTTAAAGGAAAATCCTGACCTAAACATTCAATATTTTAGCCAGCCTAAAAACATGGGAAAGGGTGCTGCATTGCACCGAGGCATAGCAGAGGCCACAGGTGAGTATCTGGTAATTCAGGATGCTGATCTTGAGTATAACCCTGAAGAATTCAACATACTGTTGAAACCCGTAGTAGATGGTGTGGCCGATGTTGTTTACGGTAGCCGATTCGTTGGTGGTAATGCCCACCGCATATTGTTTTTCTGGCACACAATAGGCAACAAGTTTCTCACGTTTCTATCAAACATGTTTACCAATTTGAATTTAACTGATATGGAAACCTGTTATAAAATGATGAAAACATCAGTTGCTCAAGGTTTGAAACTAAAGGAAAGAAGGTTTGGCTTTGAGCCGGAAGTAACGGCCAAACTTGCTCGTGTTGAGGGTATTAGGATATATGAGGTTGGGATTTCTTATTATGGCCGTACCTATGCCGAGGGTAAAAAGATAAACTGGAAAGACGGATTCAGGGCAATTTATTGTATATTAAGGTATAACCTTTTTTAAAATCATGGGTTACATTTTTTCGTTGAGTGATATTCATTTTTAGTTGTCTATAGTGTGGAAATGCAAAAGGTAAGTGTATATAGAGGTATCGAGTATATCAGAATCAGTGAGCTACCAACTGAAGAGCGAGCTCAAATAAGAAACTGGCTAGGCACTGATATGATCATAAAAATCCAAACTCAGGATCGGTTATTGACTGATTGCGTTGTCTATAAAGACTATGTGCACTGGTTTGAAAATATATTTACCAAATTAAGTCCGGTAGACACTTCTGAAAAAGCCAAAAAGTCTGATGTCAAGTCAAAGCCGTACAGTGGCCTGGCGTTTGAATAATTACCCCCAAATACCTTCAGGTACGATTTCCAGAACATTCCCTTCAGGATCATTGAAGTAAAAAGATTCTTGTCCGCTTTTCCAGATCACTTCATCTGTAATCTGAATTCCTAATTTGTTTATTCGTTGCTTACAGGAGTTATAATCTTCTGGTGTCACTTCAAATGCAAAGTGTTGATTGCCTCCACCAAAATGTGCTGGAGGAGAAGTTTTGGTTTTAGAATCATCAGGATTGAAGCACAACAACACGGACTTACCGACTCTAAAAAAGGCATGCTTGTCTGCTAAGTAATGAATGACCTCAAAGCCTAACTTACCATGGTAGAAGTCTTTTGCCTTGGCCAGGTCGTGTATATACAAACAGGTTTCTTTTATTTGCTTTATCTCCTTCATGATCAATCCTTACAAAATGTCTTTCTGTGCTGAGTGTACTCACTCCACATTTCTTGTAATATCTCAGCGGCTGACTTTATATCATTTATTGCCGCAGATATTTGACCGATTTCTAATTCTCCTTCGTTTAGATCTCCTTCAAAAATCCCGCGCTTTGATCTCCTTTTACCCAATATTGATTTCAATTCCTCCACAGCAGCACCTCTTTTTTGTGCTTCATCCACTTTTAGGTAAAAATCATTTTTAATAAGCCTTACCGGTGTAAGCGCTTTCAAAGTGAGAATAGTATCGCCTTCTTTGCTGTCTACAACTCGCTGTTTAAAATTATCGTGCGCTGAAGATTCCTGACTTGCTGCGAAACGACTTCCCACTTGTACGCCATCTGCACCCAAAGCCATAGCTCCTAACATCCCCCTTCCGTTACCAATACCTCCTGCAGCTATCAATGGAATACCAACTGCCTCACGCACCATAGGTATCAGACAAAATGTGGTTGTTTCTTCTCGTCCGTTATGACCACCAGCTTCGAATCCTTCGGCAACTATCACATCTACCCCTACTTCTTCACATTTTTTGGCAAACTTCACACTAGACACTACATGGGCTACCTTTATTCCATGTTGTTGTACGTGAGAAGTCCATGTTTTAGGATTACCGGCTGAGGTAAAAACTATTTTCACCTCTTCTTCAATGATGATCTCAATGAGCTTATCTATATCGGGATAAATTAAAGGCACATTTACGCCAAATGGTTTATTCGTGGCTTTTTTACATTTCTGGATGTGCTCCCTAAGCACCTCAGGGTACATTGAGCCGGCACCTATTAAACCAAGCCCCCCGGCATTGCTAACAGCAGAGGCTAGTCGCCACCCACTGCACCATACCATACCAGCCTGAATAATAGGATATTGTATGTCAAAAAGTGCTGTAATTCTATTGCTCATAAACGTGTTGTTTCAACTTTAAACTACTAACATTAAAGATTATATGCTATTCTATTAAATTTGTCATGCATTAAAAAACGAGTCAGTGAAAGCAGACGGACTACTGGTTAAGTTTCTCATCTGGAGAATGAAGCATCTAAGCACAAAAAACTTTGTGCTTATTCTCGGTGGTATTATAGGCATCCTGTCAGGCTTTGCGGCTGTTATTCTTAAAGAGTCTGTACACTTTATACAGGGCCAACTTACCAGCGGGTTTGATGTAAAGTTTGCTAACTATCTCTATATAGGTTTTCCGCTAGTTGGAATCGTCCTCACAGTACTCATTTCAAAGTATGTATTGAAAGAACAGCTTGGCCACGGCATCACTCAAATACTTTATGCCATCTCAAAAAAGTCGAGTATCATCAAGAGAACGCGTACGTTTTCACGGATGATCACCAGTGCCATCACAGTAGGTTTTGGAGGCTCCGTGGGTTTGGAGGCGCCTATTGTAGTTACTGGTTCTGCGATTGGTTCTAATGTTGGTCGGTTTGTACATCTTAACTATAAAAAAAGAACATTACTGATAGGATGTGGTGCTGCAGGTGCCATATCAGCCATCTTTAATTCTCCTGTAGCAGGGGTGATCTTTAGTTTAGAAGTTATCCTGGCAGATGTTACCATTGCCATGTTCATTCCTTTACTCATCGCATCAGTAGCAGGTAGTTTAGTCTCGCTTACTTTACTTGGAGACGATGTGCTCTTCTCCTTTAAGCTAACTGATAATTTTACCGCTGCAGACACTCCTTTTTATCTTTTGCTGGGCGTAACGTGTGGTCTCGTGTCGGTCTATTTTACAAGAATGACCTACAAAGTAGAGTCGTGGATTAAAAAAATCAAGCCGTTTCTGGGGCGTGCAGTGACAGGGGGTGTGTTACTGGGAATTATAATTTTCATCTTTCCTCCCATATATGGTGAAGGTTACAATACAATAAAGCTCCTGCTTGCAGGCAAAGAAGAAGAGATTTTAAACACAACACTGTTCTTTGAGGAAACTACCAATGTGTTACTCTTTTTCGGATTTGTCTTTGGGGTTATACTTATTAAGCCTATTGCATCCGCACTTACCTTAGGCTCAGGTGGTAGCGGTGGTATTTTTGCTCCGTCTTTGTTTTTAGGTGGTGTTACTGGCTTCTTGTTTGCAGCCGTCCTTAACATTGTAGCCTGGGAAAATGTGAGTACCAGCAACTTTACACTGGTAGGGATGTGTGGCGTAATGAGTGGCGTGTTACACGCACCACTGACTGCGATATTCCTCATTGCTGAGATTACAAGTGGTTACGAATTATTTGTCCCGTTGATGATTGTGTCGGCAATATCTTTTTCAACCAGTTCTTTTTTCGAAAAGCATTCTCTTTACACAAAGCATTTGATAGAGAGTGGAGATCTCATACAGTATGATAAAGACAGGCAGGTATTAAGTCTAATAGACCTTAAAAAGGTAGTTGAAAAAGACTTACAAAGAATACACCCTTCTGCAACTCTTGGTGAGCTGGTAGACCTGGTGCAAATATCAAAAAGAAATATATTTCCGGTAGTAAACGAAGAGGATCAACTGGTAGGCGTTGTCACCCTGGACGACATTAGGAATATAATGTTTGACGCAGAGGAGCAGAAAAAAACATTAGTAAAATCGCTCATGCACAGTCCACCGGCATTTGTAAGCTCTCATGAAAATATGCAATCTGTGATGAGTAAGTTTGAATTGACTGGCGCCTGGAACCTCCCTGTAATTGATGACGGCAAGTATGTCGGGTTTTTATCCAAGTCGAGAATTTTCAGCACATATCGTAAAAAGCTAATTCGCCACAATCGAGAATAGTGAACTGACAGAATCTTACATTTTAAGGCCTTTTATCAAAAAATTAAAATTTTACTTGCGGATATAGAAAATTTGAATATTTTCCATGCGTCATTTTAAGCACGGTGTAGTTGTCCACAAAGTGAACATTCAGCAAAAGATACATAACTATCTGTTTTATAGTAAGTTAAAGGTGGCTCTATGCGAGGTGTGGAAAACTTTAGCAAAATGTGGAAAACTTTTAGTGTAAATTTTTGCTTCTTTATTTTGTATAAATTCTCACTAGTAATTGACCCTAATTTTAATGCTTTAAGGTGTAATCTTACATGTATATATACATCGCTAAAATGTGCAGAAGGTTAACTTGAGTGAATATAAAAAGCCGTATTTTCGGTTGTGAATTAAGTTAAATTAATGTTAAGGGAATTTTATGGTATTGTATAGATATAATAATTGGTAAAAATGAGGCCTCAAAACTCAATGTTCGAATTATTGAAATAGTGCAATTTCAATTTTCCTTCAGAAACAATTTGTAATTTAAAACGTAAGGTATATCATGAGAATAATTCGCCTAACTATATTGTTTTGTCTAGTCATCATCACTACAGCTTCTGCTCAAAACAACGCTGAGGTCATTAAATTTGATCGGCTTGAAAATTTGATCAACGAAAGCGGAGAAAATATTCAGGTGATAAATTTCTGGGCTACCTGGTGTGCACCATGTATCAAAGAGATTCCCTACTTTGAAGCGCTGCCCGAAAATTTCAATGGAAGAACACTAAAAGTTACCCTAATCAATATTGACTTTGTTGAAAAACTAGATAAAGTGAATAGCTTTATTGAACGTAAGAATATTTCTTCTGATGTATTGTTACTAGATAACATAGACTACAACTCATGGATTGACAAAGTAGACAAAAGTTGGTCAGGAGCTATTCCGGCAACTTTGATTGTAGATAGTAAAACCGGTGACCGTAAGTTTATCGAAGGAGAATTGAAGGAAGAAGAGCTCAATAACATTTTAAAAGAATTTATTAAATCATAAAATTTATAACCATGTTAAAATCTAAACTATTATTAGGTATGTGTCTGCTATTGTTTTTTGCAGGTGCACCAACTGAGCCCGGCTATAAGGTGGGTGATGCTGTTAAAGACTTCGAATTAAAAGCCGTGAGTGGAGAAATGGTCTCATTAGATGACTATGATGATGCGAAAGGCTTTATTTTAATTTTTGATTGTAATACATGCCCGTACTCGCAAGCTTATCTTGAGAGAATCAAAGCACTACATTCCAAATATGCTGATCAGGGTTTTCCGGTAGTAGCTATTCAGCCAAATGACCCGAGCAGGTCTCCTGGAGACTCCTTTGACAAGATGGTAGCTTATGCCGATGAAAACGGTTACGAGCATGCCTACTTATATGATGAAACTCAAGAAGTAGCACGCAGATTTGGTGCAACTAACACTCCACACGTGTATGTACTTAATAAAGATGATGGTAAATATGTCGTGAATTATATCGGAGCTATTGACAACAACACAAGAAGTGCTGCTGATGCAGATAAAAAATATGTTGAGGATGCAGTTGATGCTTTGCTTAAAGGAAAAAAGCCTGAGGTGACTAAAACAAAGGCAATAGGTTGCACCATCAAATGGAAAGCCTCTTAATAAAATATAAATTCAGAGCTGGCCATAATGCCAGCTCTTTTTAATTTTATCCTATGCCAAAACCAACACTCATTTTACCTCAATTTTACCAACGCTATGTCGATCAGGTAGAGGAAGACAACCTCATTCAAGCACTCATTGTTAATGGTAATGATTCACTTGAGTTTTTCAGGTCAATACCTGAGCAAAGTGGTGACTACGCCTACGCAGATGGTAAATGGACTATAAAAGAAGTCTTAGCTCACATCATTGATGCCGAACGGGTATTTGCCTATCGTGCTTTACGATTTTCAAGAAATGACAAAACTGAGCTTCCCGGTTTCGAGGAGAATGATTATGCTCCTGCTTCAAATGCTGGTAATAGAAAACTGTATAAAATCTGTGAAGAGTTCGCTAATCTCAGGGCCTCTACCGTTGATCTTTTCGGTTCCTTCAATGAAGAAATGCTAACTCGATCGGGAATTGCAAGCGGAGGAGAAATGTCGGTAGCTGCTTTGGGCTTCGCAATTGTTGGTCACGAATTACACCACAAAAAAATCTTACTTGAGCGGTATCTTTCCAATTAGTCTGTGAATTTGTAATTTGCCCGAATGAAAAATTTTTGGGTATTGATTTTTCTCATCACACTCACTGCATGTGGTGTAAATAAGCACATTACAAAAAGTCTCAATGAGCTGGAAACCACTTTTCAAGATCATGTAGGCTTTGTATTGTATGATCTTGAAAATGAGGAGTATCTCATGAATAAGAATGGAGACAAGTATTTCACTCCCGCTTCTAACACCAAAATTCTCACTTTTTATACCAGTTTAAAACTGCTGGAAGATCGCATGCCCGGACTTTATTACGAGGAATCTGGGGACTCGCTTATAGTTTGGGGCACCGGAGATCCTTCACTTTTATACGAACCACTGAAAGATAGCAGTGTTTTCAACTTCCTTAGCTCAACTAAAAAATCTATTTACTTCTCAACTAGTAATTTCCATGACCAACACTTTGGGCCCGGCTGGTCGTGGGACGATTACTTGTACAGCTACTCCACCGAAAAGTCCTCTTTCCCAATTTATGGTAACTATCTCACGATTCGCAAACAGCGAGATTCGACAACGCTCACGTTAGATATTCCTTATTTTCAGAAGTATTTCACTCTAGGTGATAGCATTGAGAAAAGTCAGATTACAAGACATATTGGCTCTAATGAAATGGTCTATGAGCCTGCATTTAGTAGCGAAGCATTCAAACGTGAAGTGCCTTTCAAGCCAGACCCTGTTATTGTGGCTAATTTATTGGCCGATACTTTAAAGCGACCTGTTGCAGCTATTGCAAAACAACTGCCAAACAACTACTCTACGTTTTACAGTATGCCAACCGATTCTGTGCTCAAAGTTATGATGCAGGATAGTGACAATTTTGTAGCCGAGCAGCTTCTGCTCGTATGCAGTGGCATACTTTCAGACTCTCTGGATGCGGAAATCACCATAGATTGGGCGTTGGATTCATTGTTTACTAATAGCCCGGATAAGATGGTATGGGTAGATGGGTCAGGACTTTCCAGGTACAATCTATTCACACCAAGGTCATTGGTTTGGTTGTGGAAACAATTGTACTCCACCTATGGAAGAGAACGTATCTTCCCACTTATCGCAGCTGGTGGTGAGTCTGGAACAATCAAAAATTATTACCATGCTGAGCCTCCTTATATTTATGGTAAAACGGGCACGTTAAGCAATAATCACAACCTGAGCGGGTTTTTAATTACAGCGTCCGGCAAAGTATTGTTGTTCAGCTTTATGAATAACAATTACCCCGATGAATCGCGGCCAGTTAAAAAAGAAATGGAAAAAATACTGTGGCAAATACATGAGAAATATTAAAAAATCAATGCTGTCCTTTACGCTGTGCCTTTTTTGCACGGCTAACTTGTTTGCGCAAAGCGGAGATAGTCTCGACTATAAAATCGGTCAAATGTTGTTGGTAGGCATGAACGGCCAGCAGGTAGATGACCAACTGCTCAACAATGTAAAGGAAGGTAAAGTAGGAGGTGTCATCTTTTTTGAAAAGAACATCACTGCGTCAAACAGTTTTATCAACTTAAAACAGGCCACTTTTACACTGCAGCAATCAGCACCGATGCCTCTTTTTGTGGCTATCGATCAGGAAGGGGGCACTGTAAATCGACTTAAAGAGAAATATAATTTCCCTAAATCAGTGACTGCCGAATACCTCGGTGAAGTGAACTCATTGGACACCACGCGTTTTTATGCAGAAATCACAGCTTCTACATTAGCGGGGCTGGGTTTTAATGTTAATTTCTCACCAGTAGTAGACCTAACGATTAACAAAAACAACCCGGTGATTGCCAAGTATGGTCGTTCCTATGGAAACGATCCTGAAAAAGTAGCTGCTCATGCGGCTGAAGTGGTAGATGCACACCGGGCGTTTGACATTGTGACCGTATTAAAGCACTTTCCCGGACACGGAAGCTCATTAGAAGATACGCATCTCGGCATTGCGGATGTTACCGACTATTGGCAGCGCGTTGAGTTAGAACCATATAAATTGCTTTTTGATAAAGGTAAGGTTGATGCCGTTATGACGGCTCATATTGTCAACAAACAATTGGAACCTGCGGGGCTTCCTGGTACGCTTTCGCGAAAAATCATGACTGGCATATTAAGAGACACTTTAGGTCACCAGGGAGTAATCTTTTCAGATGATATGCAGATGCATGCGATTGAAAAGAACTTTGGTCTGGAAAATGCCATTCTCCTGGCGATTGATGCAGGGGTAGACGTACTGATATTCTCAAATAACATACAAAACAGTGAAGAACGCACCGTTGACCATGTCCACAGCATCATTAAAAAGTTGATAGCTGATGGTAAACTTACTGAAGATCGAATTGACGCATCATATCAGCGTATACTTAAACTAAAATCTCGCTTTTGATTTATGATTGATGTAACCATACTTACCACATCCGCTTACATCGATCCACCAGCAATAGACGACTACATCAGCAATGTGCTTACTGAGGATCGGTTAGTACAAGAGGCCTTAGACGCTGAAGGCCTTGCTACGGCTAGAGTAAGTTGGGATGATAAAAACTTTGATTGGTCCCAAACCAAAACCGTGCTCTTTCGCACCATTTGGGATTACTTCGAGCGATATGACGAGTTTGAACCGTGGCTTAAGCGTATAAGTCAATTAACTCACACCATTAACCCGATGGAGTTGGTCGGGTGGAATATTGATAAGCATTATTTGGGTGACCTTCAGTGTTGGGGAGTGAACATCGTGCCGACTATATTTATAGAAAAAGGGGATGATAGAACGCTTATAGATATTGTCGAAAAAAGCAGCTGGTCGCATGTCATTCTAAAGCCTGCCATCTCAGGCACGGCTCGCCATACATACAAAATCAAACCCGATCAGGTAGCAGCTCATGAGTCCATATTTAGTGAGCTGATTGTAAATGAGTCCATGCTCTTGCAGCCTTTTATCGATAGTGTCCTCACAGCAGGAGAGGTCTCACACATGGTATTCAATGGTAAGCATAGCCACTCGATATTGAAACGAGCCAAACCTGGTGATTTTAGGGTACAGGATGATTTTGGTGGTACGGTTAGTATACATAACGCTTCAAAAAATGAAATTGCTTTTGCTGAAGATGTAGTGCATAAATGTAAAATTCAACCGCTATACGCACGTGTTGATGTGGTAGAAGATAATAATGGTAATTTGGCCATTGCCGAACTCGAAGTCATTGAACCAGAGCTTTGGTTTAGACACCGACCTGAGGCTGCTCAGGATTTGGCGAAAGGCATTAAAAATTATTTGAGTAAATTATAGTAAAAAGTATTCGCCATGAAAAAGATCAAAAACATAGTTCTTGTGGTCTCATTGCTGCTTAATGTAGTGCTCTTTATCTATGCTACTACCCAAAATTTGGCAGCGCAGCGCAATTTAAAAGAAGCTGAAAGACAACATGAAATAGCTGTTCAGGCTCGCGATGATGCTGAGAAACAGCGTTTAATTGCAGAGGACGGTGCCAGAAGAATGCGCGAGGCACTATTAAAGGCAGAAGCATTCAGACAAAAAGCTGAAGAATAACTAATCAAAAGTAATTTGAATTAAGGGTCATTTGGCTCATTGTAGTTTGTAACTACAAAAACAGGGGCCGTAGTTACAAACTACGGTCAACAAAGTGCTCGCAAAGAACAAGACTAGTAAATTAGCCAGTAATAAAAAGTAATAACATTTTATGGATCCTTTTAGGATAATAGCACCAACAACGAAACGTGTACCTATTTTAATAAGCAGCCCGCACAGTGGTACGGCTTTCCCCGAAGAAATCAGGGAGCATTACAACCCGGAAGCTATTGCCGCTCCCGATGACACCGATTGGTTTATAGATAAGCTTTATGATTTCGCTCCATCGCTAGGCATTACCATGATTACTGCACATTATAGCCGTTGGGTCATCGACCTCAACCGTGATCCGGAAAGCAACCCTTTATATGATGATGGGCGAGTAATCACAGACCTATGCCCCACCATGAGTTTTATGGAGGAGCCTATTTACAAGGAGGACCAACTCCCTAACCGTAAAGAAATCGATCGTAGGTTGGATCAATATTACTGGCCATATTATTTTAAACTTCAATCGATACTCAACGACCTTAAAAAAGAATTTGGCCAAGTGCTGCTGTGGGATGCCCATAGTATCAGGCAATATGTGCCCACCATCCGAAAAGAAGTTTTCCCTGATTTGATCTTAGGAGATAATGACGAGACATCTGCCAGCGAAGACCTGATAAAGACCAGTCTTGACAAGTTAGGTGAGAGTAGGTTGAAGCTCAATCATAACAACCCGTTTAAAGGCGGTCATATCACAAGGTACTTTGGCAAGCCCAGCGACAATCAGCACGCACTTCAATTAGAGATGACTAAGATCAACTATATGAATGATGACGAGTTGCAGTATAATGAAGAACGTGCGGCAATCATTAGGTCCATATTAATCAATAACTTTGAAGGACTGATTGAAAAGCTCTCAAGTAAATGAAGAAATATCGCTTTAAGAAGTTATTGCAAAATGATGGCTGGTTAGACAATGTACTGGTCGAAGTGGATGACAATGGCATCATTCAACGGTTAGTTAAAGACGCAACAGAACAGTCAGCAGAATTTGTCAATGGTTTTTGTCTTCCGGGATTTCAGAATGCACATTCTCATGCCTTTCAATACGCCATGGCAGGTGTGGCAGAGCGCCACGAAAACACCGCAACTAATGATGACTTTTGGTCGTGGCGCGAGACCATGTATAAAATAGCACTTACTATGTCGCCCGATGACCTGGAAAATGTGGCAACTATGCTTTATGCTGAGATGGCCCGGCATGGGTATACGCATGTGGCTGAGTTTCACTACCTCCACCACGATAAAGATGGAAAGCCCTATTCCAATTTAGCAGAACATGGGGAGCGACTTATTGCAGCAGCACAAAGGGCTGGTATTAATATCACATTGGTTCCTATATTTTACCAAAAAGGTGGTTTCGGCCTGGCACCTCAGGATCATCAGCGTAGGTTTATAAGCACAGGTATTGATAATTATTTCAAGCTGTTGGAGGCTTCCAAAAAAGCTTGTGAAAATTATAAAGGCGCATCAATAGGTTGGGGTATTCACTCACTTCGTGCTGTTGAGCCGGATGTTGTAAAGCAGTCTGTTCAATTGGCGGCAGAAGAGATGCCTTTTCATATTCATATCTCAGAGCAGAAAAAGGAAGTACTCGATGCACAGGAATTTCTAAAAAAACGGCCCGTTGAGTGGCTACTGGAAAATACTACTGTAACCGAAAATTTTCATTTGGTACATGCTACACACTTGTCGTTTCAGGAGATTCAAGATTTAGCTCAATCTAAAGCACATGTGGTATTGTGTCCCACTACTGAAGGCAATTTAGGTGATGGCATTTTCCCACTTAAAACATATCAAAACCTGGGCGGCAACTGGTCTATCGGCACTGACTCGCATGTGAGCTTAAATCCTTTAGAAGAGCTTCGTCTGTTAGATTATGGCCAGCGGTTGACTACGCATTCCAGAAATACATTTATCGATGAACAGGAATCCGACAGCGGAGCTTATGGTTTTAAAAAGGCATTGTTATCGGGCCGTAAAGCGATGAGTAATGACAACACCAATTACTTCGAAGTTGGCCAACCCTTTGACGCAGTTGTATACGATGCCAATCAGCCACTGCTTGCAACCTCCTCCAACAAATCACTGCTTTCTACCATTATCTACTCGAGTGATGCAGCTGCCACACTCGGGACCATAATAAATGGAGCGTGGGCTGTTAAAAACAACAGGCATATCGATCAGGAACGCATTACAGCTAAATTCGTAGAAACTATAAACTCACTCGACATAAGATGATGCATTTTACTATTTACTTGTCCGGGGAAATCCACTCTGATTGGAGAGAGAAAATAATTAGAGATGCTGAAAAGCTTAATTTGCCTGTTGAGTTTCTTACGCCTGTCACCGACCATTCGGCCAGTGATAATATTGGCGTTGATGCTCTGGGAGATGAAGATCAAGCTTTTTGGAAAGACCATAAAGCGGCTAAAATCAACAGCATTAGAATCAAACAAGGCATAGAAGCTGCTGATATTGTGATTATCAAATTTGGCGAGAAATACCGCCAATGGAACGCTGCTTTTGATGCCGGCTATGCTGCTGCACTTGGCAAGTCATACATTGTTATCCATCCGGAAGACTTTACCCATGCCCTCAAAGAAGTAGACGCTCAGGCAATGGCTGTAGCACAAGATGAAGACCAGGTGATTGAGATATTACAGTATTTGTCGCAGAAGTGATGAAATCACCATACTACATAGCCTTATTCAGTTTGGTTTCTTGGGGTTTATTTTCTTTTGCCTCAATGAACCTTTCGCTATTCTATTTCAAAAACATTATTTTAATAATACTAAGCTCGGCCTTTATATTGAGTTTTATTAATTCCTTTTTTATACAAGCTATTTTTAAAAGCAACCTGACTTTAAGGCATGTTTTTACGGGTACGTCCATTTTCGTTTTTATTATTTTGATTCTTCAGGTTACATTTGAACATGTAGTGAAAATTAGAAGCTATCTTAATCCTGGGTTCTATGTTTTAGTTTTTCTATGCTTTTTTATTAGTGGCATTGTTTGGTCAATCTTAATTAAAAGACTGTTTAGTGTCAAATAGCCAAATTTATATCCTGATAACTTCTATTTATGTCTTTGCTCTAGTTCCAGACATAATAAAATTAGTTAAGGTCATAAAGTCTCCAAAGCTTGATATAAATGCTTCTAAACTAATTATGAAGGCCAATATTGTTACACTAATTTTAGCTATAGCAATGCTCACGGTATTAGTTGCCTTAGAGGTAAACATTTTTAATTATTCTGCCCCAGTCAAATACAGCTCAATAAATGACATAACCTTGAAAGATTTTAATGGATTTAAACTTCCAAATCAAACCCTGCAGGGAAGTAATAAATTCGCTTTTATTGAAACTTCAATCTCTGTAAAAGAGAATAAAGACTCTTATACTATTGTTAGTCTATTTCACCCTTCCCGATCTTATGTATATTTTGATGATTTAGAAAATGAAAACTTGCTAAGGCATGAACTATATCATTTTCATATTACAGAGTACATAGCCCGTAAACTAAGGCAGTCTCTCTCTGAACCTACTAATAAGCCCAATGAAGTAAACAATCAAATAGAGATTCACCAAAAACTTGAAAGTATTATGCAAAGAGATTATGACTATGAAACTGATCATGGATATTTACTAGGGAAGCAGTTACAGTGGCAAAAAAATATTGATAGCCTTCTCCAGGTGAACAGGAAATATCGTTTTACTACTGTGTCATATTAATTATATTTGCCCTTTAACTGTAAAGTATTATGACAAAATATATTCTCTTTCTCCTATTCTCAATATCTATTCTTACGTCATGTAATGATCAAAGTGAATATCCAATGGATAAAAGATATTGGACACCAACTGAGTATGACAATGTAATTAGGTATATAGCATTTGTTAAGCCAAAGGAAAAAAGGCATCCAGAATTTAGTAATCCAGAAACCGCACCGGTAATTAAAAAGTTGACTGATACTCAAAACTTCTTGGTTATTCTAACAGATGAAGAACTAGGCATATCACACAGAAGTAATATGGCTACAAAGTTTTTCGAAGAATATCGCGCCTTATCGGATGCATACTACCTTACCGATAGACAAGATAAGTTTGTCTATGGTAAAGAGTTAATAGAAATTCAAAAGTTTGGGCTCGAGCTTCAACTTCATTATTTCAAATTAGGAAATGAAAATATAAAAGACAATGTAGATGATCCGGAGTCTCGTGAAACCAAACGTTTAATCTCTTCCAATGTCAAGACTATTTACAAAAACTATAATAACTACCTTGACTTTGTAAATATGGAAGATGCCTTTAATGAGGAAGAACTAAAGTCTTTTAGTGAAGGTATCCGTATCTATTTTGACAAACTTTTTAAAACATTTCCTTCAGGCAATTTAGAAATCACAAAAAACAAGGCTGAGTTAATGCTTAAAAAGTCCTTAAACAAAGACGTTCAACGAGAATTAGAGAATCTTCTCCAAAAAATTGACAAACAGCAATAACAAAAAACCCCATGGGCACCTAGGCTCATGGGGTTAATCGTTGTCTATAGTTGGCTTTAATTGATTCAAGTATACAGCTGCCCTACCGATCTCACAACCTGCGCACGACTAGTGAACAAATCTTCAGTTGAACTGCATTTAATACCGATCAATTAATATCTCCAACTTGTTACATCTGCTCCTTCAGGCGCACTTGCCTCTATACGCTTTAGTATTTTAGGTACATACATCGTGTTGTACCGAAGTCTGGAAATATGATTTGGATTTTCCTGGTCTCCATTCCAGCAATGCTCAGCTCGATCTCCATAATCTACTTCTCCTCCATAGTATGGGTTGGTGGTAGACTCCAAAAACTTCTCCATCAGATAAACTGCATTGTTAAGATAGTAGTTGTCCATATCGCCACAATACACATGTATTTTACCCTCCAATTTCGGCCCCAGTGTTTCCCAATCACGCGCTAAAATATGACGCATGTCATAGTTTTCTTTCCAATATTCGGCTACTGTGTGGTCAATTTCACCACTTCTTTTATCCCAGATACGCTGCGGATAGCCATCTTCCCCTTGCGGTGAATACACAGCTTCCCAAATATCAAACTGTTGCCCAGAGCGGCTCTTTGTGCCTAAAACCAATTCTCGATAATTCATATCTTTTACAGAGGCATCTACTTTGCCCAGGTAGTCTCTATGCCCTGGCCTAAGTGGTTTTTTAAATTCGCTCTCGTAGTAATAAGCATTCTTGTCTTCATATAAATTCATAGACACATATGCCCTGAAGTCAATCGGGTCGGGACAAGCCGCAAAACAGCCGTTGTATTCTTCGGGATATAATACTTGCGCTGCCAATGCTTCCCAACCGCCTGTAGACCCTCCGTACAGAAAGCGCGCCCAACCTTCGCCTATTCCTCTGAACTGCTCTTCAATAAAAGGAATCAATTCATAAGTAATGGCATCACCATACGGACCGAGATTTGCTGAGTTTACTGCATAGCTGTCATCATAGTAAGGGTTGGCATGCTGTATTTCTATGATAAGCATGCGTGGAAAATCCGGACCAGTCCATTTTTTGTAGAAATCATAGGCCTCTTGTTGTTGGATGATGTTGTACCCTTCCACATCAAATCGGGCGCTGTAGTCCGGCTCAAGGTCAGGGTCTGGAGGTGTTGTCCTAAAACCTCCAAAGTCATAAGGAAAGTGGCCATGAAATACCATGAGCGGATACTTTGCTTCCGGGTGCTCATCAAACCCTTCCGGTATCAATACATTGGCCCCTAAATACACATCTCTGCCCCAAAAGTCAGAAAGCAGTTTACTTTTCATCTTTACATGCTTGATGTATTCGGTATCCTCCGGATCTTCTATTTCGGGTATTTCCTGTGTCATTACCACATCAAATTCACCGCCACTTGCTGTGATTTCTATTTCCATAGGTTCGCTATAGAAGTTACCTGGTTTACGGTTCCATTGCTGGCCTTCTCCTTTCTCAGGGGGTAAAGAAACCGTGTGGCCTGTAGAAAGCGCAAAGTCTTCATAACGATTGAGTAAGGCTTGTACATAATATTTACCCGGGGGTATTTCATCAACGGATTGGATCGGATAACCAAAGGCATCATTATCAAAAACAGCTTTATCCTGTGTCGACAAATCTGTCACATCCATACCAAAGCCCAATTGAGTATTTGGCCCATCATTTAATAAAAATCTGGGTTCTCGTTCGTCTGTAGTAGACAAAAGCAATACCAAACGGCCATCTTGTGGTTCACTTGTCAGCGCCTCATCTATTGATACATTAAACTTGATTTTTTGCTTATCAGGAGCCGTACAACTGATAATGATCACGGCCAATAGACCTATTATTGATAAAAAAGCGTTATTTTTCATAGTAGTAGCTGATTAACTCTCAATAAGTTAATACTTTACCCATTCAGCACAATGAAAACCGCTTGCATTTACATGATCGGTATCGTGATGCTATGTCTTAGTGGCTCATTTACAATCGCCCAGGTAGATACGACAAAATCTGCAACTTACCTTGTGGAAGAAATACTTCTGGGCTCAGGTGTGCTGATTGGCAATGTAAAATTTACTGGAGAGAAGCATGCCATTGGTGTGTATGAGGATAGCACGAGTCAGTTAGGCATCAAGCAAGGTATTATCCTTACATCTGGTAATGCTTATTATATTTTAGGCCCTAATAAAACTCCACGATCGGGCTGGGCCAGCAATGCTCCGGGAGATGAGGATTTAAACAAAATTGCCCGCGGTAAAACTTATGATGCGTCTATACTTGAGTTTGACTTTGTCACCATGTCTGAAAACCTCAGTTTTGAGTTCGTATTTGCATCAGAAGAATACCTGGAATACGTTGGAAGTAAATTTAATGACGTTTTTGCCTTTTTTGTGACCACACCTGAAGGTGAGCAATACAATATAGCCACCTTACCGGATGGAGAAACCCCCATCACCGTTAATACAGTCAATAATGAGTTGAATAGTCAGTTCTATTTAGACAATGCATATATCAATGTCACTGATCCCTTTATTTGGGATGTGCGTAATCGTAAAGTAATCACCAATGAAAACTATCAAAAGGAAGAGCAGCCTCCTCAATATTTCACACAATTTGATGGGTTTACTACCGTACTTCAGGCAAAGACAACAGTTATCCCCAACGAAGTGTACCACATTAAGATCGCTATTTCTGATGTGGGTGATGGCATCTTAGACTCAGGAGTTTTTCTAAAAGCAGGCACTTTCTCTAGTTCCGGGCGACAAGTGGTAGAAGTCGATGATCATTTTAATAAAAAAATACCTGCACCCGAGTTCATTGAAAAAACAAAGGCTCAGGAAATCGCGTCAATTAACACAAGAAGCATAGATAGAAAAATTGCGCTTGCAAATGTGGAGTTTGAATTCGATAAGGCGTTAATCAGCCAAAAAGGAGCAAGTACTATCCAGTATGTCTTTAACCAATGGATGGAATCGCCCGAAAAAGAAATTTTAATCAAAGGACACACCGATAATTTCGGTTCGGATCACTATAACATGACGCTTTCACAAAGACGAGCAGAAGCCGTAGCCAACATGCTTAGAGAATTAGGCGTCTCACCGAATAAAATTACCATACAGTATTTTGGCGAATCTCAACCTTTGCAAAGCAATAACCACGATTTTGGCCGAGCAAGAAACAGAAGGGTAGAGTTTGTACTCAGAGACTAGAGTTTAATCTGAACTTCAGATGAATAATCAACCGGTACGCGAACCGTTACACCATGGACGGCCACTTTGATATAGCCCACATATCGTACGGTGCGCTTTTTACCTCCGAGCATACTTAAAATGTTTTTTAACATACCCGTATCTTTAAGGTCAAAAGTAGCATCCAAAGGGACTTTAAAATCAGCATTTGCCGGGATTTTAGTTTTTAACGACTGATTAATGACCCCTACAGGCTTTCCATCCAGATGAACGCCAACGTCTACACTTTTTAGCTTCATGCGCACATCATTAGGGTTGTGAAAGAAGGCATCAGCATTTACAAACGCCTTTGTGCCCTCTACACGATTTACTTTTATATTGTTCACCCCTTTAAAAACAGGTGGCTCTTCAGGTCTTGAGCATGAGACGACAAAAAGTGATATAATCAGGAATGAAAGTATGCGCATTATTTGAGAGACTGTGTAAATCAATATTTGTTACAAACTAACGATAATCATACCAAAATGATGTGTGTGAAAATTATATTTGTATTGACAAATGAAATTACATACCAATACCTGGCTTGAAAGCATCGCTGACAGTTTGGCGACACAGGGTTTTGCCATTCAGGATGATTTTTTAACACTCCGTGAGGTACGTGAGATAAAAACCATCTTTGAAATTCACAAAGACCAGGATCGGTTTAAAAAAGCCGGGATAGGAAAAGCCGATGAGCACCAACTCGATACTACAATTAGAGGTGATTACATCAAATGGATTGACCCAAACCATGCCTTTGCACCCGTTCAAGGATACTTGAGTAAAATTGATGGACTCATTAAATACCTCAATGAAACCTGTTATTTGGGTATACAAGATTACGAGTCACATTTTACGATCTATCCTGCAGGTTCTTTTTACAAACGACATTTAGACCAGTTTAGAGATACAGGAAACCGAAAAATCTCTTTTATATGCTATCTCAATGAAAATTGGAAACCTGAATATGGAGGACAACTTCGCATGTATCTGCCGGAAGGCTATAAAGATGTAATGCCACTGGCTGGAAGACTTGCCTGCTTTGTGTCTTCAGAAATAGAGCATGAAGTAATTAAATGCACCCAGCCCAGGTATAGTATCACTGGGTGGATGCTCAACCAGAAAAAATCATTGGAATTTCTGCCGTAATCTAATCCGCTGGAAATAACGACTTATCGATACCCGGTATAACGTTCAGCGCGTTTTTATAATATAGTTTCTTCAAAACTTCATCAGACAAGTCAAGACCATACATTCTCCAAAAGGCATGGTATCTTTTGTAGTATGGAAAATATTCATCGGCAGTTTCCAGCACTCTGAAGTAAGTATAATACTCTTCCGGGTTCCATGAGTCTTTACCAAACATTACACGATCCTGATATTTGGTTAGAAACGCTTTGGCCATACGCGGCTGACGACCCAATTCTGCAATCACTGCTCCAATTTCACTGTACATATTTGGAAACTCGTCCATGAGCTCACCTAACTTGCCCAAATCATTAGCATACCATCCCAGGTGGGCGTTGATGAATTTGGTATTCGGATGTTTTCTAAAAATGTTGTGTTGTTCATCTATGATGGTTTGCCAAGGCGCAGGATCTGTATCAGAGCGCTTTCTTCTTGATCTTACTTTGAGTTCCAACCAACGCTCGTTGTTCTCATCATGTGGCTCCCAAAAAGGAGCAGGGTCAGCCGCGTGTATCAAAACAGGGATACCTAACTCACCACATTTGGCCCAAACCGGATCGATCCTTTCATCATCGATGGAAATACGCTCGCCATCAATTACAGACATCGTTTGACTTTTATAAATCTTCAGGCCTCTGGCGCCCAGTTCGTAGTCGTTTTGAATTTGAGCGACAGTATTTTCCGTCCAGTTTTTATCATTAATTGAGCTGATATCAATATTGGTAAAAACGATAAATCGACTGGGTGCATTTTCTTTTGCATTATTAATCGAGCCTTTCAAATGCTCTTCTGATCCTCTTCCTCGTCCACTCAGGTTGACCATTACGGCCATATTGAGTTTATCCATTTCGGCTACCGTTTCACTTAAATCTTGGGTGGGCATACTAAATTGATGATTGTGCACATCGATAAAAGGGTATTTGGCACTTTTTACGATAGTTTCAGGCACCACAAGTGTTGATGGGGGATCATACTTTTCCCAGTCCATAATTTGCTCATCTGAGGAAGGTGTTTCCTGCGCCTGACAAGTAATAAAAGCAATGGCCACTAGACCAAGAGTCAAAATTCTTTTCATAAGTTAGGTTGGTTTGAAAAAAGTAAACGATACCAGTAGTCAAAGGTTTAAGTTAAGCTTTGTAGGTGACTGTTGGCTTATCAAAGGCTAAAAATGGTTAAGAATGGTTCTTTCCTAATATCATGAAATAACTCTATATTTGGTCAGAACCACATGCAAATTATGAAATACCTATTCACGTTGTTGTTTATAAGTTTAGGCTTATCGATTCAGGCACAAACCGATTATGAGCAAGGCATGCAAAGCCTTGAAAACGGTGAGTATAAGGAGGCTGTCGCCCATTTCACAAAAGTGATTGATGGTAACGCTAAAAATAAAGAAGCCTTTAACCAGCGTGGCTTTGCTAAAAACCAATTGGGTAACTTCTATGGAGCCATTGGTGATTATAATTTTGCTCTTGACATCGACAGTACTTATGCCGAAGCGCTCAACAATCGTGGGGAGTCCAAATTTAACCTGGGAGATGATTATGGAGCCATTGAAGATTATGATAAAGCCATAAGATATAAAAGCGATTTTGCGGAAGCTTACAACAACAGGGGTTTTGCCAAATACAACCTGGAAGACCTGCAAGGTGCCTATTTCGATTTCTCAAAAGCCATTGAGCTAGATCCAAAAGATGGTGATAAATTCTTTAATCGAGCCGTGGTAAAAGCAGAGTTGGAAGAGTTTATCAGTGCGATTGATGACTACAACAAGGCCTTAACACTGGATGGTGACGATGCGGATGTCTATAATTATCGTGGTGTGGCCAAATACAATATCGGTCAGATAGAAGAAGCCATTAAAGACTATGACAAGGCCATATCGATGGACCCTGAAGACCCTGTGAAATATGAAAACCGTGCATTGGCAAAAAGCTCTATGGAAAACCTGGAAGGAGCACTGGCAGATTACACAAAGTCTATAAAGCTGTTTGATGAAGACCCTGATACGTACAATTTGCGAGGCGTGATTAGGTACAACCTTGAGCAATATGATGAAGCTATAGAAGACTATACCAAGGCCATTTCTATCGATGAATTTAATCCTGTTTACTACGATAATAGAGCGCTCGCTTATGCCGCTGTAGAAAAGTATAGTGAGGCCGTAAAAGATTATTCTTACAGCATCGAGCTGTTTCCTAACGACCCTGAGACTTTCCATCAACGAGGGTTGGCCAAGATTAGCAAGGGAGACAACTATGATGGCTGCCTGGACCTAAATACCGCTGTGGAATTAGGGTCTGAAGATGCTGCTGATTCGATCAAAGAATATTGCAAATAGTAAATTTCGCTTATATCTGTTATATTTATTCGTCTGTTGTGCTTTCAATAACTCCTTACTATTATGAAAAATTATCGCACAATTGTTCTCCTTGTGGCTTATTTGGCTTTGGTATCATGTTCTGATGACGATGACTCAACACCTGAACCAATAGTTGAGCCCGACCCAAGGCTTGAGTATGTAGGATCATACGAAATAAATACAGTTGATATTACATACAGACAAGGCACAGTAAGCTCCTCTTTAGACTTAACAAACAGTTCTATCATAGAACTATCACTCGACCAGTCCTTGAACACCAACCAAATGACCATTGAGGCTGAAGACTTTTTAGAGGAGACACTGACAGGCTACTATGAATATTTTGGAAGTGAAATATTCATCAATGTCACCATTGACGAAGCTCAGATAGTAACTATTGAAGAAAACACTTTTGTTATCAGAAACCTGGACTTCGAGATGGCCGTCCTTTTTGATGGGTCAACTCCAAACCAATACTGGGTGTGCGAAACAAAAATTGAAGGAACCATCAGTGAAGGTATTATGTCTATAAGCTACTTTATAGAAGGTCATGTAAATGATATCAATGGTACATTTGAAGGGAGTGCTTCCGGGCAAATAATTAATTAGTTGTAAACTTTATATAACAGCTATTTATTTGATACTTGTTGAGAAGTATCTGAGCCATTAATTACAGTGATGGTCATATCTTGTATGGCTTCATCGGAAAGACCAAGGTTGCTATCATCAAAGCTAAACTCCAATGTTTCTGTTAGAAACGCCTCACAGTTATCCCCATTGGCATCATGATAGAGCACTACAGAAAAATTAGGTGGATAGATAGCTGTAATGGCTTCAGGCCACTCAATTTCGAAGGCGTGTTCTTGGCAACCTCCGGAATAAGCAACTTCTACAAGCAGTGTATGATTTTCTGAAATTTTTACATCTTTAATCTGATAAGGGTCAGTATGATTTGAAGGGTTACAGCAATCATCTGTGCTACACCCTGTGAATATGATTAACGCAATTACAAATAGGTTCTTCATCTCTTTCAATCTCCTTTTCTTACCAGACACACGGCTAACATAAAAAGTTGGAAGTTAATAGCTATTCAAATCACTGATTTTTGTAATTCCTCTTTGCTTGGCATCTTCTCTTCTCATCATTAGGGCAAATGTATTGTTAAACCCAAGAGGTTGTAGCCAGTGCAGGTTGTAGTTTTTGTTAAACTTATCTTGTACATATTGAAAGACAGAATCTTTATTATAAACAACCGCATCTAAATTACTTTGTTTGAGAATCACCAGCAGACCGGTTCCTGTGTATTCCGGATACACATCGATCGCACCTGTATTTAAAGCATCGAAAAGTAATTTTGTGCCACCAAAGCCTAACTTGAGATCAACGGATTTTGAAGTGTGAGCTTCGATAATAAGTTTGAATATGTGAGCCAGAATAAAGCTTTCAGTAAAGTTCTTAGAGCCAATAATAATATCAGATCCTGCACGGCTTTCAACAAGCGAAAAGCCTTTGTCTCTCAAAAAATGACGTGCTACTTCTTCAAATCCTTTACGTTCTTGGTCAACTTGAAAATTCATTTCAGCCATTTCTACATCACTCACCAAACCTGACAATAAATTGAGACTTTCAATCACATCGCTGTGTTGTTCAATTACCTCCTTTCTTACGATGGGAGCGGCATGATATGGAGGAAAATAGTTTTTATTATCAATAAGACTTACCAAATCATATGCTTTGATGCGTCCATCTGTGGAAAAGCCACTTATCACATCTACATCTCCGTTTTTTACAGCATCATACATCAAGCCAATTTCCATCTCGTTGACATCCAGTTTTAATTCATATGTGTGTTGAAGGCCTCTATAACCATCACCACGCTCAATAAACTCTGAGGGAAAGCCTGCTTTTAATTGGCGCTTAGAAGAAGGCCAGACCTGATAAGTAATAACACTTATTAAAATAATTGCGGTGAGTATCAGTAGCGGTTTTATCCATTGGTTAATCCTTTTTTCCAGTTTACTCATCAGCCAATCAAACAATAGTGCCATCAGTGCCGCTGGCAACGCCCCCGCCATGATCATATGTGGATTATTAGTGCTTAAGCCTCTAAAAATAAACTCCCCCAAGCCGCCTGCCGCTATCAGTGCGCAAAGTGTGGCGACACCAACATTAATCACGAAGGCCGTTCTGATCCCGGCAAATATCACTGGCATAGCTAAAGGTAACTCTACTTTTTTAAGAAGTTGGCTGGGGTTCATACCCATACCGATGGCAGACTCTTTTACGGCAGGATCAATTTCATGAATCCCTGTGTAGGTGTTTCTCACAATGGGCAGTAGTGCATAAAGAAACAAGGCAACGATGGCGGGTACTACACCAATGCCTAATAGCGGTAATAAAAAGCCTAGCAATGCAATGCTTGGAATCGTTTGGATGGCATTTACAAAAGTGATGACATGTGAAGCCAACTTTTGCTTTTTACTAATTAGTATGCCTAGTAATAAACCCAGTGCTGTGGCAATAGCAAGCGACACCAGCGTCAAGGTCAGGTGCTCCAGCGTTTGCTCGAGCAATTCCGCACGATTATCGATTAAGAATGCAATGAACGTTTCAACCCACTCCATAACTAGCCTTTATAATTGCATTTCGATTTTTGTAATAGGTTTCTAAAGTATTATCAACCTGATATACTTTGCCATCAAGTTCGAAAGTGATGCTTTCATCCCATTGCGTGTCAATAAGTTTTGTTTGTGGGCTTGTTTGTGAGGGCTTGTCAACTGTATCTGTTGGTTTCAATCCAACAATAAGGTCTGCCAGCGAAACAATGGATAACTCCAATTCCAGCCTATTCTGGTCAAAGAAGTTTTCAACAAATTCATTTTTAGGATTAAAGATCAGCTCAGATGGCTTTCCAATCTGCTGCACTTCACCTTTGTCCATCAAGCAAATTTGATTGCCGAGTTTTACCGCTTCGTTTACATCATGCGTAACCAGCACCATGGCTTTATTAAGCGCGCCTTCCAGTTGAAGAAATTCATCCTGCATCCCTTTTCGGGTGATGGGATCCAATGCACCAAATGGTTCGTCCAGTAAAATCAATGAAGGATCAGCAGCCAAAGCTCGGGCTAAGCCAACACGCTGTCGTTGCCCACCACTCAATTCATGGGGCATTCGATCTATCACCGCTTCCCCTAAACCAATAAGATCAAGTAGCTCAGATATCCGTTGATCAATTTTTGACCTAGACCATGAAAGCAACTCCGGTACTACAGCAATATTTTGTGAAACAGTATAGTGCGGGAATAGTCCGGTTTCCTGTATTACATAGCCAATGTCTCTTCTGAGTTCGTATGGGCTTACTTCATGCGCATTGCGGCCATTGATCGTTATGGCGCCTGATGTTTTTTCAACAAGGCGGTTGATCATTTTTAAAGTGGTGGTTTTGCCACAGCCGCTGGTGCCCAAAAGTACCAAGACTTCGCCCTTGGGTACGGTAAAAGAGATGTCCTTTACCGCATAGGTTTCTTCAAATTGCTTACTAAGTGCTTTTACCTCGAGCATAGTCAATGATAAAACTACTTAAAAGCAATGGGTTTTGGTATTTAAAAAGTTTGATTCGCTACTCCGAAATCTCAACCCCTTTCCAAAAGGCCACTTTCCCTTCGATCATTTTAGCACCTTCCTTGGTATCCGGATAAAACCATGCTGCATCTGGATTTTGCTCTCCATTCACCTCCAATGTATAATAAGATGCAGTGCCCTTCCAGGGGCAGACAGAGTTGGTGTCTGAGTTTTTAAAGTATTCTTTCTTAATTGCCTCAGCCGGAAAATAATGGTTTCCTTCTATTACAACAGTATCATCACTTTCAGCAATTACTTCGTTATTCCAAATAGCCTTCATATTTAGTTTTTATTTTAAATCTACTCAGTAAACACCGCAAAAACCTGTCTGTTCACAGACAGATCTAATTATTTTTAACGAAATTCGGCCGCATGATTAAGCTGGCATTCATCATAAACAGCCTTATTAAAGGTAAAGGTCAATTTTACCAACTACTGAACCGAGTAATTGAAACAAGTCAACTGGAAATTAACTCAATAGAGACTTCAGTAGATAACAGAGCGATTGATATTGCTCGCAAGTTGGCAAATGATGGCTGTACACACCTTGTAGCAGTAGGCGGTGATGGCACTTTAAATGAAGTGTTGAATGGCATAATGCTATCGAATAAATCTCCACAATTGGGTGTGCTTCCATACGGTACGGCCAATGATTTTATAAAGTCAGTTAAGGCTCCAAAAGATATTGATGCGCTGTTCGAATCAATCACCAATGACTCATTTCTCGATTTAGTAGTTGGCACAATCAGTTACCAGATAAACAACCAAACTCATAAAAGGTATTTTCTCAATATTGCTGATATGGGTATCGGGGCTGAGGTTGTTCAACGTGTAAATAAGTCAAAGAAGAGATTGGGCTCGGACCTTACGTTTATGAAGGCCATCATTCAGACATTTTTTACCTACAAAAACAAGCAAATTAAAATTGAAGCCGACCAATGGGAATGGGAAGGAAAAATCAACTCGCTGGTCATGGCTAATGGCAAATATTTTGGCAGTGGTATGTGTATCGCACCCCATGCTGATCCCACTAAAGATTCTTTTGAAATTGTCATATCTGGAGATATCAGCATTCTCGACTACATTAAGCATGTCGGCCAAATCAAAAAGGGAAAGGTTATTGAACACCCACAGCTATTTTATAAAACTGCCTCCCAATTAAAAGTGACAAGCGTGGACAATTGCGCCATTGAGTGCGATGGTGAATACCTCGGTACAGCACCTGTTGCAGTAGGTATGGCACAAAAAAAGATCAGCTTTATTACTCAAAGCTGATCTCCAATTAAGTCATGTTTGGGTTTATTAGCCCTTCACTACGTAAGTACCAGCAATCATATCATGAAGTGCTTGTTTCTTTTCAGTAAAGCCAGCCATAATAAAGCCTATTAAAAGAATCATAGAAGAAATGATCTTACCTATGTATCTCACAGTGGCTTGGCCAAAATTTAATTTTGACCCGTCTTTGTTAATTACTTTCAAGCCTAAGGCCATTTTGCCAACAGTCGCTTGTTTGCCACTCGACTCCATCAGTGCAAAGTAGAGCCAGGCTACTACGATGTTGGCAACCTGCATAAACAGGCCCGCGCCAGTAATCATGCCAATTAAAGCACTCATTTGATCTTCGCTCATCTCACCACCACCAGACATTGTGCCATAGGCACCAAAACCAAGGGCTCCTAATACGGGGATAATGACGATACCTAATACAATTCCTAATATGATGGCATCGATTACATAAGCAACGAATCGAATCCAGAATCCACCATAAGATTGGTTAGTTGTTTCCATAGTTAATATTTTGTTTTGGTTTGAAAAGGTAATCTATAAATTTCTATGGAATGATCAAAGTCAATTTTTAGACCCCTTTCTCTAGCATTAGCACCGCCATACTCCTTTTATCTTCAACTAAGACTGTTTTGAATGGGTCCATCAATTGTAAATTATAAGCATCTAAAACCTCCTGCAAGTCAGGCTTGGTGAGTAAATAAGTGAACCCCTGATCACTTCCGCTATGGGAGGCCAACCCTACATCACATGCCATTCTAATGAACATGTTACCCGTTGGCTTGAGTGTTCTCGATAAGGCCTCCATCATTAGCATAAAGTGATCTTTGTTAGACGCAAAATGTAGTACTGCAGAGCATATTATTGCCCCAAAATAGTCATCGTCATACTCCAATTGCTCGATGCTACCAACTTTGAAGTTGTCTCGCTGGTCTTTGTACATCATTTGCAGCATTTTAATCGCCTGTGGGTTGGTGTCTATTCCATGTACTTCGAGACCGTTATTTACAAAGTATGGCAAGTTGCGACCTTCACCGCACCCGGCATCTAAAATTTTCTTACGTCCGTCAAAGCGACCTTTGAGAATTTGATCTAATAAGTATATATCTATATTACCTATTTGTTGATTCAAGCTTTTGTAATCCATAGGTCTTTAGTGCTTTTTTAAATTCATTCTTACCATAATTTATTAACTCGGTAGATCTGTAAAACTCAAATGTACCACAAGTTTCCCTTGAAATAGCTACTAGTATATCCGGTTTTGCTTGTTGAATGGTTAAAGTTGAAATCTGATCCTGCATTAAATCGACAGATTTTACAATCAAATCGAAATAACTGAGGTTTTTAAGTTTTGTTTCAACCTTCTTATTATCTCCTTTAGGGAAAAGGCTATTCCATTTTTCTATAAGTGGGGCAAACCGGCCTTTTTCTTTGGCTGTCGGAGCTTCCAGATAACAGGGAGCATCAGCATTTACATCTGAAACTACCACCAGTGCCTTCTCACATGGTGTAACATGTTGAATGGGAATCGGATTGATAACACCACCGTCTACAAGCTCCACACCATTTACTACTGCAGGCTTTAAAACCGATGGAATTGAGGCAGAAGCACGCAGTGCTGTATACAAGGGGCCTCTGTCAAAGACAACTTCTTTTTTGTTGAGTACATCTGTGGCCACCGCCTTAAAAGGGATGTTGAGATCTTCAATATTGCACTCTGGTATGAAAGATTTCATTTCATTAAATACCCGCTCACCACGCACAAAACCCTGGGTACTTAGCGTAAAGTCCATGAGTTTAAAAACATCAATTTTGTCCAGGTTGCAAATCCACTCTTTGTACTCTGGCAGCTTACCTGCGGCATACACGCCCCCAATCACTGCGCCCATGGAGCTTCCGGCAATAGATTTTATTACAAAACCTTCCTCCAAAAGCCCTTCTATTACACCGATGTGTGCAACACCTCTTGCTCCTCCACTGGACAACACTAAATTTACCTCTCTTTTCATGACTTTACCATATATATAAAATTCAAATTAATTAAGTGAACACACAAAGCAAAATTGATATCTTTAATACTCTGGTAAGCATTATTTATGAAAGAAAAGGAGTCTATTTTTAAGAAATTCCAAACGCTGCAAAAATCTAAAAACGATTTGTTAAGCAAAGTCAGCGACCTCTCTGTTGCTCAACTCAATACAACTCAAATTGAAGGAAAGTGGTCTATAGCTCAGATACTATACCATGTATACCTGGCCGAGAAATTATCACTTCAGTATATGAAGAAAAAAACTTCAGACTTATCACAAGTCAAAACCTCAGGTCTAAAAGAGGCTTTTAAATCCGTTTTGCTTCAGATCTCTCTCAAACTGCCGATTAAGTTTAAGGCCCCAAAAGCAATCGCGGATTCATTGCCAGAGGAAATAGAATGGAATGACTTTCTATTAAGCTGGGGTGACACCAGAGATGAGCTATATAAATTTATTGAATGGCTACCGGAAGAGGCGATAAACAAAAGTATCTTTAGACACCCGCGAACAGGAATGATGAAACTGTCACAAACGGTGGATTTTTATCATGCCCATTTTAATCATCATGTGCCACAGGTAATGGCCCAATTAGAATTAATCAGAAATTAACTCAAAACAGCTATAAAGACTATGAAAAAGTATTTTGCGTCTATCATACTACTATTTACAGTAGCCTCCTTAATGGCACAATCCTCACTGCAATCACCAAAAGAATTTTTGGGTTATGAGTTAGGAGACCGATTTACCCGACACCACAAAGTAGTTGAGTATTTTGAGCATGTTGCCGAAACTATGCCAAATGTAACGCTTGAAAAATATGGTGAAACTTACGAACACCGACCACTGGTTAAAGCCACACTGTCTTCACCTGAGAATATGGCAAGGATTGATGAAATCCGTAAAAACAACTTGAAGAGGGCTCGGCTAGAGGAAGGTACACCAACGGATGATGGTATTGCCATTGTTTGGTTGAGTTATAATATCCATGGTAATGAGGCTTCCTCGATAGAGGCTTCTATGGCTACCATTTATGAATTGTTATCCTCAGAAAGAGGGAAAAACTGGTTGAAAAACACTGTTGTGATCATTGACCCGTGTATTAACCCAGATGGAAGAGATCGGTATGCTAATTTTTACAACCAATACGGTGCAAAGAATTTTAACCCTAGTGGCGATGCTTTGGAGCATCATGAGCCTTGGCCTGGTGGCAGACCCAATCATTATTTGTTTGACTTAAACAGAGATTGGGCATGGCAAACACAACAAGAGTCCGCTCAGCGATCAGTTGTTTACCACAAATGGATGCCACATGTACATGTAGATTTTCATGAGCAAGGCTATAACAGCCCTTATTATTTCGCCCCCGCTGCGGAGCCATTTCATGAGGTGATCACTAACTGGCAGAGAGAATTTCAAACAACCATTGGTAAAAATCATGCAAAGTATTTTGACAAAGAAGGATGGTTATACTTTACTAAAGAGCGTTTCGATTTATTGTACCCAAGCTATGGCGATACCTATCCGACATACAATGGTGCTATCGGAATGACTTACGAGCAAGCCGGTCATGGTTTTGCGGGCCTTGGAATAGAAACTGAGTATGGTGATACCCTTACATTAAGAGACCGGGTAATGCATCACTACACAACAGGTATTTCTACAGTAGAGATTGCTTCTATCAATGCTAACAAACTATCTAATGAGTTTAAGCAATACTTTGATAATGCCGTTTCAAGCCCTGCAGATAAGTACAAGACCTACGTAATAAAAGGATCCAACAATACTGATAAGATCAACAACTTACTTGACTTTTTAGATCAACATCATATCCAATATGGCAGTACTAACTCGAGTAAATCATACAGAGGATTTAGCTACAATAATAACGCTGCAGCTAGTGTTTCCATAAATAGCAACGATGTCATCATCAGTGCATATCAGCCTAAATCAAGATTAGTAACTAGTCTGTTTGAGCCAGTAGCTAAACTTTCAGACACGTTGACATACGATATCACTGCATGGTCTTTACCTTATGCTTATGGGTTGGAAACTTATGCTTTAACCGATAGAGTAAGTGTTGATAACACTTATGAAAAACAACTCTCTTCGTCAAACATTGAGGCAAATAAACCTTATGCCTATATCAGTAAATACAACAGCTTAAACGATGTAAAATGGTTGGCCGCTATCTTAAAAGAAGGCATTAATGTACGCGTGGCTCACAAGCCTTTTACGATTCAGGGGAAAAGCTTCGAAAGAGGCTCGATCGTGATCACACGAAGAACCAATGAAAAATTTGGAAGCCGCTTTGATGAATTGATTCGAGATCATGCCAAATCATTTGAGAGAAATATTACTGCAGTAACTACCGGTTTTGCTGATAGCGGTATGGACTTGGGCTCTGGTGATGTAGCCAGACTCAAAGCACCGAACGTGGCCCTTTTAGGAGGGGAGCAAACCTCTTCACTCAGCTTTGGAGAAACCTGGCATTTCTTTGAGCAACAAATCGACTATCCTGTAACGGTTATCGGTACGGATTACTTTAACCGTGTTGATCTTTCTGAATATGATGTGTTGATCGTACCTAATGGCTGGTATAGCATGTTTGGCGAAAGCACACTTGCCAGCCTGAATGAGTGGGTGAGTGATGGAGGGAAGTTAATACTCATCGGTTATGCGCTGAACTCATTTAAAGATCAGAAAGGATTTGGGTTGAAAGTATATGGGTCAGAAAAAGAAAAGAAAGAAGCCAATGAAGACCCTACAGAGGCAGAAATGCTCTTAGATTATGAAAAAGAGGAAAGAGACAGACTTTCGTCATCAATTTTCGGAGCGATATTTAAAATCAAACTTGATGATACACACCCGCTGGCGTATGGCTACTCCGATGACTACTTCACATTGAAAACGAGCAGTTCGCGATATGCCTTTTTAGAAAGAGGCGGTAATGTGGGCGTAATCAAAGGCAATGCACAACCCGTAAGTGGATTTGCCGGATACCGCGCCACAGAAAAACTTGAAGACAGTCTGGTGTTTGGTGTGGAAGATAAAGGAGCCGGTCAGGTAATCTACATGGTGGATAATCCATTATTCCGAGCCTTCTGGGAAAACGGCAAACTGCTATTTTCTAATGCAGTGTTTGTAGTGGACTAATAAGAGAAAGACCTTCCAGGGTTTTGAACCCTGGAAGGTCTTCTTATATTATTATTGGGTTATAACACGAAATGAACTTTCGCGCTAATTGGACTTTCGCGCTAATGGGTATAAGGTCTGTCTTATTTAACCTTTAATCGACTTTAGTGCCGCGTCATAATTTGGTTCATTGCCAATTTCGCTCACCAATTCGCTATGCACAACCTTTCCGTTTGAGTCTAATGCTACGACTGCTCTTGCATTAAGTCCTTCAAAGGCTCCGCTTTGGATGGCAGTACCTATTGTCTGAGAAAACTCAGGGTTTTTAAAGTCAGAAAGTGTGACAGCATTTTCAACCCCTTCAGCTCCACAAAAGCGCTTTTGGGCAAATGGTAAATCTTTAGACACGCAAAGCACGACTGTATTGTCGAGGCTGGCTACTTCTTGATTAAATTTTCTAACTGATGTGGCACAAACACCCGTATCCACACTGGGGAAAATATTAAGAATAATGTTTTTGCCCTTGTAGTCGCTAAGTTTTACCTCCGACATGTCATTGGCAGTAAATTTAAAGTCTTCCAATTTGTCACCTACTTTAGGCAAGTCTTTATTGGTTGTTGTTGGGGTTCCCCCAAGTGTAATGTTGGCCATAGTTTTATGTTTTATTTATTTCAACATCTCATCAATAGTATTTGTTGCCACAAAGTGGTAATTAGGTCGAGCTTTTTCATAGATGCTCTTAGCCAACTGCGTTCCTGCCTCTGTTTTAACCAATTCACCATATATTGGAGATAAAAATTTTCTTCGACCGGTATTTATTAGAAAGCTTTCTAACCTCTCATAGGCCGGTTCGTATTCATGCTTTACTGATTGTACCAACCAAGCTGCCAGCACTTCACTATTACCTGTTTCGGTAAGTTTAAAAGCACTATCCAACTCCTGAAGTTCTTCGTTTGGAATAGAATCAGGCACTGCTCTTACAAAATGCAGCCACTCGTGGGAAGTCCAGTCTTCTGTGGTCAGCTCTTCTGCCGGTGTACCCTGAACAAATCGCTCCATTTCATCATCCACCTTGTCAAATCGGTTGGATGTTGGTATCACAGCATCGTCAGGTAGCCCTGGCTGATAAATCCATTCATCGATTTTAACCGTGCCAATATTTATTCTTTCTTTATCAAGCAAATGTGTTTGCAGCTCTTCTATAAATGCTTCAGTGGTCATTACTTTAAAGGCATTTCTCTCAAAATAATTACGAACAAACGTATCCCACTTTTCTCTTCCTACTTTTTCTTCAAGATACCTTAAAAACAAATAGCCCTTATCGTAAGCAATAGAAGTTACACCATCATCAGGGTTTCTACCTTCAAGCTCTAGCTTTAAATGTGTGTCTTTGGCGTTGCCCTCATTCATCATTTCTGATATCTCCTGTTTTAGGTCTTGCGCAGCTAAAGAAGCTAGCATTTCGGCATATTCCTTTCCGTAAAGTACCTCCATTATTCTTTGCTCAAAATAAACAGTAAAACCTTCGTTGAGCCAGAAATCATTCCATGTGGCATTAGTCACCAAGTTTCCTGACCAGCTGTGCGCCAGCTCGTGCGCAACCAGTGAGGTCAGCGATTTATCTCCTGCTAAAATGGTCGGGGTGGCAAATGTAAGGCGTGGATTTTCCATCCCTCCAAAAGGGAAGCTTGGTGGCAATACAATAAGATCAAATCGTTCCCATTTATATGGGCCATATAGCTCCTCAGCCGCTGTGATCATTTTTTCCAAATCTTCAAACTCGTAGGCTGCTCTATCAATCACTGATGGCTCGGCATAAACACCACTACGCTCACCAAGTGGAACAAAATCTACGTACCCAACAGATAGCGCCAACAGATAGGCTGGTATGGGTTGCTCCATTTTAAATGCGTAAGCTCCATCTTCCCTTTTTACTGTAGGGTTTTCTGCGCTCATCAAGGCCAGCATACCAGCAGGCACTTGTACATTGGCATTGTAGGTAAACCTAATGCCTGGAGAATCCTGAATAGGCACCCAGCTTCTTGCCAGTATAGCTTGAGATTGCGTAAACAAAAACGGTCCGAGTTGATCAGCTGTTTGTACTGGTGCCAGCCACTGTAACGCTTCCGCTTCATTGCCGGTTGTATATGTTATCGTAACTGTTTTTGTATCTGGAGTAATGGCAATGGTTAGCGATTGTCCCATCACCTTATTTGGTTCACCCAACTCATAGGTAGTTGGTTTACCATCGGCCATGACGCCATTTATCTCAAGGCCTTTTGTATCTAAAACCACAATAGTGGCATCCTCACTATTGCTAAGCGAAAGCGTAGCGGTTGCCTCAATAATTTTCGCATCAAAGTCTACATTGGCATCCCAATCCAGATGAGTCACCCTAGACTGCTCTGGCACTGCATAGCTATGCGGATCGTTTATTGTCATGTCGTTTTCTTCAGAGGTTGTTTGCTCAGCACAGCTTATAGCTAAAACTGAGACTATGATTAAAAGGCTATTAATTGTTTTCATACTAGTTATAAATAAATTCTCCTTTTTCACTTTTAATAGTTACCTGCTTTTCAGCTGACGCTTCCACGCTACCAATGATCTGTGCATCAATACCAAAGCCCTTCGCAATATCAATTACTTTCTGAGCATTTGATTCATCAAGATATAGCTCCAGGCGATGACCCATGTTGAAAACCTTATACATTTCTTTCCAGTCTGTTCCGCTTTCTTCATGGATTGCCTTAAACAAAGGTGGTATTTCGAATAAATTGTCTTTTATAATATGCAACCCTTCTACAAAGTGTAGCACTTTTGTTTGGGCGCCTCCACTACAATGCACAGCGCCATGAATTTGCCCCTTCAGTTCTTTTAAAATCCGCGCCATCACCGGTGCGTAGGTTCGGGTAGGTGAAAGCACCAGTTTGCCCATATCTAAAGGTGCGCCCTCAACCGAATCAGTCAATTGATAACTGCCTGAATAAACTAGGTCAGAAGGCACAGAAGGATCGAAACACTCGGGGTATTTCTCTGCATAAACTTTATTAAAAACATCGTGACGGGCCGAAGTTAAGCCATTGCTTCCCATTCCTCCGTTGTATTCATCTTCATAAGTTGCCTTTCCGTAAGAAGCTAACCCAACAATCACGTCTCCTGCTTTTATGTTGGCATTGTCGATTACATCAGCTCGTTTCATCCGCGCAGTTACCGTACTATCCACCACCACAGTTCTTACCAAATCTCCCAGGTCTGCCGTTTCGCCACCTGTACTTATGATATTTACGCCATTATCTCTGAGCATTTGGAGCACCTCTTCGGTACCGTTGATCAATGCTGCAATTACTTCTCCGGGGATGAGGTTTTTATTTCTACCAATTGTAGAAGATAGCAATATATTATCTAGTGCACCTACACAGATCAAATCATCCATATTCATGATGATGGCATCTTGTGCAATTCCTTTCCACACAGAAATATCGCCTGTTTCTTTCCAGTAAAGATAGGCCAGCGAAGATTTGGTGCCTGCGCCATCGGCATGCATAATGGTGCAATACTCCGGGTCGCCACCCAGGTGGTCTTCTACAATTTTACAAAAAGCCTTTGGATAGAGGCCTTTGTCAATATTTTTGATCGCGTTGTGTACATCTTCCTTCGATGCAGAAACTCCTCTTTGTGCGTAGCGCTCACTCATGATAGATCATTAGATTACTGGTTGCACAAAAATAATAAAATAAGCCGCTGTTACAGATTTTTACTGCAAGTATCCTTGACCATTGATCAATTTGCATTTGAAAAGCTGTAATTAATTAACCAAGTTTAAAAGCTAAACCCTATTCAATATGAAACATCTCTGTCTAATTGCCATTGCTACACTACTTTTTTCATGTTCACAAACCACAGAGACTGTAAAAGACGAAGGCTATATAAACGTAAAAGGAGGTAAAATTTGGTATAAAATTTTAGGAGAAGATAAATCAGCTGCTCCAGTGATTATTGTACATGGTGGCCCGGGCAGTAGAAGTTGCAATACCATTGAAGGGTATAGTTTATTAGCCGAACATCGGCCTGTAATACTTTTTGACCAGCTGGAATCGGGTTTATCTGATCACCCAAATGATACAAGTCTCTGGAAGCTGACATACTTTGTAGATCAAGTGGAGGCAGTAACAGATCACCTGCAATTAACACAATATCATTTGCTTGGCAACTCCTGGGGTGGTGCGGTGGTTGCTGAATATATGTTAACAAAAGAAACTAATAATGTCACTTCTGTAATTTTTTCAGGGCCGCTATTAAGTACCCCACTTTGGATTGAGGATGCTAAAAAATTACTTGCTCGACTTTCACAACCTGTTCAGGATACTATTGCCAAATATGAGGCGCTAGAGAACTACACACACCCTGAATACCTTGCTGCCACCGATACTTTTTATGCCAATTTTCTTTCAAGAAAACAGTGGCCACCGCAAAAATGGGCTGCTTGTGATACCGTACCTGGGTTTAACACAAAAATCTACAATTACATGTGGGGACCAACTGAGTTTACTGCTACTGGCACATTAAGCGATTTTGATCGAGTTGATCAGTTGCATAAAATCAAGAAACCAACATTATTCATTGCAGGAGCATATGATGAAGTACTCCCAGAGACCCTGGCTCTATTCCAATCTAAAGTAGAAGATTCAGAAGTTGCCATTGTGCCTAATGCTGGTCATAGTAAAACAACCGACAACCCTGAAGCTTTCGCAACAATGCTTAACGAATTTATGGTTGATAAAGAATAGAAGCTTTAATTACCGGTATCAGAATCGTCATCAAAGAACCGGTCTTCGTTAAACTCTTCTTGCTCAGGCTGTTTTTTCTCTCCAAGCTCAAGAATTTTAAACTCCGTTCTTCGGTTGATCTGATGCTGCTCTTCTGTCTGAGCGTTTGGAATGATTAGCTTCGTTTCTCCGTATCCCTTAGCTACAAGCCTGTCCTTACTGATACCCTGAGATACAATATATTCCACAGCAGATTTCGCACGCCTTTCTGAGAGTTTCATGTTATAATCATCCGGTGCTCGATCATCTGTATGTGAGCTAAGCTCAATCTTCAGCTCAGGATTATCTCGTAAAATCGTAACCAGCTTATCTAACTCCAGCGCGGCATCATCACGGATATAATACTCATCTAAATCATAATAGATGTTCTCCATTACAAAGATTTTGTTCTTTTCAATTCGCTCAAGCACTAAGGTTGTGTCATATTTTATATCGGTGACGAGATTTTTAAGAGTATCTCTATCGGCCGCTTTGCCTACAGTGGTAAACTCGCCTCTGGTAATGAGATACTGTCCTTCTCCTCCGATTTTTTCCCCCACAAGGTTGTAATGCTCATGCTCATATACGCGGAACAAAAATTTACCATCGTCACTGGTGGTAGTCTCATCAAGTACTTCCTTTTTATAATCAAGCAGCTGTACTTTTACACTAGGCAATATTTGCAGTTTACCATTGTCATCATGAGTCATGGTAACACCTTCCAGATAATAGTTGACAATTTTTAGGTTGGGGTCTTCATTAACAAACGTGTAGATGTCATCATCACCTGCACCTCCTGGACGATTTGATGTAAAAAATCCTCTATCCGCTTTAAACAAAAACATGCCGAAATCATCGGCATTAGAATTTATAGGTTCTCCTAAATTTCTAATTGTAGTCTGGCCACTTTTGCGTGTTGCAACAAATAAATCCAGGCCTCCAAACCCAGGGTGACCGTCACTGGCAAAATACATGTGCCCGTCATCTGAAATGTATGGGAACATATCATTCCCTGCAGTATTGATTTCTCTACCAAGATTTTTTACATCATAAAACCTGCCTCGGGCATTCATCCTTGCAGAATAAATATCAGTTCCTCCATAGCCACCTGGTCGGTTAGATGCAAAGTATAAGGTTCTTCCATCTCGACTAAATGCAGGTGAAGAGTCCCAGTAACCCGGGTTGTTGATGTTCAGCATGCGCGGTTCCGTCCAGCCGTTTCTTCTATTTCTGGTGATGTAAAGGTTTACATCAGCCGTTCCCTTTTTCTTACCGGAGTTACCTCGGGCAAAAACCATTGTTTTACCATCAGGGCTAAAGGTTACAGAGCCTTCATTGATATTAAAGTTATTGATGTTGTCTTCCAACGGCCTGATAGATAAAGTATCAACAATCGCTCCTTCTGTTTTAGCACGGTAGATATTGGTGAAAGGTGTCCCTGTGGCCTGGTATATTTTGTTGTTATCTGCTCTTGATGATGTGAAGAAAAGTTCTCCATCATTGTAAATAGGGCTATATTCAGCTGATGGCGTATTGATTCTATCCAGGTTTTTTACCCTGAAGTAGTTTTCGACTTTTCGCAGTTCATCGAGATTGTTCAGGTTGGAATATTCTTCATTAGCTCTAGTCAGCAATTGTTCATCTTCCGCCTGCTCAATATAAGTTTCAAGGGTTTTTTTCGCTTCCTGATACTTGCCATTGGCCTTTAAAGCAAAGGCATAGTTGAGTTTTATAGAATCATTTTCGACTCCATTCTCTAAAGCAGTTTCGTAATACGGCAAGGCATGTTGTACTCGATTAGACTTTCTAAAAGACTCCGCAATAAAATATGCTGCTTCACCATTGTTAGGCTCTTTATCCAACAGCTTAGTATATAGATCGATTGAGTTTTGAAACTCACCCCGCTCATATGTTTTAGATGCCTTTTTTTCGAGGCTACAACCAGCAAGCAAAAAGATGATACTTACTGTAAAAAGACCTCTGTGCAATACTTTCATACCTAAATTTAAAAAATTAAAACTCCTCTATCATATAAACGAAGGGTGTTTTATCAATGTTATAGAAGACCCACTAAAAGTATCGGCTCATCCAGGAGTTCTTAGCTGGCACTACCCATGATGTTTCTAACTCCTTTTTGCTTTTCACCAGGTTGTTGAAAACAGGTGTATCTTCTTTAATAATTCCTTCATCTACTTTTGATTTTAAGTTGCTGAGAGATTCAAGGAATATTTCATCGTTCAATATAAATGCAATTTTGGTGCGGTCAAAGAAATCAACACCGAGCTTTTTTGATAGCTCCTGCATCTTGTGAACAGAACTGTCTATGGAGCACCCTGTAGCCATATTGGAGTTTTCATCAACAGCTATCACAACAAACTGATTGTGCATAATCGTGTGTGAAGCTTCCAATGCAGCGCCATGAGCCGCCCATTGGTTCATAAACGATTCCAGCTCTTCGTTAAGCAACGCAATTTCTGATTGTTCTAACTTTCGGTCAGCCTGATAAATCCAAAGACGCGCGTTTTCTGATATTTTATCAAATGATACTAGCATAGCAACAAATTTAACGATTTAACTAGAATCTACCCGTTAAAGTTCTGTTCCTCTCTAAACAAAACGTCACTCGTCTGACTTTTTAGATCTGTGGCAATGCGTATCTTCATTTATTGGAAATATTGTGTTGTGATAATTTCGTGATACTCATATGCTAGATTTGAATGTAATGAAACGTGTTTTACTTATTGAGGATGATGTGCATATTAAAGATTTGCTTGAGATCCACTTAAAAGATCTCAACTGTGAACTTACTATGTATACCAATGGGCAAGAGGGATATGAATCTGCTTTAAACGACAGTTTTGACCTGATCATACTTGATGTAATGCTTCCAGGAAAAGATGGCATCACTATATGCAGAGACCTCAGGGCACGAAGTATACACACTCCAATATTAATGCTTACGGCAAGGTCAGAAGAAATTGATAAAATTCTTGGCCTGGAAACTGGGGCCGATGATTATCTGACCAAACCATTTAGTGTTCGTGAGTTTATTGCAAGAGTAAAGGCGATTTTCAGGAGAGTACAAATGCAGGATACTGAGGAGTCGGACAACAACATCATTAGTTATGAAAACCTACGGATCGAAAAAGCTAAAAGAAAAGTATTACTGGACAAAGAACGTATTGAATTAACTCCAAAAGAATTTGACCTGCTTTACTTAATGGCTTCGCATCCCGGGCAAAGCTATAGTCGCGAACGCCTATTAGGATTAATATGGGGCTATGAGTTTGAAGGCTATGAACATACGGTGAATAGTCATATCAATAGACTGCGAGCCAAAATAGAAAACGACCTGTCTAACCCAAGATTTATACTCACCACCTGGGGCGTAGGCTATAGATTTAACGATGAACTTTAACATGATCAAGAAACTAAATAACTCGCTTGGATTTTTTTGGAAAGTAGCCGCAACACTGCTTGTAGTGCTCTTAACCGTTGGTATTATCTATACGCTTACCATTACATCCACAGCAGGAAAGTATGCTCAAGAGACAAACCAACGTCTCAACGCATCCATTGCAAAAAATATAATTAGCGAAGTGAAGCCTTTTATAGATGGCAAATTGTCTGAAAATGCTACAGACAAAATACTCCATTATATGATGGCCATTAATCCGAGTATTGAGGTCTATATTCTAGATGAAACTGGTAAAATCCTCAACTATGTGGCTCCATATAAAAAAGTAAAGCTTACGCAGGTTGATCTCGCCCCAATTAAAGAGTTTATCTCAACAGAAGGCTCACAGTATGTAGTGGGTGACGACCCCAGGAACCCGGGTCGTAAGAAAGTTTTTTCGGCAGCATCCATTACCAATGACGAGCAAATCGTAGGATATGTATATGTGGTATTGGCAAGCGAGGAGTATGAATCTGCTGCCGCACAAATTTGGGACAGCTACATCCTTAAGTTAGGGGGAAAAACCATGCTAATTGCACTGGGAGCAGCACTTATAGTTGGGTTATTGTTTATTTGGCTCATAACTAAAAACCTAAGTAAAACAATCAGAACCGTTAAGCGATTTCAGGAAGGGGACATTACTGCCAGAATACCGGTTGAGAAAGATGGGGGTTTAAATGACCTGGCTATTGCTTTTAATGAAATGGCCGATACGATTGTGGGTAACATCGAAAACCTAAAGTCGATGGAAAACCTGAGGCGAGAGCTTGTAGGCAATGTATCACATGATTTAAGAACGCCAATTGCTGTGATTCACGGCTATATAGAAACACTGATGATCAAAAAGGAGTCTCTGGGGCCGGAGGAAAGAGATAAGTACCTAACAATAATATTAGAAAGCACGGACAGGCTTAGAAAGTTAGTGGATGAGTTGTTTGAGTTGTCAAAGCTGGAGGCCAAGCAAGTTACACCAGTGAAAGAGCCCTTTTTCATTCACGAGTTGATCCATGATATCTGTCAAAAGTTTCAAATATTGGCCAACGAAAAAGATGTGAAGATAAATACCTCATCAGGTCAGGGTGCTCCGTTGGTGCACGCTGATGTAAGCCTTATAGAACGTGCCTTACAAAATCTCTTAGATAACGCACTGAAGTTTACGCCAAAAGGAGGTGCCATCACGATTGATGTTGATGACGCAGACGAATATGTGCAAATAAAAGTATCCGATACAGGGCCGGGTATACCAAAAGATCAAATACCGTTTATTTTTGATCGCTATCATATTGGTGACAAACGGATAAGCCTGGACAGCAACAGTACTGGCCTTGGACTGGCCATTGTAAAAAAGATCATGGAAATACATGACCAAACCATTGAGCTCACCAGCCAGTTAAACAATGGAACAACATTTACATTTCAATTACCTCAATACCAAAAGTTATGAAAAGCATAAAAACATTTATTTTTCTTTTGTTGTCTTCAGCATGTGTTGAAACAGATGTTGTTGAAGATCAGATAGTTTCGCTAAACATAACCACAGAGGCAGATGGTGTAAACAATGGTCAAATTGCCGGATTAATTGGTGATGAATTTTCATTTATTGCCATGGCTGAAAACGATCGTGGTATTAAGTTTCAACCAGAGGTTGAGTGGACAAGTACTAATAGCAATGTAGCGACAATCGATAGTTTGGGCCAGGTGGTTGTAGTTAGTAAGGGTGAAACCATTATATATGGAGAAGCCTTAGGAAAGAAAAGTAATCAAATAGTACTTAATGCAATTGGTAGTAGTGATGAAATAGCAAGAGTTACAATTACAGCGTCTAAATCAGAAATTGAGATTAGCGAAACACTACAACTACAAGCCGTTGCAGAAAATATAAATGGCGAGGCTAACTTCCCAGATGCGTCATTTGATTGGATGAGCCTAAACGAAGCCGTGATAACCGTTGATCAAAATGGGTTGGTAACTGGTGTCGACAATGGTGCAGCCATGGTACAAGCGTCAGCAGATGGGGTAACAGGTAGCACTATGATTATGGTTGGCGAAGCAAATGCAAGAAATGGCTCTTTTAGTAGTTTGAATGGATATAACGTATCTGGCGATGTAAGCCTTGTTGAGACGTCACCCGATTTAAGTTTAATTCTACAAGATAATTTTAGTGCCTCAAATGGGCCTGGGTTATTTATATATTTGAGTAACAACTCCAATAACGTAGATGGCGGTATTGAAATTGGCGAGCTCAGAAAAAATAGTGGCTCAGATACCTACTCAGTGGGTGCAGGGGTTGCATTGGATGACTACAATTATGTACTTATTTGGTGTAAACCATTTGGAGTCGGTTTTGGGACAGCTCAACTTAATTAATATTTAATGATGAAGAAACTTATCGTATTGATTGCTATTTCACTAACTGTATCTGTTAGTATGGCACAAAGCCCATGGAACAAAAAGAAGGGAGAAGGATTTGTAAAACTTTCAGAGACAATCATCGTTTCCGATCAATTTTATGATCCCTCTGGTAACATACAGCCAATAACCACGACTGGTGTATATATCACAAGTATTTATGGAGAATATGGGCTTTCAGATAAGTTAACGGCCTTTGTATACTTCCCTTTTTTCTTCAGAAACACACTAAACGAACAGCAACTTGTGAATAGTGGAACCACAGTGCCTGGAGATGAAGACAATAGTATCGGTGATACAAATGTTGGAATTAGTTACGGTATCAAGCAAAATGGCCCTTTTGTTTTAAACGCTTCCCTGTTGCTTGGGCTGCCGATTGGAGAAACAGCAGGGGGTGATACAAAGCTTCTTCAGTCTGGTGATGGAGAGTTTAACCAACTTGTAAAATTAAATGCGGGATATTCATTTTACCCTATTCCGGTTTACGTCATTGGAGGAATAGGTTTAAACAATCGTACGAATGATTTCTCAGATGAGTTGCATATCAATGGAGAAGTAGGGCTTACTGTCAAAAAAAGTTTCAATATCGCTTTCAAAGTGTATAGTTTAAGCTCTTTTGACAACGGAGATGCCGATGCAAATCAAAACGGAATATTTTCTAACAATACTGAGTATTTCGCCTATGGACCAGAGCTGAGCTATACCTATGATGATCGCATAGGTGCAAGCGTAACTTATCAAGGTGCATTGAGCGGCCAGAATATTTTGGCTAACCCTTCTTACAGCTTCGGTTTCCACTACAAATTTTAGACTAACGTTATCCTTTTGTGACTCTTTCGTGATACTTGATTGGGAGGTTTGTAATAGAACCAACTAATAAAATATCATGAAGATTTTAAAATATTTACTACTAGCAATACCATTCTCACTTGTCGGATGCGGAGACGATGATGGTGGCACCACTGAGCCTACCTCTTCATTCACTGTTTCCATCGAGAATGTTACAACACCAAGTGACTTTTTCCAAAGCGGTGTCTTTAACACCCCGGTAGGAGGAAGTGACCCTGCACCTCTATTTCCAGGAGATGCATATGAGTTTACAATTGATGCAGGTCCTAATGTGTTACCTGGTGATGGTGGCACCCGAGTATCATTCGTTACCATGTTTGTACAATCAAACGACCTTTTCTATGCTCCCGGTGAAGAGGGCATAGCTTTATATGACGAACAAGGCATGCCTATCGGCAGCAATGGTCCTGAAGATGTAACCGATCAAATTGACCTATGGGATGCAGGTACTGAGGTCAATGAAACTACCGGTGGGCCTAATCAAAAGCCACAACAAGATCCTATGGCGGAAGATGTCGGTATGGATGAAAATGGTGTAGTAACACTTATTGAAAACAATACTGACCAGGCAGGTAATACGCTACCCGCTGATGAGGAAGTTATTTTAGTAACTGTAGAGTACTTAGGTGAAGTATCATTTAAAATTCGAATTGAGAACGTGTCTGATATGGGCACTATTGAAGTACCTGGATCAGGAACAGCAGCCGTGCCATTATCTCCGGGTGTTTTTGTAGTACATACACAATCTGCTCCACTGTTTGAAGACGGGGTAGCTACATCAAGCGGTGGTGTTGTAGAAAGTATGGAGGGAGTAGAAAACATAGCGGAAGATGGTTTTCCAGAAGCCCTTATAGCTGATGCCAGTGCTAAGACCGGCCTAATTGTGCCGCTCTCGCCAGGTGCATTTGCAGTACATGAAGCTGGTTTGGCTCCCATTTATATGGCACAATCTCCTGATTTTGGAGAAGGTCTTGAGGCTGTAGCCGAAGATGGTATTCCTGGCGACCTGGCGACATCTCTTATGGGTAAAGCGGGTGTATCTACCGCAGCAGCCTTTGATACCCCAGTAGGATCTAGTAGCCCTGCAGCAATAGGGCCTGGAGCAAGCTATGAGTTTAGTTTTGATGCCGTACCGGGAGACAGACTCTCATTAGCCACCATGTTCGTTCAAAGCAACGATTGGTTTTATGCCTTCAGCCAGGATGGGTTGGCGCTGTTTGACGGTGATCAACCGGTGAGTGGAGATGTAACCTCTTCAGTATTTCTGTATGATGCAGGAACTGAAATTGATGAAGTACCTGGTGCAGGTTTAAACCAAGTAATCAGACAAGGAACAGCGGATACAGGCCCTGCCGATAGTAACACTTCTGTACGTGTGGTTAACGACAGTTCCATTCCAGCTACAGAAAGCATAATAAGAATAAATATTACACCTTCTAATTAATAAGTTTTTTGGTATTTAGTTGTGTGATAGCCACACCCTTTTGGGGTGTGGTTTTTTTTATTAGCTCAATCAAATACTTTTTTTGATTAAATTGTCCTTATAAACACCACCTATCCGTCATGTAAATAAAAATCATTATGAAAAAGAAGCTACTTATCTTTATCCCAGCAATACTGGTTGTAATTATTGTTGCCGTGATAATAATGGCCAAATCAAATAGTATTTCACCACTCTCGTGGAATTCTCATGACCCCGTCTATACCGAAAAAGGTGTTGCAATTAAGGGCTATGATCCTGTGGCTTTTCATACTGAAAACAAAGCGGTAAAAGGAGATGAGACCTATTCATTCGACTGGAATGGTGCCACCTGGCAATTTGCCTCCTCAAATAACCTTGAAACATTTCAAACAAACCCGGAAAAGTATGCTCCTCAATTTGGCGGCTATTGCGCATTTGCCGTGAGCAAAGGGTTTACGGCTGAAGTTGACCCTGAGCATTGGCTGGTTAAGGATGATAAACTGTTTATATTTTCAAACGAAGAGGTACTCAATGACTGGAAGAAAGATGAGGCTAATTTAGAAAAATCAGCTTCTGAGCAATGGAATTAATCAGCTAGCGCTTCTGAAGTAAAGTATTGATTAATTTCTTCAAGGTTTTGATTCGTCCTGCTGAGCTGTTTTAGTATTTTACCGTTTTCCATCAATATAATTTCATCACTCACTTTTTGGATATGATTTAAGTCATGGCTCGAAACAATTATAGTTGTGTCTTTGGGCTTATTTTCAATCATGGAAACTAATGATTGCTGTGAAGACGGATCGAGGTTAGCATATGGTTCATCCAAAATGATCAGCTCTGGGTCACCTAAAAACACAGATATAATTCCTGCCCTGGCTTTGTTACCTGCGGAAAGCTCTCTGATATATTTTCCAGACTTTAAATCGTCCGTGAGTAATCGAGCATAAGGTGAAACAACTTCGCTAATGTTTGTATATGCAATATTTCGGGTTTTAAGAATAAACTCCCAATACTCATAGGGTGTGAGATACGGGATTAGAAACCTTTCATCGAGATAGGCCGCTGTTATCGTTTTCCAGGAATCATTACCGACTACCTTTTCATTGTTTATTTCACAAAAACCTTGGTCAGCAGGTAGCAAATCCAGCAAAAGTCTAAAAAGAGTAGTTTTCCCGGCACCGTTGTTTCCAACAAGGCCAATATTGCTACCGCGTGAAATATTTAGTTTCTCTATGTCTATAGCAACTTGCCCTTTAAATGACTTTTTAAGATCGCTTATATAAATCATGATTTTCGGTAATTGTTAATTAAATGATACCTTTTCAACACCCATTTGTTTTCAATCTTTTCAATTAGTTTTTCTTTAAAGAAAATGCCTGTTGCACCTATTGCTCCAATCAATAAATAGCTAAAAGTCTCCCCAATGAGCAGTTGCAAAATAAAATACAATATAGTTTGTATAGCAATAATGATTAATGGCCCAAACATCTGCACCGCTGATACACCCTGATAATTGAAAAAGCTACTTTTGTTGACATCGATGCCTTTATTGTTGTAGGACATTAAATATAGAATAAAGTATGTGCCAAAACTGAACTGAAATAATGCAACCGCTAAAACTTTAGGAAGAAAAGACAAATTAATTACTGCTAGTATTAAAGCGACTGCAGTAGCTATGAGGTTGAAAACTGACAGTAGCTTAATCTTGGCTACAACCATTTGTCTAATATTGCTCCTTACCATAAGTATATCGAAATGTCGGCTTTCCCATGACAAGCCTAAATAGCCATATTGTATGGCTAAACCTGAGACTGTGAAGAACAACAAAAAGAAAATAATTGCAGAAATGGCGTTGTCTCCCACAAGCGAATCTCTCAGCGTGTATGCTAAATATATTGGAACGAGAAAATAGGATAGAATGACCCCTCGAGGACGCTTGTTTCTAAGAATGAGCAGCACTTCCTGCCATAACAAGGGCTCTTGCAGTCTAATGTTGAGCTTTATATTCTCAAAAAACAACTTTTTTTCTTCATAAGCTTCCTTATGATAATATGTATAAACTGAGGTGTATGCTCCAGCAATAACCAGTAACGCATAACCCCATTCAAAATAAATTCCATGGGCCAAATACGCCTCAAAGTGTCTTATCAGTTCCAGTTGGTAAAATAATAGAGAGGCACCAATGAGTATAAGGGTAGTGATGAGTATACCCCTATAGCGCTTAAATACTAATACAAGGTAATTGTTGGATAGAATCAACAGCACAATAAACATTAAATACCTGCCTGAGAGTGCCGAATCCAACTGTGTGTTTGGCCAATAAAATAATAGAAATAAACCTGCCACCAGGTTGAATATATTGAAATTGCTCAGTGCGAGTGTTTGAGCACAATAACTTCTTAGGCTTATTGGAAGGGTAAAATAACAATAGTTGGCAAAGCTTTGTGCAGAAAAAAGAAGCCTTATAAACAAATCGGTGAGAAAAAAGCCTAACATAACCGCCACAACACGTTGGCTCGGGTCTTCGATGTAATCAGATATATATTCATCAAGAATATTTCCCAACAAAGCGAGATAGCCAAGTACAAAAAAGGCAATGAATATGCTCAGGTACAATTGCGGACCTGAAAGTTTAGGCGAGCGCCTAAGTTTTTTAAAGTAGTGATTGATCAACCATAGATCCATTGTTCAAATATATTGATCAATCACTATTTTGTCTATACCAGTCAGCGCTGTTTACAACCCTTCGGCCTCAGCAATAAGCTCCGCCAGGTCTTTGACTTTTACATCCGACTCACGCTCCTTGTTTTTTACGCCATCACTCATCATCGTCAGGCAAAAAGGACAACCCACAGCAATAGTATCTGCTTTAGTCTCTAAGGCCTCTTCCGTGCGCTCAATATTAACTTCCTTATCACCAGACTCTGCATCTTTAAACATCTGAGCTCCACCTGCTCCACAGCACAACCCTTTTGTTTTGCATCGCTTCATTTCCACCAGCTCTGCATCAAGCGCTTCTAACACTTTCCTTGGTGCCTCATACACATTATTGGCTCTGCCTAAATAGCAAGAGTCATGATAAGTGATTTTTCTACCTTTAAATTCACCTCCGCCTTTCAGAGTTACTTTGCCATCATTTATAAGTTGTTGGAGATAAACAGAATGATGAATGACCTCATAATTTCCGCCAAGCGCAGGGTATTCATTTTTTATGGTATTAAAACAATGGGGGCAAGCAGTAACAATCTTTTTTACATTATAGCCATCCAGCACCTGAATGTTTGACATGGCTTGCATTTGGAACAAAAATTCATTTCCCGCTCTTCTGGCCGGGTCTCCTGTGCAGGTTTCCTCTGGCCCAAGAACAGCAAAAGAGATCCCCACTTTATTCAATATTTTTACAAACGCCTGTGTTACAGCCTTATATCGATCATCAAAGCTTCCTGCACAACCTACCCAAAATAAAACTTCGGGAGATTCACCTTGAGAAGCCATATCGGCCATCGTTGGTACTTTATATCCTGTATCGCTCATAATATTATTTTATTTCTAATTAAAACATTGCATCCATCGGAAGTAGCAATTAGCTACTTGATGTCTTTACCAATTATTAATTCTATTTTTTTTCTTTTAAATCATTTGCCCAGTTAAACCTATCTGTTGGAGCAAACTTCCATGGAGCAAAATTGGTCTCCACATTTTGAAACATACTATTCCATGAAGCCGGAGAGCCAGACTCTTCCATCGCCACGTACCTACGCATTTCTAAGATAATCTCTAATGGGTTGATATTTACCGGACATGCTTCTACACAAGCATTACAACTTGTACAAGCGTTTATTTCTTCTTTGGTAATATAGTCTCCAAGCAATGACTTACCGTCTTCTAAGCCCTTTCCTCCAGAAGCGATACTTTTTCCAACTTCCTCCGCTCTGTCTCGCGTATCCATCATGATCTTTCTGGGTGAAAGTTTTTTACCAGTCATATTTGCCGGACACTCAGAGGAACACCTTCCACATTCCGTACAGCTGTAGGCATTCATTATATTTTTCCAGGTGAGGTCATTTACATCTTTGGCGCCAAACCTGCCAATTTCTTCCGGTGGTGCTCCCGCATTTTCTGCAGGCATACCCAACATCATCTTTACTTCATTGGTTACCGCATCCATATTGTTCATTTCGCCTTTAGGCTTCAGGTTGCTGAAGTAAGTGTTTGGGAAGGCCAGGAAAATATGCAAGTGTTTTGAATAGGTTATATAAATAGCAAAGCCAAGGATGCCTATAATATGAAACCACCAGGCAAATCGCTCAACGAAAACCAAAGTTGTTGATTCCATATTCTCAAATATTGGAATAAGGAATGAGCTGAAGAAGAGACTTCCCGTTTCTGTGTAGTGACCATAGTCGCGACTCTGTAGTATCTGGTCTGTAGCATTCATTGTCAGAATGGCCGCCATTAGTACAATTTCGATTACAAGAATAAGGTTGGCATCAAGTGTTGGCCAGGATGTCATTTCACGAGCATGAAAACGCTTCAGCCTTAAAACGTTTCTTCTAATCAGAAAGAAAACACATGAGACAAGTACTCCAATGGCCAAAAATTCGAAGAAATTCATCAATACATTGTAAAAGCCTCCCAAGTAAGGAGCAAATAATCGGTGTGTGCCTAAAATGCCATCCAGCACAAACTCGAGTACTTCAAGATTTATTACCAGGAAGCCCACATATATCAGTAGGTGTAAAAACGCGGGAACTATGCGCTTAAACATTTTCTTTTGACCGAAGGCAACCAATAACATGGTTTTCCAACGCTCTGAAGGATTGTCTGAAAGGTCTACATCCTTACCTAGATTAATATTTTTCCTAATTCGACTAATACGCTGGGTGAGAAAGTAGGCTGCTACGGCCACTGTCACCACAAAAAGTATCTGTTCAAGGTATTCCATCTGGTTATTTTATTATTGTTCTATAATTTTAACAATTTTTTTTGCACGATATGCAAAATTATATAGCTTTGCATCCTCTCTGAAAGGGTGCTGTAGCTCAGTTGGTAGAGCATCGGACTGAAAATCCGTGAGTCGGTGGTTCGAGCCCACTCAGCACCACCTTCAAAAGTCCCGTTTAACATTTGTTGCGGGACTTTTTTTATGTGCTTTATTATTTGTTCCATTTCCAACACGTGCATACGTAAACTTACCTTAAAATTAAGAGTCTTGGTAAAATTTGTTATGCAAGCATACTATTTCCAGCCCTATTTATAATTGTTCTTGATTAAAATTGACTAGATTGCGAGACAGATGTAATGCTTTTCTCCTGTGAATGAGCCTTTTACAGTTAATACAAAAAATCTCTTTATGCCTGCACCCTCGTAGGTCAATAAGACAGAAAAATTAGGTATATTATAGTAAAAAGAAAATTGGTGACAGCACGAATTACCATATTATTACTCCTCTCCTTTTATGGTCAACTGTTGTTTGCGCAGGCCAGGCAAATAATTGAGCCTGATAGTATAGAACAAATAAATGCCATCCTTGACAGAGCAAAAAGCCTCAGCTCAGACTCACCAGACAGCGCTTTAGAGATTGTAAACAACATGCTACCCATTACCATTAAATTAAAACATAAGGCTGGGGTCAATGAGGCATTGGTTATCTCAGCCAGGTCATTAAGGGTACTTGGTCGTTATGATACAGCTTCATCACTCCTGGATAGCCTCATCGATATAGGAACAGTTAATGGCGACAGTGCGCTTATCGCTAACGGGCTGTACGAAAAAGGCAATTTGGCTATTGATAAAGGTGAATATGAGAAGAGCATCGAAATATTACAGTTAGCCATGAAAATACGGCTGGCCATTGGAGATAAGAAAGGAGTTGCTGCTGTTTACAATGTTATGGGCAATAGCTATGCCGATCTTGGGTATTACTATCAGGCGCTTAACGTGTATCAGAAGGCACTGAGCATTGATGAAGAGATTGGGAACAAAGTAGGGTTGGGCAGTAGATATAACAACATGGCTCGAATCTATGTCTTTACAAAGGAATACCAAAAAGCTGCAAACTACTACCAAAAGGCATATGACATCGCTGTTATCATCGATTCAAAAACGGATCAGGCCATATACTCCAATAACCTGGCTCATTTATTAAAACTACAAGGCAGATACAATGAGGCATTAGTCTTTTTATATAAATCCCTAAAAATTAGAACTGCACAAAACACTACCTGCGGTAAAATGTACCCTATGTATAATCTTGGCAGTATTTATATGCAAAAGGGAATGCTGGATTCTGCGGCACACTACCTGAATGCCGTGCTGCCAAATACCTTAATCTGTGAAAATGATCAATACCTACGATGTTTGACATTAATTGACCTGGCCCAAATGCACATGCAGAAAGGTGAGTTTAGAATTGGTAGAAACTATCTTTTGGAGGCACTTAATAGTGCCCAAAGATACCAGCTACCAGCTGAAGCGCTTACTGCATCTAAAATACTTTCTCAGGTGTATGATTCACTCAATCTGACCGACCAATCTTTGAAGTATTTTAGAATGTATCATGAGCTCTATGACTCACTAAACAATACAGAAAACGCAAAAAAACTTGCCCGACTGGAAGCTCAATATGAGTTTAGGCAGCAACAACAGCAAGACTCTTTAAAGCAAAGACTACAACAACTAGAAAATGAAACCGAACTTTCTAATGCCATTTGGATGAGAAATTCCTTTATTGTAGGATTCATTTTTTTAGGCATTGTAACGCTCATGATTTTTATCAATTATAATCGTAAAAACAAGGCCAACGAGAAACTGAGTGAGTTGAACAAGCAAATTATTCTTCAAAAAACCGAGCTGGAAGCTCAAGCTGAAGAGCTTAAAAGCGCCAATGAGGAAATAACCCGTATTAACGAAAATTTAGAGCAAATCGTAAATGCCAGAACAGCACTTGTAAAAGAGCAAAACAAAAAGATTGTTGAATATGTCTACTACAACTCTCATAAAGTGAGGGGACCACTGGCAAGAATTTTAGGTCTGGTAGCTCTTTTTGAACGCAACGGCATAAATACCGAGGAAATGCACGATAAGCTCGCGGAAATTAAGAAAGAAGCTGTTGAGCTAGATGCCATGGTAAGGCAAATGAACCGATCCCTTGAAAAGCAAAAAGAATCCTTCGACAAATAGCTATTTTGATCTCTTCAGCCGTGCTATTTCTTTTTCGGTTAGAAATCTCCACTTCCCTCTGGGAAGATTTAGCTTATCTAATCCCGCATACATCACCCGATCAAGCCTTAGCACCTCATAACCTAAGTGCTCAAACATTCTTCGCACAATTCTATTTCTTCCGATATGGATTTCTAAACCAATGGAGTATCCTTTACCATCTACAACTGCCACTTTATCTACATCAACACGACCATCTTCTAAATCAAAGCCTTCTTCAATTTTATTAAAATCATCCTCAGCAATAGGCTTGTCTATTTCTACTCGATAGATTTTTCTGATTTCATTAGAAGGATGGGCCAGCTTTTCTGCCAACTCTCCATCATTTGTAAAAAGTAGTAGGCCTGTAGTGTTACGATCTAACCTGCCGACTGGGTATATTCTCTCATCTCCGGCAGTTTTGACAAGTTCCATCACTGTTCTCCTGTTTTCAGGATCATCTGTTGTGGTGATAAAGTCTTTTGGCTTATTGAGCAAAATATAAACAGGCTTTTCGGGTCTCAAAGACTTTCCTTTGTAATAAACTTTGTCTTCTCGACTCACTTTCGTGCCTAGCTCGGTTACAACTTTTCCGTTGATTTTAATTTCTCCCTCAGCAATTAATTTGTCTGCTTCTCTGCGAGAGCAAATGCCCGCATTGGCAATAAATTTATTTAATCTGATAGGAGTTGCCTGCTCTGTTGAAGAGTCATCAATTGGTTTTGATGAGGTCGTTGGTTTTCTTTTAGAAAATGGTTTTTTCTTTCTCATAGATATAATTCAGTATCACTACTGTATTTGATTTTCGGCAAAGATAAGGTAAAGATCAGTAGTAGTTACTATTCCTTTTCTTCTCCGATTTTATTATCATCATCGGCTTGCGCAAAATCCTTAGGAGTAGGTAGTTCGTTCAAGTCGTTGATTCCGAAATACTCCATGAATTGATCACTTGTGCCATAGAGTAATGGGCGACCTATGGCATCTGATTTTCCCTTTATTTCTACAAGTCCTTTTTCGAGGAGTTTTTGTACGGCATAGTCACAATTTACACCACGGATGTTTTCAACATCATTTTTTGTCACAGGCTGCTTATATGCTACAATCGATAGCGTTTCTAATGCTGAGGTAGAAAGTCTGCGTTTTGATCGCTGTTTTAGCAGAATACCAATACTCGCCTGATAAGCAGGCTTGGTCAGAAATTGGTATCCTCCACCAGTATGGTTAAGGCTGAATGAGTATTCTTCAGCCTTGTATTTTTCATCTATACGTGCTATGGCCTCTGAAATATCTTTTTCAGGCACATCTGCCTCAAACATTTCAGACAAACACGTTTTAAGCTCCTTCACTTTTATGGGTGAGGGTGAGCAAAAGACCAACGCTTCTATATGATTTTGAAGGAAATCCAAAACCTAGTTTTGCTGGCTCAGTTTTGCTTCAATAGATTGAGTTGTATGTGGTACGGCCTTTAACCTTTCCTTAGAAATCAGTTTGCCAGAAACAGTACAAATTCCATAAGTACCATTTTTAATCCTTACCAAAGCATTTTCCAGGTTATTTATAAACTTTTGCTGTCTCGCTGCAAGTTGACTCAGATTTTCTTTTTCTGCAGTATCAGCTCCGTCTTCTAACACTTTAGTGTTTCCTGCTGTACTGTCAGTACCTTCATCGTTACTTCTGTTGAGGGTGCCTTTAAGAATCTTTAACTCATTGCGGGCCTTATCAAGCTTCTCGTTAATCAGCTCTTCAAATTCCTTTAACTCTTCATCAGAGTACCTTGTTTTTTCTTCCTTACCCATGGTTAATTGTTTAAGTGAACCTCTATTTAAAAATCGCCTAAAAATAGTTTATGCTTACCAAAACAAAAAAGAATCTATCGAATAAATTAGTTTATAATTTACCGAAATAATGTGGATTAAAGCTTTGAAAGTAATTCTTTGGCGTGACAATAATGCATAGTAGTGACGTGCTTACCGTATCCGGTAAATTGTAGTTCAACGGGTTGTAGCTTTTTATGCTACCTTCAGGCTTTTTGGTTTTAATTCCTTTACCCTGGCTTTAAGTACTTCCGCATCAAGGCTTATCCTGTATTTCATACGAATGTAGCGTTTGATAACCTCTACTTTTTTCCCTCGAGCGTAGTATTTGTTGATAGTCTTGTCAATTAAACAATTCATAGCACTGCACTTTTATTGTTCAACTGAAAACAGCAGACATAAGTTTTGTTGAAAACAATAAACTTTCAAGAATTCAAAAATTGATAATATTTTTTATTTGTTTAATCAAAATCTACTACCAACAGCAATCTTTTCTTTCATCATTTGGGATCCGCCATTGGCATCAAATATTTCAAAAACCACAAGGTAGTAGCCTATACGAACCTTTCTTCCATTTTCATCGGTACCATCCCAGGTGAAGAAACCACTGGCTCCTAAAAACTCATTCTGTGCAATGATTTTAATTTCTCTACCCTGCACATCCATAATTCGCATCGTTCCGACATTTCCGGCAGCTGTAAAGTCATAGGTTATGGTTGCAAAGTCATTAGTACCTGAACCATCCGGTATTATCACTTTTGGACTAATGGTTAACTCACCTCTTGATGTTTCAATATCCGGACGCGATTGAGAGTTTTCATATCCGGGGGTGGCAAAACCGACCGATGCCACAGCGGACTTCCAATTATCGGGATTGTCTGTGTTTTCAAAAGGAGAGACCCGCTCCAGCGATATTCCATCCACATCATCTAAAAGTGGCGAATGAAGTGTTTCAGTGTAGGCAAACAGGTCAATAATATCATTTGAGCTGTCGAGTAATACCGCAATACCTTCTTCATTAGGATAAGACGGCATGTCAACTTCTAAAAATCGATCTGCCATCCCCAAAGGGTATTGCTCAATCAAAACGATGTTGTCCTCAGTTAATACCAGGTATTCATTTGAAGCTAACACCAGATCTGAATTTGTAATCTCTCTTTGGGTTTTAAGCGTTAGTGAATCATCTTGCTCAAATTCAGCGTTGGCTAGTTTCCACCCCTTTAGGTTAATGTATTTCTGGCTGACATTATACACTTCTACAAAATCCTCACCGCCACTTCTGGGGTTAAATAAAATTTCATTAATCACTAAATCAAGGCTATTTGCCTTTTCAACTAACCCAAAAGTTGCTCTGTTCAAATCAGAGTTAATCGCATTGCCAGAGCAATCTCTTATGTTATTAACAGTGATCTCATAGGCCGTTTCTGGTGAGAACTGGTCATTTGTTTTTACAATTATATCAGTTAGGGAGCTGGTAAAAATTACTTCTGCGATGCTGACATGAGGCTCAATGCCTATTGCTATACCTGCCAAGTTGGTTGTATCCAGCTTTTCGTTAAATCTCAATATCAGACTATCGTTAGTCATCGCCACGGCCTGTAACAATTGAGGTGCAGTAAGATCAGGATTTTGAGCAAAAACAGAGTTTTTATCACCTGGTGTTCCACCCAAAGGCACATCTGCAGCAATCCAGTTTTCTTCTTCTCCGCAAAGATTCTCAGGGTCTATCAGCTCTAAAGTCCAGCCTCCCTCTTGTTTTGAGGAGCTATTATACCAATCATCTTTATAAGCCACCTGATCGACCAAAGTCCCAGTATCGTCATGAATGCTTAAAATATCTTCGCTATTGTTTAAGCTTGGCCAATCTGATAAGCCAATGGTTTTTCCATATGGTTGATACAATTGCACTGCGTCTGATGGACAAAGGATGAGAAACTCACCCGGGAACAAAACCACTTTCGGTAAGACCGCCAGGGTAGCTTGATCTGAAAATTTCCAGTTTTCTAAATCTAATATTTTATCGCTTCGATTATAGATCTCAACGAACTCCTCCTCTGGTAAATCGTTTGGAGGAGACGGATCTGCAAAAATCTCATTGATGACTAAATCCTTAAACTCTGGTGTAAGGCCTTGTACAAAAATAACTTCTGCCGTCTCAGTGGTGGTCAATAAGTTTCCACTGCAATCGCTCACTTCAGTAACTCCAACACTATACAATGTATTTATCTCCAATGGTGAATTAAGTGTCAGTCTTATTACATTGTCAGCCGCCTCAACGGTATCAAAACTCTTCCCCTGATCAATCGAAAAGTCAGAAACATCGACCGTAGCGAGGTCAATGATTTGATCAAATGTAATTTCAATGTCTATTTGACTCACAGCAATACCTGAAGTGACCATTGGTGGAGTTGTGTCAAAATTTAGATCATAAACAGAGTTTACAGTCCCAGGTGTACCTCCATCAGTAGCCACACTCGCTGACCAGTTTTCATTTTCTCCACAAAAGTTTTCCGGGTCAATCAATTCTAAAGACCAGCCTCCATTATCCTTGTCTTCATCATTGTACCAGGTATTAGAATAAGACACACTATCAATTAAGGCCCCATTTTTATCTTTCAGGCTTAGTAGGTCTCCAGAATTATTGAGCGTTGGAAATGAACTAACACCTAACGTAGCCCCATAAACAGAAAAGGCTGATATATCTGAGGTTTTACACAAAATCACATATTCGCCCGGAGATAAAAACTGTGAGGTCAAAGTAGATTCAGCTGTTGCGTCTGAGAATGTCCAATTTTCCAAATCGAAAGTAGTCGTACTATTGTTGTATAGCTCGATATACTCTGCGTTTGGTAAACCATTTTCATCCTTTGGAGCAGCCATAATCTCATTGATGATTATGTCTTTATGGTTCGCTGGTTGTTCTTCAAAATAAAAGAACTCTTGTACTTCCGTTGTCATTGCATTGCCTTCCAGGTCTTCTACATTGGAGACTGAAATTTCATTGGTACTTGGGTTAGAAAAATCAGTAGCAAAACTCAGATGAACCAATCGACTTTCAGAAGCATCTAAGGTCGCAGTGGTAGGGTTACCTATACCGTTGTTTACAGAGTAATTAGAAATGTTTTCACTAGTTGTTATCTCAACTTCTTCAGAGAAAAGTATGTCTAGCTCATTAGAGGAAATAATATCAGTTGACAATATGGAAGGCGGTGTATTGTCCACCCCAAAAGCATTGATTGTGATATTATCAAAGAAGTGATTAGAAACCGGTCCTGCAGCCGATGATTGCTCGACAAGAAAACCGAAGGCAACTGAGCTGTTGAGCGATGCGTCTACTATATTCCCCGCTGTTGTAAAGCTGCCGGTAATACCATCATCATATTCCAAAGTCCAAAGGTTTGATGCATCTCGCGTAACTTTAATTATAAACGGGTTATTTGAAGAGCTATTTACAACTCCCTCGGCATTATCTATAATTGAAGCTATTGAACCAGACTCAATTTTATATAGTACAATTTCATCCTGAGTATCTCCGATACGGATAAAATAGCCATCAGTAGCTGAGGCTAAATCCATGGAATTACTCATTAGAAATGCATCTACATAATTAACACCGGATGTAGAAAACTTCAAGTTAATTTCAAACTGCCATATTGTTTCATTTGATGCGTTTGATGCAGTTGAAATGTAATAGGTTGATTCGCCTGGGCTATTTGATTGTAATGTTTGCGCGTTTATTTGCCACAAGGAGTTATCATTCGTAGTCCAGGCAGGATCAGTTGTGAAATCTCCATCACTAAAGTCTTCGTTAATTTGAGCATCTGCAGCAACGGCAAATGCTACCATAAAAAGTATCGCTATGAAGCACTTAATACGCAAAATCATAAATTATTAGTCTAAAGGCTTTACGACCAGATAACAAAAGTAGTATTTTTGCCCTCAACAGAGGAAAATAAGAATCAAATAGTTATGAAGCTAGCGGTAGTAGGAGCAACCGGACTGGTTGGCCAAGAAGTATTAGAGGTTTTAAATGAGCGAAATGTTGATTTTGATGAGCTCCTAATGGTAGCATCAGAAAGATCAGTAGGTAAAACCATTTCTTTCAAAAGTAAGGATTATACCGTCATTGGTTTAGAAGCAGCAATGGAAGCTAAGCCTGATATAGCCATATTTTCTGCGGGCTCTGCTACTTCTATCGAGTGGGCTCCTCGTTTTGCAGAAATGGGGTGCATTGTTATCGATAACTCTTCTGCCTGGCGCATGGATCCTTCTAAGAAATTGGTTGTTCCGGAAATCAATGGTGAAATGCTTAGAATAGATGATCGAATCATTGCCAACCCTAATTGCTCAACCATCCAAATGGTATTGGCTTTGGCCCCACTTCATAAAAAATACAAACTCAAACGTATCGTTGTTTCAACCTATCAATCAGTAACGGGTTCTGGAAAGGGCGCTGTAGATCAGCTGATGGGAGAGCGCAGAAATGAGGAAACACAAAAAGTTTACCCACATAAAATAGACATGAATGTGCTACCTCATATTGATGTTTTTATGGAAAATGGCTACACCAAAGAGGAGATGAAAATGGTAAATGAGACTAAGAAGATACTTTCTGACGAATCGATTGCCGTAACCGCAACCGCTGTTCGACTACCTGTGATGGGTGGGCACTCAGAATCCATCAATGTGGAGTTTCATAAAGATTTTGACCTGGATGAAGTAAGGAATATTTTATCTAGCTCAGAAGGCATTGTACTGCAAGATGATGTGGCTAACAACGAGTACCCCATGCCGCTTAATGCACACAAAAAAGACGAAGTTTTTGTTGGTCGACTACGTAGAGATGAATCACAGCCCAATACTTTAAATATGTGGGTGGTTGCCGACAATCTCAGAAAAGGTGCTGCCACTAATGCGGTACAAATCGCAGAGTTTATGGCTAAAAACAACCTTGTTTTTTGATTGAAAAACTTTTAGCTAACGAAGTACAGCAATTCATTTTAGACAATGAACATACAGACCCCTTTGAACTATCACTAAAACATAAATCGTTATTCGGGCTGCCCACCCAAGTTATTGCTGATCAAATTGCGGCAAGAAAAAAGGCCAAAACTAAACTTCCAGAATGGTATAATACCAAAGAGATTATTTATCCTCCGTCACTATCCATGGAGCAATGCTCTTCCCAAATTACAGCAATTCATAAACAACAAGTTATTCAGGGTAATACACTGATTGATCTTACCGGAGGCACAGGTGTAGATACACTTTACTTAAGTAAAGTTTTTGAAAAGGTTACTTACGTGGAACAGAATGAAGAATTGTGTGAAATAGCCAGGCACAACTTCAAAGTACTAGGTGCAGCAAACATAACCGTTGTTCATGCAGACTCAGAGGAATTCATTAAGTCTTATGATAAAAAATCAGATGCTATTTTTATTGATCCAGCTAGAAGAGACAACTCCAACAAAAAAGTTTTTATGTGGTCTGATTGTGAGCCAAATATAATTGGGCTCCAATCAAAGTTGTTAGGGGTGGCCAATCAGGTGTTGATCAAGGCTTCACCATTACTAGATCTTTCTGCGGGATCAAAAGATTTGCATCATATAAGTACAACTCACGTTGTTGCTGTTAAAAATGAGTGTAAGGAGCTTCTTTATCTACTCGATAAAAACAGTCAAACTAAAACCATACAAACCTCAAATTACACATCCGAAAATAATATTGAATCCTTTGACTTCTCTGTAGTAGAAGAGCAATCGGCCAATGCAAATTATGCCGCCCCACAAGCCTTGTTGTACGAGCCAAATAGTTCTGTACTAAAGTCAGGCGCTTTTAAAATATTGTGTGATAGATTCGGTATAAGTAAGCTTCATTTGAACTCACATTTGTATACTAGTCAAACGTTCGTTACCGATTTCCCCGGTAGATCATTTTATATTAAGAACGTAGTTAAATACAACAAGAAAGAATTGTTAAAGCTTCTACCCAATAAAAAAGCCAATATTACGGTTCGTAATTTTCCTGAAGATGTGGCCGCCATAAGAAAGAAAACGGGGATAAAAGCCGGTGGTAATATTTACCTTTTTGCCACTACTATCGAAGACCGTCAAAAAGTTATCATAGTTTGTGAAAAAGCAAGATAAGTAGACAGGTATTTAAGTGTCAAAAAAATACTTAAAAATATCAGTGCTGCGAGGCCATAGACCTTAATAACCTTTTTACGATTCTGAGTATCTTCCCACCAAAGCATAACCCAGGGTTTATACAATCCAATGATTATGCATAAGATACATGCAAAAGTAACCGCAAGGCTTATGTCTGCGTAAAACTCCATAGGTTCAAAAAAACTCAATATACACTATATTTCCATCAATTTGCAACCTGTATGAGCCATGTAAACAAAAGTGAGTTTCTTGTCATATTAAAGTCAGAAATAAATGAAGCAAAGGAGTTTGCTTCTCATTTAATCGAGTTTGATGCCGAAATCCTTAATCAAAAACCAGGAGAAGGAAAATGGAGTGTTTTGGAGTGCTTTCAACACATGAACCTTTCAACTGAAGTTTACCTCGATCAGTTTTTAAAAATTCTGCCCACACAAAAGGCAGAAAAAGAACTTACCCCAGTGAAGTTAGGTTGGGTGGCTAACTGGCTCATTAAATCTATGAAGCCAAAAGAAGAACTGATACGTTACAAAATGAAAACGCTCTCCAGGCTTAACCCAAACTCTGAGTTGGGGAAATCTGTTTTAGAACGTTTCATATTTATTTCTAATCAGCTATTAGAAATTGTTGAGTCGGCAAAGAAACTTGACCTGAATGCTTTTAAAGTAACAAGTGCCGTTGGTCCTATGCTTAAACTTAGGTTCGGTGAAGGACTAGGTTTTGTAGTGGCTCATAACGCTCGCCATATCTTACAGGCAAAAAACACCCTAAAAAATACTCAGTTCATTAATGTATAAGAATTGTGAATTAATGCTAGTGGCCTGTTTATCATATAACTATATTATATATCAACTAAACCCACAGTATTATGAAGACTCAATTTAAGATTATTACAGCAGGCGCATTGACCTGTTGTCTGGTTGCTTTCCATATGGGCTTTACCTCTGACCGAGGTGCCAAAAGTAGTTTTGTAGAAACAACCATTCCTATGTGGAAAATGGCCAAAATGCATACGCTTGAAGTATTAGACGCTATGCCAGAAGACAAGTTTAGCTACAAGCCTACTGAAGTGAGCAAGTCATTTGGCTCACAAATGGTTCACATTGGCTATACACTGAAATATTTCAAACACGGAATGATTGAGAATGACAGAATAGAGTATAAAGAGCCAGATGCTACAACTATGAGTAAGGATGAAATTAGAGCGCTAATAGAAGAAGGCTTTGATTCCTATATGGAAGCAGTAAGCAAACTGAGCGATGAAGATTTAAAGGTAGAACTTCCTTTTGGGCCTGAAAAGAAAATCACTCGGGCACAATCAATCATATTTGCTCATGATCATGTTACTAATCACAGAGCCAAGGCCAACCTATACATTCGCATGAATGAGATGGACCCCCCGGGTTATAAGTTTATTTAGTAGCCAATGATTTTTGGGGTGAAATAGCCGCTTATTCTCATCCCTGGAGGAGATAAAGAGGAGGATGTTATTCAAAGTTATTTCAACCCAAAAATCGCATACTAAGAATCTATCAATGACAGATGAATTGAAATTATTTTTAAAGTCCTCATCCCAACCTTCTCCAAGAGAAGGAGATTAAGAAGTTTCCATTCATCTGCCTGATCGCTCGTTTGGTTTTAATCAAACTCAAATTTTTATAACCGATCCTCAAAAACAAAACCTTAAACCCCTGTGTTGCTTACCCAGGGGTTTTATTTTTTTAATCCTCATGGTCTTATGATCAATTCAGTACCTTTGCAAACTCAAATATCAAATCATTTCATTGGAAGCAAGAGAACTTTTAAAGCTTTATAAATCAGACAGTATCATTCAGGCGATTGCTGAAGAAAGCAAATCAAATGAAGATAAAACCATACAAGTCAAAGGTCTTTCAGGTAGCATTGATGCGCTTATTGTTGCCTCGCTATATCAGATAAACCATCAAAATCACCTAATCGTATTACACGACAAAGAAGAGGCCGCCTACTTCTACAACGACCTTGAAAACCTGCTTCCAGGAAAGGAAATATTATTCTTTCCAACTTCTTATAAACGCCCTTACGAATTTGAAGAAACGGAAAATGCCAATGTACTAATGCGTGCAGAAATCCTTAATAGGGTTAACCATAAGGCCTCTTCGGGCGAACTAATTGTCACCTACCCCGAAGCGTTGACAGAAAAAGTGATCAACAAAAAGTCATTACTTAAGAACACATTTACTGCTAAAGTGGGAGAGCAAGTGGACATTGAATTTTTAGCCGAACTGCTTGAGTCTTACGATTTTGAAAAAGCTGATTTTGTTTATGAAGCGGGACAGTATGCGGTGAGAGGTGGAATAATTGATGTGTTTTCTTATGCACACGACCTGCCTTATCGTATAGAGTTATTTGGAAATGAAATCGATAGCATCAGAACTTTTGATCCAAACTCGCAGCTTTCAGTTGACACCGTCAAGGAAATAAATTTAATACCGAATGTTCAGACTAAGCTAATTCATGAGCAACGCCAGGGATTTATTGACTTTTTGCCCAACAACACCAAGCTATGGTTCAAGGACTATCAGCAGACGCTTGATGTCATCGACAAATACTATGAAAAGGCCTCCGAGAGTTTTTCACAAATCCTGGCTGAAAGTGGCAACACCAAAGTGGTGCTCAACCCGGAAGATTTATTTGAAGTTTCATCATCATTCATTGATCAAATACAAACCCTGCAAAAAATTGAGTTTGGCAACCGATTTTACCTCAAAACCGAGATCACCTATCAATTAGAAGCTGAGCCGCAGCCTTCTTTTAATAAGAATTTTGAGTTGTTGGTAAAAAATGTAAGCGAAAATCAAGACAAAGAGTTATTAACACTTATTGCATCAGATTCTCAACGCCAGCTCGAACGTTTGCATAGCATATTTGAAGAAATTGACCCGCATACTAGTTTTCAAGGTTTAAATATTAGTTTAAGACGTGGTTTTATAGACAAAACACTAAAAATTGCGTGTTATACCGACCATCAGCTTTTCGAACGTTTTCACCGATACAAAACAAAAGACAAGCACTCTAAGTCAAAAGCGCTTACGCTAAAGGAGTTGCGTACGCTACAGCCAGGAGATTTTGTTACCCATATAGACTACGGGATTGGAAAGTTTGCCGGTCTGGAAAAACGTGAAGTCAATGGCAAAGAGCAGGAAGCTATCAGGTTGATTTACCGTGATGATGATTTGCTTTATGTGAGTATACATTCTATTCACAAAATTTCTAAGTATACCGGCAAGGAGGGTACGCCTCCATCAATTAGTAAGCTCGGGTCTCAGGAGTGGGAGAACAAGAAAAAGAATGTAAAGAAAAAGGTCGCAGATATTGCCAAAGACCTGATCAACCTATACGCCAAAAGAAAACAGGCGCCTGGATATGCATTCACACAAGACAGTTATTTGCAAGCCGAACTGGAATCTTCATTTGTCTATGAAGACACCCCTGATCAAGCTACAGCAACTGAAGCTGTAAAAGAAGATATGGAGCAACAGCACCCTATGGATCGGCTCGTGTGTGGTGATGTTGGATTTGGAAAAACTGAAGTGGCCATCAGAGCGGCTTTCAAAGCTGTAACGGATAGCAAGCAGGTGGCCGTGCTGGTGCCAACCACTATTTTGGCCATGCAGCATTATCGAACTTTTAAGGAAAGACTACAAAACTTTCCTGTCGAGATTGAGTACATCAACCGCTTTAAATCAACAAAACAAATAAGAGAAACCCTCAAAAGGGTTAAAGAAGGTAAAACTGACATTTTAATTGGTACTCATAGAATTGTGAGTAAAGATGTTGACTTCAAAAATCTGGGCTTGATGGTGATTGATGAAGAGCAAAAGTTTGGTGTAAAAGTCAAAGAAAAGCTCAAGGAACTGCGTGTAAATGTAGATGCCCTTACTTTAACCGCTACCCCAATACCAAGAACCCTGCATTTCTCTTTGATGGGTGCTCGTGACTTAAGCATTATTTCTACGCCCCCGCCCAACCGGCAACCTGTAACTACCGAGCTGCATACTTTCAATGAAGAAATTATGCGGGACGCCATCAGTTTTGAGCTCAGAAGAGGCGGTCAGGTGTTTTTTGTGCATAACCGCGTAAGAGATATTGAGGAGATTGGAAACATAATTATGCGGCTCGTACCGGACGCCCGTATTGGTATCGCCCATGGTCAGATGGAAGGTAGTGTGTTGGAAAAAAGTATGATGAAATTCATCGAAGGCGAATATGATGTGTTGGTTTCAACCAACATTATTGAATCCGGCCTTGATATACCCAATGCCAACACCATAATTATCAATTCGGCCCACATGTTTGGTCTGTCTGATCTACATCAAATGAGAGGTCGTGTAGGTCGTAGCAATAAAAAGGCCTTTTGTTATTTACTGACTCCACCGACCATCGGTCTTTCGTCAGACGCAAGAAAGCGCTTGAGTACACTAGAAGAGTTTTCCGATCTGGGCGATGGCTTTAAAGTAGCCATGAGAGACTTAGATATAAGAGGGGCAGGAAATTTATTAGGTGCTGAACAAAGCGGATTTATCTCAGACCTGGGGTTTGACATGTATCACAAGATACTTGACGAGGCTGTACAAGAGCTTAAGGAAACTGAGTTTAAGGATTTGTTTGTGAAAGAACTTGCTGAAACGAGTAAAGTATTGGTGCAAGACTGTAATGTAGAAACAGATCTCGAGGTGATTATTCCTGACGATTACGTTGGCAATATTTCAGAAAGACTAAGTCTCTATGCCAAACTGGATAACCTGAAAGAAGAAGAAAAACTCGAAGAGTTTAAGGCTAGCATGATTGATCGGTTTGGCCCAATGCCTGATTCAGTAAAGGAACTTATCGAAACAGTAAAGCTACGTTGGATGGCAGAAAAGCTTGGCTTTGAGAAAGTAAGCTTAAAGAATGAAAAAATGAAATGCTATTTCGTGACTTCTGATAATGAGGCTTATTTCAAATCAGAGATATTTGGGGGTATACTCGCATTCGTACAAACACACCCAAGAAAATGTAGACTAAAGGAGTTAAAGAATAAATTGCTATTGGTTGTTGATGAAGTGCTTTCCGTTGCTGAGGCAAAAACAGTAATGACACAACTTAACCAAAAAGAACTCTTAGACGCTTAATACTGATATACTCACTTCATTGAGGTAAGGCTCTAGCTCATCAGCATTTGTAAATGCATGAATCGCTTTTACTTTGCCCTCATAAGGTGCGTAACACACTTCTACAAAAAAGTCTCCCATGCTGTAGAGGTAGTATTTGTTATCAAGCTCTATTCGGTAGACCAGATAGTCTGCGAAAATGGTGATAAAATCACATTGCTTGTCGAATGGTAGGATCTGGAAGTCGTTAATTGAAATCATCATAAGCCAACATTTTTCTAGTTATGTTGGCAAAACCGTACCAAATGCAAAAAACGCCCTGAAGGCGCTTTTACAAGAATATTAGTCCCAATTCTGTACTAATTTTAAACTTATGTTCCCAAATCGGGAAAGGTTAAAAGCTCATAAGTTCCTTAAACCTTTGGGTTTGTCTGCGAGATACGTCCACTTCGTGGCCACCTTTCATATATATTTTTATGCTTCCGCTAAACCAGGGTTCTATTCTCTCCACCCATTTGAGGTTAATCATTTGCTGTCTGTTGGCTCTAAAAAAGGTTTTAGTATCGAGCCGGCTTTCTAAATAATTTAAAGTACGAGGGATCATGGGTTTGTGATCATCGAAGTATAGTTTGGTATAATTTCCATCTACTTCAAACAGTCTCACATTAGACAGTTGTACAAACCAGCATTTCTCTCCGTCTTTTACAAAAACCTGATCCTGATCTGTCATTCTATCCTCTGAAGACTCGCTTTTAGCAATTTGTCGTTCCGAAACTTTATCAATGGCTCCGACCAGCCGATCAAGTTGCACTGGTTTTTGTAGATAGTCGAGTGCATTGTATTCAAATGCTTTTAAAGCATATTCGTCATAGGCTGTAGTAAATATAACCTCAGGTATATATTCCAACTCTTCAAGCAGCTCAAAGCCATTTTTACCAGGCATCTGAATGTCAAGAAAAACCAGATCTGGTTTTTCTGTTTCAATTTTCTCCTTAGCCTCCATGGCATTAGCAGCCTCTCCAATGATATTTACATTATCGAGATCTTTTAATAATCTCTTCAGTTCATTTCTTGCCAGTCTTGAATCATCTACAACTATCGCCTTCATATAATTAATGCGTTAAGGGTATTTTAAAACTTGCAGAAACATGTTCTGCATCAACATTCTTAATAGTAAGATCAGAAAGCTTTCCAAATAAAAGCTTTAACCTATCGGAAGCATTTTTTAATCCTATGCCTGTACTATCTGTAGTATCTTTCAATTGCCCGGTATTAATCACCTCGACCATCAGCGCATTATTATCTAAAAACGATCTGACACTAATATCTCCTCCCTGCGGTAGATCAGCAATACCATGTTTGATAGCATTTTCTACCAAAAGCTGTACTGCCATAGGCGGAATCTGCATATCCAGGGTTTCAGGTTTTATTTCTAGTTTATACCGGAGTCGATCTTCAAACTGAATTGACTCCAGGTTTAAATAGTTCTGCACAATCTCAAGCTCGTCTTCCAGCTTAACCCTTTCTCTGTTATTGAACTGCACCGAGTAACGTAACAAGCCCGATAGGTGGGTGATCATGTCACGTGCTTTTTCAGGATTTTCTACCACCAAAGATCTAATATTATTTAAGCTATTAAATATAAAGTGAGGATTAATCTGTGACTTTAAAGCAATAAGTTCTGCATCTTTTACTGCTACTTCCAGCTTCCATTTCTCTACTTCTGTCTTTTTAAAATTGAAGAAGAATTGAAAAACAAAATAGATAAGAGACCAACACATAATCGTGACCGAAAGGTTGAAAACCATAAGCAGCACAATAAATGGTGTCAGCTCTTTGCCCGTGTCTATGGCAAAAAATGTGTGATTAATTGGTAAGGTGATAGCATTCCAAATAATTCCTAAAACCAAAGAGGCCAGCAATGCACGAATGGCTAGCTTAAATATTCCGTAATTAAGCCATTGATTTTTTATAACATACCAACGGTAGAAATGAGTAAGCAAAAGGCCTGAAACAGACACTGTAAAATAACCAGCAAATAATTGCCATGCATAGCCGGCAATGTTTCCTGCAATAAATGTGTAAGTAACATAAAACAACCCCCAGCCTACAAATTGTAGTGTCCAGTAAAGTTTTGTTTTATTTATGCTTTCTGACTTGATCATCCGAGTTAAAACAAGTGTTATAACATCAATTATAATTGATAAGTACTCAACCTAAATGCAATAATGAGCATGCGGTAATTTATACATGCTAAATGGTAACTTAAACTTCTAAAAAATTAGCGCCTCTTTAAAATAAATAAACAAATATACAGTTATAATACCCTACTTAAACTGGGTCTTTTGGTCAGAAGGTAGGTTGCTTTATCATTATTATTGAGTAAAATTTCAAATTTTGTATAAAAAATATCAAATAGAAATGTTATTTTGCCTCGATATAACTTGTTAAGCATAAGTATATATCACTATATTAGTGAGTGCATTTACATTTTTTAATTAATTAAACAGGTATGAATAGAACTGCGAGCTTTATTAAAAGTGCTTTTTTGGTTGTCAGTGGTTCGGCATTTTTATGGTCATGTGGGCTACTTGGCGGTGGCGGAGGAAGACCAACCAGCGTGCATCCGGGGGCAATGAGTACTGCTACCGGTCTGCTTTATAATGATGAAGATAACAATGGCTTCATGGTAAACCCATACAGTGGTCAGCCAGAAGGTCCTAACCTCGTATTTATTGAAGGTGGGCGAGCTGTAGTTGGTTCATATGAAGAAGACGTATTAAATAGAAGAGATAATATAGAAAGAACTGTTTCTGTAGCATCATTTTATATGGATGAAACAGAAATAGCCAATATTCACTGGCTGGAGTACTTACATTACTTAAACATTTCAGATTCTTCAAGAGAAGTATATATGGCTGCACTTCCTGACACAACCGTGTGGGAATCAAGACTGGCATATAACGACCCTTATGTAGATCATTATTTGAGATACCCTGGGTTTAGATACTTCCCGGTAGTAGGTGTAAGTTGGGCACAAGCCAACAATTACTCTGAGTGGAGAACAACTGCGGTGAATCAAAAACTTTTAGAAGACTCTGGGCAGGAGCTTCCTGAAACTTCAGGTGGTAGAATTCCTCTTGAGTCAGGTGTTGTGCTTCCAAACTACAGGCTTCCTACGGAGTCTGAGTGGGAATATGCAGCCACAGCGCTTATTGGTACTCAGTGGTTAGACGAAAATCAAACACACCAAAGAATCTACCCTTGGGATGGTCATGCTTTACGTAATCCTTACGGTAAGGAAATGGGTTACTTCCTTGCTAACTTTAAAAGAGGCCGTGGTGACTATGCGGGTATAGCAGGAAAACTGAATGACGGTGCATTGATTACATCATACATTTATGAGTTCCCTCCTAATGACTTTGGTCTTTACAATATGGCCGGTAATGTGAGTGAGTGGGTACTTGATGTGTACAGACCACTTTCATTCCAGGATTTTGATGACCTCAACCCTATCAGAAGAGATGGTTATCTGGATGAAACAACAAATGTTGCTACTGGTGAGCAGTACTACAACAGTGATAGAGAAAACAACCCTGAAGGATTTACTTCATTAATTACTGATCAGGCAAGAGTTTACAAAGGTGGTTCTTGGAAAGACGTTGCTTACTGGATGTCTCCAGGTACAAGAAGATACTTAGATCAAGATTCTTCAACTGCTACCATCGGCTTTAGATGTGCGATGATCAGAGCAGGGTCTAACTATTAAGAGAAAAAACTTACTAAATAGAGAGCCACCCAACTGGGTGGCTTTTTTTATGCTCTAAATAGTAGAACCAAGCCAGCAACAGCTAAGATTAAACACAGTGGAGAATAAAAAATAGTATCGAGCCGCGCAAAGTCTGTCGAAGTGATGGACTTAAAGAATCCGACATATTTAAAATCCCCTATGGCTCGCAGCAAAAAGATCAATGGAATTACCCAAGACCCGACTGACATTAACCAGCCCGGAAGCGTTAAGGGTAATATATCTGCCCAGATTAAGTAAAGCATTGCAAACAAAATCAAGCCCAGTCCAACAACAGCACTTTCCCAGGGTGCCGGGTTTAATACATAATTGCCTGCTTCATTCCTAGGTAAGGCATTCTCAAAACCCCATGTACTGCCCAGAGCCCAACTAAAATGAATAAGGGCTAGCAAGGTAAAAATACTTACTAGCCCAATTGATAAGTAAAATCGTATCATATAATAAAGAGTTAAAATCTCCTTTATTTATTATATAGAGATTTTCCTGCCTCATAATACTTATCGCCCTCTATCCAGAATGGTGTTTCATCGGCATTCGCAATATTGCGACATGACAACACATAGGCACTGAAAAACTTATGAAGGTATTCATAATCTAAATTATCCGGATTATCAGCAGGCTGATGATAATACTTAAACACTTCTTCGTCAAAGGCCGTAAAGCCTAAGCTAAATGTGGGAGCGGGAATACCTTTTTTGGCAAAATGTACATTGTCTGACCTGTCAAAAAGGTTTTGTTCAGGTGCCGGATCGTCTATAGCTGTAATGCCAAATGCACTAGCTGCAGTTTTTATATGATCAGAAGCTGTCGTCCGTTCGAGACCAACAATTGTGGCCTTTGAAGTATCGTTATAAGAGGCATTGTCACTGTTGAAGCAATAAACCATTTGATCTAATGGAATCAAGGGGTTTTCAACATAATATTTGCTGCCTAACAATCCTTTTTCTTCCGCAGTGAATAAAATAAAAAGTGCAGATCGTTTAGTTGGATATTTTGCAATATTTTCGGCCGCACTTAGTACAGTTACTGTTCCTACTGCATTGTCTCTTGCACCATTGTATATACTATCCCCTTCAGCGTTTGGGGCACCTACGCCAACATGATCATAATGCGCAGAATAAATTACGAATTCATCCTTTAGCTCAGGGTCGGTACCCTCTACCATGCCGACTACATTGTGAGAAACCACTACTTCGTTTTTTCCTCCTGAGAGCATTAATTCTGCACTCTTTGCATTGGACAATGCAGCTTCATCGGCATTAATCCAAACATGAGATATATCTTTTTCTAAAGATTTATTATCAGCAGCTGCCAAGGTGACTAAAGATCTGCTGTTGTAGTGTTTGACATTTTGCCAATATTCAGCCTCGAAGCTATGAATCTCAACCAATGCCAACGCTCCTTTTTCCTCAGCGAGTTTTAACTTTTGATTGCCGAGCCTATATAAATCACGTGAATTTGTATTATCAGCTGCCCCTGCTTTTGCCAACAAAATATTGCCCTTATAGTCAACTCCTTTTTTGTAGTCTTCCTCCAATCCGTAACCTATGAAAATCACTTTTGCTTCTTTATTGAGATTGGTTCTCGTATGACAAATTGCGTCATCATACTTTTTACCATCAAGTGTTATTGATACTTCATTGGCATTTGAGAATTTCCTTAGAGCAACCGGTTGATAATACCCTTCTTTTGCACCTTCAACCGGCAGAACACCATATCTGCGGAGTGTTGTACCGAGATATTTGGCTGCTATATCAGCTCCTGGCTCACCAGCCTCCCTTCCTCTCAGTTCATCAGAGGCTAAAAAATATATATGACCTTCAATGGTAGATTTTTTCACTGTTTCTTCCACTTTAGCTTGGTCATCTTGGGCAAAAGCCACCATACTGAGAAGAACACATAAAATGCTATTGATAATTTTCATCGTTATGTTTATTAGTTGTTGAATTCCTGAAAGTAGTACAATATTAGTTATCGATCAATTATCTGGCTGCAGCAATTGCGGCTACTCCAACAGATTTGACCTCAGAATCCTGTACTGCTAGTACACAAGCCTCCAATGTAGAGCCTGTAGTGATTACATCATCAACAATAAGTACAGACTTGGATTCAATTGCTTCTATATCTATAGCTTCAAATATGTTCTCCACATTTTCCCAGCGCTTGATCCTGCTTTTTCTTGTTTGTGTTGAAGTTTTTTTAACTCGTTTTAAAGCATTAACACAAGGTATATTTAGGCTTATTGACAGGCCAAGTGCAAATTGTTCACTTTGGTTGTAGCCCCTTCTTCTTAGTTTTGACTTATGTAACGGTACAGGTACAATCACATCAAAATGATTATCAAAGCCATATTCGACTAATTCTTGTCCATACAACTCACCTATAAGTACTCCTATCTCCGGCTTACCACCATATTTCAATTGATGCAAAAGGTTTTGAATTTTTCCTTTTCGCTCAAAATAATAATAAGCCAGGGCGTGAGTTATCTGTACCTTGCCATAAAATTTGGTTGAGATATTATTAGGATGTTCCTTATGGCTCTCCGTTTTAGGTAATTCATATTGGCAGCTTATGCATATATGCTTTTCTTTATTACCTAATGCACCCTTGCATGCTTCGCAATATCTCGGAAAGAACAGTGAAATGAAATCTGTGAGCATTTATTTATTAGATATATTTGCCAATAATTTAAACTCTACTTAAGAATGAATATTGTCGAAGAATTTAACGACTACAGAGGCAAAATGAACGAAAAAATTTTGTCAGATAATAACAAAGTCTTAAAAAGAATTTTTAATCTGGACACTAACGCCTTTTCTGAGGGCGCTGTTGATGTAAAAACAAAGGAGTTATTGGGATTAGCCTGCTCAATGGTATTAAGATGCGATGATTGTGTGAAATATCATCTTGGTAAATGCCACGAATTGGGTTTTAAGAAAGATGAGGTTTTTGAAGTATTTGCCATTGCAAACCTAATAGGAGGCACAATTGTAATACCTCATTTGCGCAGAGCCGTGGAATATTGGGATGCTCTTGAAGACGGTAAGGGATGATTAATAAAGATCTCGAATTAGCGAGGGCTTGGGCAGCATTAATGTCACGGTTGGCAGAAGTCATTGGCAAAAGACCAAAAGACCTGAATAGCGTACTTTTCTTAATAGGTGTTCAGGAGCTGGGTAAAGGCCGAAAATCCTTTTCTAAAGAAGAGAAGCAAGATTTAATTCACATTGGTATTTGCAAGGTACTAAGTCTCTCTGGGTTTTATGAACTTGAAGGACTGGACGAACAAGGGTGGCCACATTGGAAACTTGTAAAAAAACTGCCTCATTTCGATCTACTGGAGCAGGAAAAGTTGCTAAAAATGCATGTTATAGAATATTTTGAGGTTGAAAACCCATTGGATTGAACTCCATAGGGTTTATTTTGTTTTGTTTCCATTCAGATGGCAAGTATCTTAGTTATCTATGGTGAACTCTAGCTTACACATATTCGTATTAGTAAGTAATTAAAGTATCATACCATGCATGAGTAAAGACACTCACGATATAGCAACCAGAATTAATGCTTTTAAAAAGAAGTATTATGTCAGCTTAATGCTGAAAGGTATCATTATTTCTTTAGGTGTTTTGCTTTCTGTATTTCTAGTGGTAAATACATTAGAGTATTCCTTTCGGTTTGGCAGTATAGCCAGGGCATCACTATTGTTCTTATTTATTGGAACGGGCGTTTATTGTTTGTCTAAATATGTGATGCTGCCATTATATAAATTGGTAAAACATGGCATGGATGATGAAGAAGCAGCCAAGAAAATTGGTAGCTTTTTCCCACAGGTCAGTGATCGATTACTTAATATTATTCAACTTCAAAAATCAGACTATTCAAGTCATGACCTTAAAGCGGCAAGTATTCAACAAAAAGCAGCTACGGTTAGCACTTTCGAATTTGCACAGGCAATCAGGTTTTCTGAAAACAAACGCTACCTTAAATACCTTTTCGTTCCTCTACTGATAATTTTAGCAGCGTTGCTGATTAGTCCTTCAATGTTTAAGACTAGTACTGAACGTATTGTAAAGTTTAATAAAGAGTTTGTTCCGCTGGCTCCATTTTCATTTGAAGTAGACAACTCAAGTTTACAGGCCTTTAAAAATGAAGACTTTACATTAAGTCTAACATTAGAAGGAGACGCCATACCTCAAAATGCCTATATCATTGATGGTTCGCGAAAAATCAAAATGATCCCTAATCAGACTGGTACTTTTAATTTTACTTTCAAAAAAATACAACAGTCAAAAAATATCAAGTTTCAGGCTGCGGGATTTACTTCAACTACACATCGCATCGAAGTGGTGAACCGACCGGATCTAAGGAACTTTAATATATATCTGAACTACCCGAATTACTTAGGAAAGAAAAACGAAACCTTGAGTAATGTAGGCAACTTACAAATACCGGAAGGAACGCAGGTAAAATGGCAACTCAGTACACTTGATGTAAATGAAGCAGCTATGAGTTTTACCAAAAATTCTGAACAACATAACCTTCAACCAGCTGATAATCAATTATTTGAATTTGATAAAAGAGTTTTTGAGTCTGACTTTTACAGCATTTTACTTAAGAATCAGTACAGCAACAATAAAGAAGAAATTAGGTATAAAATAGATGTACTCAGAGATGAGTTTCCTCAAATCAATGTAAACATCTATCAAGACACACTACTCTATAGTTACATTGCTTTGGGTGGTGATATTACCGATGACTATGGCCTGAGAAAATTAGTACTCAACTATGAGGTGGTTTCTAAAAACAACGAAACATCTGCAGTCAAACAAATTCCCATAACTATTAATAAAGGTCAGTCTGCACAACGGTACTATTATCAATGGATGCTTGATTCTATTGGTATTGCCAATGGAAATAGTGTTAATTATTGGTTGCAGGTTTGGGACAATGATGGAGTAAATGGCAGCAAATCTTCTAAAACGGGTATTTATAAATTCAAAATTCCATCAAAAGAGGAAGTAAAACAGGACATAGAGGAGAAAACCAATAAAACGGAAAACAACATAGATAAGCGTTTGGAAGAAGCCCAAGAGCTCAAAGAAAAAATAGATGAGGCTGAGAAAAAACTGAAAGGTAAAAAAGAGCTCAACTGGCAAGATGAAAATCTACTCAAAGATATTATTAAAAAGAAGCAAGAATTAAACGAAGCCATTGAAGAGTTGAAGAAGCAAAACGAACAACTCAACACAAAACGTGAAAGGTTTAATGATCAAGATGAGCAGATCAAAGAAAAAGTAAAGCAACTGCAAGAACTCATGGATGAGTTGCTCGATGAAGAAACTAAAAAGTTGTATGAAGAATTAAAAAAATTATTAGAGGAGCAGAAAGACCTGGATGAAATTCAGGATGTACTCAACAAGATGAACAAGAAAGAAAATAATCTTGAGAAAGAGTTAGAACGAACACTCGAACTTTTCAAGAGAATGAAATTTGAACATGAACTTAACGAGGCCATTGAAGAATTAAAGGATCAAACCAACGATCAGGAACAGCTTATGCGTGAAACAGAGCCGAGGGTAGGTGAGGAAGAAGAAAAATCCGACACGCAGCAGCAACAGGAGGAGAAAACTCAACCGGAAAATAATGATATAAAAAATAAATCATCTGATAATTTAATAAAGGAACAAGAAGAATTACAAGAACGTTTTGAAGAATTCGAAGAGAAATTAGATGGCCTGAAAAAGCAGAACCAAGAGTTAAAGAATCCGAAATCTTTGCCCGATACTGGCGAAAAGCAAGAAGAAATTAAACAAAGTCAGCAAAATAGTAAAGAGCAACTCCAAAACAACCGGAGAAAACAATCTCGGCAATCTCAACAAAATGCGAAGCAGAAAATGAAAGAAATGGCTGAGCAGTTGCAACAAATGCAAAGCAGTATGCAAATGCAAATGATGCAACAGAACCTGGACAACCTCAGAGACATTGTCCATAATTTAATCAAGCTTTCTTTCGACCAGGAAGATCTCATGAATGAGTTTGCTCAGGTAAAACAGAGTGATCCAAGATTTATTGAGTTAGCTCAAAAACAACTTAAGCTTAAAGACGATGCCAAGATTGTAGAAGATAGTTTGATGAGTCTATCAAAGAAAGTATTTCAAATCGCCTCATTTGTTACTCGGGAAGTTACCGCCATGAATGATCATATGGATAAAAGTGTAGAAGCCATTAGAGAAAGGAAAAAACCAAAGGCAGTATCTGAACAACAGTTTGCCATGACTTCAATGAACAATCTCGCACTGCTACTAGATGATGTCCTTCAGCAAATGATGCAAGCCATGGGTGACGCACAAGGTCAGGGTCAACAACCTAGCAAAGATGGCCAGATGCAGCTCAGTGAATTACAGCAGCAGCTCAATCAACAAATTGAAGGATTGAAGAAGAGTGGCAAAGAAGGCCGAGAGTTGTCTGAGGAATTAGCAAAACTTGCTGCCCAACAAGAACGTATAAGAAAGGCCCTCGAGGGTATGCAGGAGAAAATGGGTGAGGGAGAAAATGGCAAGATGCCCGGACAAGGTATACCAGAAAAGATGGAAGAAACTGAATCTGATTTGGTGAACAAACAAATCACTGAAGAGACGATAAAGCGTCAGAAAGAGATTCTTACCAGGTTATTGCAAGCCGAAGACGCCATGCGCGAAAGAGACCTTGATGAAGAAAGAAAAGGCGAGACAGCCAAAGATTATCAAAAAGCACTGCCTAAAGCTTTTGAAGAATATTTCAAATTGAAAGAAAAGGAAATAGAATTATTAAAAACAGTACCTCCTAAACTTTACCCTTACTATAAAAAGGAGGTAAATGATTACTTTAAAAGATTAGAAAACGCTCCGAACAATTAATCAGAATGAACAAAATTCAAATTCAAATCCCTTCGTTACCGGAAAACATCCGGATGATTGAGAGCTTCATTGATAACGCCAAGGAAAAATTTCAGCTCGAAGATGATATCTATGGCAATATTATGATTGCTGTTACTGAAGCGGTAAACAACGCCATCAAGCATGGCAATAATAACGACAAGTCAAAGAACGTGTCGTTGTGTCTGATGTTAGAGGAGACACAAATAAGATTTGAAATCCGAGATGTGGGCAATGGTTTCGACTATCAAAACCTGCCTGACCCAACGGCACCGGAAAACCTGGAGAAGCCTGGTGGTCGTGGCATTTTCCTCATGAAGAACTTATCGGATGAAGTAAGCTTTAAGGAAGACGGTAAAGTTGTTGAGCTAAACTTCTATATCAATTAATGGCTGAGATCAATTTCTTTCAGGAAGATATATCATACCAAATTGAAGAGGAAGAAACGTTGAAGGCGTGGGTAAAAAAGGTAATAACCCATGAAGGTTTTTCACCTGGAGAAGTAAATTATATACTTTGTTCAGACGAGTATTTGCACAAAATCAACCAGGAATATCTCGATCATGACACCTTCACCGATATTGTGACATTTGATATGTCAGAGGATAAACAAGAAATATCAGCCGATATCTTTATAAGCATAGACCGCATAAAGGAGAATGCCGCAACACTGAAGACACAGGAGCAAGACGAACTGCACCGAGTACTCATTCACGGTATCTTACATTTGATGGGCTTCAATGATGGTACACCTGATGAAAAATCTATCATGCGAAAAAAAGAAGAAGCTTGCTTATCTTTGCGGTAAATTACGGAACGTTTCAATTATCACTAGTGTTCCACGTGGAACATTTTCTATTTATAGACCGGAGTAATTTTTATAGACCATGACATGTTCCACGTGGAACATCTAATAAATACAAGTGTATGTTTAATGAGTATGATGTAGTAGTAGTAGGAGCAGGCCATGCAGGATGCGAAGCAGCACACGCTGCTGCCACTATGGGTTCTAAAGTGTTGGTAATTACCATGAACATGAACACCATTGCACAAATGTCTTGTAATCCTGCAATGGGTGGTGTGGCTAAAGGACAGATCGTTCGAGAAATAGATGCTATTGGTGGTAAATCCGGGATCGTAGCTGATAAGTCCATGATACAATTTCGTATGCTTAATATGTCTAAAGGGCCAGCTATGTGGAGTCCTCGTACTCAGAATGACAGAATGATGTTTGCCGATGAGTGGAGACTTACACTGGAGAGAAATCCCAATGTAGACTTTTGGCAAGAAATGGTGACAGGAATAATCGTGACTAATAACAAGGTTACTGGCGTGACTACTGGCATGGGTCTTGAGATTAAAGCAAAATCTGTCGTCCTTACTAATGGTACTTTTCTAAATGGTATCATCCATATAGGGGAAAAACAGTTTGGTGGGGGCAGAACCGGTGAGCGTGCAGCCAAAGGCATTACAGAACAATTAGTAGGTCTAGGCTTCGAGTCTGGTAGAATGAAAACTGGTACACCCCCGCGGGTAGACGGACGTTCATTGGACTATACTAAAATGGAGGAGCAGAAGGGAGATGACGTTCCTGGAAAGTTTTCGTTTACAGATACTACACCATTAACAGAGCAAAGAAGCTGTCACATCACTTATACAAACCCTGAAGTACATGAAGTGCTTGAATCCGGCTTTGATAAATCTCCTATGTTTAATGGCAGAATAAGAGGTATAGGACCTCGATACTGTCCATCCATAGAAGATAAAATAAACAGGTTTGCCGAGCGTGACAGACATCAAATTTTTGTAGAGCCGGAAGGTTGGAATACTGTAGAGATATATGTCAATGGTTTTTCTACGTCATTACCTGAAGACATTCAGCACAAAGCACTGAGACTCATACCTGGGTTTGAACAAGCTAAAATGTTTAGACCGGGTTATGCCATTGAATACGACTACTTCCCGCCTACACAGCTAAAGTTAACTTTGGAAACCAAATTGGTGGAAAACCTCTATTTTGCCGGGCAGATTAATGGTACTACAGGTTATGAAGAAGCAGCCTGTCAAGGATTAATGGCTGGTATTAATGCACATAATAAAGTTTCTGACAAGGCAGAGTTTACCTTAAAAAGATCGGAGGCATACATCGGAGTGCTCATCGATGACCTTATCAATAAAGGTACTGAAGAGCCTTACCGCATGTTTACCTCTCGCGCTGAGTTTAGAATATTGTTAAGACAAGATAATGCAGATTTACGTCTAACACAGATTGGTCATTCACTTGGTCTGGCCTCAGACGACATGTTAGATAAAATGCTTGACAAGAAAAATGACGTTAACCGTATAATCAATGATCTTCAGCAAAAACGAGTAGAACCCGATATCAATGACTCTCTTAACGATCTAAATACTGCTACCATTAATCAGAAACTTCCCGTTCTTGGCCTTCTTAAAAGACCAGAACTCAGTATTTTTAATCTAAAAAATTTGAATCAGGAACTGAATGAATATCTCACAAAGTATGATGAGCATATTCTTCAGCAAGCAGAAATACAGGTAAAGTATGATAGTTACATTAAAAAAGAATACGAACTAGCTGAAAAAATGGAGCAGCTTGACAGTAAAAAGATTCGAGACCAATTTGATTATGATGAGGTAAAAGCATTATCAGCCGAAGCACGAGAGAAACTCAAAAAGATAAAGCCACAAACAATTGGTCAGGCCTCCAGAATTAGTGGGGTATCGCCTGCGGATATTTCTATTCTCATGGTTTACTTATCGAAATAACATGTTTGAAAAACTAGATCAATGCCCGCTTTGTAACAGCGGGCATTTTCATAATTATATTATCTGTAAAGATCACACGGTATCTCAAGAAGACTTTGCCATTGTTAAATGTGACAAATGTAATTTTCTATTCACCAACCCCAGACCTTCTTCAACTTCATTAGATTCCTACTACGAGTCAGAAGACTATGTATCCCATCAAAATAAAAGCAATAATATAACAAATCTTATATATCGCTTTGCCAGAAAGTTTACACTTAAAGGCAAACTCAAACTTATTAATAGCTTTAATTTACAAACCAAACAATTACTTGACATTGGTTGCGGAACGGGTCACTTTATCAATCTTTGTAAATCTAAAGGGTGGCATGTAGATGGTGTAGAGCCCAACGAAACTGCTCGAAATATTGCCAGGTCAAATCATACACATGTAGTTGAGCAACTCAGTGATCTGGAAAATAAGTCATATGATGTAATCACCATGTGGCATGTCCTGGAGCATATTCCAGACATTAACGACTATCTTAATACCATTCATAGACTATTAAATAAGAATGGCAGATTTATTGTAGCAGTTCCTAACATATCTTCTTATGATGCCAGTTATTATAAAGACAAATGGGCTGCCTATGATGTGCCAAGACATTTATATCATTTTAGTCAGCAAACAATGGCCGCTATGATGAAAAAGCATGGGTTTAAAGTCATAGCCACAAAGCCAATGAAATTAGATGCTTTCTATGTTTCTTTACTAAGTGAAAAATATAAACAACCCGGAGTAGGTAACTACGTTCAATCAATCCTAAAAGGCTCTATATCAAATAGTTACGCTCGTAAGCATCAAAATAATTATTCAAGTCTCATTTATATAATCCGTAAGCAATAATGCGTAATACACTGTTTATCAGTTACTTATTAATAATACTTATTGGTTCTACAAATTGTGCAAACCAAAGACCTCCTACAGGTGGTGAAAAGGATGAGGATCCTCCGGAGCTCATATCATCTACACCAGCTGATGGAACCCTTAATTTCAAAGGCAAGGAAATTGAGCTTCAATTTAATGAGGCCATTAAGCTCAACAGTGCTAAAGAACAGATAATTGTGACTCCCAGGTTATTACAAGAATTTGAAATCAAATATAGAAAAGACAAGGTTATAATTTCTCTTGAGGCACCCTTATCGGATAGTACCACTTATACTTTTAATTTTAGGGAAGCCATTCAGGATTTAAATGAAGGTAATCCTGCTGAAAATTTAAAGCTATCATTCAGTACAGGAAACTACCTTGATTCATTACAAGTCACCGGTAATACTAGCAACATCTTAACTAACAAGGTTGTAAAAGATGTTACTGTTTCTCTATATCCTGTAGGCGATACACTTGACCCATTTGAGCATCCACCTATATACTTTACAAAAACTAATGGCAAAGGAGATTTTCAATTTGATAATCTAAAGAACGGATCATATTTTATTGTAGCTCTTAAAGACAAGAATAAGAATTTGTACATCGATGCAAAAAATGAAATGTATGGGTTTTTATCGGATACTCTATTTCTTAGTCAAAATATAGATTCACTCAGCATTCCGCTTCAGCAATTAGATAACAGACCTCTTGAAATTATATCTGCCAGACAATCTGGCACTACATTTCAAATCAAGTTAAATAAATATGTATCAGATTATAATTTAACTACCCGTGACTCCATTCAATTGTATCATAATTTCAATAGTTCGGAACACAATGAAATTCAGATTTATAATAATGGGTTTGAGACAGATAGTTTATTTACCCTTATAGAAGCTTATGATACCACTTATTCCTCAATGCAGGACACTGTATATATTAAGTTTGAACCAACAAACCGAAGTCCACAGAAATTTAATTCGCAAATGAATTTAGAACCTGTGGTCCCATCAGTTGGTATCGTGAGTGGACAAATTACTTTTAACAAACCTATTGCTCAATACAACTACGATAGTATGTACATCTATCTGGATTCGCTAAATCAAATTCATTTAGATTCTTCTCACCTCACTATCAATAATTTCAATGACAAGCTTGATTTCAGTTATACACTAGACCCTGCATTATTTGAAGAAAAAAATGATAGCACAACTAACACTACTTCAGACAAAACAAAATCACCTACAGAAAGAAGTAAAAGATCTGCACGATCAGATACAACTAATACTTTACCTGGTCAGGATAGTACCCAAGCCAACACAAATAAAACTAAAGCTAAAAAGGACGTTAAACCTTATATCGTCTTTGAGAAAAACTCATTTTTCAGTGCTGAGCAAGACTCTAGTAAAAGAATTAAAGCCAATTTAGAATTTAAAAAGCTCTCAACATTTGCAACGCTATTGGTTGAAGTTCAACCCTCGGCCGATCAAAAGTTTATCGTACAGCTTTTAAATAAAAACGATGAAGTGGTACGTGAAGTAATCAATGAACTTGAGTTCAGTTTTAAACAACTGCTTCCCGGTGATTATAGGATTAGAACTATCATAGACACTAATGGAAACGGGCGATGGGATCCAGGTTCATTTGACAACCGTACTATGCCAGAACCTGTTATTTTCTTTACAAATAGCGAAAATCAAGAGTCAATTACATTGCGTGCTAACTGGGAAGTAGGTCCAAATATTATCCAATTTTGATGTGGACAAACTGTTATTATGTGTGGATACAGTGGTGTCCAATTGTTAACAATGTGGTAGGTTGTAAAAACATTCAAATTGTCTGTTGGTCACTTCATCAAACTTCACTTTTGTCAACAAGTCATCAACGTCATACTTGAAATATTTTTTATCCACAGAAAATTTCAAAGATGTTTATAAATAAGATATACATCTCATGATCAATACTTTAATAAATAATTCTTAGTGGATAAACTGTGAAAAGAGATGCGATCCATCAACAAATAATAAAAGCAAATAATTAATTAAAACTTTTTCCACATATCCACACGTTAATAGATAATAATAGTTTTTATATATATATAATATTTATATTAATAGGGTGTGTATAGTGTGAATATCTATTTATGAAAAAATTCCTTTTCGCATTTTTTATATTTTCAACAACCTCGGTTTTTGCGCAACAAAATCAAGATGTTCAATTAGCGAATGAATACTATGGTCAGGGAGAATATGATAAGGCCAAAAAACTCTACGATGAGCTCGCGAATGAATTAGAAAATATTCCACTTATACATAACAATTACTTTTTTCTCTTGATGGAATTAGATGAGTACGATCAGGCAGAAAAATACATCAAACGCCTCATTAAAAAACAACCGGCAAATCTTTACTACCACCTGGATCTAGGTCTTTTGTTTTTAAATGAAGGTAATCGAGATAAGGCAGACCAATACTTTAAAGATTTTATTAACGAGATAAAAACGGATAACTACCGCGCTAGAATTACGGCCGATTATTTTGTAAACAAGCAGTTGACCAACTATGCGATATTTACATTTCAACAAGCGAGAAAAGCAATGGGTAACCCGTACATCTACTCTCTTGAAATGGCGAATATTTATCGCATCATGAATGAAAAGGATTTGATGGTTGAAGAATATTTGAACTATGTCAGCCAAAACCCTTCAAACCTCAATTATGTAAAAAACACACTGCAAAATTTATTGGCGAAGCCTGAAGAACTAGCCAGCCTCGAAGATTTGCTACTGACTAAAATTCAGGAAAACCCCAACAGCGAAATTTATGGGGAGCTACTTATTTGGGTGAACTTGCAACAGAAAAACTTTTATGGCGCTTTCGTTCAGGCACGAGCTATTGATAGAAGGCTGCAGACTGAGGGCAGCCGAAGTATCAACATTGGTTTGATTGCGCTCGACAATGATGACTATAATATTGCGATAAAAATATTCACCTATGTGATCAAAGAATATCCGGGTACGTATAACTACATCCTTGCCAAAATGTATTTGATAAGATCTTACGAGAAAAGAGTTAGAAACACCTATCCTGTAGATGAAAGAGAAATCAGAAACCTTATCAACGATTATAATATTTTTATAGAAGAACTGGGTATTACAAGAAATACGCTCGAGGCGTTGAGGAATAAGGCCTTGCTACATGCATTCTATTTAGATGAGAAAGATTCGGCTATACATATTCTGACTAAAATAATCGAAACCCCAAGAGCTAACCCAGATATCAAAGCCAAGTCGAAGCTAGACCTTGGTGATATTTATTTACTTATAGAGGAACCTTGGGAATCTACTTTGCTATACTCCCAGGTGGAAAAATCGCATAAAGAAGAATACCTTGGTTATGAAGCAAAACTTAAAAACGCTAAACTCTCTTATTACAAAGGTGAATTTCAACTTGCACAAGAACACCTTGATATTTTAAAAGAAGCTACTACGCGGGAGATATCAAATGATGCCATGGCATTGAGTATATTGATTAAAGATAATGTGGCTCTTGATAGTTCTGAAACAGCCATGAGGAATTATGCAAAAATTGAACTCATGCTTTTTCAGAATAAAACCGAAGAAGCGCTGGCTGAAATTCATACTATGAAAGCCAAATACGATGGCCATAGTCTAACAGATGAACTGCTATGGCTGGAGGCTGATATTCAAATGAAAAAAGGCAACTTCGAAGAGTCTGTAGGGCTTTTTCAACAAATTGTTACTAATTACGATTATGACATCTGGAGCGATGATGCGTATTTCATGATGGGAGAGCTCAATGAACGCTATTTAAAGAATAATGAAAAAGCGATGGAAATCTACAGAGACTTTCTCACAAAATATCCCGGCAGTGTTTATGTAGCAGAAGCACGTAAAAGGTTTAGAAAACTAAGAGGTGATTTTGAAGAGATCGAACCAGAAATTCTAAACTAGTAAATCAACTTATCAGGAGAATTCTTATCAGTAATAAATCGATTATATAAAATCTTTTTCATTAATTTGATTTCCAAGCCTAAACTTAGACCTATGGAAATCACACGGATTTTTGATACACTTCAAGTACAATTAGAAAACAACCCATTAGAAGTTTGCCTCGCAGCTAAAGAAGATGGTAAATGGAATACGTATAGTACAGAAGAGGTATTAAAAACGATAAACCAATTAAGTTTGGGTCTCCTCAAAATGGGAGTAAACCCTGGTGATAAAGTGGGCTTGGTTTCTTTCAACAGACCGGAGTGGGTGTTCGTAGATTTTGCTATTTCACAAATTGGGGCCATTAATGTACCGATGTATCCAAACTCAACCCCCGAAGACTATAATTTTATCATCAACGATGCGGAGATAAAGCTGGTATTCACTGGAAATGGCGAGATTACCGAAAAAATTGAGGAAGCCACACAATCATTTGAAGACAAACCACAAATATTTTGCTTAGACAATATTGAAGAAAAATCTTACTGGAAAGATATACTGCACCAGGGAGATTATTCTGAAATAGAACCATTTCGAAAAGAAATTAAGCACGAACAGCTGGCAACTATTATCTACACCTCGGGTACTACCGGCAACCCAAAAGGTGTCATGCTTTCACATGCAAACATTATCAGCAATTCCAGGGCTGTAAAAAATGCTTTTCCGCGTGTGTCTGAAAACAGCCGAACATTAAGCTTCTTACCACTTTGCCATATTTTTGAACGTACCGCTTTGTATACGTACATGCAAATGGGAGTTTCCATTTATTACGCTGAAAGTCTCGAAACAATAGCAGATAATCTGAAAGAAGTAAAACCTCAATTTTTTGCAACGGTACCACGACTGCTTGAGAAAGTGTATGAGAAAATAGTGACCAAAGGCTACGAGCTAACTGGAGTTAAAAAGCAGCTTTTTTTCTGGGCCCTTAATCTGGGCTTAAAATATGAGCTCAATAAAGATCAAGGCTTCTTGTACAGGTTCAAACTTGGCATTGCTAACAAATTGATTTTCTCAAAATGGAGAGAAGCACTGGGTGGTGAAATAGAGTTCATTGTTTCCGGAGCAGCTGCATTGCAACCCAGGATCGCTCAGGTTTTTTGGGCTGCGCAAATTAAAGTGTTAGAGGCCTACGGCCTTACAGAAACTTCACCAGGTGTAAGTTTCACCAGAGAAGAACCAGAAAATGCACGTATAGGCTGTGTCGGATTACTGCTTGACGATGTGCAGGTGAAAATAGCTGAAGATGGCGAAATTTTGGTGAAAGGGCCCAACGTAATGATGGGCTATTACAACAGGCCGGATGCCACAGCAGAAGTAATTGATGCAGACGGTTGGTTCCATACTGGGGATGTAGGTAAAATGGTAGAAGGTCGGTTTTTAAAAATTACAGATCGAAAGAAGGAAATTTTTAAAACATCCGGTGGTAAGTACATCGCTCCACAAATGATCGAAAATAAATTCAAAGAATCACTTTTGATCGAGCAATTGGCTGTTGTAGGCGAAAATCAAAAATATCCAGCGGCTATAATAGTGCCGTCTTTTGATGGAATACGCGAATGGTGTAGTCAAAAACAGATTGCATACACAAGTGATGAAGAGATGGTCACAAATGAGCGTGTAATAAATAAAATTCAGAAAGAGATAGATGGTCTAAACGAGAATTTTGCGCAATATGAAAAAATCAAAAAATTTCGATTGTTGCCAAAGGCCTGGACAATAGATGATGGAGAACTCACCCCTACACTAAAGCTTAAACGCAAAGCGATATATCAGAAATATGAGAAGGAAATAGACGAGCTTTTTTATAAAATTTAAGTTTAGTCGTTGTAACCGGATTTGGAAGGAAGTGCTCTAGTGGAAGTTTTGGAGGCAGCGGATCTGGTGGTCATAGTTCAATTATATTCTGTACTGCCCAGGACTAGGAATGTGGTAACATTACTGTAGAATTAGAAAACGTTGGAACAGGTACCATTCAGTCAGTATTATAGCAGCTCACCAGATAGCGGTGCTTCTGGAAGAGCTAAATTTTCAGGATTAGACGCAGGCAGCTATACGTTTACAGCTTCATGCCGAGATTATAGTTGGGGGTCAACATTTACACTAGACGACAATGTCTGTTTAAAATTTAAATTGCAATAAAATTTAAAAGAGCCATGAACTTTAAACATGGCTCTTACTCTTTCAATCAGTTATTTCCCATTTCCGTTCTTAAAGTTTTGTTAATGAATACATAATAATTCTTATCAATCTATTATTTAAACCAGTCTTAGGTTTGTATTAAATCTACATTTATGAAAAACTGGTTTTTAAAATTGCGGATGCGGCTCAAGCTGCTCCTTGCCTTTGGGTCGATATTGGTGATGTCGGTGTTGCTCACAGCAGTTGGTATTACGACCATTAGGAAAATTATAAGTTACAACAAGCTTTCTGAAAGAATACAAAGCATAAATGTTTCGACCTTGGATATGTCACGCTATATCCAAGAGTTTGCCGATCGGGGTTACAAACAAAAAGAGTTTTTAGTCGATGGAAATAGTCGGTGGCTCACAGAGTACAAAGCAGAACGCTCCGCACTGTTTGCGCAACTTGATACTTTAAAAACACATACATTTTTTAGCAATGCAGCCTCTCAAAACCAATATGCGCAATTGTTACAAGCACTCATGCAATATGACGATCACGTACAAGCACTAATCAAACTGTATGAAGAAAGAGGCTTTAAAGACTACGGAGTAGAAGGTCAACTTAGAGCTGCAATTCATGATGTTGAAGATGCTGACTTCCCTTTTAATGAGGCCACAATGCTTACCTTAAGAAGGCATGAAAAAGATTTTTTCTTAAGAAAAGACCTCAAGTACCTTGAGCGCTTTATTAGTACAATTAATGTTTTTCAAAATCAAATTGATACTGTCTCGGGTGCTTCACTCACACGTGAGAAAATCCTTGCAAATATTAGTAACTACAAATCAGAATTTAATCATATCGTTGATCTTGAACAAAGGATTGGACTCGACATACACAGCGGAAAGTTGGGAGAGATTAATAATACGTTTAATGAAATAGATCAATTGTTAAAAGCATTGACTACTGAAATTACTACCAAAAACAAACGAGTTGTAGAGCGTTCAATGCTTTTACTGCCAGGCCTTTTGGTTTTTCAAATTATAATAGGATTTGTTTTGGTAGTATTCTATGCTAACCTTTTAACAAAAGCGATTAAAGAAATTAAATCAGCATTAGTCTCCCTATCTAAAGGATCGTTTCCGAATCAATTGATTATTCGTACTAAAGACGAAGTATCTGAAGCAAAACACGCCCTAAACCAACTGGTGGATAGAATAAAAGCAGCGGTTAAATTTTCGACTGATTTGGGTAAGGGTAACTTAAAAATAGATTATGACGAAAGGTTTAATGATGATGTACTATCGACAGCTATAATCGCTATGAAAGATCAGCTGGTAGCTGCTGATGAAAAGCAAACAGCAATAAACTGGTCAAATCAAGGCATGGCCAAATTTTCTGAAATTCTCAAAAACGAATCTGATAATATTTATGTGTTGGGTGATGATATTATCAGACAATTGGTACAATATCTTGAAGCAAATCAAGGAGCACTTTATTTAATCGATCAATCAGGCAATCAGCTTGAACGAATAGCCACTTATGCTTATGCAAAAAAGAAATTTGTCGATCACATCGTGCAACTTGGACAAGGCTTGGTTGGGCAATGTGTTTTAGAAAAGGGCCATATACACGTTACGGATGTTCCTCAAGGCTTTGTAAAAATTACTTCTGGTTTAGGTGAGTCAACCGCCAGCAACATATTGGTTGTTCCATTAATTATACGCGATGAAGTAATGGGAGTACTAGAGCTTGCATCATTTGAAGTGTTTACAAAACTCAAGATAGATTTTGTAGTTAAAGTAAGCGAAAGTATTGCTAATATATTGTCTAATAAAAAATCAGCAGAAAGTACTAGTAGGCTTTTAATAGAGGCACAGGATAAAGCTGAAATGCTGAAGGCTCAGGAGGAAGAACTGAGACAAAACTCAGAAGAATTACAGGCCACACAAGAGGAAATGGAACGATTGCGTAAAGAAATGGAAAATTATATCTCTCAACTGGAAGTTACGGTTGAAAGCAAAAACAATGAAAATAAGAAACTCATAGCTTTATTGGAAGAAAACGATGTGAGTAAGGAGTTATTAAAAGAATTCGTTCCAAATTAAGTGATACCTGATGATTAATGTACATCACAATTTTATCATTCGCTTCTCAAAGATTCTACCGGATTACTAACGGCCGCCTTCATGGCCTGGTAACCAACAGTGATCCACGCAATGGTAAATGCAATAATGCCAGCCAAAAGATAAATTTCAAAGCCTATGTTTATTTTATAAGAGTAAGCTTCTAGCCACTGATTTATTCCCCACCACGCCAGTGGAGTAGCTAATAAAAACGCAATTACAATTAGTTTTGAAAATTCTTTCGATAGCATAAATACTATGCCTTTTACTGAAGCGCCCATTACTTTTCTTATGCCAATTTCTTTGGTACGCTGCTCAGCCATAAATGAGGCTAATGCAAACAGGCCAAGACAACCGATGAAAATAGCTAGCCCTGCAAAAATGGTAAAGACTTCAGCAAGCCGCATTTCGTCTTCATACATTTCATTAAAGGCGGTGTCCATAAACCTGTAGTTAAAAGGAAGTTCAGGCACAAACTTTTTCCACAAACCCTCAACAGCAGCAATAGACTTTGAAAAGTCCGTAGAGGTCAATCTTGCAGAAATTAAACCACTACTACGGCTTAGTTTTAAACCAAGGTTTCCAATGGGTAGCCTCATTGATTCATAATGAAAATCACTAACCACTCCAATGACTCGGTATTCTACGGTTACATTTGGATCTGCACCCCCATCAGGACTCAAGCCAAATGTCTGAATAATATTGTTTTCTTCAAGACTTAGATTGTAGGCCTTAAATGCGGTTTCATTGAGAATGACTGCATTGGAGTCAGAAGCCAAATCTTTATTAAAATCTCGTCCTTCGATCAATTCGATACCCATAGTTTTGAGGTAGTCGAGGTCTACGCTCCAAAACTGCATATTCACAAGGTTGTCTTCTGTAGGCTCTTCGCCCTCTTTCCAAAAAGTCTGATCAGACCTGCTATAGCCGCTTACCGGCACAAAACCCGATACAGTGGCTGACTTTACATCACTAAGTTTTAGCAGCTCTTCTTTGAAAGGCTCCAGATTATCTCTCAACATATAGGCATCATTAATGAGCAGCACTTGCTCTTTTTGATAACCCAATTCTTTATTTTGAATGTAGGAAAGCTGTTTATAAATGGTGGCCGTGCCAATGAGCAAAACAATACTTATAAAAAATTGAAACACAACCAGTCCGCTTCGCACAAAACCACTTTTACTACCTAAAGACAACTTGCCTTTCAGCACATTTACAGGCTTGAAAGAACTTAGAAAGAAAGCCGGATAGATCCCTGCCATTAGGCCTACGACTAAAGCACTTCCAAATAGTATCAAATAAAACAACGGACTGTCAAATGGAATGGTAAGTGATTTATTGGCTAACTGGTTGAAAAACGGAAGACTAAGAGCCAGGAGTAAGATACTCACAATAAAAGCGATAAAGCTGAGTAGAATAGACTCCGTTAAAAATTGACGAATGAGGTGAGATTTATAAGATCCAAGCACTTTTCGTACACCCACCTCTTTGGCTCTGTTGGCCGACCGTGCCGTGGATAAATTCATAAAATTGATACATGCAATTACCAGTATGAATCCGGCAATAATTAAAAATAAATAGACGTAGGTAATGTCACCTGATGCTCCAATATCAAAAGTGAAATCAGATTTTAGATATACATCAGTAATGGGCTGCACCGTAAAATACATATAGTTCCCAGCAGCCTTAAAATCTTCAAAAGAGTGGCCGGTAAACTCTTGAACCTGTGGAGACATGTGTGCATCCGCCATGTAATTGATCTTATCTTCAATTTCTTTGGCAGACACGCCATCTTGTACTTTAAAGTAGGTATAGAAGTTGTTGCTTAGCCATCCATTGCTTTTGCTTCGCTGCATATCAAGCATGGACATGATAAAATCAAAGTTAAGGTGAGAATTATCAGGGATGTCTTCGAATACAGCAGTTACGTGATACTCCTGATTGCCGTCTAAGATCAATTGCTCTCCTGCTACATCTATTCTATCAAAATATTTTTCTGCCATACTTTTACTTATGGCAATGGTCATGGACTTTGTTAATGCCTGACCTGCATCACCACTTAATACTTCCAGTCCTAGTAGCTTAAATACGCCCGGATCAGCGAAAACTAAGGTACTTTCCTTAGTTGATTCGATCATATCGGTTGTTTTTACAAGGTATGACCCCCATGAACGAAAGCGTACCGCATTTTCAATTTCAGGTAATTCATTTAGCAGTGCAGGGCCTAGCGGAGCAGGTGCAGTAGCGAAATGAAATTGGTTATCACCATACTTGCCATGCCTGTTGGTGCGATAAATCTGTTCGCTATCTTCCCAAAATTTATCATGGCTCAGTTCGTCTACTACAAAAAAGGCTATAACCAGACAACAAGTGACACTTACCGCTAAACCAGTGATGTTTATTAATGAATAGAACTTATGCTTCGAAAGGTTTCGAAGTGCTATTTTGAAATAGTTACGTATCATGAGCTTGGTGTTGTAATTAGATGAATAGATTGTTTGAGTTTGTAATTGCTGTAATTCTTTGTTTGAACCAAAAGAGGCTCTCACATTTTCGTAAGCTTCAATAAACCGATCTCCATCGGCCATTTTCGCCTCTACCAAAGTGCATATATGATCTACTAACTCATCTCCAAGGTCGTCATCTACAATGCCTCGATAATTGAGATCATTTATAATATAATTGATATGTTCTTCAGTGAGTGTCACCCAAACTGTGGCTTGATTTGCAATACATTAAACATGGTAGAAATAAAGGCTTCAAAATCTTCAATGCGTTTTACCACAGAAGATTGACCTTGAACAGTAAGCGTATAATATTTTCTTACTCGCTTGCCCATACTTATTTTTTCTGTAGTCAAGAGTCCTGTGGCTTCTAACTTATGTAGCGTTGGGTAGAGCGCACCTTCAGTTAAAACAAGAGATCCTTGTGACAGGTCTTTCACTTTTTGAGTGATCTCATATCCATACATTCTTCCGTTATCGGCAAGTAGCTTGAGAATAATAGTTTGTAAAGTGCCTTTAAGTAATTCAGGGCTATGCATAATTCTTCAATACATTAGAGTCTTAGGTAATACGAACTATGGTATCATTAGGTTACATCTCATTAAAATTTTGTAAATTGTCTTATTCCCAATCTTTTCGTTTGCAAGAACGAAAATTTCAAAAATAGTATGCATGCATAACAAATTTTTGTATATTTGTTATTAGCAAGGGCGATAAACCACACTGAGTCCAAGAAATACTATGAAAAGGGAAGAAACCATTGATCATCATATTAAGTCTGCCTGGCATGCCATCTCTCGCATGTATAATCAGCAGGCGGTAAAAGTTGACATTACTACATCTATTGGTTTTGTTCTTCTCAATATTAGCTCTAAAGAAGGTACACCCGCAACTAAGATTGCTCCACTCATGGGCCTTGAGGCGAGAAGCCTTACACGTGTATTAAAAAACATGGAAGAAAAAGGCTTGATCTGTCGAAAGCCAGATGAAAACGATGGAAGATCGGTAAGAATATTTCTCACAGACTTAGGTAAGGAGAAAAAAGAAGTTTCAAGAGTCACGGTTTTGGCTTTTAATGAAACGGTTAGAAAATCCATTGACCCTGAAAAACTCAAAGTATTCTTTGAAGTGATTGAGGAGGTAAATAAAATAATTGAAAGTAATAACATTTATAAATAGAAAATAACCAACTAAAATGACCAAACGAATTAACAAAGTAGCGGTATTAGGTTCTGGAATCATGGGCTCCAGGATTGCTTGCCACTTCGCCAACATTGGTGTAAATGTGCTGTTGTTAGACATCGTTCCCCGTGAGTTGACAGACGATGAGAAGAAAAAAGGTTTGACTATGGAAGATAAAGCGGTGAGAAACCGCATTGTCAATCAGGCTTTTGACTCAGCGGTGAAATCTAAGCCGGCTCCGTTATACAACAAAAAGTTTGCAAACAGAGTTACGCTTGGAAACTTCGAGGATGACATGTCCCAAATTAAGGACTGTGATTGGACGATTGAGGTGGTAGTTGAAAATCTTGATATCAAGAAAAAAGTTTTTGATCAGGTAGAGCAACATAGAAAAGAAGGAACACTGATTACATCTAACACATCTGGTATTCCAATCCATTTGATGCTCGATGGTAGAAGTGAAGACTTCCAGAAAAATTTCTGCGGAACACACTTTTTTAACCCGCCAAGGTATTTGAAGTTGTTGGAGATTATACCAACGCCTAAGACTGACCCTGAAATCGTTGATTTCCTGATGAATTATGGAGACCTCTATTTGGGCAAAACCACAGTGCTTTGTAAAGATACTCCGGCATTTATTGCCAACCGTGTAGGTATCTATGCGATACTTAAAGTGATTGAGTCTATGCAGAAGTTCGGGCTTAATGTAGATGAAGTAGATAAACTAACCGGCCCTGTTATTGGTAGACCTAAGTCAGCAACATTCAGAACTTCTGATGTGGTTGGTCTAGACACATTAATAAAAGTAGCCAATAACTTATACGAAAGTCTGCCAGACGATGAGGGTAGAGAAACTTTCAATCTCCCTGAGGTAGTAGGGAAGTTGGAAGAAAACAAATGGCTTGGAGATAAGACAGGTCAGGGTTTCTACAAAAAAACAAAAGACGAAAAAGGCAAAACTCAAATTCTCACACTCGACCTTGAGTCATTAGAGTATAAGCCTAAATCTCGCCCTAAGTTTGGAACGCTTGAGGCCACTAAGCCAATTGAAAACCTTAAAGAAAGATTTAAGCCATTATTAGCAGGCAAAGACAAAGCGGGTGAATTTTACAGAGATTCATTTTATGCATTGTTTAAGTATGTAACCAATCGAATTCCAGAAATTGCTGATGAGTTGTATAAGATTGACGATGCGGTTTGCTCAGGATTTGGCTGGGAAGTAGGACCATTCGAAACATGGGATGCTGTCGGAATAAAGAAGACAGTTGAGAAAATGGAAGAGATGGGCTACAAGCCTAATCAGTGGGTATACGACATGCTTGATGCAGGCATCGAATCATTCTATACGGCAAAAGATGGCATAAGACATTACTATGACATTGAGTCTAAGTCTTACAAAGCGGTTCCTGGTGCAGAGGAGTACATCATTCTGGATAACATTAGAGAAAATAAAGTAGTATGGAGCAATTCCGGAGCTACCATCTTCGATCTCGGTGATGGCGTTCTTAATGTAGAGTTCCATACTAAAATGAATACACTCGGTGGAGAAGTTGTTGAAGGAATCAACAAAGCCATCGACATGGCTGAGAAAGATTACAAAGGTCTTGTCATTGGTAACCAGGGAGCTCAATTCTCTGCGGGAGCCAACCTCGGTATGGTATTTATGTATGCTATCGAGCAGGAGTATGACGAGATCGACTTTATGATTCGTCATTTCCAAAACACAATGATGCGCGTACGTTACTCAAGCGTACCGGTTGTGGTTGCACCTCATGGCCTCACTTTAGGTGGAGGTTGTGAAATGTCTATGCATGCCGATGTGATACAAGCTGCAGCTGAAACATATATCGGTCTTGTCGAAGTAGGTGTTGGCCTTATCCCAGGAGGTGGAGGTACTAAAGAACTAACCAAAAGAATTTCCGACAGATATGAAAGCGGAGATGTAGAACTCAACGCATTACAAAATGCGTTTATGAATATAGCGACTGCTAAAGTGGCAACTTCGGCTCATGAGGCAATGGACATGAACATTATAAGATCTGTCGATAGAATTTCTATCAATAAAGACAGACAAATTGCTGATGCTAAAGCTACAGTACTTGAGTTAGCCGATGCAGGTTATACCCAACCGATTCAGGCTACAAACATTCGAGTACAGGGTAAAACAGGTATGGCACTTGTAATGGCAGGAGTGAATGGTATGAAGATGGGCAACTATGCTTCAGCGCATGATGCCAAGATTGCCGAGAAGATCGGATATGTAATGTGTGGTGGAGAACTCTCTTACCCACAGGAAGTTTCGGAGCAATACTTATTGGATTTGGAAAGAGAGGCATTCCTATCACTTACAGGTGAGAAGAAGACACTCGAGAGAATTCAATCGATATTGACTACAGGTAAACCACTTAGAAATTAGATGATAGTGTTAGAGAATAGATTTTAGATAGTCTCAATACTAACTACTTAATACTAACTACTCAAAAATTATGAACGCATATATAGTAAAAGGATTTAGAACAGCTGTTGGTAAAGCCAACAAAGGAGGGTTTAGATTTACTCGCCCTGATAATCTTGCAGCTGATGTAATCAAGCACCTCGTGTCAGAGGTAAAAGAACTTGACCCCATGCAGGTAGATGATCTGATCGTAGGTAATGCTGTACAAGAAGCAGAACAAGGTATGCAAATGGGAAGAATGATTTCTTTGCTTGCACTACCAAAAGAAGTTCCAGGCATGGTAATCAATAGATACTGTGGATCTGGATTAGAAGCAATTAACATTGCTGCGGCAAGAATACACGCAGGTATGGCAGATTGTATAATTGCTGGAGGTACAGAGTCAATGTCTCTTGTGCCTGTTATGGGATACAAAACAGCATTGAATTATGAAATTGCATCAAAGCACCCTGACTACTACACAAGCATGGGCCTTACTGCCGAGCAGGTAGCCAACAAATACAAAGTTTCACGTGAAGACCAGGATGAGTTTGCCTACGAGTCGCATCAAAAAGCGGCCGCAGCAATTAAGAATGGAAACTTTAAAGATGAGATCTTGCCTATTACGGTAAAGGAAACCTACATCGATGACAATATGAAGAAAAAGACTCGTGAGTTTGTAGTAGATACAGACGAAGGGGTTAGAGCAGATACAAGCAAAGAAGTTTTAGGCAAACTCCGACCAGTCTTTGCTCAAGGAGGTTCTGTTACTGCCGGTAACTCATCGCAAACTTCTGATGGAGCGGCATTTGTAATGGTCATGTCAGAGAAGATGGTGAAAGAATTAAATCTAGAACCTGTGGCAAGAATGGTGAGCTATGCTGCGGCTGGTGTTGAACCAAGCATTATGGGTATTGGACCAGTAGCTGCGGTGCCAAAAGCACTTAAGCTAGCAGGACTTAAACTAGACGACATAGATCAAATCGAACTAAACGAGGCATTTGCAGCTCAGTCTTTAGCCGTAATTCGCGAATTAGGTATTGACAAGTCAAAACTTAACCCTAACGGAGGTGCTATCGCATTGGGTCATCCGCTAGGATGCTCAGGAGCTAAATTATCGATTCAGCTATTCAACGAGATGAGAAGAAGAGACCAAAAGTATGGAATGGTGACAGCCTGTGTAGGTGGTGGCCAGGGAGTAGCTGGGATTTATGAGCTATTGAATTAGAGTTGAGTATTGAGACTTAAGAAATGAGAAATGCATAATCTGAAAGAACTGAAGATATGGAACAAAGCAATAAACTTGGCGACCCGGGTCTATAAGGCCACGGAAAATTTTCCTTCTGAAGAAAAGTACGCATTAATATCTCAAATTAGAAGATCAGTAGTCTCAATAGCATCTAATATTTCAGAGGGAGCAGGTAGAAATTCAGATAAAGAGTTCACCTATTTTTTAGGTGTAGCCAATGGCTCTGCTTACGAATTACAAACACAATTGGTTATTTCTGCGCAATTAAACTTGATAAGTGAAGATACAGTTGATCAAATTTTGAGTGAATTAACAGAGATACAAAAAATGAACTTTACGTTTCAAAAAACATTAAAAAACAGGAGATCAGAGGCGGTTAACATCCAAAGTCAAAGATCTCATATCTAAAATCTAAATATTATGTCAGCAGTAACAAAAGAAAAGAAAGGAGCGGCCATCAAAGGTGGAGAGTTCCTTATAAAAGAAACAGATGCACAGGATGTGTTTACTCCAGAAGAGTGGACCGAAGAGCAAAAAATGATTGCTCAAACATGTAAAGACTTTTTAGAGCAGGAAATCTACCCAAGACTTGATGAGATTGACTCAATGGAAAAACCAGAGTTGATGCCATCATTACTTGATAAGGCAGGTGAGCTTGGGCTTTTAGGCACATCAGTGCCTGAGCAGTACAACGGGTTTGGCATGAATTTCAACACTTCAATGTTGGTAGCTGAGGTATTAGGTGCAGGCCATTCTTTTGCCGTTGCCATTTCGGCTCATACAGGAATTGGCACCTTGCCAATTTTATATTACGGGAACGATGAGCAAAAGCAAAAATACTTGCCAAAACTAGCCACTGGTGAATGGAAGGCGGCTTATTGTTTGACTGAACCAGATTCAGGATCTGATGCTAACTCTGGAAAAACAAAAGCCAAACTGACTGATGACGGTAGGCACTACATCATCAACGGACAAAAGATGTGGATAACCAACGGAGGCTTTGCAGATGTATATATCGTTTTTGCTAAAATCGATGATGACAAAAACCTAAGTGCTTTTATCGTTGAGAAAGACTTTGGTGGTATCACCATGAATGAAGAAGAGAAAAAGATGGGAATCAAAGGCTCTTCAACTCGTCAGGTGTTCTTTAATGATTGTAAAGTTCCTGTTGAAAACCTTCTTTCAGACAGAGAAAACGGTTTTAAAATAGCCGTAAACATTCTGAATATTGGCCGTATCAAGTTAGGTGCTGCAGCGATTGGTGCATGTAAAGCGGTAACTTCTACTGCTGTAAATTACTCAAATGAAAGAAAGCAGTTTGGTACATCCATCTCAAGCTTTGGAGCAATCAAACACAAGATTGCTGAAATGGCTTCTAAAGTGTACGCCTCTGAATCAGCGCATTACAGAGCTGGGCAGAATATAGATGATGCCTATGAAAGTCTTTTGGCCGAGGGTATGGATGCCGCTGAAGCAAGGCTTAAATCTGTAGAAGAGTTTGCTATCGAATGTGCGATACTTAAAGTGCACGGGTCTGAAGTACTGGACTATGTGGTAGATGAAGGCGTCCAGATTTATGGTGGTATGGGCTTTTCAGCAGATGGGCCTATGGACAGAGCTTACAGAGATGCACGTATCAACAGAATATTTGAAGGAACGAATGAAATCAACAGAATGCTTTCTATTGATATGCTTCTAAAACGCGCGATGAAAGGCAAGCTTGATTTAATGAGCCCGGCTATGGCTGTACAAAAAGAGTTGATGTCGATTCCAGATTTTGGAGCTTCTGATGACGATGAATTATTTGCAAAAGAGAAAAAGGCATTAAAAAACCTTAAAAAAGCTGGCCTTATGGTGGCCGGAGCAGCTGTACAAAAGTTCATGCAAAATCTTGGTGAAGAGCAGGAGATTTTAATGAATCTTGCTGATATGCTAATGGAAGGGTATGTAGCCGAGTCAGCATTGTTAAGAGTTGAAAAGCATATTAAAGCCAAAGGTGAAGAGGCTTTGAAAATAGAAACAGACATGATGCGTATTTACTTATACGAGGCGGTGGAAAGAGCAGCTTCTGCCGGTAAACAAGCGATTTACGCTTTTGCCGAAGGAGATGAACAACGCATGATGTTAATGGGTCTTAAGAGGTTCACTAAGCTGGAGCCAATGAATCTTAAAGATGCCAGAAGAAGAGTAGCGGACCACTTGATTGCGAAGAATCAATACCCGTTTTAGTTTGTAGTTAATTTATGGTTTGAAAGTGCCCCGCAAGGGGCATTTTTATATTATGGACTAAGTATATTTAACTTGTCCTTAGCCATGGCAACCGATATCTTCCTATGCTTGCCAACAGTTTCGCCATCCACTTGAAGATGTTCCGGTAGTTTGCCCTCTACAGTTATTGATTTTGTACTGAAAATTTTTACAAAAGGCGAATAATTCAGGGTTCCTGTAAAGAACAAATAGGTTAATCTGAAAATCGCATACCATGGATAAGGCTTAAAAATGCAAACTTCGAAAAGGCCGTCATCCATTTTGCCAATGGGATTTACGACTGCTCCGGTACCATACTTTTTGGCATTAGCAAAGACCACCATTTCTGCTCGTTGAACAAACTTTTCTGACTCAGTTTCAAAAGAATATTTAATTGGCTTTTGCTTAAATAGTGTGGCGAAAAAATGGCGGGCATACCCCAATTTTCCTCTTCCCGAGTGATGCTCAAACCTTCTCACAAGTTTTGCATTTAAACCCACATCACTCAGGTGCAAACAAAGATGTTTTTCATTCACGTATAATGCGTCAATGAGCTTCACATTATTTTTAACAATAATTTCTAATGCCTCATCAATGTCTTCCGGTATATCCAACTCCTCGGCAAGCCCATTGGCTGAACCAAGTGGCACAATGCCAAGGTTGGTTTCTAACCCTAATAGCACTTGTGCAACTAAATTTACCGTGCCATCACCACCACAGGCGATCACATCCGTTGGCTTTACTTCATCAATTTTGGTTTTAATTTGCTGCTTATCATTATTTCCGGTTGTTTTATGGAACTCACACCTCACATCTTCACTTTCGCAAATACTTGATATTTTTGACCTGAGGCCATTTTTTTCAGTACCTCCGGAAATCGGATTTATAATAAAAAGCAGTTTTCTCATTATCGTAAATAAACATTAATTTACCTCTTTGAGTTAACTAACAAAAAGCTATTAAAAAACTCTTTAAAAAACCGATAAAAAAGCTTTCGCTAAGGCTAAAGAAAGCCCTGGGGTTACTCACGCCTCCTGTGATTATCCCATATCGAGGTTATGGAACTACCACAAAGCTTTTCCTACGCGGACATGTATTGGATGACCGGTTGCTCTATGATAGCCGGCACGATGATAAGCGCAAGAAAAACTTCCTTGCAATGCTTAGCAGGTATGTCAGTGAAGGCATTCCTGATATAAGAGTTGAAATTTGCTTTCAGGGCCAGGAGCATGTGGTTGTAACTGATAAAGACGGGTTGTTTGAGGCTGAGATCAATTTAGAAACTCCTGCAAAACCGGGTTGGCAAAAAGTAACGTATCAGGTGTTAGACGAAATCGTTGAGAAGCAAGAGCCCTTGGAAAACGAAGGAGAAGTGCTGATTAATGATGGAAATAACCAGTTTGCTATTATTTCTGATGTTGATGATACGATACTAATTTCTCATGCCACACAGGCACTTAAAAAATTTCGTTTAATTCTCACAAAAAACTCTAAAACACGCCTGCCGTTTGTTGGAGTAGCCTCGTTTTATAAGGCTTTACAAACTGGCAACCCGTCTGATAAAAACAACCCAACGTTTTATGTGAGTAGTAGTGAGTGGAATCTGTATGATTTTCTAGAGGACTTTTGCGATGTTAGAAATATTCCTAAAGGGCCATTTTTGTTGCAAGAGCTAAAAACAAGCTTGTGGAAACTCATGAAGTCAGGAGGAGGAACACACTCACACAAAAAGGACAAAGTATTACACTTAATGGAGGTCTATCCCGATCAAAAATTCATTCTTATTGGAGACAGTGGTCAGCGTGATGCTGAGCTTTATCAAAGCATAGCCGAGCAATACCCGGATCGTATTTTAAGTATTTATATTAGGGATGTAAGCAAAGAGAAACACACTGAAAAAGTAAATGCATTAGCGAGCACGCTTAATGAGAACATTGACATGCTTTTAGTGTCAGATTCTTTTACTGCTGCCAAACATGCATTTGAAAACGGATATATCACTGCTGCCGAATTGCAAAACGTTCAGTCAGAATTTGAAGCTCAGGAAGTGAAGCCTAAAACGCTTGTTGGACAAACAATCGGATCTACCAACGAGTCTTAAGCAACCAGCCCATTATTAAAGAACTTGTCAGGTCTTTTCCAGCGGTCTGAATATATGCGTGAAAACTTTGTTTTTATAAGCGTAGGGCAATCGTTTTCGGGTTTGCCTAATGTATAGTTTGTGATAAATCCGGATGTAAAAACAGTGATGTTTTCAAAAATAGAACTGATACAATTATCCTCTGAAAACACTCTGACCTCGAGCAAATGTGGCCCTGCAAGACCTTTGATTTTTACGAAACTCTTTGGTGTCTCGTTGAGTACTTTGCCGTCTAATACAATTTGTATCTTTTTAAAATCGATACTTTGAAAACTAGCCATCATAAGCCCGGCCTCAGCTGCATTATAAATCAGCCCAGCACTAAAAATTAAAATTAATATCCGCTTCATATCCTTCTTTTATCTGGTTCCTTTAGATATAAAACAGATATGATGCCAAAATAATTACAAAGTGGCTAAGGTGTTGATATACAGTAGGTAATTGCTAATCTACCAGCTGATTCTTCAGGTTGGTCACGTAGTTGTCGAGCGCATCCCACCAGGTAGGTGCCGCATCCCACTTTGTGCCTAAAAACACATTTTCAGAATATATATGCTTGATATAAAATTTGTAAACCGGAGTATTTACATTAATAGATACCACCTTTGCTTTGTTGTTATCACCGGCAGTAACTTCTGATATATAAGCCGTTTCTGTATTGGTGGTAGGGTACTCCAATATCTCCTTTACATTTTTGCCTATCGTATGCACATAATAGAGAATATATTGATGACCATCGCTGCGCAACTCTTTTTCTGTCTTGGTAGGGTCAACTATTTCATATTGATAAGGGTATTTTGACATCACCTTATTTATTTGTGAAGTATCAGCAAACGCAGGTATGGCAAGTGTTTCTGATGAAAAATTAACATCAAAATACTCTCCTCTTCTTGCATTGATCGCATGAGCCATTTCTCCATAAATGGGCACATCAATTACCAACAGGTTGTTTCTGTCTTGCTGTGAGTTGGCGGCTTTCAAGTAGATAGTATTAGCCATGGTCTCCAGGTTATCTCCTTCTATTATCCATGCATCCTGACCAGCAGTTATCAGATTGTCTTTGTCTGTGATTTCGGTGATTATCACCTTATGTTTTCCGCTCTTTTCTAAAATAAAAATTACATTTTGAAGCTGGCGTTCTTCAAATTTTTCTGCAAAAGCACTAACAACTTCAGGGCCACTAAACACATCATCGATGTAATAGTAACTTACAGCATCTATACCCCCTTTTTTAAAACCAGTCTGTAGTACTTCACCAGGTTTTTGCCAATCACCTCTCACATGTGGGTTAGTACTTTTAGGAGTTACCTTAACTAATACAAGGCTTTTGGTAGATAAAAGCTCATCTGGCAACTTATCAGTATAGTTGAGGCTGTCAAGTGTTGATAATATATTGATTCCTCTTTGAGCAATTGACTGAAAACTGCAACAAAGGAGAATAATTATGGAGAGTAGTCTCATAAATGCTTACTTAGCAAAAATTTGTGATTGATCCTTAAACGCTTTAAACTCCAAGGCATTGCCACTGGGGTCAAGAAAAAACATGGTGGCCTGTTCACCGGGCTGCCCTTCGAAACGTACATATGGTTTGATAATGAATTCAATACCATGTGACTTCAGTTTTTCAGCAAAGTTATGCCATTGTTCCCATTCTAAAATTACGCCAAAATGCTTGACAGGCACCTGATGTCCGTCTACATCATTTGTGCTACCCTTGCCAGCGTCATCTGGCGCCAGGTGAGCTACGATCTGATGTCCAAAAAGGTTATAGTCAATCCAATGGTCTGAGCTGCGACCTTTGCTGCAACCCAAAACGTTACTGTAAAACTTATCTGTTGCTTCCAAATCGTTTACAGGAAATGCGAGGTGAAATGGTGGTATCATAGCATTAAAGATCAGCTTATAGTTTCAAAAAACAAAGTTAAGCAGGTACACCTATATAAAGGCCATCATCTTTTAGTTCTATCGGATAGGTAGTTACTTCAGAAGTTCGTTCCTGACATTCTCCTCCATTTTTCAGATTATATCGATAGTTGTGCCAGGGGCAAATAATTTCGCCCAGATAATTTACCTGACCTTTGCTTAGAGATTCGCCATTGTGTGGGCACTTATCAGCGGTCGCAAAAAACTCATTTTTATGACGTGCCAAAGCAATTTTTCTCTCGCCAATGATTAATAACTTGGCTTTGCCCTCTTCTACAGTAGCGAGGGCTTTATCTAACGACTCAAAAACCCGTAACCACTTCATTTATTGAAATTGTTTTTTCTTTGCCTCTAATTTACTTGGTCGAGCGAATACCATGGTGTAGGCTTCTTTTATTGATTTCGATTTTTTCACATCCTTTACGATGTCCATCCATTCATGGAAACATAGGTACACCGGGTTGTAAGAATTTACTGGAACGGTAATCCCATAATCGGCTTTTTCCTCTTCTGGCTGAAACGTGCCAAAAATACGATCCCAGATGATAAATGTAGATCCGTAATTTTTGTCCAGGTATTTCTCATTTCGCGCATGATGCACCCTATGATGCGATGGGGTGGTGAAGAAATATTCAATCGGACGAGGCAGTTTTTTGATATACTCGGTATGAATCCAGAATTGATACAACACTTCTATCTGGTGCGTGATGAAAAATACTACCGGGTGGAAACCTGCCAATGCCACAGGTATGAAGAAAATGATTTTTATATGCTGGGTCCAGCCCAAACGGAACGAAACAGACCAGTTGTATTTTGTTGAATTATGATGAGTAACATGTGTGGCCCACCAAAAACGATTTTCGTGTGCAATACGATGGGCCCAATATCTCCAGAAGTCAATCCACACTAGGCAAAGTACATAGGCCCACCAGGTATGTGGGATAGACCATGGCACCAAATTGTAAAAGTATAGGATGATGCCGAAAGTAATCAGCTTAATAGCCGCACTAATACCAACATTTACCAGGCCAATAGTTGTAGCTGCCGCAGTGTCTTTTGCATCGTAGTATCCTTTTTTCTCACGATAAGAGAAATACCACTCTAAGGCAACTAGTGTAAACATTACAGGAGCTGCATACAAAATGATGTTTGGCAGATCCATACTTAAAACCTGTTCTACTGTCAGTTTTTCTTTTCCCATAAACCGAATTAAAAATTGACTCGTGAAATTACCCAATTCATAGCTTATTATATAGCGAAAACAGCCATAATTATTGCTAACAGAGTCAAGAGGACAACATTTAACCAGATTATTAGTTCACTAGAAATTAATGAAAAGCCAAAATGTTGGCTTCTTTCTTATCCTTATTAATTTGTATCTTTCATTTCACATTATTAAACCGCAACCATAGCATGAAGAAATTACTCACGATCCTAACGATGTTTGCCGCACTAGGCTTAGCACAGGCACAGTCAGATTTAAATACCAAAGCCGATAAAATGGCTGAAGAAATGGAGCAACAAGTGATTGAGTGGAGAAGGTATTTTCACCAAAATCCGGAGCTGTCTAACCGTGAGTTTGAGACCGCGAAGAAAATTGCTGCCCATTTGGAAAGTCTTGGCATGGAAGTGCAAACGGAAGTGGCAAAAACTGGAGTTGTAGGAATACTGAAAGGAGGAAAGCCGGGACCTGTTGTTGCTTTGAGAGCTGACATAGATGCCTTGCCGGTAACAGAAAGAACTCCAGTACCTTTTGCTTCAAAAGTTGTTTCAGAATACAACGGAGTAAAAACAGGGGTGATGCATGCCTGTGGACATGATACGCACATCGCGATTTTGATGGCCACTGCGGAGGTGCTTTCCAAAATGAAGAAAGATTTAAGCGGCACGGTTAAGTTTATTTTTCAACCTGCTGAAGAGGGAGCTCCTCCGGGAGAAGAAGGTGGAGCCAAATTGATGGTTAAAGAAGGGGTACTAAAAAACCCGGATGTTGATGTAGCTTTTGGACTTCATATTGCCGCAGGATCACCTGTTGGGCAAATAAATTATAAGCCCGGTGGCATCATGGCTGCTGCCGATCGTTTTGTGATCAAAGTAAATGGTAAGCAAGCACATGGTTCAACGCCATGGGCCAGCGTAGATCCCATAGTGACAGCCGCACAAATTATTAATGGCCTGCAGACTATTGTAAGTAGACAAACTGAACTCACCAAAGAAGCCGCTGTAATTTCTGTTGGTATGATCAAAGGTGGGGTGAGAAACAACATCATACCAGAAGAAGTGGAAATGATAGGCACAATCCGTACGCTGGATACTGACATGCAAAAGAAGATCCATGAAAAGATAAGACTTACGGCTACGAAAATTGCTGAAAGCATGGGAGCAACAGCTGATGTAGATATCCAGATTGGCTATCCCGTGACCTATAATGACCCTGAGTTAACGACTAAGATGGCACCAACACTGGAGCGTGTGGCGGGCAAAGACCAGGTACAAGTTGTCAATGCCATCACAGGTGCAGAAGACTTTTCATTTTTCCAGAAAGAAGTACCGGGACTATATTTTTTCTTAGGAGGAAAGCCGCTGGAGGCTGGGGATGATGGACCTAAGCTGGGCGGGCACCATACGCCTGATTTTTACATCGATGAAAGTGGACTTGTGCTGGGAGTTAAAACCATGCTCAACCTAACGCTGGATTATATGGAAATGTCTAATTAAATTAGGACAGAACTTAAAAAGTCTTTCCACCCCCTAACCCCCGCCAGCGGGGGAAACGAGCGCTGGAAGTTATATACCATGTAGCTCGTATTAATGTGCCTCAGATCTTGTGTCCCCTTGAGGGGAATATAGGGTAAGAAAAATTTGAATATGTTAAAAATTCACAATGAGCCCTTTGTCCAGGAAATCAAAGATGATTTGATAACCGCTAAAGGTCTTCGGTTATTTATAAAACGTGAGGATGTAATCCACCCCTTCATATCTGGCAATAAGTGGAGAAAGCTTAAGTATAATTTAGAGGAAGCAAAACGCCTTGGCCACACTAAGCTCCTGACCTTTGGGGGCGCCTATTCAAACCATATTTATGCGGTTGCTGCGGCAGCCAATGAAGCAGGATTTGATTCGATTGGTATCATAAGAGGTGAAGAACTCGAAAAGAAGCCGCTGAATCAAACGCTCACTTTTGCTAAAGACCAAGGTATGCTCTTACACTTTGTCGATAGAGCCAGTTACCGTGAGAAAAAGGATAGCCGTTTTCTGAATCAGCTTGAAGATCAATTCGGCAATTTTTATTTAATACCTGAAGGAGGAACAAATGAACTGGCGATCAAAGGAACAGCTGAGATATTAAATGATACTACAGATACATTTGATTATGTCACATCCTCAGTAGGCACTGGAGGTACTATTTCAGGAATCATAACTGCTGCCAAACCACACCAGCAGGTCATTGGTTTTTCGGCACTTAAAGGTGAGTTTTTAATTGAGGAGGTAAACAAACTTCTTAAGAACTATGGTGATTTGTCAGGACACCAACCACTGGAAAAAACAGCCGCCTGGCGATTAGAGACGACTTATCACTGTGGGGGTTATGCAAAAACACCAGCCTATCTAATGGAGTTTATAGCGGCCTTTGAGCAAAAACATCACACTTTATTAGACCCTATTTACACGGGTAAAATGATGTATGGCTTGTACGACCTTATAGCAAAAGGGGCTTTCAAATCTAATTCAAGCATATTAGCCATTCATACGGGAGGTTTGCAGGGGAGAAAGGATTAACCTACTTCCTCTTCACACTACCCAGCCAGGAGCCTATCCCTCTTCGGCTGGGTTTTTCTGTAACTAAGCCTGTTTCGCTGGCGCTTTTTACAGATTCAACCGTGTAGAAAGCGGAAGGAATCTCTTCTGATATTTTTACTTTCAAATCAGGCAAAGCTTCCCGCTTCACTACGGTAAACAATATTTTTTCCTGACCGAGATCGCTCTCTCCAGAAATGATGGAGTACTTATAGCCGTTTTGTTTTAAGTAACTAACGACCGGGTCTATCGCTTCTGATGAAATAATTCTTACTACGACTTTACCCAACGCCAACTTTTCTTCGATAAGCATGCCCACATAGATACCTGCTGCAAAACCTGCAGGATAGGCAATGTAGCTAAAAACGTTGTCCATGTGTTTAAAAATTTGGCCAATCGCCAGTAACCAAATGAGAGACTCAAGGAAACCAAGGACGGTAGAGATTCCCTTCTTGCCGGTCATCACAAAAATGATACGTACCGTATTGATAGATACATCAATAATACGGGCTAAAAATATTAATAAAGGCAGTATAATAACTGCGAAAACATCCTGACTAAAACCTAAATCTGTGAAAAATAACTCCATGCGCCCTACTTAAAATATAGTTGTATTCATAATTTATAAGGTAGACGGTAAGAAAATGCTTAAGTCACATTTGGGAATAATTTAATTTTGAAAGCAGTTTGGTCACAGTATTCACCGGGTGACTCCAAGTCACCCGGTGAATTGAATTGAATAATCACCCAAAAAGGTCCGTAAACACTTCATTGATTTTGGCCATGGCCGAAACCTTGATTTTATGTTTGGATACATCAATGCCTTTCATAGCATATTTGGAAACATAAATTTCCTGGAAGCCAAGTTTTTCCGCTTCGGCTATTCTGTTTTCTATGCGATTTACTGCACGTAGCTCACCCCCAAGGCCCACCTCTGCAGCAAAACAGATTTTATCTGGAATGGCGATTTCTTCTAATGATGATATAATAGAGCAACACACCGCCAAATCTATAGCCGGGTCTTCAACTTTTATACCTCCGGCCATATTGACAAATACGTCTTGTAAACCAAGCCTGAAGCCGCATCGTTTTTCCAAAACGGCTAAAAGCATATTGAGGCGTTTACCATCAAAACCAGTTGTGGTTCTTTGGGGCGTGCCATAAGCTGCGGTGCTTACCAATGACTGAATTTCAATCAGCAAAGGTCGATTACCTTCCACAGTTGCCCCAATGGTTACGCCACTGATGGCAGCTTCTTTTTGAGAGATTAATATTTCAGAGGGGTTGCTCACTTCCCTCAAACCAGTGCTGATCATTTCATAAATACCCAACTCAGAAGTAGAGCCGAAACGGTTTTTCGTAGTACGAAGTATGCGATAAGTGTGATGTTGGTCGCCTTCAAACTGTAAAACCGTGTCCACCATATGTTCCAGCACTTTCGGGCCGGCAATAGTGCCATCCTTGGTAATATGGCCTACCAGAAAAACCGGAGTGGAGGTTTCTTTTGCAAATTTGATCAACTCTGCTGTGCATTGCTTGACCTGGGAAACACTTGCCGCGGCAGATTCGATTTTGTCTGAATGCAAAGTTTGAATAGAGTCAACCACCAAAACATCAGGCTGTAATGATTCGATGTGTTTGAAAATATGGCTGGTAGATGTTTCTGGCAAAACAAAACAATTTTCAGGCATCTCGGTACGCATACGATCTGCCCGCATTTTTATCTGCTGATCGCTTTCTTCACCAGAAACATACAGCACTTTCTGACTGATTGATAATGCCACCTGCAACATTAAAGTAGACTTACCAATACCAGGCTCTCCAGCAATCAACACCACCGACCCAGGTACGATACCGCCACCTAAAACACGGTTTAGCTCATTGTCTTTGGCATTGAAACGGGCCTCTTTTTCAGCGTTAATTTCACCTATTGGTTTTGGTTGAGCTTTAGAGCGGCCTGTACCGTTTGATCGCCACTCGTTTTTATTCTCAGCACTTTTAGATTTCTGAGTGAGTTCCTCAACGAAGCTATTCCATTCATTACAAGAGGGGCATTTACCCAGCCACTTGGCAGACTCATAGCCACAGCTCTGACAGAAATACGTTGTTTTAGTTTTAGCCATACTTTGTCAAATATAACCATAGTATTACTTTAGATTAATTAAATCACTGATCGATGGTCAAAAAGTTTATGCTTTTAATGGGGGCGCTTTTTGCGATAAGCTGCTCAAGCTCAAAGATTGAGATGTTTCCCGACTCAAAAATTTCTTATGCTTCAGGAGATAAACTTGTAATCACCCGGCTGGAAGGTATAAAAACTTTCTATGCCAATGACTTTTATGATGATGCGTATTCACTCTTTGTATCACACCCGGGCTTGGAGGTGATAGATGAAAGTGACATGATTTATGAGCTTAAAACACAGGGGCTCAACTTGCCGGCATATGACAGCTATTCTAAAGAAGAATTGGCACAAATTCAGGAAAAATCAAGTTTGGATTTTGTGTTGACTAGCAAAGTGATGGAAATGACAGACGCCATAGGTGATAAGGCAACTCGACAAGCTACCATTGCCTTTAAACTGTACGACCTTAGAGCAAAAATACCGACCGTTGTGCTCAACATTAAAACTACCATGCCTCCTTTAACTTATGTAGATAACCAAGGTGTGCCGTACCAAGCCAATGTAAATAGTTCGACCAATGCTGCACAGAAGGCATATAAAAAGGCCATAAAGAAATTTTACAAAGCATTTGAGTGCTGCTAGTTATAAAACCTTCACCCAAAGTTATTGTTGATACATCGTGAAAACGCTCTTAACCGTACTTCTTTCTGGCGTGTGCTCTGCGGGGTTTACACAAGGGATGCTTGATACTTTTGGAGGTTGGCGTGATAGTCTTGAAACTAGGGGCATATCGCCAAATATAGTTTATAGTGCCATGCCGGTTGCCAATGTAAGTGGAGGAATAAAAACCGGAATAAGGTATATCGACAATGTTGACCTGACATTGAACCTTGATTTTCAAAAACTAGCCAATGTAAAAGGGCTGTCACTTTTTATTTACGGACTAGGAAATAACGGAGGATTTGCTACTCAGCTCGTAGGAGATATTCAGACGATTTCAAATATCGAGGCTTATCCGACCTGGAAGCTTTATGAGGCGTGGGCCCAGCAAAACCTTTTAAATAACAATGTGTCAATATTAGCAGGGCTTTATGATTTAAATTCAGAGTTTGATGTGGTAAAGCCAGGCCTTTTATTTTTACATAGTAGCTATGGTTTAGGGGCTGAGCTTGCTCCAACGGGTCAAAATGGACCGTCCGTCTTCCCTGTTACATCACTTGCTTTGCGAGTGGCCGCTACAATTAAGCAAAAAGTACGCGTTATGGCCGCAATAATGGATGCTGTACCCGGTGACCCAAGCGACCCTTCAGGGACACATATTGAACTAAGCCGCGAGGAAGGTGCTTTGTTTATATTTCAGGCCAATATCAACCTCGGAAAAGACATTTACTTTTCAAAAGATGGCAATGTTAGAAAAGCAGGAACTGTTAGACGCAGAGCGATCGGTCGCGGTTATGAGTCTCCTAATTTTAACCAATTAATTATTGGTGCCTGGCGCTATACAGCAGACTTCGAAACGCTTGATGAATTTTCACAAAAGCAAAGAGGTAATCAAGGAGCATTTATTGCCTATCAAAGATACTTTTATCTGAATGCCGAGCAGACAAAACATATTACGGCATTTGCACGGCTAGGTATTGCTGAAGATAGTTTCAACCAATTTGGAGCCGCTATTTCAGGCGGAATCGTCACGGCAATACCCATTTTAAAGCACAATGATGAAATGGGCATAGCATTTTCCGCAGCTCTTAATGGGGACGCCTACCTGGCGCAGTCAACGAGAGAAGGCTTTAATTACGACCAGGCTGAAACGAATATCGAGTTTACTTTTAATCACCGGCTTTTACCTTATATGGCCATTCAGCCTAGTGTGCAATATGTGATAAACCCGGGAACAGACCCTAATTTGGCTAATGCTTTGGTTTTGATGTGCCTGCTGCAAATCGAATTGTGATTGCAAGCTTTGATTAAGCTTATGAATTGGCGTTTTTTGTAATCCGAATGACTCAGAAGATATGAATAAGAAAGTATTGTTAATGATTTTGGACGGTTGGGGCCTGGGCACCAACCCCGAAGTATCTGCGATAGCCAAGGCCAACACTCCTTTTGTTGATGGTTTATATAGCAAGTATCCCCATAGTAAATTAGAAGCCTCGGGAATGGCTGTTGGCCTTCCAGAAGGGCAAATGGGTAACTCCGAAGTGGGCCATATGAATATTGGTGCCGGTAGGATTGTTTACCAGGACTTGGTAAAAATTAATAAGGCCTTCGAAGAGGGTACCATTAAAGAGAATACTGTACTCAATGAGGCATTTAATTTTGCTAAAAAAGAAAATAAGAAAGTGCACTTCATTGGGCTCGTCTCTGATGGAGGGGTACACTCACATATCAACCACCTAAAAGGCCTGTGTAGTTATGCGGATGAAATGGGAATGGATAATGTCTTTATCCATGCATTTACAGATGGCAGAGATACAGACCCTAAAGGAGGTCGGCAATATTTAAATGATTTAAGGCAGCATTGTGAGCAAACAACGGGGCAAATAGCTTCTGTAGTTGGTAGATACTATGCCATGGATCGAGACAACCGATGGGAAAGAGTAAAACTAGCCTATGACCTTATGGTGAATGGACTGGGAAAAGAAACGAAAGACGTGCTTGCCGCGGTTGAAGAATCATATGCAGATGGAGTGACGGATGAGTTTATCAAACCAATATGTAAGATTGATAGCCAAGGCGAACCGCTAGCCAAAATAGAAGATGGAGATGTTGTCATTTGTTTTAATTTCAGAACAGACCGAGGAAGACAGATCACGCAGGCGCTCACTCAAAAAGATTTTCATGAGCACAATATGCATACTTTGGACCTGCGCTATATCACAATGACTAATTATGATGATTCGTTTAAGCAAGTGGAGGTGATATTTAGCAAAGACAACCTAAATAATACGTTAGGAGCGGTATTAGAGAAGGCAGATCGTACACAAATCAGAATAGCTGAAACAGAGAAATACCCACACGTTACATTTTTCTTCTCTGGCGGAAGAGAGGGCGAGTTTAAAGGTGAGAAAAGAATTTTGTGCCCTTCTCCAAAGGTGGCCACATACGATTTACAGCCAGAAATGAGCGCTTTCGACATAAGAGATGCGATCATTCCAGAATTGAAAAATAAATCTGCTGACTTTGTATGCTTAAATTTTGCCAACCCCGACATGGTAGGGCACACTGGTGTATTTGAGGCGGCAGTGAAAGCTTGTGAAACGGTGGACACATGTGCCAAAGAAGTGACTGAGGCAGCGCTGGACAATGATTATCTCACCATCATCATTGCAGACCACGGCAACTCCGACATGATGATAAATCCGGATGGTTCGCCAAATACTGCACATACTACCAACCTTGTGCCTTGCATTTTCGTTGACAGAGAGTTTAATGGTGACGTTAAGGACGGCAAGCTAGGTGATCTGGCACCAACAATACTTAAAATTATGGGGATTGAAATTCCTGAAGATATGACAGGAGACATTTTAGTATGATAAAAAGCATTAGTACAATACTAATAGGCATTTTACTGAGTAGCTGTTTGAAGCAATCGGAAAATGCGGCCGTTAATTACTTTAACCTTGATAGCATGTTGGTGGCACAAAAAACCCACTTGTTGGAAAACAATATGCAACTGGATAAATGGGCCTTTGTTGATGAGGACACAGCACAAAATACTTACACTCCCGACAGTATTGGATGGAAAGATGAGCTGGCATTTTTTAATAAAATGAATATTAACAAGCCAGTATTACAAGGCGTCTACACAGAAAGTGTCGAGAACGATGCAAATAGTAATTTAAAAGTAAAGTCATTTATTCCAGCACCGGGAGCTGACGTTGAAGTTCAGTATTTAAAACTGTACTACCTGAATGAGTTGAGCAACCTTAAAAAAATGGAGGCACTTTATCGAGAAAATAACCCGATATACAAGTCTCAAAGAGAATTCACTTTGTTTTTTGAAGAAAGGTCAGGGGCTGCAGTAATCGATAAATTTTTAGTTGAAGGCAGTCAAAAAATGATTTTGAAAGACTCCGTAAAATTTAAAATTGAAGGGCAGATAATTAATCCTTAAACCTTCATTAGGGCTTCAAAGAATCCCATGTTTTCTTTTTTATCTTTTACCACCATCAAAGGGATGTTTGCGTCAATTTTTATCATTTTCTCAGCCACACTACCTAATAACATATTTGCTAAACCCGATCGGCCTTTGGAGCTCATAATTATTAAATCTGCCTTGTTATTTCCAGCCACTTCATAAGCACATTCTGCAGGGTTGTCGTTTTCATCAAGACACAACGCTACCTCAAACTTACTGGAGTCAAGCTTATTTTTTTCCAGGTATTTATTGGCATCTTCAACGGCATGCTCCTTCATAACTTCCGCAAATTCTTCAAAAGTTTTACCTGTGGTATGATAGCCCCATGGCACATGATAGGAGTTTTGTAGCATTATGGTAGCTCCATTAGCTTCCTGAAGATTTATCGCGGCATCCAGCGCCATAGAAGAATGCTTAGAAAAATCTATTGGTATCAAAATCTTATTGATTTGTGGCTTGGCATTTTCTGGCACAAAAAGTATTGAACAATGAGCAACTCTGGCCAGCCGTCCACTTAATACCCCTTGCCCTTTGAGTTCAATTTTTCTACCTACAATGAGTAAGTCAATAGCTTTAATTTCTGACCAGCGCAGCACCTGATCTGCTGCATTACCCTCCTTCAATACAACTTCGTACTCACAAGAAGCGTCAAAATGGGGTTCAATTTTTGTCAGAAAATCGTTTTTCAAAGACTCATCCACCGGTGCCAGCAGATCGGGATACTTATCACTCAGGCCTTCTGGCAGGTCTAGCGATTTGGCCACATGAAAGAAGTAAACCTTTTCTACTTCCAATGTTTTGGCTAAAGATGAGGCGTAAGTTATGAGTGTCTCATCAATTTCTGTATTATCCAGCGCTACAAGCAGTCTTTTAAGTGGGTACATATATTTCTACGTTTGAGATAAATTTAACACTACTTTGATAAATATCATGGTGATTTTGGTGTTAACTCTTTAATATTCTGCTTTTGTAAGGTTGAAAAAACTAAAACATTGGTGTTCAGAGTTTATATCGATAAATTTGCACTTCGATTTCTCAAAAAGAGATAAATTTTAATGGCAAAGAATAGAGGCAGGGCACCACTGAGCGAAGAAGAAAAGCGCAAGCTCAATAAATCAAACTTCAAAAAACTTTTAGGCATCTTTAGGTATACACTTCCCTACAAAGGAGTGTTTATCGTAGGTATGATTTGCCTGGTATTTAGTAGTACCACTTTATTGGCCTTCCCGTTTTTTGCAGGAAAACTGTTAGATATTGCGACAGGCAAAGGCTGGCACTTGCAATTAGCTGGCAATTCGTATGCTATCAACTCCATCAATACAGTAGCACTTATCTTGATTGGCATTTTATTGATTCAGAGCATCTTCTCATTTTTCAGGGTTTATTTATTTGCCCAGGTAAGTGAAAAGTCAATGGCCGATGTGCGTACCTCGGTGTATAGCAAGATGCTTACATTACCTATAAAATTCTTTGATAGCAGACGTGTCGGAGAGCTTATCAGTAGAATTACTTCAGATGTGTCGATGCTTCAAGATACTTTTTCTATTACGCTGGCGGAGTTATTCAGACAGACAGCAACATTAATAATAGGGACGTTCGTCATATTTATTATTGCACCCAAACTGACCATATTTATGTTGGGGACATTCCCTATTATGGTTATCACCGCGTTAGTTTTTGGCAAATTCATAAAGAAACTATCAAAAACCACACAGGATAAATTGGCCAATGCAAATGTGATTGTGGAGGAGACATTACAATCGATACATGTGGTTAAAGCATTTACCAATGAATTGAGGGAAGCCACCAGATATAGAGGGTCATTGAAAGAAGTAGTGACCACCGCATTAAAAGCTGCGACATACAGAGGTGCTCTAATATCATTCATCATTTTTGTTTTGTTTGGTGGCATTGTGGGCGTTATATGGTATGGTGCATCACTCGTTCAAACCGGAGACTTAACTATTGGTGAGCTTGTTGCTTTTGTTATTTATACTTCCTTTATCGGAGGATCCATTGCTGGTTTGGGTAATATTTATGGCCAGGTGCAGCGGGCCATTGGTGCTTCCGAAAGGGTTTTGGAAATTATAGATGAAGCTCCGGAGCCTTCGATTGCGCAATCAACGCAACTTGATTTGAATGGCGATATCGTTTTTAGTCAGGTAAACTTTGCTTATCCGACTAGAAAGGAAATAGCCGTACTCAATGGGCTGGATGTCACCATTGGTGCGGGCGACAAGGTGGCCCTAGTCGGGCCAAGTGGTGCTGGAAAATCAACAATAATCCAACTATTGACGAGATTCTATGAAGCTGATCACGGCTTGATTACTGTTGACAATACAAATGTGTTGGATTATGACCTTGCTGCCTATCGATCAAATGTTGGCATTGTGCCTCAGGAAGTCATTTTATTTGGTGGTACCATAAAAGAGAATATTGCTTATGCAAAGCCAGACGCGACAGATGAGGAAATATCACTGGCGGCTAAAAAAGCCAATGCGCTGCAGTTTATTGAATCTTTCCCAGATAAGATGGAAACAGTTGTTGGTGAAAGAGGAATAAAATTATCAGGGGGTCAGCGCCAAAGAATCGCTATCGCTCGTGCAATACTGAAGGACCCAGCCATTCTTATTTTAGATGAGGCCACCAGCTCCCTTGATGCAGAGTCAGAAATGCTTGTACAGGAAGCACTGGATGAACTAATGGAAGGACGTACCACGCTAATCATAGCGCATAGGTTAGCTACCATCAGAAAGGTTGATAAGATTTTTGTCATCAAAGATGGAGCTGTGATCGAATCAGGGTCACACGATGAACTTTCTGACAATGATGATGGATTATACAGCCATCTGTTGAAACTTCAGTTTCAATTGTCTTAAATTTATGCTTAATGCAACTGTCAAATACGTTAAGAAACTTTAAACTTAAATCAACGCCTTGCAGAGAGGAAGTATTGAGTTTGTTTTTCAAAAATGATCATGCGTTGTCGAATGCTTTCATTGAAAAAAATATCGATGCTTCATACGACAGGGTGACCGTTTACCGTACCCTAAAAAGCTTTGAAGACAAGGGCCTTATACATAAAGTACTTGATGACAATAGTATAACAAAGTATGCGCTTTGTCAGGACTGTACTACGCATGAGCACCACCACGAACATGTGCATTTTAAATGCCAACAGTGTGGGCAGACAACCTGTATAGATTCCATAGAAATTCCAGAGGTGAAATTACCCAAAGGATACAAGGTTGCAGAGCGGAACTTACTAATACAAGGCGTCTGTGACCAATGCACATAGTACATAATTTGTCATGTAATAATTTATCCTTCAAAGGAGGCGTTTAGCTAAATTTAAAATTTGTACTTTTACGACAATATAGTTGGTGATAATTTTGATATATTAGGAGATTATTGTCATTTAAAATAGTTGGCTGTTGGCCTAAACGAAAGCGCTAGGTAATCTCAATGCTTCTTTTTACATTATTTGATAACCAGGGAGAGGGGTGGCTTTTCACCATTTTTGGAGCAATCATACTTCTCTTTTTGGTCATTGATTTGGGCGTTTTTAATAAAAAGGCGCACAAAATATCCACACGCTCAGCATTTTATCAATCTATTTTTTGGGTAGCTATATCAGTTGGTTTTGGCTATCTCATTTACCTGTATGATGGTGGCACACAGCCTTCACTTGAGTATTTTTCTGCTTACCTCACTGAGTACGCTCTTTCGGTAGACAACATATTTGTCATATTATTAATACTTCGCTATTTCAAAGTTGAGGAGGAGTACTATCATAACATACTTTTTTGGGGTATAATTGGAGCGCTTGTTTTTAGGGCAATTTTCATATTTGTAGGTGCCTATTTAATCAGTAAGTTTTACTGGATTTTATACATTTTCGGTGTCTTTCTGGTGTACTCTGGAATCAAAATATTCTTTGAGGATGAAGAAGATGAAATCGACCCGGGAAACAATCCTTTATTAAAGTGGGCGCGAAAGCATTTGCCTATAACCAAAAGCAGCTTTGGAGGGCAGTTTATTGTAAAAAGAAATGCAAAGCTGTATTTTACACCGCTGTTTTTAGTGATTATGTTAGTTGAGACTACAGATTTGATTTTTGCTGTAGACTCGATCCCAGCGGCATTTGCCATCACAACAAATGAATTTTTAATCTACACTTCCAATATTTTTGCAGTCCTTGGTTTACGCGCGAAGTTTTTCTTATTGGCCGGTATAATCGATAAATTCTATTTACTACAAAAAGGCCTGTCAGTCATACTTATTTTCATTGGAGCAAAGATGCTTCTGGAAATATTTGAAATGCATATACCTATCACATGGTCGTTTACTGTAATTATTCTCACACTGACCGGCTCAATTGTATTCTCACTTATTTTTCCTAAAAAGGAGAAAGAGGATAAAAAAGAAGAAAATACAGAGGTTAAATAGCCTATTTATTTCATTGAGACTTCAGAGATTATTTCTTTAGGGAAAACCTTCAATACATTTTTGTAGTCTAGAAATTGCTCAGGTAGAGCGATGATACTGAGTGCAGGCACATTCCTTAAAATAGTTAACAATTTATCTTTTATTTCTTTTTGCTCCTCCGGGCTTAATGTCTCCGCATTTCCTTTTTTTATGAGCCGTACCAAATCGCCATCTTGTGACACTTCATTTTGGAGCCTGTTTTTGAACTTAAGAGCTACCTTGCTTAACCTGGATATATATTCGTGACTTACCTGATCAAAGTCTTTCTTGTCTTGCAAAGACTCCAGGTGCGGCCAGTTTTCTAAGACAAAACCCTCCATGGCCATCATACTTTTTTCTAAATCTTCGGGGCTAAACCCAAGTGATTCGTTGAATGATGTCAGAAAATCTAGTTCTGAATCTTCAACTTTTTTATCAGACCAAACGGTGAGCAATGCCAGCTCAAAAAAGAATTTTCTAATCATCCATGGGTCTGTTTGCTCAATCGGGATGTCCTGAATGCCAAGACCATGCTCAAAATATTCTTTGGCTACACGCTTTTTCTCTGACGGCATGCCCGTACTGTCAATAAAATGGTTGAAAAGCGCGCGTTCTTCGGTCTCAATGGTCTTGTTAGAATGAGCTGCTGCTGACATTACCTTTACCGCATTATAGCTGAGCTCATCTTTTTCAGATTTAAAAAACTCCTGTAGTACTTCATCAGGCTTAGTGTGGCTCCATTGTCCAAAAATATATACATCCAAAAAAAGCTGACTTCGATGAAAGAAGTCTAACCAGAAATTGGGGTTATCCTGAACGGTCATATTCACCCTTTTTTCTATTATCTGCTCAGCAACTTGTAGGGGTTCTCTTTTTTTACCTAACCAATTGGTTGAGCTTATTGAACTTTCGGGATAGACCTTTTCATAAAAGTTGTTGATATTTAATATCGTATCCATCATTGAATCGTAGAACGACTCGGCTGTTTCTACTTCTCTTTCTGCATACAAAGTAGCAATATCAAAAAGGCTATTTATCAATAGTACTTTTACCCGATCTTTGTCGCTCCAGGCGTCTTTTTCCAGGTCTCGTATTACCTGTACAGGGTACCCATACATAAGACCCGTGGGCTGTATGATGCCATAAAAAGAGTGCTCGGGGTCCTGGCCAATTTTTGTTTTTTTAAACTCCAGATCTTGCTGAAAGTTTTGCTTACGGTAATCCAAATATTCTGACAACCAACCTTTTTTAGACGGATTCATAGAGAAAATTTAATGTAATTACTTCAGATTTCCGAGTACTATTATAACTCCTTAGGAATTGAGACACCTTCAGTTGTGGCTTTTTTCTTATAAAGATCGATGAATTTTTTTGTAACAGGGCCAACTTTTCCATCACCAATTATACGCCCATCTACCTTAAGTACAGGTGTTAGTTCTCCCATTGAGCCAGTTACAAACATTTCGTCAGCGCTGTACATCTCAGCCAAACTCAAACGTTTTTCTATCATGGGCATATCCTTTTTCAAGGCTAGCTCAATTACATTTTTTCTTGTAATGCCCGGAAGGCAACTATCAGCGAAAGGTGTGAATGTTTGGTTGTTTTTCACAAAGAAGATATTAGTAGCGTTGGTTTCTGAAATAAACCCGTCAACATCCAGCATAACGGCATCATCTACACCAGCCAGATTTGCTTCTATTTTTGCCAGTATATTGTTGATAAGGTTGTTGTGATGAATTTTAGAGTCAATGCATTGTGGTGAATTTCTGCGTATTGAGGAGGTGATTAAGCTAATACCTTCTGTTTTATATACAGGCTTTTTCCATTCGGCAAGCACAATAAGTGTAGGGCCATATTGATTAAACTGAGGACTCATTCCCGAAGAGGTCTTTTTACCACGCGTGAGTGTCAGGCGTATATGCGCTTCATTATACATTTGATTGGCGTTCAAAGTTTTGAAGATCTCTTTCCTGATATAATCTTTGCTCGGAATTTCAGCAAATGCCATGGCTTTGGCTGAGTCCATCATCCGCTGAAGGTGCTCTTCCAGCATAAACACTTTACCATCATATATCCTTATGCCTTCCCAAACGGCATCTCCACCCTGTACAGCACTGTCAAAAACAGATATTTTAGCTTCATCTCTGGGATAAAGCTCGCCATTTATATTAATGAGAATGTTTTCGTTTCTAGCGTCAGGGAGTTCTATTTTCTTATTCATAATTATGGCTTTATAGCTCTTTCGTGTAAAAAATTATAGTATGGAAGACACTCATTCAGCAAAGGTTCGAGTTCGCCTGGAAAAGGTGCTGATTTAGGCTCGTATGTTTTAAAACCAGTTGACTTATGTACATTGTGGTACCAATATTTGGCCCATACACCATCTTCTTTTCTTGCTCCAGCAGGCCATGATAGCATATTTTTGTAAAACGGAATATTTAAATGTTGGCAGACTGACTTCAATATTGACTCAGGGTTTTGAAGTAAGTATTTAGAGTCGACAATAAGTGGTTCTTCACCTTGCTGGCTGATCAACTTATACAATTTTAGCTGTTTGTCCAGCGCAGTATCTCTGAGTATAGGCGTTGGAATTTGTTTAGCCAAAGAGGGCAACATTTCTTCAGGGTTTCTGATAAGGAATATGTTCGAAAACTTATCAAGAAAACCGTCTTTAAGAGACAGAAAGTGGTGCCCCATGTTTTTGAGAAATAAAACAGGCTTCTCTGAGTTGTAATTTAACAAGGATTCGATTACCTGATCACCACTTTGCTCCATCGCAGACAAGGTCTCTTCTTTGCCAGGATGATCTGCTCCAGACTCCACTAAATAGTGAGCATAAAGGGGCTCATCGATCACTTCTGTGTCCGGCCTTTGAGCAAAGGAGTACATCAGGGCTGTAGATACATTACGTGGGCCTGACCAGAGAGAAATAATCTTCATGGACGGAAACTATGAAAAGGAAAAGGTTTTTGCAACGCTTATTTTACAACTGACATTAAAGGTTACTTCCAGCCATTGTCTTCAACGTCCCTTACGGTATCCATCACCTTATCGGTAAGTGATTTTTTATAGTTGGCTAATGCTTCTGCCACTTGATCATCAAAAGCGCCAATCATTTCAGCGGCTAAAATGCCGGCATTTTTTGCTCCGTCTAGTGCTACTGTAGCTACAGGTATACCACCGGGCATTTGTAAGATTGAGAGTACCGAGTCCCAGCCATCGATGGAGTTGCTTGATTTTACAGGTACTCCGATTACTGGCAGTGTAGTAATAGAGGCCACCATTCCTGGTAGGTGTGCAGCACCGCCTGCTCCCGCAATAATTACTTTTAAACCATTACTTTTTGCGCTTTCAGCATACTCGATCATACGATGTGGGGTTCGGTGTGCCGATACAATCGTAAGCTCAAACACTACGTTTAATTCTTCTAAAATTTCAGCAGCAGCCTTCATTACCGGAAGGTCCGACTTACTACCCATGATAATTCCTACTTGTGGCTTACTCATCTATTATGTGATTACTTTTAAAGTTTCTTTTACAAAATTGGCCTTTTCTTTAAGGCTTTCTATGTTTTCGTCAACAACAGTCACGTGTCCCATCTTACGAAACGGCTTTGTTTTCTTTTTTCCATATAAGTGTATGTGCACTCCTTTGGTTGCCATGAGCTCTTCTATGCCTGCATACTGGGCATCTCCCGTATGACCCTCTTCACCTAATAGGTTGACCATAGCCGATGGGATTAGAATGGAAGTGTCACCCAAAGGAAGGTTGAAAATCGCTCTAAGGTGCTGCTCATATTGCGAGGTGATATTCCCCTCAATAGTTTGGTGTCCACTATTGTGGGGCCTTGGAGCTACTTCGTTGACTAGCACTTCCCCATCTTTTGTAACAAACATCTCAACAGCTAAAAGACCAATCATATCGAGTTTTTCGATGACATCTTTAGCGATTTGCTGAGCCTGTTTTTCTATTGAGGGGCTTATTTCGGCAGGTGAAAAGAGGTATTCTACAAGGTTAGCCTCTGGGTGAAACACTAACTCAACCGCAGGAAAAACTTTAATTTCACCATTCGTATTTCGGGCAACGATTACGGCTATTTCTTTATCAAAATCAATGAGTTTCTCAAGCAAGCCTGGTTTATCAAAGGCTTTTTCCAGGTCGGCATCAGACCTAATGATTTGTACACCTCGACCATCATAGCCCTCTTTGCCAAGCTTGTTTACAGCCGGGAGAAAGGCTGTATGTTGTGCTACTTCTTGCTTATTTTCAGTGAGGATAAATTCAGCAGTAGGTATACCATGATCCTTATAAAACTGTTTTTGTATCCGTTTATCCTGGATAAGCTCGATCACTTCAGGTTGCGGAAATACAGTGACACCTTCTTCGTCTCTAAGATCCTTGAGGGCTTCTGTGTTTACCGCTTCAATTTCAATAGTTAATAAATCAAGGTCTTTGCCAAATTGAAAAACGGTATCATAATCTTTAAGATCACCTGAAGCAAAAGATTTTGCACACCCACTACATGGCGCTTCCGGGTTTGGGTCAAGCACATGCACATCGATATTAAAGTCAATGGCCGACTGTATAAGCATGCGACCTAATTGGCCTCCGCCTAAAACTCCAAATTTTCTTGCGTGTATCGATTTTTGCATGATTTTAAGTTGACTATTTTAAAACCTCAATGGCATTTATCTTATCACCTACTTCAATGGTATGTACTATATCCATTCCTTCTTCCACCTGCGCAAATATACTATATCTTCTATCCAAATGTGGTGTCGGACTATGGGTGATAAACCATTGTGTGCCTTCGGTGTCTTTGCCCGCTGAAGCCATTCCGACAGTTCCTGTTGTGTAATTTAAATTTGGCAACTCACTGAGTCCTTGGTCTGTGTCTCCACAGACCAACAAAAGGGTCAAAAACGCTCCATATAATGAGTCAATAAACCAAATTCATCACATCCTGTTTCATAAAACCCTGCCGATGACCATTTATAATCTTCCGGATATTCGGCTAAGTTCCATTTTTCTTGTAATGGATTCAAGTGAATATAATCTAATTTTTGTTCAAGTATAGACTTTGAATCTATCAAAACAGCCAAGGGATCTCTTTGCCAAAACCGATGATGTCTTTCGTTGTCGTGCACTTCATAACCTGGAGACAGGTTATCAGTTTTTAGCATTTGTAGAAACTGATGGGCTGTAAATTTATTAAAACGGGCATGCGGCATTTCTTTACCATTCAATTCGTTTAGCTCCCATAAAATGTGAATATGGTTGGGCATAATTACAAATGCATAGACAGTAATTTTTTTCTCTTAACTAAGTAGAGTAATGAATCAATAATGGTTTGTTTGAAACGATCTGCCTGTAATAGATGATGCCAGTCCTTAATTGTATTCGTCCAGAAATAGACGTTATTAAGTTCTAGTTGAGAATTTCTTACATTCTTAATCATTTGAATAGTTCATATGATGGGCTGTGGGGACACAGCCCATGGGAAAGTTTTATCATTATAATTTAAAGCGACCCACCTACAATTCCCTGGTATGTGAACTCATAAACCGTGTCATTTTGGTTTACTTTTTATTTAAAACCTCAATGGCCTTTATCTTATCTCCTACTTCAATGGTATGCACTATATCCATACCTTCTTCCACTTGCGCAAATATACTATATCTTCCATCCAAATGTGGTGTCGGGCTATGCGTGATAAACCATTGTGTGCCTTCGGTGTCTTTGCCCGCTGAAGCCATTCCGACAGTTCCTGTTGTGTAATTTAAATTGGGCAACTCACTGCGTATAGAATAGTTTTCTCCACCATATCCATCACCACGGTTGCAACCACCCTGAACGACAAAGTTTGGTACCACCCGGTGGAAGTTTTTATTGTTGAAATAACCATCTGTGGCGAGTTTGTAGAAATTGGCCACTGAGCCCGGAGCCTCATCGACTAAAAGTCTTAAAACGAGATCTCCCTTTTCGGTAGAAACTTTCATCTTTTGATCTGATGGTATGGTTTTGACCAAATCCCAATTGATCGGATTGTTATATTCATTTTTCGTCTCAGGCAGTTCTTCTTTGCCCTCAAATAAAGCAATGGTCTTATTGAGCACTTGTAGCGCTTCGTTGTCTTTTGGTAGCGTTAAACTTTCTTTTGCCTGATAGAGAAAGCCGATACTGTCGTAGGCATCTTTGAAGTTATATGCTTCCTGATTAAACAGACCTGAAACAATAGCGACTATTGCAATGTCATTTGTTTCTACAAGTTGCTTTAAAATATCAGCAAATGCAGGTTTGAGTTCTTCCGGGAAGTCTTCACTTTGTCTCATATTTACAATGGCGCCAGCTCCACTAGTAGAAATGGCCTTATGTTCAGCCTTAAAAGTCTCAGTGATTATAAACTCGTAATTTGGAAGATGGCTAGCTAACGCAGAAAGTAGTTGAGCTCTGTAATAAGGATCTTCAGACTGATTGTAGGAAAGCTTTACCTGTTCACTCATGCTTTGTTTATCATCCGCAGCGGCTATCGCTGCACTGTATAACATTGCTTTTACTCTCGGGTCATCATTTTTAGCGGCTAGTTCGCCAATATACACGGCATTTTCTCCATTGGCCCGGATTTGACCAGCTGCAGTAATAGCTACATTTACATTCTCATCTTCCAGCTTTTTATAGATATAATCTTTAGTACCCTCAAAGTTGAAGGCGCTCAAACTTCTTAGTCCATTTACTCTTACACGGTAATCAACATCATTTATGCTTTGATTGAGTAAGGTTTGTAATGAAGAGGGAGTTTGAATTTTACCCAACGCACTAACAGCTGCCATTCTCACATTTGCAGAAGAGTCTGTTGTCGCAGACTTGATAATTTGAGGAAGGTATTGAGCGAGTTCAACGTTTCTGGTACGGGCCAAATAATTTGCTGCACCCAATCGTGTTGCATAGCTGTTTTCATTAGCAAGTAATACAATGGCCGTTCCTGTAGAAAGGTCATCGAACACACCTCTGATACCTGCACGATACAGGCCCCAGGCCAGACCTTCCTTTTCTTGCTCTGATTCGGCAGCGAGCCTGTTAAGGATTGGTAATTTGGGTTGTGTAATTACTTTTCCCAGCGACTCTATGAGCTCCCTTCTGACAAACAAGCTATCTTCTTGCTCTAGTGCCGTTACAAGCGGTTTGATCGCACTACTGTCGTAAGACTGTCCTAAGGCATAGGCAGCAGCTTTTCTTACTTTGCTTTGCTCATCATTAAGCAAGCCGGATAACATGGAAATTGCCAAAGAGTCTTGTACTGAGCCAAAAGCCTCAGCGGCAGCGGCTCTGTACTTAGCATTTTCATGTCTAAAAAACTTAAGCAACGATTCGGTGTCTCTTTTGTCCTGATATTCATGGATTTCTATCATCAAAGTGTCAGAAAAAATATTTGGCCCTGTGGAAAGGGATTTATCGGCCTCATTTTGGCAGGCCCCAATAAGTAGGATTAATAATGGCAACCAGATATTTTCGATCAATTTTTTGACTTTGTTCATTAGCTATTGAATTTGATAGAAATCAAATATAAAAACTTTTGTAGCTTAGCAGGTTTAAACAGAACAAAACTATGATCAGAAAAACATTTTTCACCCTTTTACTTTTGTGTGCAGTTGCATCATTACAAGCACAAAACATTACCAACACAGCATTGGCATTAAATACTACAGGTGTTGAGCTATCACTCAATTCTTCTCCTAACACGGCACTTCATTTTAATCAAAATGAACTTAACCTAATCCTGGATAAAGCAAGTGAACGTCACCCTTTAGAAAAGACTGGCCGTATTTTGACTTATGTAGGTGTGCCACTGGCGGTTTTAGGAGCGGTTATGGTAAGTGGTGCTGATGAGCTATACTATAATTGTACCAATGGCGACTGTGAAGGTGACCCCCAGGGAGGCTTTGGCGTGATGATCTTAGGTGCTGGTGTAGGTATGGCCGGTACGGGTATCGTCCTTTGGACAATCGGTGCTAAGAAGTGATAATGTTAATGTAAAAAAGGTCACCCTTAAATAGAGGGCGACCTTTTTTTATACAGCGTTCTCTAGTAATTACTCCTCTTTCAAAGAATCCACGGGGTTGGCACTTGCTGCGCTTATCGTTCTGAAGCTCAGCGTGAGCAAAGCGATAAGCATAGTCAGCAATAATGCCCCTACGAAGTGTAATGGAGTCAATGAAATTTTATAGGCGAAGCTGTTAAGCCATTCTGCCAAAAAGTACCAGGCGATGGGCAACGCAAAGAGCGCAGATATTATGATAAGCAAAACAAATTGCTTACTAAGAATGGCTACGACACTAGCCACATTGGCTCCCAGTACTTTTCTAATACCAATCTCTTTCCTCCGTGCATCTATATTATAGGCAATAATGCCATAAAGCCCCATGCAGGCCAGTAGTATAGCCAGACCAGAAAAGGTATATACCAGGTTTGAAAAGCTTTTATCTGCGGCATACATCTTATTGATATGATCATCAAGCAAGGTGTAATCAAAAGGTAGCTCTGGGAATAAAGTCTTCCATTCTTCATTGAGTGATGCTAAAATTTGTTGAAGGTCACCCGGTGCGGTCTTTAAAAAGATGCGATCGACATATGCTCTGGGAAAATAAATGACTACCGGTCCAATATTTTCATGTAAGCTGGCAAAATGAAAGTCTTTGACTACCCCAATGACATGGCCTTCCCAAACATTTACTGTAAGCTCTTTGCCAATCGGACTGTCTTCCCACCCAAACATTTTTACTGCGGCCTCATTCAGAATAAACCCACTGCTATCATTGGCAAATTCTTCTGAAAAGTCACGCCCTTCAATAAATTCCAGCGCCATAGTTTTTCCAAAATCATAGTTAGCTCCGAAAAGACTGATTCTATGGTCAGCCTCCTCATCTTGGTGATCAATAACTGGAACACTACCATTTTGTCCATCAAACATATTTCCACTAGCAGTGACGGTTTGCACGTAAGGGTTTTGTGAAAACTGCTGCCTTGCAAGCGGGTATCGCTCGGTTAATGTTTCCCCCTGAGCTTGAAGCGCAATAACTCTTTCCTGATTAAAACCGAGGTCTTTGCTACGCATAAACTCCATTTGATCGTTGATTACCACACTACCTGCCACCAGCGCAATAGTTATAAAAAACTGAAGCCCAACTAACACCGACTTTATACTCAAGCCGCCTGACTTCGTGTTCACCCTACTTTTCAATGCTTTTACTGGCGAGTATTTTGAAAGTATAATGGCTGGATAGGCGCCACCAGCAAAGCCGACCAAAAGTGTAAGAAGTACGACCTGATACCAGTTTGTAGATAAGTATGATAGGATATTCAAAGGCGCATCAAAAATAGTAGAAACAGTTCCGCTAAATACCTCTAAACAAGTGACTGCAAGTATCAAACTCAGCGCGGTGATGATTAAGGATTCGATCGCATATTGCCAGAAAACGGTCTGTCGATACGCTCCGAGGGTTTTTCTAACGCCAACCTCTTTCACCCTACGTAATGACAATATGGTAGATAAGTTGGTGAAGTTAAAAATGGCTAAACCAAGTATCAGAAAAGCTATGGCGGATAAAATAGTAATGTATTTTATATCTCCTTTGGCGGGTATACCATCTCGCTCGGCTACATCTTTTGAGTACAAGTGTATTTTCGAAACGGGCTGCAGTTCCATGGAAATTGCCTCTGCAGCATTTTCACTCATGTGAGCTACTATAAAGTCATTGAATTTTGCATTTACACTAGCAGAATTTGCGCCTTTATGAAGCTTGAGGTATGTGGGAAAAGAGGTCCATCCCCAGCTTTCTAATGTTACCGGGTAACCGTATGGGACTTCGAAAGTCTCAAATGATATCAGCATCGAAAACTCAAAATGACTCGGAGTTGCTGGCTCTCCCAATACGCCCGTTATTTTAAGATCAAGTTGGTCATCCAGTTGAATGATTTTACCAATTGGGTCTTCATCTGCAAAGTATTTATTGGCAAGCTCTTGCGTTATTACTACAGCACTTTTACCGGCAAGGGCATCTTTACGAGAGCCCTTTATTAGAGGAAAGGTGAATACATCCAAAAAAGTAGAGTCAACATAAAAGATGCTGTTCTCATAAAACTCATCATCTTCAATTCTGACCAATACGTCATTGGCATGCCGAAAGCGCACATAAGATTCCACTTCGGGGAATTCGGCTTTCATGGCTGGGCCCATAGGTGGCCCAATGGCTGCAGCTTTAGCGCCCGTAGCTTTTCTTACCAGGTTGACCCTATAGACATCATCAATGTCATCAATGTACTGATCGTATGACAACTCATACTGAACGAAATTTATGATTAACAGAAAGCTGGCCAGACCAACAGTAAGTCCCGCTATATTGATAAATGAGAATACTTTGTTTTTAATCAAGTATCTAAAAGCGTATTTGATGTAGTTTTTTAGCATATCATTCTTCTTTAAGTGTTGTAGCAGGATTGGACAGGGAAGCTTTGAGCGTATTGTAAAGCACCGATAGTATAGCAATTGCAATAGCAGCAACTCCGGCCAGTAAAAAGGGCTTGAAATTCAGTGGGGCGTGATAAGTAAACTCAGCCAACCATTTTTCTGAGTATACCCACGCCACAGGTACAGCCAAAGCAAGGGCGATTAAAACAAGTTTTATAAAATCTGTTGTGAACAGATAAATCAGGTTGAGCGTACCGGCACCCATTACTTTTCTAATGCCGGCCTCTTTAGATCGTTTTTGTATCAGAAAGGCTGATAAACCAAATAACCCAAGGTAGCTTATTATTAGTGCTACTATGGTAAAAACAATACTCAATCGGCTGATTAAAGTCAGACTGTCATAAGTCTTAGCAACTTCCTGATCTAAAAATGCAAAATCAAATGGGTGATTGGCTTCATAGCGCTCGTAGACCTGTTTTATGCCTGCCAGATGTTCCTGCATTTGGCGGCCATCTACATTGATGTAAGCATTCCAGGTTTCTTCAGGGTTGTATAAAATTACCACAGGCTCGATGGCCTGCGTGAGTGGCATGTGATGGTAGTTGTTTACTACACCTACAATTTGAGCACTATAACCCCATACTGTTAATGCTGTACCAACAGGTTCTTCCAAAGCCATCAACTTGGCAGCCTCTTCATTGATAAGTACTTGCTTGATTTCACTATTAAAATTTTCCTGAAAGGAGCCGCCAGATTTTAGTTTGATATCGAAGGTTTTGCAATAATCTGCACCCACTTGAATAACATTGAAAAAAACGGTGGATTCTTCGATCTTTCCAGGCCAAAACACTCCGTTGTTTTTATTTGAGGTAGCGACAGGACTTTGCTCTGTGAAGGTCACTGACTTAACCCCTGGAATATATAGTAACTCATTACGATATGTGCTTTGCTTACCTCTTATGTCATGCAGTGCATGTTTAATGATATTGGTTTTGCGTATGCCAAGGTCCTTATTCTTTATAAAATTGACCTGGTTGAACACAACCAGCGTAAAAACGATAAAAACTATCGATAAAGTAAATTGAATAACGACCAGGTACTTTCTAAGAGCGGTTGAAGCGCCCGCCTTCACTTCCGCAATGATATTGGCAGAGGAAAATTGAATAGATGGATATAAACCAGCCAGTATGCCAATAAGTATGCTCCCCCCAAATACTAAAATCAGAAATATCGGAGAAGAATACGGCAGGGTAATTTGTTTTTGACTTAGTATTTCAAATACTGGAGTAAATATCTCAACACAGGTTATAGCCAGTATCGTTGAAACAATTGAAATAATGATTGACTCTGTAAGAAACTGAAAAACTACCTGAGCTTTCCTGGCCCCGACTACTTTCCTTAAACCAATTTCTTTTGCACGATTGCTCATCATAGCCGTATACAGGTTGATGAAATTGATGCAGGCAATGAGGAGGATAAGCACTGCTACCAAAGAGAGTAGCTGTAAATATTTACTTTTCCCAGTGGCTACTCTGCCATTACTGAAGTCGCTATTTAAGTAAAATGAGCTAAATGGAACGGTAAACAGTGCGTCTTCTCCCGGGGCAACGCTATGATTATCTAATACAGCGGTGAGTTTTTCATTTAAAACGCTTTGATCTGACCCCTCTACAGCCTCAAAATAGACTTCTACATTATAATTGGAAAAAGAGTATTTGTTTGTGCGTTTCCACCATGGCCTGTGTCGATCTTCAAACTGCTGGTAGGGTAATATAAAATCAAACTTGAGCGAAGATTGGCTGGGAAATTCCTGCAGCACTCCACTCACCGTATACGGCTCATTTTCTTTGTGGGTGAGAAAAATAGTTTTACCTAAAGCAGATGCTTCGGGGAAATATTTTGCTGCCAATGATGAGGAAATAACTACAGCGTTAGGCTTTGTAAAAAGGTTATTCAATTCTCCTTCCGCCAGCGGGAAACTGAAAATATTTAAAAAAGAAGGGTCAGCATAAATGCCCTTTTCAGAAAATTTAATCTGTGAGTTATCAAAAACTACCTCCCCTGGAAATACGCGGGAAATATTGTTCACCTCAGGCACATTGTCAGAAATCAATTCCACCAGTGCAGATGGAGCATATGGCACAATACTACTTTCCCCTTTCACTCCCATCTCAGCCATTACCTTATATATTCGATCTCCTTTCTCATGAAATCGATCATAGTTGTACTCATTCCAAACCCAGCCTGCAATGAAAATAAAACAGGTAATTCCGAAAGTAAGGCCAAAGACATTGATCAGCGTGAAGCCATAGTTTTTATAAAGGCTTCTAAACGCCACTTTCAAATAGTTTTTAAGCATAGTATTTATTCTTCTTTCAATGAGTCAACAGGATTCGTAAAGCCGGCTTTCAAGGCATGGTAAGCTACCGTCATAAATGCAATTGTCACAGCACCAAAAATAGCTATTAAATATACTACCGGGCCGATATCAATGCGGTAGGCAAAATCCTGTAGCCAGTTTTTCATGGCGTACCACGAAAGACCAATGGCTGGTAGTGCAGCAATAAGCACCAAAACCATATACTTACGAGAAAACGAGCCGATGATTTTGGCGATGGACGCCCCTAGCACCTTCCTGATGGCTATTTCTTTTGTTTTGAGCATAACACTAAAGGAGGCCAGCGCATATAAACCAAGGCAGGCAATTATGATGGCAAAACCCATGGCATATGTAAGTACGCTGGCAATGCTTTCTTCTGTCTCGTACAAATCCTGAAACCGCTCGGTTGGAAAGTAGTACTCATAGGTTTGCCCAAAGTCCATTTTATCCCAAGTATTGGCGATGGAAGCCAGTGCACTTTCTCGTGCTTCGGGGTTGAGCTTCACAGAAATAAAACGGTAAGAGCGCGCACTGTCTCCACCATAGTAGTGTACCAGCGGTTGTACGGGCTCACGCAGCGACTGCACATTAAAATCTTCAACAACTCCTATAATGTCCAGCTCCTGTCTGGACCTGGGAAATAGCAATTGTTTCCCTTCGCTGGATTCCCAACCGATTTGCTTAAGGGCCGTTTCGTTTAAGATAACTCCCCGATCGTAGTCTGATTGTGAGCCTTGAATGTAAGGTCTCCCTTCAATCATTTTAACACCATACGTTTCGAAGAATTCATGGTCGATCACAGCCACCTGCCAATCCAGCGGAGGCATATCTTCTTTTCCTTTAGGCAAGAAAAGGGTGAAAGATCTGCGGTAATTACCCGGAACAGAGCTTGAGCCGGTCACTTTTTCGACCCCAGCAATATTTTTCAATTCATTTCTAAAAGAAACAACACGAGGTAAAGCAGCTTGAGGGTCTTCAAAATCTCTCAACGATAAGGGGATCACCATTACATTGTCCTGATCAAAGTTCAGGTCATGAGATTTCATAAACTCAATCTGCTGCATGATAATGCCCACACTACTCATAAGCGTGATGGCTAAAACAAACTGAAGGCTCACCAGCACGTTGCGTAAACTCATTTTACCAGAGAGCTTTTGTGACTTTAGTATATTGCTGGCCTGAAGCTTAGATATAAACAAGGCTGGATAGCTGCCGGAAATGAAGCCGACCAATAGCCCTAAGCCTATAATAACTGTAAGATTAATCGGTGTATAGATAATATCTAACTCCATACCAATCAGCTCGTTGAACTTTGGAAGGAAGAGCTCTGCCAGCAGGCCGCCCAGCACCAAAGCGATTAGACTCATAATCATAGATTCGCCCATAAACTGGCTGATAAGTCGCTTTCTGTTTGCTCCAAGCACTTTTCTGACGCCCACTTCTTTTGTGCGCAGCAGGCTTTGAGCAGTGGCCAGGTTGGTGAAGTTGATGATAGCTATGAGTAATATACCCAGCGCCACAAGCAGCATAATGTCTGCATATTTGGCTTGTCCGGTCATCTTATCATAAAATTCTTTAATCGGCAGAATTAAGAAATTGCCTCGCTCTTGCTCACTTACATACTTTTCCATCAATACGTTGAGCTGCGACTTCAACGCGTCTACATCGGCATCTGCCCGAAGCTTAATAAAAGAATCACAGAAGGAGCCACCCCAAAGGTTGTCGCCCATCCACCCACTGACCATGTTACTGGTTAGTGGCGCTATACACTCAAAACTGTAAGATGAGTTGGATGGGATTTCACCAAGAACAGCAGTAACCGTTCTTTCGGTAGAAAAACCAAATGTCAGCGTTTTGCCGATAGGGCTCTCATCACCAAAAAACTTTTCTGCAATCTGCTTACTGATTACGACCGCATTGGGATCATCTAGGGATGTTTTTGCATCACCCTCGATTACGGGGAAAGAGAAAACCTCAAAGAAATTAGAGTCTGCATAAGCGAGTTCCTGCTCGAATCGTTTGTCGGCCTGTTCTACCCAGGTGTTGCCTATTGTAACCATTCGAGTGCCTTCTATAATGGAAGGAAACTCTTCCTTGGCTGCATCTACTAACGGGTACCAGGTGTCAAATACATCCATACGACCATTTTCTGTGGCCCTGTCACGATACATAAAGTAAATCTGATCAGAGTCTTCATGAAACTGGTCATAGGTGAGCACGCTTTTGGCATAAAACAAAATCAGTATGGTAATGGCAATACTGCCGGCCAGGCCTAAAATGTTGATAAACGAATAGGCTTTGTGCTTGAGGATGTTGCGGAACGCAATTTTTAAGTAATTCTTAAGCATAGTTTTATTGTTGTTATTGAGTTTATTCTTGTTTTAATGATTCTACGGGGTTTTGTTGTGAGGCTTTTAGTACATGATAGCTTACAGTTATTAATGCAATACCAACTGAAGCTATGACCGCATTTACATAAATGCCCAATCCGAGATCAATGCGGTAGGCAAAGCTTTCTAACCAAAGTGTACCCGCGTAAAAGCCAATGGGAATTGATACCAAGGCGGCAATCAGCACAATTTTCAAAAAATATATGCTAACCATTTTTAAAATAGCAGCTTCGGTGGCTCCCAATACTTTTCTTATTCCAATTTCTTTCGTGCGTTGCTCAATGGTAAACAACACAAGTCCAAACAAGCCTAAACAGGCAATGATGATTGCCAAACCTGCAGCATAACTTATTGTTGTACTTAGCTTTTTTTCGCTTGTGTAAAGTGCATTGATGTCTTCATCTAGAAAGGAGTATTCAAATGGCCAATCAGGTAATACCACGTTCCATGAAGTTTCTGCTAATGCGAGGACCTCCTGATAATCATTAAATTCTTCAAGTTTTAACTTGATTGCCACATCTCCCCAATAGCTAAGCTTAAAAACGGCCGGACTAATCTCTCGATGCAATGAAGAAAAATGAGCATCCTTTAATACACCTACTACTTTTGTATCAAACTTGGTTTGATTGTCGTTTCCTCCCACATAACTCATGCTTTGTCCAACGGCCTCTTCATTCGTCCAACCTAGTAGTCTTACAGCAGCTTCATTAAGCATTATTGCCTCGGTAGAGTCAGATTTGGAGTTGGTAAACCCTCGCCCTGAGACTACCTCCAAGTCATACATGGGTATGAAATTTTCATCAACATGCTTGATACCCATGCGAGTAGTGCCTTCGATACCAGCGATTGTAAAAGTTTGTGACCAATTTGATCTCCCAGGTACATGGCCTTGACTCACGGCTATCACTCTGTGATCACGAAGTAATTCATTTTTATAAACATCAAATAAATTATTGAGCTGATTACCATTTTTAAGCACAATGATTTGCTCCTTGTTAAATCCCAGCTCTTTATTTCTAATAAAGTCTAGTTGAGCACTTATAGTGAGAATACCTATGATGAGGAGCGTTGATAAGCTAAACTGGATTATAACCAATAATTGCCTGATAGAGAATGTCCCTTGTTTCTCTTTTTCAGGACGACCCTTTAAGGTTTTTACAGGCTGAAACTTAGAAAGAAAGAAAGCGGGATAACTGCCAGCAGCTATGCCTATTAAAACTGCTCCACCAATGATACTAACAAGCCAGAAGGGGTTTTCGAAATATTCGATGCTTAAGTTTTTGCCTGTCATTTGATTAAAACTCGGCATCAGTAATTCAGTGAGTAAGCCTGCTAAAACTGTAGCGCACAAAACGATGATTAATGACTCTCCTAAAAACTGTAAAACAAGGCTGGATCTACTAGCTCCCATTGCTTTTCTTAAACCTACTTCTTTCGCACGCTGGGCAGACTGTGCCGTTGCCAGATTCATAAAATTTATGCAGGCTATAATTAGCAATAGAATTGCGATGCCAATAAACCCATATACTTGTTCAATACTTCCAGAAGTATTTACACCCCTATCTACATTGGAGTATAAATGGATATCGAGAAGTGCTTCTGTAGTCAAGGCATATTTATTTTCTCCAGGCTCGTTTATAAACTCATTGGCAATCGCTTGAATTTTTTGTTCAAAAACTTTTTCATCTGTACCTTCCTTCAATAGCACATAAACCCAGGCTCCAGCCCAATTCCAATCTTGCTCAAAGTCATACCCGTTATTACCTGGGCCATTCATCCATAAAAAGCGTTGCAAATTTATGGGTGCGATGAAATCAAAGGTGAGGTGAGAGCTGGTAGGATTTGCTTCCAATACTCCGGTTACGGTGAGGTCCGTGTTATTTTGATAGCGAATAGTTTTGCCAAGCGGATCTTCATTGCCGAAATATTTTGTCGCGACCCTTTGTGTAATGACTACGCTTTCATGATTTGCAAGTGCGGTTTCTGGGTTGCCTGATTTTAGTTTAAAATCAAAAACTTCAAATATATTGGGGTCAGCAAAGAAAAATTTTTCTTCTGAGAATTTATTTTCACCATATTGAAGTATAGGGTAACTATTGGAGGCATTGTTATTAAAAAATCGAGCAACATCTTCTACTTCAGGATACCTCTCAAGCAATATTGGTTTTATTGGAAACGGTACTTTGGCTACTTCAGTAAGCCCACCTTCAGCTTGATAAGTAAAATGAATGCGGTGTATACGCTCACCTTTTGTATGAAATTTATCAAAACTCAACTCATGTAGCACAAAAGTGATAATCATGAGACAAGCTGCCAGTCCTATAGACAATCCCAAAACGTTAATAAAGGAGAAAACCCTCTTTTTGAGGATGTTTCTAAATGCGATTTTTATATAGTTTTTTAACATAACTATTCTTCTTTTAATGTGTCTGCAGGGCTGGCCATAGAAGGCTTGATCGTCTGTACGAATACTATTACCAATGCCACCAATAAAAGCGCAGCTGCAGAGACAATAAAATGCCATAGCTGAATGCTAATTCCATAGGTAAAGTCTTTAAGCCACGAATTCATAAGCCACCAAGCAATAGGGATGGCCACTAATGCCGCGATTACAATGAGTTTTAAAAATTGGTTTGAAATTAAATGTACAATCTGCATTGAGGTTGCACCTAACACTTTTCTTACACCAATTTCCTTTGTTTTCCTGTTTACGGTGTATCCGATTAGGCCAAACAGACCTAAGAATGCAATAAGGGCCGAAAGCACAGCAAATGAGTTAAATATTTTTCCAAAGCGATGATCATTTTCATAAGAGCTATAAAGTGCCTCATCTTGAAAAGTATGGTCAAATATTGAAGAAGGGAAGTGCGATTTCCATAACATTTCAGTTGTGGCTAACAATGTAGCCGGATCTTCACCCTTGAGAGTTATTCTGGAAAAATTTGAGTTCGGAATAAACATTCCAACCGGGCCAATTTCATGATGGAGAGAGTTAAAATGAAAGTCTTTAACCACACCAATTATTCTACCTTCCCGACCAATAAAGTTCAGTTCTTTTCCAATGGCCTCCTCGGCCGACCACCCAAAAGCGTTGGCTGCAGCTTCGTTGAAAATGAAACTTTGCATGGAGTCGCTATGAATTGAAGGGTTAAAATTTCGCCCTGATAGTAGCGTCATGCCATAAGTGTCGAGGTAGTCGAAATCAATGGGTAATCGGTATAGTTTTTCAAAATTCTTTTCACCACTGGGCAATGTTATATTGGCATTTGAGTTGCCAAGCCCGCCTGTAATCATGGAGCCAGACCTGGCGGCAAATTTTACATGAGGAGAAGTCTTAAGTTCATTAATAAATGGATCATAGCCTTGCTTCACCTCTTCACTGCCATTTACTCTCAGCACGAGTAGATTGTTTTTATCGTATCCCAGGTCTTTAGACTGTACATACTGCATCTGCTGATGTACAACCACCAGACCGATTAAGATCACAAGCGTCACTGCGAATTGAAATGTAACCAAACCCTTTCGTAACGTACTTTTATCATTTGATTGTACCTTACCTTTCAGTGAGTTAGTGGTTTTGACATTAGCTAATAAATGTGCAGGGAAGTAACCTGAAATTAACCCTAGAGGAATACACACCATCAACAGTTGCAGTAACAACGTTACCCGGTCAAAAGTGATGTGTGTTTTGCCGGTGAGCTCATAGAAAAAAGGCTTTAGTAGTTCTACAAATAAACCTGCACAGAGCATTGCAATAAGAGTAAGCACTAATGTCTCAGTTAGATGTTGCTTTATTAATTGCCCTTTGTAAGCTCCTAATACTTTTCTCACGCCAACCTCCTTGGCTCTATCGAGAGAAAAGGAGGTAGATAGGTTGATGTAATTGATTCCGGCCAGAGAAAGTATGAAAAAGCCCACAGCTGAAAACATCCATACATATTCCATGCTGCCTGTTGATATAAACTCATACTGCGTATTTGAATGGAGGTAGATATCTGTGATTGGTTGTAAGTAGAAGCGAAAGTAAAGGTCATACTCAGCTATCATTTCGCTCATGTGTTTATCTACCATGTCAGGTAGTTTGGCCTCCAGCACATCAGGGTTTGTCCCGTCTTTTAGCACTACATAGCTGTGATAACTGTTATTACCCCAATTTGTCATAGCGGTTTCACTCACACTTTCTATGGTGCTTATAGAAGCTAAAAAGTTGAATGTAAAGTGAGAAGTTTTAGGAGGGTCTGCAATTACACCAGTCACTTCATAGTCTGCACCAGTTCCGTCAGGGTCATACTGAAAAATTTTCAGAGATTGCCCAACTGGATCTGATTCGCCAAAGTATTTTTTGGCCATAGACTCTGTAAGTACGATTTGATAGGGATTAGAAAGTGCACTTTCCTCATTTCCCGAGATCAATCGATAGTCAAAAACATCAAAAAACTCGGGGTCGGTAAGTATTATGAAGGGCTCAATATATTGTATATCACCGTTTTGAACCAGGGCATTATTTTTATCAAGACGCACCCTCGAAGCCACTTCGGGAAACATATCGGCCATTGCATCACCAAGCGGTAGGCTTGTAACACTTTGGTGCCAGCGGTCCTCACCGGTACCAGCTTCTGCAACAACTCTATAGATATTTTCTTTATTAGGGAAGTGCTGGTCGTAACTCAATTCATCACTTACCCAGTTTAATATGAATATTACGCAAAGCAACCCCGAAGAAAGGCCTACTACATTTATGATGGAGTAAACTGATTTTCTGCGTAAGGTACGAATGGCTATTTTAAAGTAGTTTTTCAGCATTGTTTTAAATTTTATTGCCATGCGCATGTCGTCATGCGCTTAGCGTTATTCCTCCTTCAATGTGTCTACAGGGTTGGTTACAGCTGTTTTAATGGTTAAGTAAGACACCGTTACCAATGCCACAGCGATTAATACAACTCCTGCGATCAGAAAATTTTCTATAGACAAATCGATGCGGTAGGTAAAGTTCTGTAGCCAGCTATCCATGATATACCAAGCCACAGGAACGGCAATTACAATTGAAATAATGATCAAAAGAGAAAAGTCTTTGACCAGTAGCGTAAGTATTCTGAATACTGAGGCGCCTAAAACCTTTCGAATTCCTACTTCTTTAGCTCTTTGAGAGAAGCTAATTGATGCGATTCCGAACAGACCAAAACATGCGATGAAAACTGCAATAACAGAGAACCCCGTGAATACATTGGCCGTTTTTTCTTCTCCAATATATTGTTTGTTCATATCCTCAGACAATACAGAATACTCAAAGCCAAATCGATCTTCAAACCCTTTCCAGGTTTGTTCAATGGCGGTTAAGGTGTTTGTAAAGTTTTCGCCACTCACTTTTATAACCACATCGTTGAAAGCAGGCCTAAGAAAAAACAGGAGTGGCCTTACAGGCTGGTGTAGAGAGCTGTAGTTAAAGTCTTTTACGACACCAACAATAGTTCCTCTCATTGGTGGTCGGCCATCGTTATCCCACGACCATACAATTTCCTGACCTACGGGGTCAGTTAGCTGAAGGCTATTAGCCGCGGTCTGGTTGATAATGAAAGCGTTAGAGTCAGTGGCATAAGCTTTAGAAAACGGACGCCCTGCTGCAAACTCAATACCTAAGGTTGAGAAAAAGTCATAGTCGACCAACACCTCTGAAGAGCTCACATTGATCTGCGTGTCGTCAGCCCTGGAGATTGAATTCTGGTTGAATTGTTTGCCAGGAATGTTTGATGAAGCGGATACAGACGTGACACCTGCTACATTATTCAGTTCTGTTTTAAGAGCTTCGAACCTGTCTAATAAGTCGTAGTTTTTTAATGGTATGACCACCACCTTGTCCTGGTTAAAACCTAAGTCTTTGTTATGAATAAATTGTAGTTGATTGTATATCACCAGGCTACCCGTGAGCAACACCATTGAAATCACAAACTGAAATACAATGAGTGCTTTTCTAAAGTTGCCACCCTTTGGTTTGATTTTATCAATGCCTTTGAGGCTCACAACCGGGTGAATCGAGGAAAGAAATAGTGAAGGATAAAAGCCAGCTACAAGCCCCGTAAATAAAGTACAGCCCACTAAAATTACCGCCAATCCCGGTTGGTTAAAGTATTGAATGTCTAATGCTTTTCCGGTGATACTATTAAACACAGGTAAGCTCACCTCGGCCAATAGGCCAGCCAGAACCATCGAAATCAAAGCCGTTAGCACAGATTCGCTCAAAAACTGCAGACTGACCTGCTTTTTGTGTGCTCCTAATGATTTTCTAATACCAATTTCTTTTGACCGTTCGGTAGACCGGGCCGTGGTAAGATTCATAAAATTGACACAGGCGATAACTAATATTAGAATAGCAGCAGCAGACATAATATATACATAGTCCTTATTGCCATTGGCGCTCAACTCCCACCTGATACGAGAGTTTAAATGAATATCGGTGAGTCGTTGCAGTTTGAAATGCATGCCTGCATTGACTGCTCTTTGTAAATCTTCTTCAGATACTTCAACATAGCCGGTAGCCCAGTCCATCAATTGCTCCTGAAGCTTTAAAGGATCGCTGCCCGCTTGCAGTTTGATATAGTTAAAATGACCAAAATCAGCCCATGTGTAGTAAGGGCTTTCACTATCTTCTATAGCTTTTTGCGTGACATAAGATACCAACGCATCGAAATGAAAGTGAGAGTTGTTAGGTACATCTTCAAACACTCCTTCTACCATAACCAGCGTTTCATCATCATTTATTGCCAGTTGCTTGCCTATGGGGTCTTCATCTCCAAAGTATTTTTCGGCAATAGATTCTGATATCAGCAAGCCTCCAAAGCCCCTGAGTACTTTCTCGGGGTCTCCGTTGATCAATTTAAAGGAAAAAACATCAAAAAATGTGCTGTCTACACTGAGTATTCCATCCTCATCAAAAGTGATGTCATTTTCTGGGTTTCTCACAGAAAAGATTTGCTTTGTGAGCCCGGGTCCCCACAGTGGAGATAGCGATACAGCAGACTCAACCTGCGGAAAGTCACGGACTAAAGCCTGTGCCATAGGGTGAGGAGTTCTGGTTTGCGGATTTTCAGACCACCAGGCAATACGATAAATATCATCAGCATTTTTATGAAATTGGTCATAACTTAACTCATCCTGTACGTACAGACTAATGAGTACTACTGAAGCCAGACCGACAGCAAGGCCAAGAATATTGATAGCAGCATGCAACTTGCTTTTTGCCAGGTTTCTAAGAGCTATTTTGAGGTAGTTTTTAAACATGTAGTCTGTATTTTCCGAATATGGTTCTAAAACAGTGCCATGGAATCAATATACCCATTAAATCATTTAAACTAGTTTCTGAGTGGTTTCAGCGGCCCAAAGTGTTTCATATTGAAACAATAATGTGTTTCGATATGAAACATTTTGTTATCTTGGCCATACATGAAACAGGAAGAAGCTCACATACTGGTAATCGATGATGATACAGATGTATTGCATACGGCCAGAATTGTTCTCAAACCTTTATTTTCTAAAATAACGACTGAAAGTAATCCTGAGCAGATTGGTTATTTAATAAACCAAAATAGGTATGATGTTATCCTGCTCGATATGAACTATACTGCCGGAGCCACAAGTGGTAAGGAGGGACTTTTTTGGTTGAAAAGAATAATTGAGACTCATGCTGATCAGCAAGTAATAATGATGACGGCTTATGGCGACTTGAAATTAGCGGTAGAAGCAATGAAAGTGGGCGCAGCTGATTTTGTGGTTAAACCATGGGAGAATGAGAAATTTCAGGCAACCATACAAGCTGCTTTTAATCACAGTCAGGCCAAAAGAGAAATCTCATCACTTAAGAAAAAACAAAGTAGCATACAAGAGATGCTTACTACTCCTGATAGTGAGATTATTGGTTCCTCGGAGGCCATGCAGCACATTTATAATACCATTGAAAAAGTGGCTCAGACCGATGCCAACGTTTTAATCCTTGGTGAAAATGGGACCGGCAAAGAATTAATTGCAAAAGCGTTACATCAAAATTCATCCCGATCGTCAGAAGTATTTATTAAAGTAGATCTGGGTGCGATAGCTGAAAGTTTGTTTGAGTCAGAGCTATTTGGTCATAAAAAGGGAGCTTTTACGGATGCCAAAGAAAGCAGAACCGGGCGCTTTATTCTGGCAGATGGAGGCACATTATTTTTAGACGAAATTGGAAACTTATCACTATCGATGCAGGCCAAATTGCTGACAACCATTCAGTCCAAGATGGTTACTCCAGTAGGAAGTGATGAGGCACATGCTACGGACTGCCGAATTATCGCGGCAACTAATGAGAATATTAATCATTTAGTCGCAAATAAAAGGTTTAGAGAAGACCTTCTCTACAGAATTAATACAGTAGAGATTACGGTTCCACCTTTGCGAGAAAGAGTAAGTGATATACCCTTGCTTGCAACTCATTATTTAAAAAAGAATAATCAAAAATATAGAAAGGAGTTAACGATCTCAGAAAAAGCAGAGAGTCTTTTGAAAGAACATTTATGGCCTGGTAATGTGAGAGAACTTCAACACGCGATTGAGCGTGCGGTGATAATGGCTGAAGACAGCGAATTACAACCTTCAGATTTTCTATTGAAGTTGGGAGGTAATACACCAAAATCAAAAAGTGAAACGCTGAAATTGGAAGAGGTTGAAAAAGAAACAATAGAGGAGGCTATTAAAAGGAGTGCCGGCAACCTAAGCCAGGCAGCCAAGGAGCTTGGCCTCGGCCGAACTACATTATATAGAAAAATGGACAAATATGGAATTAAATGAGCTAAGCGCGGAGTGCAATGGGCATAGCGTTATGTATGCGTACCCTGCTGCCCTGTGCTCAAAGCCCTGTGCCCGAATATGAAACTTCAGAAAAACTTCCGCCTCAACATCCTTATCAGAATTCTGATGATTTCAGGTCTGGCTCTGTTGTTGGCCTGGGTGCTGGTAAGTACCAATTGGTTTTTTACTCCGCTTGTAGTAGGCGTTGTTCTTATCCTGGTAGTAATTAACCTCATATTTTATGTAGAGCGCACTAACAAAAACCTGAGTCAGTTTTTATTGAGCATAAAACAGGGCGGATTTACCAACCTATTTAAAGACTCGGCTCATGGAGGTACGCATGGCGGACTTAATGAAGTCTTTAACGAAGTAATGATCCAATTCCAGAAGGTGACATTGGAAAAAGAATCGCACTACCAATACCTTCAAACACTCACAGAAAATCTGGGCGTATCATTGTTGAGTTTTGATGATGATGGGCACATTGAACTTATGAATCCCGCGGCTAAGTCATTGCTTAAGAAGCCATACTTAAAAAACATTTCGGATGTAAAACATATAAATAATGAGCTATATGAAGCTGTAACCCTACTCGATTCGGAAGAAAAAAGAGTGATAAAGACGGTACTTAGCGGTGAGCTTTTGCAAGTATCAGTACAGGTAAAGGATTTTGTTGCTCAGGAAAAGCACTTTAGACTGGTTCTAATACACAACATCCATAATGAGTTGGAAGAGAAAGAAGTGGAGGCCTGGCAAAAACTGATTAGCGTGCTTACACATGAAATCATGAATTCTGTAACACCGATAGCGTCTTTAAGTACAGCAATGAATCAGCAATTACAGCACCAAGGGCTTAACATGAGTAATGATGATGCTGAGGATTTGAAATTAAGTCTGGCGACCATAGAAAATAGAAGCAAGGGCTTAATGCGATTTGTAAATGCCTATAAGGATTTCACCAAAAAGCCAGACATTAATGTATCAGACATAGACTTAAAACAACTTGTTGACAGGGTGGTGCATTTGCTTTCACCGGACTTGCAGAACGCAAAAATCAAGACAACTATACACTTTTCGGACACGCATTTTAATATAAAAGGTGACCCGGAATTGATTGAGCAGGTGATAATAAATTTGCTCAAAAATGCCATTGAAGTACTTGATGGTAGAGAATCAGCAAAGGTAGACTTGATGCTTGAGAAGAAAGGAAGAAAGTGTACGATTACCATAAGTGATAATGGGCCGGGTATGGAAAGGGAGAGTCTTGAAAAAATATTTGTGCCATTTTTTACTACCAAGAAAAAGGGAACTGGTATAGGCTTAAGCTTTGCTCGACAAATTATGCGCCTCCATAGTGGAAGTATATCAGCCAGGTCGAACTTAGGAGAAGGGACAAGCTTTGTATTAGAGTTTTAAACTACAACTAAATCATATGACATGGATATATTTGATTGGATATTATACTTTTCCGTAGGCCCGTTGATGGTACTACTGGCGGCTATATTTAAAACCTTTCCTCCCAAGAAGATTAACATGTGGTACGGCTACCGGACCGAGCGATCCATGAGAAGTCAGGAAACATGGGATGCAGCAAATAGCTATGCTAATAATTTTATGCTATGGTTGTTTGTAGGAATATCAGCTGTAGAATTGCCACTATTTCTTTACATGCAGGCTGAACATGCCGCACTTGCGGGGTGTGGGTTGCTTGTTGTGGGGTTGCTACTATTGATAGTATTTACAGAACGGTATCTTAAAGAGAAATTTAATAGTGATAAAAAGTAAACTGAGAGCCAGGAATGGAATAAATGTTAATAACTCTGTGATTATCAGTAAAAAACGGTGGATAAACACCTGCTTTTAGCCAAAATTTTTTGTGGGAAAGTTGTGGGAAACTACAACCCTAAAAAGTTTGCGCGCAAAGATATTATTACGACCTTCAACATACCAAGTGAGAGATATTCACGACAGACACAAAAGAGTGTCAGGTAAGTATTGCAACATTTCGCGCTGTTTATTTGAGTAAAAGGGGCTAAGGTTTTTTATTAAACTGATGGTCTGAAAAAGCTAAAGCTTCAGATACCGTAAACAGTATAGAATAGCCAAAACATGTTCTGTTTGATGCCTCTCGTAGGTTATCAAAATAAGAAGTGTTCTTGGTTCCGCACATTTCTTTTAAAGGGATAAGGCCTCGTGCTGATAACCTGAAATGACTAGAGTTACAATGGAGAGTGTCGGAGTACTTTTGCACGAAAGTGTAAAGTATTATTTGAGAGGGTTGCTGAGAACATCAGATTCTGAATCCATTGCCTTAGGGCATGGGCCGGCAGATGAAGTCTGATAACTGTAGCTTGGCATGCTTATTAACTACGGTTTTTAAGACATGGAATGGGGGTTTTTCTTAAATGAAAAGTCCCCATTTTTGTTTACATCGAGCATTACACATTAAGTAACCAATGCAGCTCGTTCAAAGCCGGGAGATTCCAATTCTCTCGGCTTTTTTTGTGTTTGTACATTTAGGTTAACTGTCCGACCCTGTTATGAACTACTTTCATGGCAGTTTGTTACATTTGAGTAAACAAAAAGACTACAGCCATCAAAAAGTTTGATATACCTGCATACTACAGATCATCCATCACCGGTAAGATCAAAGAAATAAGAAGAGCACAAGACCCTCGCAAGAAGGATTTCAGCCCGGTCGAGCTGGACTTTGGCCCGGTTAAGTTTTTCATAGCCAGGCACTTTGGTTTTTGCTACGGAGTAGAAAATGCCATTGAAATTAGCTATCGCGCGTTGGAAGAAAATCCAGATAAACGCGTATTCCTCTTGAGCCAAATGATACATAACCAAGAGGTAAACAATGATTTGCAGAGCAGAGGTATACAATTTATAATGGATACCGATGGCACCCAGTTTATACCATGGGAGGAATTAAAGCCTGAAGATATTGTGATTATACCTGCTTTTGGTACCACTTTAGAAATTCAGAAAAAACTTGAAGAAATAGGTATTGAAATACAGCAGTACAATACCACCTGCCCATTTGTGGAGAAAGTATGGAAGCGATCAAGTAAACTGGGCGAAGATGATCATACCATCATTATTCATGGCAAACACAACCATGAAGAAACCAGGGCCACGTTTTCTTACAGCTCCAAAAGCGCACCCTCGGTAATTGTTAAAAACATTGACGAAACTCGCACGATTGGTGAAGTAATAAAAGGGAACATCTCTAAAGAAGAGTTTTATAAGCTATTTGAAGGTCGGTTTTCTGAAGGTTTTGACCCTGACAAACATTTTGATAAGGTTGGTGTAGTCAACCAAACCACTATGTTGGCCACAGAAACACAGGAGATCGCTGATTATGTAAAGCAAGTGATGGTGGAGTTGTATGGCGTTGATAGCTATAAAGACCACTTTGCCGATACCAGGGATACTCTATGTTATGCTACCAATGACAATCAGGATGCGACCTATGGATTGTTGGAGAAGGATGCAGATTTAGCCATTGTAGTTGGGGGATATAATAGTTCCAATACTTCTCATATTGTAGAATTATGCGAACGAAAGTTTCCCACTTATTTTATAAATTCAGAAAAGGAGATTATTTCCAGAAATGAAATAAATCATTTCGACTATGTTAATAAAGAAAAGAAGAAGCATAGCAATTGGCTGCCTGAAGAAGAGCCTGTCAGCATTGTTCTAACAAGCGGTGCATCATGTCCAGATACATTGGTAGATGCAGTGATGTTGAAAGTACTTGATTTTTTCAACGACACAAAAGATGTGGAGAAGCTGGTAGGGGAGTTTGAAAGCGAAATTGGCTAAACCCTAATACCGATAATTAAAATATCATCAGTCTGCTGGTTATCTCCTTTCCAGGTATAATAGTCATCCTGTATTACCATCAACTGATCTTCCATTGGTTGATCATGTACCCGTTGTAGTATTGAGCGTAACTTGGAGTACATAAACTTCTTATTTTTCGGACCACCAAACTGGTCAACAATACCATCTGAAAAGAGATAAAAACTATCGTCTTTTTGCAGTTGAATCTCATGCTGTTGGAATGACCGGTCTTTGGGATAAGCATCACCTCCCACAGGGTGACTATCGCCTTTAATTATACGTAACTCATTGTCTTTAAAATAATACAATGGCCTTTTTGCACCGGCAAATTGAAGCTTATAGGATTTGGTATCTAACAGGCACAGGCCGATGTCCATACCATCTTCTGTATGTAAGTCCAGCTCATTGCCATGCAAACTAAAAAGCATCCTTTCATTAAGTTTTTTTAGCACATCGCCTGGAGCCAACTCATTTTGTTCAATGACAATACTATTTAAATGGGAGTTACCCAACACGTTTAAAAAGGCCGCAGGCACACCATGTCCGGTACAATCTACCGCTGCAATGATCACCTTGTCACCCTTCTCAGCAAACCAGTAGAAATCTCCATTAACAATATCTCTTGCTTTCGAATAGACAAACGCATCCTCAAACAACGCTTTCAATTTATCACCGGATGGTAATATGGCCTTTTGAATATTCTTTGCATAAAGGATACTATCCATGATATTCTTATTCTTATCCTGGATTTCCATGTTTTGATTACGAAGAATTCTGTTGGTTTTGGATTTATATAGATTCTTGCGGTATTGCAGCATAACAATAGCGGCAACCATTAAAATTGCAGCCACCAGAAAATACATGGTATAGGTGTTGTTACGAAGCTGTAGGTCTTTGATTTCTGCTTCTTTTTTTAACAGCTCAATCTCTTTTTGCCCTCGCTGTATTTGATAGTTACGCTCAATATCTGCCAGCTGCTTAGATTGCTCCTGATTAAATATGAGTTTATTAAGGGAATCATATTTTTCGTAGTTTGTTAATGCATCACTAAGCTCATTGGTAAGTTTATAAACATTCGACAAGCCTTGATAATTATCTCTTAATATTGACTTTGCATCAATTTCCTTCGCCAACCTTAAACTTGAGTTATATTTTTCTATGGCGCGATCGTATTGCTTTTGTTTTGTATTAAGGTCTGCATAATCTTTCAACAACTCTGCCTTATTGTAGCTATTGTTGATTTGATCAGTGAGCATAATAGCTTTGTTGTAGTAAAATGAGGTGGAGTCAAACTGATCCCTGAGGTAATAATTTTTACCAAGGTTGCTATAAATCGTATAAAGACCATAAGTGTTATTAAGCGCCTGGTCAATTTTGAGTGCTTGATAAAAATACTCTAATGCCAGGTCCAGGCTGTCCATCTCCTGATAAGCCAAGCCTAGATTGCTCAATGAGTTTGCAATACCCTCTTCATCACCCAACGACTGCTTGATTCGTAGCGAAAGTTTATGATTTTTTACGGTTTCATCCAGGCGACCAAGGTCAGAAAGAATCAATCCAATATTGTTGTATCCAATAGCCATTCGCATACTATCCTGCAGAGATTCGTTAGCATTCTGTGCCTGATAGAAATAATCCAAAGTTTTTTCATAATCACCCAAGCCGTAATAAACTATGCCCAGGCTAGTAGCAATTTCACCGGAGAGCAGAATGAATTCATTAGTGTTAGCAAGATCCAACGCCTCTGTACCGTACTCAATAGCTAGTTCCGGATCGCTTTGCCTCTGAGATAAATTTAGAAGCGCACTTACTTTTATAGAATCATTGGAGGTTGTTTCTACTACCTTTTTTAAACTATCAATAGGAGATTGCGCAGCTACCCCGCTCATTAAAAGTAATAGAAGTAAAGCGGTAATGGCCTTTTTAGACATACAAAGGGCAGGTTATTTTATTTGGTTTAGTGAAAATTAAGTAAGAATTATTAAATTGCATTGCATTTAAATGAATTTTCACCTCAACAATTGAGGCTAATCACCAGAAATCATGAATAGAATATCGGTAAAATAAGGTATTGAAGTAATCAGGAGGATTGCCAATACCGCTCGCTCGGAGTTTACAATTTTTCCATCAATAACCGATATTTATAAATGCAACTAAATGAATTTTTCAAGGCATTCTTAGCCGCAGTAAAGGGCGAAGAAAAAAACTTCACATCAGGCAGCATCAATCGAGCTATATTTATGCTCTCCATTCCCATGATTTTAGAAATGGTGATGGAGTCGCTGTTTGCCGTGGTCGATATATATTTTGTGGGTAAGGTAAGTGTAAATGCCATTGCAACAGTCGCGCTTACCGAGTCCGTAATTATGATCGTTTACGCCATATCCATTGGCTTGAGCATGGCCGCCACTGCCATGGTAGCCAGGCGCGTTGGCGAAAACAAAAAAGAAGAGGCTTCAGTAGCGGCCGTACAAGCCATAATTATAACGGTATCCATTTCTATGGTATTTAGTCTTATAGGGATATTCTTTCCAAGACAAATATTAGAGCTAATGGGTGGCGAAGCTGACCTGGTAAATGAGGGTTACCGCTACACCATGATTATGCTAGCCGGTAACCTCACCATCATGATGATCTTTTTGATCAATGCCATATTTAGAGGCGCTGGTGATGCATCGATAGCTATGCGTGTGTTATGGCTTTCAAATGGTTTAAACATTATTCTTGACCCCATTTTGATATTTGGTCTTGGTCCAATACCTGCTTTTGGTGTAGAAGGTGCTGCCATTGCTACAACAATTGGTCGTGGCACAGGGGTGATTTATCAACTCATTAAACTTTCGGGGCCTAACTCTATTGTTCGAGTAGCCTGGAGACACCTGAGAGTAAATGCTGAGATTATTTGGCGGCTAACTAAAATAGCAGCTGGTGGTATAGGCCAATATATGATAGGAACACTTAGTTGGTTATTTCTGGTAAGAATCAGCGCCATTTTTGGAGCAGAAGTATTAGCAGGATATGCCGTAGCCTTTAGAATTATCATGTTTACTATTTTACCATCCTGGGGTCTCAGCAATGCTGCGGCCACATTGGTAGGTCAAAATCTTGGAGCCGGCCAGCCAGAAAGAGCTGAAAAATCTGTATGGAAATGTGCCTTTTATAACATGATATTTCTGGGTGTTATTTCATTGATTTTTGGCATTTGGGCCGAGTGGTTTGTGAGTATTTTCTCCAGCGAACCTGAAGTGGTGAAGTATGGTGCCCTGGCGCTAAGGTATATTTGCTTTGGCTATATTTTCTTTGCCTATGGCATGGTGATAGGTCAGGCATTTAATGGTGCCGGTGATACACGCACGCCTACGATTATCAATTTCTTTTGCTTCTGGATGTTCGAGGTACCTTTAGCATATTTCTTAGCAATTACTCTGGGCTTTGGTCCGCAGGGGATTTTCTCAGCTATTGCCATAGCCGTAGTTTTACTTGCGGTGGTATGTATTGTGGTGTTTAAGAGAGGACGCTGGAAAACCGTAAATGTGTAATAAAAATAGTCTGGTCATCAAATATGGTGACCAGGCCTTTATTGCTCAATCCACTTTCTAAAATTAGGTGCATTTTCCTTACTGACCATAATCGGCTCCGGAGTAGCAGGGTTAAGCGTCAACGCAATTTTCCCGTTGTCAGACTTAAATTTTTCTACCGCATCGATGTGGATAACATACTTGCGGTTTGCCCGAAAAAAGTCATTCCCGAGTTCTTCTTCGATCTCACTCATGCTTTTGTCAATAATGTATTTATGACCGTGTTTGTCTGTCAGAAACGATACTTTATGTTCTGTGAAGAAATAGGCAATCGATTCTATGGTGATGGGAACGATGTCAGTTCCCTTTTTTACCAGAAACCGTTTCTTAACACTGGGGCTTCCATTAAATACTTCTGAAAATCGATGGCTCACAAAGTGATTTTCTAACGTCTTAACTTTGTTGTACGCTTTTTCTAGTCGCTCCTGCGCTACAGGTTTTAGTAAATAATCTATCGAGTTGTGCTCAAGCGCTTTTAGAATATAATTGTCATAAGCCGTAATAAAGATTACTGGGAAATTTACCTCTACTTGGTCGAAAATCTTGAAAGACATATCATCGGCAAGCTGTATGTCAACAAAAGCGAGGTGAGGAGCAGGGTTGTTTTGCAAATAATCTACGGCCTCTTTTGTGCTTTGCATGACGCCAAGCACCTGATCATTGGGAGCGACCTCTCGGAGCATATTTATTAGTTTAAGTGCCGCATTAGGCTCGTCTTCAATAATTAAAATGTTCATTTTATCCATGGAGCGCGAGTAGAGGTAAGTTGATATTAAAATATGAACTATCTGTGGAGGTTTCGATGCCTCGGCCTACGATAATTTTAAATCGTTCATCAAGATTTTTCAGTCCTATTTTCGAAGAGTGCGGCTTAGAAGACTTATTTTGAAGGTTGTTTCTTATCGAAAGCAATTGTTCCTGTTGACTAATAGCCACTTCCATTGGTTTCCTTTTAGATATTTCGTTGTGTTTTACTACGTTTTCTATGGCCATAAATATTGAGATGGGTGGAATTAGAAATCGTGTCTCAGCTTCCTTTTCCAAATTAAAAACAACCTGAAGATGCTCTCCAAACCTTAGTTGTAGCAATTCAATATACTTATTTAAAAAGAGCATTTCATCTTCCAACATCACAAGTCTTTGGTCTTTGTTGGAAAGAACATACCGATATACTTCAGCCAGACTTGAAGTAAAAGCCTTAGCTTTTTGAGGACTTTCGTCAATCAGGTGTGAAAGACTATTGAGTGAATTGAACATAAAATGAGGATCAATCTGATTTTTCAATGCTTCTAATTGAGCCTGAATACGAGCCTTGTCCATTTTTTCTCCCTTCACAATATCTGATGCTCGTTGTTTAATCAGAATAGTAGTTTCATAAGCGTGCGTGATAAATATGACACATATGACACATACAATGGCCGTTACCTGCATAACAGACCAATTAGGAGTAGCACCAGTGAATGTGTACCACAGATAAAGCATCCCGATCACGAGAGGAGCCGTATAAAAAACATTCCCCCCTAATATCATGATCACCTTTTGAGCGGGGTTGATAAACCAATTGTATTTGTTCTCTAGCTTGAAAAGTATATAGCGGTTGCCTTGCCATATCAAAAATGAAATAAGCATGAAGTAAGCATAGGCTGCAAAAATGTACAGCACCGATCGGTCTTCGTGTGTAACCAAGCCTGTGGCATTTGGAATAACGACACCAAAAAACTGGATTCCGATAATCCTTACCAACTTGTCATTGATGTCGATCTTGTCTGCCATACTTCGGAGGTAAAGTTTTCTGGTTCGAGGCCGAAAATTTCCGTTTCGGTTAAAAAACCACCTTTCGTGTAGCTAAATGTACTAAATTCAGTCAGTTGATTAGTTCAAGAAAGCAAAAAACTAACCTAAAACATAACCAATGAAACAACTAAAGATCAATCATGCGGCAGTCTGGGTTTCGACCATTATTGCGCAGTTTATCCCACCGCTGTGGTATGATTATGCCTTTTTTGGCATCAGGTGGATGGAGCTAAATAATTTTAAAGAAGAAGATTTTTCTACCTACAATATGGCCGTTGGCTTGTCTCTCGCATTTGTGGCCATGCTTGCGGCTGCCTATGTTATTGCCTGGCTTTTTACCAAAATTGATGTGCGCACAGGGGTAGACGGGATGAAGTATGCACTGATATTTTGGCTATGTTTTCGCTTTTTGGAAGTAGCCACACAAAATATGTTTACGCTAAGGCCTTTCGAGCTTACACTTATCGATGAATCTGTAGTGCTGATTCAATATGAAATAATGGGAGTGCTTTTAGGCGTATGGAAAAAGTATAAATGATAACTATTAACAACTAAAACTATAACAATATGGAAGCTTCAGTAAATTGGCTGGCGGTAATCGTAGCCACACTATCAACATTTGTATTGGGTGCTATCTGGTATGGTCCTTTATTTGGAAAAGCCTGGATGGCCGAGCACGGCTACACAGAAGAAGATCTCAAAGATGCCAACATGGGTAAAATCTATGGGACAGCATTTGTATTAGAGTTTATCATGACGGCTAATCTTGCATTCTTCATTGCAGGAGTTGGCTTAGGGGAAAGCGTGCTTTATGGGTTTTTAACTGGGTTTGGCTGGGTAGCGATGGCTATCGGTGTCAATTATCTTTTCTCTAGAAATTCAATTAAACTGTGGTTTATCGATGCTTTTTATTTTGTAATAAGCTTTACTATCATGGGAGCAATTTTGGGCGCCTGGAAATAGTTCTCTAGACGTTAGAGGCTAGACATTTGAAGTCGGATTGTGGAGCTAACTTTACCTGAAGGTCTCAAATTAAGACAATAAAGGTTGAGTTGAATCTCCGACTTCTAATGTTAAATTATCGGGTGCCGATTAATCTGGCTTCTAACGTCTATAATCTAACTTCCAAAATCACCCTCTCTCAATCAAGAAAGTGATATACCAGAAATAGGCTACCAGAAAGAAGAATCCCTCCCAACGGCTGATCACAGGTCGTTTACCGATAACTACAGCAAGGATCAGAGCAGTACTTGAGGCGATAATCATAAAGATATCTGAGTTGCTGATGACATCGTAAGGAATTGGCTTAAGTGCAGAGCTCAAACCTAATATCCAAAGTAGGTTGAATATGTTTGAGCCGACTACATTACCCACTGCAATGTCCGTATCTTTCTTAAATGCTGCAACAGCTGATGTCACAAGTTCAGGTAATGATGTGCCAATCGCTATGATAGTTAAGCCAATAAAAGTTTCACTCATACCCATGGTGCGGGCAATTTCAATTGCGCCATCAACTACCCATTGTCCACCAAAGTATAACCCAACCATGCCGATAAGAATTAAAACCACTGAGCGTGTATTGCTCATCTCCTTAAACTCTTCATTGGAAAACTCAGACTTCCTTTGTTTTGATACGATATAGACATAGCCCATAAACAAAACAAAAAAGAATAACAGGATGAAGCCATCATAGCGGCTGATCACAAAGTCGGTGCCCTTATTTCCTAAAAGTGAAGCGTTAGCTAAAAATCCAACAAGTAAAGTGGCCGTCAAAGAAAAAGGGACCTCAATGAAATAGGTATTCTTTGTGATTGGGAGTGGGTTAATCAGTGCTGAAATACCTAAAATAAGGAGTATATTGGCTACGTTACTACCTAAAACATTACCTACTCCTATATCTGGGCTGTTGTTGTAGCTGGCAATAAGGTTTACCAAAAGCTCTGGTAGGGAGGTGCCAAAAGAGACAATCGTAAGACCGATCACCAAACTGGAGATATTCATTTTCTTACCAATAGAGGTAGCTCCTTCAACAAGAAGGTCAGCCCCTTTGATTAGAAAAACAAACCCAACTACAAACAGTATATATACCAGCATATAAAAATTGTAATCCTAAATTCTAAAATAGTACATTTTTTTGGGCGAATACTAAGTTTATTAGATATTTTTAACTCTTAGGGTGAGTGCTGATCCAGGGTGTTTGTATTTAATTGTATTTCCTGGTCGACTATAAACTCTTGTTTGAAATCGGTGTTAACACTACTACGACTAAATTAAATTATGGAGATATTTAACTCATACTCGGTGATAATAGCGATCTCTTTGGTCATTATTGTCTCCTATTTTTTTAACATCATTTCACAAAAGACTAATATACCTAGTGTCTTGCTGCTCATTGTAACAGGTATATTAATAAAGCTTGGATTCGATTATTTTGACGTAAATACAGGCGGTCAGTTGTTCAGTGTTTTAGAAATATTGGGCATAGTGGGCTTGATAATGATTGTTTTAGAAGCCTCACTTGACTTAGAGTTAACTAAAGAAAAATGGCCTGTAATATGGAAGAGTTTTACAGTGGCTATGCTTTCACTCATTGTTTGCTCACTCGCCATAGCATTTTTATTACAGTTACTACTTATCGACAATTTTCTGGTTGCTTTAGTATACGCAATACCGTTGTCGATTATGAGTAGTGCCATTGTAATCCCCAGTGTTGGTGAGCTCATGGAGGACAAGAAAGAATTTATGGTGTACGAAAGTACCTTTTCTGACATACTGGGCATCATGTACTTCTATTTCCTCATTGGCAACCTCAACAATAGCGTAAACACTGTGGTTTGGGATGTGATATCAAACATATTTATCACAGTTGTTTTATCTGTAATTATCAGCTATGCACTCGTTTTAATCTTTCAACGTGTCCAGACTCAGGTTAAATTATTTTTACTGATAGCCGTGCTTTTGTTGCTCTATTCCCTGGGAAAGCAGTTTCACCTTTCTTCTCTTCTGATTATTCTGGTGTTCGGTTTGGTAATAAACAATCACAAACTATTCTTTAGAGGTTTCTTAAGAAATTGGATTGAGACAGCTCCATTAAATAGCATACTTCGCAATTTCCATCTCATTACGATCGAGTCAGCATTTGTTGTACGTACGTTCTTTTTTGTGATTTTTGGGATGACCGTGGATCTTCAGTCTTTGCTCAATGGGAGAGATTTTTTAATTAGCCTTGCCATTGTCGTGTTACTGTTTGGTATCCGAGCTGGTTTTCTTAGGTTTTTTAGGGGCAAAGAGATCACACCTGAGATACTCATCGCCCCAAGGGGACTAATTACCATCCTGCTATTTTTTGCTATTCCAGTATCTATGCAGGTTGAGTTTAACTCAGGCATTTTACTTTACACCATTCTTATGACAAGCATTGTCATGGCGATGGCCTTGATAGCCGGAGGAAAACATATAGAACCGGTTGATGCTGTGAAACAAGCCTATTGGAACGAAATTGATAAGCAAATAGAATCAATACCTGAGTCTGATAAGAATAAGACTATTGAGGAGAAAATTGTTGGAGAAGATGAGGAGGAAAACTCGAAATAAGCCCACCTCCCAATGAGATGGGCTTCACTTAAACAACCTTTATCGCTTCGCTTTGGCTCTTTCTATTTTTTCCTGAAGGCCTGAAGTATCTGCATAAAAGTCTTTTTCTTTGACAAGCAACATACTTTTTACATAATGATCGATGGCTTTGTCATACAACTTATTGAGGATGTAATAGTCACCGGCAACCTCATTGGCAAGCACACTGTTTTTGATTTTTAAAGACGTGTCTAGCCAGGCTTTGGCTTCAGCAAGATTTACATTTTTCCTGACACACAATTCTGCTGCTTTTGCATAAGACTCCCAGTCATCAGGAGAAGCCTTTTCTATAATTGCGCGCGCTTTGGAAATTACCTTTTCAGACTTATCGAAACTAAAGCCTGGGGAAGTTAATAGCATTAATGCCATTACTACCACATACATGGATTTGAATGTTGTTTTCATAATGTATTGAGTTTTTGAGTTGTTGTTACAAAACTCTATACCATAGCTGTGCCAAAAACACACACAGATATAAATATCAGAAAATCAGCTAGTTACAATTGGGGGATAACCCGGGGTTAAAGTATTTTGGGTGAGCTTAGATGCTACAATAAGTGTTCAAAATCGTCCAAATTAGAGGTTATCCAACCATTTTTTCACTAATGTCATTTATAATTTGATCTGCGTGGATGCGTGAGTTTTCTATAAACCACTTGTTGGTTTTATATCCTCCGCAAACAACGCCTGCCAGATAAATGTTTGGTACATTGCTTTCATTGGTAGCCTCATTATAGATGGGAGTTCTCATTTCATCATTGTTAAACTCAACTCCCATTGACTCCAACAGTTCAAAGTTTGGTTTGTAGCCAGTCATGGCTAATACGAAATCATTTTCGAAAGTTCTATCTCCTTTAGGAGTGGTAATGTCTACTTCAAACTTTCTAATAGCTGTAATCTCTGAGTTAAAATAAGCCTTGATAGACCCTTCCTTAATTCTGTTTTCGATATCGGGTTTTACCCAATATTTAACGGTATCGAGCAATTCTGGTTCTCTTACCACCATGGTTACTTCAGCACCCTTTCTGTAAGTCTCAAGAGCCACATCTACAGCAGAATTGGCTGCACCTACGACAATAATTTTTTGTCCAAAATATGGGTGTGGCTCATCATAATAGTGACGAACTTTTGGCAACTCTTCACCGGGTACATCCATCATATAAGGAATATCATAGAATCCGGTGGCTACTACAATAGCCTTTGAACTATAGTCTCCTCGGTCAGTTTTAATGCTATAACTATCTTTTGACCTTTTCACGGACTCGACTTTTTCATAAAGCTTAAGGTTCAATTCCCAGCTTGAAGCGACTCTTCTGTAGTATTCTAGTGCTTCGAATCGTGTGGGTTTATTGCCATGGGATATGAAAGGAACATCTCCAATTTCTAGTCTGTCAGAAGTTGAAAAGAAAGTCATGTTCAAAGGATAGTTGTAGATGGAGTTTACCAAACACCCTTTGTCTATGATCAAATAGTTGAGTCCGGCCTTTTTTGCTTCAATACCACAAGCCATTCCAATAGGACCAGCACCAATGATGATTACATCGTATTTCATACCTCAATTTTAAGCATATATGTTACTAAGCAATAAAAACGGAAAAAGTTTGTAACCATTTAGTAAGGTGTAAGTATTCTATGCAACAACAACAGGTTTTAAACGCTCAGAATAGATAGGTTAATAATTGCGTTTTAAAAGCGGCTCGAGGGCCGCTTTTTTCATGTATACAACCTCACTTCACTGTTTTTTATTAAAAGAGAATGTTATATTGTGGTATGATTCATGTCAGACCCGCAAAATTTAAAGAACTAGATACTATAGCCGAATTTCAGGTGCAAATGGCTAATGAAACCGAGCAGCTCACTCTTGATTTAGAGGCTGTTAGAAAAGGTGTGGAGTCTATATTTGAGGATGCTCAAAAAGGCAACTATTATGTGGCCGTAGATGATGATGAACAGGTGCTAGCCTGTTTAATGACGACCTCCGAGTTTAGCGAGTGGCGCAACGGCACCGTCATTTGGATCCAATCCGTTTATGTGAGGAAGGAACACAGAAAAAAAGGTATCTATAAACAGATGTATGAATACCTAAAACAGATGGTGCAGGAAGATGATGACCTGATGGGTATAAGGCTGTATGTTGAGATGCATAACCAAGCTGCTCAACGGGTGTACATCAATATGGGTATGAAAAGCGACCATTATAAAATGTTTGAATGGATGAAAGACTTTTAATATGCGCGTAGTTTTAACAACCGTATTTGTTTTAGTCGTTACGATGATAGCAATGTCACAAGACTTTGTTGTGGATAAGGTTGCAACAAACAACAGCGAAGTAGCCATTACTTTTATTGGCCATGGCTCATTGATGATGAAATATGATGGAAAGACATTACATATTGATCCGTCATCAAGAGAGGCTGATTATAGCAAATTACCTGATGCCGACCTTGTGTTGATCACACACCATCATGGTGATCACTGCGACCCAAAAGCATATGGAGAAGTTGCTAACGAAAATACGATGACCTTCCTCACCCAATTAGCCAAAGACAAACTTGAAAAAGGCACGGTGGTCAAAAATGGGGAAAGTGTCAGCTATGGCTGGGTTAATATTGAGGCCATACCGGCTTACAACCTGGTGCACAAAAGAGATAATGGAGAGTTTTTTCACCCGAAAGGCTGCTGCAATAGCTATGTAATTACTATTGACGGCTTGCGTATTTTTATAGGCGGGGATACGGAAAACACCCCTGAAATGAAGGCCCTAAAGAACATTGATATTGCCTTCTTGCCTATGAACCTACCTTACACCATGACTCCTGAAATGGTGGCCGATGCCGCCAAAGCATTTAAACCCAAAGTGCTTTACCCATACCACTATGGCAGCACCAATGTGGATGATTTACTTCAATTAATGGAAGAAGAACCTTCGGTTGAAGTGAGAGTGAGGAAGATGTAAAGCATCTTAGCTCTTTTCTTAATTTCTATTTTAATCAAACAAAAATTTATTCTAAATTAGGATATTAATTTACCTGTAAATAATTGAACAAAATGAAAAATTTATCCTGATTTTAGCCTTTGTAATAACTTCTGTTTTCAGCTATGGGCAAATGGTTTGGCATCATAACTTTCAGGTGGCACAAGCATTGGCCATCGAAAAAGACCAGCTGATATTATTGGATTTTTGGGCCACCTGGTGCGGACCATGTAAGACTATGGACCGACAGCTTTGGGGCAAACCAGAAGTGGTCGAACTTTCAAAAAAGTTCGTAGCTTATAAAGTAGATGTAGATAGAATTCGTGACCTCGCAATGAAATATAATGCTACAACTATACCAAAGGTAGTATTGGTTACTGCCACAGGAGAAAAAGTTTGGGAAGAGACCGGCTTTGGAAGTTCCACACCTTATATCATGATGATGGAGTCAATTCCAGCCGAATTAATGGGTCTTAATAAGGTACTTTTTGATGAAAAAGAAAAAGAAAGTGCTGAGAGTTATATGAGAATCGCTCAAGCCTATCAAAAAGTAGGGTTTACTTTAAAAAGTGATTTAGCAGAAGATTTTCTTTATCTAAGTGATGACTACTTTAAGAAAGTCACCAAGGTGAGTGAAGACGAAGAAGTAATCCTTATGGCTGACTTAAATCAGCTTTTTAATGATGCACTTAAAGGCAAATATTCAAAAGCGATAAAAAAAGTTGACAAACTTGATATAGCAGCCGATAATGCGGAAGCACTGGAGTTCAGCAATTTTATTAAAGCCTATTGCTTCAAGTGTGATGGTGACGAAAAGAATTATCTAGAAGCCAAAAAGACAGTTCAGAAGGAGGAATATCTTTCACAACTAGAGAAAGTTGATCAATAATTAAAAGGCTCCAAATGGAGCCTTTTTTTATTCCTCTACCTCAACAACCATTACAATCTCTACGGCCAAATTAATAGGTAACGAGACCATACCCACAGCCGCTCTTGCATGCTTGCCTTTTTCCTCACCAAAGATTTCAACCAATAAGTCTGAGCAACCATTGATCACTTTAGGTTGGTCATAGAAGTCTGGGGCCGAGTTGACCATCCCGAATACTCTAACGATTCTTTTTACTTTATTAAGATCGCCAATTTCAGCTTTTAATGATGAAAGTAAGTTGATGGCCGTTAGTCGGGCAGCAGCGTTACCTTCCTCAACAGTTAAGTCTTTGCCCACTGTGCCCGTTGTGCAATTTCCAGCGCTATCACAAGAACCATGTCCGGCTAAAAAGATCAAATTCCCAGTTCTAACTGCCTTGACATAATTGGCAGCTGGTGCCGTAGGTGTGAAAAGCTCTATGCCTAAAGCTTTAATTTTTTCTTCTGGACTTTGAGCATAAAGCGTTGCACTAACGAGGCAGCATAAAATAAGTAAGAGGTTTTTCATAGTATCAGTATTTAAGATTATGTAAAATCTTAATTTTAATTAACGAAAGCAACTATAATCTAAGATGAAAAAAAGATGTGGATGGGCCGAAGGGCAGTTTGATGACTATGTAAAATACCATGATGAAGAATGGGGTGTGCCTGTTCACGATGATCAAACGCACTTCGAGTTTCTCATACTTGAAGGCGCACAGGCGGGCTTAAGTTGGGCTACGATACTCAAGAGAAGGTCGGGTTATAAAAAGGCCTTTGCCAATTTTGATGTTCAAAAAGTAGCACAGTTTGATGAGGCAAAAATCCAGGAGTTGCTACAGGATAAAGGCATTATCAGAAATCAGTTGAAAGTTAGATCAGTAGTCAATAATGCCCAACGGTTTATCGAAGTGCAAAAAGAGCTCGGGTCTTTTGATAAGTACATTTGGTCTTTTGTAAGAGGAAAACCAATTATTAATCAAAGGAAGTCAATGTCAGAGGTACCGGTAACTACTAAAGAATCGGATGCGCTCTCGAAGGATCTAAAAAAACGAGGATTTAAGTTTGTAGGTAGCACAATTATCTACGCTCATATGCAAGCCTGTGGCCTGGTAAACGACCATACTACCGATTGCTTTAGGTATAAACAGGTGAATAAATAAGACCTTCCATGTTGTGGAAGGCCTGGTTTCAATTACTCGTGCTTATGATACACCTTGGCAACAATTCTCCAACCACTGTCAAACTTAGATAGGGAAAGATAATCTGTGAACACATGTTTACCATCTTTGTGCAACTCGAGCTTCACCTGAGCACTATTGCCGGTAACATCTACATAATTGAACTTGTGGTCCCATACGTTGTCTTCGGCCTTAAATTCAGCACTGTTTTTTCTTTTTTCTACTCCAGCGACCCATTGTGCAATCGGGTATTTACTGATGGCCTCTCCTTTTGGAGAATAAATAGCGAAATCTTCATGGAAGGTCTTCGTCATAGCTTCAGGATTTAGCTCATTAAAAGCTCCATGTACATAACCTGTTTCTACTACTTTTTTGATCATATCAACATCTCCTTGTGCGTTTACAGTCAGGCAAGGGATTATTAAGAGGCCTGCAATAATTGTAATCAATTTTTTCATGTGTCAGAGGTTTGGTTTAACACATTTTACGGATATACAGAGCCTTTGGTTGGGTTAACCTATAAGTCCTGCACAATGGTCTTTCGAGGAATTCTTATCACATAGATGCCTTCAAACATATTGTTTTCAATAAGTGGCATCGTGTAAACCATGACTTCACCATCGCGCTGAACATTTTCTGCAGGTTGAGCCCCTTGAGTCATACTGTATTTGTAAGCTTCTAACAACTCCCATTCTACTTTGCTAGTGGTCGAGTCGTTTTTCTTCAGGATGCGTGCATCCACTTCCAGCTTGTTTAACAGGGTATCGGCACCAGCTTGGTATTGAGCCAGCAGCTTTCTTCCTTTTTTAAATGTAGCCTCCACGATATCCTCTTCGGGGATTTTTCTAATTTCTCTCTCCTCCAATTCGTTTTTCAGCGCTTTGCGCTGTTCATCAGACAAACCCCCACCACAGGACATATATAAACAAGAAATACAAATTACGGCTATATACTTTTTCATATCATATCGATTTACATCGTAAAAGTACAAAGATTAAAAGATAGCATTTTATGCTAACAGGCATGTCGCCACGATTTGTTAATTTTGTTGAATAATCGAACAAATATGATCGAAAAATTAGAAGAACTAAAGCACCGATTTGAAGAGGTGGGTCAACTCATTGTGCAGCCAGACGCTATGGCTGACATGAAAAAGTATTCTCAATTGAGTAAAGAATACAAAGACCTCGAAAAGGTGATGAATAAATACGATGCATACCAGGAGGTCTTATCTAACATTGATAATGCCAAACAGGTAATTAAAACGGAAAAAGATGAGGAGTTCCGGGATATGGCCAAAATGGAGCTCGATGATCTTCTACCTCAAAAGGAAGACCTGGAGGACGAGTTAAAACAAATGTTAATTCCCAAGGATCCAAATGATCATAAAGAAGCCATTTTAGAAATAAGAGCTGGAACCGGTGGCGATGAGGCGGCAATTTTTGCCGGTGACTTGTTTAGAATGTACCAGCGATTTTGTGAAAAGAATAGCCTAAAACTCAATGTGCTGGATCTCACGGAAGGCACGAGTGGTGGTTATAAGGAAATCGTAAGTACCGTTACAGGTGATGAACCTTATGGAACATTAAAATTCGAATCAGGCGTACATCGTGTACAGCGCGTACCACAAACCGAAACACAAGGTAGAGTACACACGTCAGCAGCAACGGTGGCGGTGCTACCAGAAATGGATGAAGTAGATGTACAGATTGATATGAACGATGTGAGAAAGGATACCTTCTGTTCGTCAGGTCCTGGTGGTCAGTCGGTAAACACTACTTACTCTGCGGTACGTTTAACACACGAACCTACCGGCCTTGTGGTCTCTTGTCAGGATCAAAAATCTCAGATTAAGAACTTTGAAAAGGCACTGAAAGTATTGAGATCAAGAATCTACGAGATAGAACTCGCTAAACACAATGCTGAGGTCGGTGCCCAGCGTAAATCGATGGTAGGTAGCGGAGACCGGTCTGATAAAATCAGAACCTATAATTACCCACAAAGTAGGGTTACAGATCATCGCATAAACTACAGTCAGCATAATTTACCCGATGTAATGGATGGTGAGATAGGAGAGTTTATAGAAAAATTAAGAATCGCTGAAAACGCAGAAAAAATGAGCGATGATGCTTAATTAAAAATATTTCTAAATGATGTGACTTTTTAATGTCACTGCGTCAAAGAAGCACGAACACCAAAAATGTTCGTGCTTTTTTATTTAAAAGCCAATTACACAATTAACTAAAAAAATGAAAATTAACGTATTATGTATTCTCCTGGTAGCAGTGATCATCGTATCATGTGGAGAATCGAAAGAGCAAAAAGAAATAGCCGTTTTAAAGGCTGAGGTGGAAGCATTGAAATCTGAAAATGATTCTTTGAGGACTGGAGATGTCAAAATGCAAGTATCTATTCAAAATTTCACGGCATCGTTGAAGGAAATTGAGCAAAACCTTGCAAGCATTGACGAAAACAAAACCATGCTTGCCAAACTAAGCACCGAATCACCTGATGAGGAAAGTGTGAAAGAAAACATCAACAAAAGAATTGCTAAGATTAAGGAGTTGATGCAGAACAGTAAACTGAAAATTTTAACACTTGACAAGGCGCTTGTAAAATTAAGACAAGAGTCGGGTGATAAGAGTACTGAGATTTTAGCTTTAGATCAAAAGATTAAATTATTGATCAACAACTTGGTTGAAAAAGACAGTATGATGTCAAATATGGACGATAAGCTATATGATATGGAGGCACTTTATGCACTTGAGAAAGAAGTGACTGCTGAATTGTCTAACATTTTAAATCGTGCTTACTTTTTAATGGGGACCTCAAAAGACCTTGACACCAAAGGAGTAGTAACTAAAGAAGGCGGTTTCATAGGATTAGGTAAAATAAAAGTGATCAATGCCAACGCATCAGATTCACTTTTCACTAAAATCAAAAAGGATCGGGTTGAAGAGGTTTATATCAATGCGAAAAAGGCGAAATTAATCTCAAACCACCCGGAAGGTTCTTATAACTTTGTAAAAACAGACGACATCGTTGAAGTTTTACAAATCACTAACAAAGAGCTATTCTGGAAAGAAGGCAACTACCTGGTGGTAGAAGTTGAAAAATAACAAAAGGGCCGTACGGCCCTTTTTTATTGTGGCTACTTTAGCCTTTGATTTGATACCTTTGTATGAAATGAAATTTACGAAGTGCCGTTATATTGAGATGAGTCGCTTACTACTGACTGCCATGGTTGTAACCTTACTTGGTATAGCGTGTACTCCTGAAGAAGAAAAACTCACCTTTGACAGTTCTGCTACACTTAGACTTTCAACAGACTCGGTGCTATTCGATACTTTATTCACTTCTAAGCAGAGCATTACCAAACGTTTTAGAGTGTACAATGACAATGACAAAGCTGTAAACGTTTCGTCCATAGCACTGGCCAATGGCAGTAGCTCACAATACAAAGTCTTTGTAAATGGAAGAGCCGATACTGAGTTTAACGATGTAAAATTACTTGGGCAAGATAGCTTATTGGTATTGGTTGAAGTCACCATCGATCCGATGGATCAAAACCTCCCGTTTTTGGTCACCGATCAGCTCATTTTTGACACAAATGATAACATCCAGGATGTAGATCTTGTGGCATGGGGGCAAGATGCTGTTTTTCTTAATGGAGAAGTACTTGCGTGCAACACTACCTGGACTAATGAACGCCCTTATGTTATATTCAACTCGGTGTTGGTAGATAGCCTCTGTAACCTTACTGTCGAACCCGGAACGCAGATCTATTCACACAAAGGCTCTTTTATTTTTATTGAGGGCACCATTGATGCCCAGGGCACTGCAGAAGAACGAGTACTATTTAGCAACGACCGGTTTGATGAAGGGTTTGAAGATGCGCCAGGTCAATGGGGCGGACTGATTTTTCTGCCCGGAAGCAATAATAATACGATCGATCATACCGACATACGAAATGCCGAGTTTGGCATCTACTTAGGCACGCCAGATGATAATGACGATTACGACCTGGTATTAAGCAACAGCCGGATTGAGAATATCGGAGGTAATGAAACGTTTACCGGTAATATCATCAATGTGGCACCTGGCTATGGTTTGCTGGCCATTTCTTCTGATTTATATGCTTATAATACCGTGGTTAATAACTGTGAGGTGAATACTGTTGGTAATTATGCTGGGGGCAACTACAAGTACGAACATTGCACTTTTGGAAACTTCACCTTTGATTTTTTCCGACAAGACCCATCTGTTGTTTTTGCAGATAACCTGGCTTTAGGTAATAATTCATTGTTGGTTGAAGACCTTTCAGTTGAAATGACCAATAGTATTATCTGGGGTAGCCTGTCAGATGAACTATTAACAAGCAATGCCGGTGGCGCTCAATTCAATGTATCAATCGATCATAGTTTATTGCGCACTCGTGACGATCAGTGGAGTGGTAATAACAATATCATTAATGAGAACCCACGATTTATCGACCCAAGGGGTTACAATTACGCACTTGACACACTATCACCCGCTAAAGATGCCGGGATTAATATTGGTATTTTAAATGATCTGGATGGCAATAGTCGAGACTCAAAGCCAGATTTAGGAGCATTCGAAAGAATAGAGAACTAATATGCACGCTTTTCAAAAAGAAATTTCTATTCAGGCCAAATCAAGAGGCTTTCATTTGATAACGCAGGAAATACTGAGTGAGATACCGGAAATTGAAAAAATCAGTATAGGAACGTTACATGTTTTTGTGAAGCATACTTCGGCAAGTCTTACCATCAACGAAAATGCCGACCCAACGGTAAGAGAAGATTTTGAATCTCATATCAATAAGATGGTACCAGAAAATGCTCCTTATTATAAACACACGCTCGAAGGCAGTGATGACATGCCGGCTCATATTAAGGCATCTATGATGGGCAGCAGTGTTTCCATCCCTATCACAAATGGAAGGCTAAATTTAGGTACCTGGCAAGGCATTTACCTCTGTGAGCATCGCAATTTTGGAGGAAATAGAAAGCTCGTAGTTACCGCTACCGGAGTTTAATATATTCTCGTGAGGCGATAATAGTCAGAGACCGTAACTCTGAATGCTTCGCGTGCCACAGTATTTGCTAACAATGGAGATTTATCACCATAAATCAAAACGAAGAATTGCTCGTCATGTAACAGGTGCTCATAGATTTGAGTAACAAACTCCAGCATACCTTCTTTAGAGAAGTTACTTAGCACTATTTCGGATCCATTTGTAGTTTCAACCACGATTTCTTCTTGCTGGCGCAGGTCTTCGGTTGGTTCAACCAGTAAGTAGGCTTCATCTTGAAGATAGTTGATTACAATAGCAAGGTTGATCGCTGGAGCCACATCTTCTAACCGATCTTCATGCCGAAAGACATTAAACTTTGCAGCCTTATTCTCCTCCAGATAATAGTTAGATTGTCGTACATTTTTAAAAAAAAGCTCAGTATCATCACCCGTTTTGAAAGTAAATTTCTCACGATCGATAGCCTTGTCGCTATCCAATTTACACGCAACTAGTAGTATTAATACAACAACCCAGTATTTCATTCTGTATGGTAAATTCGTTTTACACGTTGGCTTACGCTCGTTAATATTTCGTAAGGAATAGTGTTAATAAAACCAGCCATTTCTGATATGGTTATGTTTCTGCCAAAAACCTCCACTTCGTCTTCTTCAGCAGCTTCAGGTATATGAGTAACATCTACCATGGTCATATCCATACAAACACTGCCTACTACAGGAGCTCTTTTTCCATGAATAAATACCTCACCTATGCCGTTGCTAAACGCTCTGCTGTAACCATCAGCATAACCGATGGCTATGGTGGCTATTCGTTTGTTGGCTTCGATTTTTCCTTTGCGTCCATAACCCACTGTATCACCGGCTTTCAATTCATTGATTTGAGATATAATAGTTTTTAAGCTACTTATCGGCTGAAGCTTGTCTTGTTCTTGTAGGTTAGTCTCAACGCCATAAAGCCCAATGCCCAACCTTACCATGTCGAAATGGTATTGAGGAAACCGCACAATACCAGGAGAATTAACCAGGTGTCTTATAGGAGAAATGTTGAGCGATTTAGATACCTGCAGGCTCATTTCGTCAAACCGTCTGGCCTGAGTATGAGAAAAATCATTATGAGACTCATTATCTGCGCCAGCCAAATGACTAAACATGGCCTTTACCCGAATATTTTTATTTGCTTGAAGTACTTGAGTAAGTTCATCAAGTTGATGTGAGGCAAAACCCAGTCGATGCATACCAGTGTCGAGCTTAAGGTGTATGTTGGCCTCTTGCATATCTAAAAATGAAATAAACTTATTGAGGATATTGAAGTTGTATATTTCAGGCTCCAGCTCATATTTCAAAATCTTCTCGAAGCTTTCCTGTGTAGGATTCATGACCATAATCGGCAGTGTGATCCCGTTTTTTCTCAGCTGAACGCCCTCATCGGCATAGGCAACCCCTAAATAATCGACCCTATGGTGTTGCAATAGATTGGCTATTTCCAGACTTCCGCTTCCATAAGCAAAAGCTTTTACCATTACCATCATCTTGGTGTTAGGCTTTAGCTTCGACCGATAATAATTCAGGTTGCTGGTAAGCGCATCAAGGTTGATTTCCAGCTGGGTGCCGTGTATTTTTTCTTCCAATTGACGTACAATTTTTTCAAATGCAAACACACGGGCACCTTTCACCAATACGGTGGCATTTTCAAATAAATCCAGATCTTGTTGGTCTAAAAAAGCCTCGGTGGAGGGATAAGCAATCAAACCATCATACGAGAGGTGCTTTGAAACGTTTTTCCCTATGGCAATCACAATATTGGGTTGTGCTACTTGTAATTTTTTCTCAATGGCTCCATAAAGCTCCTCGTTGGATAACCCCGTTTGATACAAGTCAGACAATACTATGATCTTCTTAGAACGCTGCTTTTGGCTTACTAAAAAGTCTATGGCGACTTCAAGCCCTGCCAGGTCGTTGTTGTAAGTATCATCAATAATAAGGCTGTTGTTGATACCTCGTTTCATTTCCAACCGCATCTTAACCGTACGCAAAGTGTTAAGTCCTTTTTGGATGTCCTCTTCACTATAGCCTTTCATGAGCATATAACAGATGCAGTGCATCACATTTTCAATCGCGACAGGCGCAGTAAAAGGCACGGTCAATTCCATTGTTGAGCCTCTTAAAGATAGCTTCAATCTTGTTTTCGACCCAGTAGGCGACATACTATTTATACGCACATGACTTTTCTCACTTTTACCCCAGGTAAAACCTTTATCAGAAAGTAAACTGTCAATTTCGGTGTGATCTTTACAGTAAACCACTTGTGCTGTGTCCTTAAACAGCAATGCCTTTTCTTTGAATTTCTCTTCTCTGGATAGAAAACCTTCGTCATGAGCAGCTCCGATGTTGGTGAAAATACCCTCTGAAGGTTGAATGATTTGCTGCAGGTTGCTCATTTCATTCGTTTCTGAGATACCTGCTTCAAATATTCCAATGGTCTGGGTGCTATTGAGTCTCCACACAGAGAGCGGTACTCCAACTTGTGAGTTATAGCTTCCTGGGTTTTTTGTAATGGCTTCAAATGGCATAAGCATTTGAGCCAGCCATTCTTTCACGATGGTTTTACCATTGCTGCCTGTAATGCCTACTACAGGCCCGCTAAATTGGTTGCGTTTATGGGTGGCAATTTGTTGTAATGCTTTAAGCGTGTTTTCCACTCTTATCACATTTATTTCTTCCTTGGGCAAATCAAGGCTATGATCAATAATAAATTGTTTCACACCAGCATCAATAAGAGACTTAATGTAAGCATGACCATCATGTCTTTCACCTTTTATAGCAAAAAAAAGGGTGCCGTCTGAAGGGATAACTTTACGGCTATCAGTAAGCAGGTGGTTGATGTCGAGTGTGGGTTGTGCCTCACTAATTACCTGACCCCCAGTAATTGCTTTTAGGTGTGAAAATTGGAGCATAATTCAAAGTAAAGAAATAATCTCAGATAAATTATTACTTATAAAGAAAGCACCATTTCATATTGGTCTAGCTGGTTGTCGAAACCAATTCGGCTAAAAAAATGAAGAGTATCTTCTGCCTCTTTGTCGATGTTGATGATGGTAAGCTCTTTTTGAAGGCTTCGGTTATGCATATAGGAGATCATGGCTGAGCCGATACCCTTATTTCTGTAGTCTGTATGAACACCAATTTGGCTTATCCTACCAAAGGAAGGTTGAAATATGGAATAGCCTACACATTTATTTTCATGATGAGCTTCTATAATTTCCTCATTGGCCAGGTTGCTGGTAATCATTTGAGGGGAGTCCAAAAATGAAGGCGTATAATCTGAAAATTTTTCATAAATATGCCAATCAGGTTTGGCTATAGAAAATATGTCTAATGAAAGATCTAACGGTCGCTTTAGTAGAGCCGTAGAAAGCTTAAAACACTTAAAATATTTGGTTGGCACAAAGCCGACTTGTTCATAAGCGTTAATAGCTTTTTTGTTTTCTGTTAACACCTCAAGTACACACTGCTTTATTTTTCTTTTCTGTAGCAGCGGTGTCAGGTAGTTATACATCTGTGTAGTGAGCTTATTACCTCTATATGCCGGCCGCACGCCTGTACCACCATTGTAGGCCGTGAGCTTACCATTATAATGATTTACTGAAGTAAAGATAAATCCTGCCAGGGCGTCATAATCATATGCTCCGATAGAAAGTGAAAAGTCAATTTTTAACTTTTCTACAAATTTTCTTACAAACTGCTCTTTTGTAAGTTTAAAAGCCACTGGGTAGTCAGAAAACGCATCCAAAAATGCGATATACATTTCTGTTAGGTCAAGTGGTTTCAAACTTCTTAAATAAAAAGACTCAGCCATATTTTAGTGCAATTTAGCTCCATTTGGCACCACTCCATCTACACCAGCCAAAACAATATGTCCTTTTGAGTTGGTAAATCCTGTTACTAATATTTGTGATTTAATTGGGCCTATTTGTTTCTCAGGAAAGTTAGTAACGCAAACTACCTGCTTGCCTACCAATTCTGTGGTAGTGTATTCATCAGTGATTTGTGCACTGGACTTCTTAATACCAAGCTCTTCTCCCAGGTCTACATGTAAAATATATGCAGGCTTTTGTGCCTCTAGAAAGTCCTCTGCTTCTACGATAGTACCTACCCTTAATTCAACTTTTTCGAAATCATTCCAACTAATCGTGCTCATATCATCCAATTTATACAAAAATCTCTATTTCATTACATGAGGACAATCTATTGTTGTGCAACATTTTGTAATATATTCCGTATATTAGACAACTTCATGAAAACCCGAGGCCACATAGCTGTTTTGGTAGCCATAAGCATTTTGTGTTTATATGCTCCAACTTATGCACAAGAAGATGGGTTTTCTATGCCTAATGTAGATAGAGAGCCAGCCTCCAACACATCTACTGCAGGTGAAGGTTCACGCAGTGGCTACACAATAGACCCAGTAAAAAAGTCTGCTGAAAGAATTGGTGCTGATAAAAAAGATGTGGCACCCAAGAAAGTTGAGGATAAAAAATCTGAAGAGTTAAAATCAGAAACTCGACCTCAAGAAAAACCCCAAGGAGAAAAAACTTCTAACCCAAACAATACTTCTAAAAAGCCAAATGAAGAAGCTGAGGATGTGTTGTCTTTCAATTTACTCTACTATATGATTCAGAAATTCAAGTTTTCTGATGTTATAGACGAGTAGTTATAATCAACCTACTTTTTTTTGATTTTATTTATGCAACTTTGTTGCATATGCGTTTTATTGCCTTAGTCTTTATCATCCTTTCTCCCGTATTCGTCATGGCACAAACTCAGGATTGTGCCGAAGATTGTAGTTGTACCGTGTCAGGTACCATAATAGATGCCCAAACACTTGAGCCTATTCCCTTTGTGACTGTACAGATAAAGGGTACTAATAAGGGCGTAATTACAGACGAACAAGGTGCATTTAGTATAAAAGAAATTTGTAAAAGTGAATTTGATATTGAAGTGGCCCATGTAGGCTTCAAACCGGTAGTGCATCACCATGATAGCTATCATAAGAACCCAACCATAAAATTAGCACCTGATGAAATTATTCTGGAAAGTATAGTAGTAGAAGATGAACGTAGCACTACCGGAATATCCTCTCTCCATGAGACTAAATTATCAGGCAAGGACCTCTCAGCGATAAAAGATCAATCATTAGGCAATGTGATGGCTAGTATTACCGGTGTGTCTACGCTAAAAACCGGGAGTAATATTGTAAAGCCCATTATCCATGGCATGCATAGCAACCGAATCTTAATTGTAAACAACGGTATTCGGCATGAAAGTCAGGACTGGGGAGAGGCGCATGCGCCAGAGATTGACCCTTCCTTAGCCAATAACATAAGTTTGATCAAGGGTGCTGCCGCAGTGAAATACGGACCAAATGCATTAGGCGGTGTTATCATTATCAACCCACCGAAAATGGAGCTAGACGATCATTTTCATGGTGAAGTAGCTTTGAAAGGTGAAAGCAACGGAAAGGCATTTGATGGCAACATATTGCTGCAAAAAGGGAAAAAGAATTTTGCCTGGTTGCTGCAGGCATCGGGCAGGTATCAAGGTGACTTAAGGGCTCCAGATTATAATCTGTCTAACACGGGCATGCGTGAGATGTCAGTGGCTGGTGGCTTTCTATACCATTGGAGAAAAGTTGATTTGAAAGCGTATTATAGTCATGTAGAGCAGGAGTTGGGTGTGTTGCGTGGCTCGGTGGTGGGTAACCTGGAAGATCTGGCTGATGCGCTAGCAGATGATGAACCAGATTTTACCGAAGCGCCTACTTACGATATTGCCACACCGCGGCAAGAGGTTAACCATGACCTTTTTAAACTAGAGAGTAATATCAACTGGCAAAAAAGTCGCCTAAATCTTTTATACGGGTTCCAGGTAAATAAAAGAAAAGAGTTTGATGTAAGAAGAGGTACTAATAATGAAAGACCGTCTATTGACCTGGAATTATTTACACATACGTTTGAGGCTGAATGGTTGCACGCGTCTGTAAATGATTGGAATGGTAGCATTGGAGTACAAATGTTGTATCAGGATAATAACAACTTACCCGGTACTAACACGATACCATTTGTGCCAAATTATAATAACTCACAAGCCGGTATTTATATGGCTGAGAGTAGGGAGGTGGGTAATTCTACATTTGAGCTTGGTGCCAGGTATGATATGCTGGTGGCATCGGCAAGGATACGTGACATCAATAACGATGTGGTAAGCTTTGATCAAAGCTACCAGAGTGTAAGCGGTATTATTGGTTGGAAAACAGAGATTTCTGCCTCCAGATCTTTCCGTGTAAATATTGCGACAGCCTGGCGTCCTCCAAGTATTGCAGAGCTTTTTAGTTATGGAAAACATAGATCAAACTTACAGTATGGCTTTTATCGCTATTCAGATAATGCCTTTCCAGATGATATTGATACAAATGAGGAGCAGGATAATGAATTGGGCTATAAGCTGACTACCACTTACGAACATCGAGGTGAACGATTTAGGCTTGAGGCCACTCCTTATATCAATTACATCAGAAACTATATTTATGCTGAGCCAAGGGATGTTTTACAGACAGTAAGAGGCTCATTTCCGGCTTTTGCATACGTACGTACCGATGCACTGTTTGCCGGAGTCGATGCAGTGGGTGTATTTAGTCATTCACAACACTTAGAATCTAAGGTTTCCGGTACTTACCTGTATGCTCAGGATATTGATAAATCCGCTGTACTATTTGGGGTGCCTGCCAACAAATTGTCTTATGATATCACCTTTAGCCAAAAAATCAGACAAAAGCACCCTTATGAAATTGGGTTAAATGCGGAGTATGTTTTTGAGCAATATAGAGCACCCCGGGTGATTACACCTGAACAATTTATTCAGAATGATGATTTTGATCCTTTTGAAAATGACCGCACCCCCTTTGATTTTAAGGAAGCACCTGACGGGTATTTTTTACTCAGCCTACAAAGTGAAGTCAATGTAAGACAATGGGTGGTGGGTATACGTGTAAATAACTTATTAAACGCCACCTACAGAGAATATACAGACCTACTGCGCTACTTTGCCGACCAACCAGGCATTAACTTTCAACTTTCTTTAAAATATCAACTATAACTTCTTGCAACATTGTTGCATTATATCTATACTTGTAGTGCAACAATGTTGCAGAAGGTATAACAAATAAAAACTAACTCAATGAAGACATTTAAATTTTCAATCCTTGCAAGTTTAATAATAGGCTTGTTTAGCTTAAGTGCATGTAGCGATGATGATGCGCCACCAGCTGAAAACGAAGAAGAAGTAATCGATCAGGTGACACTCATTTTTACCCCAACAGGCGGTGCACCACTTACTTTTAGTGCAGAGGGTGAAGGAGGTGTAAACTTTACTATACCAACAATTAGCCTTGACGCTAACACAGAATATGCCTTATCCGTAGAGGTAAGAAACACAGCAGAGGGTGAAAATATTACCGAAGAAATTGATGCTGAAGCTGAAGAGCACATGTTCTTTTATGGCTGGACTAATGGATTGTTTTCTGACCCTTCTGGTGATGGCAATATTGGACCTAACAGCAGAAGTGATGATGTAAACTATAATGACCAGGATGCTAATGGCTATCCGGTTGGCTTATCCACTACCTGGACAACAGGCGATGCTGCTACAGGCGAATTCAGATTAATATTAAAACATCAACCAGATATCAAGACCGCTACATCTACATCTAATGATGGTGAGTCTGACATTGACCTGGTTTGGGACATTGAAATTCAATAAATAGGTTTAGGTTATTGATTTTGATAGTAAGGCTACCCACTTGGGTGGCCTTTTATATTTCAATAATTGCATCTTCTTCTTGAGTAGCTGATGATATAGGCCGTTTGAGAAATTTTATTAATATTCATTAAAGTTTTTAATGCGAAAATTGTGTGCGTCTTGTTGGGGAGACAAAAGTTGACTTAAATAATAGCGATGGTAATAGCCGTTAAGCACAACTATTCTCTTGCCCTTATATAGATCGACAAAATACAAAATATGCTTAGCCATGGTTTGATTCCTTAAATCCCAGAATTTAGAAGCTTGTTCATAACCCTTAGCATAGCTTATGCTATCACCATCTATTTTGGTAAGATAGGTGGTTGAAAATGGCGGATTATTGCGCATGATTTGTAATAACTTATCATATTGATAATGCTGTCTTATTCTTGAAATGCTATCCGTAATTGCATTATTGAAAGCCTTTGCCCCCAGGTAGGCAAATGAATTGAGAGTGTCAGTTAGTTCAATGAACTCCGCATATATTTTTTGTTCCTGTGGTGCTAGCATGTTGTTTCTATAAAGACTATCCAGCAGGCCAACAGCTCTGCTATCCGTGGGTCGCGAACCAACTTTAATGCGATATTCATTTCTGCCAGTGAACTCATATGGTCTTACGTCCACATCAAACTGGTTCATGTACTTGACAGTAGCAATATTTTCATTACTCTCCCAGGTACTCTTAAATGTAAATTCTTCAGTGAAAAAGGATGAGTCAACTTCGAAAAGTATCAGATCAGGGTTTATTTTAACCAGTATGTTATAAAGACTGTCGGAATTAAACTGCTCAATAGGTTGGTGTACGGTACCCAGAAGTACAAGCTCCGTTTGCTTTTTGACTGAAGGTTCATTGCCTTCAACATTTACTGACTTTGAGTTGTAATTACATCCTAAGAGTAGCCATAAAAAGGTGAAAACAATTACTTCTGATATTCGCATATTCATTTGATGAGCAATATAATCAAATCGGCTATAAAAATGACTGGTGAGGAGGTGTGATAACGTTGTGTAGTATCTCTATACAAGGTAAAAACTAATTATTACTTACTTCTAACTGCTGTTTGAGAGACTGTTCTGATTGTGAGTGCAGTATTTTTACTCCCATGAAAAATTTAATTTTAGCTTTCGTTTTAGCAATTAGTACCCCGGCATTAGCCAATGACAAAATTCTCGAATCAATTAACAAAGATGATCTTTCCCTATATCAGCAGGCTACAAGCAAATCCTACAGTATAAATCATCTTACACAATCGATTAAACTGCAATCGCAAAACATTTTTAACTTTCTCATTGAAACCTTACCTGATTTGAGTGCATATGATTCATTAGGCAATACGCCAGTATTGCAGGCGGCTATGGCTAACCAATACTCCTATGTAGAGTCGTTACTCAATAAAGGGGTTAACCCTAACCTACCGGGCAAATCTGGGTTAGAAGCTACACCACTCATGTATGCTGCTGCTTTCAATAATACGGAAATGATTAAAACGCTGCTGAAACATCAGGCCAACATCAATCAAGTAGATGTAAATCAAGATCATGCGCTCAACTGGGCAACATACTATGGGCACCTGCAGGCTATGGAGCTTTTGATGCAGCAAGGGGCAGATGTCACTCTTAAAAGCAAACATGGACAAGCCGTTGATGTGGGATTTAGGTTATGGCATGCAGATTCTGTCACCTCATTATTTAAAAAGTATATGAAAGTTGAGCCGTTACCAGCGAGGTCGAAAAAACTTTTGCAAGCAATAAAAACAAACGACCTTGTACAGGCCAAAAATATGTTGGAGAAAATAGACCGCCTGGCATTGTTGGATGAGCTGGGCACGCCAATGATTAATTTAGCTATTGAAAAAGGCCACACCGACATGGTGAGATTAATGATCAGCAAAGGAGTGAATGTTGATCAGCTCAATAGGGTCGGGCAGGCCCCGCTGGCCATCGCAGCAAGATTTGGCAGAGAGGAAATAGTAAAGATGCTTATTGATGCCGGAGCCGATGTAAATCATACAGATAATCATTACCGGCTTACGCCACTTATTGGTGCTGCAGTAAATGGCAATGTAGCTATTGGAAAATTGCTGATCGATGAAGGTGCTTTGTTGGATCAGACCGACTCCATCAACGGGGGAGCAGCCCTACACTGGGCACTGTTTTATAAAAACTCTGATTTTGCAGTAATGATTGTAGAAAATGGTGCAGACTACAACTCCAACATTCTCGATGGGACTTATAGTGGTAAATCGTTAGCCATGGCTTACGAAAATCACGCGGTACTTAGTGCTATAGAATTAGAGGAAGTTAAAAGGAATATACTTTTTGGTAGTTGGCAGATGAGTGAAATTCACTATGTATATGCCGACACAACTTATAAAGTTGTGTTAAATTATCCTGGCAGGTTGCTCATTGGACCCAACCGCTATGCTATAATGTATAACCCTTATGGTAGCGACCGCAAAGCGGCAGCCAATATTTCAAAGCTGACAAACGATGAAATGCTTTATGCCTTCAAAACACTGGCATTTAATACCGGTACTTACACCATTTCCGATGGCGTGCTGGCTACAAAAGCCGATATAGCCAAGGTAGCTGGTTTTGAAGGGGGGCAACAGTTTTATGCCATTGAAAAGCTAGGAGATGAATTACAACTTACGATGTTTGATGAAACCTACCCTGATGGGAATAAACCGGAATGGTATGGAAAGTTGAAAATACTGTTTAAATTAAAAAAAGAATGGGAGTGAATTAATTAGCACGTATTGTCAACACTTAGATTTATTCTTTTAGGGTACGCTTTTGTAGGACTATTTGTCGCGGGAGGTGTGTTCTTTAAAAAAGGAGGCATATCCAATTTTATGTTGGCGTGTTTCATTGTGCTGTTGTCCTTTGAGGTGTTTAATTTCTTATATGGCACCAGTGTTTTAGTAAACCTCTATCCACAATTTGTGTCAGTTTATTATTTTCCGGTTGGCTTTGCCTATGGCCCACTGCTTTTTATACACTTCAAGGCACTCATTCATAGAGAAAGGACCCTCGGCTTAACGGAGGCGTTACACTTTCTCCCAATAGTTTTAGCGTTCGTAGCCATATGGGATATTCTTTTGCTGCCTGGGCTTGAGCGGTTGGCTTATATCGAGATTCATTTTCTGGACAGGATAATGACCTACAACTATATCAGGGCAGGGCATCAGTTACTGTATGGTGTGGCGCTGGTCTGGATTTACATTGCCAGACAGCATCTGTTAAATCAAAAAGAGAAAATTTATTTGCTACTCATGGCTGTAATCTATGTATTGAGCACCGTGCTCATATCATGGCTTACGTTATTTGCAGAAAACTGGAGGCAGTTCATTTATTTTTACTTTTTGGTGAGCACCATAGTCTTCGCCATTGCTTACCTTTTATATACTGATCCTGAATTTCTAAAGAAGCTTTCTAAAAAGTATCTGAGCTCTAGTCTGAATGAGGCCGATATGAAGCGTATCCTTACCAAAATTGAAAGCTCCTTAACGCAAGATAAGCTATACCTTGATCAGTCATTAAGTCTTATTAAATTTGGCTCGAGAATAGGTGTGAAACCGCATGGAATTTCACAAACCATGTCGGTGTTGGTAGGGAAAAATTTCAATGAATACCTAAACGAATATCGGGTTGAACATGCCAAGAAGCTACTCAAGGATAAAAACTTTGACCACTATAAGATAGAAGCTATTGCCCTGGAATCTGGTTTTAATAATAAGGTTACTTTCAACAAGTATTTCTTAAAAAATACGGGATTGACTCCGTCTGAGTATAAGAAAAGGGGGCTTTGAGCTCTCTATTAACCTACATTAGAGCCTATAAAAAAGCTGAATATTAGCATTAGGAAAAATACGAGTGGGTGCCTCTTGATTTAATTCTCCTTTGCTAGAATCTAAAAAACTCTCTTCATCAATTATGCTGTAAGCAACACCCAGGTCAAAGCAAAAACCAAAAGTTTTACTGAAGTTAAATTGTCTGCCGAAATCTAAACCCAAAAATACATATTCAAACCTTTTTGATGTATTCGTTTCTCTGTAGTAAGTAATTTTCTGTCCGAAATACCATGTTTTGAGACGGTCAAATTTCTTAGAAGGCGATAAAAAATAGGAGTGTTCAGCCGTGAAAATAGAAAATGTGGTTTCGAATCCTGGAAGAAATCCATAATTAAAGGAAGCCAAATGCTTATCTGCAAACTTATATCCCACACCGATATGAGTAAATTCGGGAAAACCAACCCCAAGATTGATTCTCCAATTATTTGTTTGAGCATTAACGGTATGAGAAAAGATGATTAGAATCGCGATTCTTAATATTTTGTGCATTATTATTTCTTAGTAGTTTAATTCTCTAACGATCAGCTAGAACACGTATGTTTAACGGACTGAACTAAGATGCAAGCTAATAATTTCTATGTTTTGAGCCAAGCAAATTACTTAATGGCACTACGTATAGTTTATTTAGTGTTTTCGTTATTTCTCATTATTCAAAAAGCTATTGGTGCTAACAATTTTAAACTCTGGATTATCTTCAAATAATTGCTTCAAATGTCTTACATGGCCGCTACCAAAAATGATTAATATTCTATCATTATCATTGGTTTGCTCAAGGATATTACGGTATATAAATAAGTTTCGCTTATACCATTCGGTTGCCAGTTCTACACCAATATTGTTGAAATCATAAGAGCGCATTAGGTAAGGGAGTCCATCAATTTCCTGTTCCATCTCTTTATAACTAAACATCACATTTGAGGTGTCTTTAACGGTAATTGCTACGTTGTTGTAATAATTATGATTATTTAAAATTTGCTGACAATCATTTAGATAAATCAAATTCTCCTTTATTGTATTTTTTGTAAAGGTTATTTGCCGGGTTTCCATTTGTTGTTTGTAATCCTCACTGTATTCTTGATACGCTTTTATCGAAAGCGTGTCTGCAATAAAATCGGCATAAGGCCCTAAATAAACTCCGGGATGGTCTACAGCCAGAATTTCTTTAATACTTAATTGCTTTGCTAATCTAAACCCTAATTGATATACCTCATTTTGACCATTATTAATGTCTTTGAGTAACAATTGATTATTTGCATAGAGGCTAAACAAACTGTCCAGTTTGGCTTGCTGGCTCGGTAGGAATTCAACAAATATTTTATTCGGTTTATATTGTGCTAGCAAGTCAACAACTTCTCGAATCTCAGCCTGTCTTTTTTTTGTGGAATAATCATCGATATCTAGATTGTAGGTGTCCATTCCTGGATTATTAAAATGATATACCCCAAGAATCATGGCTTTTTTTGAAGCTTTTGAAGCTGATTGTGTTGATTTGTTTTGGCTTCCCGTTTGATTGCAACCTGTGATTATTGATGCAATTAGGAAGACCATTATTACTCGTTTATTATTCATAATTATATTTTTAGGTTATTTCATTTGTGAATTCATGAATGCCTACCAGTATTAAAACCAATGGGGCATAGATATATAAGCTCTTTACAACAAATTGTCCTGATTGCTGAGATCCCAAAATATCAATGACACCGAGGCTTACATTAAAAGTTAAATGGAGCAGAATTATGGCTATTATAGAGCCCTTAGAATGATTGTAAATCATGGACATTAGTAGGCTTAACAGCATGACATTGCATGAAAAAGCCCAAAAAGGAATTTTTGAATGTGGTGAATCTAAAAACCAGAGAGGAGCATGCCATAGCGTCCAAATTACACCTACAATTAAAGCACTTGCCATCCATCCAAATTTATCCTTGATTTCTGGATAAAGAAATGCCCTCCAGCCTAGTTCTTCACCTAAAGGACCCATCAATAGGTTAATGAGTATAAGTGGTAGTAGATAGCTGAGCTTAAAGTTCGACCACTCAATTGCCCTCCCTTTCATTACCTCAAGGAGTAAAAACAAAGCGGCAACAACTATTGGTATTAAAGATAGTAGCATCCACCATGAATACTTAGGTAAAGAAAACGCAAGTTGAAGGTTAGATAAGACTTCTTTTTTTAGCATCCATATGGTTATTGCAGCAATGTTTGGACTCCAAATGGCAATTAGCCATATGGGTAAACCAGTAAGTGATTCAGGAGTGTGTGCTCCTGAAATGTTTGACATCAACACAAACGATACTAATGATATTATGAAGGTCAATATTAGAAAGCCTAATATGGGGTTTTCTACTAACAACAACTGTATTTTTTCCATGGCTGAAGTTTTTTGGCTTAGTGCGCTTTTAGCCAGCTTGTCATAATTGCAATTGTCTTTTCAGCGTCCTCTTCCTGAACAAAATGCCCGGCATCTAAAACATTTGTTTTTTCATTCGAAAAGAAGCCTTTCCATTTTTCCAGATTATTCAGCTTAATGAAATCGTCTTTCTTACCCCATAGAATTAATACAGGCTTGTCCTTTATCACATCTGCATTTTCCCACAGTTCTCCATACCAAGCAGATGCACCAATTAACGATTTTCCAATATTGATCAAGCCATACCTGCTACTCTTATTTGGGAAAGGGTTTTTGTAATGATTGTGCACATGTTTACTCAGTAGCTTTTTGTTGTGAAAAGCTTTTTTGAGTAGCACGGCTGGTGAAAAATTAGTGTTTAGATAAATAAAATTGCCCAACCTGCTGTGAAGGATGCTATCAATGATTTGGGCGGATTTGTCGTTCTTTGTTTCCCAAAGCCAGGTATTAAACAGCACAATTCGCTTTATATTTTCAGGGTTTGAGATAGCATAAGACAACCCAATTGGCCCTCCAAAATCATGAACTACCAGTGTTATGTCTTTTAAATTAAGATGTTCTATCAAGTGAGTTAAATTGCTGGCGTGTGCTTGAGGGGTACCAGTAAAATTTTTCGATTTATCAGACAAACCAAATCCGAGGTGGTCTATGGCTGTACATCTGTATTGCTGAGATAGCGTTTTAATATAGTTTCGGTAAAGGAATGACCATGTCGGAGTGCCATGCACAAACAATAAAGTTTCGCCTTTACCTTCGTCTATATAATGCATCTTACCATAATCAGTGGTAAGATAGTTTGACTGAAATGGGTATTCGCTGGTATCTAGCCATTCCTGTGCCGTTGATGTTTTATACATGGTAATATTTAATTAGAATGAGGATTATTTGCTCCATTGCCAGGCAAAAATCCATTCTTATACCGGAAAATAATTGTAGAAATGCGACCTGTTAGCTTTCGAAGTACCGGTGATATAGTGTGTCCCTATAGCTCTGCAGTTTCTGAGGCGAGAGTTTGGCAATCGATTTTACTTCATTGATAAGGTGAGGTTGATCATGATAGTTGTATTCAACCACTAATTCCATCCAATCCACTGAATTGTCTTGGTTTAGAATGAAATCTATATAGTTATTTACACGAATAATTTTACAATAATCTTTTGGGGAAATACCTATACGTGTTTTGAATAGTCGTTGTAATTGACGTTCTGAAACATGAACCTTATCTGCAATTTCAGCAACCTTAATTATACCTTTAGTTTCGTGAATAACTTTCGTAGCTGTATGAAATATGGGGCTCCCCATTTTTTGGTTAAGATGCTCTAGTAAAAAATTTTCCGCGATGTTAACTTTCTCTGAAAATTTGTTATCTCTTAGTGCTGAGAATAAATGTTCATACTTATCTCTCAATGTGTTCGGGAATTCAACCATTAATTTTGAGACTGGCTGCTGAATCAATTTGTATAGACCCTCCCCTATAAATGAAATGCCAAACAAATCAATTTTTCCTTTTTGGTTTATAATTGTACTGGATTTTATTGCTGGAACGATAAAAAAAGGGGTTTTAGGGTAGCTTTTTTGGGTTAAATCTAATTGAACACTATCTCCAAAATTAAAAGCCAGTATATTTTGTCCCTTGGGTAAATAGCGTGAATTGACCCCTTCTATTGAATTAATATTTCCACTCATCTGCCAGTAGCAAAGCACATCCACTTTTAGCATTTTATTGGATACTATTTCTTCTACATAATTCATTGATTAAATAGGTCGTATTTATTTAATGAAATCACTGATCAACTTTAGTTGATTTACTTTTTAGGTGATCGTTTTTAGTAAAATAACCTTCATTCGACACAGCATCATCGCTTACGTAAATACTTGCTTCTTTAAACCAAACTTCAGCAAAGTTTCCCGTTTTATATTGCTTTTGAATATCACCATCATACGTGTCAGCACCAGAACACCAATTCGGGTTTTCCTCCGGAGATTTCCCATTGGTTTGATTATAAGCACCAAGCTTAAAAAACAGACCCTCACCTGCATATGCATTTTCTCGCTCCACTCCGTCCTGGCCGATAGGTACAAATAGGTTTTGGGTTTGCTCAGGTATATCTGCGACTGAAGTGTATTCAGAAGCTATCAGGTTTTTGGCAAAGGTTTTGGTTTCGTGTCCTTCACTGGCAAATGTCAGTGTCATGATGCCTTCTTTAACCTCAATGGTATAACTAAACGTTTCACCCAATTCAATGCCGTCTGTCGGTTCTTCCGGATAGGAGTTTTCTGACGTGCCAACAACCGAAAAGTCATGGCCCCAGACCGCTGTGGAAAAGTCCCACCTGTCGGAATTGTTATCGCCCGTTGTGTTGATTTCGTAATGCCAAAAAACTGAGCCCTTGGTGTGACTGGGGTATTTTTTATAGAATATTTTAAGGGGTTCATTTTCGTGTCCGTCAGCACTATGGATCTGGCCAACAACTACCGAATGCGTAGACGCTACCCGGGCATCACCCGAACTGGACACGTTCATTACTTTTAGCTTGGCTGAAAGCTTAGCATCCGTTGCAGGAGACCATTTTTTTAATTGTGCCAGCTCTGTTCTTGTATTATTTGAGGTGCCGTGGGTATTTCCTGCATTTGGAGTTTTAAAAACCACCCAGTGCTGATCGCCATCGTTGGTTGTATAAAAGAAATCTTCGTGTTCATAATCAATCGCTTGTTCTGCATTAGATCCATCGCCTAAAATTAAATTCCAATGGTTGAAAAATGGGATGACTTCACTCGGATAAACAGTTTCCTGTGTGTCATTTTCATCAGATTGCTTACCTGAGTTGGAGCAGGCATTTATTAAAAAAAGGGCGATGATTACCAGTAGAGCAGAGTAGCTTTTCATTTTCTCAAAATTTTATAGATGGACTCAAGATACAATATAGTGAAATCGGCTCAAAGGTGATTCATGAGAGGTTGTTCGACATGAATACATGGCAAATCACGAGCTCTTCTATAGTTATCGGGATGGCTAACAGTTGCTGGCACACATTTCAGTGTACATCAATTCCATCAAAGTAAATTTCGGTTATTGCTGTGTCGTCCCACTTTAAACCTGGGTAAACCTCGAGAATCTCAAACTTCATTGTAAATCCAGGCTTCTTCTTAAGAAGCTCGAAGTCCTCGCGATCTTCGTACCCAATCGCATCAACTTTGAAATGTTGTTCGGCTTTTGAGTCTTCTAGTGCAAGGATGGCATGTGGTTTATTGTCAATGTACACTTTCAATTTCTTGACTCTGGAATTGTTTTTCCAGGCGTTATCACTTTTCACATAACCGTTTACGATAATTATTTCGGTTATTCGGGGATTCTCCGGCTTAAAGTGATATTCAATATATTCTCCAACTCCATGGCCTGAAACTCCCTCCACCCATGCAGTTTCGTAACTTAAATCGTGAGCATTTTTTGCGCTATAGGTACTGTTGCCCTGAGCGGTCAGTTCGGAGGAAGCTGTTTGTGTGTCTTGTCCTCCACCACAATACCAACTACATTCTCCGCCAATAATGTCCCACATGTTCTCATAAACTTCACCGTACTTTTCAATAATGGCTTCTTCTTTAGGCGTTAGTTCCTCCCAGCTTCTATTACCCTGATTGAGGTCGTTAAGTGCTTTATCTCTTAAGGCCCATTCCTGTTGTACGGTTGGATT